>Ga0065705_10000632_pt1 | contig 205174 bp, 199 predicted proteins | sample SwibulcommuniRL2_FD_59092 | JGI IMG/M metagenome (GOLD analysis project Ga0065705, IMG submission 59092) | Bulk soil microbial communities from switchgrass field near Rose Lake, East Lansing, Michigan, USA - RL2 Bulk Soil v2 (version 2) | ecosystem: Environmental > Terrestrial > Soil >...
AGATATAGAAACGGCCTCGCTCCCTAAGGAGCGAGGCCGTTTCTATATGCGTGATTACGCCTTCTTGCGAGTCAAGAATCCCCAGATAATGAGAACAATCAACGAACCGCCGATTGCAAGTAGCCATGTAGACAACGACCAGAACGAGCTAATGTCCACGTTAAATAGCGCGGAGCCGATCCAGCCGCCAACAATGGCGCCAACAACGCCAAGCACCAACGTAGCGATCCAGCCGCCACCCTGATTACCTGGCTTGATTGCCTTTGCAATCGCACCGGCAATAAGACCCAAGACAATCCAACCAATGAAACCCATGACTATTCCTCTTTCAAGTTATAAGTGACTTCGTTCAGCATCTGGACTGAGATGCACTCGCAGAACATTACCGATGAGTAGCAGTGATTACTAATCAAGAACTGTGCAGATCCTGTCATTAGGTCCGCGCGAACGGTAAATTCTCGTTCTTGATTGGGTTTCCAACGAATCGGATGGTGAAGTTTGATCCGGCGCGAGACCTAATTGATCACATGAATATTCAAGTCAACCTATGTTTTCTGGTTGGAAACATAAAATAGATAATTACGGAGCTGCCTTCAAAAGTGACCGATGTTGTGTGCGTTACAGGGACCAAGGTCACAGTGTTTCGGGCAGGTTAGCCAGAGGATATGCCTACGATTCGAAGCATTAGTCAGGGGAGTGAGCGACCTAATCAGGGCTTGAACTAACGCTGCTGAACTTCGTTCGTCGATTTCCTGCGTCGGAGGAATCTGCTGGAACCCAAGACGTCCGTTCTTTGCGCTTCATGGGTTATGTCCCAGTAGTTAGATCGGAACTAAGCTAGAGCGGCAAAGTGGCCAGAGTGCCCTGGCGATATCTGCATGGTGGGTCATGCTCGCTTGCTCATGCCTTGCTAGCAGCGCGTGTCAGCAGATTGTGTGTTCCTGTCAGCAGCGGATAAAAAAATCCCCGGTTGACCTAAGTCAACCGGGGATTCTACCTGTGCGCGAAAGGGGACTTGAACCCCCACCCCCTTGCGAGGACTAGCACCTCAAGCTAGCGCGTCTACCTATTCCGCCACCCGCGCAGGTTATGCATTGTCTGCGTTATTACCGCTGGCAACGAAGTAAAACTCTACCACCAGATATTCATGAACTCCAATTCGGCAAGCTTAGGCCCTCGGAGTAGTAATTTTCGCGGAATCTTGCGGATAAATCGCGGTTGAGTAGTGCTTTCGAATGCCAAATGCTCTGATCCGTGTCAAGCGTCACAGGCAATTTCTGTATGTATTGACTAAAAGAGCATCCGCGTTGGAATTAACTCTCGTGCAGTAGTGTGCGCAACTGTGCCGGGCTAAGTACCTGATTGAAGATTTCTCCCTCAGGTTCCAGCAAACCACCTTTGGCCAGCTCCCCAACTAGAACTGGAGTGAAGCCTAAGGTACTCACCAGCCGAGCTACCAAAGCTGCATCAGCCTTATAGTCCGATGCGAGCGCTAAGGCCCGTTGCTGAGTCTGAAGCGTGGAACTGTCCGAATCTAGGTCCCAATGACTGATGTGGTTCAACGCCTTGACGAGTCGTGAACTATGGAAATGTTCCGCAATAACCTCGGAACTAGAACGCCCGGCGGCCAGTCCGTCTTCCAGCCAGCCGGGCAGGGGCGCGTCGTCCCAGCGGTTTGTTGCATCGATGAGTGTCAGTCCGGCCAGCGATCCAACGTCCACATCATCGAGATCGTCTTGCGGCACCATGAGCACGACTAAGGAAACGCCGGTGCCAATGTCTTTGGCTTCTACGGCCGTAGCCTGTGGGGCGTATTGAGCCAGATGATATTTCATCTGGCTCGGTGATCGCGAAGAGGCGATGTTCACCGGAATCCCGACAGTTGCCGCTGCTCGCGCCAAAGCGGTGCCAGCTCGCCCAGCACCTAAGATGCCAATGCGGTCGGTGAAAGGTGCCGCATCTGCCCGCATGGGGCTCGAATTCTTGTCCTCGGTAGTCATTGCCTTCAGCGTACTCGTTGCGACCTAACTGACGAACGAAAGGAGGTCTTCATCCCGTATTGCTCGGGTTGAAGACCTCCTTGGACGCAACTCGCTAACCGCCGAAAAGCGGCGCGAGGCTCTTGATCAGTTGCTGGATGCCCAGCGCAATGAACAGTATCGCGGTAATAGCAAGAGCCGTGTTGGTGTGCCAGCGGTTGGCCCAGCCCTTAGGAATTCGCTTGCCGTTAAGCAGGCCAAGCAAGGTGATCGCCAGGAACGGCATGAACAGCGAGCCGAGCACGCCGTAGGCCAGGATCAGTGCGATTGGCTTATCCAGCAAGAACAGAACCATTGGTGGGAAAGTCAGCCAAAGTACGTAGAACTTGAAGTACTTGCCACCGGTCATGGTGTCTGGATGGCCAGCCGGCTTCTTGCGCATGTGGCCCCAGAAGTCAGCGAACATCAGCGAAACGCCGTTCCATACACCGATGATCGAGGAGAAGGAAGCCGCCCAGAAGCCCACCAGGAATCCGGTGCCTACAAAGGTTCCGTAACGTTCATTGAGCACATCACCCAAGTCCAGCAGACCGCGGTCACCAGCGGACAAGGAAACGCCAGCAGCCTGAACTACTTCGGCGCCCACAATGAGCATGGCAATCACGAAGATGCCGGTCATGACGTAAGCCATCGAGTTGTCGATACGCATCACGCGCATCCACTTTGGGGTGTACCAGCCTTTTTCACGCAGCCAGTAACCGTAAGCAGCCAGGGTAATCGTGCCGCCGACACCGCCGGCCAGCGCCAGCGTGTAGACCACGCCGCCGGAAGGAATCATCGGAACGAGTCCCTTGATCATCTCCGGGAAGTTCGGCGCAGCAATAACTGCCAAGCCAACGACGGTAATGAACATGATGCCCACCAGTACCGCGGTGACCTTCTCGAAGAAGGAGTACTTGCCGAACCAAACCATGGCAAAGCCGGCTAGTCCCATCAGGATGGCCCAGATCTTCAAATCCACAGCCGGGAAGAGTGCCGCCAGCGGCATGGCCGCAGAACTCATCGCGGTGGCGCCGTAGACGAAGCCCCAGATGATGATGTACGGACCGAAGTACCAGGTGGTCCACTTGCCAAGGGTCTTCCAACCCTCAAAGATGGTCTTGCCGGTGGCCAGCGTGTATCGTCCGGCGCCTTCGACCAAAACAATTTTGAGAATGACACCCAAAATCACGGCCCACAGCAGGGCGTAGCCGTACTGACTGCCTGCCACGAGGGTGGCGACCATATCGGCAGCGCCTACACCGGTTGCCGCAACGACCAGTCCCGGTCCGATAATCTTCCATTTTGGTGGACCGCCACCGTCGCGGTCGCCCTGTACCGCGGCGTCTTGAACGCCGGGCTGATGTTGTTCGGCCATGAATGTAATCCTTAAAAGTTTTTGCTCGAGTCCGGTGCGAGTACCGGTGTCTAAGTTCTGCAGTCGTGATCAAAAAGCAACGTTGATCTTCGTCACGCCAATATGAGAGACAGATCCAATGTATTGGTGACTCGTGCCATAACCAAGATGTTAGCCAAGTCTTAACACTGTCTTAGGAAACCGATCGGTCGGTAAAACGATTTGCCCAGCTGATAAAGTGCTTCTCAGTGCATGGTGCACCGCAATTTGAAAGGACGTGACCTTGCAGCTGCTCATCGTCGAGGACGACGACGCCGTCGCGGCGGCTCTTGCCGACGCCGTTGCAGCTGCCGGGCACACAGCAATTTGCGTGACTCGTGGAGCAGATGCGTTGCTGCGCCACCGTGAAGCACAGATGATCTTGCTCGATTTGGGCCTGCCGGACATGGACGGACTTGAGGTACTGCGCAAGCTGAGGCTGATCACTAGTATTCCGGTAGTGATTCTCAGCGCCCGGGATGATGAACGCAGCGTGGTGCGCGGACTTCGACAAGGCGCGGATGACTACCTAGTTAAACCCATTGGCTTGACGGTACTTTTGGCGCGCATTGAAGCCGTCGCCAGACGCTCACAGCTAGGCTCTCAAAGCAGCAGCGAACTTCAGCTTGGTGAGCTTCGTATCGACCTCGATAAACGAACCGCCCACATGGGGCAGCGGCTACTGAATCTCACGGCCAAGGAATTTGATTTGCTCACCTTGCTTGCTCAGCATGCTGGCTCGGTAGTCACACGCGAACAACTACTTGACGCGCTGTGGGGCGACGCTTTCCTGGCGGTATCGCGCTCTTTGGATGTGCACCTGACTGGACTCCGCGCGAAACTAGACAGTCCCGGCATGATCATCAACGTGCGCGGAGTCGGCTACCGCATCGAGTCCTCGTGAGACGCCGTGTCATTCTGATCCTAGGTTCGTTGCTGGCCTTATTAGTGATGATCGTTTCTGCGGTTCTCATGCAAAATGCGAGTGTTGACGCGACCCAGCAATTGCGGTTATCCCGAGCCGCTTCGTTGAATCGTTTTATTCAACTGGCTGCTTCTGCAGAAGCAGACCATGGCAAGCTCCAGCAGGAACTGGACACCTACTCGAGAATCTACCGCGAGGGACTTCTGGTGCGGATGGAAGATCAGACATTCACCTCCGGAAATATTGATCCGCACGACCCACAAGTGATTCAAGCGCTCGCGAATACCGAACTGAATCTGGAACACATAGATATTCCTGCGGTCAATCCCTTATCCGCCGATCAGGCGCTGATTGCACGCCCCTTTGGAAATTCCACACAGGTTTTGGGCTCGGTAATGATGCAGGTGAATCTCGATTCCGCCCGGCAGCTGGTTTTGCAACGCTGGGTTTTGGTGGTGTTAGTCAGCCTGACCGCGGGGGCCGCACTATTACTTCTGGCAGACCGGGTGACTACTTGGGTAATACGACCCATTCATCGACTCAACGAAGCGACCAAAGCTCTGGCCGCGACAAAAACTGCCGCACCTTTAGAAGTTGCCGGCCCACCGGAACTGCGCGAGTTGGCGCGTTCGTTTAGCACGATGGCGCAGGTGATGACCGCGAGCCTGACACAGCAGCGCGAACTGATCGCCGAAACCTCACATCAATTACGCAACCCGGTTGCCGCCTTGCGGCTTCGCGTCGATCTACTAAAAATGCGTTTAGGCGAAAACGCTGACCCGCAAGGAGTGCAAGCGGTCGAGAAAGAACTTCTCAGAGTCGAAACACTGTTGGAAGCGGTTTTGCGTCTAGCCAGCGCCGACCATCGACTCTCGGAGCTCGCCGCTGGAAGTACCTTAGCCACAAGCCGCTCCGACTCCACTGCGGTTCCAGTTCGCGAGATGCTCGTCGAAGAAATGGAGCGGCGAACAGAGAGCGCCCGGAAATCTGGCACTGAATTGGTGCTTAGCGCGCAGCATCAAGGTGAAGTTTGGGTTGACTGCAATGAATTTGAGTTGCAGCAAATACTCTCCGAGCTATATGAAAACTGCCTGAAATATGCGCCGGGGGCGCCGATAGAGACGAGCATAATCGCCACGGAGAAAAATGTGGAGATCATCATCAGGGATCACGGACCAGGGTTACGCAAGGAAGACTTAGCCTCGGTGACTGAACGTTTTTGGCGTGCGGATCCCACCAGTCAAAATCCTGGTACCGGGTTAGGCATGGCAATTGTGGATCGCCTTGCTCAGGCTAACGGAGGCCAGCTCAGCGTTGCCTCGGCCCCTGGCGGTGGACTGCAAATGAGCTTGTTGCTTCTACGCGGCGCTGCACCGCGGGAAGGGGGGCACCGTGTCTAAAGCTTTGGACCTTGCGCCGCGAAAGATAGGACGCAGGCAACTGCTTCGTTGGGGCGGACTGTCAATGCTGGCAACCGGATTGACTGCTTGCTCGCCCGGGCCACTAATGGGGCGGTTGGATGTTGCCGGCGGTGAAAGCGGCGGCATGTACTTTGAGTTCGCAAACCTGTTGTGCGAGGCGCTGGTTAAATACAACATTGCCGAAAGCTCTGAAGCGTTGGTCACCGAGGCCAGTGTCGAGAACCTGCGATTGCTAAAGAGCGGCCGTGCCGGTCTTTCGCTGGCCTTGGCTGATACGGTGGCGCAACTGAAACCACACGACAAGTCCTTGGTGGCGCTGGGGCGGGTCTATCAAAATTATTACCATTGTCTGGTCCCTGAAAACAGCAGCATTAACACATTAGCTGATCTCAGCGGACGCAAATTGGGTACCGGAGCTCCCGGTTCGGGCACCTGGGTTACCGGCCAGCGGATTTTGGAGGCGGCTGGGCTTGCTAGCACTCAGCGAAGTCCACGAGAACGGCAGTTAGGCTATGTGGGTGGTCTCAAAGCCCTAGCCGAAGGCAAGATCGAGGCGCTTTTTCTGTTTGGCGGAATCCCGGTCAGTTCGATTACCGAATTGGGACAAAGCGTTCCGTTGCGCTTAATAGATATGTCTTCAGTGCTGCCAAGCCTCCGGGAACAATACCCACGACTTTACGAGCACGTGATTATCCCGCAAGGTACGTACCGGGGGATCGACCAGGTCGATACCGTGGGTGTTGCCAACCTATTGATGGCTAACGTGTCGTTGCCAGATCGGGTGGCCTCCGCGGTTGTTGAGCTTCTGGTCAATCATGCGCCCGAACTCATCCCACGCAACAGCGCAGGAATACAATATTTGACCCCCGATACACTGATCTCAACAGGTGGTCAGACATTGCACCCGGCGGCACTGGAAACTTATCGCAGGCTCCATGGATAACGAGAACCATTCCTGGACTGAATAGAGGTTTGAATAATGTCGAGTACGCACTCGTATGAATTGATGCAAACAGAAGTCGTGGAAATCTGCCAGAAGCTGATCTCCATAGACACCACAAATTTCGGTGATAACAATAGCCGAGGAGAACGCGAAGCAGCGGACTACATTGCCCAATTGCTGAGCGAGGTCGGTATTAAATCAACAATCTATGAGTCTGCACCTGGACGGGCAAATCTGATCACCCGCATCCCCGGTAGCGATCCGAACCTGCCCGCATTAGTTGTCCACGGGCATCTGGACGTTGTCCCGGCCATCGCGGAGGACTGGTCAGTAGACCCCTTTGGTGCGCAAATCATCGACGACATGATTTGGGGCCGTGGCGCCGTGGATATGAAAGACATGGACGCAATGATTATCGCCGTTATCCGGCAGCTGAAGCGCGAGAAAATCAGCCCGCGTAGAGATCTCATCATCGCGTTTTTCGCGGATGAAGAAGCCGGTAGTGACTATGGCTCCTTGTGGATGGTTGAGCAGCATCCAGAACTCTTTGCCGGAGCAGGCGAAGCGATCAGCGAAGTGGGTGGATTTTCTACCGAAATCGCCGGGCAACGCGCGTATCTGGTGCAGACCGCTGAGAAGGGGATCGCGTGGATCAAACTTGCAGCTCATGGCGTGGCTGGCCACGGTTCACAGCTAAATAAAGACAACGCAGTGACTCGCTTGGCCTCGGCAGTTGCACGCATTGGCGAGTATCAATGGCCGCTTTCCTACACGAAAATCACCAGAGCGCTATTTGAAGAACTCGCTGAAATCTCCGGGATCGAGTTCGATGAAGCACATCCCGAGCCGCTACTCGAAGCGTTGGGGAACACCAGCCGCTTTGTAGGCGCCACCTTGCAGAACACCTCAAATCCTTCGGTACTCAAGGCCGGATATAAGCACAACGTGCTGCCCGGTTATGCCGAGGCGCTGATCGATTGCCGCACCCTGCCCATGGAACATGAATCGACACTGGCGACATTGCGGGAACTGGCGGGGGAGCATGTGGAGCTCAGCCTGGTCCAGGACCAGCCCTCGCTAGAGGTACCGTTTAGCGGCGACCTAGTCGAATCGATGATTGCGGCATTAAAGGCCGAAGATCCGCAGGCAGTAGTACTGCCCTATATGCTCTCCGGTGGCACCGACAACAAAGCGTTAGCAAAGCTAGGTATCACCGGGTACGGATTTGCTCCGTTGCAGCTGCCCAAAGACCTTGACTTCACCGGCATGTTCCATGGAGTGGATGAGCGGGTGCCGATCCCGGCACTGAAGTTCGGAACACGTGTGCTTGACCGACTACTACGCAATTATTAGGAGCATCCTGCATGACTATAGAAACTCTCCTCAGCGACGAGCTGCTCCAGCGGATGCGCGAACGTGCCGCAGAATACGATGCGGAGAACAGTTTCGCCACCGAAGACTTTGATGAGCTGGCGGCGCTCGGCTACTTGAAGGCCCTGGTGCCTCAGTCTGCCGGCGGGCTGGGATGGAGCTTTGATCAAGTCGTGCTGGCTCAGCGGCGGCTTGCCACAGCGGCTCCGGGTACCGCACTGGCAATCAACATGCACCACGTATGGGCAGGCGTCGCATACTTGCTTGCCGCACGCGGTGATGCACGGCTGAACATGGTCACCGACTGGATCGCAGAGGGAGAAGTAATGGCCTTCGGCATTTCGGAACCGGGCAACGATTCGGTGCTTTTTGATTCAAATACCGTGGCGCGCACCGCGAGCGATGGCTCGGTGGCCTTCACCGGAACCAAGATCTTCACCTCACTGTCTCCGGCCTTTACCCGCCTGGGAATCTTTGGCAAGGATGAGCAGACCGGTGAATTAGTTCATGGCTTTGTAGCACGCGGAGAAAAAGTACGCTCGCTGGGGGACTGGAACACCTTAGGAATGCGTGCGAGCCAGTCGCACACCACCAAATTAGAGGGAGCCGTAGCACCAGCTCAGTGGGTGCATTCCCGTTTGCCGGTGGGACCGAATGCTGACCCGCTCATCTTCGGAATTTTCGCCTCGTTCCTCACGCTCACGGCGAGTGTGTATGTCGGGATGGCTGAACGTGCGGTGCAGCTAAGCCAAAACGCACTGACTAAACGCACCCACCAAGGCGGCAGCAGCTATACCCAAGACGTTCGGGCTCGTGGCCTCTTAGCCCAATCAGGGATGCGGATGCTGAGCCTGGATGCTCTGCAACGCACGGTAGCCAGCGACCTGGAATCCCGGGTTGATCACGGCGGCAGCTGGTTCCCGCGGCTAGTCACGTTACGGACTTTGGCCGGACAAACCGCGCGCGAGAACATGGAAACCGCCGGCCAACTATTAGGTGGCGGCGGATATTTCCGCGGCAGCGAGTTTGAACGCCTCTACCGAGATGTACAGGCCAGCTGGTATCACCCATCAAATGCCGCCTCGGCGGAAAACACCGTGGCTAGTTGGCTGGTGGGCCCGCTAGAGCCCTGAGCCCCCAAGCGTGCTGACCACTCGGATTACCTTGCGCCGCATCCAATATTTGCTGGCTCCACCCTCGTAGCGCAGCGTGCGAATATGCTCCCATTTTCCGTTGTCCGAGTGCTCTCGCAAGGCTGCTCGGGCAACGTGTTTGGATTCCGCAGGGAAAGAAGTGATCACCAAATATTCGTACCGGTCATCATTATTCAAGTGCAGCGGGGCTTTGATAAGTTCCTGAAGCATTTCACCTCTATCGAAAGATGGCATTCGGTTGTAGCGTGTGACTCATGAGCATCGAACCGAGCTACGCGCTACAACAGCTGATCTCACGACTTGAACAGCACCTGACGGTGGTTTCCCAGAGCCGGGGATCGGCTGACGCAGCCGTTGACGCGGCTTTTGGCTCTTTAGCCGACGCGTTCCAGACTTATGAGGATGCCCTCTACGACCAATTTTCCGAATTACTTCCTTTCACCATACCCACGGATGATGACGATGACGAGTGAGTACGGCCACGGATTGATTTTTCTTTCAAACGCCCGTTAATCACCGTGTCGCCTGCCCACGTGACGTAGTGTCAAGGGGTGAATTGGTTTGAAGCAGCTTTTCTCGGATTAATACAGGGCCTGACAGAGTTCTTGCCCGTCTCCTCATCGGCGCATCTGCGCATCGTGGGCGAACTTCTGCCCAATGCGCAAGATCCCGGTGCGGCTTTTACCGCCATTACCCAATTGGGTACTGAAACTGCGGTCATCGTGTTTTTCTGGCGCGACATTGTACGAATAATCGGAGCCTGGTTTAAGGCGATCACCGGTAAGATTCCGCATTCGGATCCAGACGCAAAAATGGGTTGGCTGATTATTGTCGGCTCGATCCCTATCGCATTTTTGGGCTTACTGCTCGAAAGCTACATCGATACGAATTTCCGTTCGCTCTGGATAGTGGCCACGACACTAGTGGTCTTTGGCGTATTCCTTGCGATCGCTGACCACTACGGCAAACAAGAACGCACCTTGCAGACGCTGACCGTCAAACACGGTATTTTTTACGGTTTGGCACAGGCCATGGCTTTGATTCCCGGTGTCTCACGCTCGGGCGGCACCATTACCGCCGGCCTGCTGATGGGCTACACCCGTGAAGCCGCGGCAAGGTACTCATTCTTGCTTGCCATTCCGGCGGTCTACGCCTCGGGACTGTATAAGCTTTACAAGTCCTTCGCCGAACCTGGCGTATACACATTGGCGCAAACCGGCGTGGCGACCTTGGTGGCCTTCGTCGTCGGATTCTTTATCGTGGGCTGGTTCCTGAAGTTTGTTTCCACCCACTCCTACCGATTCTTCGTCTGGTACCGCTTGCTCCTGGGCCTAGGGCTGTTCGTGTTTCTTGGCCTCGGTGTGATCAACGCCTAATAAGACAAGCAAGTCAACGGGAATAAACTAAGTTCCCGTTGACTTGCTCTTAAGAGAAGATCGTCTATACATCTGCGAAAGGATGTACTCAGTGCTCGCGTGGAAGTCCCCGGAAGTACCGCATGTTGTCGGATCCGCACCCATTTTGGAGATTTTTGATACCTCCAGCGGAACCAAGCGGGCCACCGCGCCGGCCGATAAAGCCAATAGTCCAGCCAGCATGTATGTCTGTGGAATTACCCCATACGACGCTACACACATGGGTCACGCGGCTACCTATGTCACCTTTGATCTCCTGCACCGCACCTGGTTGGATAACGGCCGTAAGGTGAGCTACACACAGAACATCACCGACGTGGATGATCCGTTGCTCGAGCGTGCCACCGCGACGGGTGTTGATTGGAGAGATCTGGCCGAGAGCCAGATTCAGCTGTTCCGTACCGACATGGAAGCATTGAACGTCATTGCTCCGCACAACTACATCGGAGCCGTAGAGTCCGTCAGTTGGCTGGTACCGGTCGTCGAACGCCTGCTGGCCGCAGACTTGGCTTACCGGGTGCCTGCAGGTGAAGACGGGGTGGATGGTGACGTGTACTTTGACACCATGGCCTCGCAGAATGATGCGTGGAAGCTCGGTCAGGTCTCGAACTACGACCGTGAAACGATGCTCGGCTTCTTCGCCGAACGCGGCGGAGACCCGCAACGAGCCGGTAAGCGTGATCAACTCGATCCACTGCTGTGGCGGATGGCCCGAGAAGGTGAACCTTCGTGGGACGGTGGAGAACTGGGCACCGGTCGTCCGGGCTGGCACATCGAATGTTCGGTGATTGCCCGGAAGACTCTCCCTGCGCCGTTTACCGTTCAGGGTGGCGGCTCAGACCTGATCTTCCCGCACCACGAATTTTCTGCCGCACACGCTGCCGCCGATGATCAGATCGAATTGGCGCAGAGCTACGTGCACACAGGCATGGTTGGCCTGGACGGCGAGAAGATGAGCAAGTCCCTAGGTAATCTGGTGCTGGTCTCCAAACTGCGTGAGGCCGGGGTGGAGCCCGTAGCGATTCGTGCGGTGCTGCTCTCGCAGCACTACCGGACCAACTGGTCTTGGACAGATGACCTATTGCAGCTTGCACAGCAGCGCATAGCCACCTGGCGGGAACGGATCACCGCTAGCGGACTGGCTGAAGCCACCGCACTGCTCACCCGCATCCGCTCGCGCATGGCCGATGATCTGAACGCGCCAGCAGCGCTGGAAGCCATTGACCAGTGGGCGGCCACTGAGGCTGAAGGCAGCGGCGAAGGCAGCGGCGAAGGCAGCGGCCTGCTAACCCGCGGCTTTGATGCCCTCTTGGGCCTGAAGCTCTAACTGAGACAAAAATCCTCATGCGAATTTTTTCGCATGAGGATTTTTTATACCCAGAGCTTAGATCTCAAAGTCCGGCCCTTGACCGTCTCCTCGTGAACGGCCACGCCTTCGAAGGTAGCGTTCAAACTCGCGGGCAATGGACTCGCCGCTGGCCTCAGGTAATTCGCTGGCGTCCGAGGCGCGTTCGAGCTGCTCCACATATTTTGAGACATCCTGATCTGCTGCCAANAGCTCATCGACTCCGCGTTTCCACGCGACCGCATCTTCACGCAGCTTTTCCGAGGCCACAGTCATCGGGACCAGCTCTTCGAGCATTTCNACGAGCGCTAGTTCCACCCGCGGGCTCGGCGCTTGGGCTACATAGTGGGATAACTGAGCCCAGAGCGACATGGTTGGAATCCCATGCTTGTCGAATTCCGCGCTTAATACTGAAGGAATCCCTGTCGGCCCCTCATAGCGCGATGCGGAGATATTAAAGAACTCCTGGAGCTTCGGATGATCGCTGTTCAGTACCGTAGGCACAGGCCGGGTATGCGGCACATCAGCCAGCAGTGCACCCACGGAAAGTACCGCATGAACGTTGTGGGTTTGGCCGGCCCGGACAACCTGCGCGCAGAAGGATTGCCACTTAAACGTGGGCTCCACCCCTACAACGATCAGCAGATCTGCTGGGGCTTGTTCGAGGTTGATGCGATAAATATCGGTGGCCGGCCATTCGATCACGCGTCCATCCTTGGTGAGCCGAGAATGCGGGCGAGTGAACTGGTAGTCGTAGTAATCATCTGAGCCCACGGTGGCGATATGTTCGGGCGCGGAGCTATTCAAAATGCGCCGGACGGCGTCGCTAGCGGCCGAGCCAGCATCATTCCAGCCTTCAAACGCCGAAATTAGAATAGTGGGACGCATCTCATGTTCGGTTTGCCCCACGAAGCCATTCAGCGTTGGTGCTTGGTATTCCTCGCTCATCACAAACCTCTTTCCTGCCACTTCACCGACCCAGCGTATCCACCGAAGCGGTTTAGCCCCACTCTTCCATCTAGAATGGAGTCATGCCAAGCACCAGATCAGCGTTCGATACAAAAGTTTCGTCCCACGGCCCGCAAGCGGTGCTGTGGGATATGGATGGGACCCTCATCGACACCGAACCCTATTGGATCAATGCCGAGATGGAACTCGTCAAATCCCATGGCGGTAGCTGGAGTGAGGAACAAGCATTTAACCTCGTCGGACAAGCGCTGCCTAATGGTGCCAAGATCCTTCAGGAAGCCGGAGTTGATCTCAGCATCCGCGAGATCATTGACCACTTATCGCACGAGGTCATCGCCGGGTTGAGCCATGCAGTACCGTGGCGCCCCGGGGCTTTGGAACTGCTCACTGCCGTCCATGCGGCAGGTATTCCGCAAGCGCTGGTCACGATGAGTGAACGCAGCATCGTGGACAAGCTGATGGAAGTACTGCCCGAAGGCATCTTCACCGTGAGCGTCACCGGCGAGGAAGTCACCCAGGGCAAACCAGACCCCGAACCCTACCGGCGCGGACTAACCTTATTGAGCGAAAAGCTGGGCCGGGAATTTGAGGCCGCCCGCTGCATTGGCTTCGAAGATTCAAAACCCGGCATTCATTCCGCCTCGGCCGCCGAACTTCACGCGGTGCTAGTCCCGAACGCCACGGACCCGGGAGTGGGCAAGTGGCGCCGGATCACCTCCCTGGTTGATGTGGAAGTAGAAACCATGACCGATTGGTTGGTGCAGGTTAACGCGTGAGCGAAGTAAATGAAAAGGCCCCAGGACTGAAGCTGGGCCGCATCGGCGGAGTGCCGGTGTACCTGTCTAGCTCGTGGTTCATTATTACCGCGGTCATCACCGTGGCCATTGGCATGCAATTATCCAATAATGCATTGATCCCACCCGTTGCCGCGTACCTCTTGGGTTTTGCCTGCGCCGTGGTGATTGCCTTGGCTGTGCTGGTACACGAGGTAGCGCACGCGCTCACCGCCCGCGCCTTCAAATGGCCCGATGCCCATATTGTGCTCACCCTGATGGGCGGACACACACAGTTCGGCTCCTTCAAAGCTAAGCCGGGAGCCTCTCTGGCGGTGGCGATGGCCGGTCCGCTATCGAACTTTGTCCTCGCCGGCCTAGCCTGGCTGGCCATGCAAATTCCAAACCTTGGGTTATATCCGGGACTGCTGCTGAATTTCTTCGTCTATGCAAACCTGCTGCTCGGTGCGTTTAATGCACTGCCAGGACTTCCGCTGGACGGTGGGCGCCTGGTTGAATCCGCGGTGTGGAAACTCACCGGATCACAGTCTAAAGGCACCATCGCCGCTTCCTGGGTGGGCCGCATTATCGTCATCGGCGTGGTCTTCTGGTTTGTGGTGCTTCCATATTTCAAGGGCCAACAGCCGCAACTGATCACCATGGTGGTTGGTGTGATGGTGGCTGTCTTCATGTGGCAGGCCACAACGCAATTGATCAATCACGCAAAAATGATGCTGAACCTGCCCAAGGTCATTGCCGGGGATCTGATGACGCCAGCCAGTGCCATGATGTCCGTAGCCACGGTAGCTGACGTGCACACCCGCAAACGCAACCGTGGGGGATCGATCATTTTGATCGACCCGCAGGGCATGCCTTGCGGCGTGGTAGACGAACAAGCGCTGGGCAGGGTGTCTCCGGAGGCGGCTTCCGAGGTTTCCGCCTTGGCCGTTTCGCGGGCTTTGGGTCGCGGAGCCGTGGTAGCTGCTGACGCCGATGGAAGGCAGCTGATCGATTATCTGGCCAGTGTGGCTAGCGCAGAATATGCGGTCATTGACGCCCGTGGGGCCGTGGTCGGGTTATTGCACCAACGCAAAATTATTTCGGCCGTCACCGGCCGCAAAGCCTAAAAATTTCTACAACAAAGGAAAACTCAGTGAGTGCTCAGAACACCGCAGCGCCGCATGGCGCGAACGCCCGTCGTGGCCCCTTCCGCGTCGGCGACCGTGTCCAGCTGACCGACGAAAAGCGTCGCATTAACACCATCACCCTTGAAGCCGGCGGAGAGTTCCACACGCATCAGGGTGTGTTGAGCCACGATCTGATCATCGGTACCTCCGAAGGCTCGGTGGTGGAAAACGTTGAGGGCGTGCGCTATCAGATGCTGCGTCCGCTGGCGAAGGACTTTGTCCTGTCCATGCCACGTGGTGCTGCAGTGGTTTACCCCAAGGATGCCGCCCAAATTATTCAGTTTGGCGATATCTTCCCCGGTGCACGTGTAGTCGAAGCTGGCGTGGGGTCCGGAGCGCTGTCGATTTCACTGCTGCGTGCGGTAGGCGACCAGGGGTACCTGCACTCCTATGAGCGCCGTGAAGAGTTCGCAGATATTGCGCGTGGCAATATCGCTACCGTATTCGGTGGTGAGCACCCTGCCTGGAACCTTTCAATTGGTGACTTCCAAGAGAAGGTACTGGAAATTGAGGAGCCCGGCAGCGTAGACCGCGTAGTGCTCGATATGCTCTCCCCGTGGGAATGCCTGGACGCTGTAGCTACGGTGCTGGCCCCTGGCGGAGTGTGGACAAACTACGTGGCCACGGTGACCCAAATGTCCCGCGTGGTGGAAGCAATTCGAGCATCGGGCCAGTTTACCGAGCCCGATTGCTTTGAAACCATGGTGCGCGGTTGGCATGTTGACGGTTTAGCGGTTCGCCCGGACCACCGCATGGTGGCGCACACGGCGTTCCTGATCACCACCCGCCGGTTGGCCGACGCGCAGGAGGGCATCCCGAAAGCTAAGCGGATGAAAGAGCACGGCTACTCTGCTGAGGACCTGAACGCGTGGACCCGGGAACACGACGCCGAGCAGTGGACAGAATCCGCACTCGGAGAACGTGGCATTTCGCCTAAGAAACTTCGTCGCGCAGCCAAGGACGCCAACCGTCCGAATCGTGTCCGCGAAGGCGGCAACGTCTCGGATACCGAGAACTAACGTTTCAATATGTGAACTAAAGCCCTGGGAAATTCATTCCCGGGGCTTTAGCTTCCTAAGATGGAATCAGAGTGCCCCGCAAGGTAGCCACCCCTGGTGGCTCCGCGAGGAGAACTGCAAAGGTTGGGAGAATAACCGTGAGCGAAAACAACGAGGTGCAACGCGTCGCCGAGCGTCTTCAGGCGACCGAACGTCAGGTCAACCTGCTTCGCGATAAAAATCGCAACCTTGATAAGCAGCTAGCCGGGATCAGCGGCAATAACCAGCGCCTGGTGTCCTTGCTGGAGCAGACTCGCGAACAAATTATCAACCTCAAATCTGCGCTTGAAAAAGACGGCGATACGCCATTTAGCTATGGAACCATCGTGGCTAAGCACCCGCGTAAGCATCCGGAAGCAGGCACCGGCATTGAGACCACCGCGGTACAGGCTGTCGACGTAATTTACTCCGGACGAAAAATGCGTGTATCCATCAGCCCGCTGCTGGACTTCGACAAATTCCACATTGGCCAACAGGTGCTCCTCAATGAGGCCCTCGTTGTCGTGGCTGGCCTAGGCTATGAACAAACCGGCGACCTGGTGACGATCAAGGAAATTCTGGATCACCACCAAGCGGTAGTGATGACAAGAGGCGATGACCAGCGAGTCATTGAATTTGCCGAGCCGCTGCGCAGCGAACACCTGCGTGTCGGAGATCAACTGACCATCGATTCGCGTACTGGGTTGGCGATCAACCGGGTACAGCTCACCGACATGCAGTCGCTGGTGCTCGAAGAAGTACCGGATATCGATTACTCGGATATCGGCGGACTGAACTCGCAAATAGAAGCCATCCAAGACTCGGTCGAACTGCCCTTCGCGCACCCAGAACTGTACCGGGAACACGGATTGAGCGCCCCCAAGGGCATTCTGCTTTACGGTCCTCCGGGCTGCGGTAAAACCTTGATAGCCAAGGCCGTGGCAAATTCACTAGCTCAGCGCGCGGCAGCACGAAACGGCAATACCCAATCCAGAAGCTACTTCCTGAACATCAAGGGACCGGAACTGCTGGACAAGTATGTGGGTGAGACCGAACGGCATATTCGTCTGATCTTCGCACGAGCCCGCGAAAAAGCGCTGCATGGCGACCCGGTCGTGGTGTTCTTCGACGAGATGGAATCGCTCTTCCGAACCCGCGGTACAGGAGTTTCTTCCGACGTTGAGACAACCATCGTGCCACAGCTGCTTGCCGAAATTGACGGTGTGGAGCGCTTGGATAACGTCATCGTCATTGGTGCCTCAAACCGAGAAGACATGATTGACCCGGCCATTTTGCGTCCGGGGCGTTTGGACGTGAAAATCAAAATTCGCCGCCCCGATGCAGTGGGCGCCGCAGAAATTTTCGGTAAATATCTCACCACAGACCTGCCGCTGCATGAGGACGAAGTTGCCACCGATGGCGGAGCGCGCCAAAAGACCGTAGCAAGAATGATCAGCGACACCGTCGAAGCGATGTATTCCACCGAACGGATCAACGAATTCCTGGAAGTCACTTACGTCAACGGCCAAGTAGAGGTGCTCTACTTTAAGGACTTCGCCTCCGGGGCGGTCATTCACAATGTGGTGGACCGAGCAAAAAAGCATGCAATTAAGTCGTTGATCACTACCGGTGAACGCGGACTGAAAATGGAGTATCTGCTACGTGCAGTGCGTGAAGAATTCGCCGAGCACGAAGATATGCCAAACACCACCAATCCCGATGATTGGGCGCGTATCTCCGGACGCAAGGGGGAACGGATCAGCCATATTCGCTCGCTGGTTAATCAGAAGGGCAGCAAATGAGCGCCCGTCGACTAGTGGGCTTGGAAACTGAGTACGGAATCATTCGGCCGTCCATGCCCAAAGCGAACTCTACGGTGCTCTCCGCTCAAATTGTGGACGGATACGCGCAATTAGTACGTGATACCGACTCCGCGACCCGCGCTGCCCGCTGGGATTACGCTGATGAGTCTCCGCTCAATGATGCCCGGGGTCATTCAATGTCCCGCGAGGAAGCACATCCGAGTCAACTCACCGATTCGGAACCCACCCTGGAAGCCGAAAATCAGGTGTGGACCGCCGAATCAATTGCCTTAGATGGAAATGACGCGCGCGTTGGTGCCACGTTGTATCAGGAAAATGATGCCAACGACGTCGTAATGAATATGGTGCTCGGTAACGGTGCCCGGCTCTATGTTGACCATGCGCATCCCGAATACTCCAGTCCGGAGGTGACCAGCCCGCGTGACGCGGTGCTCTGGGATCAAGCAGGTGATCAGGTGATGCGCCGGGCCGCAGCCTCGGCCGCCAGTTTAGGCGGTGGTGAACTGCTGTTATATAAGAACAACACCGACAATAAGTCGGTGTCTTACGGCTCGCACGAGAATTATCTGATCCCGCGCGATGTGGAGTTCTCCCGGTTAGTCGATGGGTTGACCGCATTTCTTGTCTCACGGCAGATTTTTTGCGGTGCCGGACGAGTCGGCCGCGGAATGCTGGGACGCGGGGCCGAATTCCAAATTTCTCAACGTGCCGATTTTTTCGAGGCAGAAGTTGGACTGGAAACCACGGTCAACCGTCCGATCATTAATACTCGGGACGAGCCGCATGCCAATTGGGATAAGTACCGCAGGCTGCATGTGATCATCGGAGATGCAAACCTTGGTCAGATCTCCACACTGCTAAGGGTGGGCACCACAAACCTGGTGCTCAGCCTGATCGAAGCGGGTATGTCGCCGAAGCTTGAGCTGGCAGACCCGGTTCTAGCCCTGCAGCAGATCAGCCACGACCCCACCTTGCAGACCTCTGTTCCGCTGCGTGGCGGGCGTCGAATGACCGCTATAGAGATCCAGCGCAGCTATCTGGAAGCGGCCGAAACCTATTGCGCCCAGAGCGAGGTCACCGATCCCGACACCAGTGAAATTCTGGACCGCTGGCACGCCATCTTGGACACCTTGGAACAGGACCCCATGCAGGCAGCAGGGCAAGTCGACTGGGTCGCCAAATATTCGCTGATGAAGTCATTTACCGAACGCCACGGTGTGGGGCTTGATGATCCGCGCATCGCGTTGATGGACTTGCAGTGGGCGGACCTGCGTCTGGATAAAGGATTGTATTATCGGATGGCCGCGCGCGGCCTGATGGAAACCATTTTCAGCCAGGAAGAAATCAATGCTGCGGCGGACAACCCACCCCACGATACCCGCGCTTATCTGCGAGGGATGACGCTGCAACGCTACGCGCCCTACGTGGTGGCGGCTAACTGGGATGCGCTGTCATTCTCGGTACCGGGAGCAAGGAAAATCAGCCGGTTCCACATGCCCGAACCGCTGGCCGGTAGTCGTGCTCAGGTTGGAGAACTCTTTGACGCGCAGCTAGAGATCAATGAGTTCATCGACCAGTTGGCACGGCATCGCTAAACAGCGCAGAATGAGAACTAGGCGTGCATTACCTGCCGCCAAAAGATTTGAGGAGCAAGAAATGACTCAGGAAAACTTCTCGGCCCGCCGTGAAAACCAAGTCCAGCCAGTAGAAACCGAACAGGTGCAGGTAAATACCACCGGCACCAGTGCNGGCGTTGANGATTTGTTGGATGAAATTGATTCAGTACTTGAATCTAANGCCGAAGAATTCGTGCGTGGCTTCATTCAAAAGGGTGGACAGTAGCCTAATTGCAGTCACGGGNATGACCAACATGTTGCTGGTGGACTCTGGCAACACCAATGAGGGGAAGTAGTTTCCGGTGGATCGCAGGATTTTCGGTTTAGAGACCGAATTCGGACTGAACTATGTGCCATCTGATGGGCGACGGCTCACTCCAGAAGACGCAGCCCGGCATCTTTTTCGGCCCGTCGTCGCGTGGGGGCGCAGCTCCAACGTTTTCCTGAACAACGGTTCACGGCTCTACCTCGATGTTGGTTCGCATCCCGAATACGCCACCGCGGAATGTGATCAGTTGCTGCAGCTGATCGCTCATGACCGCGCCGGGGAAACGGTGATGCTGGACCTTGTTGAACAGGCCGAAGAACAGCTGCTCGAAGAAGGTCATGAAGGCCGCTTGTTCTTGTTCAAGAACAATGTGGATTCCGCTGGTAATTCTTATGGATGCCACGAAAACTACCTGATCCCGCGCAAGGTCGAGTTTAAGCGACTCGCGGATATGCTCATCCCGTTCTTAGTGACTCGTCAGTTGCTGTGCGGTGCCGGTCATCTGGTTCAAGTTGACGATGAAACAAAGTTTGTTTTCTCGCAGCGTGCGGACCACATGTGGGAAGGTGTTTCCTCAGCGACCACAAGGTCTCGTCCAATCATCAACACTCGTGACGAGCCGCATGCGGATGCCGAGTACCATCGTCGTCTGCACGTGATTGTGGGGGACTCCTCGATGAGCGAGACCACGCAGCTGTTGAAGATTGGTGCGACCGATCTGGTCTTGCGGCTGATTGAATCCGGTGAGATCTATCATGACCTGCGCCTGGAGAACCCGATTCGTTCAATTCGCAGTATCTCCCATGAATTTACCGGGCAAACAGTGGTGCGGTTGATGTCCGGAGATGAACCAACTGCACTGCAATTGCAGTGGAAAATCCTTGAACTGGTCAAGGGATTTGTCGCGCGTCATGGCGCGCACCACGACCAGGTTGAGCGCGTGCTTGAGCTGTGGGAACGCGTTTTGGTTGCCGTTGAGAGCCAGAATTTCTCGTTAATCGACAAAGACATTGACTGGGCGATTAAGCACAAGCTGATCACTGGTTATGCTGCGAAGAACAATCTGAGCCTGGATTCGCATCGTATTGCGCAATTGAATTTGACCTACCATGACATTGACCCGACGCGTGGTCTGTTCCACTTACTGCGTCGGCGCGGACTTGCTAGCTCGGTTCTCGACCCGCAGGCAATTGCCGATGCCGTAGAAAATCCGCCCGCCACCACCCGTGCGGCGGTGCGCAGTAAATTCATCCGGGCCGCCAGAGAGACAGGTCGGCGGTATTCAACTGACTGGGTTCACATGAAATATGAAGAAGGTGAAGGCGGGGTTGTCTTGTGCAAGGATCCCTTTGCCACCACAAATTCGGCTGTTGATGAGCTCATTGAAATGATGCGCCGCCCCGTATGACCAGCTGAAAACAAGTATTTACACAGTAAATGCCCCTAAGCTAGATGCAGATCGTTGCGACCGGGTCCCGTCCCGGTGCGTGTAGTAGAACCAATAGTTCTTATCGGAAAGAAGATTCGTGCGAAAAGTTTTGGCAGTTTGCGTAACCGCGTCCGTTTTGGCCCTGACCGCTTGCGGGTCAGGAACCACCACATTGAGCAAAGTTGATGTAAAACCGGCGGCTGACGAGCAGACCGCACCCGAGGTCAGCTTCGATGCCCCCTTGTTGACCGATAAAGAAGAAGCGGTCACCGTCGTTGAGGGTGATGGTGCGGACATCAAAGACGGGGACACTATCGACATTCAGTCGGGCCTCTACAAGACCATCGACGGTCACTTGACCAATGAGAACTTCACCGGTTCCACCACCCCAATGCCGGTCGATGAAGCGCTTAAGGCACAGATGCCGGCACTGTATGACACTCTGCTCAAGTCCCAGGTTGGTGACTGGATTGCTTACGCCGCCATCGATGGAGTTCAGCAGCCGGACGGAACCATGAAGGAACCCGAGGCTGGCTCCCGTGCCGAACGCCTGATCGTCATCAAGATCGCTGATTCCGTCAGTGCCAGCAAGCCGTTGAGCCAGGACGAGGTCAAGAAGCTGAAGGACGAGGGCAAGCTGCCTACTGTAAAGACCGGTAAGGGCGATCCTGCGATCACCATTCCTAAGGACACTGAGGCCCCTGCTGGCCTAGCGGTTGATGTTCTTGAAGAAGGCACCGGACCGGCAACCACCGATACTTCCAGCGCCAGCGTTCACTACCACGGTGTTCGTTGGGAAGACGGCAAGAAGTTCGATGGCAACTTCGGCTCCGACAAGGGTTTCGAAATGAAGATGTCCGGCGGCGTCATCAAGGGCTGGCTTGAAGGCCTCAAGGGCTTGAAGGAAGGCAGCAAGGTCTTGCTCAGCATTCCTGCCGATATGGCCTACGGCAAGAACCCGCAGCCGGGTCAGCCTGAAGGACCACTGGTCTTTTACGTAGAATTAGACAAGGTAACTACCAGCAAGTAATAGAAAGGCCGTAAACATGTCTTTTGGAGAACGTAATTACGAGCGCACCAAGCCTGAAATTGATTTCCCAGGTACCGACGCGCCTACCGAATTGGTGATCAACGATCTGATCGAGGGCGACGGCGCAGAAGTCACCCCGGGCACCACGGTGCAGGCCCATTACGTGGGCGTTTCATGGTCCACCGGCGAAGAGTTCGACTCTTCATGGGGCCGTGGCTCGACCCTCGACTTCCCAGTGGGCGTCGGCATGGTCATCCAGGGTTGGGACCAAGGACTCTTGGGAATGAAGGTCGGCGGACGCCGCCGCCTAGAGATCCCTTCTGAGCTCGCCTACGGTGAGCGCGGTGCGCCTGGTGCTATCGCACCTAACGAGGCATTGATCTTCGTGGTTGACCTGATGGGCACCAAGTAAGACTTTGAAGAAAGCCCCAAGATTGCAATTTGGCAAATCTTGGGGCTTTCCTTGTCTTCATAGTCATAGATCAGTGTGGAAGTTCGTTAGGGTAGGCACGTGAGCATAAAGCAGACTGACGGACCGAGCAAGGCCGAACGCCTAACAAGCCTCATCTACGCCTTGGCAACCACCGAACGGCGGTTTAGTGCCGAGCGTATTGGTGACTACCTCAATCCAACAGGGAATACCGAAGCGCGTGATAAGGCCATTGAACGGCTTAAGGACGACATCCGCAACGAGTTCGGTCTGCGGCTGATCACCGAGGTTATTGACGATGTTCCTTATTACCGGATCGATACCAGCGACTGGTTCCTCCCGGCCATCAACTTCTCCGTGGCAGAATCTTCCATGATCGCCTTGGCCGCCAGCCTCTGGAAGGACTCCAAAGTCCAGGCTCTGGCCTTGAGCGCTGCCGCCCGGATTACCGGCAATCAGAGCAACAATGCGAGTATTGCCCCTTACACCGGAGCCATGCTGCCACGGCTCTCGGTGGATGATCCAAACTTTAAAGCGTGCGCACTTGCGGTCTTTAATAAGAAAACACTGAAGTTTGATTATGAAGATGCCCAAGGAAATACCACTAAACGTGTCGTAGACATGTGGGGGATCGGACAACGCTTCGGAAATTGGTACTTCACCGGATGGGATCATAACCGCGAGGCACCACGCGTGTTCCGGCTCAACCGACTGCAAGGTCACTTCACCATTCAGGTTAGGCGTGAGGGTGCTTCCAACACCGGTTACCGTCCGCGTCCGCAAAATTTTTCGATGACCGAAGTGCTCCAGGATTTTGATCTGCGAAATCCTGGTCATCTAGCAGTCGTAGAACTGCTCGATGACTCGGCAACGCCGTTGCGCGCTCAAGCTATCAACGGAACTCGTAGCTCATCAACCCTGAATATTGGTTACGCAGACCAGCACTCATTCGCCGCGGAATTGGCCAGTTTTGGCCCTGCGGTCAAGGTCCTGCAGCCGAGCGAACTGGCGTTGCAGGTGGCTGGAACGCTCAAAGATGCCCGGGGAGCACAGCACGATATTCCACAGCTTCCAGCGCTCAAAGAAGTAAAGTTCAAGCCGCATCGCGCTCTAGGACGTAGCTCGACGGCCCAGCAGGTCATGCGTAATATCGACATGATCCAGTATGTTGTTGCCCAGGGTTCGGTGACTATTGGCGAACTCTGTGAACGTTATTCGATGACCCAAGCCAAAGTTCGCGATGAACTGGCAATGATCATGATGTGTGGAGTGCCTAATGGGCAACACGATGAACTGATCAACGTCAATGATGGAGACCTCGACTCGGATGAAGTCACCATCACCAACGCCGCATTCCTTGCCGAACCGCAAAAACTTGCTCCCTTGGAAGCAGTGGCAGTGCTCGGTGGTCTTAACGCCTTAGACAGCATCCCGGCCTTTGAACACCGCGAGGTCTTGCGCAGCGCGCTACAAAAAATCAATTCGGCCGTGGCACGGTTTGATGGTTGGAACGGGGCGCTCGGATTTGCGCTGACCCAGGTCCGTGAACACGACACTCCTGCCCAGCTAATTCAGGCGCTGCGCAGCAATGCGGTGGCAGACATAGATTACTACTCGGCGAAATCCCAAACTCATCAACGACGTGAGATTGAACCGATTAGGCTGATCGAGGACGGGCCCGTACAGTACCTACGCGCGTGGTGCCGCAAACGAGAAGCCATCCTCACCTTCCGAGTTGACCGTGTTCTCGACGTGAAACTCACCGGGGAAACATTTGTTCTTGGAGAACGTCATCAGGACAATGAGAAGCTTGACTTCAGCTATTCGGCAAACAGCGATGATCTAGAAGTTGAATTTTACGTAGCTGCCGAAGCCGTGGCCGTTATCGAGGCCTTCAACCCGATAGCATGGTCTCAATCCAAGGTTGAATCAGGTCACTTAGCAAAAGTTCGACTTTCCGACCATTTGGTGGCTGCCCCATGGGTTGCTCGCCACGGCGGTAAGATTGTTGTTGTCGGTCCTGACGCTACACGCGAACGCGTGGAGAAATGGTTGGACGACGCTATCAGAATGTATGAGGATTGATAGATGCTTCCTTGGTGGTTTTGGGTTCTCCTATGGACCGTGCTGATTCTCGCGACACTGCTCTTAGCGGTGCTTGCAGGGTTCCGTCTGTTCCGTCGGGCCATGTCCGTGCTCGACAGCGCATCTGACGCGGCGGACCATATCAGCGGGGAATTTGCCAAACCTGGAACGGTGGTGGCTTATGAACCGGTGGTTCGACGATACCCGCACGGAACCGATGCGACGCATGGCGATCGGGAAGAAATTTCCGAGTTACGCCACCTTGGCAAGGCTGAACGAATTGAGGCGCGTCGGGTCAAACGTGTGGCCCGTCGCAGTAATCGGGGACAGGCGCAAAACATGCGCGATCTGAATCTGTTCTGACGTAGACTTAAGTTTGAGAGAAGGGAAATCACATGGGTGGTTTACAGGGATGGCACTTGGTCATCATTATTGTTTTGGCACTGCTGCTTTTCGGTGCGCCGAAGCTTCCAGGGCTGGCACGCTCGATGGGCCAGTCGCTGCGTATTTTTAAGTCTGAGGTTCGCCAGATGAAAGACGACGACAAGCCTGAAACTGTTGACGGTACCGTCAACGAACCTAATCCCAATGAAAAGAACAATTCGTAGACCTCTTCAGTGGTAAATAGCAAAGATAAAGAACCGCGGACTAAAAAGAAACCGCGGTCCAAAGACGCCGAGGGGCGGATGTCCCTCAAATCTCACCTGATCGAGGCTCGCAACCGGCTCTTTAAGTCGTTGATCGCCCTAGTAATAGGCACCGTAGCCGGGTTCTTCCTCTACGACGAGCTCTTGGCGTTGCTCATCGAACCAGTACGTGCCGCAGGTGGGTCGATCACCTATACCTCCGTGATGTCGCCTTTTGACATCATGCTTAAGGTAGCGATTTTTGTTGGTCTGGTCGCTTCGTCCCCGGTCTGGATCTATCAAATCTGGGCGTTCATCATTCCGGGACTGAAAAAGAAGGAACGCCGGCTGAGCTACTCCTTCGCCGCGGTAGCCGTACCACTCTTCCTCTTTGGCATAGCTATGGCGTACTTCGTGTTGCCCTTTGCTTTGCAATTCTTCGTGAGCCTTGCTGCGGCAAACTCCGAAACACTCTTCACCATCGACACCTACCTGCCCTTTATTTTCCGCTTGCTGCTCGCCTTTGGCCTAGCCATGCTGGTGCCCGTACTGATGGTAGGGCTAAATATGGTTGGAGTACTCCCTTCCAAGGTGATTCTCAAAAACTGGCGCATCACGGTGTTCATCATCGCTTTGGTAGCAGCCATGGCAGCTCCAGGCGGCGACGCAATTACCATGTTCGCCCTCGCAGGCCCACTCTTCCTTACCTTCGCGGCAGCCACGCTGTTCTGCTTCATCAACGATAAAAAACGCGCCAAGAAACAGGCGGAACAAGACGCTGCCAACGAAAACATGGCAGCCGGGTCAGCCTCCTCGATCGATACCCCCAGCACCGAGGTCTAGCGCCCCTCTAAATATGTGTTTCGGAACGGCAACCCCGTTCCAGAAAGTGAACGGCCGATAGTGACTTCACCCGCGGAACGATACGCGAATTCCAAGGCGCGACAGGTCGAGAGCGGCACCTATTTGCCTGACTTCCGCGCCAGCATGTCGTTTACTCTCGACGAGTTCCAGTCCCAAGCCTGCCAATCGGTGGCAAAGGGCCATAGTGTCCTCGTGGCGGCGCCCACCGGAGCCGGTAAAACCGTAGTAGGCGAATTCGCCATTTACCAAGCAATCCAGGAAAACCGCAAGGCCTTCTATACAACGCCAATCAAAGCGTTGAGTAACCAGAAGTACTCCGAATTGGTTAAACGCTACGGACCGGAAACCGTGGGTCTGCTCACCGGTGATACCTCCATCAACAGCGAGGCTCAGGTGGTCGTGATGACCACCGAGGTACTTCGCAATATGCTCTACGCCGACTCAAGAACTCTGGACGGCCTGGGCTACGTGATCATGGATGAGGTGCACTATCTGGCCGATAAGTTCCGCGGTGCAGTATGGGAAGAAGTCATCATCCATCTGCCGTCGAACGTCCAGACCATATCGCTCTCAGCCACCGTGTCGAACGCTGAAGAGTTTGGTGGATGGCTGGATACTGTCCGCGGACAAACCGACATCGTCGTCTCTGAGCATCGTCCGGTGCCACTTTTCCAACATGTCATGGTTGGTCCGCAGCTCGTTGATTTGTTTGCCGAAGACGTCGCTTTCGATCAAGCCGCCGATGAAGACGCGAAAATCACTGTGAATCCAGAACTGCGCAAACTCGTGCGCGGGCACCGCCCGGCTGGGCGCCCGCACCGAGGCGGAAGAGGGCCGCAACGAGGTCGAGCCCAGGGTCCAGGGCAAAGCCTCAGAGTCAGCCGCCGCGACGTCATTTCGCGGTTGGAAAAAGCCGAGCTTCTCCCCGCAATTTTCTTTATCTTTTCGCGTAAAGGCTGCGATATGGCGGTCCAGCAGTGCGCCATGGCAGACTTGCGGCTGACGTCCAACGAAGAAGCTGGACAGATCGCCGAGGTACTCGATGAGCTGGCGCACCGAATCCCCAGCGAAGACCTTGATGTCTTAGAATTCTGGTCCTGGCGTGACGGTTTAATACGTGGTTTTGCTAGTCACCATGCTGGCCTGTTGCCAATCTTTAAAGAAATCGTGGAAGATCTCTTCGCACGAAATCTGATCAAGGTGGTTTTTGCTACCGAGACCCTCGCCTTGGGCGTCAACATGCCAGCGCGCTCTGTGGTGCTTGAAAAACTCGTGAAATTCAACGGCGAATCCCATGTGCAGATCACCTCGGGGGAGTACACCCAACTCACCGGGCGTGCCGGACGAAGGGGAATCGACGTAGAGGGCCACTCCATTGTGCTGTGGAACCCCGATATCGAACCAGAGGCATTGGCCGGACTGGCCTCGCGACGTACCTATCCGCTGAATTCGTCCTTCCGCCCGACCTACAACATGTCTACCAACCTGCTCGCTCAGTTTGGTCGTGAGCAGACACGGCAGATTCTTGAATCTTCCTTTGCGCAGTACCAGGCGGACCGCTCCGTAGTTGGCATGGCGCGTCAGGTTCGCTCGCGAGAAGAATCTCTGGCTGGATACGAAAAATCCATGGAATGCCATCTGGGGGACTTCCGCGAGTACCTTCAACTGCAACGCAATATCGCCGAAGCGGAAAAGCGCTCAGCGAAAGATCGCAAGACGCTTCGTCGCTCGGCGGCTGAAACTTCGTTGCAGTCGGTGATTCGCGGAGATGTTATCGACCTGCCCGGCGCACGGCGCTTTGGACGCGGCGTAATCGTGGCATTGGATGAGTCGCTCTACAGTCCCCGGCACACCGTGCTCACCGAAGAAGGCCAGTTGCGCCGAATTTCGGTGGAGGATCTGAATGGACCGCTGGAGATTTTTTCCCGCATTCGCATCCCCAAGGGATTCACCGGCAACAGCCCTAAGGAACGACGCGCACTGGCAGCCTCGTTGCGTGCTGCGATTGAGGAGCAGCGCCCACCAAGGCAGGATGCGCCGAGCTTTAATTTTGAGGGTGCGGACTCCTTCGAACGGGAGATCGCGGCGCTGCGTGAAGCGATGAAAGAGCACCCTTGCCACGCCTGCTCTGACCGTGACGCGCATATGCGCTGGGCTGATAGGTATTGGAAGCTGAAGAAGGATACGGACAAGTCCCGCCGTGCTATCCGTGGACGGACCAATACCATCGCCACAGAATTCGATAAAGTTTGTAGGGTGCTCGAGCTCTTTGAGTACCTAGTGCCGAGCAACGACGGGGAAGATTACGAAATTACCGACTCCGGCCGTCGCCTGCGCCGGATCTACGGTGAACGTGATCTGCTCACCAGCCAGGTGCTGGAAACCGGCAAACTTAACGGTCTTAATCCCGAAGAACTTTGTGCAGTGGTCGCTGCGCTGGTCTATCAGGGCCGGCGTGACTATGACCGTCCAGATCCCAAAATGCCGACGGCACGTGTGGGCGATATTTGGACTCAGACAATAAATATCTGGGGCAAACTCTCGGACGCCGAAGAAGCGATGTCGCTGAACCAAACAGCGCCACCTGAAGCTGGCCTGATCTGGCCCATGTACAAGTGGTCCCGCGGGTCCTCGCTGAACAGCTCGCTGCGCGGTTCCGACATGGCACCTGGCGACTTTGTGCGCTGGGCCAAGCAGGTCATTGACACCTTAGATCAATTTGGCAAGAACACGGACCTCCCGGTCCAGCTGGTGAAGTCCGCTCGTCAAGCAGTGGACCTCGTCAAGCGTGGCGTCGTCGCCTACTCCAACGTCCTCTGATCAACCGCAATGTTCAGAGAGTAAAGGAAATAACTCGTGGCAACTACCTTGTACCGCAATGGAACTATCTATTCGGCCGCTGATCCCTTCGCAACGGCGCTGCTTATTGATTCGGATACCGTCGCGTGGCTTGGCGGTGAAGAAGCGGCCGAGCGGTATGTGGAGAAGGCAGATGAAGTCATTGATCTTGCCGGTGCGTTAATTACCCCAGCATTCGTTGAATCGCACACGCACCTAGCCGCCCTGGGCCGAAACCTTGGGGGAGCGGACCTGGGTGCAGCTACTTCGGGCAGTCAATTGCTTGAACTGCTCTCGGCCCGGGCCAAGGGTGCCGAGTCGGTAATCATCGCTCAGGGCTGGGATGAAACCACCTGGGTGGATTCGAGCCTGCCAAGCGAGACTGATTTGAGTTCAGCTGCCGGCGGCCTGCCGTATTACCTTGCACGCCGTGATGTGCACAGTGCTCTTGTCAACCGTGAACTGTTAGACCGCTTAGGTTTGGGCTCAGTTGCTTCAGGAGTGGTGCGCGGTGCCGAGCATGATCAGGTGCGCCAAGCACTAATGGCCGAAGCTCCTGGGGTTGAAGAATTCCAGCGCGTGGCTCTAGAACACTACGCGGCCCGGGGTTTTGCGACTGTTGTGGAAATGGCAGCGCCACACCTTGAAGGCCGCGAAGCGTTGGACCAGCTTCTAGCCGCAGAACAAGCGAACCTTCCTCAGGTATATGCCTACTGGGGCGAGTTAGTCCAGGAAGAAGCCGCTGCGGAGGAGCTAATTCGTTCGTTCCCCCAAGGCCGGGTGCTTGGCTTGGGTGGCGATCTGTGCGTTGACGGTTCGATCGGGTCTCGGACGGCACTGCTACGCGAAGATTATGCCGATGATGCCGGAAACCGCGGACTGGCTTACTTGAGCGTCGAAGAAATCACCGCGCATTTGGTCGCCTGCTCGAGCAAGGGAATCCAAGCAGCCTTCCATGTCATAGGGGATGCAGCGTTGGACTTGTTACTAGAGGGATTTGATGCGGCAGCCGAACAGGTTGGCGTCGCTAAGCTGCAAGCTGCCCGGCACCGTCTGGAGCATGCCGAGATGGTTGACGAAGCTACGCGTGCGCGCTTGCTGAGCTATTCCATCACCGTTTCCATGCAACCTGGCTTTGATGCACTCTGGGGCGGGCCTGAAGGCATGTACGAGCAACGCTTGGGTGAACGCGCGGCCACGATGAACAATCTCTCTGCGATGCTCTCCAGCGGCGTTCCATTGGTGCTCGGATCTGACGCTCCAGTGACCGAAGTTGACGGTTGGGCCGTGGTGCGAGCTGCCATGAGCATGAGCAACGAGTCCGGTCGAATTTCGGCTCGGGCCGGGTTTATGGGACAGACCCGTTCGACTTACCGCGCAATGGGGGAGATGAATCCCTTCGCTGGGCAGCTGCTGATTGGTGCTCCGGCAACGTTTGCGATCTGGAGTGCCTCCGAACTTGCCATTCAAACTCCTGATGAGCGGATTAGTTCGTGGAGTACCGATGCGCGAGCCGGAACGCCGATGCTTCCGGTCGTTGATCAGGAAATTCCTACCTGTTTGCGCACCGTACGCGCCGGTGTTCTGCTGTTCGATCAGCTGGAACAACTTAATGAGCCGACAGCGTAATCATCCTTCTCGGAAGTTCTCCAGTATCACGAATCTAGCCTTTGACATGTAAATATTTGATGAAGATTGTAGTCATCTTATGATTGACAGTCGGGGTGGGTAAACGGTTAGGCTGGGGGATAGCGCCTCATCGTGATGCAGTAGCATTGCGTTCGAAACGACGCAGTACGATCGCGATCCCCGGTGACATTAGATAACATTTCACGTTCTTCAAAGATGTGAGATTGGGCCGAAGTCACCGGGGATTGCTGTGTCTGATAGTGTCGCCCGATTCATGGGTGTCTATAATTTAAGTTTGGCTTGACTCTCCACCCGGTTCGCCGGATGGAACTTCTGTTGTATATCTAGAAAGGTGCCGCCGCGTGCGCGTCATTACGATCATTCCGACCTATAACGAATTGGAGTCGCTCCCGCTGACAGTGGGGCGTCTTCGCCAGGCCGTTCCGGATTCGGATGTTCTGATCGTGGACGATAACTCCCCGGACGGCACCGGTGAGCTCGCCGATAAGTTCGCAGCCGAGGACTCATCGATCCACGTTCTACACCGCACCGGCAAGGACGGGCTTGGCGCCGCGTACATTGCTGGTTTCCGCTGGGCGCTCGAGCGCGACTATGACGTTCTCGTTGAAATGGACGCCGACGGTTCACACATGCCAGAACAGCTGCCACGCTTGCTGGAAGCCAGCGCAGCAGGCGCTGACCTAGTTATTGGTTCGCGCTGGGTCAAGGGCGGGGAAGTCGTGAACTGGCCGCTGCACCGGAAGCTGATTTCCCGAGGTGGCAGCTTCTACGCTCGCACCATGCTCGGTTTGGGATTGCGCGATATCACCGCAGGCTACCGCGCCTTCAAGCGCTCCACCCTCGAAGCCATCGATTTTGATGCCGTAGAGTCACGCGGTTACGGTTTCCAGGTCGATATGACCTTCCGTGTAGCGATGCTGCGTAAGAAGATCGTAGAAGTTCCGGTGACCTTCGTGGAGCGCGAACTCGGCGATTCTAAGATGAGTGGAAACATCGTCTTTGAAGCTATGTGGAATGTGACCCGCTGGGGCATGAGCGCACGCTGGAAGAAATTGACCTCAAAGAAGTAACCTCGCCGAGGCGAAACAAAAGAGTGGTGGTTTCCAACCCTAGGGCTGGAAACCACCACTCTTTTTTCTAAAGCTTAGAAACCTAGACGGCCTCGCCGCGCGCAGTGCGCAGCTGGGTCAGACGATCACCTAAGATTTTCTCAAGTTCTTCTACGCTACGACGTTCCAGCAGCATGTCCCAGTGAGTACGTACCGGCTTTTCGTTCGTTGCTTCAGGAGCTTTAGCTTCGCCGTGGACGAGCTTTGCCTCCGTGCCGTTCTTGGTGAGCCAAGTAGCAGGGATTTCGGCTTCGGCTGCAAAGACGATGAATATACGTTCACCCGCTTCGGTACGGTACTCCACACGCTGACGGGCAGCCGGCTCCACACCTGCCTCAGATTCCATGCTCTGTGCACCCAGGCGCATGCCTCGTAGGCTGCGATCGCTCATGTTTTCCCTCCGCGATGTTAAAAAGAATTCGCTACAAACGTATCAACGATTGATGGCACAAGATAATTCCCAAGGAATAATTTGGACACCAAAACATCCATTATACGCGTCAATGGCGGGGTACGTCATACGCACCCCGCCATCTAGCTGATGAGTTTCACCCTAAAGAGCGGAAATTAGATTCCCGAGCCGCTTTGTGGTGGCTGAACCGAACCAGCGGCTGGATTTTCGGTGTTGCTAAAAGCACCACCGATTCCCTTGAGCGCCTCGGTCAGTTCACTTGGAATAACCCACAAGGTGTTGCTCGTACCCTCGGCCAGCTTAGGCAGGGTCTGCAGGTACTGGTATGCAAGCAATTCAGAATCCGGCTTACCGGCGTGAATTGCATCAAAGACCTTCTGGATCGCTTGTGCTTCACCATCAGCGCGCAAGATCGATGCCTGGGCATCACCTTCGGCCTTCAAGATGGAGGACTGGCGTGCGCCTTCTGCGGTCAGGATCGAGGACTGCTTAACGCCTTCGGCGGTCAAGATCGCTGCACGGCGATCTCGATCGGCGCGCATCTGCTTCTCCATCGAATCCTGGATCGAAACCGGAGGATCAATGGCCTTCAGCTCGACGCGTGAAACACGAATGCCCCACTTGCCGGTAGCCTCGTCCAAAACTCCGCGAAGCTGACCGTTGATCTGGTCGCGGCTAGTTAAAGCCTGTTCCAAGTTCAAGCCGCCGACGACGTTACGAAGCGTAGTGGTGGTCAGCTGCTCGACAGCCTGAATGTAGTTAGCGATTTCGTAAGTTGCTGCGCGTGCTTCGGTAATCTGGAAGTAGATCACGGTATCGATCGAAACCACGAGGTTATCTTCGGTAATCACCGGCTGTGGTGGGAAGGAAACAACCTGCTCACGAAGATCGAGAAGCGGCAAAAGCCGATCCACAAATGGGATGAGGATCGTAAGCCCTGGGTTCAAGGTCTTGTTGTACTTGCCGAGGCGCTCCACAATGCCGGCTCGTGCTTGTGGCACGATCCGAACACTGCGCAACAGTACGACGATCACGAAGATCGCCAGGACGACAAGTACGATGGTCAGGCCAAAGCCGTTTTCCATGGTGTGTACTCTCTTTCCTTGTGCGTAGTAATGAGGTAAAAAAAGTCTTTGAATCTGCTAGGACTTAGTTGGCGGTGCGGGATTCAAATATGCGGTAGCACCTTGAATGCGACTTACCACCGCATAGGAACCTGGCGACATCGTCGCGGCGTTAGCTTCAGCACGGGCGGTCCAGATTTCACCGGCGATCTTGGCAGAACCAGACAGCCGTGAGGTGGGCTCAAGAATCAACGCGTCTTGGCCGATAAGCCGTTCAATATTCGTTCTAAAGCCTTCGGGCGATTTTTTTAGATGTTTGATGGCGATTGGCCGGACTAAGAAAATCATCAGAAGAGACAGCAGGCAAAATATAACTACCTGTAGCCAAACGGGTCCTTCAAGTAATGCGACGGCGACTCCGCCGAGGGAACCAACACCGAGCATGATGAAGTACAGATCTAACGAAATCATCTCAATGATGGCCAACAGCAGAAATAGCGCGAGCCAAATGACCCACGCGTTGCTGACAATCCATTCTGCCGTTGTCATGGCATCCACCTCTGTTCAATTGAGCAAGGGCCAATTGCGAGTGGCCTTTGCTCTATTCTGCCGTAAGACCTGAACAAAAGCGGTAGTCATTTTGGGGTATTTTCTAGCCCTTACGGACGAATGTATGTACGCCAAAGGATGCGTTGACACTTTGCGCCCCGAGGGATTCAGTTTTTGCGCGTAGCGTCTCGGGGGAGAGATGGTGTCCAGCAGGACCCATGAATACGAGATTGAACAAGTCGTCCGCGCTCAGTTCCATTGCGTATTTCAACGGACTGCTCTGTTGGTGCACAAGGTTATGAGCTGCAAATTTCTCGATCAGCGAGGATTCTTTATTCTCCGCGATGCCGAGCATGTCCAGTGGTTCGCGGACCTCTTGGAGGTGATCCGCTGCCGCGGTGACGACTATGCAGGCACCATTAGCCCGTAGAACGCGATGAAACTCCTCCGGGTTATGTGGTGCAAAGCAGTTGAGCACTACATCGCGTGAGTCATCGGCCGACGGCAGCCGGCGCCAAACGTCCCACACCATTGCAAGCGTATGAGGCACCTTCGCGGCTCGTCGCATAGCGTAGCGAGAAATGTCCAGGGCGAGTGCATCAACTTTGGATCCGGGTAGGGACTCAATGATCTTGTTCAGGTAGTAACCGGTGCCGGCGCCAGCGTCCAAGAGATCTACTGAATCATCTGGGTGATGCCCGCTGAGAGATTCACTGAGTATTTCAGCCAGAGGTTCGTAGTGCCCGGCGTGCTGGAATTCTTCGCGGGCAAGAACCATTGGCCCGGTATCTTCTAGAAAGTTCGTTCCACGCCCAGTGAGGAAATTGAAGTAGCCCTGTTTAGCAGCGTCAAAACGGTGTCCCTCAGGACAGCTCAGGCTGCGCCGCGGCTGCGTGGTGAGGCTAAGGCTCTGTTCGCAGACAGGACATTGGGCCGAGGTGCTAATGTCCATTAGAAGTTTAGGTCCTCTCGGGCTTGGGCAATTTCAAGACCCGGGTAACGATATAACTCGTCCTGCCCAATCAGCGACCTTGTGATGGCCTTGTCGATATAGACGGTGCCCGCAAGATGGTCGGTTTCGTGTTGGATGATCCGAGCTTGCCAGCCAGAAAACTCTTGGCTGAGTTTGTTTCCCTCACGGTCTTCGAAGTCGGCGGCGATATCTGCCGGACGAATCACTACAGCTTGGAAATTATCGAAGGACAAGCATCCTTCATAGAATGCCGCCTGCCGGTCGCTGACGCCGCGATAAGTGGGATTGAAGATTTCAAGGTACTCTAACGGTGCTCGTTCCCGTAACTGAGCTGTTTCTGGATCCGTGGGATACAGATCCTCTAACACGGCGATCTGTAGCGGAATTCCAATTTGTGGTGCCGCAAGTCCTACACCAGGAGCTGCGTACATGGTCGCTCGCATGACATCCAAGAGTTCTTCAAGCAGTTCTTTGGGCAGCTGATCTGTATAGCGTTGTGCTTGCTGGCGAAGCACCGGATGACCCAGCTGAACGATCGGGACTACCTGATCCTCTGCTTGGGACAGAATAGTCACGACGAGGTCGGTCAGATCCTCGGAAGTTAAAGGCTGAGCTGAATTCACTTCATAATCCGATCAGTTGTATTCAAGGTGTGTGTTAGTTGCGCCAACCTGGACTTCAGACGTGCGCTCTCTGTGTCGTGTAATTGATGCCCAAGAAATTCCAGCCGGTCTTGAGTGTATAAGTGAATTTCGATGTCCTTGTCATAGAAAACATCTATGAGGTTGGCGAACCGGCGTTCCTCGTCCAGTGGCATGTGCTCACTGGAGGGTACGGAAGTTATATGCCAGCAATTAAAGCGAGAAGCTAGTTCAAGGTAGTCAGCGGTATTGCGTCGGGTACGGCATAACTGACTAAATGATATTTCAATGCTCGTTCCGGTCAGCCGGACAGGGCCTATGTGGTCATAGCCGATGGGGAGCTGCTCCGTGAAGTCGGCTTCGTCAATGGGGGAGTATCCGGGGTTCAGCGTGCCCGAACGGTAGCCATTGAGCCGCATTTGATCCGGCGTCTGCAGCATGCGGTAATCAACCGCAGCATCTAGTTTAAATACTTCGAAGGACGACCGGATTTTCGCAATAGTCGGCTCGATCAGATGATGGAAATACTCGTCATCCAGTAATTTTTCTGGGGCATAATTTGACGTCGTGATGATGAAGATTCCATGCTCTTCGCAGTAATTCACCATCCTAGCCATAAACATTGCGTCCCCTGGTTCGACGCAGTGGAACTCATCAAAGAACAGAACCTGCAAACCCTGTAGTTCGCGGTGGAGGCCTTCGGTAAAGACCGATCCCAAGCTTTGCTCGTTGCTGCGTTTGCTTGGATTGTTGATCGCTTGAAAGAACTCATGAAAGTGAAAACGTGCGGTCGTCTGCCGATCTAAATCCGCGCAGAGAGCATCTATAAGCATGGATTTTCCGCGGCCTGGCGGACCATAAATATACGTTCCACGTTGCCCTTGTTCACTAAGGCGTGCAAGATTTCGCGACAGTAAGCCTATGAGCTCGTTCTGTCGGTCATCGAGTATGAGTCCTTGTCGCTGAAGGTGGGAAACTACTCGGCGCCTACGCTTTGCGGCGCTACGGGCGCGCAAAAGTCGAGATGGCAATNGTGAAGGCATATACAAATCTTCCCATTAGCCGGACTGACTGCCAATTTNCCCGCCTANGCGCAGGGTAGNTTGCTAAATNCTTTCTCAGTCAATGGCCTGAGATAAAAGAGAAATCAGCTTAAGAACACGNGGGTAGGCCGAGAAACGTATAAGTTGAAAGATCAAGTATCAAAGGGGGAGTAGTGCTAATCTCGCCCAACCTTGTACACCGGATAGTGGCAACTTCGTATCTTTACTATCGCTTTGGAGCTAAGCGTGTCCATAATGGTTGCACCGAGGACTGCAAGTGCAGTGAAGCATTGGGAGCACTGAGTCCGAATTATCGCAGAGCCAGAGGAGTCGAGGAAGATGACCAGTGAATACGCTGGATCGCCAACACGCGAAGAGATCATTTCCAATGATTTGCTGGACATGTCGATGACGATTCTCAAGACCCTGTCGGATCCTGCTCGACTGCAAATGTTGTGGGCGCTCAGTAAAGCCGAACATTCATTGTCTGAGCTTGCGCAATATGTTGGTGTCAGTCCAACAGTCGCTGGACAGTTGCTCGCCAGGCTCAGAGCAACTGGTGTTCTGCAAACACGCAAATCTGGTCGTCACGTAATTTACTCGATGCAAGACGAACGTCTCAAGCAGTTCATTGGTCAAGCTCTAGATTTCGCCGAGTATCGACTTGCCGTCAGCAACCAGGATGAGTCTGTGGGTCAGGTTCGAAGCAGCTAACCATGTGTGGATGAAATCCTGATCATTGGCTAACTTCCGCCACTTTCAGCATGTTGGATATTGAGCCGATAATCTACATTATGTCAAGTAGTTGAAATCGAGTGCCCCAGGGTGCCTGCTAAGGGCCATCTCCCTTGCCGTTCTCTAATCCAGGGATGTGGATCTGGGACTCAGGCCACCAATTCACCTTCCAACGTTGTCCTGGTGGCGGGTTCAAAGAAAATTCTGAGTATACGGACTTAGAGTTGATTTCATGTGGGAAGCAATTGCAGGAATACTCGTGGGATTATTGGTCGTCTATCTCGTACTTTTAATCGCGCTCTGGTTATATGCCAGACGCCATCCGGAATCAGTTAGCGTACCTGAAGCGTTACGCCTGCTACCTGATCTCATCAGAGTCATTCGAAGGATGGCTGCGGATAAATCTGCACCACCTGCGGTGAAGATAAAACTTGCCTTGCTGCTGGTCTACCTGTTGTCCCCTGTTGATCTCGTCCCGGATTTCATTCCGATTATTGGACAAGCCGACGATGTCATAATTCTGGCCCTAGTCCTACGCTCGGTTATTCGTTCTGCGGGTGTCGAATTACTTCACCGCCATTGGCCGGGTACCGCCACGGGACTGTCGATTATCGAGAAACTTGCGGGAACTGAGCCTAGATCAACCCAGCGAAATGATGACAACTAATTACAGATGAGCGTCTCCTCCGAGTGCACACATGAATCTACTTAGACTCCCCCAGCGCAGGATAAAGAAATTTTTATCGCAATTGTCGATAGGTGAGCTTTGTGCATCTTGCAGCTTTGAACAGAGGCTGAGGAATGCTGTTCAATCTGTTAGGGGTTGAACCGATAAGCTTGATCCAGTAGTAACCCCTTTTGGGTATACCTCTCCCCCAATACAGCAAGGATTGAAAACAGCTCATGTCGCCAAGCGTTATGTATCGGACCGTAGCCCGGGCCGAAGCCGTCACCTGGACATTGCTCATCATTGCAATGATTCTAAAATATGGTGTGAAAGTTGGAGACTGGCCGGTATCTGTCGCTGGATTTATTCACGGCTTTGTATTTTTGTCGTATGTGGTCATGTCGATACTTGTCGGAATGAACCAACGTTGGAGTAAGAGACTGATTGTCGGTGCCGCTGCCACCTCGATCACTCCGTACTTGACCATCCCGTTTGACAAGTGGTTGGAAAAGAACGGAAAACTTGTCGGCGACTGGCGTACTTCAGCTTCTGATCACCCTGGCGACAGAAAATGGACTGATGCAACTATGCGTTGGCTAGTTGCCCGGCCGACTTTAACTGCTGTCCTGCTGTTCGTAGCAATTGTTGCAGTATTTTCTACCATGTTATTCCTGGGCCCTCCCGGTGGTCGTAGCTAGGAGCTAAAGGGACCTGCAATTTCTGCGCAAGCTTGGTCTGAGCGCAGAACGTAGTCGTTCATTTTTGCTGACTGCCGATCAAGCCAAGCCGTGTTGATCGTTTATGCCGTTTTTTGCTGAGACGAATCTAGGGACCAGCTGGATCAAAACCAGCATGGCAACTAACTCAACTAGTGTTTGTGAAACAACTACCGTGGAAGCCAGCGAAAGCTCCGGTGGCAGGGCCAGTGCAAGGGGTAAGACAACCAAAGAATTTCTGGTCACCCCGCTAAAAGTCACGGCTCGCATCGGAGCTGTTTCCAGGTGAAAAAGTTTTCCAACGACGGTTGCGATTACTGCCATAACGGCCACAAATACGACAAAAATAGCGATGGCCGTAGCCAGGTTTTGAAACTGACTTGCCACTGCATGGATCTGGGAACCCACGACGCTAAGTAATGTGCCCATCATTAAAGGCACCATCAGATAATCGGCCCATGAGCCGATCCTGACAGCTAATGAGAACCTCTTCATTAACACCTGCGTTAAGAAAGCGGCGATAAAAGGGACCACTATCAGCCCGAGAAGAGCGCGCGCAAAGGGTTTTGGATCAATCAGTGCCAGAGTTTCTGAGCCCGCTATAAGGAACATATATGCAGGGACTAGAAGCACCTGCAGCAACAAGAGAAGCGGCGTGGCCGCAAGCAACCTTGCAGCATCTCCCCCAGCCAGCCCTGCAAACACAATCACGTAGTCGATACACGGCGCTAGCAATACTAAGAGCACACCGTAGAGCAAGGCTTGGTCATGGGCGATGAATCTGGTCAGAATAAAAACGACGGCAGGCACCAGTACAAAGTTGACGAAACCCAGGGCCGCCATAAATCTCAGATCGCGGAACGACTCGAGTAGTTTTGTCAGCGGCAAACTTAAGAATGTCGCGTAAAGAAGAAGGCCAAGAAACGGATTGATTGAGGCCTCGAGGGACGACCGAACATCAGGGACTTGAAACCCAATACCCGCACCGAACACGATGGCGACCAGGTACAGAACAATTTGATGTCGTTGCGTCCATGACGCCCAAGGCCAAATTGTCATGTTTCTAATGCTAGTGGAGAACAGCTCGCTCCAAGGGTTACGAGCATTGGCACGTCAGCAAACTGAGCTCCGCAGCTGGACAAGTGATTCAACATACACTTGCCCAATGAATAGGATCATCGAGGATTGCGGTACATATGATGGAGTCATGAAAGAACGTATTCGCAATTGGCCGCTCTGGGCCGTTATTGACCTCGCGCTGATCATTCTCTTCGCCATCTTAGGTCGGCGTGAACACGAACATGCGTTAGACATCGGTGGCATTTTCGAAACAGCCGTTCCGTTCTTGGCCGCCTACGTAGTCATGACTTTGATATCGCGACCATGGCTGACTATCCACCGGATCTGGCCTACAGGTCTACTTGTTTGGCTCGGAACTGTAGCTGTGGGAATGGCGCTTCGAATTGCGATGGGTTCAACTGCAGCCATTGCATTTGTCATCGTTACGATCATCGTCCTAGGCGTATTCCTCTTAGGCCGCAGACTAATCTGCTCGCTGCTTTCCAAGCGATCAGCGAAGCAACAAAACGCCTAGTCCGTATCCGCCGGCGGCAACGAGGCAGCTAGCGAAAGTACCGAGGATAAACTGCTCGGCTGCCTGATGATTTTTCAGTTCCGAAAAACGACCTAGCCCCTTCACCGCGAGCACTACTGCGATACCCTCTGGCCAATCAGCCCAAAGCGTCGCAACGATAGCGGTTCGCTCCAGCAGACCGATCCATAAGCCACCACGCAGTGGTGATGGGTCGGTCTTTTGCCGCTCCTGCCTTTGGTCGTGGCGCCATGCCAGGTGGAAAATTAATTCGGTTAGTGGACCACCGAAACTCACCGCAAAAAGGACGCTTACACCGATGATCAATACGTCGGGAACTGCAGGCGATAGATCAGAGGACTTGGCTAGTAGGCCAATGATCAATGTCCCGAGGGAAACAACACCTGCACCAACGGTGAGAAGGTTTCGAACTTTCGCCCTAGTGCCGTTCTTTCCAGCGAGGAAAGTTGCGCAGCTGGCAATAAGCACCGCTAGTACTAGTAGCGACCAAGCAGTCCAAGCCAAGTTCACTCCCCCAATTTACGTAATTGTCTGGACAGAGACTTAGTGGCTTCTTCCATCATTCGGTTAGCCTCAAACCATAGGGCAGCCGAGAGCCTTGATGACACCGCTTGTTGGGTGATACCAAGACGCGTGGCAATTTGTTGTTGAGTCATCCCTTGGTCAGCGAGCGTTCCGGCCTCCCACGCCGTGGCGCGTCGTTTGGACACGATGCAAACGGTGAGTTGAAGTTCTGCTTCAAGACGGCTGGCTTCTTCGGTGGGTCCGGCTACTGACAGGTGGGCGTTAGTGTTTTTAGCCCGCTCTACCGCTTCACGTGCAAAAACGAAGGCGGGTCCGCGACCGGCACGGGTTTCTTTAGGCAGTGGAAGTTCCACTTCCCCGTATCCGAGACCCACGCTCCAGTCTCCGGAGGCGGCCATCATGACCGCAAGATGGATGGCTTCCATGGCCTCATCAAACACTGCCTGCACTTCATCGCCAGCTGTACGCTGGAATGGACGCACGTGGGTGACCGTGTTATTGGCTTGATTGATCAGCGCCTGGACTTTATCTTCTCCCTGGCGAGAGCGACGCTGGTCGATTGTCAGAACGATCATGGTACAAGTCTAAAGCATTGTAATCTATTGAACAAACTTTAAGTCCTGTTTAATGGATACGCGATCTTCGTCTTACGCATGGGAGTCAGACTCCGGGTGCACTACAGTTATTTAGTGAAGCAATCCCTGTACATGGGGAACTATTCAACGTTGAGAGGCTTTCATGGTCACCGCATTCGTCATGATTCAGACGGCAACCGACAGTATTCCTGAGTCGGCGCAGCAGATTTCAGAAATCGAAGGAATCAGCGAGGTCTACTCCGTTGCCGGAGACTGGGATTTGATCGCCGTGGCACGGGTCCACAAACATGAAGATCTGGCGGAAGTTATCGCCAATCGGCTATCGAAGATATCTGGTATTCGCCAGACTCAGACTCACATTGCATTTCGCGCCTACTCGGCTCATGACCTAGAAGCTGCCTTTTCATTGGGCTTGGACGACTAGATCTGAGAGTACAACGAAGGGAGCTTGTCTCAGGTATTCAATCACCTGAGACAAGCTCCCTTCGTTGTATAAGGTGGTTACTTTCCTACAATCGCTGAGGTCGTCGAGGACCATGCGTCCAAGACCTTGGCTGCGGCACCGGAATCCAAGGACTCTTCCGCGCGACGCATTGCTGCCCGCATCCGATCGGCAAAGCTGCCCTGGGCATCCTGATCAAAGGCGACCATTCCAGCCGCTGAATTAAGCACTACGGCGTCACGCACCGGACCCTTGGCCCCGGAGACAATGTCTCGAACGACACTGGCGTTGTACGCAGCATCAGCCCCACGCAAATCATCTAGCGTCGCTCGGGCGATGCCGACTTCTTGAGCGTACGNAGGTAAATTCCTCTACTTTTCCGTCCCGTACTTCCCAGACCATATTCGGTGCGGTGGTGGTCATTTCATCAAGACCATCATTTCCACGGAATACCAGGCCACGCACACCTCGGCTGGCTAGTACACCGGCCATAATCGGGGCCATCCGCAGGTCCGAGCAACCAATCGCGGAGGCGCTGGGAAGCGCTGGGTTAGTCAGTGGGCCCATGAAGTTGAAGGCCGTAGGTACTCGCAGTCCGCGGCGGGCCCCCGCGACGTGGCGCATCGATGGGTGGAAGATATTGGCAAAGCAGAAGGCTATGCCGACCTTTTCGTACACCTCTACAAGGCGATCGATGGGGACGTCCAGATGGACACCTAAGGCTTCCAGAACATCTGCCGACCCGGACGACGAAGACGAGGCCCGGTTTCCGTGTTTAACGATCTTCATACCTGCGCCGGCGCAGACCAGGGTCGACATCGTGGAGATGTTTACGGTGTTCTGTCGATCGCCGCCGGTCCCTACAATGTCTAAAGTTTGTGCATCGATGGTAAGTTCGCGTGCATTACCCACCATGGAGTCAACAAGGCCGGTGAGCTCTGCCACCGTCTCCCCCTTGGCGCGCAGCGCGACAAGGAAGCCGGCGATCTGCACATCGCTGGCTTCACCGGTCATGATTTGATTCATGGCCCAGGCGGCATCTTCACGGCTCAGGTTCTGGCCGCTAATTAGAGAGGCCAAAAGATCTGGCCACGTTGGGAACTTTTCGTTTGCAAGGCTCGTTGACACGTATATAAGCCTATCCACGGGGCACCGTCACTGCTAGTTCATGTCGTCACGTGATGCGCGGTCAAAAGACCGTTTTTAGGTCAAAAATGACCTCAATTAGGGTACATTTATGTTGCTTAAGCGATTGTTTCGTGCGGCGCGCCGTCCCAAGCTCTACAAATTGTAGAAAGAGTTTTCGGGCTACTTCCGCATGTTTCCGCGGTTGTTTTCATAGTGTGGCGTAGCAAACCCTAAAGAACCATGGTTTGCATTGGTATCTGAGGGCTGTTTAGAGACATAATGACAGTGTGACAACTGCGACTCATGCCCCAAATACGACGGCGCCACATGCGCCGAACCGCCCAAACATGGTGTCGGTGGGAACGATGGTGTGGCTCTCCAGCGAGCTCATGTTCTTCGCCGCCCTCTTCGCCATGTATTTCAGCCTCCGGGCTGCCGCGCCCGAGCTTTGGGCGACCGAAACTTCAAAGCTGAACGTATCGTTCGCGCTGGTTAACACCTTGATTCTGGTGTCCAGCTCGTTCTCCTGCCAGATTGGCGTGTTCAAAGCCGAAGAGTTCAAGCCTCGCCGTTCCGGTGGAATTTTTAAGTTCAAGGAATGGGGAATGATCGAATGGTTCATCCTGACCTTCATTCTCGGCTCGATCTTCGTCTCTGTTCAGGCCTATGAATACGCCGTGCTCGTGAGCCAAGGCGTTGCAATGAACTCGAACTCGTACGCTTCATCGTTCTACATCACTACTGGCTTCCACGGCATTCACGTGCTCGGTGGCCTGATCGCATTCTTGCTGATCATAGGTAGAGCAATGCTGGCTAAGAAGTTTGGTCACTTCGAAGCGACCGGCGCCATCGTTGTGTCTTATTACTGGCACTTCGTTGACGTAGTGTGGATCGCGCTGTTTGCGATCATCTACTTCCTAAAATAGGTAACTAATATCCACCAGTTGCCTCCACGGAAGTATGGCAACACCACACCAAGAAACTAAGTGAGGAACCAGCAAGTGAAGGCTCTTTCGAAAAAGCGCCGCCACCCGCTCGCCGCTGTGGCCCTGCTGTTGTTCGGATTGCTGGTCACCGGCAGTCTCTACACTGCAGCAGGCAGCGTAAGCGAAGCGAAGGCAGCGGATACTACTTCTGCATCGGTTACCGATGTAGAGGAAGGCCAGAAGCTTTTCGTAGCCAACTGCGCCACCTGCCACGGCATGAGCGCCGAAGGCACCGCAGACGGCCCATCGTTGATCGGCGTCGGCGCAGCAGCAGTTGACTTCCAGGTAGGCACCGGCCGTATGCCGATGCAGATGCAGGGGCCACAGGCCCAGGCTAAGCCAGTTCAGTTTGACGATGATCAGATCTCCCAGCTGTCGGCCTACGTTGCGAGCCTCGGTGCAGGTCCAGCAATTCCAGACGAAGATTCTCTGGATACCACCAAGGGCGACGCCGCCCACGGTGGCACCGTCTTCCGAGTGAACTGCGCAATGTGCCACAACGCCGCTGCCGGTGGTGGCGCGTTGACCCGCGGTAAGTTTGCTCCGACGCTAGCAGGCGTCTCAGAGAAGCACATTTACGAAGCGATGGCTACCGGTCCGCAGAACATGCCAGTGTTCAACGACTCGAACATCACCCCCGATGAGAAGCGTGACGTGATCACCTTCTTGAAGACCATTGAAGCTAATGGTTCTGCCGGTGGCGCTGCTCTTGGAAACCTTGGCCCAGTGGCTGAAGGTCTCTTCGTTTGGACCGCCGGTTTGGGCATCATTATCGCCTTCACCATTTGGTTGACCTCGCGTCCTTCCTAAGGCTTTCGCGGTGAAAACCGCACACATCACTACGTACATAAATTCCTAACAGAAGGATGAGAGAGAAACATGGGCGACCATAGTCACGGCAGTCCCGAAGAATCGGGCACCGTTGCTAAGGCTGACGATGTAGCTCAGGACCGGTTCCCGGATCCAGGACTCCCCCCACATCGTCCGCGTCTCGCAGATCGCGATCCGCGCGCAGCCAAGCGACACGAGCGCCAAGTTGCGCTGCTATTTACCATCTCCATCATTGGCACGCTGTTCTTCTTCGTGGCTTACTTCGTCCTGGGTCACCTGGGCGAAATGACCTTCGCAGAACTGCGTGTGCAGAACGCTGCACTGGGCTTGGGCACCGCATTCGCGATGCTCGGCATTGGTGTGGGTATCGTTCACTGGGCTAAGACTCTGATGCCGGACCATGAACTCGTTGAACAACGTCACGAGATCAGCTCCGAAAAAGATCGCCAGGATGCAGTCGATATCATCGACACCGTGATCGAAGAAACCGGTATCAAGCGCCGTCCGCTGATCCGCAACACTTTGATTGGTGCCATCGCTTTGGCACCGATTCCAGCAATCTTCATGTTCCGCGACCTTGACCGTACCGGTAAGACCGCGCATCAGATGATCGAACAGATGCGCCACACTTTGTGGGACACCGGCGTTCGTCTGACTCGCGACCCATCGGGTACTCCCATTAAGGCTTCGGACGTACAGCTTGGCTCCGCCTTCCACGTGATCCCAGAGGGTCTGGAAAATGCAGAGAACATGCTGAACGAAAAGGCTAAGGCAGTTGTACTGCTCATGCGCATGGACCCACAGGAAATGAACATTTCCGCGGGCCGCGAAGACTGGCACGTAGATGGCATTGTTGCTTACTCGAAGATCTGCACCCACGTGGGTTGCCCGATCGCCTTGTACGAGCAGCACACCCACCACCTGCTGTGCCCATGCCACCAGTCGACCTTCGACCTTGCCAATGAGTGCAAGGTTATCTTCGGCCCGGCAGGTCACGCACTTCCACAGTTGCCTATTACCGTGGACGCTGACGGCTACCTCGTAGCCCAGAGCGACTTCCACGAACCTGTAGGCCCAAGCTACTGGGAGCGTGGATAATTATGGCAACAACGAATGAATACACCCCGTCAACTACGACCGGCCGTCTTGCGAACTTCGTAGACTCCCGCGTCGGTGCTTCGGGCATGGTCAAGGAATTTGGTCGTAAGATCTTCCCTGACCACTGGTCATTCATGTTCGGTGAAGTAGCGCTGTACACCTTCGTACTGCTGCTGCTCTCCGGTACTTTCTTGACTTTCTTCTTCGATCCTTCGATGACCCACGTCACCTACAACGGTTCTTACGTCCCGTTGAAGGGCATTGGCATGTCGGCGGCTATGGCTTCGACCATGGACATCTCCTTTGATGTTCGCGGTGGCTTGTTCATGCGTCAGGTACACCACTGGTCGGCGCTGCTCTTCGTAGCTTCGCTGTCGGTGCACATGCTGCGCGTGTTCTTCACCGGCGCCTTCCGCCGCCCACGTGAACTGAACTGGGTTGTCGGCGGCGTACTGCTGATCATGGGTCTGGCTGCTGGTTTCACCGGCTACTCACTGCCAGATGATTTGCTTTCCGGTAACGGTCTGCGCATTATCGACGGCGTGATGAAGGCTCTGCCAATCGTCGGTACTTACCTGTCGATGTTCTTCTTCGGTGGAGAGTTCCCGGGCGTACACGTTATTCCTCGCCTGTACTCGTTGCACATCATGATCGTTCCTGCAGTGATCATCTTGCTGCTGGTAATTCACCTGTTCATGGTTGTGACTCACAAGCACACCCAGTACCCTGGCCCGGGTCGCACCAACGACAATGTTGTTGGCTTCCCAGTTGGTCCGGTCTACGCAGCGAAGGCCGGCGGCTTCTTCTTCATCGTCTTCGGTATCGTGGCGTTCATTTCGGGTCTCTTCCAGATCAACCCGATCTGGAACTACGGTCCATACGATCCATCACCTGTTTCTGCTGGTACTCAGCCGGACTGGTACATCGGATTCGTTGATGGCGCGTTGCGTTTGATGCCTGGTTACCTTGGTAACTTCAGCTTCGAATGGATCATCCCATTCCCATGGGGCGATAACACCTTGGTCTTGAGCGTTCTGCTTCCTGCGCTGGTTCCCGCCGGTGTACTGTTCATGGTGATGTTCGCATGGCCATGGATTGAACGTTGGGTCACCAAGGATAACCGCGAGCACCACTTGTTGGACCGCCCGCGTAACGCTCCATTCCGTACCGCAATGGGTGCAGCTGGTGTTGTCTTCTACTGCGTGATGTGGGCTGCGGCCTCCTCGGACTTGATTGCAACCCACTTCCATGTGGCATTGAATGACGTAACCTACTGGCTACGCATCCTCTTCTTCCTGGGCCCAATCTTCGCATTCTGGATTACCCGCCGTATTTGCTTGTCGCTGCAGCGCAAGGATCGCGAGATCGTGCTGCACGGCCGTGAAGCTGGCATTATCCAGATGTCCCCTGAAGGTGGCTTCTCGGAGAAGCATGAGGAAGTTGACGTGTACAAGCGCTTCTTGCTCACCAGCTACAACGACAACAAGTACATCCCGGCCCAGCCGGATGCCGCAGGACACGTCTCCGGTTCGGAGAAGCGTCGCGCAGCATTGTCGAAGTTCTTCTTCGAGGATCGCGTTGCACCAGTGACCCCATCGGAGCTCGAAGCTGCGCATGCAGCCCACGGCCACCATGAGGTCGAAGGTGAAAAGCAAGACTCAATCGAGAAGTAACAGCGACTCGCATTAGTCACAGAAAGAGGGACACACCTACTGGTGTGTCCCTCTTCTGGGTTAAGCAGGCTTTACGCCTGCTTCTCCTCCGTCTTGGGTTTCATTTCCGGGGTCTTGGTAGTAATGAAACGGAATTACACGATAGGCCGGGTGAGGCAGTTCTTTTGGGTAGGTTTGGTGCGTGCCGGTTGAGTTTCTGCGACCTCGATCAACTTTGCTCCAGACTAATCGCAGCCGTCCTCAACCCGGAGGGCGAGTAGTCCTCGAAAAGCGCGCCGGACTGAACCAGGCTCTGGCTACGGCAGGAAGAAGCCACCACTTGTTCGTTTGATAAGCGGCGAAGGCTTGGCGTTGAAGCGGAACTCCACCACATCCCGATCACCAGTGTCAGCGGATCACGGCAGATTCAGACGGGAATAGAACTCCAGCACTCGTGCCGCTTCAGTGCCGACGCGCAGACGGCTTAACGAGTGCAAATTTTTCGCGCTTCTCATTGCTCGCCCGAAGTCACCGCCCTCGGCATCACTGGCACACGACAGGATCGCTTCTAAGCCTAGAAATTATCTGTGTAGCGTGGAGTGCGTGTCCCAAGTCGTTGAAGCGGCACAAAGAGCTTGTAACGGTCCGAACGGTACAGCGAGACCGAGTAGTCGGCCAGGCGTTCGCCGATATACGCATAGCGAGTGATCTGCAAGAGCGGGAAACCCTGCTCAACACCCAGCAACAACGCTTGCGCGCTGGTGGCGGCCGTACTTTCCACCTGGTCCTCTCCCCATTCAAGGAGGATGCCGTAACGCTCGTGGAGCGCCTGGTAGAGCTTCGAGGGTGGAGGGCCGTCAACGAAGCCGGGCACTAGGTCAGCAGGCATGTAGTTTTCATCCAAGCTCATGGGTGTGCCGTCGGCCAGGAGCAGGCGCTTGAAGCGCACTACGCCGGCTCCCTCATCGACCATCAGTTGGGTGCTGAGGTAGGGCGAAGCTTTCACTTCGTCAAATTCGAGGACGCGAGCGTCTGGAACCATGCCGCGACGCATCATGTCTTCGGAATAGGAGTGCAGCCGCACACGCAGATCCATTTTCTCTGGAACGACGAACGTGCCAATACCCACCACTCGCTTGAGGACCTGCTGGTCAACCAAGGCGTCGATTGCCTGCCGGATAGTTTTCCGAGCAACTCCGAAGTGCGTGGCCAGTTCGCGTTCTGGTGGGAGCTTGTATCCCGGTTTGCAGGCTTCACGGGCATGGGTTTTGAGGATGTCGCGGATCTGTCGGTACTTGCTGGTAGTGCTTTGGGCATCGATGGTGCCGGTGACCGGTGGCGTCGGCGAGTAGCGCATGTTGATCTCCTTGGACACGGTAATGCTAGTTAAAATGCTAGCGGGGTGACAAGTGAAAACTTGTCACCCCGCTAGGAGAACTACTTAGTGAGCGTGATCGCCGCGGCTGTATTCATAAACCCAGCCGACAAGACCGATAACACACAGTCCAACACCGATGAACATAACCCACCATCCAAGGGCTAAGCCAAGGAAGCCGATTGCTGCGGCACTGGCAAGAACCAGTGGCCACCAGCTCCACGGTGCGAACAATCCGACATCGCCGGCGCTCTCGTGGATTTCGCCATCAAGGCGATCCTCTGGACGAGGACCAACACGTTTTGCGGTGAAGTACAGGTAACCGCCAACCATTGCGGACAGGCCAACCAGCATTAGCAGTGCTAACAGGCCAACCCATTCGTTCCAGTTAGTCATGTAACCGTATACAACCGCGATAGGGGTGAAGAAGAAGATTCCACCCAGGAAGATCCAGGATTCAACTTTCATCTTTACAGGTCCTTCTGGTCAGCCGGTCCGAAGATCTTTGCGGCACCAGCAGTAGGAGTAGCGCGGCCACTCAGTTCTGGGTGGTGCAGATCAAGCGCTGGGCGCTCGGAACGGATACGTGGAATCGAGTGGAAGTTGTGACGTGGTGGTGGGCAAGAAGTTGCCCACTCCAGCGATGCGCCGAAGCCCCAAGGATCATCAACTTCAACCATTTTGCCGTTACGGTGTGTAACCCAAACGTTCCAGAAGAACGGAATCATCGACATACCCAAGATGAAGGCGAACACGGTCGAAACCTGGTTCATGGCGGTAAAGCCATCTTCTGGCATGTAGTCAGCGTAACGACGTGGCATACCCATAACACCCAACCAGTGCTGGATGAGGAAGGTTCCGTGGAAGCCGATGAACAGGAGCCAGAAGTGGATCTTGCCCAAACGCTCGTTGAGCATCTTGCCTGTCCACTTTGGCCACCAGAAGTAGAATCCGGCGAACATTGCGAACACCACGGTACCGAAGACCACGTAGTGGAAGTGGGCAACCACGAAGTAGGTATCCGAAACGTGGAAGTCAAGCGACGGAGCCGACAGGATAATACCGGTCAGGCCACCGAACAAGAAGGTGATCATGAAGCCGATGCTCCACAGCATTGGGGTTTCGAAAGTAATCGAACCTCGCCACAGAGTACCGATCCAGTTGAAGAACTTCACGCCCGTTGGCACCGCGATCAGCATCGTCATGAAGCCGAAGAATGGCAACATCACCGAGCCGGTCACGTACATGTGGTGAGCCCAGACGGAAACCGAAAGCGCAGCAATGGAAATGGTCGCGAAGACCAGACCCTTGTAACCGAAGATTGGCTTGCGGCTGAAGACTGGGAAGATCTCAGAAACGATACCGAAGAACGGTAGCGCAATGATGTAAACCTCAGGGTGTCCGAAGAACCAGAACAGGTGCTGCCATAGAACCGCACCACCGTTGTCCGGGTCGAAAATATGCGCCCCGAAGCGTCGGTCGGCACCCAGTGCGAACAGCGCTGCTGCTAGCGGTGGGAAAGCCATGAGAACCAAGATCGAGGTGATCAAGATGTTCCAGGTGAAGATCGGCATACGCCACATGGTCATACCAGGTGCGCGCAAGCAGATGATCGTGGTGATGAAGTTGACGGCGCCAAGAATGGTACCGAAACCCGACAGTGCAAGACCGAAGACCCAGAGGTCTCCGCCGATGCCCGGCGAGAAGGTGGTGTTCGACAATGGCGCGTAAGCGAACCAACCGAAGCTAGCTGCACCCTGAGGGGTGAGGTAGCCAGCCAGTGCAATGGTCGAACCCAGGGAGAAGAACCAGAAGGCCAACGCGTTCAGACGTGGGAAGGACACATCTGGGGAACCAATTTGCAGAGGCATCATGACGTTGGCGAAACCCGCGAAAAGCGGAGTTGCGAACATCAGAAGCATGACGGTGCCGTGCATCGTGAATAGCTGGTTGTACTGTTCCTTGGTCTGCAGGATCTGCATACCCGGTTCGAACAGCTCAGCACGAATCAGCAGCGCCATGACGCCACCGATACAGAACATGATGAACGAGGTGATCAGGTACATGTACCCGATCTTCTTGTGGTCAGTCGTGGTGATGTAGTCGACGAAGATTCGACCCTTTGACCGCGGCACGACAGATGGGGCAATCGACTTGACGTCGTCGGTAGCGTATTCAAACGTTGTCATAGTGACTACTTTCCTCCCTCTTCATGGCCGTGCTCCACAACAACGGAGTTAACCTTGTTGGGCTGACGGTCGTATTCTTCGCCAATGTGGCCATCTTCCATCTTGGCAAGCTGGGCCTTGAACTCGGCGTCGTTGACGACCTTGACGTTGAAGAGCATTTCCGAGTGGTACTCGCCGCAAAGCTCGGCGCACTTACCAGCGTAGGTACCTTCAACCTGTGGAGTCAGGTAGATGTGGTTGGTCTTGCCTGGAATCATGTCCAGCTTCTGAAGGAATGCTGGAACCCAGAACGAGTGGATAACATCGCGGCTGTTAAGCTCGAGAGTTACCGACTTGCCTGCAGGTAGGTACAGGGTAGGCAGAGTTTCCTCAACGCCTGCCGAGCCATCCTTGTTCAGGTGAGCCTGTTCGCCAGCGAAGTACTTCTTCTGGCCCTCGTAGTTGTAGTTGAAGTCCCACGACCACTGCTTCGCGCGGACGTCAACGACGACCTCGGAATCTACAGGTGCGTTGATTGACTTCTCAACGGTGTTATTGAAGCTAAAGAAGACCAAAACAAGGACCAAAGGAATGGCCGTGTAGAAGATCTCCAATGGCAGGTTGTAGCTTAGCTGACGCGGGTAGCCAGTATCGGTCTTACGACGACGGTAAGCCACGACGCACCAAAGCATCAGGCCCCAAGTCATCACACCGATAATGATTACGGCGATCCAGGAGTGAACCCATAGATCCTGGATTGCTCCAGTGTGGTTCGTGGTGTCGCGCTCCACGTTTGGGAGCCACCCGCGTTTAGCCTCCGCTGTACATCCCGTCAGCAGCAATGCGCCGGCGCCGACCAAAGCAATAACTTTAGCTTTAGCAGATCCGCGACTGCCGGTTCGGTATTGCGAACTCACAGACGGCCCTTCCTCTTTGTTGGTGCAGAATGTGGTCTTCATAAGTCACCTCGCGGTTAAACGAGTTCACGGTGAGGTGGCTCACGAAGGGGAAACATAGTTTTACTACTTACTGTAGAGCTTACCCTCTTCGACCCCAGAATACCGAAAAACGCCGCTGTTTGAACGAGAAATTTCTTCAACGTTTAAACAGCGGCGTTAGTTCCTTGTGGCCTAGTGGAAGGAATCTCCGCAGGCACAAGATCCGGATGCGGCAGGGTTATCAATGGTGAACCCCTGCTTGGAAATTGTGTCTTCAAAATCGATCGAAGCGCCAGTGAGGTACGGCACGCTCATCTTGTCGACGACTACTTCGACGCCGTCAAAATCGCGTACGTGATCGCCTTCAAGCATGCGCTCATCGAAGTAGAGCTGGTAAATCAAGCCAGAGCAGCCGCCAGGCTGAACGGCAATTCGCAAACGAAGGTCGTCGCGACCTTCCTGCTCAAGAAGTGAACGTACCTTCTGCGCAGCCACGTCGGAAATTTCCACCTCGTGGGTTGGCACCTCGGTTGAGTCACCCGTGGTCTGGTCAACGGCTACAGTCATGATTTTCCTCCCATACTGTTTGATGTGACGCCCTCATCCCGAAGTGCATCGGGCTAAACGGCATCATTTCTTGATTCAATACTACGTCGCGAGGATCAAAAATGCTCTTCGATCTTCTCGTCATATGACGTGGTTCATAGTCCCGTCGAGTTAATCCGTGCCAAAAGCAAGGCTTCGGCAACAATTGCCTTCTGGAAGTCCCCAATATGAAGCGACTCGTTAGCCGAGTGTGCCCGTGAATCAGGATCTTCCACCCCGGTCACCAAGATCTGCGCCTGGGGGAATACGTCGAGCAGGTCGGCGATAAACGGAATAGATCCGCCTAGCCCCATGCTGACCGGCTCCACTCCCCACGACTGCTCGAGCGCCCAGCGTGCGGTGTCGTTCGCCGACGCTTCAAGATCCGCTTGGTAGGCATTTCCACCCTCGGTGGCGACAAACTGAACCTCGGCACCGCGAAGATCCACCGACTTCACATGTGCTTCCAACGCAGCCAGCGCCTGTTGTGGCTCTTGTCCCGGGGCTAGCCGCATCGACACCTTAAAGCGCATCTGCGGGATTAAGGTATTTGACGAGCGATCAACACTGGGCATATCCATTCCAATGACGCTCAGCGCTGGTTTATTCCATAAACGGTCGGTGATCTTTCCAGTGCCTGCCAGTTGAACCGAGTCGAGGACGGAACTATCGCGACGGAATTCGGCCTCATCGAAGTCGACCTCCGCACTGTCATTGGCGACCAGGCCCGGAACAGCAACGGAACCATCCTCGTCATGGAACGAAGCAATGAGCTTTGCTGCAAGGATCGGAGCGTCGAGTACCGGGCCACCGAACATGCCCGAGTGCACTGCGTGCCCCAGGGAGCGGACGGTGATTTCTGCGGCTGCCATACCGCGAAGCGAACTTGTCAATGCGGGGGTGCCCACCGCCCAGTTGGAGGAATCTGCCACGATGATCACATCGGCAGCGAGCTTTTCCTGATGCGCTTCGAGGAAGTTGCGGAAGGATGGTGAGCCAGCTTCCTCCTCACCCTCGAAGAAGTAGCTGACGCCCACGCCGAAGTCCTCCACGGACTCCAAGACTGCACGCAACGAGGCAATATGAACCATGATTCCGGCCTTGTCATCTGCGGCGCCGCGGCCATAGAGCCGATCCCCTACTCGGGTGGCTTCAAAGGCTGGAGTGTTCCAGTCTTCGTCGTTTCCCGGAGGCTGCACGTCATGATGTGCGTAGAGCAGAATAGTCGGTTTGCCCGGGGCCGCCTTGCGGCGAGCAACCACCGCGGGAGCACCCATGACACCGTTATCGTCTGCTTCACGCAGAATTTCGACGGAGTCCATGCCAGCCTCGCGGGCGAGAGCAGCTACGGCTTCTGCGCTCTGTTCCAAGTTAGCCGGATCAAATGATTCCCAAGCAACGCCGGGAATGGCGACCAGTGAGCTGAGCTCTTCGAGGATCTTCTCAAAGTTCTTCTCAACATGACTTTTTAGGGCAGTAACATCGACGCCATGGTTTGAGCTGTCGACTGGAGAATTAATTGTCATGTATTCAGCCTAGCAACGACCGCGGTTGCCAATGTCACTAGGTGGCCAACAACCCGGTAGGATAGGGGCGTGTTTGGACGTAAAAAAGATGACTCTCAATCCCCCGCAAATGTAGAGCCGACAGCCTCGGCTCCTGAAACAACGGACGGCCGCAAGACCGGACCGACCCCGAAGCGCAGCGCACAGCAGGCTAGCCGCCAGCGTCCGTTGGTGCCCACCGATCGCAAGGCGGCGAAAGAAGCCGACCGTCAGCGGCGTATCGAGGCGCAGAACCGTTTGCGTATCGCTAACGAAACCGGTGACGAGCGCTATCTCATGCCACGTGATCAGGGAGCCCAGAAGCGTTACGCCCGTAACTTCATCGATTCCCGCTGGATGTTCAGCGAGTTCATGATGTTTGTGATCTTCGCTTTCTTGATCTTGTCACTGACTTTCAACAAGAATCTCAGCGTGCAAATGTACGTCCAGGGTGCGCTCTGGGTCGTAATCGCTTTGGTCATCATCGAACTCATTGTGACCACGATACTTCTCAAGCGTCGCCTGGTGGCCAAGTTCGGCTCGATGGACCGCGGCCTTCGCATGTATGCTGCAATGCGCGGAATGCAGTTCCGCAAGCTGCGGCTTCCTAAGCCGCAGGTCAAGCGCGGCGCAAATATCGACTAGTCTCTCAGTCCAAATCTTCTAGGGCGGGCCCCAAAAGGCCCGCCCTTCTTAATGCCCAAAAACGCAACGGGCAATAATTCATCGTCAACTCCACAAAGATAAAAGTTTGTAAATGCTTTCACAAGCTTTAAAATATTTGCGTTGTGGAGTCTTCCATCAACGTGCCGCTTTCATTTGTAACGCGACATACAAGGTTCTATGGGGCGTACACAATGATTTACTTTGGTGCGTTGCCTATCCCCACCAAAGCCGCTCACGACGTCCATTAAGAATTCGACTTCTCCCCCGGCAACGACCAGCTGGCTAAACGGCGAACGGTCCCCTGAAACCAAGTTTCAGAGGACCGTTTGTTTGCATAGGTGCTGCACTACAGGGTACGAGCAAGTTCCTTATTAATCGCACGAGCCCAGAAAGGACCTTCGTAGAGGAACGCGGTGTAACCCTGAACTAGGTCTGCACCGGCATCCAAACGTGCCTTCACGTCGTCAGCATTCTCCACGCCACCCACGGCAATCAAAGCCATCTGGGCAGGAACCAATTCACGTAGCTGGCGCAACACTTCCAATGAACGAAGTTTTAACGGTGCTCCGGAGAGTCCACCGGCGCCGATTTCTGCCACGCGCGCAGAGTCACTGCTTAGACCGTCGCGAGTAATTGTCGTATTGGTGGCAATAATGCCATCAAGGTTAAGCTCGGTGGCCAATTTTGCAACATCGGCAACATCTTCGTCGCTCAGGTCGGGAGCTATTTTGACCAACAACGGAAGGTGACGCCCGGCGACTTGATCGGCCAGTGCTCCCACCTCACTGAGCAGAGGACGCAATGACTCAACACTCTGCAACAGCCGCAAACCCGGCGTGTTGGGGCTGGAAACATTAACAACTAGGTAATCTGCATGGTTTGCCAGCTGGCGGGTTGATTCAAGGTAGTCGCCGATGGCATCTTCGAGTTCAACCAATTTGGTTTTACCGATATTCACACCGATTACCGGACGGGTACCGGAGTAGTGGCTCTTCAGTTGCTGGCGTGCAGTCGCAACACGTGCCGCTACGGTTTCGGCACCCTCATTGTTAAAGCCCATGCGGTTAATGACTGCGCGGTCTTCGACCAAACGAAATAGCCGAGGCAACTCATTACCCGGTTGAGCTTGACCGGTGACGGTACCAATCTCCACATGTCCAAACCCGATGTCGCTGAGCGCCAAAATTCCGGTGGCACCTTTATCAAACCCCGCCGCNAGACCAAACGGTGAAGGAAANTCAATTCCCATCACGGTACGACGAAGCTTAGGGTNGGGGGCAAAAAACTTACGGACTGCCTTGGTCAAACCCACACGCTGCGCGAGTTTGATGGCGTCAAAAGCGAAATAGTGGGCCTTTTCAGGATCCATCTTGGTGAAAACATGCTTGAAGACCAGAGGATAAATGCGCATGGTTAATAGTTTCCCGCGAAGATCCCCTAACAGACAACTTGAGATCGGTATGCTTCAAGATATGAAGGGCTCAACGTATTCATCCAGCGGGCAATGGCCAGACTTCACGGTCAGCACCGAACCCGGTCAATGGGTTCCAGATCCACTGGGCGAAGGATTCGAATACACGACCCTGGACTTCGGTGTTGATGCTGAAGGCCCCGCCGTCGGCACCTTAGTTCGTTATAAGCCGCTTGGCTGGCGCACCTTGCTCCCGCGACGTTACAGCGGCGTGGTCCTGAGCTTGCATGGGTGGAGCGACTATTTCTACAACCGGGAACTGGCCGAATTCTGGGAAGCGCGCGGTTACCACTTCTACGCACTTGATCTGCGCCGCTACGGTCGCAGTCTTCGGGCCGAGCATGAAATACCTGGTTACGTCGATGACCTTGCTGTGTATGACGAAGAGCTCAACGCCTCCATGGAGGTACTCGGTGCAGCGCATCCAGATCTTCCGATCATTGCTCAAGGTCACTCCCAAGGCGGGCTAATCCTCACCCTCTGGTTAGCGCGTACNGCAGCTCGTGTACAGGCNTTAGTNCTCAACGCCCCCTGGCTGGAATTTCAAGGAACTGCNTTTNTGCGCGTTCCCATGCACGGGATCCTAGAAGCTATTGGACGTAATAANGGGCGACGCAAACTCGTGCTGCCCGAACGCGATCACTACTGGCATTCGCTCAGTGATCAAGGAGTCGGTGAATGGGACATTCACCGACTGTGGCGACCGCGCTACGCATTCCAGCCAACTACCGCCTGGATGAAAACCATCCTCGATGGGCATGCGCTCGTCGCCAAAGGTTTGGACCTAACCCAACNGATTCTGGTGCTCAGTTCAAATGCGTCTCACCTGAGNACCAACTACTCCCCCATCATGCAGAANTCTGATTCCGTGATCGATGTGCAGCAGACCCGATTGCGTGCCATTAAACTGGGCAGTTTTGTGACACTGTCACAAATNCATGGGGCCATGCACGACGTGTTCACCTCGGCGGAACCAACCAGGGCTGCGGCATATCGAGACTTAGCCTTGTGGCTGAGAATGTTTCAACGTAAACGCTAGCTCTTCGGTTTGTCTACGGCTCCACCGTAACGACGATCGCGTTGCGCATACTGCTCTACCGCGGTGAATAGCGTAGTACGGTCCACATCGGGCCACAGCTGATCAAGGAACACCATTTCCGCGTACGCCGACTGCCACAGCAGGAAGTTACTCGTGCGCTGCTCCCCGCTGGTACGCAAGAAAAGATCCACATCTGGAAGCTCCGGAGCGTAGAGGTACTTGCCCAAAGTCTTCTCGCCCACGGAGGAGGCCTTCAGCCTACCGGCGGCAACATCTGCAGCGATCGCGGACATCGCATCACCAATTTCGGCTCGGCCACCGTAGTTGACACACATGGTCAGCTGACAGCCCAGATTATCTTTGGTTAGCTCCTCGGCGGCTCGCAGCTCGTTGATCACCGACTTCCATAATCGCGGTTCGCGACCAGACCAACGAATTCGTACGCCCCACGAGTTCAGGGTATCGCGCTGGCGTCGCAGCACGTCGCGTGAGAATCCCATCAGGAAACGTACTTCCTCGGGGCTTCGCTTCCAATTCTCGGTGGAAAAAGCGTATACGGAGATATGTTTGACGCCCATCTCTACTGCTCCGGCCATGACATCCAGGAGCGCTGCTTCGCCGGCCCGGTGTCCCTCGGTGCGAGGTAATCCACGTTGGTTGGCCCACCGGCCATTGCCATCCATCACGATCGCTACGTGCTCAGGCACTAAGGCTGCAGGGATGCTGGGCATCACCGGGTTATCCGGGTGCGGGTATGGCTTGACCGGACCAGGACGGCCGGTAATCGGACGAAGCTTGCTCATGTTCTCTCCACGTGTTTCAGCGATTTCACGGCACGCTCCAGGTGCCACTGCAGGTAGTTGGCAACAATGTCAGCTGCCTGTTTTTTAGCTCGTGGTCCGGCTTCAGCAACCGTGTCCCAGTCGCCGGTGAGTAATGCCTGCAGATAACCAATGGTAATCGGATGCGGTGCCAATGATCCTGAAGGCCGGCAGTCGGCACACACGACCCCGCCCAATTGGATATGCAACGCTTCATGCGGGCCAGGCCTCCCGCATTTAACACAGTTGGTAAATGATGGCGCCCAACCAGCAATAGATAGCGCTCGTAGAATATAGGAGTCCAGCAGGGCCCCGGAATCAACCCGATGTTTTGACAACAGCGCAATCGCGCCGTGCAGCAACAAGTATTGTTTGCCAGTTGAATCCGCGTCGGCCTCGAGCAGTCTTTCGGCAATTTCAACCATTGCCGTGCCCACCGTATAACTCGTGTAGTCGCTTACTAGCTGCTGCCCATAAGGATGACGCAGCTGAGCCTGCGAGACGACATCAAGATTGCGCCCCATCACGATTAGCGCATCAACTTCCATAAATGGTTCTAATGTGGCACCGAGCCGCGAAGAGGTCCGGCGCACACCCTTAGCGACCGCGCGTACTAAACCTTTAGGAGTGATCAGTGTGATGATGCGATCTGCTTCGCCCAGTTTATGGGTACGCAACACCAGCCCACGGGTGTGGTAACTGCGTGAGGCGAATCCGGAACGTGACACGTCTTCAATTCTCCCACTTGAAACTGGAAATATCGCAATTCACCACCGGGGATCCTTCTCTCAGCGGTACCGTTGGTCACCGCGGATTACACGGGCGGTATTTCTCTGCAGCAACCGGGGCCCGAATGGTTAGTCTGGTCAGCGGCCAATCCCACTGAGTTTTCAGATGGCTACCGCTTTGTTCCGCACTGTGCCCTAAGTCCTTGTTGCCGCCGTCCTTGTCACGCTCGAGCGTAAAAGTGGACCGCAGTGGCTGCGGCTCCCATTCCCGTCCCCCGAAATCAAAAATGCTAGGAACCATTTGGTTCCTAGCATTTTTGTGCTTGTGGTTTGTAGTTACTTAGCGTCGCGAATCGCGCGGTTGACGGCAGATACCACTGCCTTCAGTGCTGAGATGTTGGTGTTGGTGTCCATCCCGACGCCCCACAGGATGCGATCTCCGACGGCGCATTCAACAAATGAGGCAGCGCGCGCGTTGCCGCCTTCGCTCATTGCATGCTCGGTGTAGTCCAGCACGCGCAGGTCTACTCCATCATCATTGAGCATCTTGACCAAGGCGGATACCGGACCATTACCCTGGGCGCTGCGCTCATGCGCCACTCCATCGATGATCAGCTTCACGTCCAGCTGGAAGCTTCCATCTTCGGCCGAGGCAGCGGTCGCCGAAGCAATCTGGTAGTAACCCCAGGTATCCAATCCGGAGTCTTCACTGACTGGCAGGTACTCGTCCTGGAAGACATTCCAAATGGTGGCCGAGGAAACCTCGCCGCCTTCGGTTTCGGTCTTCTTCTGGATGACTCCGGAGAACTCGATTTGCGCACGGCGCGGCAGATCCAAGTTGTAGTCGTTCTTCAGCAGGTAAGCCACGCCTCCCTTGCCGGACTGCGAGTTCACGCGGATCACGGCTTCGTAGGAACGGCCAATATCCATTGGATCGATGGGCAGGTATGGGACAGCCCAGACCATGTCGTTCAGTTCCTTGCCTGCGGCGGTGGCTTTGACGTCCATAGCCTCCAAGCCCTTCTTGATCGCATCCTGGTGGGATCCGGAGAAAGCGGTGAAGACCAGGTCGCCACCGTAAGGGCTGCGTTCTGGAACTGGCAGCTGGTTGCAGTATTCGACGGTGCGGCGGATGTGGTCCATATCGGAGAAGTCGATCTGTGGATCCACGCCCTGCCCGAACATATTCATCCCCAGGGTTACCAGGTCAACGTTGCCGGTGCGCTCGCCATTACCGAACAAGCAGCCTTCGATGCGATCCGCGCCAGCCAGGTAACCCAGCTCGGCGGCGGCAACGCCGGTGCCGCGGTCATTGTGTGGGTGCAGCGACAAGATAATCGAGTCACGGTTCGACAGGTTACGGTGCATCCACTCGATGGAGTCGGCGTACACGTTTGGGGTAGCCATTTCGACGGTGGCCGGCAGATTCAGGATCATCTTGTTCTCCGGGCTGGCTTCCAAAACTTCGGCTACTGCCTCGGAAATTCGCTTGGCGAATGCCAGTTCGGTCCCGGTGTAGGACTCTGGAGAGTACTCATAGGTGATCTTGGTGCCGGTCAGCTGCTCTTCGTACTTCTTGCACAGACGTGCACCCTGCACGGCGATATCAACAATGCCATCCTCGTCCTGGCGGAAGACAACTTCGCGCTGCAAGATCGAGGTGGAGTTGTACAGGTGAACGATTGCCTGCTTGGCGCCCTGCAGCGACTCATAGGTGCGCTCGATCAGGTGCTCACGGGACTGGGTCAACACCTGGATGGTGATATCATCAGGGATGCCGCGTTCGATCAGCTGGCGGACAAAGTCAAAGTCGGTCTGCGAAGCGGAAGGGAAACCAACTTCGATTTCCTTGAAACCCATCTGGACCAACAGGTCAAACATCTTGTGCTTGCGCTCTGGACTCATCGGGTCGATCAGTGCCTGGTTTCCATCACGCAGGTCAACCGCGCACCAGCGCGGAGCCTTCGTAATGTACTTATCTGGCCAGGTGCGATCGGGCAGGTTGACTTCGATCTGATCCTGGAAAGGAACATACTTGTGGACCGGCATGTTCGAAGATTTTTGCATGTTCTGCATTTCGGTTTTCCCCTAGACAATGTTGGTGCTTAGTTGTGTGGGGCCAGACATGAGCTACTCCGCGGCGAGAAGGTCGGCCGAATTGACCACTAACGGTCTCTTGGATCCTCGCAGCGGCAGATTAGTAGTAGAAGCTCGAAATGCACGATTTGAGCATAACACCGCTTTGATGTGGACCGTGACTTGCTACTCAATTGTGTCAAATAGTGGACACTCCTGATCNAGGCCGTGTTGTTCTGCTGGCCAGCAGGCAACTCTTGGTCTACAAGGAACTGGTAATTAATGCCCTACAAGATCAAACGATTCTCTGCTGCAGTGCATGGATTTGTTAGGAGCGACGCACAGAGTTTCGTCCGGTGGCGCCAGCCAAAGTCCCGCGGCCACCAGCACGATGCTGGCAATGAGCAGCACCGCCTCCGGGAAACTATCAATGCCCTCTCGCAGCTCCGGGCCGGCACCGGCGGAGCTAACAGCAGGGTGATTCTTTGAACCCTGGCAATCAACGTTTGGGCGCGACCTAGTCCTCACCCAATTTCCAGCCCTCGTTTGCGGAGCCGTGAACAACGAATTTCTATCGCCAAGGTAAAGGTAGGGCACGCAAGGAAAATCAGCACTCCTTGGCCGGCCAGAATCAGTGCGAGAGGTTCGGAAACCTGAACCAGCGCCGCTCCGGTGAGCATCAGCAACCTGCCGGCAGCTAAGACCGAAAACAGTGAATTGCTGGCCATAATGGTGCTTTTAAAGGGCGCTCGCCCCGGGATCGGTCTGCAGTAGCCAGACCGATCCCGGGGCGAGCGCTCCCAAGGAACGCGGACTTAGAAGCCCAAGCGTCCTAGTTGCTTAGGATCGCGCTGCCAATCCTTGGCGACCTTCACATGCAGGTCCAAGTACACCTTGGTGCCCAAAAGCTTTTCAATGCCCTGACGGGCGTTGGAGCCCACCTCGCGCAAACGTGATCCGCCCTTGCCGATGATGATGGCCTTCTGGCTTGAACGTTCCACAAACAAGGAGACATGAATGTCGATCAGCTGCTTATCTTCGCTGCGTCCCTCACGTGGGATCATTTCCTCGACCACTACGGCCAAGGAGTGCGGGAGCTCGTCGTGTACGCCTTCAAGGGCAGCCTCACGAATAAGTTCGGCGACCATTTTCATTTCAGGCTCGTCGGTGAGTTCACCATCCGGGTACAGTGGTGGACCCTTCGGCAGGTGCTCCACAAGCACGTTTGCGACCTCTTGAACTTGGAATTCCTTCACCGCGGAAACCGGGATGATGGCCGCAAAACCATCTTCACCAAACTGTTCCACACCTAGCTCGGCTACCGACATGAGCTGTGCGGCGAGCTGTTCACGGTCAACCAGATCAGCCTTGGTGACCAGGGCTACGATTGGCTTGCGCTGCAATTGCGCCAACTGGGTGGCGATAAAGCGGTCACCGGGACCGATCTTCTCATTGGCCGGCAGGCAGAAACCAATGGCATCCACCTCGGACAGCGTCTGCGCGACCAAGTCGTTGAGGCGCTGGCCCAGCAAGGTGCGTGGCCGGTGCAAACCAGGGGTGTCAACCAGGATCAGCTGGGCGTCGTCGCGGTGGACGATACCGCGGATGGTGTGCCGGGTGGTCTGCGGCTTAGCCGAGGTAATCGCGACCTTCTGGCCAACCAGAGCGTTGGTCAGCGTCGATTTTCCGGCATTTGGGCGTCCCACAAAAGAGGTGAAGCCCGAACGGTAGTTCTCGGGCCAGCCACTGGTGGGCATCATTTTCTCGTTATCGCTCATCGGCGGAAACCTCGTTGTTCTCATTATGGTCGGATGCGTCCGTTTCCAGACGCTCTACATGGATCTTGCCAATACGGTTTCGGCGGCCCGCCAGGGCCACCACGGTTAGCCGTAGTCCGTGGACATCGGCGGTGGAGCCGAGTACTGGAACAGATTCCAGCACCTTCGAGAGTAACCCACCGACGGTGTCAACATCTTCATCATCGATCAGCACGTCGAAGTGATCTGCCACATCATCGATGGACACCGAGGCCATGGCGAACAGCGAACCGTCTGGATTCTCGATGATCTCGTTACGTGAGCGGTCATATTCGTCGTCAATTTCGCCGACGATCTCTTCGATCAGATCTTCGAGTGTCACCAGCCCGGCGGTGCCGCCATACTCATCGATCACCACGGCAAGGTGAATGGCTTCTTGCTGCAGTTCCTGCAGAAGGTCTGCAGCATTTTTTGATTCGGGCACAAAGCGTACCGGCCGGGCCAGATCTTCCAGACGTTCGGCCTGCTGCAGACCGTGGATCTCAGAGATTACATCCTTGAGGTAGATGATGCCCTGGATGTCATCGGTATCTTCGCCAATCAGCGGGATCCGCGAATAGCCTGAGGCCATAAACAGTTCCAACGCACTGTTGATCGTGTGATCCCCGGTGAGCACCACCATGTCGGTGCGCGGCACCATCACCGCACGCACGTTGGTTTCTTCCAGGTCCATCACCGAGGAGATCAGTTCGGCAGATTCCTCATCAAGGTCTTCGCCCTCGCTGGCGCGATCGACCATGTCACGGAGGCGTTCCTTGCCCAGGTAGCCGTCTTCGTCGTTGCCAGTCCCTGGGCTCATGGCGGTACCGATGCTGGCCAGCCAATTGGTGATCGGGCCCAATAAGACTCGCAACAAGCGCACCATCGGCGCGGTCGCGCGGACGACGTTGCGAGCATTGGATCGACCATAACGCCGAGGTGACACGCTCACCAGCACAAACCCGATGGCGGCCATCACCACGGTGGCCAGTAGTCCGGCTAGCCAGAGGCTTTCGATCCAGCGCGCCGCCAGTAGTGCTACCGCCACCGCGGAGGCGGTTTCAAACCAGATACGCCAGAAGCGGATTGCCTGGGCGTGGGATTCGGTGTCGTCAAGAATGTGGCTCAGCGACTTTGAATCCGATTCGCTGCGCAACCGTTCGGCCGCATTACGCGACAATGCGTAGAAGGCCGAGTCCGCTGCGGTTAAGATTGCGGCGCAGGCCATGAAGACCAATGCCAAAATGAGTAGTACTGCGCCCACCGGCTATTCCACCGTTTCTTTCGGTGCTGGGCGGCCGGTGTAGCCTTCGAGCAGGCGGCGCTGCAGGGCGAACATTTCGGCCTTTTCCTCTGGCTCTTCGTGGTCGAAGCCCATCAGGTGCAGCATGCCGTGGGTGGTCAGCAGCAAAATCTCATCATGGACTGCGTGCCCGCCGGCCTTCGCCTGAGCTTCGGCGATGGTTGGGCAGATCACGATGTCGCCTAAGATTCCGCTTTCCGACGGAGCGGTTTCGGATCCTGGACGTAGTTCATCCATCGGGAAGCTCATCACGTCGGTGGGGCCCTCCAGGTCCATCCACTCCACATGCAATTCGCTCATCGCATCTTCGTCGATGAAGACGATGGAAACTTCGGTTTCCGGGTGGATGAACATCGCCCCGGTAATCGAGTCGGCGAGTTTCTGGACATCGTGCAGGTCCACTTCATAGTCGGTTTCGTTATTTACTTCAACGCTCATTACTTGGTCCGTCCCCGGGAATGTTGTTCACGTTTTTTGGTGTCCCAACGGTCATAAGCCGTGACAATGTCTGCGATCAGGCGGTGGCGCACCACGTCCCCGGCATCCAGCCGGCACAGCTTGATGTCGTCGATTTTTTCGAGCACTTCGATGACCATGGCTAGTCCGGAGACCGCGTTTCCGGGCAGATCCACTTGGGTCACGTCTCCGGTGATCACCATTTTTGAACCGAAGCCCAAACGGGTGAGGAACATTTTCATCTGCTCGCTGGTGGTGTTCTGCGCTTCGTCCAGAATGACAAAGGCATCATTGAGCGTGCGTCCGCGCATGTAAGCCAGCGGGGCCACCTCAATTGTCCCGGCCTCGATGAGCCGTGGAATGGTCTCCGGGTCGATCATCTCGTGCAACGCGTCGTACAGCGGACGCAGGTAAGGATCAATTTTTTCGGTCAGGCTTCCGGGGAGGAAACCCAGCTTCTCCCCCGCTTCTACCGCTGGACGGGTTAAGATAATGCGGCTCACTTCCTTGGCTTGCAAGGCTGCCACCGCCATCGCCATGGCAAGGAAAGTTTTACCGGTACCGGCTGGACCCACACCAAAGGTGATGGTGTTGTCCTCGATCGCGTCGACGTAGCTTTTTTGGTTCAGCGTCTTTGGCCGAATCGATCGACCACGGCCAGACAGGATCTTCAGACCCAGCACGTCGGTGGGTGTATCGCCACCGCCAGCAGAGAGCATTTTGATGATTTGCTCGATCGTATCGGCGCTCATCCGCGAACCGCGGCTAGCTAAGGCCCGCGCTTCTTCGGTAACCCGCTGCGCCTTACGTACCTGGATGGGTTCGCCGATCAAGGTCAGGGCGGAGCCGCTGGGGCGGAACTGCACCAAGGGGTAGGCACCTGTCAGGATGCGCAATAATTCATCACTAGGACCTAGCGTCGCGACCATAAGTTCGGCAGTCTCGAAGGTGATGGTCATGGACGCGGAGTCAGACTCGGCCGGTATCTTATTATGTTNAACCTGCATGCAGTGCTTAGTGCCCCTNTTATCAAGCTTGGCGATGGTTCTTTCTCGTACCNTACAGTCTATCCGTGACGGTCAGTCTTCGGGAAGATTTTCGCCATGAGCAAGGGCTCATTGCATCTGAAGTGTTTCTTAAGTATCACTGGTGGCCAAGGTATAGATTTGGTTAAGAATGCGTCGAAACGCCCGATTTCTGCTTTTTGCTCAGCTTCGTGTGCCAAACTATTTGAGCGTCAGGGCATCTAATGGCTCGACGTTAAGCGATTGATCAACGGATTGGTAAGTAGTGCAGGGTAGATTCACGAGAAAGGTTTCAAAGCGGGTTGCCGTTATTGGAGTCACTCTAAGTCTCGTCGCGGCAGTAGGCTGTGGTCTTGCTTCTCGCGAGGAATCACACCAAATGCCGATTAGCTCGGCCGCTGCCTCACTGGCACTACCCGCTGCAAGTGACTCAGTTGAACATCAATCATCAATTGACCGGTTGCCGATCTATTGGCTGGAAAACACGGATCTTGGCGTATATCTATACCGTGAATACGCCACAAAAAATGTGACTGGCGAGCCCATTGGGGATTCCATCTCCTACCTGCTTAATGAAAAGTCAGTAAATCCTGTCTGGTACACACATCTGAAGCCATCAAGCGAAGTTGGCGTGTCCATGAACAAGGAAAACGTCATTACCCTTGATCTTCCCGCTAAGGTCTTCAGCGCTAAACTCGACCGCGGGCTGTCCGAACGCACCATTCAGCAACTGGTTTTCACCTCAACCGCTGCCGCTTCCAACGCGGGGCTGTTAATCGGCACATTGCCTCCGAAGGTAAAAATCCTGGTCGACGGTCAAGCAAATGCGACGGTCTTCGGCGACTTACGACTCGCCGATTCATACGAACGCGATGCAAGCTTTATGGCGCCAATTTGGATCATCGATCCACAATTTGGTGCCACAAATAAGGCCGGGCAAATCAAATTCTCCGGACGAACCGCCGACTTTACCGACGGCATCTACTTCAGTCTGGAAAGCAAGGACAAAACCGGCAAGCTGACCGTTTTGACCGCGGCTGAAGCTATCAAAGCATCATCGATCAAAAAAGACGGTTCGTTCAGCTTCACCACTCAGTTAGGAGTGGGTTCCTACAAGCTGACCTTCTGGGGACAAGAAACTGGGTCCACGAAGAAAATCGCTTCGGTGTCCAGTGAATTCACCATCAAGTAAATCCTTGCCCGTTTAACCACAAAAAATGTTCAGCACAACCGCTTGGTTATGCTGAACATTTTCTGTTTGTCGATTTATAACTCGCCCAGCAGGTGCCGAACCAGAACCAAGGCTGCAGGCCCTGCGGTTGAAGCACGCAAGACATGCTGCCCCAGCAGGGCCGGGCGGGCACCGGCAACAACAAACTGTTCAAGCTCAGCGTCGCTGATACCGCCTTCAGGTCCGACCACCAAGGTGACACCGGCCTGCTCGGATGCCTGGCTTAGCCAGTTCTGCATTTCCTGCGTGACGGATAGTTGCGCTGCCTCATGAAGAATCAAGACTAACTCGCCGTTTTCACACAACTGGCGAATCTGGCTTCTCAGCGCCTTGGTATTAACCGGTTCCAAGACTTCAGGTTCAAATGCACGACGCGATTGCTTCTGTGCCGAACGCACCAGCGAACGCCACTTAGCCATTGCCTTCTCGGTCTTGCTTCCGCTCCATCGCACGATAGACCGATCGGCCTGCCATGGACGGACCGTAAACACACCGAGCTCCACGGCGGATTCCACGGCCTGCAGGTCACGGTCACCCTTGGCTAGAGCCTGAACCAATCCAATACGGTGTGCCGGAGGATCTTCCTGTTGGCGTTCAAGCAAGATGACGCGCAGCAACTCCTTGGACGCGTCCAGCACTTTAACGCGCAAGCGCAATCCGGTTCCATCGAGCAGATCAAGCTCTTCGCCGGGAGACACCCGTTTCACGGCCACTGCATGATGGGCTTCAGCCCCGGTGAGTTCGATAGTTTCCCCCACCAGGGCTAGTGCACCCTGCTCCGCGGAGATCACAAAGCTGTGATTGCTCATGTTTAGCGCTGGTTCAACTTATCGCGCAACCGGGAGAACATGCCGCCGGACTGCTCAACACGACCAGAGGTGAGCTGTTCGCCACGAAGTTCTGCCAGCTGCTCAAGCAGTTCACGCTGTGCGGCATCCAACTTAGTTGGCGTCTCCACCTGCAGGTGCACGATAACGTCGCCACGCTTGCCACCGCGCAGACGTGGTACGCCCAGACCTGGCAGCGTCATCGTATCCCCATCTTGGGCACCGGATTCCACGTTGATCTGCTGCTCGCCATCGAAGGTTTCAAGCTTCAGCTCACAGCCCAGTGCTGCAGCGGTCATCGGAATGGTCATCTTCGCATGCAGATCGGTCTGGGCGCGCTCAAACACCTTGTGGCGGCGAACATCGATCTCAACAAAGAGGTTACCGTTCGGTCCCCCACCAGGACCGGCTTCGCCCTGCCCGCGCAGCTGAATTCGGGTTCCCGAATCAACACCGGCAGGAATGTTCAGCGACTTCGACACGTGCTCGCGCACGCGGCCTTCGCCATTACATTCATTACATGGATCGGGGATGGTGGTACCGAACCCGCGGCAGGCGGGGCAAGTTTCGACGGTCATCATCTGTCCGAGGAAGGAACGTACCGGGCGCTGGATCTGACCTGCACCACGGCAGGTTTCACAAGTGACCGGGCTGGTGCCTGGGCGGCAGCATGAACCATCGCAGGCCTTGCACGTCACGGCGGTTTCCATTTCCAGCGGATAGACGGTGCCCTTGACCGCATCTTCCAAATCAATGGTGATGGTGATCAGCGCATCGCGGCCAGCCTGCGTACGCGAGGCCGGCCCCTGAGCCTGTCCCCCGCCAAAGAACTGTTCGAAGATATCGCCGAAGCCACCGAAGTTCTGTCCGCCGCCTCCACCGAAACCCTGCTGACCGTTGCCGTTCAGGTCCCCGGTCGCGTCAAAGTTGGCGCGCTTCTTTTCATCGGAAAGGACCTCGTAGGCGCGGGTGACCAGTTTGAATTGTTCAGCAGCACCTTCACTAGGGTTTACATCTGGGTGCAACTTTCGTGCCAGTTTGCGGTAGGCACTCTTGATTTCCTGCGGGGTCGCATCCTTAGCAACACCCAGCGTCTCGTAATGCGAGCTCACGATATTCGCCGTGTCCTTTCGTAAATATAAAAAAATTTAGTGGTGACGAATACTAATTCGTCAAAATTTTCGATAAGTAGCGCGCTACCGCGCGTACCGATGCCATCGATGAGGGGTAATTCATTCTGGTCGGTCCAAGCACACCCAATTTGCTACGCGCGTCGGAGCCATAAGTTGTGGCAATCACCGTGGCATCGGATAACTGTCCGTAATGATGTTCGGTACCAATGGTCACCGCTACACCACGTGAGTCGGCTTCCAGCTCGGAAAATAGCTTAAGCAAAACTACCTGCTCTTCTAAGGCTTCCAGAACCGGGGTCAGCGTCAACGGGAAGTCACCCGAGGAACGTGCGAGGTTAGCAGTACCGGCCATCACGATGCGCTGCGCATTCGCTGCTCGTGCCATTTCCTGCAGGCTACCCACGATCGATTCGAACAAAGGATCTTCTTGAAGCTGCGGTGGGATCATATCCAGCTTTAGGCTTCCCACGAGCTCGGCAAGCTGCCGTCCGCCAAGAGCGTTAAGCAAAGTCAGCTTCAGGGCGTGCAGTTCCTCGTCGTTATAAGCCCTCACGGTGGATATCATTCGCTGGTCTACCGTCCCATTGGAGGCAATCATCACCATCAAAACCTGCGCGGAACCCAACCCCACAAGATCCAGATTTCGCAAGGACGCAGTGTCATAGTGCGGAACTTGAATCAGTGCGACTTGGTTTGTCAGGCGCGCCAACAACCGAACGGTACTTTGCAGAACCTCGTCGAGATCTTGGGAACTATCTAAGATCTTGTTGATCGCTTCGCGTTCGGCCCTAGACAGCGGCTTCAGCTCACCTATCTGATCAACGAAACGACGGTAGCCCTTTTCCGTTGGAATACGCCCTGAAGAGGTGTGTGGAGCCGCGATCAGCCCTTCTTCTTCCAGCAAGGCCATGTCATTACGGATCGTCGCCGCGGAAACTCCTAGGTTATGACGATCGAGCAATGCCTTGGACCCGACTGGTTCATGGGACTGGACGTAGTCCTCCACAATGGCGCGCAAGACGTCTAGTCGTCGAAACTCACTCACCTCAACACCTCCTATGAAACCACGCAAGGTTTTGGCACTCGAACCTATCAAGTGCCAAGTCTAATACGTTCATCGGTTGCTAGCATTGGATTTCGAGCGTATTCGATCACAGCGAAAGGCAGTACGTGTCCAATTACTCCTGGGGAGCGCAAGACCTCAGCGCACCAGCACCCAAAAAACTACGTCAAATTCCGGTGTCCGTCGGTTTGTTGTTGGAAGACGTGGACAGCGGATGGGTCGGCGAAGTGGTTCGCACCGAAAAGTCCGGAGGGATGCGTGTCATCGTGCTGGAGGACCGTCGAGGTAAAACACGTTCTTTCCAAGCCGGGTTCGGATTCCTGCTCGAAGGAGAACCGGTCGAGATCGTTGAACCGCAGCCTAAAGCGGCGGCACCGAAGAAGTTAGTTTCGGCATCCGGTTCGCGTGCGGTCACTGATCTCAAGGCCCGTACCGCCCGGGCCAGTCGTATTTGGGTCGAAGGTAAACACGACGCCGAATTAGTCGAAAAAGTCTGGGGCCATGACCTGCGTGTGGAAGGCATTGTGGTGGAACCACTACACGGGGTTGATGATCTTGCCGGGGCAATCCGAGCATTTAATCCCTCACCGGAACGGCGCCTGGGAATCCTAGTGGATCACCTTATTTCTGGAACCAAAGAAGACCACATCGTCAAGGAAGCCATGCGGGTCCCCGGCGCAGCGCAGCATGTGTTGATCCTGGGCCATCCGTACGTCGATGTCTGGCAGGCGGTTAAACCCTCGGCGCTTAATATTACGAATTGGCCAGTCATTGCGCGCGGTACCGATTGGAAAACCGGAATATTACGCGAGTTCGGTTGGCCACACTCCACAGCAGAGGACATCGGCCTGGGTTGGCAACGCATCCTTTCCCACGTTGACCACTATTCTCAGCTAGAACCACAGCTCTTAGGCAAAGTTGAAGAGCTGATCGATTTCCTCACCAGTGAAGATTACGGTTTCCTAACGATTGACCAATAGTTGGAGATTTAGGGCGGGTTGGCCTTTACATCGCTAGAACCTCGATAGAATTGGAACAACACCCTATCGAGACAAGGAAGAGCCACGTGACAACACGCAAGACCCTACCGCCGGAGAATTCACGTTTCGAAGGTTCCAAGGTCTCAGCATTACCCTTGTCTCCTTCCGAGGATCGTCAATGGGCAATGATGTCGCATTTCGGCGCCATACTCGGTTGCATCCCATCGGCCATTATCTTCGCGGTGTACCGCGACCGGGGGCCCTTCACTTCTCAGGAGTCGAAGGAAGCCTTCAACTTCACGTTCCCGCTAACTATCTTGGCAATCATCCTGAACGTGCTGACCTTGATCCCCGGCATTGGTTGGATCTTCGCTGTACTTACCGTGGCACTCTGGGTCTACATGACGCTAATGGGCGCCCGTGCAGCCATTCAGGTCAACAAGGGACGCCCATACCGTTACCTCATTAACCTGCGGTTGATGAAGTAACTAATTTTCTACGCTCTAGAAATCTAATAATTCTCGAACAACCAGGTCGGCCAAGAGCCGGCCTCGTTGCGTTAACACCACAGATCCAGCAAATGCTGCCTTCGGATCAATCAACTCATCGGCGATTAAACCTGCCACGGCCTTCCGGCCATGCTCTTCCAGGTCTGCGATAAGCATTCCACTGCTGAGCCGGGTCAGGAGCATCGTTCGTTCTAACTGAACCGCTTCTGCATTAGGAAACTCACGGCCGTGTCCAGGAGAGATGCCACCATCGATACGTTGCTGGTAAGCGGCCGGATGCTTCACATTCCACCAGCGCAAACCGCCCACGTGCGAATGCGCTCCAGGGCCTGCGCCCCACCAGTCACCACCTTGCCAGTAGGCAACGTTATGGCGGCAAGCATGCTCTTCACCCTTGGCCCAGTTACTGACTTCGTACCATTGGTAGCCGGCGGCAGCGAACATCTCATCGGCTAGCTGATACTTTTCGGCATGATCATCATCGTCAATATTAGGAACCTGGCCGCGCCTAATCTGCGCCGCCAGTTTAGTTCCCTCTTCGATTATCAGTGCGTAAGCAGAAATGTGATCGGGCTCGTAGGATAGCGCGGCCTCGATGCTGGTACGCCAGTCCTCAACCGACTCCCCCGGCGTTCCATAAATCAGATCCACGCTCACATCCAGACCCACCTCGCGGGCCCACTGAACTACCTGTGGAACACGCTTGGGATCATGGGTGCGTTCTAGGACCGCCAAGACATGGGGTACTGCAGACTGCATCCCAAAGGAGACACGGGTAAATCCGCCATCTTTGAGCTCTTGCAGACTTTCACGAGTCACCGAATCGGGGTTCGCCTCGGTGGTGACCTCAGCACCGGGCTTGAGCCCGAATTCACTACGAATGCGGTCTAATACCGAAACAAGGTCACTGGCCGGTAGCAAGGTCGGGGTACCACCGCCGAAAAATACGGTTTCAATCTCGCGATGCTCAATTTCAGACTTGTCCATCACACCGCGAGCGAAACTGATTTCCTGACTTACCGTCGCAGCATAACTGGCCTGGCTCGAACCAGAACCAAGTTCCTTCGCGGTGTAGGTGTTGAAGTCGCAATAACCGCAACGCACAGTGCAGAACGGAATATGCACATAGAAGGACATGGTCCGCTCCTGCGCATTGTGCGAACATAATGCGGGGAGCAGACCATCGGCCGGTGCCGGATCGCCATCAGGCAAAACTGAGGGCATTTACTTCTTTTTCTCTTCACCGGTGGATAGGGCGGCGATGAAGGCTTCCTGCGGAACCTCCACACGACCGACCATCTTCATACGCTTCTTACCGGCCTTCTGCTTTTCAAGCAGCTTGCGCTTACGGCTAATATCGCCGCCGTAGCACTTTGCGAGCACGTCCTTGCGAATAGCTCGGATGGATTCACGAGCAATAATGCGTGAACCGATAGCTGCCTGAATTGGCACCTCAAACTGTTGGCGCGGGATCAGTTCACGCAGCTTTCCGGTCATCATGACACCGTAGGCGTACGCCTTGTCACGGTGAGTGATCGCGCTGAAAGCATCAACCTGCTCACCTTGCAACAAGATATCAACCTTGACAAGGTCGGCAATTTGCGAGCCGTCGGCCTTCCAATCCAAGGAGGCGTACCCGCGGGTACGGGACTTGAGGTGATCGAAGAAGTCGAACACGATCTCCGCTAGCGGCAAGGTGTAACGCATTTCTACGCGCTCTTCGCTGAGGTAGTCCATGCCACGAAGCGTGCCACGTCGCCCCTGGCACAGCTCCATCACCGAACCAATAAATTCAGCCGGGGCAAGGATAGTCGCGGACACCAGAGGTTCATGAACCTCAAGGATCTTGCCTTCTGGGAACTCCGACGGGTTGGTCACGGTGATCATGACCTTGTCTTCACGCATGACCTCGTACACCACGTTGGGAGCGGTGGAAATCAGATCGAGATTAAACTCGGCTTCCAAGCGTTCGCGGGTGATTTCCAGGTGCAACAGGCCCAAGAAACCAACACGGAAGCCGAAGCCTAGTGCTACCGACGTTTCTGGTTCATACACCAATGCAGCGTCGTTGAGCTGGAGCTTGTCCAGAGCATCGCGCAGCGCTGGGTAGTCACTGCCATCCATCGGGTACAAACCAGAGAAGACCATTGGCTTCGGATCTTCATAGCCGCCCAAAGACTCGGTGGCAGGCTTGATGCTATTGGTGATCGTATCGCCAACCTTGGACTGGCGAACGTCCTTCACACCAGTGATCAGGTAGCCTACTTCACCCACGCCCAGACCCTTACTTGGAACCGGGTTAGGTGCCGAAACGCCAATTTCAAGAAGTTCGTGAGTAGTGCCGGTGGACATCATCTGAATACGCTCACGCGGACGAAGCATGCCGTCAACCACGCGAACATAGGTAACCACACCGCGGTAGGTGTCATACACCGAGTCGAAAATCATTGCGCGAGCCGGAGCCTCAGCCACACCCTGAGGCGCTGGCAACTGCTTGATCACTTCGTCCAACAAGTCTTCAACGCCTTCGCCGGTTTTACCCGAGACCTTCAGTACGTCTTCAACTTCGCAGCCAATTAAGTTTGCCAATTCCTCGGCGTATTTTTCCGGCTGAGCGTTAGGCAAATCAATCTTGTTGAGCACCGGAATGATGTTCAGATCACTCTCGATGGCCAAATAAAGGTTAGCCAGGGTCTGCGCTTCGATGCCTTGAGCCGCATCAACCAGCAAAATGGCGCCTTCACAGGCCGCCAAGGAGCGAGAAACCTCGTAGGTGAAGTCAACGTGTCCTGGTGTGTCGATCATGTTCAGCGCATAGGTCACCCCGTCGACTTCCCACGGCATGCGCACTGCCTGCGATTTAATGGTGATACCGCGCTCACGCTCGATATCCATGCGGTCCAGGTACTGGGCCTTCATATCGCGCGAGGAAACCACGCCGGTGGACTGCAGCATGCGGTCGGCCAAGGTTGATTTACCGTGGTCGATGTGGGCAATTATGCAGAAGTTACGGATGAGCGACGGATCGGTCGCGGCTGGCACCTGGGCGGTGCGGGCCAATGGAGACACCTAAACAGACCTCATTTACAAACTAAGAATTTACGCGGAATTAGGCTCCATTCTGTCATGATTTACGCGTCACTACCTATTTGGAAGGGCGCGCCCTGATAGTTTGTCGATCATGGCTTTGAATGCACAGAAGATTCTTTCTCTTGTACTGCGTGCGGTTAAACTTTTTAACTCCTCACGCAGCAACGGACCAACCGGCACAACTACTACCCGTCGGCCAACTCAGGCACCAAGCGGATCCCGGCATCCGCAGGCAGCTTCCAACGGCCCAGCGGCTCAGTCTGGCTCTGCATATCCCGGAGATTTTCGCGGTACCGTTCGCTACGAGTACAACCCGAGCCTGGACGGCGAAGCAGATCCCGGTGAAGTTGTCTGGGGCTGGGTTCCTTACGAGGAAGATCACAACCAAGGCAAAGACCGCCCGGTATTGATTATCGGACGTGATGGGCGGTGGCTTCTGGGCTTGATGCTGACCAGCAAGGACAAAAACTTTGAGGGTCACCAGAATTCGGACTACATGGATATTGGTACCGGTGACTGGGATCGTGAACGCAGGCCAAGCGAGGTCAAGCTAGACCGAATTATCCGGCTCAGCCAAAGTTCGGTGCGTCGCGAGGGTGCAATCCTTGATGAACAGCGTTTTAGCAATGTGGTGAACACCCTAAATAAGCAGCGCTAGGCGTTAGTCGCTGGACGGCCGTTCTGCTAGAGTTAACTCTTGTGTGTCACGCAGGTTGGGTGACACGCCCCCTTTGGGTCGCCATAGGTGCCCCACACCGCTCAGTCGATGGCCCGAAGGATGAACCCTCTACCGACCGTATTTGACGATAAACGAGAGAGTTTATTAAAGTGGCAAACATCAAGTCCCAGAAGAAGCGTAACCTTACCAACGAAAAGGCTCGTCTACGTAACGTAGCAGTCCGCTCGGAGGTCAAGACCCTTATCCGTAACGTCAGCGAGGCAGTCGCCACCGCTGACAAGGAGAAGGCAACTGACGCACTGCGTTTGGCTAGCAAGAAGCTCGACAAGGCAGTTAGCAAGGGTGTTCTTCACAAGAAGAACGCTGCTAACCGTAAGTCGGCAATCGCCAAGAAGGTTAACGCCCTCTAAGCACCGCTAAACTTCAGCAAGATCCTCGAATCCTCAGGGCTTCGGGGATCTTGTGTTTTAACCACTATTTTCATCGTTGGGCTAGCCTGTGAGCATGCCTCAACTCAATAGCTGGATCGGATCCGAGAATACCGCGGTCATCCATCACTGGCAGTACCCGGTCAGAACTGACCAGCTATGGGACGCATTGACGCAAGGCGCCCAGCTAAGTAAGTGGCTTGGTGAACCTCGCTTGGCAAATTTCGAAGTCGGACAGCTTGTAGAAATTCAACACGCCACAGACTATTGGTGCACCTGTCTCATCCAACGGTGCGATCCAGCGAAACTCTTGATCATGACGTGGAAGTTCCCGGACGAGAACCTGTCAATGCTGGAACTACGACTCGCCGGCAACTCAACGGGTACCAAGTTATCGCTCATACACAGTCAGCTGTCGGATCAAGCTACTAATTACTTCACCGGATGGCAGACACACCTGCAGTATCTAGAAGATCTACTTTGCGGGTCGCCTCGCCCGATGGCAGACTTTTGGTCCCTTTATGAGAAATTAGCCGCAGAAACAAAGCAAGTGAACTAACGTTTGGGGGCTTTGGACGCAATGAATAAGATGGCACGTTCTAAGGCATAACCTGGAGAACGGCCACCACCTTTAACCATACGATCTGTTTGCGCAATATTTTCAATGCACAAGGCGACATCCGCACGCTTCCACCCGCGGGCCTGCTGCTGAGCGGCCTGCACCTGCCACGGTGCCATACCGAGTTCTGAAGCCAACGATGCCGCAGGCTCATTAACACCAAGTACCTTGGCCAATTGGCGAATTTTCATCGCCAAAGTTGCAACAATGGGAATCGGGTCGGTTCCGGTGTCCAGTGAATGGCGCAGGGTAGTCAACGCGAGCTGCGCATTTCCTGCCAGCGCCGCGTCTGCCACTTTGAAGGCTGTCGCTTCAATCCGTCCGCCGTAATAGCGATCCACTACTTCCTGGTCGATAGTGCCAGTGGTGTCTTGAATTAGCTGATGACAGCTTGAGCCAAGTTCTGCCAACGAATTGCCCACGGCTGCAACCAACGACTTCACTGCGTCATTAGTGATTCGACGTTTGGCGGCCTTAAACTCAGCCTGCACAAAATCAATTTTTTCAGCATCGCGCTTGATTGGCTGGCAATTGACGATCAACGCTCCGGCAGCCTTGATGGCGTCTAATAGTTTCTTGCCTCGGGTGCCGCCTGAATAATGCAGTATCAGGACATTCTCAGGGGCCTGATCTTTGAGGTAGTTCAAGGCGTCTTTGAGGAAGTACTCATTCATGCTGGCCAGGTCATGGACTTCGACCAAGTTGGCGCTGGAGAACAACGAGGAGCTCGTTGCAAGCAATAGTTCTCCGGGCTCGTAGGTGGCCGCGTTGAGTCGCGTATGTTGAATGTCTTCGCGTGTTGCCGCTTGGCTACGCAACAGTTCGAACGCCCGAGAAGCCAGATATTGTTCGGATCCGGTCAGTAGGATCAGTGGTTGAGGAGTTAAATCCCTCCACGAGATTCCCGGGGATGCTTGCGCGCGTGCCATCGAGCTCCTTTATGCGTCGTGCGGTACCTTGATCCTACCGAACTACAGCTCCAATCGCCTTGGCCAGCACCTTGTCTGCTTCGAATGTGAGCAGAACACTACCTTCCTGATCCGTCCTGATAACCTTCGAGCCCACTTGTGCGGCGCCGTCAAGAATCTGTTGGTGCGGATGACCGTATGAATTGTCTTCGCCCACGGATACCAAGATCACTTGGGGTTTGAGTTTCTCGATGATTTCGTACCCCACCATTTTTCGCCCCATGATGCGAGGCTTTGAGCACTTGGACCGGTGGTTGTGGTTGGCTCGCCAGCAACTGATGCATCGCAGCTTCCTCTAAGTCCCCGGCAGTAAAGAAGCTGACTACTCCCCCATCCAGAATAAAGTCGAAGACGATCACCAAAGAGGTGTCATTGGGCTCTGCATAGCGCGCGCTGACCTCATCAGGGCCGATTACCCGGTACCGTACTTCGTCGGTGCCGCCGCTATCGCCGGGGCCGATAACTTCCGCACCCTGCCAGAGGTCCGGGGTAAAACCAGAGGAGACTAGCCGCTGGCCGATTTGGATTCCGGATGCCTCTATTTCAGGTACTCCACCAAAATGATCGGCATGCTCGTGGGTAATAAACACCTTGGACAGCTTCGTGATTCCTAATCGCTTCACGCAAGATTCCACGTCCCCATCGGGCGGGCCCGAATCCAGCAGCCACGCTTCTTCTGGACCGGTATGGATCATAAAAGCATCCCCCTGCCCGACATCACACATTGCAACATTCCAATCTCCGCCAAGATCTGGACGATAGAACAAGGTCGCCGGCACAACTATCGCAGACATCGCCACCAGTGCTGCGATCAAACCGCCGGCAGCGACGCGGTGCACCGCCAGATGTTCACTTTCACGGCCAGTCACAAGCAATACGGTGAAAACCACCGAGAATCCAATGGCTAGACTGATACCGGCAATCCCCGCTGGCCAAGGACGCGAAGCACCGGGTAACTCGACCACCCATAACGCTACTTTTCCGATCCAACCGGCCGGCAGTCCAGGCACCCACACCAGCAGCTGAACTACACCGGGCAAGGCGGTGCAAAGCAATAGGCAAAGCACACCGACGGTGGTGATCAACGGCAACAAGGGGGCTACTACAAGGTTCGCGGGCAATGAGTACAAACTGAAGTTTGAGTTCAACGCGATAATTACCGGAAGGCAAGTGAACTGGGCGGCGCAACAAATTGCGGTGAGCTGGGCAAACCATGGCGGGAAAAAACGCGAGAAAATCTCGGTGAGCGCGGGCGTCAGTACGATGATTCCTAGGGTCGCCAGCACCGATAAGGCGAAGGCCGGATCTACCGCGAGCGAGGAATCCAGATGAAGCAGGATCGTCGCGGACAAGCTCAGAATGCCCAGTGAACCGCGGCCACGACCGAGCAGCAGCGAGATAGTGGCGATCATTCCCATTAGTCCGGCTCGGAGCACGCTGGGATCTGGTCCCACAAACCAAATAAACAGCCCCAAAAACGCGATGCTCAAGAGGGCCGCAGGGATTCTGGGCACGGTAAAAAGCCGCAGGAGAACTAACACCATCGCCCCAAGCAATGCCACATTTGAGCCGCTGACCGCGGTCAAATGGCTCAAGCCACTATTTTTCATGGCGGTCGAGAGTTCTTCGTTTTGCCCCGACCGGTCGCCATAGAGCATTCCAGGTAGTAGACCCTGTGCTTCGGGACTGAGCTCTTGCAAGCTGGATGCGAATCGTGTTTTTAGGTAATCGGCGGCGTCGAGATCTTGGGTGCTGAGCACGACCGGCGCACTCTGCGCCCTAGCCCACCACGCAAACGAACCGTTTGAATCGGTGGCTTGCAGTGCGAGGATTGTTTCAAAACGATCGGCGGTGACATCGAGACTGTAGGGCACGCTCAGATATATCTCAAGAGGACAGCTAACCCATTGCTCTTCGTGCCAGTATTTGAGAATCTGCGCAGCGCCTTGGCTGACAGCATCCGCACCTACCCTGGGTTGCTCGTCGAAGGCGACGATCACCTTGCGTTGCTGTTCAGCGTCCCCGGGCAATAAACATTCATTGTTCCCAGAGCCGAGAGCGCTGACGCTGATCGCGGCTAAAAGCAATAACAGCGGCCCGGTAAACCACGGTGCCGATGAGGGTGCGTCATGACGCTGGCGCAGTAGAAATGCCAGAATCACGAAGAAGAGCACCAGCACCACCAGCATTATGGGCAAGGCCGGTTTCAAATACGCGGTCAGCCATGCTCCGGCGAGCACCCATAAACCGCGAAAATCTGTTTTCATGGCACCACCAGCTCGGAAAGTTCACCCAGCAGGACCGGCCCAATACCGGAGACCGCGTCGAGTTGCTCCACGCTGGTAAAGGGGCCATTTTTGGTGCGGAAGTCGATGATGCGTTTGGCTAGCGCCGGCCCGATGCCGGGCAAGGTCATCAGCGTTTGATCATCGGCTTGGTTCAACGAGATCTTCGATCCGGCGCCGGGAGCTTTCGTAGCTTCTTCCGGCGCGCTGCTGCTGCTGGCACCGGGCAAGATGATTTGTTGCCCGTCGGTGAGTTTGGCCGCCAGATTGAGAAGTTCGGGCGCAGCTTTTTTGCTCATCCCGCCCGCCTTGTTAATGGCGTCGATAATGCGCGAACCCTCAGCTAGTTCATACACACCGGGTTTTTTGACCGCGCCGACCACATGCACGGTAATCATGTTGACCTCTTGGGTCGCGGCGGGATGTTCTGGATCGGCGACCAGCGGGATTGCTTCTAATTCTTCGGCGGCCGGTGGCGGGGCAAAGATAATGGAGAAGGCGACCCAAACCAGCACCACAAGCACCAGCACGAGCGCGGCCACGCGCGACACGGCGAAGCGCAGACGGGTCGGCCGTGGCGCAAATTTAGAGAAGAAGTCGTGGCGCCCCATGAGCCACAGTTTGCGCCAGACTTAGTCCTTGACGCGCTGCACGGTGTCGGGTTGTGGATTCAGCGGCCCGACGGCCACCGCGAGGACCCCAATCCCGGTGTGCGCGGCGAGTACTGCCGGCAGGGATTCGATCTGCACCGGCTCATCGCTGAGCGAAGCTAGTTCGTTGGCCACCTCGGTAGCCAACTCCGCGGCCCCAAAATGCATCACTCCGATACGCACCGGTCCTTCAGCCTTGCTGGCCGCATCGGTACCCAGCGCCACCAGACGGGCTTGGGCGCGGGCAAAAGATCGTGGCTTTTCAATGGGTTGAATCAGTCCATCGTCGATGTGCAGGATCGGTTTCACGTTGAGCAGGTTTCCCAGCACCGAGGAGATGGTGCTGATCCGCCCACCGCGGCGTAACTGCTCGAGGCTTGGCACCGCAAAATAGACGGAATTCGCGGTGGCCGAACGCGCGATCTGGGTCAGCATTTCAAGTGGCGCGCCGGCCTGCCGGGCGGCCAGCACATCGGCGACGGCAAAGCCTTGGGGCATCGCGACGGTACGCGTATCGATTACCGTCACCGGCAGCTGAACATCCTTTGCTGCCAGCCGGGCGGCATCCACCGTGCCCGAAAGCTGACCGGACATGTGAATAGAGATAATTGACTCGCAACCGGCGTCCTGAAGCTGCCGGTAGACCTTAGTGAATTCCCCCGGGGCTGGGCGTGAGGTTTTCACCGATTTTCCCATCGCCAGACCCATCATCAACGCGTTCAGGTCATCGCCGTGCACATGATTGTCGACGATAATGGGGATATTCACGCAGGCGAAGTCGGCGCTTTGCAGCAAGCTGCCAGGCAGGCAGGCGGCGGAGTCGGTGACCACGCCAATCCGGGTACGCGAAAGCCCACGCGGGGCCAGCCATTTAGGCAGCCAGCCCGCGCGTGGACTCTTCGTGCGTTCGCTCATGGGTTGAGCCTACGGGGCCGGAACCACATTCACGAGCTTCGGCGCACGGACGATCACTTTCAGCGGCTCCTTGCCATCGAGCATGCGGATCACCGTTTCGTTGGCCAAAGCCTGCTCACGCAGATCATCCTCGGAGATATCCAGGGGCACCTCTAGACGCGCGCGGACCTTGCCCTTGATCTGCACCACGGCAGTGACGGTGTCATCAATGAGCAACGTCTCGTCAACCTGCGGCCAGGAGCTGTTCACCACGCTTGGCTCGTAGCCCAGCTGGGCCCACATATCTTCGGCGGTGTATGGCGCGAACATGCTCAGCAGCTGCGCGGTGACCGTTGCGGCCTCGCGGACCGCAGGGTCACTGGACCCGGCACCGGAATCGATGGTTTTACGCGCCGCGTTGACCAATTCCATGGTCTTGGCGATCACCACGTTGAACTTGCCCGAGTCCAGCAGCTGCGCGGCCTCGTGCACGGTGCGGTGAGTGACCTGGCGCAAGGACTTCTCACCGGTGGTGTAATCGACGTCCTGGGCGCTGTGCACGTCCTGGGCGATACGCCAGGCGCGGGCCAAGAACTTCTGCGAACCCGATGGGGATACATCGGCCCAGTCCACGTCGTCCTCCGGCGGGGAGGCGAAGATCATGGTCAGACGTACCGCGTCCACACCAAACTTGTCCAGCTGCTCGCCAAGGTCAACACCGTTGCCCAGCGACTTGCTCATCGCCTTGCCGCCGTTGAGTACCTGTCCCTGGTTCAGCAGCGCACTAAATGGTTCGTCCACGTCGATCAGGCCCAGATCAAAAATGACCTTGGTGAAGAACCGCGAATAGAGCAGGTGCAGAATCGCGTGCTCTACACCGCCGACGTACTGGCCAACCGGCATCCAATCGCGCACTGCCTGCGGGTCGAACGGACCCTCGGTGTAATGCGGGGAAACGAAACGCAGGAAGTACCAGGAGGAATCCACAAAGGTATCCATGGTGTCGGTGTCGCGCTTGGCGGCGCCGCCGCACTTCGGGCAGTCCACGTTGACCCACTCTTCGACGGCAGCCAGCGGGCTGGTGCCCTTCGGAGCGAGTTGCTCGCCGCGCAGGTTATCTGGCAGGCGCACCGGAAGCTGGTCATCGGGAACCGGGACCTCGCCGCAGTCGGTGCAGTGAATAATCGGGATCGGGGTACCCCAGAAGCGCTGGCGCGATAGCAGCCAGTCGCGTAGCCGGTAGTTGATCGTGTGCTCACCGGTGCCGGCGGCCTCAACGATCTCGATCGCCTTCGCGACCGCCTCGGTTTTAGTCAGACCGGAGAGCTCACCCGAGTTGATCAGCTGGCCCTCGCCGGTGGTCGCGGTTCCGGAAACTGCCGGATCCTCTTCACCGGTTTCGACGACCACGCGCACCGGCAGGTCGAAGGTGCGGGCAAAGTCCAAGTCACGCTGGTCGTGCGCGGGCACGGCCATAATTGCACCGGTCCCGTAATCGGCCAGCACGTAGTCCGCGGCCCAGACCGGCAGCTTTTCGCCGGAGAGTGGATTGATCGCGTAACGGCCCAGGAACACACCGGTCTTCTCACGTTCCGAGGACTGGCGTTCGATCTCGGAGAGTGCTTTCACCTGCTCCTGGTATTCTTCCAGGGCGGCGCGGTGCTCGTCGGTGACCAGCTCGCCAGCCAGCGCGGCGTCGGCTGCAACGACCATGAAGGTCGCACCGTACAAGGTGTCCGGGCGTGTGGTGAAGACCGGTATCTTGACTTCGTCCAGCTGATCCTGCGCGGCGATGGAGAAGGTCACCTGGGCGCCCTCGGAACGGCCGATCCAGTTCTTCTGCATCAGCAGTACGCGCTCAGGCCAGTGGCCCTTGAGCCCGTCCATATCTTCGAGCAGGCGGTCGGCGTAATCGGTGATCTTGAAGTACCACTGGTTCAATGATTTCTTGGTCACCGCCGTGCCACAACGCTCACAGGCACCGTTAACTACCTGCTCATTAGCCAGCACGGTCTGGTCCGTAGGGCACCAGTTCACCGGGTGGTCCTTGCGGTAGGCCAGACCCTTTTCGTAAAACTTATTAAACAGCCACTGAGTCCAGCGGTAGTATTCCGGATCCGAGGTGTGCAACCGGCGATCCCAATCGGCGGAGATCGCGTAACGCTTGAAGCTCTCAGCCTGGGTGTCGATGTTCTTGTAGGTCCACTCCGCCGGGTGCGCATTGCGCTTGATGGCGGCGTTTTCCGCTGGCAGGCCGAAGGAATCCCAGCCGATCGGATGCATCACGTCATAGCCACGCAAGCGCCAGTAACGCGACACCACATCGCCCATAGCAAAAGCCTCGGCGTGACCCATGTGCAGGTCACCGGAGGGGTACGGGAACATATCCAGCACATAGCGACGCTCGCGGCTGCCGTCATCGGCGGGCTTGAACACTTCAAGTTCGTTCCACACCGGTAGCCACTTGGACTCGAGGTCCTTAAAATCGTAGGTTCTGGGTTCGTTCGTCGATGATGTCACTGAGCTCTTCTCACACACTTGCGGAAAAATTTCCTGACGGAAAACTTGGTTCGGGTCCAGACACAACAAAAGCCCCCAAATCACCACTCGGGGGTACGGCCATTGGCCGTGCTTAGCCTAGGTTGCGCTGAAAATGCATACGCCGATTCTATCGCAGTTCAACTCGCAACGGCGCATCCGTGAAATGCCGGCTCCGCCACCGGTCCAATGTCTTCGCTCACAAACCTCACGCCGGTGTCCGATGAATTCGCACACCGCTTATCCACAGCTGGCACCCACGGCGGTCCAGCACCGAGCTGCCGGGTCAACAATGGCTTCATGAACACCCCAGCACTCATCGCCACCTTGCACACCCTGTGCGCCGCCCCGCTTCAGCTCGGGACGCAGCTCACCGGTGCCATGATGCTGCGTTTAGGCTCCCTGGCCCTCGCCCTGTTCACCGCCATTGGCCAGCTAGTGCATCAGCAGCGCGACCCACGCCTCGCACTTGCCTACGGTGACCTCGTGGAAAAATTCGCCCAGCAGGTCCATCACGAACAACTGGCCACCGCCCTTGACGCTGAGCTCAGCGGGGCGCACGCGCTGAGTCTTGAAAGTTTCGATCGGTTACGCGCCGGGACCTGCGTGCTAGAGGGTGAACCGGAACTCGCCGTGGGCCGGACCTGCTACAAATCTGCCGGGGACTTGCTGGCCGCGTGGTTAGGCCTGAACTATTTCGAGGCACAACGGCGCATCGACGACGCCTATCTCCTTATCGGCCGGCGCACCGCCCAGGGTGAGCTTTGCCCGCCTCGCTTACCCCAACTTGCAAGACTCTATGCCGAGGGTGGCGCAGACCGACGCAGCATCACTGCCGCCGCCCGCAGGCTTGAAAAACTCGAACCCAAAGACACCACCTTCGACGGGATCCCGGTGCAGCTCACCGCCAGAGACACCGACGGGCAACTTCTAGAGGTCCACGCCGCCCGCGCCTTAGCGCAGCTCGGTCCCAATGCCGCCCGCAAAGAGATCAGCACCCGGATCGGAATCTACAAGGAACTGCACACCGAAAAACAGCCACCGGCGCTGGGCCTATTCATCGGCCCGATCATCCAAGGTGTTCACGAATTCACCCTGCGCACCTTGGCCTCCCATGCTCAGGTGATCCGTTCGATCCGCGTGCAATCGGCAGACTGGCGCACCCGTGCAGGCAAGGCCGCACGTGGCGCAACCGCAGAACCTGCCTCTGATGCCGTTTCGCGGTCGCCAGAAATGAACGCGCAGCAGCCAGTTGCCGACGCCGTGCTCATGCCGACCGATGTGCCCAGTGACCCGCCCTGGCTACAGCCCGAGACCCCGATGCCCGCATGGGCTCAGCCGGCCGATGAGCAGTCTGAAGCCGATGGCACCGCGAACTGCACCACGCAGACCAAACCAGTAAGCAATGTCTACGAAGTCCTCACCCCGGAGCTCCGCGCACTGAACGCTTTCATGGCCATCCTTACCGCCCCTGCCACCGGCGGAAAATTCAAGCCAATCATTCCACGCATCTTCGTTTATATGTGGCTAAGTGACCTGCAGAACCTCGCCGAAGCTCACGCCGTCACCGCAAATGGGGTGAACTTGCCGCCCGGTGAACTTCGACGCACCTTAGCCGACGCCAATATCATCCCGGTTGTCTTGGGCGGCAACAGCCAACCGCTAGATCTGGGCCGATCCAGACGCTATCACCAGGGGTAGTGTCCGGGCGGCAGTGTTAGCGCGCGATCGTGGCTGCATTGTGCCGGACTGCACCACCGCGCCAGATCACGTAGAAATTGATCACTATCAACGCGCGTGGGCCGATGGCGGGACCACCAGTGTGCAGTCCGGGGCAGGATTGTGTCCCGAAGGGCATCACAGCCGCCACGTGGATCAAATTAAAATCGTTGACGTCGATGGCCTACCCCACGTGATCCTGCCTGCGCATCTTGACCCTGAACAAAAACCTCGGCGCAACACCTATTGGGGAGCACTGCAACTGGCAGACTCCCCCGACCGGGAGGTAACGCCACCCGATCCACCGGATCCACCCGATCCACCCGATCCACCCGAGGAAAGTTAGCAAGCAGACCGTGCCAGCCGAACCCCCAATCCCCCACCGGCCGGCACCGGAAAAAACGCAGACCACGAACCCGTGGCTTTTGGGTTCGAGGTCTGCGTTTGTGCGTGCTGAAGCTGGCTAGGCTTTGGTGTCTTCGTCTACCCAGTCAAAGGTACGAGTCACGGCCTTCTTCCNCAGGCGCAGGCTACGTTCGCGCTCTGCGTCTTCCATCTCCGGCTCCCAACGCTTGTCCTCAGACCAGTTCGATTCCAGCTCGCCAAGGTCCTGCCAGAAGCCCACTGCCAGGCCAGCTGCATAGGCAGCACCCAGCGCGGTGGTTTCAGTAACCTTTGGGCGAACCACAGGCACCCCAAGAATATCGGCTTGGAACTGCATCAATGCCTCGTTGGCCACCATGCCACCGTCGACCTTCAACTCGGTCAGCGGCACCTCGGCGTCGGCGTTCACCGCGTCCAGCACCTCGCGGGTCTGGAATGCGGTAGCTTCCAATGCGGCCCGGGCAATGTGGTTTTTGTTCGCAAAGCGGGTCAAGCCCACGATTGCGCCACGTGCTTCGGCCCGCCAATACGGTGCGAAGAGACCGGAGAAGGCAGGCACGATGTACACGCCACCGTTGTTATCTACCTTGGCCGCCAGCTCTTCGATCTCCGGGGCGGTAGCGATCATGCCGATATTGTCGCGCAGCCACTGCACCAGGGATCCGGCTACCGCAATGGAGCCTTCCAGCGCGTAGACCGGAGCGGCGTCGCCCAGCTTGTAGGCCATCGTGGTCAGCAGCCCGTTAGAGGAATGCACGATCTCGGTGCCGGTGTTGAAGATCAAGAAACAACCGGTGCCATAGGTATTCTTCGCGGTACCCGCGGTGAACGCTGCCTGGCCGAAGGTGGCCGCCTGCTGGTCACCTAAAATACCCGCCACAGGCACTTCGCGCAGCAACTGGTTGCCCGCCACGGTGCCATACACCTCGGAGGAGGAACGGATCTGCGGCATCATCGATACCGGCACACCGAAGTCGGCAAGGATTTCTTCATCCCACGCCAGGGTCTTCAGGTCCATGAACAAGGTGCGCGAGGCATTGGTCACGTCGGTGACGTGCACGCCGCCGTCGATGCCACCGGTCAGGTTCCACAACACCCAGCTATCGGTGGTGCCGAAGATCAGATCCCCGGCTTCTGCGCGTTCCCGTGCGCCTTCCACGTTGTCCAGAATCCACTTGATCTTCGTCCCGGAGAAGTAGGTTGCCAGTGGCAGCCCGACCCGGTCCTTGTAACGATCCATTCCGCCCTTGGCAGCCAGTTCGTCAACGATCTCCTGGGTTCGGGTATCTTGCCAGACAATCGCGTTGTACACCGGTTCGCCGGTGTTCTTATCCCACACCACGGCGGTTTCACGCTGGTTGGTGATGCCAACTACTTCGATGTCGTGCCGGGTCAGGTTCGCCTTGGACAGCGCCTGGCCGATCACTTCGCGGATGTTGTTCCAGATTTCAGCTGCATCGTGCTCCACCCAGCCGGCGGCCGGGAAGATCTGCTCGTGCTCGAGCTGGCCTACCGAGACAACCTCGCCGGCGTGATCGAAGACGATCGCTCGGGAACTAGTGGTTCCCTGGTCGATGGCGATAACATATTTTTCAGTCATGATTCACATCTCTCTTTCTAGAACATCAGGCCGGCGCCGACGCCGCCAAGTAGACCACCAATGACTGGGCCAGCGATCGGAACCCAGGCGTAAGCCCAGTCCGATGATCCCTTGCCCTTGATAGGAAGAATAGCGTGTGCCAGTCGCGGCCCGAGGTCGCGAGTTGGGTTGATTGCATAACCGGTAGCTCCACCCAGGGATAGACCGATGGCCACCACGAGCAACGCGACCGCTAGCGGGCCAAGCTCATGAGGGGTCTTACCGAAACCGGCAATCACGAAGACGAGTACAAAGGTACCGAAAATCTCGGAGACCATATTCCAGCCGTAGGAGCGGATCGCAGGACCGGTGGCAAACACGCCCAGCTGGTTACCGGCGTTCTGCTTATCGTCGAGGTGCTTTTTGTAAGCCAACCAGGTACCCACGGCACCAAGGAACGCGCCCACGAGCTGGGCGAGGAAATAAAGCATGGTGTTGGCGAAGGTTTTGGCAACACCGGGTGCGTATTCGGCGGCGTCCGGGTTGATCAGCAACCCCAGAGTGACCGCAGGGTTCAGGTGCGCGCCGGAAATACCGGCGATCCAGACACCGCAGTACACACCAAGGCCCCAGCCAAAGCTGATCGCCAGCCAACCGGCGGCGCTACCGAGGGTTCCCTTGAGTGCCACGTTGGCGCATACGCCCGAGCCCATGAGGATGAGAATGAAAGTGCCGGCTAATTCGGCAAGAAACACGTGAGTGGACAACATTGACCTCTTAGTGGTTTCGAAAGCCGGCGGCAACCTACCGCCGGCCGGTGCAGGTTACGCGAGGATGACCCCATGGCTTTCTGCAAGTACCGAGAGCGAATTGTCGATCTCGGCTGCGGTCTGGGTCTGATCCCAGCCCATCGGTACCGCGAGGTGCGAGGCGACCTCGTTGACCAAATCTTTAGTGACCAACCCGCGGAAGGCGAGGTTGGTGCGGCGAATAAATACATCGATCAAGCGCCCGACCTGCTCATGCGTGACCAGGTAGGAAAGTTCCTGAACCGACAGTTCACTGCTGTGCGTCAGTAGCTCTTCGTGCTCGCCCACTTCAGCAAGCACCCGATCCGCTCCGGTGCCATAACGCTCGAGCAGTACGCGAAGCCGCGCATGCGGCGCACGGTCTTCACGGGCTGCGTACCAGGCGGCCAGCTGGCCCTCATTGGTGGGGAACTTCTTGCCGCCGCCGATAGCCACACCCTGGGTGCTGTGCTTTTCGCTTTCGCCCAGGAAGGCCAGCGCCTTGCCACCGAGGTTTTCGGCCAGCGCGCGGAAGGTGGTCCATTTGCCGCCGATCAGCGAAAGCATCATGGTCGAATCGGTCAGGCGGGTTTCCCTCACCTGGTAATCACGGGAGACGAAACCCGGGGCGGTGTCGTCGTGGTTCGGCAGTGGACGCACACCGGAGAACTTGTAGACGATCTGCTCTTCGCTCACGGAAATTCGCGGGAAGACCTGTCCGATCAAATCGAAGAAGTACGCAACTTCCTCGTCGGTGCAGACCGCCGGTTCACGCATGTCGTGCTCCAGATCGGTGGTTCCCACCAGTACCCGGCCAAGCATTGGGTAGATCAGTACGATGCGGCCGTCTTCGTTTTCGAAGAAGATTTCACGTCCACCGGTCGCGGCCAGCAGCTCTGGGTGATCCAGCACGATGTGTGAGCCTTTGGTGCCGCCGGTCCACTTGGTGTTCTTTCCAAGCTCAGCGTTGGTCAGATCCACCCAGGCACCGGTGGCGTTGATGATGACTTCGGCTTGGAAGTCGAACTGCTCGCCGGTCAGCACGTCGCGCAGCGTCGCGGTGCCGTCGGTGACGGTGGCTAGCTCCACATAGTTGCTAGCTCGCGCCTGATCGTTGGCACCCAGGCCGTCGCGCAACACATCGAGGGTCAGGCGTTCGGGATTGTGCACCGAGGCGTCGAAGTACGTGGCAGTATATTTGACGTCCTCGCGCAGTTCGGGCAGATCCTTGCGGGCTGCTTTGCTGCCCTTGAAGTTGTGCCATGGGGTGTTGCGTCCATCGATGCCCGCGAAAACGTCGTACATGATCAGTCCGGCTTTAATGAGCGCCGCACCGCGCTCGGTAGGCTTGCCGGACTTGTGAGTCAAGAAACGGATCGGCGCGCTGAGCATGCCGGAGAAGGTGGAGAAAATCGGGATCGTGGTCTGCAGCGGCTTCACGTAGTGCGGAGCGATCTCCAGCAATGAGTTGCGTTCCTGAACCGACTCGTGGACGAGGCGGAATTCACCGTTTTCCAGGTAACGGATCCCACCGTGGATCATATGCGAGCTCGCACCGGAGGCGCCTTGGCAGTAATCGCCACGTTCTACCAGTGCCACATCGATTCCCTGCGTCGCGAGGTAACGGAAAGTCGCCACGCCGTTGATGCCACCGCCGACAACGAGCACCCGCGCCTTTGGCCGTGCACGTAGTTGCTCTAGCTGGTCCCGATTCACGATTGCTTGCCCCTTTTTTGACTGTTGGTGTCTGTCAACAGTTAGTCTTGTCACCATGGAACAAAACGGTCAAACGAAATGCACAAACGTGCAGAAATGGTCCGATTGATGCAGATATCCCCCGGGAACGGACCCTATAAACTGCCAAATCCTGACACATCCGTGCAGACTAATCCCAAAGCCAAGGACGCCTTGCGCGCCGCACAGTTGTATTACCTGCAGGACATCAAGATGGAGGTGATCGCCCGGGAATTGGGAGTCTCGCGGTCAACGGTGTCGCGGTTGCTCGCCCACGCCAAACGCACCGGAATGGTCTCGGTGAAGATTAACCCCTCGGCTAACCTGTCGGCATTGGTCAGTAACCAGCTAGCCGAAAAATACGGGATCAACGTGCATTTAGTCCCCACCGACGGTTCGATGGATGACACCGAATTGCTCCAACGCGTCTCGGCGCATGCAGCCTATCTACTGGGCACTATCGTGTCCTCTTCAATGACCATCGGTGTCGCCTGGGGCCAGACCATGCAGGCGGTCTCCGCGGCACTGGCCGGGCACCCCACCCATGACTCGGTGGTCGTGCAGCTGAATGGGGCGGCCAACCCGGTCTCCAGCGGGGTGCGCTACGCCAGCGAAATTCTGACCCGTTTCGGCCAGGCCTTCACCGCCCGCACCGAACAGTTCCCGGTCCCGGCTTTTTTCGACAAAGCCAGTACCCGCGAGGCGATGTGGCAGGAAACCTCGATACACCGCGTACGGAATATCCAACGCGAGATGAATTTGGCGGTCTTTTCCTTGGGGGCCGCCAATTCAAACCTCGCCTCGCAGGTATACCGCGGCGGTTACCTCAGTAAGGCCGAGACCCGGCAGCTCAGTGAGATGGGTGTGGTGGGAGACGTCGCGACGGTCTTTTTCGACAAAAGCGGCGACGACGCCCACATTGAGATCAACGCTCGAGCCACCGGGCCCACACTGGCCGAACTGCGCAAGGTTCCACGGCGCTTCTGCGTAGTCTCGGGCCGCGGCAAGTTAGAAGCCGTCCGCGGAGCGCTCAATGGCCAGCTGATCACCGAATTGGTCATCGACGAGGGCACCGCGCTCGCCCTGCTCGACGGGTAGGGTTAAACACATGACGCCACGCACCGAACTGGTCACCACCCATACCCTGCACGGTTCCACCACCAAGGTCTACAGTTACCCGGCCAGCACGCAGCCAAGTGCCGGAACGATTTTTGCGATCCACGGTTTTCGCGGCGATCATCATGGACTGCAGCGCATCGTGGACCAGCTGCCGCAATACACCATCATCGTGCCCGATCTTCCTGGTTTTGGCTCCTCCAACTCGATGCAATTACCCCACGACGTCCACGGCTACACGACGGCACTGTCCACGTTGGCCGACGAGTTCGCCCTGCCATCTGGCACCATCTTGCTCGGGCATTCTTTTGGCTCGCTGGTGGCGGCCAAACTGGCCACCGAACGCGGCTTCTCCGGGCTCGTGCTGCTGAACCCGATCTCCGAGCTGGCGTTGGATTCTTCGCAGGCGCTGATGGCTAAACTCACCGGTTTTTACTACGAGCTCTGCGCGAAGCTGCCCGAACGCCTCGGTTCGGCGGTACTGCGCTCGAAGTTATTCTCCGACGCCATGAGCGTGGTGATGACCAAGAGTAAAGACCGCAGCATGCGCCAGTACGTGCGCGAACAGCACCGCGCCTACTTTGGCGGGTTTCATTCACGCGTGAGCCTCGCGCAGGCTTATCAGGCATCCATTGCGCACACCGTGGGTGGAATACAGTGCAGATATTCGCATTCCGGTACTCATGGTCGGCGGGCTGCTCGACGAGTTGGGCACGCCGGAAACCCAGGAGAACCTCCGGGCGAGCTTTGCCGACGCGCGGCTGGTCATGCTTCAGAACGTCGGTCACCTGATTCACTATGAAAAGGCCGGCGACACCGCCGCGGCGATCGTCGATTTTCTGCAGCACCTGCCGGACCAATCCCGGGCTAAAGCACCTCGTCGGGATCCACGGCGATGTTCACTACCGGATCTTTAGCCGCGGACATCCGCGCCCGCAAGGCTCGCAGCGAGGTGGTCACCAGGTGGCCGTCGGCGTAGGAAAAAAACAGCACATAGCGGTGTTCAATCGGTGGTCCATCGATAATCGTCGGACCGTGCACCGCCAGCTTCTCACGCAGCTTCGGTGAAATCGCGGCGATCAGCCGTTCGGCACCGGGCCCGGAGACCACCGCACTGCGTACCGCCGGCGGCAGCCCCAATTCACGGCGCTCCCCCAGTTCACGCTCGGCAAAACTGGCCGGGTCATAACGCACCAGCGCCGCACCGGCCGGGCTTGGCGTGCCGGTCAGCACCACGACCCCCTCATGCGAGGCCAGCGAGGCCGCGCTGAACCAGCGGCTGAGCACCTCTTCGGTATTGCGAAGCGAGTCATGGGCCATCATCTTATCCGCGTCCAGCAGCAGCACCGCGCTGTAGCCGCCGTCCACCACCGGTTCCACCCCGGGGGTTGCCACCACCAGCGCAGGTTTCCGCTCCAGCCGGCGCACCGGTTTAGCCCCGGTAGAAGAAATCACCGGCACCTTGGCAAAGGCCTGGCCCAACTCCTCTGCGGTACGATCCGCGCCAATGCTTGCCGCGCGGATCCGTGGCGAATTACATTCGGCACAACGGTATTCGCGATACTGTTCGCCGCACCATTTGCAGGCAATATGGTGGGTTGACCCGCCAAGTTGCAGCGGGCCCTGACAGGCCGGGCAGCGCGCCAACGTCCGGCAGTCCTGACAGGCCAACGCGGGCATAAAACCGGTGCGCGCCACTTGCACCAGCACCGGCCCGGTTTCCAGAGCCTTTGTCGCTTCGCGCCAGGCCAGCGACGGGATCCGGGCGCGGGCGAGCACCGGGTCGCGTTCCATTTCAAAATCATTGGTGGTGGCCACGACGCGCGGGGTCTGCGCGCGCAGCACCGCTCGAGGCACCTTCAGTTCCGTGGCCCATCCGGTAGCCACCAGGCGCTGGGCCTCCACCGAACGCGACGGTGAGGCAATGAGCAGCGAGCAGCCGCTGTGGGTGCTGCGTAGCAACGCCACCTCGCGCGCATGCTGGTACGGTGAGCGCTGTTCACGGTGGGATTGATCCGCGTCTTGCCAGAGCACGATCAGCCCCAGCTGCGGGATATGGCATTGCGCGGCGGACCGGGTGCCGATGACGATCTGCACCTGCCCGCCGATGGCACGCAGGAAATTCCGGTATCGCGGGGTCGGTCCGTCGTCGGCCTGCAACCGCGCATAACTGTCTTTGCCGAAGTGCTCGTCCAGGTGTTCGGACAGTCGGGCCAGGTCGCTGGCGTCGGGCACCAGCAGCAGCACGCGCTGCCCGCGGGACAGCACCGGCCGGCACGCGTCAAGCAAAAACCCGGGCCATGAGCCATAAAAGTTCGGCACCCAGGTGGCTACCGCGCGCAGCGTATCTCCGTTGGCCCATGCCTGAAGCGCCTCGGGACCCAACTCGTAGTGTTCTAGCTGATTTGGATGCTCGGGCAGCGTGGGGACTGCCACTTCCAGTTCTTCCTTTTCGACCTTGGCAGCACGTGGCGGAACGGCTAAGCGCACCACATCCCACACGGTTCCGGCATAACGCTGCGCCACTAGTTCGGCGACCTCATATACCTCGCGGTGCAGTACCACCTTGTCGCTGACCAGTTTGGACAGCGCCTTGAGCTTAATCGGCGAGGCGTAGTCTTCGAGCACCTCGGTGATGAAGCCAGGCAGCTGCTGCGCCCCAAAAGGCACCTTCACGCGCGTGCCGGCCACCGCGCTGGACACCATTGATTCGGGCACCTGATAGTCGAAGAGCCGGTCCAGATGCGGCACGGAAGAATCAATCAGCACCCGGGCAACCCGCTTGATACGGGCCGGCTCGGGTGCTGATATGAGGGCGTCTTGCTGCACGCTGGTTCCTAGACGTTGAACCAGCTGCGCAGCGCATCCACGCGGTCGGTACGCTCCCAGGTGAAGTCGTTGTCGTCACGTCCGAAGTGGCCGTGCGCGGCGGTTTTACGGTAGATCGGACGCAGCAAATCCAGGTCTTCGATGATGCCCAGCGGGCGCAGGTCAAAGATCTCGTTGATGGCGCGGGTAATCTTGGACGGGTCCACGGTTTCGGTGTCGAAGGTCTCCACATACAGACCCACCGGACGAGCCACGCCAATGGCGTAGGCCACCTGAACTTCGGCGCGGCGGGCAAGCCCCGCGGCCACGACATTCTTCGCTACCCAGCGCATCGCGTAGGCGGCCGAACGGTCAACCTTGGAAGGATCCTTGCCGGAGAACGCGCCGCCGCCGTGGCGGGCGAAACCGCCGTAGGTGTCCACGATGATTTTGCGCCCGGTGAGTCCCGCGTCGCCTACCGGTCCGCCGATCACAAAAGGACCCGAAGGGTTCAGGATCACGTTGGTGCTTGAGGTGTCCAGATTTGATCGCTCAAGGATCGGGGTGACAACCTCTTCGAGCAGGTCTGCCTTCAAGGTCGCCAATTCGTATTCCGAGGCGTGCTGGCTGGAAACGACCACGGTGTCGATGGAGACCGGGGTGTCCCCGTCATAGCCGATAGTGACCTGGGTCTTGCCGTCCGGGCGCAGCAGCGGCATGCGTCCGTTCTTGCGCACCTGGGTCAGCCGCTCGGACAGACGGTGGGCCAGGAAGATCGGGGTAGGCATCAGCGAATCGGTTTCATCCGAGGCGTAGCCAAACATCAGGCCCTGGTCCCCGGCGCCCTGCATATCTCGTGGGTCTTTGGCGGTGCCTTCGCGTGCTTCCAGCGAGTTGAACACGCCGTCGTGGATTTCCTGGGACTGCTGTCCGATCGACACCGACACACCGCAGCGCGCTCCGTCAAAGCCGTTGGCCGAGGAGTCGTAGCCGATGTCCAGGATGGTGCTGCGCACGATCTCGGGGATCTCTACGTAGCCGTTGGTGGTCACCTCGCCGGCCACATGCACCAGTCCGGTGGTAGTCAGCGTTTCGACGGCGACCTTGGAGTTCGGGTCCTGCGCCAGCATGGCGTCGAGGATCGCATCCGAGATCTGGTCGCAAATTTTGTCTGGGTGTCCCTCGGTAACGGATTCCGAGGTGAAAAGACGAAGTTCGGGGGTAGTTGAAGTCACCTTTTTACTCTATCTGGTCTAACCGACCGATTGGCTTTAGTTGCGACGATACGTGACCAAACACCATATGGTGCGGCTCACTTTATGACGTGCGGATGTCCGATTATTGCGCCCGCGATCTGCTCTATGACCACCCGGGCTACCTCGAGCTTGCTTCCGGTAGCCTGCACGCTCGGAGCCTGCGAGGCAAAAAGCACCTGAATGCTGTTGGTATCCTGCCCAAAGGTCAGCTGCGCGCCCACCTCGTTGACTACGAGCATTTCGCAGCCCTTACGCGCCAGCTTCGAGCGCCCGTAGTCCAGCACGCTGCCCTGCTCGTCGCCGGTTTCGGCCGCGAACCCGACGATCAGTGAAGGCAGCGTCGCATCCTGCGCACGGGCCTGCACAATCTCCGCCAGAATGTCCGGGTTGCGCACCAAGGTGATCACCGGAGCGGAGTGTTCGTCGCGCTTTTTGATCTTCGAATTTTCGATGTTTGCCGGACGGAAGTCAGCCACCGCCGCGTTCATGATCAGCACATCGTGGCCCGGCGCCTCGGCGAACACCGCGGCGCGCAGTTCTAACGCGCTCGATGCATGCACCAGACGCACCCCAGCCGGCGGGGCAACTTCCAGGTGCGTGGCTAGCAGCGTTACCTCGGCGCCGGCATCACGGGCTGCCTGCGCCAGCGCCACACCTTGGCGGCCCGAGGATCGGTTGCCCAAAAAGCGCACCGGGTCCAAAGGTTCACGGGTACCGCCGGCGGTGATCAGCACACGCTGGCCGGCCAGGACCGGGGTACTCAGCAGCGGGGTAATCTGCGCAAAAATATCTTCGGGTTCTGGGAGTCGCCCGGGTCCCGAGTCTTTTCCGGTCAGCCGTCCGCTAGCCGGTTCGATGATAGTCACCCCACGTGAGCGCAGGGTGGCTACGTTGGCGCGGGTGGCCTCGTGCTGCCACATTTCGGTGTGCATTGCCGGGGCCATCACTACCGGAGCACGGGACGCCAGCAGCGTGCCGGTCAGCAAATCATCGGCGATCCCCGCCGCCGCCTTCGCCATCAGGTCCGCCGTAGCCGGCACAATCAGCACCAGGTCCGCTTGCTGGCCTAAACGCACGTGATTCACCGAATCCACCGCGTCGAAAACATTGGAGGTCACCGGATTGCCCGACAAAGCTTCCCAAGTGGCGTTGCCAACGAAGTTTTCTACCTTCGCGGTCGGGATGACGTCGACGTGGTGCCCGGCCTCTTTGAGCAGGCGCAGCAGCAACACGGACTTGTAGGCGGCGATCCCGGCCGAGACGCCCAAAACGATACGCAACACGCGAAAGATCCTTTGGTGATTTTTACCTGGTGGTTAAAGAAAAAAGATGGCGCCCGGTCGGGGCGCCATCTCTGATGTTAGTCTTCGGTAACTTCAGCCCGAGTGACCTTCAGTAGCTGGCTGTCCAGTTCGCGCAATGCGATGGTCAGTGGCTTTTCGTTCAACTTGGTCTCAACCAATGGACCAACATACTCGAACAGGCCTTCATTTAGCTGCGCGTAGTAAGCGTTGATCTGACGTGCGCGCTTTGATGCGTTGAGCACCAGCGCGTACTTCGAGTCGTTGGTCTCAAGCAACGAGTCGATCGATGGGTTAATGNTTCCCTCTAGATTGGACACAGGACTCCCTTTAGTCATTCTTCAGGCCCATAAGGGCCACAAGCTCTTCGGCGGCGCGTGAAACATCATCATTGACGATGGTGACATCGAATTCTGATTCCGCCGCAAGTTCTAGTTTAGCGGTTTCTAGACGACGCTGCTGCTCCTGGGCCGTTTCGGTGCCGCGGCCTATCAGCCGGCGCACCAATTCATCCCAGGTTGGCGGGGCTAAAAAGACGAACGTTGCCTCAGGCAACGACTCTTTCACCTGCCGCGCACCCTGCAGATCGATCTCCAGCAGGACCTTCTTGCCATTAGCCACCGCGTCGTCAACCGTGGAGCGGATGGTCCCGTAGCTATTCTGCCCGTGCACCACAGCCCATTCCAGCATGTCACCGCCGTCGACCAGTTGATGGAACTTTTCAGGCCCGACGAAGAAGTAATGAACTCCATCCTCTTCGCCTGGCCGTGGGTCTCGGGTTGTGGCCGAGACCGAAAGCCAGACATCAGGATAGTTATCTCGGATGTAGGTGGAGACGGTGCCCTTACCTACGGCCGTGGGGCCGGCTAGAACAGTTACCGACGCAGCGGTCATTGACTACACTTTCGTTTTTGGTGGCGATTGCTTGAAGTGTTCGGTGATCGCCGTGCGCTGCTTACGGCCTAAACCGCGCAAGCGACGCGAAGGGGAAATGCCAAGACGTTCCAGCAGGTTTGCTGCACGAACTTCGCCAACACCCGGCACCGACTCCAGAAGGTCCATGACACGCATGCGTCCCACAGCCTCGTCTTCGTATACCAAGTCTAGTACCTCCGTGATGGAGATCTTGCCGGTACTGAACTGGGCTTTAAGTTCTGCACGGCGTGTGCGAGCTGCCAATGCCTTGGCACGAGCCCGAATACGGTCTTCGTCTGAGAGTTCTCGCAGTACCATCGTTCAGCCATCCTTCATGTGTAGTGGACTAAGGCTATGAGAGTGAACATAGCGATCAAACGCGCATTTTGCAAGAGTAATCGCGTTGTGGCTACCAGAAACTGTAGTAGCCACAACGCGATTGTGCTAGTTATTTAGCCCGCGGCCAGTAATTCATCACGAACTTGCGCCGCTTTCGCCCGCAAGGCGTTTACACTTGGCCCCACCTTGAGGATGTCCCGGCTGCTGGTACCCAGCACCTGTGAATAACTACCGGCAAAAGCGGCGGCGATATCAGCTGCCGTAGCTCCTTGGGCACCGAGCCCAGGGGTGAGCAATGGCGCCTTCGTTGCACTCAGATCGATGCCCAGTTTCTCCGGTGCATCGCCAATGGTTGCGCCTACCACCAGACCCACGTGGCCCATATCTTCAGCGCCCGCATTTTCTGCGGTGACTTGGTCAATAATCGATTTTGCAACCGACTTTTTACCACCAACGTGCTGCACGGAGGGTCCTTCAGGGTTCGAGGTGAGCCCCAGAATGAACACTCCGCGACCGGTCTGCGCGGCCAGGTCAATGGCCGGTCGAAGTGACTCATAACCCAGGTATGGGCTCAGTGTCACCGCGTCCGAAGCCAACGGGGAAGCGTCGTCCAACCATGCCGTGGCATAGGCCGCCATGGTCGAACCAATGTCGCCACGCTTGGCATCTGCCAGGGTTAATATTCCCGCAGATTTGGCCAAGCTGAGAGTTTCCTCCAAAACCGCAAATCCCGCGGACCCAAAACGCTCATACAGCGCGATCTGTGGCTTCACGATTGCTGCCACACCGCTCATGGCTTCCACCACGCTCAGTGAGAAAGATCGCACCCCAGCGGGGGTATTTTCCAGCCCCCACGCCTGAAGCAGCGCCGGGTGCGGGTCAATTCCCACACACAGCGGCCCGGCCGCCTCCATCGCCGCCCGGAGGCGGGTTCCGAAGTTAGGCATTACGCGCACCGCGCAGGTTCTGATCGTGCACCTGCAAGCTGGTGACATCCCACTCGTACTCACGCAGCGCGTCGATAGCCTGCACGCAGGCACCGAATTCGGCGACGGTAGTAATGATTGGGGTGCCCACCGATACCGCGGCGGCGCGGATCTCGTAGCCGTCCCCGCGTGCCTCGGAACCGGTTGGGGTGTTCAAGATCAGGCCGATCTGCCCGGCGTTGATCAGATCAACGATGGACTCCCCGCCCTCATGGACCTTGCCCACCACCTGGGTAGGGATGCCGTTGCGGCGCAGTACCTCGGCGGTGCCACCGGTGGACAGGATCTCAAATCCGTTGTCTGCCAGGTGCTTGACCGGGATCACGATGGAGCGCTTGTCACGATTGGTCACCGAAACGAAGACCTTGCCGCCGGTAGGCAGTGGGTTGTTCGCCGCTGCCTGGGACTTTGCGAAGGCGGTATCGAAGTACTTGTCGATACCCATGACCTCGCCGGTGGAACGCATCTCAGGGCCGAGCAGCGAATCGACGACCTTGCCCTCCGGGGTGCGGAAGCGCGCGAACGGAAGCACCGCTTCCTTCACCGCGATCGGCGCCGAATCCGGCAGGTGAGTGCCGTCTCCGGTAGCCGGCAGCGAGCTGCCGCGCAGTTCGGCGATGGTGTGCCCCACGCCGATCAATGCCGCAACCTTGGCCAGCTGCACGCCGGTAGCCTTCGAGGTGAATGGCACGGTGCGGCTGGCGCGTGGGTTCGCTTCGATGACGTAGAGAATATCTGAGGCGAGCGCGAACTGGATGTTGATCAGCCCGCGTACCCCCACACCTTCGGCGATGGCGCGGGTGGCTGCGGCCACGCGGTCGCGCACGTCCGGGCCCAGCGTGATCGGAGGCAAGGTGCAGGCCGAGTCGCCGGAGTGGATGCCAGCTTCCTCGATGTGCTCCATGATGCCGCCGACGTACAGGTCGGTGCCGTCGAACAGGGCATCCACGTCGATCTCGATCGCATCTTCCAGGAACCGGTCAACGAGGACCGGGTGATCGACGGTGATTTCGGTGGCGTTGGCGATGTAGCGTTCCAGGTTAGCCTCGTCGTAGACGATCTCCATCCCGCGGCCGCCGAGCACGTAGGAAGGACGTACCAAGACCGGGTAGCCGATCGAGTCGGCAATCTTCTTCGCATCATTGAAGGACACCGCGGTGCCATTCTTCGGGGCGATCAGCCCGGCGCTATCCAGCACCTGCTGGAAGGCGCCACGGTGCTCGGCGAGGTCGATGGCCTCCGGGGAGGTACCCAAGATCCGCACCCCGGCCGCCTTCAACTCGGCTGCGAGCTTCAGCGGGGTCTGCCCGCCAAGCTGCACGAACACCCCGAGCACTCCGCCGGTTTCTTCTTCCGCGTGGATGATCTCCAGCACGTCTTCCAAGGTCAGCGGCTCAAAGTAGAGACGATCGGAAATGTCGTAGTCGGTAGACACGGTTTCCGGGTTGCAGTTGATCATCACGGTGTCGTGGCCGGCTTCACGCAAGGCCATCACCGCGTGCACGCAGGAGTAATCGAATTCGATGCCCTGGCCGATGCGGTTCGGACCGGAACCGAGGATGATCACCGACGGCTTCTCGTGGGCGGTCACCTCGGTCTCTTCGTCGTAGGTCGAATACATGTACGGGGTGAATGCCTCGAACTCGGCCGCGCAGGTGTCCACGGTCTTGAAGACCGGACGCACCCCCAACGCATGACGGATCCCGCGGATGACCGCCTCGGGCTTGCCGGTGAGCTGGGCGATCTGCGCGTCGGAGAAACCGTGGCGCTTGGCTTCGCGCAGGACCTCTTCGGACAGGTCCTTATTCGCCGCGATCATCTGCGCGGTCTCGTTGATCAGCGCGAGCTGGTCCAGGTACCACGGGTCGATTGCGGTGGTTTCGAAGAGCTTCTCGATGGATACCCCGGAGAACAGCAGGCGCTGAACCAGCGAGAGGCGCTCGGTGGAGCCCTTCACGATCGAGGCGAGGACCGCCTCATGCTCTTCTTCGGCAATCGGCTCGAAGGAAAGCTCCGATCCCTTCTGCTCCAGGGAGCGCAGCGCCTTCTGCAGCGCTTCGGTGAAGTTACGGCCCAACGCCATCGCCTCGCCCACGGACTTCATGGTGGTGGTCAGCGTCTTATCGGCTGCCGGGAACTTCTCGAAGGCAAAGCGTGGGACCTTGACAACCACATAGTCCAGCGCCGGCTCGAAGGAGGCCGGGGTCTTCTGCGTGATGTCGTTCGGGATCTCATCCAGGGTGTAACCCAGCGAGAGCTTGGTGGCGATCTTCGCGATCGCGAAGCCGGTGGCCTTGGAGGCCAGCGCGGAGGAACGCGAAACGCGGGGGTTCATCTCGATGACGACCACTCGTCCGGTGTCCGGTTCGATCGCGAACTGGATATTGCAGCCACCGGTGTCCACGCCCACCTCGCGGATGACCGCGATGGAGATATCACGCAGGTTCTGGTATTCGCGGTCGGTCAGCGTCATGGCCGGGGCGACGGTGATCGAGTCGCCGGTGTGCACGCCTACCGGGTCGAAGTTTTCGATTGAACACACGACGACGACGTTGTCGTTCTTGTCGCGCATCATTTCCAGCTCGTATTCCTTCCACCCCAGGATGGACTCCTCCAGGAGCACCTCGGTGGTCGGCGAGTACTGCAGCCCGGCTCCGGCGATACGGCGCAGGTCTTCGGCGTCATAGGCCATGCCCGAGCCCAGGCCGCCCATGGTGAACGAGGGGCGCACTACCACCGGGTAGTTCAGAATCTCGACGGCGGCAAAGGCCTCGTCCAGCGTGTGCACGATCTGTGACTTAGCCGATTCGGCGCCGCAGCGCTCCACCACGCCCTTGAACTTCTCGCGGTCCTCGCCCAGCTCGATGGCTTCGATATTTGCGCCGATCAGTTCGACGTTGTACTTCTCAAGCGCGCCGGACTTATCCAGGGCGATGGCGGTGTTCAGTGCGGTCTGCCCGCCCAGGGTCGGCAGGATCGCGTCCGGGCGTTCCTTGGCGATGATCTTTTCGACAACTTCCGGGGTGATCGGCTCGATGTAGGTGGCATCGGCGAATTCCGGGTCGGTCATGATGGTGGCGGGGTTGGAGTTCACCAGGATGACCCGCAGGCCCTCCTCCTTGAGCACGCGCAGTGCCTGGGTGCCGGAGTAATCGAATTCGGCGGCCTGGCCGATGACGATCGGGCCCGAACCGATGACGAGTACTGAGGTGAGATCGGTGCGCTTAGGCATTACTTGCTGTCCTTATCTGCGGCGGAATCCATCGCGGAAACGAAACGGTCAAAGAGGTAGGCGGCATCGTGTGGACCGGATGCTGCCTCCGGGTGGTACTGCACGGAGAAGGCTGGGATGTCGAGGCATGACAGGCCCTCCACCACGTGGTCGTTCAGCGAGAAGTGCGATACTTCTACCCTGCCGAAGCGTGCGATCGGTGCGGTTGGCGTGCCTTCCAGCGGTGCGTCGACGGCGAAGCCGTGGTTCTGGCTGGTGATCTCCACACGCCCGGTGGACTTGTCCATGACCGGCTGGTTGATTCCGCGGTGTCCGAAGCGCAGCTTGTAGGTCTCAAAACCCAGCGCGCGGCCCAGGATCTGGTTGCCGAAGCAGATGCCGAAGTACGGCATGCCGGCGTCGAGCACTTCACGGACCAGTTCCACCTGTGCGGTAGCTGCCGCCGGGTCACCGGGGCCGTTGGAGAAGAACACACCGGTGGCGCCGGTGGCCTTGATTTCTTCAAGTGTCGCGTTGTACGGCAGAACGTGCACGCGCAGTCCGCGTTCGGCCAGGCGGTGCGGGGTCATCGACTTCATGCCCAGGTCCACGGCGGCCACGGTGTGCAACGGCGCACCGCTGAATCCGTGATCGGCAGGCTCCACGGTGTAGGCGGCGGCTACCGAAACCTCGGCGGAGATGTTCCGTCCGGCCATCGCTGGCTGCGCCTTGACGGCGGCGATCAGCTCGGCGTCGGACTGTGCGGCGGCCTCACCGGAGAAGATTCCGGACTTCATGGCCCCGGCATCACGCAGGTGACGGGTCAGCGCGCGGGTGTCCACGTTGCGGATACCAACAATGCCGTAGGTCACCAGGTCTTCATCCAAGGTGCGGTCGCTGCGCCAATTGCTGGGGCGCCGGGCCGCGTCGCGCACTACATAGCCGGCCGGCCACATGCGCGTGGACTCCGGATCTTCGCTGTTCACGCCGGTGTTCCCCACGTGCGGGAAGGTCTGCACGACGATCTGGTGCGCGTAGGAAGGGTCGGTCAATGTTTCCTGGTACCCGGTCATTCCGGTGGTGAACACTGCTTCGCCAAGGCTTGTGCCTACGGCGCCGTAGCTGCGTCCACGGAAGATGCGGCCATCTTCGAGTACCAGCACTGCTGGTAGGTTGCTCAGGGAATTCACTTAGTTTGTCTCCTGCTCGGCCGCGTCGGCTTGGTGCGACGCCAGCAACTGATAAATCTTTGCGGTGTCCTCGTGGTAGCGAGGACGGAATCCGGTATCGAAGGTGAAATCATCCTTCGTCCAGGTGATCACGATCAGCCCGTCACGTTCGACGAACTTGCCGACCATGCCGGCGGACCGGGCCACCTTCACAAACGCGTTCCACGGAATGTGCAGGTCGGTGGTGCCTGGACGGAGCAGATGCACCCCGGCGCTGCCCAGTTCCAAGGTGGCGTTCGAACGTACTCCGAGCTGATGGACCGCGATCCGGTCCAACCAGTCCTCATAGCGGGTGGTGGCCACGTACATGCCGGTGAACTGGTGTTCCGGCTCGTCGTCGAACTGCGCATACGGCGCCGGGATGGCGCTCTGCCGTCGTTTCATATTGCGCCAGCCAATCAGGATCAGCGCACAGAAAAGTACCGCGATCCCGATGGTGACCAGCACGCTGGTCAGTTCCCCGCTAGTCATGAGCCACCCGCGGGGTAGCCAGCGCGCCGTCAAGCACGGTGGGGTGACCGTGGAAGAAGGTGGCGCGTACCGCACCTGGCAGCTCCATTCCGGCAAACGGCGAGTTGCGCCCCTTGGTGGCCATCGTGGACGGGTCCACGATCCAGCGTGCCGCCGGGTCCACCAGGGTCAGGTTGGCCGGTTCACCTACGGCGATCGGGCGGCCCTGATCTTCCAGGCTGCCGATCTTCGCCGGGGTGAACGAGGTAATCCGCGCTACGTCGGCCCAGGAAAGCAGCCCGGTCTGAACCAGCGTGTGCTGCACGATGGACAGTGCGGTTTCCAACCCGGTCATGCCCATGGCGGCCGCACCCCATTCGCAGTCCTTCGCTTCGGAAGGGTGCGGGGCATGGTCGGTGCCGATCACGTCGATGGTGCCATCGGCGACTCCCGCACGCAGCGCCAGCACATCTTCTTCGCGGCGCAGCGGCGGATTGACCTTGAAGACCGGATCGAAGGTTTTCACCTTTTCATCGGTCAGCAGCAGGTGGTGCGGGGTGACCTCGGCGGTGACGCAGATGCCGCGCGCCTTGGCCCAGCGGATAATCTCCACCGATCCGGCGGTTGACACGTGGCACACGTGCAAGCGGGCACCGACATGTTCTGCAAGCAGCACGTCGCGGGCGATGATCGACTCTTCGGCGACCGCCGGCCAGCCGGTCATGCCCAGCACCGCGGACACCTCGCCCTCGTTCATTTGGGCGCCCTCGGTGAGCCGTGGTTCCTGGGCGTGCTGGGCGATCACCCCGTCGAAGGCCTTCACATATTCCAGTGCACGGCGCATCAGCAGCGGATCCCAGACGCAGATCCCGTCATCGGAGAACATCCGCACCTTCGCGCGGGAGTCTGCCATGGCGCCGATCTCGGAGAGCTGCTGCCCGCCCAGTCCTACGGTGACCGCACCGACCGGGCGTACATCCACCCAGCCCGCCTTGCGGCCCAGCTCGTAGACCTGCTCCACGACGCCGGCGTTATCTGCCACCGGGGTGGAGTTGGCCATCGCGTGCACCGCGGTATAACCGCCGCGCGCGGCGGCCTGGGAACCGGTCTCCACGGTTTCGGCGTCCTCACGGCCAGGTTCGCGCAGGTGCGTATGCGGGTCAACCAGACCCGGCAGCAGCACCAGCCCGGCGGCTTCGATCACCGTCGCCTCGGCGTCATGGAGCTCACCGAGCTGCGCGATCTTACCGTCGATGATCAGCACGTCGGTAGCTTGACCGCCCAGAACGGCGGCCTGTCGAATCAAATACTTCATCTTAGGTTCCTTAGATCAAATCGCCGGACAGCAGCATGTAGAGGCTTGCCATGCGGACCGCCACGCCGTTGGTGACCTGTTCCAGGACCATCGACGCTGGCGAATCTGCGGCAGCCGAGGATATTTCAAGACCGCGGTTCATCGGGCCAGGGTGCAAGATCAGTGTGTCGTGCCCCTTGGCTTCAAGCGCTTTGAGGCGGGTGTCATCCAGTCCCCAGTAGCGCGAGTATTCGCGGGGGTTCGGGAAGAACGCTGCCCGCATCCGCTCACCTTGCACACGCAGCATCATCACCGCATCGACTCCGGATTCGATCACCGCGTCCAGCGAGTAACTGATTCTGCACGGCCAAGCGCCCGCACCGACCGGCAGCAGCGTGGGCGGGGCAACCATGGTCACCGAAGCGCCTAAGGTGTTCAGCAGCCACAAATTTGAGCGGGCCACCCGGCTATGCAGGATGTCGCCGACAATTGCGACCTTCAGCCCGTCCAGACCCCGGCCTACCGGAGAGACGCCCTCGCGCAGCGCCAGCTGGCGGCGCAGCGTAAACGCGTCGAGCAACGCCTGGGTGGGATGTTCGTGGGTGCCATCCCCGGCGTTGACAATCGGCAACCCGATCCAGTCGGTGGCAGCCAGCCGTGCCGGCGCCCCGGAGTCAGGGTGGCGGATCACTACCGCGTCCGCGCCGATGGCCAGCAGCGTCTGCGCGGTGTCCTTGAGCGATTCGCCCTTGGAGACCGAGGAGCCCTTGGCGGAAAAGTTGATCACGTCGGCGCTCAACCGCTTGGCGGCCGCTTCGAAGGAGATACGGGTGCGGGTGGAGTCCTCAAAAAACAGGTTCACCACGGTGCGCCCGCGCAACGCCGGGAGCTTTTTCACCTGGCGGGTGCCGGTTTCGCGCATTTCTTCGGCGATGTCCAGAATCGCGATGGCTTCTTCGCGGCTTAAATCCGCGGTGGACAGCAGGTGCTTCATGCGCTGGCCTCGATGACCACTTCGTTGCTTCCGTCGATCTCGGCCAGATGCACGCGCACCTTTTCGCTTTTTGCCGTGGGGAGGTTTTTGCCTACATGGTCCGCACGGATCGGCAGCTCGCGGTGTCCGCGGTCAATCAGCACGGCCAGACGCACAATGCGTGGCCGTCCCCAGTCCGACAGCGCGTCCAGCGCGGCGCGAATGGTGCGCCCGGAATAGAGTACATCGTCTACCAGGACGACCACCTTGCCGTCGATGCCGCCTGCGGGCAGGCGCGTGGGCGCCGGGGTGCGGGTGGTGGAGTGACGCAGATCGTCACGGTACATGGTGATGTCCAGCTGTCCGACCAGCGACGCGGGGTCCAGCTGGTTCGGCGTCGAAGCGGCGATGCGTTCGGCCAGGCGCTGGGCCAGCGGATAACCGCGACTCGGAATGCCCAGCAGCACCAGATCTTCGGTGCCCTTGTTGGCTTCGATAATTTCGAAGGCCACACGGGTCAGTACACGTTCGATGTCTTCGCCGGTCAAAACCGTGCGAGCCACATCGTGCTGTGAATTTTCATTCATCTGTGTGCACCTCTCCCTTCTCCGCCTCACGGGACGGGATTTAAAGGAATATTGCTAGTTCAAATTATCACGATCCGGCCATCATTCCCTAGCGGAAACCTATGCATACCCGTGAATAGTGCGTGACTTCTTTCACAGCGTAGTGCGCGCGCTGCAGCGATCCACCGTAAAGTGCGCTAATTCGCGCTCTTCGTCGCGTTTGATGACCACAATCCTGTCGCTTTGAGCACACCGCCAAGGGCAGCTGGAACCGCACAGTGTGATGCAGCTCCTCAGGGTTTGCCAGTCACGCGCGGCACACACTGGCGTAACAAAACCCGAACCAGGGAAGAACTATCAGCTGACCGGCAAGATTCTTGAAGCTGATGCACCGATATGGCTGCTAGCGTGAAAAATTCAGCGACCTGCGAGGAAATGGACCGGTTTTCACAGATGAGCCAAGACACGAACTACGACACCTTCGCCGAGGCATACAACGCCGAAAACGAAACCAGCTTGCTCAACGCCTACTATGAACGACCGGCGATGCTCAGGCTCGCCGGGCAGGTGCAAGGTAAAACGATTCTTGATGTCGGCTGCGGCGGCGGAGTGCTCAGCGAAGAATTGCTCCGGCGCGGGGCCACGGTCCACGGGTTTGATTCGAGCCAAGCCATGCTTGATATCGCCCGACGCAGGCTCGGCGCACGGGCGCAGCTGAAGTGCACGGACCTCGGGGAGCCGCTGCCCTACGCCCAGCATAGTTTTGACGATGCCTGCGCATCCTTGGTCTTCCACTATCTGCAAGATTGGAGCGCTCCACTAACTGAGCTGCGACGAGTGCTCAAACCTGGCGGACGGCTGCTGATGTCGGTGAATCACCCACTGCTGTACCCGCTCACCCATCAGGGTGTGCAGTACTTCAAGACCACGAAGTACACCGATGAGCTCGAATTTAATGGTGAGCCAGGCAGCCTGACTTACTGGCACCGACCGCTGCATGCGATGTCCGACGCTTTTGCCCAGGCCGGATTCAGCATCGAGCTGATCAGCGAGCCGCCCTACTCCAAGGACGCACCCGATGAGCTGGTCCCGGAGAACTTAAAGGACCGTGAAGCATTTTTGAGTTTCATCTTCTTCGTGCTGCGCGCCGGGTAAGTCTGGCTTAAATACCGAGAGCCGGAACCCAGCAGGTTCCGGCTCTCGGTAGATTATGAAGTCGAGGATTAGTCGATCAGGGTGTCCTTGACGCTCTGAATGCGTCCGAGCACACCGTTGACGAATTCTGGAGATTCGTCGGTGGATAGTTCACGTACGTTCACGACCGCTTCGGCCACGGCCACCGCGTCCGGAACGTCGTCGTTGTACAGGATTTCCCAGACACCGATGCGCAGCGCCATGCGGTCAACGCCTGGCATACGCTCGATGGTCCAGCCCTTGACGTAGCTTTCAAGTACTTCATCGATGCGGTCCAGGTGGGCCATAACGCCCTCAAGGATCGTCAACGAGTACTCGTTGAGCACGATGTCAGAATTGTCGCGGCGGCCGATCGCTACACTAAGCGCATCAACGTCGCGGGCCTCGGCTTCAAAAAGAAACTCAAGTGCACGACGTCGCGCCTTAGCGCGGGCCCTCACTAGGAGACACGTCCCAGGTAATCGCCGGTGCGGGTATCAACCTTCACCTTGGTGTTCTGCTCAACGAACAATGGAACCTGGATTTCCAGACCGGTCTCCAAGGTTGCGTTCTTGGTGCCAGCCGAGGAGCGGTCGCCCTGCAGGCCCGGCTCGGTGTAGGTGATTTCCAGAACGACCGATGCCGGCAGTTCCAGGTACAGTGGGCTGCCGTCGTACATTGCGATGGTCAGTTCCTGGTTCTCCAGCAGGTAGCCTGCTGCGTCGCCAACGGTAACTCCGGAAACGGTGATCTGGTCGTAATCTTCCAGGTTCATGAAGACGTAGTCATCGCCGTCCTGGTAGAGGTACTGGTAATCGCGGCGGTCAACGGTGGCCAGCTCAATTTTGGTGCCGGCGTTGTAGGTCTTATCCAAGACCTTTCCGGACATCACGTTGCGCATCTTGGTACGGACAAAAGCGCCGCCCTTGCCCGGCTTAACGTGCTGGAAGTCGATGATGGTAAAAAGCTGGCCGTCAATCTTGATGACCTGACCATTTTTGATGTCAGTTGTATCCGCCACGGGTCCTCAATCCTCTATTTTTTGCCGGCATACACCGGCATTATCAAAAATCCATTTATCACTATAGCAAACCGCGCTAATGACTAATTCTGTGCACGTTCCTCGGCCAGTCGTAAACAACCGGCCGACGCGTTGAGCAGATGCTGCGAAGAACCCATCTGCTGGCGCTGTTCCAAGGCGGTGCGGAACCGGGTTACTGCTGCCTTGTAGTCACCCTTCGCAAAGAATGACATGCCTAGGTGGTGCTGCATCAGCGGCTCGTAGTAAGTGCCCGAAAATTCATCCACCAGCTTGCGCAAGCGGTTGATAGCGCGATCGAAATCACCTTGTAAACGAGTCAATTCGGTGTCCAGCACGCGCAGGTGCGCATTGGTGGGGTCTTCAAAACGTGATTCGGCAATCAGATTACCGGCCAGCGCGAGCTCGCCGCGGGCCATGTGGATGACCACTTGGTCGGTAGGCGTGCCGTTGGCCATCGAACGATCGGCGGCCTGTTCATCGTTGATGAAGGGGCGCAGCGTGTTCGGGTCGATCAGTACGCCGTCGATGGAGGTGCCCACGCCTTCGTGGTTTACCGATGCGACGTCAATGGCGTATGCGGTGAACTCGCTCATGCTTACTCTCCGATTTCCTGGTAGGCGGCGAATAACAGCGAGTTATCCGGCACCTCGTAAATGCGTGGTTTGCCGATGGCGTCGAGCACTACAAAACGTAGTTGATCGCCACGGGTCTTTTTGTCGCGCTTCATGCCGTCCAGCAATGCCATCCACTTGTCGTTGCGGTAGCTGGTAGGCAGGCCCAAGGACTTCAGGATGCTGAAGTGCCTATCGGTGACCGCGTCCGGGGTGTGCCCAACCGAGCGGCCCAGCTCCGCGGCGAAGCACAGTCCGATGGATACTGCCGCGCCGTGACGCATGTTGTAGCGCTCGGATAGCTCGATCGCGTGAGCCAGGGTGTGGCCATAGTTCAGGAACTCGCGGTCCCCGGCTTCCTTCAGGTCCCGTGATACCACCTCAACCTTCACCGCGATGGTGCGTTCGATAATTTCGCGCAGCCGGTCACTGTCGGCGCGGATCGCATCTTCGGGATCTTCTTCGATCAGTTCCAGGATGCGCTCATCGGCGATGAACCCGCACTTCACTGCCTCGGCGAGGCCGGTTACCAGTTCGTGCTTAGGCAGGGTGGCTAGCGCGTCGAGGTCTGCCAGTACGCCGGCCGGCGGATGGAAGGAACCAACGAGGTTTTTACCTTCGGCGGTGTTGATACCGGTTTTGCCGCCCACGGCGGCGTCGACCATACCCAGCAGCGAGGTTGGCACGTGGATAACCTTCACTCCGCGCAGCCAGGTAGCAGCCACAAAACCTGCGAGGTCGGTGACCGCTCCGCCGCCTACGGCGACAATTGCGTCGCTGCGGGTGAAGTCATTCTTGCCCAGTACCTCCCAGCAGAAGGAGGCGACCTGAATGTGCTTGCCCTCTTCGGCGTCGGGAATTTCCGCGGTCAGCGAGGTGAGCCCGGCCTTTTCCAGGTCGTCGCGGACGACGTCGCCGGTGGCGCGCAGGGCACGAGGGTGGATCACCAGAACCTTTTTAACTGCCGGACCCAAAAGTGCGGGCAATTCTCCCAGTAAGCCGTTACCGACCATCACCGGATATGACTCCGCTGGAGTGGCTCCGGTGACCTGAAGTGTGGTTGGTGGCAGTGGCATCCTTGACGTTCCTCCTGATGGTGCTGATCTATCCAGCGTACGCGGGAGCGCTACAGGTTTTGCTATCTCGTGGCGTGAATCACATGGGACTCGATCGCCTCAACGAGTTGCTCGAGACTCAAATTATCAACCTGTAAGGTCAGATCAGCGAGGTTTTTGTAAATTTCTTTGCGGGTCTCATAGAGCCGGGACCACGTGGTGAGGGTTTGGTCACCAGCAAGCAGCGGGCGGTGCGTATCCCCCGCGAGGCGACGCTTTGCGGTCTCCAAGTTCATCGCCAGATAGATGACCGTACCGCCGCGCAGCAGCTGCTGATTTTCTTCGCGCAGCACCGCGCCGCCGCCGGTGGCGATCACCCCGGCACGCAGTTGCGCCAGCGCCGCAACCTCAAGGTCACGGAAGTACGCCTCGTCGTGATCGACGAAAATCTGTGCGATCGGCCCATGCGCGGCAACGATATGCGCGTCAGAATCGGCAAAGCTGGTGCCCAAGGCCCTAGCCAGCGACCTGCCCACGGTGGACTTGCCGCTGGCCATCGGACCAATCAGGTAAATCATTTAGACCCCGGTCGAGCCCAGCGAGGTAGGAATATTCGCCAGGTAGCTGCCGATATTGCGCTTGGTTTCATTCAGCGAGTCGCCGCCGAACTTTTCCAGCAACGACTGCGCCAGCACCAGGGCGACCATTGCCTCGGCGACCACACCGGCGGCCGGAACCGCACAGACGTCCGAACGCTGATGGTGCGCGGTAGTTTCTTCACCGGTGGCGGTGTCGATGGTGGCTAGCGCGCGGGGCACGGTAGCGATCGGCTTCATGGCGGCGCGTACGCGCAGTACCTCGCCGATAGACATGCCGCCTTCGATGCCGCCGGCACGATTAGTTTCACGCTTAATTCCGCCGGATTCGGCGGGGATAATTGCATCGTGCGCGGCCGAACCGCGTCGCGCTGCGGTCAGGAAACCGTCGCCGACCTCAACACCCTTGATGGCCTGAATACCCATCAGGGCTCCGGCCAGACGCGAATCCAAGCGGCGATCCCAATGCACGTAGGAGCCGATGCCCGGAGGCAGGTTGTAGGCAAGCACCTCAACCACACCGCCCAGGGTCTCCCCCGCCTTATGCGCGTCATCGACCTCGAGAACCATTGCCGCGCTGGTTTCGCCGTGGAAACAACGCAGTGGATCGGCGTCTAGTGCAGCGACATCGGCCAGGGTGGGCAGTGGTGCATCCACCGGGGCGGCGACCGCACCAATAGCGGTGGTGTGTGAAACAAGTTCGATGCCAAGGCCCGCCAGGAAAGCTTGGGCTACCGAGCCGAGCGCGACGCGGGCAGCGGTCTCCCGGGCGCTGGCACGCTCGAGCACCGGACGGGCATCGTCGAACCCGTATTTCTGCATGCCGGTGAAATCTGCGTGGCCCGGACGTGGCCGGGTTAATGGGGCGTTACGCGCCATCGAGGCCAGTTCGTCGAGGTCTACCGGGTCCGCGTTCATCACGCGTTCCCACTTAGGCCATTCGGTATTCCCGATTTCAATGGCGATCGGGCCACCCTGGGTTTTGCCATGGCGCACGCCGCCGAGGAAGCTGACCTGATCCTTTTCAAATTTCATTCGCGCGCCCCGGCCGTAGCCAAGACGCCGCCGAGCGAGCGCATCGCGCACCACTTCACTGTCCACCGAGACTCCGGCGGGTAGGCCTTCAAGAATTCCAACGAGTGCCGGGCCGTGTGATTCGCCCGCCGTCAACCAACGCAACATGGAATCTATTTTGCCATGACATGGCTTCTTTAACCGCGTCGATGAAGCCCAAGTGCGTGATACATCGCGTTTGTGACGTTTTCACGGGTTTGCTCGTCGAAGGGTAAAGCGCTGAAATACCGGGCTTGTTCCACCGCTTGATGCACCAGCATGTGAAGCCCGGAAATCACCGTTCCCGCCCAGTTCTGCGCCAGTTCGCTGGGCCAGGGGTCATAGGCGACATCCAAGAGCACGCCTTGACCGGCGCCGAGCGGCTGCACCCAGCTATCGGCCGCACGCGGGGGCAAGGTGCTGATCACCAGTGGATCGGCGGTAATTCCGTGCTCGTTGAGTTCAGCGACCGCCCGCAGTTCAACGCGCATTCCGAGTTCTTGGGCTAAGCTGCGGGCGCGGCTCGCGCGGGCGGTGTCACGGACCACAAGCTTCAGCTCGGTTGTGCCCAGTTCGCCGGCGGCCTCAATAGCCGCCAACGCGGTATTTCCCGCGCCAAGTATGGTGGCCTGGCTACTGTGCCGCACGCCCGCGTCGGATAGGGCCAGCACGATTCCAGCAACGTCAGTGTTTTCGCCGAAGAGACTTCCATCGCCGCGCACCACAATGGTGTTCAGCGCGCCGAGCCGGGCCACGCGGTCCGAGACCTCGTCCATCAGTGGCACAAAGACATCTTTGAGCGGCATCGTCACCGAGCAGCCGGCCCACTGGTTAACACGCAGCTGTTGCGCGAATTCTGCGGCCTCCGAGGGAGCCAGCTCGATCGCCTCGTAGGCAATGTCTGCGCCGAGCAGCGCATAGGCGGCCCGGTGCAGGACCGGCGACTTGGAATGGCTGATCGGCTGGCCGAGCACCGCTGCGCGCATCACTTGCAGACCTCGGGGTTTGCCTCGCACCAGGCACTGAATTGTGCGTGGTTCACCTGATGCTCGGCGTAGGTGGAGGCAAACTTCGTCTCACCGGTTTGGGTGTTCACGGTGACCCAATAGTAGAAGCCGTTATCCTGTGGGTTCACCGCGGCGTTGATCGCCGAGGTGGCCGGGGATCCGATCGGGGTGGGTGGCAGGCCGGGGTGTACGTAAGTGTTGTACTTGTTGCCAGCATCCTTCTTCTCCGCCTTGGTGAACTGCAGCGAGTAGCGGTTCAGCCCATAAATTACGGTGGAGTCGGTCTGCAGCAGACCATGAGTTTCGTTATTATTTGGGTCCAGCCGGTTCCGGATGGCTCCGGAGACGACCTCGTAATCCTTCGGGGTGGCCTCTGCCTGCAGAATGGAGGCGATCTTCAACGCCTGGTAACCTTCGCTGAGGTCACTCACACCGGCATCGGTCAACGCCTTTTTAGTGGAGTCAACCATCGTCGTCAGTACCTCGTCGGCCTTGGTATCCAACGGGAAGCGGTATTCTCCGGGGTGCAACCAGCCTTCGAGGTTTGGCGATTCCTTGGGCAGCCCGAACTTTTCTGGTTGATCAGCCAGTTTGCGCAGACTCTCAAGCTTCAGGCCCGAACCCTTGGCAATCTCTTCCAAGGCAGCGCCCAGGCGCATATTTGCCTTCAGCCCGATGTAGAAGACCTTATCTGGTCGTTTGTCGATCAACTCGTCGGCGGCCGCCGCGGCAGGCATCTGCGTTTTGAGCAGGTAGGTGCCGGGGTGGATGAGTTTGCTTGCGGCATCCGAATTGTCGATGGCCGACATGAACAGTTTGTCACTGGCCACGACGTCGAGGTCCTCGAGCTTGCGCGAAATCAGTGCCGGACCCCAGCCGTCTTCCACGGTGAACTCCACCGTTTGGCCGCCGGGTCCAGGGTAATCATCGGGGTTAAACTGCTTGTACAGCGAGCGAATGAAGTAGAAAGATCCGGCAACCACCACGGCAAAAATGAGGAAAGTTGCCAGCATCACCATGTTGCGGCGGCGTTTGCTACGCTTTTTGCGCGCCTTGCCCCCAGTGCCGGCCGAGCCGGCACGCAACGTCTGCTGCGTGCCGGGCTCGCCGGCATACTCGGGTTCGGACTGCGCGAATTCCTGTGCCACGGCAGCGGATTCCAGTGGAGCCTGCGCTGGCGTGCCAGCGGCGGCATCAAGATACACTCCCCCACCGGTCAGCTCAGGGCTGGAAGCCTCGGGTAGAACCGAGCGTTGCCCGGCAGCAAAACGTGCGTAAAGCTCGGAGTGGGTTTCACGCTGCCGTTTGCGGCGGGCTTCATCTCGCATTAATTCTCCCAAGTGGTTTCTCGCGTCGCGCAGTTATTTCAGCACGATACGGCTGGCTTGCACACGCACGGAGTTGCGACGCATTTCAAGCACCTGCTGCAGGATTTCGACGGCTGCCACCTGGTCAACGACCTGGCGGTGATCTTGCATGCGGCGACCTGAGGCATGCAATGAACGATGGGCACTGACCGTGCTCAAACGTTCGTCAACCAAAAAAATTCCAACCTCGATTTTAGCCTCATTTGCCTCTTCCGCCAAGGCAATCGCGTAGTCACGAGCCATTTTAGTGGAATCGGTTGAGTTTCCGGCCAGTGATTTCGGTTCACCGATGAATACCTCTGACACCCCCCGGTCAACGATCATGCGTAATAGCATGCGTCGATCAGAGTTTTTCTTCAGGTCCCTGCGCAGCGTCATCACCGGAGTGGCGAGGATACCTGAGGGATCGGACACGGCGACGCCGACGCGGGCCAGACCCACGTCGACGCCGAACGCAATATTAGCCATTGGCAAGTGCCGCCCGAATTGCTGCCAGCGCGTCATCGATCTTTGACACGTCCTGGCCGCCGCCCTGAGCCATATCGTCCTTGCCGCCGCCGCCGCCGCCCAGTACCCCGGTTGCGGTACGAACCAGCGCGCCGGCCTTAAAGCCGTTGGCACGGGCCTGATCGTTAGTCACCGCGAGCACCAGCGGACGGGAGTTTGACTCGCCGATCAGCACGATGACGGCCGCTTCGCTGCCGAGTTTGCCGCGCAGATCCAACGCCATGGTGCGCAGCGCGTCGGCCGAATCGATGGTCCCCGCATTGTGCGCCAAAAGCCGGGTTTGGCCGATAGTCTCGACCTTTTCCAACAGCGTGGCCGACTGGGCGAGCATCGCCTGGCTCTTCAGCTCGGCGATCTGCTTCTCCGCTGCCTTCAGCTTCGCCACGGTGTCGTTAACCCGCTCGGAAACCTGATTTGAAGGTACCCGGAAGAGACCCGAAAGCTCGGAAACGAGGGCACGTTCTGCCGCTCCGTGACGGAAAGCCTCCATGCCCACCAGCGCTTCGACGCGGCGGTTGCCCGACCCGACCGATGCTTCGGAGAGCAAGGTGAGCTGGCCGATTCGCGAGGTGGTCGGCACGTGGGTGCCGCCGCACAGCTCCCGGGACCAGGCGCCGTTCATCTCCACGACGCGCACCGCGCTGCCGTACTTTTCACCGAACAGGCTCATCGCACCCAGCTGCTGCGCTTCGGCCAAAGCCATCTCGTTGGTGACCACCTGATGGTTGGCGGCGATCGCGAGGTTCACGACCTCCTCAACCTCGGTGCGCGCCTGGGCCGAGAGTGCCTCGGTCCAGGAGAAGTCAAAGCGCAGGTAGCCGGCCTTGTTGAAAGAACCGGCCTGGGTGGCGGTGTCGCCCAGTAGCTGGCGCAATGCGGCATGCACCAGGTGGGTGGCCGAGTGGGCCTGCTCACCGGAGTGGCGGCGGATCGCATCTACCTGGGTGCGCACCAGTGCGTCGGCGGGAAGTTCACCCTCGCGCACAATCACCTTGTGCACGTTCAGCCCCTTCACCGGAGCCTGCACGTCGGTGACCTCCAGGACGAAGCCGTCGCCGGTGATCAATCCGATATCGCCGGCCTGGCCGCCGGATTCGGCGTAGAACGGGGTCTCGTCGAGCACCAGGTCAATTTCTTGACCCTGCTCGGCGTAGTTCACCACCGCACCGTTAGAGACGATACCGCGGATTTTTGATTCACCCACGAGCGTGTCATAACCGGTGAAGTTGACCTTGCCGGCCTGCGCCAGCTGGTTGAAGACGCTCAGGTCAGCGTGCCCGCCCTTCTTGGACTTGGCGTCCTTCTGGGCGCGGGTGCGCTGTTCGGTCATCAGTTCGCGGAAACGCTTCTCATCCACCGCAAGCCCCGCCTCGGAAGCAATTTCCAAGGTCAGGTCGATGGGGAATCCGAAGGTGTCATGCAAGGCGAAAGCGTCATCTCCGGAGAGGTTGTGCCCCTCGGCCCGAGCGGATTTCAGCGCGTCGTCGAGCCGGATGGTGCCCGAGGCGATGGTGCGGCTAAACGCGCGCTCTTCTGCGTAGGCGATGCGTGCAATACGTTCGAAGTCATCTGCGACGATCGGGTAGACACCCTTCATCGCATCGCGGGAGACCGGCAGCAGCTCTGGCAAGACCGCGGTGTCCACACCCATCAGGCGCAGCGCGCGCACCGCACGGCGGATCAGTCGGCGCAGCACGTAGCCGCGGCCTTCGTTGCCCGGGGTGACTCCATCGGAGATGAGCATCAGCGAGGAGCGGGTGTGGTCAGCGATCATGCGCAGGCGCACGTCGTTGGCGTGGTTCGGATCTTCCGGATCCTCGGTGGAGGTGTATACGATGCCGGCCAGTTCCGCGGCCTTGTCGAGTACCGGGCGCAGCTGATCGGTCTCGTACATGTTCTCCACGCCCTGCAAGATCATTGCCAGACGTTCCAGACCCAGGCCGGTATCGATGTTGCGCTTAGGCAGTTCGCCGGCTACATCAAAGTCGGTTTTGGAGCGTACCGCGGAGAGCCGGTACTGCATGAAGACGAGGTTCCAGATTTCGACAAAACGGGTTTCGTCGACTGCCGGGCCGCCGTCCACACCGTATTCCGGGCCGCGGTCGTAGTAGATTTCCGAGCAGGGACCGCCGGGGCCGGGCTGGCCGGTGTTCCAGTAGTTATCTTCCTTGCCGGTGCCGACGACGCGTTCGGCAGGCATGCCGATTTCGTCTTCCCAGATGCTGCGGGCTTCGGTGTCTTTTTCCTCGCCGTCCTCGTAGACGGTGACCCAGAGCCGGGCCTTATCCAGCCCGTAGCCGCCGTCTTCGATCGAACCGGTGAGCAGTTCCCAGGCGAAGTGGATCGCTTCGCGTTTGAAGTAATCGCCGAAGGAGAAGTTGCCGCACATCTGGAAGAAGGTGCCGTGGCGTGAGGTCTTGCCGACCTCTTCGATGTCACCGGTGCGAATGCACTTCTGCACCGAGGTGGCACGCGTGTAGGGCGGCTCTTCCTGTGCGGTGAGGTAAGGGATGAACGGGACCATGCCGGCCACCGTAAAGAGCAGCGAAGGGTCAGATGAGACCAGCGACGCGCTGGGTACCGCCGTGTGCCCCTTGGAGACGAAGAAGTCTACCCAGCGGCGTGCAATTTCCTGCGTTTTCATCGTGTTACGGATGGTCCCTTCACTTAGCGGTGTCCACGCCTAAGGCGGAACGTAGTTCTACTTCGCGGGAGTTCATTCCCTCACGGAATGCTCCCACGACCTCCGAGATGCGATCGGCATACTTACCGACCTGACGGTTCAACGCCGCCCCGGAGGATACTTCGGTGTATTTCTTGGTGGCGAGGACTCCGACGCCCACGCCGATAACAACCCACAAAAGCTTCTTCATTCTAGTCTCCCCTAACGGCTACGGCGGCCCTTGCCGCTGGCATTCGCATTCATCGCTGACTTCACACCCGAGGTGAAAGCTGCGACCTTGATCAGTGGCTTGCCCACCGTGGCTGCCACCAAGGAGGACAGCGCGGAGACGTTGGCGCTCGCATCGGAGACGTTTGAGGTGATCGCGTCGACCTTCTTGAGCTGGTCATTGGTCGTGGCCACCGTGTTGGCAACCTCGCCGATCAGCGGAGTGGTCCCGTCAGAGAGATCTTTGATCGAGTTTCGAAGCTCATCAAACACCTTGCCCAACTTGATAATTGGTACGGCCAACAGTGCCACCAAAATGGCAAAGACGCCGGCCGCGATGAGCCCTGCAATATCCGAACCCGACATGTGCTTCCTCTTCTGCTTTGAGTGCTTGCTGCCAGTCCACCTTATCGAACCGGAGCCGATTAAAGGTAGTTAAGCCAGTGGCCCGCAACCGAGTCGGTTGCGGGCCACCAAACACACACTAAGTTTAGCGTGCGTAGTACTCGACCACGAGGTTCTCTTCGCAGGTCACTGGGATCTCTGCACGCTCAGGAGCGCGCAGGTAGGTAGCCTGCAAGGCTTCCAGCTTCACGTCCAGGTAAGCAGGAGCTGCTGGAAGCACGGTAGCGTGCTCTCCGGCTGCTGCCATCTGGAAAGGAACCATCTTCTCGCTCTTTTCGTGCACGTGGATCAGCTGACCCGGCTGCACCTTGAACGATGGGCGGTCCACGCGCTGGCCGTTAACTAGGATGTGGCGGTGCACAACCAGCTGACGAGCCTGCTGGATGGTGCGGGCGAAGCCTGCACGCAGAACCAGAGCGTCTAGACGGGACTCGAGCAGTGCCAACAGGTTGTCACCGGTCTGGCCGCCGAGGCGCTTTGCTTCCTTGAAAGCGTTGAGCATCTGAACTTCGCGGATGCCGTACTGGGCACGAAGACGCTGCTTTTCGCGCAGACGTACCGCGTAATCGCTGTCCTGCTTCTTGCGGGCGCGGCCATGCTGGCCGGGACCGTAGGGACGACGCTCCATGTACTTTTCAGCTTTTGGAGTCAGGGCAAGGCCGAGTGCGCGCGAGAGGCGCACGGTACGGCGGGCACGGGCGTTAGCCATAAGTGTGTCCTTTTCGTTTCAGCGACGGGATCTACTGGCCTCCGGGACGGAGAGTGTTGGGGCGCCGCGCCCCTGAACCACTGCAACCTTGCTGCCCCTGCGATTACTCGCGGGCGCGACTTAGCTTGCCAGCCAAAGATCAAGTCTACACGAATGCAGGGGCCAGCTAGGCCCGTTGTAACGTAGCTCGCTATCGTTTCTTCTTGTCTTTGCGGCGAATAATCTCTCTCAGCTTCGCCAGCCGATCGCCCAGCGTGCGTTCGGTGCCATTGGCGGTCGGCCGGTAGTAGTTGGTGCCGAGCAGATCGTCGGGCAGATACTGCTGGCTGGCGATCGAATGCGGGGCATCGTGCGAATAAATGTAACCGACCCCGTGGCCCAGCTGCTTGGCGCCGGGGTAGTGCGCGTCGCGCAGGTGGTCCGGCACCAGCGAGCCTTTGCCGGCATTCACGTCCGCGATGGCCTCATTGACCGCGGTGTAGGCGGCGTTTGATTTCGGTGCGGTGGCCAGATGCACGGTGGCGTGCCCGAGGATCAGCCGTGCCTCAGGCATGCCGATCAGCGCTACCGATTGGGCGGCGGCCACCGCCAGCGGCAGGGCGGTCGAATCGGCCATGCCGATATCCTCACTGGCACTGATCATCAGCCGGCGGGCGATAAACCGCGGGTCCTCCCCGGCCGAAAGCATCCGCGCCAAATAGTGCAGGGCCGCATCGACGTCGGAGCCGCGAATGGATTTAATGAACGCGGAGATGATGTCGTAGTGCTGATCGCCGTCCTTGTCATAACGCTGCACCGCCTGATCCATGGCGAGCTGGACGTGTTCGTCAAGGATTTCGATCGGCGGTTCCGGTTTGGTCCCAGCCGCGTTCCAGGCCACAGCCCCGGCGGCCTCCAGCACCGTCAAGGAGCGCCGCGCGTCGCCTTGAGCCAGCCGGACAATCGCGTCCCGCTGCGCTTCGGGAAGAACTACCTGCGCGTCAAAACCTCGTTCGTCGAGCACCGCACGGTCAAGGAGCTGCGCGAGATCGCCATCGGTCAGCGGGCGCAGGGTCAGCAGCAAGGAGCGCGAAAGCAGCGGAGAGATCACCGAAAAGGAGGGGTTTTCGGTGGTGGCGGCCACCAGCACCACCACCCGGTTTTCAACCCCGGGAAGCAATGCGTCTTGCTGGGCCTTGTTAAAGCGGTGAATCTCATCGAGGAAGAGCACCGTGGTCACCCCGCGCAGATCGCGGTCATCCTTGGCCTGCTCGATGACCCGGCGGACGTCTTTCACCCCGGCGGTAATCGCCGAAAGCTCTACAAATTTCCGGTCCGTGGCGCGGGCAATCACGTGCGCGATGGTGGTCTTGCCGATACCTGGCGGGCCGTACAAGATCACACTGGCGGGTCCGGCCAACCCGGTTTCGGGATGCTCGGCGAGTTGCCGCAGCGGGGAGCCGGGACCCAGCAGGTGGCCTTGGCCTACTAGTTCATCCAGCGTCTTGGGGCGCATACGTACCGCAAGGGGTGGGCGCGGGCGCTTGATCGAACCGTCATCCAGGGCATCCAGCAAATCGTTCACAGACCCAGCCTACCGATATTCTGATAGCTGCGCGGTGCTAGTCAGCACTTCACCGCCGCCACCTACCAGTTTTTGAAAGGACCTGCCCTATGCGCGCCGTCATCCAGGTTGCCAGCAACGCCCACGTCGAGGTCGAAGGGGAAATCGTCGGCAAACTTGACGCTCCGGGGCTGGTGATTCTTTTGGGTGTGACGCATGACGATGACCAGGGCACCGCGCGCAAGGTTGCAGAGAAAATCTGGCAGTTGCGCATTATGGAGGATGAATCCTCGGCTGCAGGCCTCAACGCTCCCCTCTTGGTGATCAGCCAGTTCACCCTCTATGGTTCGGTGCGCAAGGGCCGGCGCCCTTCCTGGTCTAACGCGGCCCCCGGTCCGGTGAGCGAGCCGCTCTACGAGTACTTCGTGGCGTATCTGCGCGAATTAGGCGCCACGGTCGCGACCGGAAAATTTGGCGCGATGATGAACGTGTCACTGACCAACACCGGCCCGTTCACGGTGATCGTGGATTCGGCCGAGCTGGCTTAGCTGCCGGTAGTCTTCACCAGCTGCGCGAAAATATCGAAGTGTGCGCGCTGGCTTTTTAGCTCGGCACTGCCGGAAGCGGAGAGTTCGTATACTTTCCTCCCGGGCCCACCTTGGCCTTCTTCCCACCTGGTTGCGACAAATCCGGAAGCTTCCAGCTTAGCCAGTGCCGGGTAAAGTGTCGCGCCCTTAACCGGCCCGAAACCTCGTTCCTGCAAGGATTTGGACAGGGCGTAGCCGTGGGCTTGCCCCGTGGATAATTCAGCGAGCAAAAGCATCGGAAGCATGGCTCGCTGCCAGCTGCTGGGAAATGGCGACTCCTTATTCATCGCGGCCTTCTTCCAGGCCGCGGGCATGGGCGCGCCTTTGATCAAGTTTTGATTGCACGTATTCTGCGCGATTTGCTGGGCGCAGCTCGTAGAGCGTAATTACTGCATAAATCACAATGCAGACTGTGAAGAAGATATCCCAGCCGCTGCGCTCCGGGGCAAGTAACCCTTCCACGAGGTTGGGGGCGTATAGGCCAACGAGCACCAGTGGCAGCAACCGGAGCATTAACCATCGCCGTTGCAGCGCCTTTGCGGTGTTAACTCCCAGACCGATGGCAAATTCGCCCGGAGTGCCGAATTCTTCGACAATTGTTGGCTCGCCGCGCGCCACGTTCATATTCGACCAGTGCTCGCGGGCAGGCGCCAAGGCAGCTGCCGCCTCCTTGCCCCGCATTCCGTAGCGTCCGCGCAGCAAACGCGTGGATTCGGCAAACCAGGTCTCTGGATCAGTGAAAGCCGAGTCACCGTTACGTGTTGCTGCGGGTTCTTGATTGAAGGGCAGCCAAAAGACACCGACGGCCAGGGCAATCCCGAGGAACGGCGCTAGCCAGTTGGGCAGTTGCATGGCTTCCTCACCGCCGAGTACTGCGATGAGCGCAGCCGCTGCGATGGAAACCGCTATTCCTGCCAAACCCAGCGCCCATGATCGGGCGAACCTTCCTTTCAAGCGGTAGAACCACCACAAGTGCCCGGACAAGGCGATTCCAGTGCCTGCGCTCAAGGCGGCCAGCTGCCAATAGTGCCACGAATTCGAAGCCCATCCATCACGGAATCCAACCCAAGTTCCGAAACCGGCGCACAGCAGGCCAACCACCAGGCCAAAGCCAGCGAGCAGCAGCACACTGCTGTTGATCGGCATCTCTGAATCCGCGAGCTGCTGCGGCGTCAATCGCGCATAGGACCGGACTTCGCCGTATTCCCTTGGATCGCCAAAGAGATCTTCTGCACCTTGGCCGCTATCGCGGATGGCAGCCAAGACATTTTCCAGTTCTTGAAGGCTCTGCGAATCATTCAGGTCATTCAGCCACATCGCAAGACTGAAGTCCCGCGCCCATTCGCGGTCAGTTTCCGGGTATTGCTCGACGATGTCTTCGGGTTCTGCCGGGGCCAACTGGTCTCCTGGGATCGAAATATCTAGGTTGAAAACTAACCTAGTATAAAAATCAGCCTTAATCCATCTTCTGAATTATTTTTGGGCAAAAAGAAACCGGATGGAACGCGTCAGTGCGTTCCATCCGGCATCTTGAAGCAGCGTAAGCCTACTTGGCTTCGGCCTTGGCGTTCTCTTCGACCTTCTTCTTTTCTGGCTTGAAGTCGATGCCGGCTTCCTTGCGCTGGGCCGGGGTGATCGGCGCAGGCGCTGCGGTCAACGGATCAAAACCGCCACCGGTCTTCGGGAAGGCGATGACGTCGCGGATTGACTCTGAACCGGTGAGCAGCTGCAGTACGCGGTCCCAACCCAGGGCGATGCCGCCGTGTGGAGGAGCGCCGAACTTGAAGCCCTCCAGCAGGAAGCCGAACTGGGTCTGCGCCTGCTCGTCGGATACGCCCATCAGCTTGAATACACGTTCCTGCACATCACGCTGGTGGATACGGATCGAACCGCCACCAATTTCGTTACCGTTGCAGACGATGTCATATGCGTAGGACAGCGCCGAACCCGGATCGGTGTCGAAGGTGTCCATGAACTCTGGCTTCGGGCTGGTGAACGCGTGGTGCACGGCAGTCCATGCGCCGGCGCCCACTGCCACGTCGCCGGAGGCCACGGCCGCGGAAGCCGGCTCGAACATCGGTGCGTCGACGATCCAGACGAAAGCCCAGTCGCCGTCCTTGATCAGACCGGTGCGGTGGCCGATTTCCACGCGGACCGCGCCAAGCAATGCCCGCGATTCGGTTTTGTCTCCCGCGGAGAAGAAGATGCAGTCGCCGGGATTCGCGCCGGTCGCCTGCGCCAAGCCGGCCTTCTCCTCGTCGGACAGGTTCTTGGCCACTGGACCAGCCAGCTCGCCATCTTCCTTCAGCAGCACGTAGGCAAGACCCTTGGCACCGCGCTGCTTAGCAAATTCCTGCCAGGCATCCAGGGTACGCCGTGGCTGGGATGCGCCGCCTGGCATGACCACGGAACCGACATACGCGGACTGGAACACCTTGAAGGAGGTGTTCGAGAAGTATTCGGTCATTTCGGTCAATTCCAGACCAAAACGCAGATCTGGCTTGTCGCTGCCGTACTTGGCCATCGCCTCGGAGTACGCCATGCGGCGGATCGGGGTAGGAACCTGCACATCGATCAACGACCAGATTTCCTTGACCAGCTTCTCACCGAGCTCGATGATGTCATCTTCCTCAACAAACGAGGCTTCAATATCCAACTGGGTGAATTCCGGCTGGCGGTCTGCGCGGAAATCCTCATCGCGGTAGCAGCGGGCGATCTGGTAGTACTTTTCAAATCCGCCGACCTGCAGCAGCTGCTTGAACAGCTGTGGGGACTGCGGCAACGCGTACCAGGAGCCCGGGGAAAGGCGTGCCGGTACGACGAAGTCGCGGGCGCCTTCCGGGGTGGAACGAGTCAGCGTTGGAGTTTCGATTTCGACGAAGCCCTCGTCGTGCAGCAGGTTACGTGCGGCACGGTTGACCTCGGAACGCAAACGCAGGTTGCGGGCCGGGGTCGGACGGCGCAGGTCCAGGTAGCGGTGGCGCAGACGCGCCTCTTCGCCGACCTCAACGTGCTCATCGATCTGGAAAGGAAGCGGGGCTGCGGTGTTGAGCACGATCACCTCATCGGCGATCACCTCGATCTGCCCGGTCGGCAGGTTCGGGTTTTCGTTGCCCTCCGGACGACGCTCAACGGTGCCCTTGATCTGCAGCACGAATTCATTGCGCAGCGGGTGGAAGTCCTCTTCATCACGCACGACTACCTGGGCGAAACCCGAGGCATCGCGCAGATCGAGGAACGCCACGCCACCGTGGTCGCGGCGACGCGCAACCCAACCGGTGAGGGTGACCTGCTGTGAAATGTGCTCGGCGCGGAGTTCGCCCAGCTGATGAGTGCGTAGCACTACGATCCTTTCGGTCGGTTGAGACTAGAAATCTCTTCAGTTCTTCTCGTTGACGAGTTTAGTGCACCGCGGCTAGTTGACGGTGTTGTGCAGATCTTCTGCCGGCGGACTCCAGCTGCTTGGATCGGCGGTGATTTGCTCACCGGTGCGGATATCTTTCACCTCGTGGGTGCCGTCTTGCTGGGTGAACCAGACGAACGGAATCCCGCGTCGGTCTGCGAACTTGATCTGCTTGCCGAACTTTTCGGCGCTCGAGGCGACCTCGCAGGCGATCCCCCGGCCACGCAGCGCTGCCGCAACGTCTTGCGCCTGGTGCCAGGAATTCTCGTCAGCCAAGGTGACATATACCACCGACGGCACGGTGCGCGCGGCGCTGACCAGCTCTTCGGCGAGGATGCGGGAGACCAGACGGGTGACACCGATGGACAAGCCCACGCCCGGGTAATTTTTCTTCCCCTTGGACGCCAAGGATTCGTAGCGGCCGCCGGAGCAGATCGAACCCAAGGATTCGTGGCCCACCAGCACGGTCTCGTACACGGTGCCGGTGTAGTAATCCAGGCCGCGGGCGATGGACAGATCCGCCATCACCTTGCCCGGCGCACGCTTGGAGGCGGCGTCGATCACCTGGAAGAGTTCCTCGAGCCCGGTGTCCAGCAGTTCGTGTTCCACGCCCAGGGCGCGCACCTGCTCCACGAAGCTGGTGTCCAGCGTGCAGATGGCGGCCAGGGCCAGCGCGGCGTCGGCCTGTTCGCCGGTGGCGCCGACCTCGTCGATGAGGATCTTGGCGACCGCCTCGTTGCCGATTTTTTCCAGCTTGTCGATGGCGCGCAGCACCGCATCCGGATCATCCAGACCCAGGCCACGGTAGAAGCCTTCGGCCAGTTTGCGGTTGTTCACGCGCAGACGGAAGTCGCCGATCGGCAGTGCGGACAAGGCNTCGGCAATGGTTAGTGCCAGCTCCACGTCGTAGCTAAAGGCGAGCGTGCCCTCACCTACGACATCGATATCTGCCTGGGTGAATTCGCGGAAGCGGCCGTCTTGCGGACGCTCGCCGCGCCAGACCTTCTGCATCTGGTAGCGGCGGAAGGGGAAGGCTAAGTGTCCGGCATTTTCTACCACGTACCGGGCGAAGGGCACCGTCAGATCAAAGTGCAGGGCTAGTGCGTTGGGATCGTGCTTATCTTCATTTTCAGCCGCCAGCCGGGAGAGGCCGTAAACTTCCTTGTCGATCTCGCCCTTGCGCAGCAGCTGCCCGCGGGTTTCCACCGCGCGCGTTTCAATGTTGGCAAAACCANGCAGTTCAAAGGTGCGACGCAAGGTGTCCAACACATGTTGTTCGACGACCCGCTCGGCGGGAAGCCATTCGGGGAAACCTGATAATGAGGCCTTGCGTGCCATGAAACTCCTTCATACAAAATGGTTGCCTATCCATCTTACGACGCAACAGGCAGCAATACTGTGCACGTCGGCTTACTAAGAAGTGCAGCTCACAGGTAGAGTTAGGCAAAGCAAGCGAACAGTAAAGCGAAAGAGTTTCAGCGGTGACCACCAGTCAGAAATCCGACGACAGCCCGAACATCCCCTTGCCGCAGGCGCATAAGCCAGTGGCAAAGCAGGTTGNGGCTCAGCCCGTCGACCACAGTACCCCCCTTGAAGAAGCGGCAAAATTTGCCCGCGTCACCGACGATGGGCATGTATTTGTCATCATTGACGGCGCCGAGCACCCGGTTGGACAGTACCCGGATGCCACAAAGGATGAGGCTTTGGCCTACTTTGTGCGCAAGTACGACGATGTGCTGTCCCAGCTGATGCTGCTCGAGCAGCGTGTGACCGCGAAGGCACCAAGCGGCGATATGCCCAAAACCCTGGATACCTTGGACGCCACCGTGGCCGAGCGTCATCTGGTCGGCGATATTCCGAAGCTGGAAGCGCGGATCGCCGCGGCACGCACCGCGGTAAGTGCCCTGGCTGGCGAACAGCGTCAGGTCACCGAGGCCGCCCGTGCCGAACAGCTCAAGGTGCGCGAAGCCCTGGTTGAGCAGGCCGAAGCCTTGGCTGAGAAGCGTCCGGAGCAGATCCAGTGGAAGACCGCTTCCACCGCGATGAACGAACTGTTCGAAACCTGGAAGGGAACCCAGCGTTCGGCCGTGCGTTTGCCGCGTGCCACCGAAGATGCGCTCTGGAAGCGTTTCCGTGCCGCGCGCACCACCTTTGACCGTCACCGCCGGGCGTATTTCTCACAGCTCGATGCCACCAACGCGCAGGCAAAGTCTGCCAAGGAGGAGCTGATCAGCCGCGCCGAGGCGCTGCAGACCTCCACCGACTGGGCAGGCACCGCCGCCGAGTACCGCAAGCTGATGGACGAGTGGAAAAAATCCCGCCGTGCCTCACGCAAGGATGACGACGCGCTGTGGAGCCGATTCCGTGCCTCGCAGGACGTGTTCTTCCAGGCGCGTGCCGCGGAAAATGCGAAGGTCGACGCCGAATACGCTGAAAACCTGATCGTCAAGGAGGCGCTGCTTGAAGAGGCGCGCACCCTGGTACCGGTGAAGGATCTAACCATCACCAAGCAGAAGCTCGATTCAATTCGCAGCCGTTGGGAAGTAGCTGGCAAGGTGCCACGCGCTGACCTCCAGCGAGTCGAATCGGCATTGCGCCAGGTGGAAGAGGCCGTCAAGGGCGCCGAAGAAGAGCAGTGGCGCCGGTCAAATCCAGAGACCAAGGCCCGCTCGAACTCGATGCTTTCGCAGTTGCAGGACACCATTGCAGCTTTGGAAAACGACCTTGAGGCAGCGAAAAAGCAGGGTAATGCCAAGCGGATCGCGAAGGCTCAGGAGGCCTTGGAGGCTCGCCAGATGTGGTTGAACACCCTGGAGAAGTCTGCGGCGGATCTCGACTAGAATCCACAGATCGTTTAAACACCCCCTACGCGGCGGCGCTTGCTGGTTCAGTAGCTTTATGGAAAAAGTTACCGGACAGCGCGTCGCCGCGTTGCGTATCCCCGAAGACCTGTTTATCGCCGGCGAACCTTTTACCCGCAATGAGCTTGGCGCCATGGCTACCCATGGGTTGCTGCGCGAATCCATTGGCGGGTGTTTTGTGGAGAGCAGGTTCCGCTACGATTCGACCGCGCGGGCGCAAATAGCCGCGTTTCTTGCCGGTCGGCATTTTGGCAGAACCGATATTTTCTGTCAGCAGACCGCCGCGTGGATCCATGGCTTGCTGCCTCATGTGAACACAGTCTGCATTTCATCGCAGCTCTATCATCGGCCCTACCGGCCGGGCAACGGGCTGCACTTTGAATTTGTGCAGCTGCCGATCGATGATGAGGATGTGGTCAATCGTAAGCGGGTGCGGCTGAGCAGTTCATTGCGCACGGTATGCGATGTGGCCTGTTATGACCCGCTGCCGATCGCCACCTCGGTGTTTAATCAAGTGCAACGCCTCGGTGATCCGTTTTTGAATCTGGGCGCCGTGGGTGAAAACCTGGCCCAACTGGAGGCTAGTCCCCCGGTGGCGCGTGCACTGCGCTTGGTGCAGTCCTATGAGGCGCGCGCTGCCTGAACTGGCAGGGTGCACGAAACCCCACGTAACGACCCAGATTTTAGCTGGCGTTACGCAGGGTTTGGTGTTTAGCGCCGGCTTCCTGCGGTGGTGCGGTAGACGTCGTAGACCCCATCGATGCGGCGAACCTGATTGAGCACATGGCTCAGGAACTTGGGATCGCCCATTTCGAAGGAGAACCGTGAGATCGCGACTCGTTCGCGGCTGGTTTGCACGCTGGCCGAGAGAATGTTCAGGTGGCTTTCGGACAGGATCCGGGTGACATCTGAGAGCAGTGACTTGCGGTCCAGCGCCTCCACCTGGATTTCTACCAGGAACACCCCGTGGTGCTTTTCCGCCCAGGATACCTGAACCAACCGGTCAGGCTGTTGGGCAAGCTGTGCGAGGTTGAGGCAGTCGGTGCGGTGCACCGAGACTCCGGCGCCGCGGGTCACGAAACCCTGGATCTCATCCGGCGGGACCGGTGTACAGCAACGAGCGAGCTTGACCAGCACGTCGCCGACGCCCTGCACGATGACGCCTGCGTCGTTGCCCGTGGTGGGCTTGGACAGGCTGGTGCTGACGACGGCTTCCTCATCAACCTGCTCTCCCGCCGGAGGCCCGGTGAGTGAGACCAGATGTTCGATGACGTTCTGTGCACTGGTGTGCCCATCACCCACCGATTGGTAGAGCGCTGAAATATCCACGTGGTGCAGGTTCGTGGCCACGGTGGTCAGCAACTCATGGGTCATCAAACGTTGCAGTGGCAGCTGATTGCGGCGCAGCTCCTTGGTGAGCAGCTCCTTGCCCTTTTCAATGGCTTCTTCGCGGCGTTCCTTGGAGAAGTATGCACGAATTTTAGCCTTGGCCCGCGGGGATTTGACGAAGTTCTGCCAGTCCTGCGAGGGGCCGGCGTCTTCTGCCTTGGAGGTGAAAACCTCCACCACATCGCCCTGCTTCAACTCGGTATGCAGCGGAACGAGCTTGCCGTTCACCCGCGACCCGATGGTGCGGTGTCCGACGTCGGTGTGGATGGAGTAGGCAAAGTCGATCGGGGTAGCACCCACCGGCAGCGACATGATGTCACCCTTGGGGGTGAACACGTAAACTTCGGCGGAGTTGATGGTGTAGCGCAGTCCGTCGAGGAATTCCTCGGAATCGGTGGTGTCCTCCTGCCACTCCATCAACGAGCGCAGCCACTCCATGTTCTTCTCCGGGGAGAGCATCGCATCAGACCGGTCGCCATGCTTGTACTGGAAGTGCGCTGCCACCCCGTTTTCGGCGTGCAGGTGCATCTCATGGGTGCGGATCTGAATTTCCACCGGCTTGCCCTCTGGGCCCATCACGGTGGTGTGCAAAGACTGATAAAGGTTCAGCTTCGGCAGTGCGATGTAGTCTTTGAAACGTCCGGGCAGCGGATTCCATTCGGAGTGCACTACGCCCAAGGCGCCATAACAGTCCTTCACCGAGTCCACGGTGATCCGCACGCCCATCAGGTCGTGGATGTCGTCGAAGTCTTTACCGCGCACGATCATCTTCTGGTAGATCGAGTAGTAGTGCTTCGGCCGGCCCGAGACTTGGGCGTGCACGCCCAGTTCGTTAAGTTTATCGTTCAGCTGTTCGCGGATGCCTGCGAGGTATTTTTCGCGCTCCGGGGTGCGGTCCCCCACCATGCGGACAATTTCCTGGTACACCAGTGGGTGCAGGGCTGCGAAGGAAAGGTCTTCCAGCTCCCATTTAACCGCGTTCATGCCCAGCCGGTGCGCCAGCGGAGCGAAGATCTCCAAGGTCTCCTTCGCCTTGCGCGAGCTGGACTCCGGGGAGACATAACGCCAGGTGCGCGCGTTGTGCAGGCGGTCGGCTAATTTGATGAGCAGCACGCGGATATCGCGGGACATCGCGACAACCATTTTGCGCACGGTTTCCGCCGGGGCAGCATCCCCATAGGTGACCTTGTCGAGTTTGGTCACCCCGTCGACGAGCATCGCGATCTCTTCGGAAAATTCCTTAGTGACCGATTCCAGCGAGTAGTCGGTGTCTTCCACGGTGTCGTGCAGCAGCGCGGCAGCCAGGATCGAACCTGTCATACCCATTTCTGCAAGGATCGTCGCTACGGCCACCGGGTGGGTGATGTAGGGGTCTCCACTTTTACGTTTTTGACCCTCGTGGTACTTTTCTGCCACCTCGTAGGCGTGGATCAGCAGATCCAGATCAGCCTTGGGGTGTTTGGATTTAACCGTGCGCAGCAGCGGTTCCAAAGTTGGCGAGGTGCTCGGGGTGCTACCTCGGCCCGCAAAGCGTACTAGACGTGAGATAGAGCGTCGCTTCGAATTGTTTGGGGTCGGCGTGTTAGCCATGCCTCGCTCCTTCCCACCGTTGCCGGTCCTCACGGTGCTAGGTGCCAAGCTAGCGATGCCGGCGCCGTGCAATGTTTTAGTTCATTCGTTATAGCACATTCGCGTGATGACAACTAATTACCCGTTCGACACTACTATAAAAAAGTGCCCCGGATCGGTTGATCCGGGGCACTTCGCTCGTGGCTTGATGCCACGAAGGTTTTTAGTGCTTAAGCGCCCAGCGCTTCCATCTTCTTATTGTGCTTTTGCACGTCCTCATCGCCGTGGCGCAGCTGGTAATACAGCGGAGCTTGCACGAAGAGGGTCGATAGTGCCGAAACGATAATACCGACGAATAGCGCCAGCGACAGGTCCTTGAGCGTACCGGCACCGAGCAGGTAGGAACCGATGAACAAGATCGAAGCCACCGGCAGCACTGCGACCACCGAGGTGTTGATCGAACGCACCAACGTCTGGTTCACCGCGAGGTTCACCTGCTGCTGGAAAGTCCGCTTGGTCTGCTGCTCAAAGTTCTTGGTATTCTCTCGAACCTTGTCGAAGACCACCACGGTGTCGTACAGACAGTAACTGAGAATCGTCAGGAAGCCGATAATCGCGCTAGGGGTGATCTCAAAACCGGACAGTGAATAAATTCCGGCGGTAATGATAATCACTACCAGCAGACCAATAATGGCTGCGGCAGACATCTTCCAGGTGCGGAAGTACGCTGCCATCAGCAGGCCCACCAGCACGATGAAGACCAAGAGGCCCAGCACCGCCTGACGCGAAACATCCTGCCCCCAGGTTGGGCCAATGAAGTTACTGGTTACCTCACTGGCTTCCACCTCGTAGGCTTTGGCCAGATCTCCGGCAACGCTGATCGTCTGATCATCGCTGAGTCGATCGGTCTGCACGCGCATGGTGCCCGGAGCGATATTCGTGACTGTGGCTTTGGCGCCATCAGCGGCGTTTTTCACCACATCTTCGCCGACGCTGACCTCGGTGTTCTGCACACCAGAGACCATAAATTCCGAACCGCCACGGAAATCGATTCCGAGGTTGAACCCGCCCTTGGCCACTGGGACCAGGATCGAGGCGATTACCAAGATGCCGGCGATCAAGAACCACAGACGATGCTTCTGCGTGAACGGGTAGGAGCGCTTCCCGGTGTAGAGCTGATTGCCCCACTCTGCGAGCTTATTCATTGTTCTCCTCCCGGTTTGCTTCGGCGCGGCGGCGCTCGGCGATGGTCAGCCGCTTGGCTGCCTCACCGCTGGCCTTAGAGTTCTTCTTGCCGCGGTTCTCCTGCGCATTTTCATTAAAGCTGCGCACCCTGCCGGCACCGCGGTACAGCGGCACCGCGCCAAGCAGCGATGGGTCCAGGCCGGAGAGGCGGTGCCCGTCTGCGAAGAACTTTGTGCGTGCCAGCAGCATCAAGGTTGGGTGGGTCAGACCGTAAACGACGATGAGGTCGATGATTGCGGTCAGGCCCAGGGTGAAGGCGAAGCCTCGCACGTTGCCCACTGCTACCAGGTAGAGCACGATGGCGGCCAGCACGTTGACTGCCTTCGAAGCAAGAATGGTGCGCTTAGCGCGCGACCAGCCGACATCGACTGCGCTGGCCAATGATCGGCCATCACGCAGCTCATCACGGACACGTTCGAAGTACACGATGAAGGAGTCCGCAATCAAGCCAATGGCCACGATCAGACCCGCGACACCTGCCAGCGAGAGACGATAATTCATCGCCCAGCCAAGTAAGACGATCGCGAGGTAAGTCAGTACACCGGATGCTAGCAACGAAGCAATCGTTACCAGACCCAGTGCGCGGTACTGGAAGAGCGAATAGATGAACACCAAGATCAGGCCGATGACACCGGCAATGAGACCGGCTTCAAGCTGGTCACCACCCAAGGTCGCCGAAACCTGCTGCTCAGACTGAATCTCAAAGCTGATCGGCAGTGCGCCGTATTTGAGCTGCTGAGCTAACGCCTGTGCGGACTCCTCGGTGAATCCTCCAGAAATCTGTGGGCGGCCATCGGAGATCACCGCATTGGTGGTTGGAGCTGAGATGACGGTTCCGTCAAGCACGATGGCGAACTGGTTCTGTGAACCCTGCAACGCGATGAGACGCTGAGTCGTTTCCGCAAAGGTTGCGGCGCCCTGCTTATTGAACTCGATCACCACGACCCATTCGCCTGTCACCGCACCCTGCACGCCGCGTGCCAAGTTGGCATAGGCATCAGAAATTTGGTCACCTGGAATTTCCTGCGGGCCGAGGATGTACTTCACTCCCTGGCGCGGGTCACAGGAGATCATCGCGGTCTTAGGATCGTGATCGGTAGTTTCACGCTTCTCGAGCTCGATTGGGCAGTCGTAGGCCTCGAACTCTTTGTAAAGCTTTTTGGTGATCCAGCTGGTATCCGAAGGATTCTCCGGCTTAGCCGTAGGGGCTGGAATGTCTTTGTCAGCCGTGCGCTGTTCCTTGGGAGTTGCCTCGTAGGAACCGGTAATGAGCACCGGGCGGAATTCCATATTCGCCGAGGCCTGGATCAGCTGGCGAGTTTCAGCATCCGGGGTACCGGGCATCGACACGACGACGTTACGTCCAGACTGGGTGGTGATTTCGGTTTCCGAAACACCGGAACCGGCTACACGCTGGCGAATGATCTCCACCGCTTGATCAAGCTGTTCCTGGCTGATCGTCTCATTGCCTTTAACCCGGGGCGCCAGGATCATCTGGGTGCCGCCTTCGAGGTCGAGCGCCAGCTTTGGGGCCGCGCCGGTCTTGCCCGTCGACACACCAGCAACCAGAACACCGGTTGCAATGATGAGGACGACCAGTAACCACAGCAACGCCTTGCGTGCCTGTTTTACAGGTCCAATTGATGACATCTATTGTGCTTTCTTGAACTGGTGGCGTGCTAGACAGCCACCACGATGGTGCCTGCCTTAGGCGTTGCGGTCGTCCTTGCCCTGGTCGTTCAAACGACGAAGGCTCTCTTCTGGGGATTCGGCGACGGCAGGAGTGCCAGCGGCTTCTTCGGCAGGAGCCTCGGTGACTGCTGGATCCAAGAAGGTGGAGATAGCCTGGCGGTGCAAGGTGAGCACCACGCCATTGGCAACCTCGACAAGCACACGATCCTGCTCATCGATGGAAATGATGGTGCCGAAGATGCCCGAGTTGGTCATCACCTTGGCACCTGGAACCGACTTGGTCTTCAGTGCTTCTTGTTGCTTGGAAACCTTCTTGCGGCCACGGATCATCATGATGATCAGCACTGCGAAGAGCGCGACCATCAGAATCATGGATGGATTGAAGCCGCCACCGGCTCCCTGTGCAAGGACGAGGGAATTCACTTGTAATACCTGCTAACGATTCGTTTAAAGAACTAAGACGCCCGGGCACGCCAAAGTCAGGGCGTGTGTCGGGCGTCTCCAGTCTAATGGCTAGAAGCAAAGCACCAAGCCATTTACGCGGGCAGAGTAGAGGTATTCATCTAATCCTCATCGGATTCATAGCTTTGCGTTCCGGCAAAGATCGCATCCTTAGGCACCGCGAGGCCCAAATGCTCCCAAGCCGCTGGCATCGCGATACGCCCGCGCGGGGTGCGTCCCATGAGTCCTTCACGAACCAAAAAAGGCTCAGCGACGGTTTCTACGGTTTCGCTTTCTTCGCCCACCGCGATGGCCAGGGTCGACAGCCCTACCGGTCCCCCGCCGAATTTAAGACACAGGGCTTCGAGTACCGAGCGGTCCAGACGGTCAAGCCCCTTGGGGTCAACCTCGTACATCTCAAGTGCTGCAGCGGCCGCAACTTGATCGATCTCTTCAAGTTTGTTCACCAGCGCCCAGTCACGCACGCGGCGAAGCAAGCGGTTCGCGATACGTGGGGTGCCACGCGAACGTCCAGCGATCTCGCTGAAGGCCGAGGAAGTCACACGTAGATCAAGCATCATCGCCGAACGGCGAAGCACCAGTTCGAGTTCTTCAACTGCATAAAATTCTAGATGTCCGGTGAAGCCAAAGCGGTCGCGTAGCGGACCAGGAAGCAACCCGGCACGGGTGGTTGCCCCCACCAAAGTAAATGGCGGAAGTTCCAATGGAATAGCGGTAGCCCCGGCGCCCTTACCGACAATAATGTCGACGCGGAAATCTTCCATGGCCATGTAGAGCATTTCTTCAGCCGGCCGGGACATCCGGTGAATCTCGTCCAAAAAGAGCACTTCACCCTCGGTGAGCGAGGAGAGAATGGCAGCCAAATCTCCCGCGTGCTGAATGGCAGGGCCCGAGGAGATGCGTAGCGGGGCATTCATTTCCGCGGCGATAATCATGGAGAGCGTGGTTTTTCCCAAGCCGGGAGGGCCCGAGAGCAGCACGTGGTCGGCGGTGCGCTCGCGGATCTTCGCCGCTTCAAGCATGAGTGAGAGCTGTTGGCGCACCCGGCCCTGACCGACGAAGTCATCCAGATTGCGCGGACGCAGGGCAGCTTCAATCACCCGCTCTTCGGGTTCACTGCCGGCGTTGGTCAGCTGCGAGGAATCATTCACAGGGTTATCCTATCGGGCACGGGTGCCGGTGGACATGCTACGCAGCGCCGCACGCAGAATTTCGGAGACGTTGCCGGTTTCGACAACTTCAGGGTTCGCTTTGCCCAGTGCCTTCAATGTAGATTGCGCGTCCTTTTCGGTCCAGCCTAGGCCGGTGAGCGCCTCGATGACCTGCGGCTCCCAGACCGAGCCGGTGCCCGGACGGGCTGTGGCGGTATCTACGCCGGTGGGGATCAGCTTGCCGTTCAGCTCCAGCACGATTCGGCTGGCGCCCTTGGGACCGATGCCCGAGACCTTGGTGAAGGCGGCGGTGTCTTTGGTGTTCGCCGCGACGCGGACCTCTTCGGGGGTGTGTACCGCCAGGATCGCCAGGCCTGTGCGGGGACCAACACCCGAGACGCCGATAACTACTTCGAATACCTCTCGTTCGTCGGGGGTAGCGAAGCCAAATAGCGTCATCGAATCTTCGCGCACCACCATTGAGGTGTGCACGGTGGCTTCACGGCCCACGTGCAAGGTGGATAGCGTGCCGGGGGTAGCTTGGATAAGCATGCCGAAGCCGTTGACGTTGATAACCGCGGTGTTTAGGGTTACCGCCTGGACCGTGCCGGTCAGTGAGCTGATCATGCCACTCCTCAAAAGTATGTTCGAACGCTTCCAGCTTATCGAAGATAGTTACGAATGGCGATTAGCGACGGGCCGCACGATGCTTCGAGGAGGCTTCGGCGGCAATCCATGCCTGCTGCGCGGCGGTGAGCTGCTGAGAACCGGTGCGTGCGGCGGATGCTGAGGCCGAAGCGTTGGAGCCAACGGCCGCGCCACGCCATCCGTGGGCGATGGCCAGGGCCACCGCATCGGCGGCATCTGCGGGTTTAGGCGGCTCATCGAGACGGCAAATCTTGGCGACCATCTTACCGATGGCTGCCTTGGTGGCCTGCCCACTGCCGGTGACCGCGGCCTTAACTTCGGTGGGGGTATGCAGGGCCACCGGTATGCTGCGCCTCGCGGCTGCCAGAATAATGACGCCGGTGACCTGGGCGGTCCCGATGACGGTAGAAACGTTGGCCGAGGCGAAGACCCGCTCCAGGGCGAGTACGTCGGGCTGGTGTTTATCAAGCCAGGCATCGATCGCATCGGCGATGGTGAGCAGCCGCGCGTCCAGCGGGGTGCCCGGTGGGGTGCCGGCGACGGTGACATCGATTAGCTCCACCTTGCGGTTGGCTGCGACGTCGACCACGGACAAACCACAGCGGGTCAGTCCGGGGTCGACGCCTACGACGCGTAGGGCCAAGTCCTACTGCTCTTCGTCGAGGGCCGCACGGACCTCGTCGGACAGGTCGGCGTTGGTGTAAATGCCCTGCACGTCGTCGAGTTCTTCCAACGCGTCGTACAAGTGCAAGAACTTGCGCGCACCCTCAACGTCCAAATCAACCTTCATCGACGGAATGAATTCCATTTCGTCGGTTTCGTAGGCGATTTCCGCTTCATCCAGCGCGGCAGCTACCGCACGCAGATCCGACGGGTCGCAGACAATAGCGAAGGTTTCGCCTTCGTCGAGAATTTCGTCGGCGCCGGCATCGAGTACAACCATCAAAAGGTCGTCCTCGGTCAGCTCGCCCTTGGGCAGACGAACAACACCCTGACGGGCGAAGAGGTAGGACACGGAGCCCGGATCAGCGACGGTACCACCGTTGCGGGTGATGCCCACGCGGACCTCGGAAGCTGCGCGGTTCTTGTTATCGGTCAGGCACTCGATGAGCAGTGCCGAACCCTGCGGGCCGCGGGCCTCGTAGATGATTTCGGTGTAGTCGACAACTTCGCCGTCAAGTCCGGCGCCGCGCTTGACGGCGCGATCGATGTTGTTGATGGGTACGGAGTTCTTCTTCGCCTTGCTGACGGCGAGTTCCAGTGCCGGGTTACCGGCCAGGTCGGCGCCGCCGGCGCGAGCGGCAACTTCGATGCCCTTGATGTATTTAGCGAAGGCCTTGGCGCGCTTGGCGTCAATGGCTGCCTTCTTATGCTTGGTGGTTGCCCATTTGGAGTGGCCTGACATGCTTTAAGCGTCTCCTCGCGTGAGATTAACAAAAAATTCGTGGATGGCCCTGCTTCCGGTAACTTCCGGATGAAAGCTAGTGGCCAACAAATTTCCCTGACGTACTGCAACGATTCTACCTTGTGCGCGGCTATCGGGGGCAGGCACCGCACTGAGCACAGCCACGTCGGGGCCTACTTGAACCGCTTCGGGAGCTCGAATGAACACCGCTCTGAGATCCTGGCCGGCAAATTTGAGCGTGTGCTCGAAGGAATCGACCTGCCTGCCGAAGGCATTGCGGCGCACGAGCATATCGATTCCGCCCAGCGTTTGCTGTTGCTCGCCGGTACTGGTGACCGCGGGGTTTTCCAGCCGGTCCGCCAGCATGATCATTCCGGCACAAGAACCGTACGTGGGCATCCCAGCCGCGATGCGCTCCTTGATCGGCTGCGCCAGACCGTAGTTGCGGGTGAGCCGGTCGATCACCGAAGACTCGCCGCCGGGAATGATCAGTGCGTCTACGGCTTTCAGCTCGTCGAGCGTGCGCACCATGCGGGTTTTGACTCCCAGGCTGTCGAGCGCTGCAAGGTGTTCACGGAAGTCGCCCTGTAATGCGAGCACACCAAATTCGCTCATGTTGAGCCTTCACAGTTTATGGATGGACGGCGCAGCAAGCGCCGAAATAACGTTAATGCCGGCAGGGCGTGCTGTGCCGTTTTATTTCTCGGTGTGTCGCCAGAAGTTTGCCGGGGTTGATAGGTTCAGGGACATGAGTGCAGATATTTCGTCCTTTAAATTGCCCGGTGATTTTTTGATGCCTGCCATCGGCTTAGGAACCTGGCCGATGCGCGAGTCAGAGGCCAGTGACGCGGTCACTTCGGCCCTCAGCATTGGTTACCGCCGGATCGACACGGCGGAAAATTACCAGAACGAGCCAGCGGTGGGCCTGGGACTTCGAAATAGTGGGGTGCCACGCGATGAAGTTTTTGTGACCACGAAGTTTAATAAACAATGGCATTCGGCCACCGGGGTGCGCCAAGCATTGGAAAATTCCCTGAATCGTTCAGGCATGGACTACCTGGACCTATTACTTATTCACTGGCCCAACCCGGAGCAGGGCACTTTTATACAGGCGTTCGCCGAGATGCAAAAGCTTGTAGCCGAAGGGCTGATTCGCGCCGCGGGTGTCTCAAACTTTAAGCCCGCACAATTGCAGATTTTGCTTGATGCGGGATTCACCCCAGCGGTTAATCAGATTCAGCTGGACCCCGAGCGGCGCAGTGCAGCGTGGGAGGAATTTAACACCGAACATGGGGTACTCACCGAAGCCTATTCACCGTTGGGCCGGGGGAAATCAGAGTTTTTGCAGCATCCTGCGCTGGTGCAGATTGCCGAGGCGCACACGAAAACGCCTGCGCAGGTGACCTTGCGTTGGCATGTGCAGTCGGGGCGGGCAGCGGCGCCGAAATCGGCAAACCCCTCGCGGCAGGCACAGAACCTGGATATCTTCGATTTTGAACTCAACGCCGCGCAGATGGCAGACATCGAGGCGCTGGATACCGGTGCCGGACCATTTACCGACTCGGACGAGTTCGGGCACTAGCCGGCGCTCTCGCCGAAGGACGGAAGGAACACCGCATGCAGTTAGAAGGTTACCGGCGGCCGGTAACCGGCGAGCAAAATTACTTTAATGACCGAGGTACACCCATCTCCTATGGTCAGCGGTGGCCCGGACAACCTGGCGAGGAGAGTTATACGGTGACCGTCCACCCACAGCGTTTTGCACCATTGCATACCGTGGCGCAGGCGCTAGTGGATTGGTTGTGTGCACGCTTTGAGGTGCGTGCTCTTCAAGACCCGGGAATAGCGGCCGAACTAAGTGAAACAGCGGAGCCGGCGGTTCAGTCGGTACGGCTGATTCCAGCCGATCGGGCCTGTGCACCGCTGAGTCTAGTGTTCACCGATTTTCCCGGGGTGACTTTAGCGGTTGTGATGCATGCGATGATTCAGTCGATGAACTGCTGGATGATTTAGAAGAACAGATCGCGACGGTAGTGGCCGGGTATTTCACCGAAATACTTGATGAGTCCGGAACCGGCCTGCTGACACACCGCTTTGATCCGGACGGGGTGGCAGGCCGCGAAAGCTCTGGCGGGGTGGAGGATATTTCTCCGGAGCATTTGGCCAGGGCGCGAGCGATGCTTCCAGCCGATGGCGTATGGGCGCCGTGGCCGGTGCGCCGTATCTAGTCCAGTTCCCAGGGTTGCAGGCCGTCGTCGAAGGCGCCATAGGCGTTGACGGTTTTGCTGGTGCGCGCCAGCGAGGCTTTGGCATCGGCCGCAGGCAGGCAGTCATCGACTGTGAACACCTGGCACCATCTGACCGGTGAGGAACTCAACTGATGTGGAACCCAGGCTAGCTCCCCCACCTTCCACTGATCTTTTCCGGTGCGGGTGAAGGTGGCCTTGATACTGATTCCCTCACGGTTCAGGATTGTGTCGGTGGCGTGCTTAGCTACCGAGTTACCCAGACCGTAGACGATCCAGGTGCCTTCATGCTTTTCAATGGGCAGCACCGAGTGGGTGTGATGCATGTAGATGAAATCGAAGGCGCCGGATTCGGCCAGGGTTTGGCCGAGCTTGCGCTGTGCGTCGCTGGGACGCGTACTGTATTCGGTGCCGTCATGAATGGCAGCGACCACTATTTCCGCGCCGGATTTCTGTGCGGCCTTGGCACGGGTGATCAGTTTTTTCGCGTCCACCCCGGTATCTACCCGCCAGTCGGTATCGGCGCGCATACCGTTGAGCGAGTAGGTGCTGGCGATGACACCGAGTTTGATGCCCTCGACGTCCATCAGCGGTGGTGCCTGCGCTTCGGTCTGCGTGCGGTAGGACCCGGTGGCGAAGAGTTTATATTTTTCTAGCGTGTCCAGCGTGCGCTTGACTCCGGCGGTGCCAATATCCACGGTGTGGTTGGTGGCGGTCGTGCAGCCGTCGTAGCCGATGGTTGCCAGGTCCGCGGCAATCTGGGCCGGCACGCTGAAGGTGGGGTATCCGGAGTAGGGCGGCGTGCCGATCGGTGTTTCGAGGTTGCACAGTGCCACATCGGCATCCTGGACATAGGGTTTGAGTCCATCCAACAACGGCAGGAAATCGTAGCCCTTGGAGGTTTTCGCTTCGGTAAGCAGTTGCGGGTGCAGCAGCACATCGCCGGTGGCCATCAAGGAGAGTTCTTTTGGCGCCGGCATTTGGCTCGGTGTTGGGCTAGGACTTAGTGTGTTCTGCTGGGCCGGCACTGGGCTGGGCGTGGGTTCCGCCGTTGACTGCTGCTGAGCCGCAGAACATCCCGTGAGCAGTAGTAATGCCAGGACCGCGAGCAGCGCACGTGACTTCATGGGTTCTACCCTATCGGCTGATACCTCGTGTTAATGCAAGCAAAATCACGTGTCCTGTGGTTATCTGGCACTATGCCAAACCCGCTTCTGAAACCCAGCGAACTGCCCTACCAGTGGCCAGATTTCGCCCACATCACCGCCGAAGATTACCTGCAGGCAGCCCGCAAGGGCGCGCAGGAGCATCTTGCGCAGATCGCCACCATCGTGGCCGATGCAAGGCCGGCGACTTTTGCGAACACCTTCCTCGCGCTAGAACGCAGTGGTCAACTGCTGCGCCGCACACTGATGGCCTATTTCAGTGTGCTGTCGGCACACGGCACCGATCAGTTGCGTGAGATCCAGTCCGAACTCAGCGGGATCATGACCGCACAGAGTGACGAGATTCAGCTGAATCCAGAACTTTATGCAAGGCTGCGCGAGGTGGATCTGGGTAAGTTAGCAGGCGAAGATGCCCGGCTAGCCAGCGAGACATTAAAGTCCTTTGAGCTTGCCGGCGCCCGCTTGGATGCAGGGGCTAAAGCGAAACTGAAGGCGCTGAACGCACAGCTTTCGGAACTGTCCACACAGTTCTCCACCAAGGCGTTAGAAAATCAGAATGCCCACGCCGTGCTCTTTACCGACGTGAATGAGCTCGAAGGCCTCGACGAGGCACGGATTGCTTCGGCCCGGGCGGCCGCTGAAAGTGCCGGTCACAACACCGGCTATCTGCTTCCGCTGGTCTCCCCTACCGGGCAACCGGTACTCGCCTCCTTGACGCGTTCGGAGTCACGGCGCAAGATTTTTGAAGCTTCGTTGAGCCGTGGGTCCGGGGAGAATTCCACGCTGCCGCTGGCCGCACAGATGGCGGCACTGCGTGCGGAGCGGGCAGCACTGCTTGGATTTGCGAACCATGCCGAAACTGTTTTGGCCGATGCAACGGCTCCCTCGACCGAAGCGGTAGCCACCCGGCTGAAGGAACTGACCGAAGCCGCGGTTCGTAACGCGCATGCTGAGGCGGACACGTTGCGCGAGCTGGCCGGCGGTGAGCTCAATGCTTGGGATTGGTCTTACTACTCCAATCAGGTGCTGCGCGAACGTTTTGCTGTGGACTCCGCAGCCCTGCGCCCCTACTTTGAGCTGGATTCGGTGCTGCACCACGGTGTCTTTGCCACCGCACAGACCCTTTATGGCCTCAGCTTCACCGAACGTTTTGACCTTCCGACCTACCACCCAGCGGTACGCGTGTGGGAAGTTTTTGACGCAGATGGCTCGGCCATGGCCCTATACAGCGGCGATTTCTTGGCGCGTGAAACGAAAAAGGGCGGCGCCTGGATGACTTCCATGCGCGATTCCGCCGCAGATCTGGATGAACGCCCCATCGTGACAAATACGCTGAATATCGCGGCTCCGGGTGAGGGCCAACCGATCCTTCTGACCTTGGATGAGACGAACACGTTGTTCCACGAGTTTGGCCACGCGCTGCATGGGCTGCTCTCCAATGGAAAATATGCGACCCTCTCGGGAACGTCGGTGCCACGAGACTTTGTTGAGTTCCCTTCTCAGGTCAACGAGATGTGGGTATTGCACCCGGATGTGGTTGGCGGCTATGCCAAACACTATGAAACCGGGCAGCCGCTACCCGAGGAAACCATCGAGAAGATCCGCGCTGCGGAGCTGTGGGGTCAGGGCTTTGCGACCACCGAATATTTGGCGGCCAGTGTGCTGGATTGGGCTTGGCATACCATCGATCCGGGAACCAGCATCGAGGACCCGGAATCATTTGAACGTGAGACCTTATCCAACTTTGGTTTCACCCCCGAGCTGATCCCACCACGGTACCGAACCGCGTATTTCCAGCATATTTTCGCCAATGGGTACTCTGCCGGCTACTACTCCTATATCTGGAGTGAGGTGCTAGATGCCGACACTGTGCAGTGGTTCGAGGAAAATGGCGGCTTAATGCGAGAAAATGGAATGCGGTTCCGTCAGGAACTGCTCTCGCGCGGAAATACGCGCGATCCACTAGAGTCTTACGAAATGTTCCGCGGACGCAGCGCACGAGTTGAACCGTTGCTGCGCCGTCGAGGATTGGTGAACGCAGAATAATGACGACAATTGCCTCCGCGCAAGAAGCTCTTAGCCATTGGCAGCAGGCCCTCGCGGTAGCTACAGGTGGCAAGATCTTTACCACCCACGGTTGCTCCTGGGCTTGGCAGCCGGTGCGTAAGCGCCTGATCCTGCTCTTTCCGGAGCATGCAGATTCCGCGGGCCTACGCCCGGCGTTTGCCGAGGGTATGCGCTTGGGCGCACGCCGCGTGGAAGCCTGGGTGAATTCGGGTTCCGATGCCACTGGACTCAAAGACGCAGGTTTTACCGACAATGCGCAGATCGCCTGGCATGCAGGACGACTCGCAATCCCGATGGAACGCTGGGAGGGGAAGATCCGGCTGGGCAATAATGTTCCAGAAGCCACCGGAGCCGACGCCGCAGAACTGAAAGTCACAAATCTGTGGCGTGATCCGTCTTCGCAGCTGTCCAGCGGCCACCCGGCATTACGCAGGGTGGAGCATGCTCTGGCACGCACCGAGGGAGGCGACATCGTCGGTCGAGGTTTTGTGCAACAAGGATTGAATGGTCAGGCGATGGTGCATTCGCTGGCGGTGGGCAAAGGCCACCGCCGTCAGGGCGTCGGCACCGCGCTGTTGCACGGACTGTCTCGGTCGCTAATCAATCCGCTGGATCCACCGGATGAGGATGCAACCCAGGAACTGCTTGCGGCGTCCCCGCCGAGCAGTGCGGACTTCTTCAGCGCCAATGGGCTGCGTTTGCTTGGACGCGGGCGGCATATGATTCTGCGTTCTTGGTCTTAACGTGAACAGTGAGTGGCGGGATCCTTACGGGTCCCGCCACTGCTTTTTAATCCGTTGGTCTCACCTTGTAGATCAGTCGTGCGAATGGACCGGCTTGATGGGCTTGGCGTAGTTCCAACCGGTCGCTTCCGATGTTGCGTGGCAGCAGCGCAGCCCCAGCCGCCAAGGTCACCGGTGCGATGGTGAGCGCCAGTGTGTGCAGGGCGTTAGCGTCGAGGAATTGGCCTAGTAATTCCCCTCCACCGAGCACCCAAATGTTCTTTGAGCCGGCAACATCACGAATCGTTTTTAGATGTCCTTGCAGGGCTCCGGAAACGAAGCGCACATCGGCACCTTTCGGTACCGGAAGCTTGCGGTGGGTGAAGACGAAGATGGTGATATTTGGGTAGAACTGCTGCCATTTTTCGGGTTCGGCAATGAGGTTTTCATGCTCCAGCATCCACTGGTAGGTATTTGCGCCTTCCACGTGCACACCGACATTTTTCGGCAGCAAATTAGGGTCTGGCTCCTGGGCTCCAGGAACATCAAAAAGCCACTGCAGACTATGACTCTCATCGGCCAAGAAGCCGTTTAACGATACCGCTGCGTCAAAAATTATTTCACTCATAACTCAAGTTTCCCATCGAATCCTCGCCTGTCGCCGAATTGCTGATGGTGTCCACAAGATCTGGCTGATTCCTTGAGAAGTCACCCTTTCGCAGGACTTCCGAATGCACTTGAGGTATTGCTCGCGCAGTAAATTCTCTTCAATCGCCCCTCTATATTCTGACGTGCAGAACCACTCAACGGGCCATCCCCATTTCTCCAAATAATCGAGGTTTAGAGCGCACAAGGCACCAACATGATGCCAGCCGTCGGCTGCTGGATGGCCAGTTGCGCCTTCACCGCTCCAGCTTCAGCGCTTCAATTTTTGGTGGTTGGCCCTGCTCGAAGACTCCAATAGTTCCCGAGGGGACCTCGACCCAGGTATGCCTGCTCCAATGGAGAGAAAGCGGTTCGGAGACGACCAGCTGCGCATCGGCCGGCAATGAAAGTTTTTCACCAGCAACACCGTGCAGAATTGTTGACCCGGTCGCGTGATACAAGCTCGGCGCCACTGCGCCTAACGAATCTGGGCTTACCCAGCGCAATACCACTAAACGTCTGCCATCGGAGGCACACATGGTCGCCCGGAAGGGAGCCCGAACTTGATGTTCGCTCCTTGACTGTTCAACCCGAGCCACCATACGGGTAAGTGCCGTTACGGGATCTTGCTTCAGCCCATAGGTCAGCGCCAGATAGAAGCAAAGCTCGGTATCTGCATTGCCCAGAATCGACGGATATAGTGGCGTGGCCACGTCAAAGGTCAGCTCGCGTTTGAGTTCACGAAAGTTAGGGATCGACCCGTTGTGCTGAAACATCCAGCCGTGATCCACAAATGGATGGCAGTTCTGTTCCGCAATCGTTCCACCGGGTGCCGCACGCACATGAGCGAGGAAGCATCCGGACTCAAGCTGTTGCGCGAGATGCTTCAGGTTTTGGCTATCCCAGGCCGGACCAACTTGTCGGTACTGTCCCAAGGTTTCTGCGCGTCCGGCCCAAGCCATTCCAAAGCCGTCGCCATTAGTGGGAAATGCGTGGTTCGTGAATTGTGCAGCCAGCGGATCATTGGGCAGATACAGCTCCCTAGCGTGCAAGCTCTGATCAATCAACGAATGATTTGGCCGCACCAGAATGTCTGCGATCTCTATCGGTGAGCCAAGATAAGCTAGCCAACGGCACATTTTTTGATACCCATCTGGTGGCGAAGACTCCTGATGCCCACACTAGACCTGTGGCTGAAGGGTGGACAAGCATTCGTTTAAATAGTGCCCTCGTCACGCTTTCAAGAGGGCAGCGGGTTTTAGGAACCAGACAAATGCTAGGAGCGCTACTTATCTGCCCTGGTGTGTTGCTCGTCCAACAGCGGAATTCTCCCAGGCTCGGCGTTGGTAATCTTTGCAGCTTGGGTTGGCACGAATGGCTGGACTTCGAGAAGTCGTGATCATTCATGACCAGTCAACGCCCGTATTGCTGAGCAGGCGAACAATGAAGATGCGGTGCACATGGCTCAATTGGTAGCCGTGGCCATTTGCGCACTTATTGCCTTGTATGAAGTGAGCGATGAGTCTCCATTGGCTGGCACAGTCTCCGGAAAGAGCGTTAACGAAGCAGGGTCACGCTACCAATATTTGGCAGCGTGACCCCTACTTCTCACTTAGAGATTTTTACCAGCCGCGCTCGGAAAGGCGGTGTGGTTCTGGCAACTCGGTGACGTTGATGCCGACCATTGCTTCACCCAACCCGCGGGAGATCTTGGCTAGTTCATCCGGGTTGTCGAAGAAGGTGGTAGCCTTCACGATCGCCTCGGCACGCTGTACCGGGTTGCCGGACTTGAAGATGCCCGAGCCGACAAATACGCCATCGGCGCCCAGCTGCATCATCATCGCCGCATCTGCCGGGGTGGCGATGCCACCGGCGGTGAACAGCACCACCGGAAGCTTACCGGTCGCAGCGATTTCCTTGACCAGCTCGTATGGAGCTTGAAGTTCCTTGGCAGCCACGTACAGCTCGTCCTTTGGAAGCGCAGCTAACTTAGCGATTTCGGCGCGGATCTTGCGCATGTGTCCGGTCGCGTTGGAGACGTCGCCGGTTCCGGCTTCACCCTTGGAACGGATCATTGCAGCACCCTCGTTGATGCGGCGTAGCGCCTCACCTAGGTTGGTGGCACCACAAACGAATGGCACGGTGAATGGCCACTTATCGATGTGGTTCTCGTAGTCTGCTGGGGAAAGCACCTCTGACTCGTCGATGTAGTCCACACCGAGTGACTGCAGGATCTGTGCCTCGACGAAGTGACCGATGCGAGCTTTGGCCATCACTGGGATGGACACTTCGGCGATGATGCTATCAATCATGTCCGGATCGCTCATGCGCGAGACGCCGCCCTGGGCACGAATGTCGGCCGGTACGCGCTCTAGGGCCATAACGGCTACGGCGCCGGCATCTTCAGCGATGCGGGCTTGTTCCGGAGTGACAACGTCCATGATGACGCCGCCCTTGAGCATTTCGGCCATACCGCGCTTAACGCGTTCGGAGCCGACGACGTTGTCCTGACGCTGATCTGCAGAAGACATGTTGGGGGTTATTCCTTTCAAACACTGGCAAGCACAGTGGTGCTCTGCCAGTAATCGTAGGAGCGCTTTACTTTATTACCTCCGGTGTTGCGTCACAATTGACTAGTAGTGGATTTATCCCTCAGTCAGTGGTTAGTGCGTAACATTGTCAATCTCGATGAACACGCTAGTCAAGCGACTTTTTAACTGTAATTTTAGGGTTTAGCACTTAAGTGGCTTTCACTTGATATTTTGCCGGCTGGCCGTAACCTTCAGCGTTATCATCCTCGGTGCACGGCACTTCGTTAGAAATGAATTGGACCAGCAGAACATCATTGTTGTTTTCTTCGGCCACCGCCGCGGCGAGATGTTCCGCTGGGGCTAGCGGCTGCAGCCGGCTGCGAAGGAACGCGCCGCAATTTTCGTCGTGCTGACAGTCAGCTCTTCGAGAACCTCATTGATCAGGCAAATCGAGCAGCGGGCTGCCCCGTGAATTGCGCGTCACAGCTCAGGTGCTGTGCCATTGATGATGCAGCCGTGAATTTCGTCTAGGGTTCGACCGGCTTTACTGCGCGTAGCCCGGCGGGAATGCACCTTGATGTTTGACGGACTCAGTGCCCAAGTTCCAAGAGTAGGTGGAGACCGCTCGGCCTGAGGCTCCCGCGTTGGATTCCCCGTCTTTGGCATAGGTATAGGTGACCTTTAGTTGCCCATCGTCAACGCGTACTACCTGTGGGAAAAAACCGAACGTCGTACGAGTGGCGACACCGAGGTACTTCCCCTGATGGAAGAGGGCAATGATGTATGGCGATGACCCGGTGGCCCCCTCAATGGGAAAGGTGACCCATGACAATGCGGCGCATTCATCATAAGTAGACGAATCTGCATAGTCAGCGTCCCATTCCCAATCCATGATCTCTCCGGTGGAAATCTTTGGCGCCGGCAACTTGCTCGCAAGTTTAGTCAATGCATTAGGAGTTAACTTTGGCCCACAGGTCGGCTGGGCAGGTTTGCTGGATTTGGTGACGGTGGGTGTTGGTTTAGCTGGTGCCACGCTTTTTGTTTCCTCAGGAGTTGGCGTGGCACTAGTGCTGGCCGTAGCCGAGGAGCTTACCGCTACCTCAGAGTGAGTCGGTTGCGCTTGCGGGGTCACGGGTGCCGAGCACGCGCCAAGCAGTAGTACCAAAGCAGCAGACAAGGAAAGGGCCTTCAAGCCATAACCAACGCTTCCTGTCACGGTTCCTCCGTAAAATCGTGTAAGTCTTCGGTATTTAGCTTTAGCCTAACCATGTCACGCGGGAATTGAAGCTAAGAAATCACAATATGAGATAGAGATAGTTCGAGTTAAAGCAGTCAGGGCAGTAAGAACAACTAAATGTTCCTACCACCCTGATTTAAGCATTGCTGAATCTAGCTCGGATTTTCACTATCCCACGCATCGGCGATCGCTTGACGCACCTCAGATAGGGTCTGCGGGATCGCTTTAGTCTGCGCGATGATCGGGAAGAAATTTCCATCCCCATTCCAGCGCGGCACAATGTGCTGATGCAGGTGCGCGGCAATACCCGCTCCCCCAGCCTCACCCTGGTTCATACCCAAGTTGAAGCCGGCAGCGTTAGACACCTTGCGCAGTACCCGCATCGATTGCTGCGCGAGCGCAGCCATCTCTGCGGTTTCCTCTACCGTGATATCCGTATAGTTCGGCACGTGCCGGTATGGGCAAACGAGCAGGTGCCCTGGGTTGTATGGGAACAAGTTCAGGATCACGTAACAAGTTTTACCGCGGTGCACCAGCAGTGCTTCTTCATCGGTGCGGTTCGGTCCGGCGCAGAACGGGCAACTTGCCTCGTCCGTCACCTGAGTCTGACCGCCCTTGATGTAGGCCATCCGGTAAGGGGTCCACAAACGTTGGAACGAATCTGGCACACCGGCGAGTTCAAAGTCGTCGGTGACGTTTTCGTCCTGCGGATATTGCATGTTGGTGGACTCCTATTTTCCGGCGGACCTAGTTGTTGTTGCTGCGGCTCTTGATAGCTTCAACGATGCGGGCTACCGCGTCGTCAACCGGAACCTGGTTTTCCTGGCTACCATCGCGGAAGCGGAAGGAAACCGCATTTGCGTCGGCATCCTCACCGCCGGCAATGAGCGTGAACGGGATCTTATCCTTGGACGCGTTGCGGATCTTCTTCGGGAAACGGTCCGAGGAGTCATCCAGTTCCACGCGTACGCCCTGTGCTTTGAGCTTCGCGACGACCTCTGCGAGGTAATCGTTGAAGGCCTCGGCCACTGGAATTGCACGAACCTGAACCGGGGACAACCATGCTGGGAAAGCACCGGCATAGTGCTCGGTGAGTACGCCCAAGAAGCGTTCGATGGAACCGAATTTAGCCGCGTGAATCATCACCGGCTCCTGACGGGTTCCATCGGCTGCCTGGTATTCCAGACCGAAGCGGGCAGGCTGGTTGAAGTCGTACTGCACGGTGCCCATCTGCCAGGTACGGCCGATAGCGTCCTTAGCCTGAACCGAGATCTTCGGGCCATAGAAGGCCGCGCCACCCGGATCGGCGACGAGCTCAACACCGGATTCAGTAGCTACGCGCTCGAGGACCGCGGTGGCCTCGTCCCACTGTTCGTTCGAACCGATGAACTTGTCAGACTCATCGCGAGTGGACAGCTCCAAGTAGAAGTCATCCATGCCGAAGTCCTTGAGCAGGGAGAGCATGAAGTTCAGCAGGTGCTCAACTTCGGCTGGGGCCTGTTCCTTGGTGACGTAGGAGTGCGAGTCATCCTGGGCAAAACCGCGTACGCGAGTCAGGCCGTGAACCACGCCGGACTTCTCATAGCGGTATACGTGGCCGAATTCGAAGAGGCGCAGTGGCAGTTCGCGGTATGAGCGCCCGCGACCGCGGAAGATCAGGTTGTGCATCGGGCAGTTCATTGCCTTCAGCCGGTACTCCTGGCCCTGCTTGGTGATGTTGCCGTCTTCATCGCGCTCTTCATCGATGTGCAGCGCAGGGAACATGGTGTCCGCATAGTACGGCAGGTGGCCGGAGGTGTGGAAGAGCCCGTCCTTGGAGATGTGCGGGGTACCTACATACTGGAAGCCCTCTTCGACGTGGCGGTCGCGCACGTAGTCTTCCATCTCACGCTTGATGATGCCGCCCTTAGGGTGGAATACCGGCAGTCCGGAGCCCAACTCGTCGGGGAAGGAAAAGAGGTCAAGTTCGGCACCGAGCTTGCGGTGGTCGCGGCGCTCAGCCTCGGCCAAACGCTCCTGGTAGGCCTTGAGGTCTTCCTTGGTTGGCCATGCGGTGCCGTAGATACGCTGCAGCTGCTTGTTCTTCTCACTGCCCAACCAGTAGGCGGCGGCTGAACGGGTCAACGCGAAGGCGTTCTTGATCAATTTGGTGTTTGGCAAATGCGGGCCGCGGCACAGGTCCTTCCAGACGGTGTCGCCGCTCTTGCGGTCAACGTTGTCATAGATGGTGGTTTCACCGGCGGCGACCTCAACGTTGACTCCCTCGCCTGAGGTGTCAGCGGAGTCAGCCTTGGCTAGCAGCTCGCATTTGTATGGCTCGTCGGCCATTTCGGCCTTGGCCTCATCGGGGGTTATTTCGCGACGGGCAAAGAGCTGGTTCTGGTTGATGATTTTCTGCATCATCTTTTCCAGCTGCTTCAAGTCTTCTGGAGTGAACGGTTCTTCAACGTCGAAGTCGAAGTAGAAACCGTCGGTGATGTATGGGCCGATTCCAAGCTTGGAATCTGGACGCAGCTGCTGCACAGCCTGAGCCATCACGTGGGCTGTTGAGTGGCGCAGCACCTCCAGACCTTCCGGATCGCTGATGGTTACACGGGTGACGGTGGTGCCTTCTTCAAGTTCACGGGCCAGGTCACGAAGTACGCCGTCGACGTGCATAACAACCACGTCTTTATCCTTGGCGTAAAACTGCAAACCGGTGGTTCCCGCGTCGACCTGGACCTGCTCGCCGTCGATGGTGAGAGTGCGCTGCTCGCTCATAAGATCGGGTTCTGCCTTTCAATCTGTGATGGCTTCATAGCTTGTGGCATACCTTGGCCACAGCCAGCCAGAGTCCAGTTTAGTTCAGCGAAGCGTGCAAGTCGTTGCCTACTACCAGTTTTACGAAGATTCATCGCCCGGGTGTGGCATATTCAACAGCTCTTCGGCTGAGAGCAATCCAGCATAATGCCATAGCTTCCGCGCGGAGGCCGGTTGCGAAGATTCGATTTTTCCGTTCTGCTGGTCCTCACGGAACTTTGGGATGACCTGTGCAAAACGGCGTAGTAATTCTGCCTGCTCATCATCGGTCAACAATAGATTACTGGTACTCATCTCAGCTAAATTTCCAGGGTTCTCGCCCTTCGCATACCAGTACTGGGCATGGGCAAGCATCGCCGAGAGCCGCAGTTGCTCTTCGTGGACGGCCTGCGCAAGATAGGCATTAATGGCACTGGACGATTCATCCGCAGCACGCTCGGCCGGTGGCCCTGTGGTGAAAGCGCCGGCTGCAGGTTTCCAAACTCGGTCTCGTTTGTCGCGAGCCAATTCGGGCGCTTCTTCGATCAGCTCTGCCTTGGCGAGTTCACGCAGGTGGAAACTCACCTTATTAGGTGCAATCCCCAGCAGCTCCCCCAGATCAGCTGCACGGCCAGTTCGCATGGCCCCGAGCGCATCAAAAATCTGCCTGCGCAACGGGTTAGCTATCGCTTTGAGCATCGGCGAGGTGAATGTGACTTGTGGCTTCGCTTGGGTCATGGGATCAGCATAACAATTTCACAGTTTTAATTGCGCAAATTCTATTGCGCAATTATATTTGCGGGTTTAAAGTTGTTCTCATGAACCCCTCCCAGCCCACCAGTTCGCCAGCCTCCGCGACCAATTCGGTGACGCAGTTGCCGGCCCTTCGCGCCCAGGGCAACTACCGGATTTGGTGGCTGGCAGATTCCTCAGCGCTGCTCGCCGGCGGTATCTACGGGTTCATCCTCCCCCTCATTTTGCTGGCAACGACCAATTCTCCAGTCTTGGCAGGGACCTTGGCAGCCTTAGGATTGGCCGCCCGAGCTAGCCTCACGCTGGCAGGCGGTGCCATGTCCGATCGATCCGACAGAGCTCGGATGATGCTCATCGGCGGGCTTTGCGGAGCGCTCTTCACTGCAGCTTTAGCGCTGGGCAGCAATACGGGTTCACTTTCCGCCACAGTTCTTTGCGTCGCACATATCTTGATGGAACTGCGCGGAGGATATTTTGGCTCCACAACTAATGCTGCTTTGAAAGACATCGTTCATCCGAAGCAGTTGGGGCGAGCACTGGCGGCGAATCAAGGGCGGGATTCGGTGCTGATGCTCGGCTCCGCTCCCTTGGGTGGTTTATTGCTTGGCTTGGGTGGCGATGTTGCCCTCCTGGTGGTAAGCGCCTTGAATCTTGTTGCCTCATTTACCGGTTTTGCATTACGCAAACCCTTGCGGGCGGCCGAAGAAACCACCCGGAAACGCCGTGAGGATCCTGCCGGCGCAGGCCAGACGGTGGACCACGGGATTCTTGCCGGCATGCGTTGGTGCTTTTCCCGGCCGCGACTGCGTGCACTGCTGCTCTTGATCATGGCCGTCAACATTGGCGTCAACGGATTGATGACAACCTTGATTTACGGGTTGCAGCAGCGCGGAGAAGATGCCTGGGTCATTGGATTGGTTTCAACATTCATGGGTGCAGGAATGCTGCTCGGCTCACTGGTGGCAACGTCTCTGATCGATAAATTCCGCACCGGCCTGCTGGCCTGCACATGCCTCAGCGTGCTGGGCGGCGCAATGATCCTCATCGGCTTGAACACGCACCTGCTGTGGATGGGTGTCATGCTTTTGATCAGCTTCCTGAGCGTCCCTGCGCTTAACGCGGCTGTCGGCGGCTACTTCATGGCCATCATCCCGCAGGAAATGGCCGGCCGGGCCAACTCACTGATCACGTTTATGGCACTGGCTGCTATGCCACTGTCACCATTAGCCACAGGCTTCGGGCTGGAAGGGTTTGGCATGGGCCCGACCCTGATGTTCTTTGGATCATTGGTCGTATTGGCCATGCTGTCCGCTTGGCTATCACCGCAGGTTCGCGGTATTCCGCATCCCGACCAGTGGTTTGAAGAACCCGTCAAGAGTGAAATTCTCAATCCAAAAACCTCCCGGGACGCACAGTCCAGCGTGTTAGTTGACCAAGTTAATAAGGAGAACCAGAAATGAAATCGACACCAGAACAGAGCCGTCCGCCGCTAAACAAACCTTCGCTATTGCGCCATGTTTTCAGCAGCAAAACCCGCTATGTCCCTTCCTCTTTCATTAGCACTGAAGTCAGTCGCGGAACTATCGAAGCCCAGCGCTCTACGCTGGACAACGGGCAATGGATTTACCTGTAGCTTTCCCGAACAGAGGCTTCTACGCTAGAACCATGAGTACGCCAGCGCCACCAACATTGAACGCAATCACCCTCGGCGTGCGTGATGTCGGCATTTCGCTCAAGTTCTACACCGAGGGCATCGGGTTCGAGCTGGTGCAACCGGCACATCCCGAGATCGCATTTGTCCGCGCCGGACGTGGTCTGATGCTCGCGCTCTGGGACGTAGTCCAGATGCCCAGTGAGTATGGCGAGGTTGGCCATTCCAGGCTCGCTCCCCCAATCTCGCTCGGGCACAATGTGCGAAGCGATGAGGAAGTTGAAATCTACTACCGGCGAGCGCTGAATGCCGGTGCTAGTTCGGTTAATGAGCCGACGAAGCAGTCCTGGGGTGGGATGAGTGCGTGTGTGGCTGATCCTGACGGGTTTCGTTGGGATTTTGTGCATAACCCGACGTTTGTGATTGAAGCCGATGGTCGGATCTCCTCGGTATAGCTAGGCTCCACGCTGATCGAGTCCTTCTGCGTTCATGCGCTTGGCGAGGTCTGCGACGCTTCCTCCCCCAGGGACTGCTTGGCCAAGTTTGGGTCTATAGGTGGGTTGCGGCCGGTTTGCGTCGTCCAGATATCCGGCGGCCGGCAGCGCCTCTGGCTGGTGCAGGTCCCAAGCATGTAGCGCTTGTAACGAGATGCCGCGTGGTCCGGTGCGACGAGTTACTCCGTGAATGAGCAGCATCCGGGTGGAGAACAGTAGCGGCCCGGTGCGTTGCTGGGTGTCGTCAAAGAAGGTGGCGTCAATACAACCGCTGCCGTCGTCTAGTGAAATGAACACGACGCGTTTGCCTCCGCGCATGGGCGGGGTTTGTGTAGCAATACGTACCCCCGCAACAAGGACCTCAGTGCCGTTGCGTAGGTGGAGCAGTTCGGCCGCTTGGGTGATGGGCAGATGTGCCAGCCGTTGACGGTATGAGGTGATCAGGTGTTCGCTCACGTCTAGATGCAGTAGGTCTAGTTCTGTGCGCACTACTTCTTCAGCGCTTAGTTGCGCTCCGGTGGCCTCGATCGGTTCGATCTCGCCTAGGGGCAGGGCGAGCTGTCCAGGGCCTGGACGGTATTTAGCTGGCAGGTGGGTATGCGCCATAGATTGGGTATGGGCGATGGTGTCTGCTCTAGAGGTTCCGGTTAGCAGTGAGTCGAAGACTCCTAGGGCCGCGAGGTTTTGGTAGCTGCGTCTGGATAGGCCCGCGCGTTGGCGAACATCCGCGAGGGATTCATAGGGCTGTCCGGCGACTAGGCGGTTCACTTCGCGTTCGCTCAGCTGATGAATGTCGCGGAAGGCGAGTCGGATGCCGTATTGGCCGGGACGAATAGTTCCGGCGGCGCGTGGAATCAGCGGTGCTGGGCGTATAGCTGATTCGAATACGCGTTCTACTCGGTAGTGCCCCGTGGAGCGGTTGATGTCTAAGCCAAGGATAGGAATGTTCATGCGTCTGGCTTCGGAGACCAGTAAGCGCTTGGGATACATTCCCGGGTCATGTTCCCAGATGCCTGCAAGGAATGCTTCCGGGTGATGGGCCTTGAGCCAGGCCGAATGATAGGTGGGTACGGCAAAGGCTGCCCCATGGGCTTTGCAGAAGCCGAAGGAGCCGAAGCCGGAGAGCACTTGCCAGACCTTGTCGATAGTTTCTTGGCTATATCCGCGAGCGGTAGCGCTGGTTCGGAAGAAGCCTGCAAGTGCTTCTTCTTTCTCTGGGTTTCCTAGGTGACGGCGGTACACGTCTGCCATCCCTAAGGTGCAGCCTGTCATCACGTGGAGCATGCGTAGTACCTGCTCATGGAAGACGGTGACTCCGTGGGTTTCGGCGAGCGCAGGTTTCAGGTCTGGGTGAAGGTATTGTTCGGGGGCGAAGCCGTGGCGGTGCTCTAGATAGGGCTTGACCATATTGGATTGCATGGGCCCGGGGCGGAAGAGTGAGATGTCGATAATGAGGTCGTTAAATTCGCGTGGTGCGAGTTTGCCGATGAGCTCGCGTTGTCCTGGAGATTCGATTTGGAAGCAGCCCAGGGTATGGGTGGAGCGGATCAGCTCATAGGTGATTGCATCGTCAAGCGGCACCTTAGAAAAATCGATATGTCCGTCTTCTTCGATGTACTGCGTGTTCTGGTGTCCGCCGGCTCGTGCGACTCCTTGAGCGGTAGGGTGCAGGCGCTTAATTTCCTCTAGTGTGTAGGCGATCGCCGATTGCATGCGTACCCCCAGAACGTCGAGTTTGATTAGCCCCATGACATCCATGTCGTGCTTGTCGTACTGGCTCATCTGCAATCCCATGCCGGAAGGCTGGACAGGGGTACGGTCCAGCAGGCTCGCGTCGGAGAGGATCACCCCGCACGGGTGCATAGAGATATGTCGGGGTAACCGGTCTAGGCGTTCGGTCGCGTCAATGAGTACGTCTAGCTGCCCATCTTGGGTAATGCGTTTGGCTAAGGGTGCGAGTTCTGGTTTCTGTTCTAAGGCTTCGCGGAAGGATGAGGCGGAGAAGCGCCAGAGTTGTTTGGCGATCTCGTCTACCTGTTCTTGTTCAATTCCAAGTGCTGCTCCGGCGTCGCGGACTGCCCCACGTGCACGATAAGCATTTTGCATACTCATTAGGCTCACTCGTTCTAAGCCATAAGTGTCAAAGATCTTGTGGTAAATCTCGTGACGGCGTGCGGATTCCACGTCGATGTCGATGTCGGGCAAGGTGGTTCGCGTATCGGAGAGGAAGCGTTCGAAGACCAGGTCGTGTTGAAGCGGGTTGACTTGGCTGATGCCTAGCAGGAAGTTCACTAGCGAGGAGGCGCCGGACCCGCGTGCGGCGACGCGTACTCCCATATCGGTAATCAGCTTCACGGTTTGTGCGACGGTCAGGAAGTAACCGGCGAAGCCCAGCCTGTCGATAACCCCAAGTTCTAGTGCGAGCTGTTTTTCAACGGCACTGTGATTAGCATCTGGCAGCAGACGCGGAACGGCGGAGAAGACTCGTTCGGTCAGCTCCTGCTGTGCTGGGCGGTATAGGCCAATAACCTTAGCTTCGGGGATAACCGGTTGCTTCCAGCCTAAGTCTGAGTGGGCGTCCAATGCTGCCCAGTCGGCGAGCTGCTCGGTGTTGTGCAGGAGTTTGCGCGCCCAAGAACGAGAGGTCACTCGGGAGAGGTCTTGGGCAAGCTGGTGCATTTGAGCCGAGCTTTTCAGCCACCCTTGCCCCGTAGGTTGTAGTTCCTCTAATGCTTTCAGGCTGTGCAGCACCCGCGCAGAATCCAAAATGTCTGCGGTAACCGCCCCGTCAGGATCTGCATAACGTACCGCATTACTCATCACCGGGGTAATGTTCAGCTCCTCAGCAAAGCGTAGTAATTTGCTGGCGAACCCTAGGCTGTAACGCTTACCCGGCTCGGAAAGGTGGGTGGTGATTTCCGCGCGCAGGGCAGATCCTGCAAGTTTTTTCCAGCCTGCAAGCAAGTTTCTAGCGTGCTGATGCTTATGTCGCTCGATAGCCCGGGATACGTCAGATTCGGCCCCAACCAAGAGCATGAGCTGGCCGCTCGCTAGCCGCGTTGCTAACTCAGTTCGGCTCAGTCCAATGATTCCGCGCGGATTTTGGTGGGCGGCAGATACCGCGCGGCACAGAGCCGCATACCCATGGCCCTGTGCATTTCCGCGTGCTAACAAAATGATGCGACCGCTTGGCTTTCCCGCATCGTCAAGTACCGCTAGGTTGACTCCGAGGATTGGCCGGATCCCTTCGGTCAGGCAGGCACCAACATGTTTCACCGCGCCGAACAGCCCATCACGGTCGGTGAGCGCTAAAGCATCCGCTCCTTGCGCATGAGCAGTCGCCGCTAGTTGCGAGGGGCTGGAAACCCCATAGTGTGCACTATAGGAGGAAGTGACATTTAGGTGGGTGAAGCTCATGGTCGGGGTCCTTCGAAACTACGCGGAATACCATTAGAACAAAGTTTCGAAGATTAAGCACTTGCCCCTACTCAAGCGCCAATGGGCATTTCTTGATTAACGCGAATCAGGCGCCAGCGAGTTGATTGCGGATCAAAACTTACATCGATACTCTGCATGGGCCCGCGACTCATGGCGGGAGTGATTTCAAGTCGCCAGATTTCATAATCCACTAGTCCAGCGCCAATTCCACGAGGAATACGCAGGTTTTCATCCCACCACTTGCGGCGCTCGAACCAGCGTTGCGGCTCGGCGACCAGTCGATAGTCGCACCCGTTCCACGAAATCCTCAATGGCACCCCGTTAGGTGCGCAGGAAACCTGGATTGATTCGGTAAACATGCCCACGCGTACCCCTCCATCTCACTAAAACCATTATATTCGAACACGTATTCGAACAACAGTTACGCTAGTCAGGCCGACGGACAGTTTAGGTTGAGGGCGGCATACCGGGCTACCGCCCTTCGGCACGCTTCCAGAAATTCCCCCCGAAAACTGGAACCAGCGATTTTGGAAGCAGGCCACGATGGATTCACCGTTCGCAGGACTGGCCGCTACGCCATCAAGGGGCACCACCGGTGGCCGCATGGTTACGAAGGTCTCCGAAGAAACTCGCTCATACTCCGCCCGGTAACTAGATGCAGCAAAAAACTGCCGAGGAACGCTGCGCTCACACATTACTCGGAGAGAAACGAATGTTGGGGAAACATCGCAATAATTTGGACTGCATTGCATATTTTGTCGGGTTGGATAGAGACCATGGCCATCCAGTGGTTTATCACCTCCTTGTTCCCTCTCACCCTTATCCTCGGCGCACTCCTGGGCGGTTTTTATACAGCGTTTTCTTTAGTGATCTTCCCTGCACTGACCGCGGCGAAGGACAGTGATGCGAGCGATTTCATGGTCAAAGTCAATAAATACGCCGAACGAGCACCGTTTTTGAGCCTGTTCTTTCTCGGGTTGCTCAGCAGCATCGGATATCTGGGACAGGCGATCACACATGGTGCGACGGTCCAATGCATTGGTGCGGCACTTGTATTGGGTGGTGGACTGCTGACGATTTGTGTCAATGTTCCACTGAACCGCGCCTTGGATCAGCAAAAAATATCTTGGAAGCATTATCGAGACCGTTGGATCCGCGCAAATACCTTACGTGCCATAACCTCCTTGGCCGGTGTGATTTTATTGCTCACCGACGCTTGAACACGAACTTCGAACCACCTGAGCACTCAGAATTGACCTCAAGAAAACCTGCCGGCCACATTACTAACTTGGCTCTGCGCGAAACTTCTTACGTCACGGTGGCCCTAATACTCGATTAGCGCCGAGCACCCCGATAGCATCGAGACATACATACAAATAAACTCAGGAGTAAATCCATGCCGCATAAGGTCAAAGCCGTAATTTCCCGCGCCAAAGACGCACCGGTAGAGGTCGTAAACATTATCGTTCCCGATCCAGGCCCGGGAGAGGTTATCGTCGATGTACTGACCGCCGGCGTTTGCCACACCGACCTGCACTACAAGCTCGGCGGAATCGGCAACGACTACCCATACTTGTTGGGCCACGAGTCCACCGCTGTAGTCAGCCAGATCGGCGAGAACGTGACCAATGTAGCCGTGGGCGACCGCGTGATCCTGAACTGGCGTGCAGTATGCGGTCAGTGCCGCGCTTGCGCCAAGGGCCAGGCTCAGTACTGCTTCAATACCGCTAACGCCACCCAGAAGATGACTCTGGAAGATGGCACCGAGCTTTCCCCTGCACTGGGCATTGGATCCTTTGCAGAGAAAACTCTCGTGGCAGCCGGACAGTGCACCAAGGTGGACGAGGATGCAGATGCTGCAGCAGTAGGCCTGCTCGGCTGTGGTGTCATGGCAGGCATCGGTGCGGCGATCAACACCGGCGAAGTTAAGCGCGGAGAATCCGTGGCAGTTATTGGCTGTGGCGGCGTAGGCGTAGCAGCCATCGCCGGCGCCAAGCTGGCAGGTGCGACCACCATCATCGCCGTAGACCTGAACCCAGCAAAGCTGGAGACCGCAAAGCAGCTGGGCGCTACTCACACCATCGATTCTTCGAAGGGTGATCCGGTTGAAGCTATCAAGGAACTAACCGGCGGATTCGGCGCGGACGTTGTCATCGATGCGGTAGGCCGCCCGGAAACCTACAAGCAGGCTTTCTACGCCCGCGACCTTGCAGGCCGTGTAGTTCTAGTGGGTGTGCCAACCCCGGAGATGAAGCTAGAACTGCCGTTGCTCGATGTCTTTGGACATGGCGGTTCGCTGAAGTCCTCGTGGTACGGCGACTGCCTGCCAAGCCGCGACTTCCCGATGCTCGTCGAGCAGTACAAGCAGGGAAACCTCGACTTGGACGCATTTGTCACCGAACGCATCAAGCTGGACGAAATCGAAGCAGCCTTCGACAAGATGCATGAAGGCACCGTACTGCGATCAGTAGTGGAGCTCTAATGACTGTGCAGATTGAAAACGTCGTCACCTCGGGGACTTTCTCCTTGGACGGTGGCACTTGGGATGTTGATAATAACGTCTGGGTCATCGGTGATGATTCCGAAGTTATGGTTATCGACCCAGCCCACGATGTGGCAAAAATCCTTGAGGTGGTAGGTGACCGCGAAGTGATGGCCGTACTGCTCACCCACGGGCATGATGATCACATTCGTGCGGCCGCTGAATTCTCTGACGAGGTCGAAGCACCGTTGTACCTGAACCCTGCCGACTCAATGCTCTGGGACGCCATCTACCCAGAGCGTAAGGTCGATGCAGAAATTCAGGAAGGCGACACCTTCACCATCGGTGACACTACCCTGACCGCAATCCACACCCCAGGGCACTCGCCAGGTTCCACCTGCTTCTATGCTCCGGACCTGGGAGTGTTGTTCAGTGGCGATACGCTGTTCAATGGTGGCCCAGGTGCCACCGGGCGCAGCTACTCTAGCTTCGAGACAATCGTCGAGTCGATTCGGGCCAAGCTGCTGGTCTTGCCAGAAGCGACAGTGGTGAACACCGGTCACGGCGATGCGACCACCATTGGTGCCGAGGCACCTAATGTAGATGAATGGATTAAGCGCGGGCACTAACACCTCGGTTGCTCTACTGACGGCCGGTTAACTCCTTGAGAGTTAGCCGGCCGTTTTATTTCCGCTACGTGCAGATCGCCGGTTCAATTCCCTCAGAGGAGCGAAAATTCATATGACATAGAGAAAACCGGTTGCGGTCGGATACCATGATCAATTTTGCGCTATCCAAGACACCAACCCCCAAAATGATCTGTTTCTTCAAGTTAGATTCAGGCTGAGCGCCGCACAACACGGCCTTCCTCGCGCTTTTTGTCTTGATCCGTCTTCTTCAAGCCGTACTTGGCTTCATACTTGCTGATAATCTGGTTAGCCAGTTTCTTTTCGAAATCAGAGATAGGTTCGGCTTCACCGGATGCGATGCGATCACGCAAAATGCCACTGTTTCTATCCTTCATATTCACCACCTGCCTCACCTTCATTGACTATGCTTTGATCTGAACTGTCTACATTGAGCTCGNTTCCGGTGACCCCTTGGACAACGTTCAGCATTAACTCGTCGGCAGTCTCGCTATGCTTTCCCATGAGCGAAAGTATCTAGCTGAGACCGACTGCCCGCTTTGTGCTCGAGTCAGAAATAGCTAGGTTAAGTGCCCATTCCGCTTGCTTCCAAAACTCATCTGCTTCAGCATTTCTTTTGGTCACGGACGCACTGTGCACAGCTGCAGAGTAAGCAAAGAACGCTGCAACCACGGCGAAGATTCCAGCAGCAGGCGGGCCGGACCAAAAATCGCGCCAAAACGGGTCATCCATGATAAATGGTGGGAGTACCCGAGCAACAGCGAAACCAGAGACAAAGGCCAAAGCGGTGAGGACTACAGTCTGTTTCAGGAAATCGACGGCTGATCGCAGGAATGACTTCAAGAACAACATAAGTTCAATACACCACCGCTGGATACACTGCGATTATCTGCATGCTCATCCCTCATATTTTCATTCATATCTGCAATATAGACCATGCTAAGGACGAACTAGATGTTATGTAAGGGCGTCCGATAGCTACCCTGGTATGGCAAGATAGTTCCCATGTCAGAGCGTATTGGTCAGCCTTCCCGAAGAATACCGCGTAGCGCTTTGGGATTCGGAGTTTTATTATTGCTCGCAGGGATCTTGCTGGTCTGGTGGGATAGCAGGCAGATGGTCACGCTTTACACTGGCTCTTATGTCTCGCTACCTGAAGAGGACACGTTCTATTTCGGCCCCAGCCTCACCATGATCCTAGGTCAGCTGTTGGTCGGGCTCGGAATCGCGGCCTGCGGTGTAGCCGCGGGCTTCAGCTACTCCAAACGAGCACACCTACGGCAGATTTCCACTGCGCTGGTCATCGGGCTCGGCGTGCTGTTTTTGCTTCTCGGAATTGGCCTGCTGTGGTGGGATAGTTACCAGGTCAAGGAGTTCGGCTGGTTTGCCTACGCACCGTTGAGCAATGCGGATCTTCGGGGAGAGCTGATGGCCAGCGCAGCCCCAATTTTTGGCAAGATCGCCTTGGGGCTCGGTTTTCTTGGCTTGGGAGTTGGCCGTGGCCTCATCTGGGGCCGGCATGAGCAAACCGGCGAGCGCTTGGCTTAGAAGAGCGCGTTAGTGTGCCCTTCGATGAGTTCTGCTGAATTATTCCGCACGTTACCCACGGCCGAATCGACCTCATACATGGTCCAGGTGGACGCCACGTCATAGGCTTGTGCACGTACTTCTTCGATTAGCCCTTCGCCATCTTGTTCCTCCGGGTTCAGCCAGCGGGACATCATCTGGCGATCCAGCGGTATGGGTAACCTGTCATGGAGTCCGGCAAGTTCACCTAAAACACCGGGTTCTTCGGCGGAAGGTGACTCCATGGTGAGGATCGAGGTCGATAAGATCCAGTCGCCGTTCTCGTCTTTCCACCATTCGTAGAGGCCGGCGAAAAACATGAGCTTGCCATCTTCACGGTGAACGAAAAACGGCCGTTTTTTGCTGCCTTCTTTCGTCCACTCGTAGTACCCCTGCATGGGCACCGCCGCCCTGCGCTTTTTGACGGCCGCACGAAAAGTTGGTTTGCTGGCAGCAGTTTCACTGCGTGCGTTGAAGGCGCGTACACCCACCGATAGTTCTTTAGCCCATCCAGGCACTAGGCCCCACCGCGCTACATGGATTTGGCGGTGCAGCTGGTCATCGATGAGCCTTTCAAGCACTATCGGCACATCCGTAGTGGGTGCAACATTCCATGAGTGGCGTAGCTGCAAATTGTCATCCGCTTCAGCTTCTGCCTCCGCGACCAGGTCACCGATGGCTTTGGCCATCACGTATCGTCCACACATGTTTTCACTTCCTGTCGCCCTTGGTCGTTGGGCACCAGTGTAGTCCGCATGACTGCTGTTGGCGCGTTCCTCGCTCAGCTAAGAAAATTCATCTGGCTTGCGCCCGGTAAAGCGGAACAAACAGTAAGCTCACATGGTTACATGAAGTATGAGCAACAAATTAAATCTTGAAAAGTATGTTCCTGCTGCCGGCGGGGTCACCATGTTCACCACTAGCTGGTGCGGTTACTGCCGCAACCTCAAGCGTCTGATGGATCAGAAGGGTGTGGCGTACACCGAGGTCAATATCGAAGAGGTCGAGGGCACCGCCGAGATCGTGGAATCCGTTAACGGCGGAAACCAGACTGTGCCAACCCTGATTTTCCCAGATGGTACCGCAGCCACCAACCCACGAATCGAAGAAGTTGTCGAGCGCGTAGGCGCCTAACTTCCTAGCTGCAGCCCGCACAAAATTTTGAAGCCTGATACCTCCCCTTCAAAGGGAGGTATCAGGCTTCTTTAAGTTCAGCGTTAGAAAGCTGTTAGGCGTCGAGAAGTCCCGTATGTTCGCGATAGACCTCTAGCAGCGCCAGCACGAAGTCTTCTACGGTAATGCCCTCGACCAAGTCATCCGCGGCACCCACGGTGGATGGATCCATGGGGATCTCCAAGGCCCGATAGACCGTGTCCAGTACCGAACGCAGCGGGGCGGAGTCTTCAATGACAAACACACTGCTAAATAGCCAGGCACCGGAGATCACCCGTTGAGCTGTGCCGATAAGTTTGACCGCGGAGTTGGCACGTGAGCTTTCTGCAGGGACCCCATGTACCGAGTAGTCACCCGGGCAGTATTCGCCATCGATCGGGCCCACATGGGCATCGACGTTCAGCTTTCGAAAAGCTCGGGCATAAAGATCTGCGAATACTTTAAAACGCTGTTGCTGCCCAATAATCGCTTCGGAATGTGGTTCGATATGATCCACAATCAATGTGCCGCGGTGGTAGGCAGCTGCACGTCCCCCGGCCTTGCGTACCAGTGGAGCATAGCCAGCTGCTTGGGCTGCTTGGGCTGCACGTTCAAATCCCGGTAGCCGGATATCACGCTGTCCAAAGGCTACCGTTGGATCGGGTCGGTAAAACCGTAATAGCGCGCCCCTGCTGCCGGCCTGAACTTCACGCAGTAATTGCACACCGCGTTCCAAGTCAGCTTCGGGATCCCCACTAGCATCCTCAAACTGATAGGACAGCGGCGCGCTCGATTCGGGATTCCAAAGGGTCATGTTCCGAGTCTAATTCAGTTAGCTACACATGCCCGCCCGCCGCGGCTTAACTCGACCTGTGAGAGCCGTGATGCCAATCGCCCGATTCGAATTACCCAAGGTTCTGCGTGATAATAATCTGGTGCCTCTATCTTCCACCCCCGTGATCCTCGTCGGCGGGCCTTCCGGCTCGGGCAAGTCATACCTTGCCAGCCGTTTCGGCAACCCGCATCTCCCACTCGATGAGTTCTATCGGCAGATCAGCGAGGATGGGCACCCCGGACAGTTCCCACGCACCGGCTACGGAGAGATTGACTGGGATCACCCGGACACCTGGAATATGCAGGCAGCACTGAACGCGGTGGATGAGCTCTTAACCCAGGGATTCACGATGGTGCCGAACTATTCGATCACTACCTCCAGCTACACCGGACACCGCGAAGTGCGCGGAAATGGTGGCCCAATCATCGCCGAAGGAATATTCCTCTCCGAGATATTGGAACCTTTGCGCGACAAGGGCCTGAATGTACAGGCCTACTACGTCGATGAGCCGGCTCTCTTGACCTCCATCCGGCGCTTCGTCCGAGATGTTTCCCAACGCCGTAAGCCCGTCTTGTTCTTGATCAAGCGCGGCTACGCCCTGTTCCGGGCGCACGGCGCAGATCGCGAAACCTACCGCGCTAAGGGCTTCACAGTCACGCCTAAACCACAGTTGAAGAAGCTTCTAGCGCAGCTCGCTGAAACGGCTCATTAGAGCTGGCGTACGGTCAGAATCTGTTCAGCACGGCCAAAAGCTCCCGAAGTATCGTGTAACACGGTAGAGGTTAGCCCAATGCCATCGATACCGTAACTTTGCTGAACTTCTAGCCCCAGCCATTGGCCTTCGGGCGCACGGTACATGTGGATCTGTAGATCCAAGTTCGGGAACATCCAGTTTCCGTCTCCAGGTTCCGTACGTGGCACCACACCATTGGCGGTATCTGCCAGCCCAATCAAACTGGCCAAACGTGAAGCTTGAACACCGTCTACCAGAGCATATGGGGTGCGCAGCCAAGCGATTCCCTTACCGGGGCGACGACCTGGCACAGCACGCATTTCAATGGAGCGAATGTAACCACCGGGCCACTGCGCAGAAATGTTCTGCAGTTCGCTTTCCTCAGGCCCAGGTACTGTGACATCTTCGATTCCCGCGACAGCAGTGGAGTCAGCTGTGATGACTCGCCAGGCCCGGGCCACGATACTGGTGCGCCCCTTAGCGGTCATCTCAGCTTCGATCAGTTCAATGGTGCGTCCCGGCCTGATCATCCGAGTCGTGATTTCAAATTCACCTGCGTGAATCAACCCATGAATTTCAAAACTCAGCCGAGCGATACGCATGTCATCTCGGGGCTGGAAGTTCTCCAAAGCATGGGTCAGGATTCCCGAGGCAGGGGCCATATGCTGCTCGTGTGCGTTCCACGCTCCCTGCGTATGCCACGACGAGCGATAACGACCTTCTCCTAGCGTTTCGAAGTAGAAGTCGCCGTTGGCGAGGATCTTATCCAGTTCATCTTCGAGCTGGTGTGTCATGAGTCAATCTCCCGGTCTACAAACTTATGGGTCCTAGCTCACAGCCTAACCAAAACTTGGACAGAGAAGTGGCTTAGCTTTCTCGCCCGTCGTCGTGGTGCGCTCTAGTTCCGGCACTATCCATCATGCTCAATACCTCGGCGACACCACCGATGGCGCGGATAACGTGCGGAGTCATGGTGTCGAATTGTGCTGCCTGCCCGGATTTCACATGGAACACCCGATCCCCCAAGGTGAGCTGAATTTCGCCTGACAGTACCGTGAACCATTCCTTGCCCGGGTGCACTCGGGCTTCGGTTGGTGCGACATGCTGCTCCGGATCGAAGCGGATCTTCGTAACCACCACCCCGTTGACGGCGTCGTCATCGGAAAGCTTCCACATCGTCATGCCGGGAACCGTAATGGGCTCAGGGCCAATAATTACGCCTTTCCCATCGGCTGGGGCTACCAATTCATCCAAGGTTGTACCCAAGGATCTAGCAATAGGAACTAACTGGTCTAGGGCTATACGCCTGTTCCCAGTTTCGATCCGGCTGAGCGTAGAGACGCTGAGGTCTGCCCTTTTGGCCAGCGAGTCCAAAGACCAGCCGTTGCTTTGCCGTAATGCGCGTATGCGTTGTCGAATTACCGAGTCCAAATCCAATTCTTGCGTCATACGCAAAAAGATACACGATTCATGCAAGAAGTCGATAGTTTGGATCTTGCACTAGTAATCACACGCAAGGAGAACACCATGGAAAACTTTGACGTAATCATCATCGGCGGCGGCAGCGCAGGGCTGGCAGCTTCCATAGCGTTAGGCCGCTCACGGCGAAAAGTGCTCGTGGTTGATGAAGGCCATCCACGCAATGCCGTTTCAGCACATGCTCACAATGTTCTTGGCCACGAGGGAATCAGCCCAAAGGACTTGATCGCCGCGGGCCACGCCGAGGCTGTTGGCTACGGCGTCAAATTCGTTTCTGCGCACATCGAATCCGTTCAGGGCTCAGTTGAAGAGGGGTTCAAAATCTCCACCCAATCGTCACAGTGGACCGCCCGCCGCATCGTTTTGGCAACAGGCGCACGCGATATCTTGCCCGAAATTCCCGGTCTTCAAGAAGCATGGGGCGTCTCCGCGCTGCATTGTCCTTACTGCCACGGCTGGGAGGTGCGCGATCAGCAAATTGCAATCCTCGGAGTTAGTGAAATGAGCACTCATCAGGCTCTGCTTTTCAGCCAACTCAGCGACAAAGTTATCTTCGTCAACCACACACCAGAAAAGCTCAGTGCTGAAAATCGTCAGCTGCTATCCGCTCTCGAAGTGGAGGTAATTGATTCCTCGGTGATCAGGCTAGCGGTCAACGCCAGTGGTCAGGTCAGTTCGCTCAGCTTGCAAAATGGTACGGACTTGGAAGTTCAAGCTGTCGTTGTAGCGAGCCAAGTCACTGCGAACGCCTCGATTTATTTGGAGCTGGGTGGCGAACTCAGCGAAAACCCTATGGGTACGTTCATTTCGGCCGAACAGACGGGAGCCACTGGCGTCCCCGGAGTCTACGCCGCAGGAAACGTAGCTAATATCGGCGCGATGATTGGCGCATCAGCCGCTGCCGGCACCATGTCCGGCGCTTTCATTAATGCTGAATTAGCCATGGAAACAGCGAAGAAAAAAATGGCACAAAATGAGGTACAGGCTTGAACTCTCCCCTAGGGGCAGACCATACGATAACCATATGGAATACAGCATTGGGGAATTTGCCACGTTAATGAACGTGACGGTGAAGGCGCTTCACCACTACGAAAAAATCGGCCTGCTTAAACCAGTTCGGGTTGATCGGCTCACTGGATACCGCAAATATAGTTCGGCCCAGTTTGGAACGGTGATGCTGATTCGTCAGTATCGCGCACTGGGACTCACCCTGGCAGGCATTAAGCGTGTCATTGTTGATGACGTCGACGATGACACCTATGAGGCCATCCTGAGAAGTAGTCAGCGAGTTTTAGCCAGTCGCATTTACAAGGACCTGGAAACCTATGGAGCGCTTGCCGCGCAGCTCGAGGAGCCTGACGAACTCTCAAAGTTTGCAGAAATGTACAAACAAATGACCTCGGTTGATTATCATCTAGCGTCATCTCCATCCCCCATGGACTGCATGTTGCTACTGCCACCAGGAATTGAGAGCGTTGCTTCCGAGCATGGCCCCGCGCGCTCTTTACTGAGTATTTCAACCCCTCTCGTGTCAAGAAGCTCCGCCAACCTCAAGCAAGCGACCCAGCGACTTGAGAAGAAACTTCTTTCAGAAGCACTTAGCGAAGAAATGATGCAACAAGTTTGGTATTGGGTTGAAACCACAGAAGATCCTGATGAGGCTCCCTTCCGGATGTATGCGGGATTAGAAGAGAGCGAAAATTTACCAGCTATTCCTGGATCCGTGAAAAATAATTTTGGAAACATTGAGATTGGTTTTGCCGTACCCGAATTCTCAGCTTTCGGCACTGCCGAATGGAACCAAATGGTCCAGCATGTTCATCATGAAATGTACGAACAAGGGGTCCTGCCGAGTGGACCTTTCTTTGTTCGGCACGGAAATAAAGAGCGGTATGGCGGTGATTTTGTCGCTTACCAGGGCGGCGTGATTGATAGGTCCATCCTTCGAGTTGAGGACGATGAGGGCGACTTGGCGCAAACCACCAATCCGTTCGCGCACTGGCACTCGCATCTATAGATCTTGGTGCCATTTCTACCGCCGGCCTCTGCCTGAGAGGCCGGCGGTAGGCAAAGCAGCAAAAATGATGGTACGCTTAATTTGTTACCTCGACGCTTGCAGGTGTGAGTCATCCGCCAGCAAACGTTAGCAGTTAGATTTGTAGCAAGACAAGCAAATCGTCTGTGCAGCAAATCGGTTCAATGATTCTTCGGAATGAGCGAACTCCTATCGAAACGAATTTTCATCTTCTCTTCTTCACCGCTTACAGCTCGTCCAGACGCTTCTCAGCGTTTCCACGATGCGGCTTCCAAATTCTACTCCACTGACTCTGGCATTTCCACAGTCATGTCTATGGACCGCAAGGACATCTAGCGTGCGTAGCGACCTCCGTTTTGGCCGGTATCGGCAAAATCAGCATTCGATAGCTGATACCGACGGCATGGAATTCGCCAAATATAGTACTGCTCGAGGTAACCACTAATTTTCCGTTTCGGATTTCGACTCGGCAACAAGGTCACGTAGTGGCCAATGAATAAATAAGGAAATAACAACATGGCTACTGGCACTGTTAAATGGTTCAACGCTGAAAAGGGCTTCGGCTTCATCGCTCCTTCTGATGGATCGGCAGATGTGTTCGCACACTACTCCGCAATCCAGAGCTTCGGTTTCCGTAGCCTCGAAGAGGGCCAGAACGTAGAATACACCTTGGAAGCCGGTCCAAAGGGCCCACAGGCAACCAACATCCAGGCTCGCTAAGCTTTAGCACTGCCAAACTTCTGGTGCAATACCGTCCGTTTCGGATGGTATTGCACCATTGGTGTTTAACCCCGCTTTACCTTTTTATTTTCGGCTCCGCGCCGCTTCCGGCAGTCGTTCCTGCAGAATACCTACACCTAGTAGCCTGGCCGGAATCGAAGTTAGGCCAGGAAACGCTTTCAAGAATTTTGCCACGGGTGCAGGCATAGCAACTTCTTCATCGCTTTTCATCAGTCGTTCCAAGCCCAAATGCATCAGCCGCTGAGTGTTCTGAACCAACACCGTAGGGATAATTCGGCGTTTCTGCACGGCGGCTACGTCGCGATCCGAAATAGTCCCTGACTTTAGTGGCCCTGCGAGAATGCGGGCGGCCGCCACCGCATCTTGAACCGCGAGATTTACACCTACTCCCCCTACTGGACTCATAGCATGAGCCGAATCGCCGATACACAGCAGCCCTCGACGCCACCAACGTATTGCCCTATTGACCTTTATATCCAGTAGTTTTGCATCCTCAAGCTTTAATCCTTGGACACCGTCGTGCAGCTCGGGAGCTGCAGCGGCAATTGCCTGGTGCCAAACTTCGGCACCCAAAGTACGCAACTGTGCGTCCGTGCCCTTGGATAGAAGCATTGCGGTTTGGACATAACCATTACGCGGAATAAGAACGAATGCACGGTTTTTCGTAAAGGCTGGTGCAAGTACGTTTTCAGTCTTCAGCTGGCCCGGAACCTTGAACCACCAAACGTCTAGTGGCACGCGAAACGCTTTCATTGATATTCCTGCAACTTCGTGAACCTTCGACCAGCGGCCATCTGCAGCGATCGTCAGCAACGCTTGCATCTGCCCCATACCCTCGGGTCCGGAATAGCGAATCCCAACGACATGACCACCCTCGATGAGTAAATCAGTCACCTCGCAGTTCATGCGCAGTTCAAAGCAGTCTTCGTTGGCACCAGCGCGCGCTAAGAGGTCTAAGAAATCCCACTGCGGAGCCATAGCAATATAAGGATAGGGGTGCTTGAGTCTGGACAGATCGAGCACAGTGCTGAGGGTTCCGTCTTTGCAAGGGAATTCAGCATGAGTCACTTTGGAGTAGTTTATTTTTTCGAATTCACCCATCAGTCCCAGTTCATCTAATAACTGAAGCGTTGATGGGTGGATGGTATCTCCGCGGAAATCGCGGAGAAAATCACCATGCTTCTCAAAAACAGTGACTGGGATTCCGCACCGTGCCAAAAGCAAACCGGCCACCATGCCTGCAGGGCCGCCACCAACTATGATGCATCGAGTCGAGGAGTCCATAATTACCCTTCCTTAGGAAGCTTCTGGCTACTTTCAGCTTGGCACTATTTCTCAGGCGCGGATAGTCTCAGTTCGGGTTGCCCGCAGATTCAGCCCAATCAGAATTATTGCGAGAGCCAATAAGGCCACTGCCAAGCCTTCAAAGTCGACAACCGCGAGAATTGGACCAGCGCTAAGCCCACCAATGACCCCAGCTAAACTCATGCACAAATCGGATGTTCCCTGTAGTTGTGGCCGTTCGGAGACTTCTACGGCGCCGGAAATCATGGTGGAACCGGCCACCGTTGACGCTGACCACCCGAGACCCAAACAAAGCAGTGCGATGGTTGTCATCGTATGGTCTGATGGATTGGCCCACACTAAAAGACTCGCCGAGATCAGCAATGTTTGCCCCAGAAGAATGATCGGTCGGGCACCGAATTTATCGGTAAGCCAACCAAATACTGGAGATAAAGCGTACATTCCGGCCACGTGCATGGAAATCGTAAACCCAATGAGGGTTAGTTCTGCTCCGTGGTGTTGCATGTGAATCGGTGTCATCGACATCATTGCGACCATGTACATATGGGATAGCGCAACGGTCAGCACCGCACGTCTGGCCATAGGTGTGTTGCGCAGAATATTCCAACCTCGACGGCGAAGCTGGTCAGTTTTTGCCTGAGCGGAGGCCCGATATTGCGCCACCCGTAATGGGTCAGGACGTAAGCCAGAGAAATAAACTAGAGCCCCAGCTAGCTGAGCTACCATCGCTATAAGAAATCCACCGGTAAAGACAGGAAGATTGAGATATTGGGCAACTACTTCGCCTGGTTCAAAGAGGTTTGGCCCGATCACTGCACCAATAGTAGTTGACCAGACGACCACCGAAAGGTCTCGGCCGCGAGTAGTTTTGCTGGATAGATCGGTGGCAGCAAAACGCGACTGGAGGTTCATCGCCGACCCAGTGCCAAGTACTAGCATTCCAAGCATCAGCAATGGCCAAAAGTTCAATATTGCTGCGGAAATAATCACCACGATGCCGCTGGCGGCCAATAATGCACCGCTAGAAAGTGAAACCCGGCGACCATGCTTCTGAGCCATTAAAGCTAACGGAATGGCCATGACTGCCGCACCAAGCGTATTCATGGTGGCAGCCATTCCCGCCAAGGAGTCTAAACCTGAGATGCTGACGATAAGTAGTGAGCCGAGAGTGAGGGTGGCACCGCTGCCCAATCCACCGAGGATCTGTCCGGTCGCAAGCACCGAAATTGACTTGCGCCGAATACGTTGGACTTCTTCTTCGCCCAATGCGCTGAAGTCATTCTTCGATGACTGAAGTTGCACTTTCATCCCCGCGATCATTGCCCATTAGAAGCAGTACTTTTTCAAGTATCGTCGATCCGTCGCCAATCAGGCGATACCCATTGCCTTGATACTCTAAGTTGGCGCAAGTTTACAGCGGATAATCCTCGGCGAAAATTCTGAAGGCCAGATAGCACTAGACCGATTAGCCAATAACATAGGTAAAGGCTCGGATCCCGACGCATTTTCGCGGGGATCCGAGCCTCATCAAATCTTTTCAGCTAGACGATTAGGAAAATTTCCTAGAAGTCCCAGTCCTCATCTTCGGTGTTTACTGCCTTACCGATGACGTAGGAGGAACCAGAGCCGGAGAAGAAGTCGTGGTTCTCGTCGGCATTCGGGCTCAACGCAGCCAAAATCGCTGGCGATACGTCGGTCACGGTTGCCGGGAACATTGCCTCGTAGCCCAGGTTCATCAGAGCTTTATTGGCGTTGTAGTGCAAGAACTTCTTGACATCCTCGGACAGGCCAACCGGATCATAAAGATCATGGGTGTACTGGACTTCGTTTTCATACAGCTCGTACATCAGCTCGAAGGTGTAATCCTTCAGCTCCTGCTTGCGCTCTTCGCTGGCTCCTTCAAGTCCCTTCTGGAACTTGTAGCCGATGTAGTAACCGTGGACGGCTTCATCGCGAATGATCAGACGGATCAGATCCGCGGTGTTCGTCAGCTTCGCGTGTGAGGACCAGTGCATCGGCAAGTAGAAGCCGGAGTAGAACAAGAAGGACTCGAGCAGAGTCGAAGCGATCTTGCGCTTGAGCGGATCTTCGCCGTGGTAGTAGCTCTCAATGATCTGGGCCTTCTTCTGCAGGTTCACGTTCTCCGTGGACCAGCGGAAAGCTTCATCAATTTCCTTGGTGGAAGCCAAGGTGGAGAAGATCGAAGAGTAGCTCTTTGCGTGCACCGATTCCATGAAGGCGATGTTGGTGTACACGGCTTCCTCGTGAGGGGTTAGTGCATCAGGGATCAGCGAGACCGCACCGACGGTACCCTGCAGGGTGTCAAGCAAAGTCAGACCGGTGAAAACGCGCATGGTGAGCAGCTTCTCGGCCTCGGTCAGAGTCCCCCACGACTGGATGTCGTTGGACAATGGAATCTTCTCCGGTAGCCAGAAGTTGTTAACGAGACGGTTCCAAACCTCTACGTCTTTATCATCCTGGATACGGTTCCAGTTGATTGCCTCAACCTTGTGGGTGAGCTGAACTCTATCCGACATTAAATCCCTTAACTACCTATCTCAGTCATGCTTATGTCTCGGATCAACTCTACCCTGTATTGACGTTTTCTCTCATTCTAGTGGGTCGTGCTTTACACAACATCGAACGAATATTTTTAAATCACAAAAGTCAGCCTGACCTCCATTGAAGAAGTCAGACTGACCCTAGCGAAAAGACATCACGGGGCACGATCAACTGGAATTAGGATCGAACTTACCGAGCAAGATCAGAGTAGGTTATCTACTTAGATTCTTTGACAGTAGTCTTTGGGCTGCGCTTACCGTGCGCTGACGTTACATAGCGACCGGAAATAGCACTGCGGTACTTACCGCCGTTGCTTTTTGCCAAAATAACCACCTCCTTACGGTCTGAGCATTGCCCGGACCGGAGGCCCACTTGGTTGTGGGACAGTATCTCCGCTAAACTGAACGTTCCATACCAATGGAAGTTCCGTCATCCGGGACTTTTCTGGGGGCAGATGTGCAAATCTGTCCCCAGAAGTTTTTAAGCCCTCAATTTACAGTGCGCAGGAGACGCAACCTTCAACCTCGGTGCCTTCCAGCGCAAGCTGGCGCAGGCGGATGTAGTACAGGCTCTTGATGCCCTTACGCCATGCATAGATCTGCGCCTTGTTGATGTCACGAGTAGTCACGGTGTCTTTGAAGAACAGCGTCAGGGACAAGCCCTGGTCTACGTGCTGAGTTGCAGCGGCGTAGGTGTCGATGATCTTCTCGTAACCGATTTCGTAAGCATCTTCGTAGAAGTCGATGTTCTCGTTGTTCATGTAAGGAGCCGGGTAGTACACGCGGCCGATCTTACCTTCCTTGCGGATCTCGATCTTCGCTGCGACCGGGTGGATCGAGGAAGTCGAGTTGTTGATGTACGAGATCGAACCGGTTGGCGGCACAGCCTGCAGGTTCTGGTTGTAGATTCCGTGCTTCATGACCGAATCCTTCAGCGCGTTCCAGTCTTCCTGGGTAGGAATGTGGATTCCGTCGAAGAGTTCGCTCACTCGCGCGGTGGCCGGGACCCACTGCTGAGTGGTGTACTTGTCAAAGAATTCACCGGATGCGTACTTCGAGTTTTCGAAGTTATCGAAGGTTTCACCGCGCTCCATGGCAATCTTGTTCGACGCGGTCAACGCGTGGAACAGGATCGTGTAGAAGTAGATGTTGGTGAAGTCGATGCCTTCTTCGGATCCGTAGTAGATGTGTTCGCGGGCTAGGAAGCCGTGCAGGTTCATCTGGCCCAAGCCGATGGCGTGCGACTTCTTGTTTCCGTCGGCAATCGATGGAACCGAACCGATGTAGGACATGTCCGAGACCGCGCTCAAGGCACGAATCGCGATATCAACTGAACCTTCGAGGTCCTTGCCGTCCATAGCCTTGGCAATGTTCATCGAGCCGAGGTTGCAGGAGATGTCCTTGCCGACCTTGGAGTAGCTCAAGTCATCGGCAAACTCGGAAGCCGAGGAAACCTGCAAGATCTCCGAGCAGAGGTTCGACATCGTAATGCGACCCTCGATTGGGTTCTCACGGTTTACGGTGTCCTCGAACATGATGTACGGGTAACCGGATTCGAACTGGATCTCGGCCAGAGTCTGGAAGAATTCGCGGGCGCTGATCTTCGTCTTCTTGATGCGCGAGTCATCAACCATCTCTTCGTACTTTTCGGTAACGGAGATTTCGCTGAACGGCACGCCATAGACACGCTGCACGTCGTATGGGCTGAAGAGGTACATATCTTCGTTCTTGCGGGCAAGCTCGAAGGTGATGTCCGGAATAACCACGCCCAGGGAAAGAGTCTTGATGCGGATCTTCTCATCGGCATTTTCACGCTTGGTGTCCAAGAAGCGGTGGATATCTGGGTGGTGGGCGTTCAAGTAGACCGCGCCAGCACCCTGACGTGCTCCAAGCTGGTTAGCGTAGGAGAAGGAATCTTCGAGAAGTTTCATCACTGGGATGACACCGGAGGACTGGTTCTCGATCTGCTTGATCGGTGCACCATGCTCACGCAGGTTAGTCAGCGACAGTGCGACGCCACCGCCACGCTTGGACAGCTGCAGCGAGGAGTTCACCGCACGGGCGATGGACTCCATATTGTCTTCGATACGAAGCAAGAAGCAGGAGACGAGCTCTCCGCGCTGTGCCTTGCCGGCGTTGAGGAACGTGGGGGTTGCAGGCTGGAAACGGCCGCCGATGATTTCATCAACCAGGCTGGTGGCCAACTGCTCGTCACCACGTGCAAGGTGCAAGGCAACCATGCACACGCGGTCTTCGTAACGCTCCAGGTAACGCTTACCGTCGAAGGTCTTCAGCGTGTAGGAGGTGTAGAACTTGAAGGCACCGAGGAAGGTTTCAAAACGGAACTTCTTAGCGAAGGCACGCTTGAAAAGATCACGGATGAAGTTCATCGAGTACTGGTCGAGAGTTTCACGCTCGTAGTATTCGTGCTTGACCAGGTATTCGAGCTTCTCATCCAAGTCGTGGAAGAAGACGGTGTTGTTATTAACATGATCCAAGAAATACTGGCGGGCTGCGTAGCGGTCCACCTCAAACTGGATCTTGCCATCTGGACCGTAAAGGTTCAGCATGGCGTTCAGATCGTTGTAGCTCAGACCCTGCATGTTTGCGGGGAGCTCTTTAGTTTCGCTCATCGTTACTTCTTCTTGTGCGACGCTGGTGCCCAAAAGGTTTCAAGCCCTTCATTGACGTTGAGAACATCTTCTGGCGTTCCCATAAGTTCGAATGTGTATAAAACGGGTACGTTGCATTTGGCCGCAATTTTTTTAGCTGCGATGCAGTAGTACTCGCCGAAGTTCGTGTTCCCTGCGCCGATCACTCCGCGCAGGTTTGCGCGGTTTGCTTCATGACCCAGAAATTTCATGATCTGGGGAAGGATCGAACGCTTTCCGCGTTCACCACCGTAGGTTGGTATGAGCAATACATACGGTGCTGTGGCGATCAGTTGCGGCTCAGTTGCAAAAACTGGGATACGAGCCGCAGTGACATTTAATTTTTCAACGAAGCGCGCGGTGTTTTCCGATACCGACGAGAAATAAATCAACGTGGTATCGGTGTTCACCGTGACTTCATTCGCCTCAGCGTTTTGCCGATAATCGGCAACTGCTGTTGGTGGCATTTTTGTCGCCTCCGCGAGATGCTCGACGAGATAATTCTTTGGACCCATGGTGGGGTCCGGCTGCCGACTAGTTGGCTACTGCCAAGCTAGCGATCTTGTCTGGGCGGAAACCCGACCAGTGATCGTTGTCGGTGATAACAACCGGAGCCTGCTGGTAGCCAAGGCCACGTACATGCTCCAGGGCGGCGGCATCCTGCGAGATGTCTACCTTGTTGTACTCGACGCCCTGCTTGTCCAAAGCGCGGTATGTAGCGTTGCACTGCACGCAGGACGGCTTCGTGTAAACGGTGATTGCCATTTGCCTGTTTCCCCTTTTAAAAAGTCCATGTTTTGGCTCGGCCTCCACCATTTTCTGGTGCTTCCGGCCATCCTCTCGGATGCCCCAAAATGTTGTCTCTGGGGTGCTTTCGGTGTTTCACTCACCAACGGTTTCAATACTACATCTTGTGTTTGGTCGGTCAAGTGGCCACAACATGATGTATTACAAGTATGTCATTCATCCACCGGCCAGTCCACAGGAGCTGTGGATATTAACCGTCATTTAAACCGCGATTTCCCGCGGTCGACCAAAACTTGTCCACAGCCCGGGCAATGGTCGATGCAGTTTAAAAATTCTTCATGTGAGATGTTCCTCGGCGTGTTCAGCTTCCTCTGGCTAGACGGGCCACATTTCTTGTGCCCTACATGTAGTGTCCGCCGTCCTTCCGACATTTGGAGCGACAACACACGACGTGTGGGTAACGCTTACCCGGTGCGTTGCACGCTGAAGGCAGGGTGTACACCGGATAACGCGTCGGAGGTCCCGGCGACCGCCTGCGCCGCCGCTTCGGGCAGCGCGACGTCGCTGAGCAAGGCGCCGGTGAGGATGCCTAGGAAGCAGTCTCCGGCCCCCTTGGCCTCGGTCGCAATCCGGCCGGTGTCGAACTGTTCAAACTGCTCCTCGTCGAGGGCCAACAGGCAACCGATAAAATCCGAGTCCTCGGTGGGAGCGGAGGTCACGATCACGTGGGCGGGGCCGGCATCCATCAAATCCAGGGCCGCGTTAGCCGCGTCTTGCTCGTCATGGATTTTTGACTCGGTGAGCAGCTCCAGTTCAAAGGCATTCGGGGTCATCAGCCAGGTATGCTCAATCAGATATTCTCCGTAACTGGCTGCGACTTCCTCACTGGCATACAGCCCAACATCCGAATCCCCAAATGCGGTATCCAGGATCAGCCGAAGCTGCGGGTAGCGGGCGCGGGCAGTAACGAACCATTCGGCAATGATCCGCGCCTGGCTCGGCGACCCAAGATAACCAACCACCACGTAGCGAGCTTGAACCAGGGCCCCGCGCTCCAGCAAGTCTGCCAAAATTCCCGAGAGCCACTGGTCGCTGATCGCACCGCCGGAAACCGTCGGGTAATGCGGCAGGTTGCTTAAGAGCACGGTAGGTACCGCCACCGTGCGGTGACCTGCCCGCTCGATCATCCGGGCGATGACGTTATTTCCCACCGCACCGTAGGCTAACTGGGAACTGAGCACCACGGCAGCTACGGGGCGAACATCTAGTTCGAAACCGTTCACGCCGACGCCTGTGGGTAGCTGCGCGCTCCGAAGATTCCCTGGCCTACTCGCACTACGGTGGCCCCTTCTTCAATAGCCAGTTCGAAGTCACCGCTCATTCCCATGGAGAGCTGATCGAATCCACCTGGCGCACCCGAAACCTTCAAATCTTCCAACGTAGTACGTAGCAACGCGAAACTAGCACGAATAGTTGATTCGTCGGTAGTGTTAGCAGCCATCGTCATCAATCCGCGCGGGATCAACCGGTCCAGCGGTGCAATAGCTTCGAGCAACTCGGCCACCTCGCCGGCGGCAATGCCCGATTTACTGTCCTCACCGGAGGTATTAACTTGGATAAAAACTTCCAAGGTGCGCTCTTCAAGCTCAAGACGGCGTTGTAGTGTTTGGGCAAGTTTCAGCGAATCCAGAGCGTGGAATTCGTGGGCAAAGCGTGCCACGAACTTCGCTTTATTTGCCTGCAGGGGACCAATAACCGCGTAGCGTAGCGCCGGAAATTCGGAGGCGAACTCCTCGGATTTAGCCAAGGCTTCTTGGACCTTGTTCTCCCCCAGCGTCTGCACACCGGCTGCGATAGCCAGACGCAGGCGTTCAGGTTCAATGGTCTTGGTTACTGGTAACAGCCGCACGGCGCTGGCCTGACGCCCACTGCGCGATGCAGCCTCGGCGATTTTCTGATTCACAGTTGCCAAGTTCCGGGAGAAATCCTCGGTGGTTACCGCCTGTGCCGCGGCCGGTTGCGAAGTCATAAAACGCCTATGCCTCTTTCAGTTTGGTGAAACTACCTGCAAAAAGCCGGCCTCGAGAACTCGAGTCCGGCTTTAAGCATAGGCATAGTTCGCGTTCTAGAACATTTGACGCCAATTCGTCTTGGCAAGGTCAAAGAGTTCGTCACCGCGCCCGGAAAGCACCGTTCGGATGGCGTAGAGCGCGAATCCCTTGGCTTGTTCCACCTTGATGCTAGGCGGCATGGACATTTCTTGCCTGTCGGTGACCACGTCAAGGAGGGCAGGCCCATCATGGGCAAGGAATTCAGCAACCGTGGCTTCCAGCAGATTCGAGTCTTCCACCCGGTATCCCTTGAGCCCGGCTGCGTTGGCAACCGCACCGAAATCTGGGTTTTCTAGATCTGTCGCGTAGGTGACAAAACCTGCGGCCTTCATTTCAAGTTCTACGAAGTTCAGCGAGGAGTTGTTGAACACGACAATCTTGATGGGCAGCTTATTTTGCGTCGCGGTGAGTAACTCGCCAAGCATCATCGCCAGTCCCCCATCGCCGGCGAATGCGATCACCTGACGGTTGCGGTCGATAGCCTGAGCACCCAGCGCATGGCAGAGCGCATTGGCCATCGACCCATGGTTGAAGGAACCTAGCAGCCGGCGTTGCTCGGTCATCGCCACATAACGGGCAGCCCAAATAACCGGCGAGCCCACGTCTGCGGTAAAGATCGCGTCGGGATCTGCTGCCTGATCGATCAGCCGCGCCAAATATTGCGGATGGATGGCTGCTTTGCCCTTGGACGGGGTGGCTAGTTCATCGAGTTTGATGCGGGTTTTTGCATAGTGCGCCAATGCATCATCTAGGTGCTTACGTTTCTTCTGTCGTGGCAGGATGGCGGCGAGCGCGGCTGCGGTGTCTTTAACCGTACCCACCAAGGGGACATCGACCTTGGTCCGCCGGCCTAGCTGCTCTCCGCGCACATCGACCTGAATGATGCTCGCGTTCTGCGGGTAGAACTGTTGGTATGGAAAGTCGGTGCCGAGCATTAATAGCACCTCGCACTCATCGATGGCCCGGAAGCCGGAGGCAAAGCCCAGCAACCCGGTCATTCCTACATCGAAGGGGTTCTCGTATTCGATATGTTCTTTACCGCGCATCGAATGCACAATAGGTGCGGCGAGTTTGTCGGCCAACTCCATCACTTCGGCGTGCGCCCCGGCAGTCCCTGCTCCGGCAAGGATGGTGACCTTGGCCGAGGATTGCAAGAGTTGCGCGGCCCGTTCGAGTTCTACCTCGTTGGGCACCACTCGCGGATTTGTTTTGACGATTTCTTGGGTGAGCACACGGTCCATCTGCGACAGAGCCACATCGCCGGAAATGACGAGCACCGCAACACCGCGCTTTTCAATTGCTTCACGCATCGCAATACGCAGCATTCGGGGAAGCTGCTTAGGATCCGAGACTTGCTCGGCATATACGGAGCAGCCTCGGAAGATTTCTACCGGATGGGTTTCCTGAAAATAGTTCGATCCGATTTCTTCGGTGGGTATCTGTGCCGCGATGGCCAGCACCGGGACCCGAGTGCGCTGGGCATCGTAGAGTCCGTTGATCAGGTGCAGGTTTCCCGGTCCGCAGGAGCCCACACATACGCTGAGCTCTCCGGTAATTTCGGCCTCGGCAGCAGCTGCGAAGGCCGCGCCTTCCTCATGGCGATGGTGAACCCATTCAATCTGCCCATTTTCCCGCAGTGCGTCGGTCAGCCCATTGAGTGAATCCCCCGGGACTCCGTAAATACGTTTAACACCCTGGGTGTAGAACTGATCGATCATGTGTTCGGCGACGGTAGGCATTAATTTCCTCCTGCAAACAAAGGGCCGGTTACTACCGGTTGATATCGCCAGCCTACGAGAAAAATCGCCTCTCTGGCTACCGACTATCCGGCAAACCCCGGCCAATAATGTGAATCAGGTAGCGCGCGAGCACCAAAGATTCCTTGCCCCACACGAACCACCGTGGAACCTTCGGCAATTGCCAGCTCAAAATCTCCGCTCATTCCCATCGATAATTCCTCCAAACCAATTCCTTCGGGTGCATCTTCTCGCAGCTGATCACGTAATTCACGCAACGTGGTGAAGCAGGTGCGCACCGCGTGATGATCAGTGGAGAAGATCGCCAGAGTCATCAGCCCCTTGACGCGCAGCCGGTCAAGGCCCGGTAAAGATTTCAGGAATGCCGGTACCGCCGCGGGTTCCAGACCAAATTTTGTTTGTTCACCAGAGGTGTTCACTTGAACAAAAACATCTAAACTGCGATCTTCTAGTTCAAGACGCCGTTGCAAAGCGGTAGCCTGGCGCAGGTTATCCAAAGCTTGGAACTCGTGCGCAAAACGAGCCACGTCCTTGGCCTTGTTTGTCTGCAGATGCCCAATTACCGAATATTTGAGTCCCGCAATACCGGCCAGGTTCTCGGCCTTCCGGGCGGCTTCCTGCACCTTGTTTTCACCCAACCAATCCACACCAGCTTCAATAGCCAGCCGCAGTCGATCCTCCGGTACCGTTTTGGTCACCGGTAGCAAGCGCACACTACCCGCGGCTCGTCCCGCGGCCGTCTCAGCCGCAGCGATCCGCCCGCGAATGGAGGCGAGGTTAGCTTTGAAGTCCTCGACGGTACTAGCCGAACTCGCTGCGCTTGAATTCGGAACTGGTTGGCTCATGAAAATACTGCTCCTCGTACTAACGAAGTAAATTCTAAATCTCACTTCATCGTAATACCCCTAGACAGATAAGGCCGATGAGCTACTAGGCTGGAGACAAGCATCAACTCAGACACAGCGCTTTGGAGGTATCGATGGACGAGCAGACCAGCGGGCAAGTGGTGGATGTGCGGAACATCCCGAAAGCAGAACGCCACCCAAAAATCATGGCGGCCTACAACGCCCTGCCCGCCAGCGGCTACCTGAGCCTGCTCAACGATCATGAGCCGGTAAATCTGCATAAAGAGTTCGAACGTAACCTGCCTGGCACCTACACCTGGCAAGCCACCGAACGCATCGGCGGCGACTGGGAAATCATCATTACCAAACTCACCAGCACCCCGGCTCCACGAATCATGACAAACACCGCATGGCTCGGGGAACAAGAAAACACGCTGGACGGGGCCATCTGGAAGCTCGAACCCGATGCCAGAGACCTCGACGCAAATATCATCGCACTGCAGCCACACCAAGAAATCGGCGAACACCGCGGACCGGATCTCGATGTGCTCATCCACGTATTTGAAGGCACCGGCACCTTACACTCCGAAATAGATTCAATCCCGCTGAATCCCGGTGACGTGCTCTACCTCCCTGCGCGATCCCGGAGACACTTCGTGGCAGGTGACCACGGACTTAAATACTTCTCCGTTCACCAGCGCAAGAAGACGCTCGGTCTAATGCCTACGCTGCGAACAAAAAACGGCTAAGCCTCGAAACGTCCAGTTTCCAGAAAATGTTCAAGCTTCACTCTGTGTGGGGCAAGATCTAGTCCTTGCTCGTCTAACCATTGCTGGTTGTAATAGGTGTTCGCATAGCGCTCGCCGGAGTCACAAATGAGCGTGACAATACTGCCTTGTTCACCGCGTTCGAGCATGCCAGCAATAATTTGGAAGACCGCGTAGAGGTTCGTTCCGGTGGACCCACCGGTCCAGTGTCGGGTATGTGCCCGCAGCAGGTACATGGCAGCGAGCGATCCTGCGTCAGGCACCTGAATCATATGGTCGATGACTCCGGGCACAAAAGAGGGTTCGACGCTTGGTCGCCCAATTCCCTCGATACGTGAGCCAAGACCGGTTGCGTGGCTCATATTTCTGGTACGCCATCCTTCATAAAAAGATGAGTTCTCCGGGTCGGCCACGGCCACCTGAGTATCATGCTGACGGTATCGCACATATCTGCCAAAGGTTGCCGAGGTTCCTCCGGTACCTGCACCGACGACTATCCATGATGGGATCGGGTGCCGCTCGGCGGAAAGCTGCGAGAAGACCGACTCGGCGATGTTGTTGTTTCCGCGCCAATCAGTTGCTCGTTCGGCATAAGTGAACTGGTCTAAGTAATAACCTTCAGATTCTTCGGCCAGTCGGCGGGCGGCAAGATCTACTTCGCCTGCTTTTTCAACCAGATGGCAGTGTCCGCCGTAGAACTCGATAAGTTCAATTTTCTCACTACTGGTACTTCTGGGGACCACCGCAATAAAGGGCAGGCCAAGCATGCGAGCGAAATAGGCTTCTGAAACCGCCGTAGATCCACTGGATGCTTCCACCAGAGTGGTGTGTTCGCCAATTCTTCCGTTGACCAAACCATAGAGCAGCAACGAACGAGCTAGACGATGTTTAAGAGACCCGGTCGGATGTACAGACTCGTCTTTGAGGTAAAGGTCTATCCCCCACTCTTCAGGGAGGGGAAAAACGTGAAGGTGGGTGTCGGCGCTACGGTTGGCATCCGCGTCAAGCAATGCAATAGCGTTCCGGACCCAATGATTTGGTTTGCTTATCTGCTCAGTCACGCACCTACTCTATCTCTACTCTATTCACTTTCGTTCAGCACCGACGTGAACGAAACCGAGGCCACCGGGCTTCGCTGTAAGCTCCGGTTTCCTGTGAGTTCGCGGTGAGCTAAACCCTATGCTCTTGAGAGTTATCTTCAGGCTGGCTAGGGTAGATTGGGTGGCCCGAGTTACCACAAGTAACAACCCCGGGATCCTCGACGAGAGTAGGTTTAAGATGTCAAAGACTGCTAAGAGTTTCAAAGAAGTTGAAAAGTCGCTGAACAAACTAGCGAAGTCAGCCAAGGCAGAACTCCCGAAGGATCTTCGCGAGACTTGGAATAACGCCATCTCCGGAGTCAACGGCGAAGCCATCGGCAACGCAGGCGCCAGCCTGATCGAAAACGTCACCGGCAACTCAAAGGCCGCGAAGCGCACCCGTTCATCGGTTGAAAGCGCAGTGAAGACCGCACAGCAGAAACTGGGTGCTCCACAGAAGTCATCGTGCAAGAGTGGCAAGCTACTGCTAGTGGGCACCATTGTTGCCGCTATCGTCGCCGTAGTGGTTGCGAGCACCAAGAAGAGTGCCGCGCACTAACGAAGTCTGCATGACCTAAACGTCGCACAAACCGTGGTTCTGAATTTTCAGGACCACGGTTTGTGCGTTCAGCGCCTTCCGACGCTGATCTCATCGTGATTTGTCCCCATCGGAGAACGATCCGTGTCAAGCACTTCTGCGGCTTTGAACTTCGCACCAGCTCAGCTGCCGGTGCGCAGCTCCACATTTATTGACTCAGCAGTGCGTGTCACAACCCAGACGTGCCCAGCACCCAAAACTTTGAGATTCTCTGGATTCTCCAGTTCAAGAACGACTGCGGTGTCTTCATCGATCGCAATAGCCATCTCGGTAAGATTACTTTCAACGATAGCTATGGCTCGCCCCAGTGTCCCCGCTTGTGCGGCGTGCACCTCAACGGTAAAAGTGGTCAGCCCAAGCCCGTCCGCTAGTGTGATCTCCTTCAGATTCTCTGAAGATTCTTCCGGGCAAATTTCTATCCCGCCAGAAAAATATCCACCAATAAGTGCATTTCTGGGAGCGATCATCGCTCCAGCGGAGAACCCCAGATAGGGAATCCCCCGGTTTACTGCTCCACGAATAGTGTCCGCGCAAGTGCGCAGCCTGGCTAGATACTCTGGAGTGGGGCCGCCACAGACAATAATTCCATCTACATTCTCGAAGCTCACAGGGTCGGCGGGCTTATCGGGACGCAGATATATTGGCCGGAGCTGACAAGGCATACGTGCTTTTATGGGTGTTGCGTAGGCCGGAAGATAATGTTGGCCACTGCCCGCATGGTCAACAAGGGCCAGCGCAAGAATTGGCTCACCCTCACGCGACTTGTTCTGGAGAACATCCTGGAGGAACGCGTCCAAGATCGGCTCGTATACAGGCGTATCAGGCACGCCGCCACCCACTAGAAAAATGCTCACGCGCTCAGCGTAGCGCAGTTACTTCCATTACCGGGAGCAACAAGAAATCCCATGGCCTGCACAAGAAGAATCTGCGCAGGCCATGGGACTAATGGTGAGATTTTATCTTAGTGTTCCCTGCGTGATCGCGAATTCTTCATCGCTGCTGCTACGCCAAAGCCCGCCATGACTAATCCGACGGGGATCAGCCATAAGCTGCTGGCACCGGTATCCGCTAATCGCTCACCCTCATTGTGCGCTGAGGATGTTTGTGAGGGAGTCGAACTCTGCTTGGTTTCCGAGGCGTCAGCTTGAGAGGACTCCGTCTCAGTCTCCATAGGCTCAGGGCTCTGCGTGGTTTCACTGGTGACGGTAGGTTCAGCAGATTTTGTTGGCGTCTGGCTGCTTTCTGCAGACTCGCTCGGCTGCGGAGACTCCGTGTCGGTTGGCTGCTCCGATATTCCGAATACTTCGCTGACGGAACCCAAGTTGGCAAAGACGGTTTCACCGCTCGCATCATCCACGGCGTCGTTGTCGGTGACAACAAAAACGTCTCCAGCACCGGAAATTGTTAGCCCCTCAAGTTTCTCTTGGGTGCGGCCATGTGTTGCTTCCAGTACCGGCAGGACGTCCTTTGCCAGAGCCTTGTCCAGCATGGTCACCTCGTCGGAAACTTCGTCGGGCAGCTCGAACTGATAAATTGCCTTCAGTTGCGCGTCTTCGCCGATTCGTTTGTCACGCTCGATGACAGCGAATTTCCCGTCAGGAAGTTCGGTGATTTCAGAGAGCCCATTCCACGAATCATCTCCACCGGTAGGTTCAAGCTGATATCCGTACCAGGTGAACTCTCCATTAGCCGGGGTGTATTTGCCGATCCGAACAAAGTCTTCGCCCGGAACCTCACGCTGCAGAGTAAAGATTACTTCTTCTTGATCACCGCTACCTCGAACACTGATTCCTTCCAGTCCCTGACCACCCAGTTGACCGACCACGTTTTCTGGCAAGGTGACTTCATTTAGGACAGCACCTGCTTCATCAATCTGGATCAGTGCGTTATCTGCGCCTTTCTTACCTTCGTGGGCAGCCCAGAATCCACCATCGGAGCGAGCAGCGAGACCTTCGAGATCCAGCGTAGCCGGAGCGCCTTCCGTGGTGACCGGCAGTGAGCTTTCGACCAACGCGGGTGTTTCCTCGGTATTAATCACGTAAATACGCGGTTCATAGGCACTATCGCTGACGGCAAAGAGTTTGCGCGGCTGCGATGGGTCGGCGCTTAGACCACTGAGTGCTCCGAAAGGAACTAGATTTTTCCTGTCAGATTCAATAGTTGGGAACTGTGCTTCGGTGGCCCCGAATTTGAATAGTGTCATCGACGAACGAACACCGTTATCTGCTTCGTCCGTTTCCGAAGCTACCGCCAGTAGATCACGACCGGGAATCGGGAGGATTCCTTCTGGCCCATTGGTGGTTGGCAGGGTCTGCAGATAAGTGGGGTTGGTTGGATCGCTCAGTTCGTAAACAGCGACAAAGTTGCCGCGTTCGGAAGCGACAAATAAGTAGTCAATGCCGTGGAAGTTCTCGACGGCCAACCCCTCTGGCTCGGTCCCCTTCTTGCCTGCGCGCTTCTCCGGGAACAGACCCTGAGAAAGAGCTAAGTGTTCAAAACTGTTTCCCGCATCCCAGACAACCTTGCCGGTTTCAGAATCAAAAATCGTGAAACCTCGACTTCCGCCTTTCCAATCCCCTTCGTTGGCAGTGGCTAGATAGCGCTCCTGGATCCAGCCAATAGCATCGGGTTCTCGCGGGAGATCCTTCAATGCACCGGTGGGATCCAGTTTTCCGTCTTCTGCAATGTCAATATCTTTCAGGTCAACGCTGCCGGCGCTGAAAGCCTTGGTAATTTCACCGGTTGGCAGATCTATCAAGACCACGCCGTTGTTCTCTTGGAGGGTTACCGCCAGTTGGTTTTTGGCATTAATGGTGACGTATTCGGGTTCCGGATCTTGTGGGGTATCAAATCCAGCTTCTTGAAGGATTGGCAGGGCCGCTGGCTCTTCGCGGGTTCCCGAAGTGAGCGCAACTTCGCGAATATTCCATCCTTCAGGTTGGGCGCCAACCAGGTCAAGGATCTGGATCGATCCAGCTGGAAATTGGGGCAAGCCGCCATCGCCGGCATCCTCATCACGTTCGTTCTCAATGGCTATTGCGGCAAAGCCACCGTCTTTGGAAATAGCAATCGAGTCCGGCTGCCCGACAAGCTCGATGCTACGAACCAGACTGCGGTCGGCGATGCGCACAACGTCAACCCGTCCCGAAGGATTTGCGTAGCTTTCCGAGGTATTTATTACGACGACAAAAACGTAGTCACCGTACGCAGCAACACTTGTGGGTTCATCTTCCGGGCTACCAAGCTGGTGCAGCCCGAGGGTACCCAGACCCTTCAGGTTGGACGGATCCGAAATGTCAACGAACCCAATTAGCCGCGACAGCGCGTCAGAGTAGATCAGCGTATTCCCGTCTTCTGAGACGGTGGAAATTTCAGAGGCCGTTTCGGCTGCTTTACCGTCCGGATGATTCTGATATACCGGATAGGTAGAGATGCGTTCAAAGTAGTTTCCCGAGTCGGCGGTTGCGGTGCCCGCCGTAACCAATGGTGCGATACCGGCAGCGCCAAGCACCATAGCGGCGGCCAGAACACCCACCGATTTTCTTGCGGCTCGATTCACGTGAGTCTTCCCCCATAAAACTTAAAGTTTGCTAGTAATGTCCTCCTAAGATTGGCAAACCATAACCACTAGACGGTGAATTCGAAGTTAATCGAATCGAACATATAGGAAGCAAGATGGGGCTTTGATGTTGGACCTAATCTGAGCTAGTGCCACGGAGCGCACCGGTCATTTTCACGGGTCATCCGATCTCCCATGGCCCCCAGAATGCCAAAGTTTCCTTTGCCGAAGTATCCTTCGATTTTCTGGCGCTGTTTTAGCTTCTGCCCCGAGGCAAGCTCGATCACCATTTCCATGGACATCGCGTTCATCCTCCAACCGCGACGGCGATCGGTAATGCGTCCTTCGGCTGCTGCCCCAACGATCTGTCCGAGCAAGCCAATGTGTCGCTCGTCAAGTTCAAATTCCCAGTCGGCCCGCGCGATTTCTGCGAGGAGACGGGGTTTATCCGTCTCAAAATCAACTCGCCAATGAATGGAAGCAGCTTGATTATTATTCGGAACGAATGAAGCATTTCCCAGGTCGTCGAAACGTGCGCGCGCCACGATGCCATAATTTCTTGCTAACTGCTCGATCAGGCCGACAAGTTCTTCTCGAAGTTCAGACTTCCGATAGATGTCGATCCGAGCGGCTTCGAGCCGTTCGAATTCTTCGTTTTCCCCGAAGTCTGCTTGCGGGTCCCAGTCGTGAACTGGTGGCAACGACTCAGGATCATGAACTTGGAGCGCGACGATGATCGCAGAATGCGCAAAGTCGGTGCCGGCCGGGACGTGGGAGGCTTTGGTTATTTTGGCAGGTTGACCGGACTCGACCATTTCATGGGGATCCCCGATGGCAGCGACATAGTCCCGGTCTGCAAACTCAATAGACACAACTCGGGCGGCCACTAGGCTGACCGGAACACCCGATGCACTGAGCTCGTCATGATCATTGAGTTCGAATCTCACGTCCCCCTGTGCAGAACGAAGTTGGGCCATCTCCCACTTAATGGTGTCACCAACGCTAAATGCCTGCCCGCAACAGGCATGGGCCCATCCCTCGATATTCACTTTGATCTGCATGTACTCAATATATCGTGTGGGTGCCACGAGCAGCATAGCTGAATCTGCGCTCAGCGGTCGGTACCAATAATTGTTCGAATGAGCCCCAGCGCTAATCACGGCTAGGATGGCTTGGTGGCACATATTGACGTTACCGAAATCCAATACTTCCTCTCCGATGGCACACAGTTGCTGGGCGGAGTCACCTTCAAGGTCAGTGCAGGTTCAAAGACCGCGCTAATCGGCCCTAACGGCACGGGCAAAACGACCTTGATCAAGATCATTTCCGGTGATCTGAAGGCCGATGAAGGTGCCATCAACCGCTCAGGTTCGATGGGCATCATGCGTCAGTTCGTCGGGCAAGTCCGCGATGAATCTACGGTCAAGGATTTACTACTTTCAACGGCCGCCCCGGAGCTAGCCGCTGCCGCTGCCAAGGTCTCCGCTTGTGAAGCCAAGATGCTGGTGAGCGATGATGAAAAAGTTCATATGCGCTATGCCGAAGCGATCATTGCCTGGGGTGATGCCGGCGGTTACGAACTCGAAACCACGTGGGACAAAGTCTGCATGGCAGCGCTTGGCATACCTTTCGACAAGGCGGAAGAACGCTTGGCCCGCACCTTATCCGGCGGCGAACAAAAACGCCTCGTCCTGGAAGCCCTCTTTGAAGGCAACGACGACTTGCTGCTCCTCGACGAGCCTGACAACTACCTCGACGTCCCGGGTAAACGTTGGCTTGAAGCGATGATGGCTCGCTCCCCCAAAACGGTTCTCTTCATTAGCCACGATCGCGAGCTGCTGAACAACGCGGCCACCCGAATCGTCACCTTAGAACCAGGTCATGGAGGTGCCACGGCGTGGATTCATGGCGGATCTTTCGGTTCCTATGTCGAGGCGCGTAAGGAACGTAACGAGCGCTTCGAAGAACTGCGCAAGCGCTGGGATGAAGAACATTCTAAGCTCAAGGAATTGGTCATCATGTACAAGACCAAAGCCGCATTCCGCTCCGACATGGCCAACCGTTACCATGCGGCGCAAACACGGTTGGACAGATTCTTAGAGGCTGGCCCACCCCAGGCTATCCCTCTGGAACAAAATGTACAGATGCGGTTGAAGGGCGGACGTACCGCCAAGCGCGCGGTCGTCGCCGAAAAGCTCGGGCTCACCGGCTTGATGAAACCCTTTAGCAATGAAATCTGGTTCGGTGACCGTGTTGGTGTGCTGGGGTCCAACGGTTCAGGAAAATCTCACTTCCTGCGCCTCTTAGCGGCCGGCGGTACCGATCCGGAACGCGAACACCTTCCCGTTTCGGACGTCGAACTTGCCGAGGTACCCCATGAAGGTACGGTCAAACTGGGCGCTCGCATCCGCCCTGGCTATTTCGCTCAGACTCATACCCGGCCTGATCTCTTTGGCCGCACGTTGCTGGAGATCTTGCATCGCGGTGACGAACACCGTTCAGGTATGGCCCGTGAGGCAGCCTCGGGGGCGTTGGATGGTTATGGATTGGCTGGCCAGGCCGAGCAGAAGTTTGAGTCACTCTCGGGTGGACAGCAGGCACGCTTCCAGATTTTGCTCTTGCAGCTCTCAGGAGCCACCTTACTGTTGCTTGATGAACCGACCGATAACTTGGACCTGCACTCTGGTGAGGCACTGGAGCGTGCTATCGACTCATTTGAGGGCACCGTGCTCGCGGTGACACACGATCGTTGGTTTGCGAGATCATTCGACCGCTTCCTCGTCTTCGGCTCGGACGGCAAGGTCTACGAATCCGATACTCCAGTATGGGACGAAAAACGTGTAGAACGAGATCGATAGTTCACCACTAATTGATCCCGCAGAACAGTCGCCCACGAATGCTTTCCAGCTATTCGTGGGCGACTGTTTAATCCGCTCGATCATTCGACCAGTTTGCCGGCGCTGGAAATCTCTTCGATGAGCTCGGCGATTTCCTCTGGTACATCCACGATGGGTTCCCGAACTATTCCCGATTTCGCTGACCAAACAAGATTGACCTGTAATTCTGGATCCATGTTTGGGAAGTCGCTTCGGTTATGGCATCCACGAGTTTCGCGCCGTTCCAAGGCAGCTTCCAAAGTGGCCCGGGCCGAAAGCGCCGAGGACTTCAAATCGAATGCGTGCGCAAGATCCTGGAAACCGGCGATATCGGGATGTATTCCTACGTTGGCCATGCGCGCTTCCACGTCATCCAGTTTTTTCAGACCGCTGAGCAGGCCTTGTTCGTCACGCACTACTCCAGCGTGCTCAGTCATCAGATCGCGGATGGCACGCTGTAAAGCGCGGACATTTTCCACTCCGTCACTGGCAAGCAGATCATCAATGTCCGCTCGCGCGGTATCGATAGCTTCAAGACTTCGAGGCTGGGATTCGAGGGACTGCGAGTACTTCGCCGCGGCTTGGCCAACAATGCGTCCAAAGACTAAGAGTTCAATCAAGGAGTTTCCTCCTAGCCGGTTGGCACCGTGCAGTCCACTGGAAGCCTCGCCAATAGCGTACAAGCCTTCCACTTCGCTTGAATGATCATAGGGGTCAACCCAGACCCCGCCCATTGAGTAGTGCGCGGTAGGTGCGATTTCGATGGGTTCACGGGTAATATCGAGCATTTGTTCTTCGAGCATGGTTTGGTAGACCCGCGGCAAATGATCCATAATCACAGCTCGTGGCAGATGGGAAACGTCGAGCCACACACCGCCCTTGGCAGTTCCTCTGCCCTCGCGGATCTCTGTGTAGGCAGCCAATGCCACCCTGTCGCGCGTGGATAGCTCCATACGTTGCGGATCGTAGTTTTCCATGAAGCGTTCGCCCAAGGCGTTGCGCAAGATGCCGCCTTCCCCGCGAGCAGCCTCGGAGATCAGAGTTCCGGCCACCGATTCTGGTTCGATGATGCCCGAGGGGTGGAATTGGACCAATTCCGGATCCCGTAAGCGGGCGCCGGCTTCAACGGCCAAACGGAATGAATCGCCGGTATTTTCGTCTCGGCGAGATGAGCTGCGTCGCCAAATCCGATTGTGCCCGCCGGCGGCCAGGATCACCGAGTCTGCATGGATCAGGTATCGCGTACCGTTGTTGAGGTCGAAGCCGTAGGCGCCGAAAATTTGGTTGTCTTTGACCAGCAATCGGGTGATGTACACGGTGTCCAGGATGGGAATGTCGAGTTGCTCAGCCCGCCGGATGAGGGTGCGCTGGATTTCTAGGCCGGTGTAATCGCCGGCAAAAGCGGTGCGCCGGAATTTATGTGCACCGAAGAATCGCTGAGAAATTCTGCCGTCTTCTTCCCTAGCAAAATTCATCCCGTAGCGCTCTAGATCTTCGATGCCTCGCTGTGCGCCTTGGGCTACCGTTTGCACGGTGCGAGGATCTGCGAGGAAATAACTTTCCTTGATGGTGTCAGCCGCGTGCTGCTGCCAACTATCCTCGTCATCCATGGTGCCTAAAGCGGCGTTGATTCCGCCAGCGGCCAGCGAGGTGTGGGCATCATTTCGCGGACGTTTGCCCACTGCCAGCACATCCACGCCGAGCTCGGCTAATTCGATGGCCGCACGCAACCCGGATCCTCCGGTGCCGATTACCAGGACTGTGGTCGAAATCTGCTGTTCTTTGCTGGTGTATGTGTTCATGCTTTCAAGCTTCTGCGCAAAAGTATCATGCGTCCAATGAATTATTATCATGGTTTCGATAGCAGTACGCTATGAAGTATGAATCTAGAGCAATTGCGTGGCTTCACTACTATCGCCGAAGTGGGGCACTTCACGCGCGCAGCCGAAGAATTGCACCTGGCGCAACCATCCCTAAGTCGTCAGATTGCAAGCCTCGAGCAGGATTTGGGATCTGAACTCTTCCATCGCGCACGAGGGAATATCTCGCTGACAGCGGCCGGTGAAGCATTACTGCCACTGGCACGGCGGATGCTTGCAGATGAAGAAAACGTCCGCTTGGAAATGGCTGAATTAGCCGGTCTGCGCAAAGGCCGTATCCGTCTGGGCGCTCCGCCTACTTTGTGTGTGTCGCTGGTAGCCGAAGTACTTGGCGTTTTTCATCGCCGGTACCCTGGCATTGAACTTCATTTGAGCGAAGCAGGCTCAAAAAACCTGTTAGATGAGCTAGACGGCGGGCAACTGGATCTTGCACTGATCGTCACTTCGGAACACGCAGTCGCGCAGAAAAGCTTGGAAAGCTTGCCATTACTGGCCGAAGAGCTAGTTGTCATCGACTCCAGCAATAACCCACGGCTACTAGGGAAAGATTCCATTGATCTAAAAATCCTGTCACGACTACCGCAGATCGTTTTTTCGCAAAGTTACGACCTGAGAGCAAGCACCATGGATGCCTATCGTTCACGGAACCTCATGCCGAACGTGGTGCTAGAAGGCGGCGAGATGGATGCGGTACTACGCTTTGTTGAAGTCGGGCTAGGGGTGGCAATTGTTCCGGCCACGGTACTTGTAGATCGCCCAGGGCTGACCGCTGTAGCGCTTCAAAATCCACGATTGACGCGAACCATTGGATTAGCCCATCGCAAGGACGTCAGCTTAACTCGCGCGGCAGCGGCCATGCAGGAAATCATTCTTCACACCGCTAGCCAGCTCGCCTCACGGCAAGCCCGAATCACTAGTTTGCAGGTCGGTGGCTAACTCAGCCCATAACTTTTATCCCAAGATGAGCGGCAAACTCGTGGGATAGTGACATCAGTTGCTGTTCACTGATCATTGCCCCGCGTAATCCTTCGATGCCTTGGACTTGCGCAATTTCAAGGCCAGTTAAATCAACTGAGCTGAGGCCAGCGCGTTCAACATTTAATGCGCCGGTACGGCAATTCTCAAATTTGACGCGCTGAGCCTTAACTAGTCGAAGATCTATTTCGTCAAAGCTGCAATCACGGAAAACAACATCGCGAAGTTGAGCCGTGCGAAGGTTTACCCAGCCAAATTTGCAGTGCTCAAAGACCACCGAGTCAATCGAAGAGTCTGAGAGATCTGCGGATCCGAAACGGCTTTGTGACACGCGCACATCGTTGAGTGTTGCACCAGCCCCTTCAAGAATCGGTGCACTGAGCTGTTTGAATTCGCATTGAATATACCGCGCATTACGCATAGACAGCTCGCCGATGTTCATCTCTGAGAACAGGCAATCTTCGAGCCGGCCATCGGTCAAATCTAGTAGGGACTGATCAAAGCCGGTGAAATGCAGTACTTCTACGTATCCACCTCCCAACAGGTCTTCAATCGTCCCTACCTCGAGATCAGGTAGTTGGAAGTCTCTGATACGCGGGGCAGCCCCGATTGTCTTTCCACGGGCCATGCCTAGGTTCCTTTCACAAGCACACTGTGGGGTTCACCAACGATGCACGTCCTTTAGTCTGCGATGTCTACTAGCGCTGGATATAGCTCCGGCCAGCTAAATTTATAGCCCGACTCTAAAAGGACTTCGGGCAGTACCCACCGAGACTTCAACAGCATTTCCGGTTCAACCCGGAGCAAGAACATCGCAGGTTCAAGCATCCAACGATACGCGGGTAAGCCGAAGCTTCGGCCAGCGACTCGTCGCAAGCCCGCCATAAGTTCGGTATTAGTCACTGGTTGAGGCGAGCAGAGATTTACTGGGCCGGAAATTTCTGGATGATCTTGAATGTGCCCAATCGCCCCGATCACATCCTCAAGGTGAATCCAGCTAAACCGTTGCCGGCCCTGAGTGCGGTAAAAACTGCTTCGTTGAGGTCCGGTGGGGTCAGGTCCTATGCCCCGGTACCGCGTATGCGATGGCCACCAACCGTCAATATGCGGACCGCCCACTGCCCATCTAGCTAGCGACATGAGTTTTCGCGATGCCGGTCCATCACCGAGCACAATCGCCATGCGAAGAGCCACTCGCCGAGTATTCGGAAACTCGCCGCGCAAAAACTCCCGCTCCCAGTTCCTGGCGACATCCACGGAGAATCCGTCACCGAGTCGCCCGGTGCTTTCAGTATTGGGTTGGTCCATGGCGTGACGATAAATGGTCGCAGTGGAGGCGTTCAGCCATAATTTTGGTGGTTTCGTGGCTTTGGAAACCGCATCGTGCAATATTCGGGTTGTCTGGACCCGTGAATTTAGGATTTCATTGCGCGCTTTGTCGGTATAGCGGCAACCCACGTTCTTTCCAGCCAAGTTAATCAGTAGCTCCGCACCGTTGACGGCGTGCTCCACGGCTCTGGGCTCATCCCAACGGATGGGTCCACGGCGTCCAATAATCGACAACTCGTAACCTTGGGCTGATAGGCCACTTCGCAGACGTTCCCCGATAAATCCGGACGCCCCGGCGAGTACTGCGCGCCGTGCTGACACCTGTGTTCTCCGTTCACGCACTTCAGCTTGAACCGCAGCTTGGTGTCACATCATCACCGGTACCGATGATGACTCAAACACTAGAAATCTGCGATCACTAATTTCTTCATTTTAAGCATGTTTTCGAAGGCTCCGGGACGAGACATGAGCTCGCCCATGTTACGTGGAACTATCTGCCAGCTCACTCCGTATTGATCTTGCAGCCAACCACATTGTTCGGCTTCGGGTACCGCCGACAGCGCCGTCCAGAGCCTGTCGATTTCGGCTTGATCTTCGCATTGAACCTCAATGGATATGCCTGGGGTAAAGCTGAAAGGTTGTTCGACGGCCGAATCCATGGCGGCAAAGTTTTGTCCCGCCATTTTGAAGTCACTAAACATTACGGCGCCGGCCGTGGTGACTTCGGTGGCCTCAGGATACGGGAACCGGCTACCGAGCTGCGCATCAGAAAAAACGTCAACATAAAAATCAACCGCCGGTACTGCCTTGTTCTGAGCGGCTCCGCCAAACATCAGCGAAGGAGTCACGAATGACTCGCTCTGTCCGGATTGCGTTTGCAACAGTTGCCAGCTAATCCCATAACGGTCCTGCACCCACCCATACAGTTCACTGAATGGATAGTTATCCAACGCCATCAAAACACTTCCACCTTCTCGAAGCTGGTCCCATGTTGTGGTGAGGGCTTTACCTGCAGCTTCTGCGGAGCCCCGATAGTTTTCCGGGTCAAAGCTGAGCATAAATGAAATTGATGGGTTGGGAGTAAAGTCATTGCCGGCGTTCACCAAGGTGAGTTGAGTCCCAGCAATATTCACCGTCACGGTCAATGGTTGACCGGCTAAAGGCTCCTGAAAATCGAGAAGTCCCTCGGTGGGATAACGAGATTCCACTGCAGAGGAGGTATCCGGGAAGACCGAGCTATAAAACTGCCCGCCTTCTTCGGCATTTCCGGCAAACCATAGATTGGGGATGAACTTTTGCACGCTCACTCACTCCTGAAACTAAAAACTGGCTACGATGTCTGCGCAACAGCTCCTGGAGGGTCAGAAGCTACGCCCCGGTTACCTCAGTTACGCTACTCCGGCTGAACCTTGAGGTAAATAGGTTGGCAGTAAATATGGTGCTAGCGAAGTCCTTCGTTAGGACACTGTTTCGTCTACTTCAGATGGGCTTTGATGACCGGTGAACTCGTTCATGGATCCATAGATTCTGAAGACCTTGCCTGCTACCAGATCCCAAGCTGCGCGCGGCAAAATACCACGCAAAGCTTGCCCAAGCTTGCTGGTCCAGGGCATCAATACCAACGGTGTTCCACGAAGCATCGCGTTCCAGGCCTTAGTTGTTACTTGCTCAGGTTCCATGATGGGAGTCAGCAACATGCTTTTCGCCCCGGCGAACATCCCGGTGGAAACATAAGTGGGACAAAAAGTGGTCACTTTAATGTTCCGTTCGGTTTCTTGCTCGAGTTCCAAACGCAGCGAGTCACTCCAACTCATGGCCGCGGCTTTAGAAGCTGCATATACACTCATATTCGGATTGGATACCAACGCGGCCGCTGAGGCAATTGTCAGAACTCGGCCTGTGCGCCCCTGCCTGCCCATCTGTTCTAGCAGTGCATGAGTTAAATACATCGGGGCGAGGGAATTGACCGCCATGGTGTCCGTAATTTGCGCCGTACGATGTTTTGCAAAGTTCGTGCCGGTGACCACACCGGCATTATTCACCAGCACGTCGACGCTTCCACCGGCTAGAACCTGGTCTGCAGCGGCCGTGATTGCCGACTGATTACGCAGGTCTACGACCTGGGTCTGAATCTTGCATGCAGGGTTTAACTCCATGAGCTCTTCGGCACGCGCACTGAGTTGCTCACTGCTGATATCCCAAAGGATCAGACGCTGAGCACCTTCCAGACAGGCCATACGGGCAAATAGCGCGCCCAGTCCTTGGGCTGCTCCGGTAACCAGAACCGTCAGACCTGCCACTGATTCTAATCGTGCGCTCTTGCTCATCGGTTTCCTCCCGTATTTAAGCCGACAATGGCCAAGTGAAACTTACCCTACAACGTGAGGCGCGTTACACCGCGAAGGGTGAGAGCGCGTCGATCCCCTAGTCCATGGTGCCCTGCCATAATTTGATCCCCAGCGCCTCAAGTTGTTCGCGATACTCTTGAACAGTGGTGCGCGGTGGCCCATAGCTTCGACCACCTTGACCACCGCATCCGATGTTTACCTCCAGCAGAGGACTTACGCAGTGCATATCGACCGCCTCGACGCCGACTTAATCGAGCTCCTCACCGAATCCCCCATGCTGCCCGTGATGGAATGCGCCAGGCGCCTTAGCGTGGCTCGTGGCACGGTGACTAGCCGCTTGGCACGCTTACACGAAGGCGGGGTGATCAAGGCAATCGTTCCGCAAGTACAACCTGCCGGATTCGATTATCAATTGGTCGCCTTCTGCTCGGTGGAAATCATCCAAAAATTTGGTCATGAACCAGTAGCCACAGGATTAGCCGATTCCATCCCCGAAATTGTGGACATGTATACGGTCACCGGAACCTCCGATCTGCAGTTGCGGGTCGTGGCAAGAAACGCCGGCGACCTTCAAGCAATTTTCGACCGGATCAATCAGGTACCCGGGGTGGCCCGCACCTCATCATCACTGGCGCTCCGTGAGCATTTTCAAGGACGAACCCTTCCATTGGTTAAAGCCTATGCAAAAAATTCGCCACCCGATGAGAAGACTATACAAATCGATCAGTAAATTCTGCAGCTACGGCCCAATCGGTATACAGCATGCATAGCCTTTTGCGACCTGATTGCGCGGCGCACGCACTCGCACCTACAGTCTTTTCTTGTGACTCGCTTCACCTGGGTTTGTGTCCTGGGTATCAAATGCTCGGCAGACCGCACTTCACCGTTTTGCCTACGGCGATTCATGACTTTTAGAGAGGAATCAATGAACATCAATCAACGCCCCTCCCTCGCCGCAGTTCCGGCCTACCGCCAAGGGAAATCTGCTGCGCCGGGTGCCTCGAAGCTCTCGTCCAATGAATCGCCGCACGCGCCGCTACCTTCGGTGATTCAAAGCATCGCGCAGGGTTTAGAGAACATCCATCGCTACCCAAACATGGCCGCTCCAGAACTCATTGGCGCGTTAGCTAAAGAGTACGACTTGAATCCGGAGCAGATTTCATTAGGGGCAGGTTCCGTTGAAGTGGCCTCCCAGCTCATTCATGCTGTGGCAGGCGAAGGTGACGAGGTGATGTTCGCCTGGCGCTCATTTGAGGCTTATCCCTCGCTGGTTCGTATCGCTGGAGCCGTACCAGTTGAGGTTCCGCTAGACGCCGAGTTCAAGCATGACCTGCCTGCAATGCTCGCTGCGATTACCGAGCGCACCCGGCTCATCTTTATCTGCAACCCAAATAACCCCACCGGAACCGTCGTTGCCGCTGAGGCATTGGAAGAATTCGTGGCGGCAGTCCCCGAAAACATCCTGGTAGTCATTGACGAAGCGTATGTGCACTTTGACCGCTCGGATATTCGCGCCGACGGACTCAAGCTCTTTCGCAAGTACCCACACGTTGCAGTTTTGCATACCTTTTCCAAGGCGTACGGCTTAGCCGGACTGCGTATTGGATATGCCATCAGCCCGCTTCGGGTTGCACAGAACCTGCGCAAGGTCGCAGTGCCTTTCGGCGTCACCGACCTTGCTCAACGCGCAGCCGTGGCTTCGCTTGAAGCAGCCGGGGAACTCAACGTTCGCATCGAAGAAGTAGTCGAGCAACGCGATCGCATGCTCGAAGGACTACTCGCCGCCGGTTATCCAGCGATTCCCTCGCAAGCCAATTTCGTGTGGGTCGCTGCCGGTGAAGACACTGCACAGTTGGAGGCCACCTTAAACGAAGGAAATGTCGTGGCTCGTGCCTTTGCAGGCGAGGGTCTGCGTATTTCCTCTGGCAATGCCCACGACGTTGACCGCGTGCTGGCAGCCTTGAACAACAAAGTACAGGTAACCAGCCTATGAGTACGAAGACCGACATCCGGAAAAGTGAGGATGCCCCCAAGCTCCATGCTGGGCTAACTCAGCGTCAGATCTCCATGATGGGCCTTGGCGGTGCTATTGGTGCTGGGCTCTTCGTAGGCTCAGGCCAAGCGATCTCAATCGCTGGCCCAGCCGTACTACTGTCCTACTTGATCGCCGGCACCGTGGTTATCGTGATCATGTCGATGCTCGCCGAAATGGTGGCGGCAGACCCCTCCTCCGGAGCATTCAGCACCTTCGCCCATAAGGCAATGGGCAGCAGTACCGGCAGTACCGTTGGCTGGCTTTATTGGATCCAGCTCGTCGTGGTCATTGCGGCCGAAGCAACCGGTGCTGCCGCTATTGTTGCCGCGTGGTTCCCCAACTTCCCGCAATGGGCTTGGGTCCTTGGCTTTGTGGTCCTGTTTACCGGCGCTAACTTACTGGGCGTAGGAAACTACGGAAAGTTCGAGTTCTGGTTTGCGTTCATTAAAGTCGCCGCGATTGTTGCCTTCTTGGCCGTCGGCGCACTAGTTCTGCTTGGAATTATTCCTACCGACGAGCCAGTTGGTCTGGCGAACCTTGCCGCCCACGGCGGATTCGCACCAGCCGGTTTGACCGGTATCGCGGCAGCCTTGTTAATCGTGATCTTCTCCTTCGGCGGTACCGAAGTAGTCTCTATCGCCGCAGCCGAGTCCGATGACCCGCAGGGCAATATCAAGCGGACCATCAAATCCGTGATGATGCGCATTATGTTCTTCTACCTTGGTTCGATCATCGTGATCGTTGCAGTACTTCCTTGGAATAACCCAGCCATTGTCGACGGTCCATTCTCCGCGGTCTTAGGCGTGCTGAACGTACCGGGCGTTGAACTAGTCATGAGTGCCGTGGTTGTTATCGCACTGCTCTCCGCCATGAATGCGAACATCTATGGCGCTTCACGCATGCTGTATTCACTTGGCACTCGCAAGATGGCTCCGCGTGCGGTCACACACGTCACCGGTAAGGGAGTTCCAGCCAAGGCGGTGCTCAGCTCGGTAGCGTTCTCCTTTATTGCCGTGGGGCTGAACTGGATCTGGCCAGATGCGGTCATGCCGATTCTGCTCAACGTGGTCGGCTCAACGATCATCGTGATCTGGTGCTTTATTGCCCTCACGCAATACATTCTGCGCCGTCGTGCAGAACGCGACGGAACGCACTTGCCGCTGAAGCTCTGGGGCTTCCCCTACTTATCATTGGCCACCATTGCGATGATGGTTGTCATTGTGGGTATCGCGATGACCGATGCGGTAGCCCGCACGCAGCTCTTGCTCACTCTTGGCTTGACCGCAGCACTTTGGTTAGTTTCCAAGGCATTGAAGCTGGGAGCTGCCACGCAGCACCAGCGGTAACTGACTACCCGAACTAAAACCGGGAAGCCGGCGGAACCTTTTGGTTCCGCCGGCTTCCCGGTTTTTGTCTACGCATTTCATGCCGATCGACGTTTGACCATTTCATTGATCCAAATCGGAGCAAAGGGCGAAGTGCATCCGGCAGGGGTGGGATAGTCCGCCAAAACCTGCAACGATTCGCCTATGCTCAAAGCACGGGGGCGTAGTTCTTCGTTCTCGATACCAATTTGGGCCAGTGTGTTGTTCATGGCCCACTGCAACCGCTGGGGTGCGTGAAGCATTTGGGCTTCGACAATGTCAAGCAATGTGGATTGGTCGAGATTTTCTGGAGCTTTGACTACCTGGTGGGCCGTGAGTTCCCATCCTGCACTCGCGACCACTGGGTCCTGATCATCCACGAGCCTACGGCGAAGCTCTTCAAGATGTTTGCTCTTTTTCACCACGTAGTTCAGGAACCATGCTTGAACCTTTGGCGTTCGCGACTGCCTGACCCACTGTTCTAAGTCATCAATGGTGAAAAGCCGCGGCTTGCAAATGAGAGTGGCGACCAGCTGGCATCCGGTTTGGTCGGTATGCCACAGCTCGGCGGCGAGTTCATGATTACTTTTCAGTGCCTTAGCCAAGGCACGCAGCTTGCCAAGATTTACACCGTAGTCGTCCCCGTGTTTTTCGTTAATGGCGCGGATCCGCGGATCTTCTAAGGATTCCAACGCCCGTTGCACGTCGGCAACACTGCTCGAAGGGCTCAGTTCAATGTCGGTGCTCATGGTCTTATCTTCCCTGATATCTGGCTTCGTATCATCAACTGCATTTAGGCAGCCGTGATTGTTACTTCAGCGAATTATCTACCGTGCAAGTACGGGTAGCAGACGTTTCAGCCAACGTCTCTGCCCGAAAGTTTCTACAGCCTTGGGATGAAAGTTCTCTCTGACCCAAGTCACAGCATCTGCTGGCGATACGCCGCCGAGCACGGCGAGTACCGCTAAGGCGGTTCCGGTCCTGCCTACTCCCCCGTGGCAAGAGACCTCCACGCGTTGAAACGAGGCCCGCCGATATGCTTCGCGGAGCGCAGCCACGGCGGATTCAGTTGACGTGGGTGTCGAAAAATCCCGCCATTGGACCCACCGGTATTCACGGTCCGAATATTGAGGATCCCGGCCTAGAAGATACACTCCAAAGTCAGGAGCGCTCAAGGCCCTGCTACGTTTTAGGCTGGCACCTCGAATTTGCCTTCCATCAGGCAGACGCACCAGGCCAGGCTCGTCTGCCGGCCATGCTGTTCCATCGGACCACTGCCCGGGACCCGTCTGCATATCGGGTTATCCGTCTATGCTCTGCACAGGCTGACGAAGAATCGTCCGGAGTTTTTCCGCTGGAACACGTCGTGGATCACTCAAATAAATTTCGTGATGTTTCCCAGTTAGCTCAAGAGCATGTGCAGGAATGAATTCTTGATGCAATCGGCGTAGTGTCTGGGATTCATCATCATAGGGACCGATATGTAGGGTTTGTACGCATAGCCCTTCGACGAAAATTTCGAATCTGACCTTTGCTAGATCTATCGGCGGATCTTTCTGCCCTAGGTCTTCTTTGATACTTTCAAACATGCTTTGTTCTACCCAGTCAGGAACCATGATCATCATGGTCCAGTGCCACAAGGACTTGTTCCTGTGCTCGGTGAAGGAGGTCATATCCTTCGCCCACCAGAGCCCTTCTAAGGGCATCACCACGTAGTCACGGCCAAGTTCACGTTTGCTGAAAAACTTCAGCTTGTAGGCCACCGGATACAGCGCCTGCAGTGCCTGGGCATAGGCTGGTGAAGTGTTCGGATCCCCGCACCCATCAATCATCAGGTATCTGCGTTCGGGGAGCTCAAGTAGTGCGAACTCTTCGTGTTTCGCTCGATACCCGAGCAAACTTTTCTTCAGGTCGACTTTCTCAGCCATCGGTTTCGCCCCTTCTTAGAACCAGCCACGTCGTCGGAAGACAATATAGAGGGTCGCTGCGAACCCAATCATCAAAATTACTGCCGCAGGATAACCCAAAGCCCAGTGCAGTTCGGGCATCACGTCAAAGTTCATTCCATAGATCGCTGCAATCAGGGTCGGCGCGAACAAGATCGCAGCCCACCCGGAAATTTTTTTCATATCCTCGTTTTGACGTTGCGCCACCAGCGTTGAATTCACATTCAGGATTTGGGAGAGCGCATCACGATATTCCACGGTCTGCGCATGTGCCCGAGTCAGGTGATCGGTGACGTCTTGGAGATAGGTTTGCAACTCATTGGGTACGTCATATTTATTGAAGCCATCCGATAGCGAACGAACTACTTCAAGCAAAGAGGCCGTCGCGTGCTGCATATCGATAATCTCTTGGCTCAACCGGTAGATGCGTTCGGTGACCGCTGCATCGCCGCTAAATACCTGACGCTCAATCTGTTCTTTATCAATTCCCAAGCCTTGCAAGACGGGCACGTAGCCATCGACAATCTCATCTAGCAACCTATAGAGCACCGCTTCGGCGCCCATGCTCAGTAGTTTGTTATCTGCAAATAATGTCCGATCCCGGGCCACAAATTCGTCTGCCACGGAAGTTTCAAGCTCCAGCCCAGGGGTGCCATCGATCCAGCGATGGTCTTGGCAAAGCACCGCAATAGAACCCGGTCGAAGTAGGATATGAAATTCCGAAAGCTCGACTTCTTCAAGATCGTCTAAGTATCGTGCCGAGCGCACCACTAAGAGCAGTACGTTGCCATAGCGTTCTAGTTTTGGTCTTTGCCGCGCATGCATCAAGTCATCTACCAGGACCGGGTGCAATTGCCAGGCTTGTGCGAGCTCGTGAATATCCTGTTCATCTGGCGTCGAGTATAGGCTCAATGACACGCGTCCTGCGGCACTGTCAGCGTATTCCAATGCGTTAGTAGGCGAAGTAGCAGCTGGCGCTGCTCGCACTGAACCGTCCTCAACGAATCTCACCATAAAAGGCGCATGTTCATACTTCAGAGCATCTTTGGCTCGATTAGTGCGGTGTAATACTTTGCGGGTTGGTTCCCTCATCTGGGCTCCTGTCCAAAATCCAACGAAACTTGGGCGTAGGCGAATTCCGCGGCATTCCAGTGAACCAAACGGGCTTCAACGTATCGTATCCCTCTAAGTTATAGCGCTACTGGGGAAATTGTCGGCCCTACACGCGTCTTTTCGGCTGTTAGTAGACATTTACCGGCGTCAGATATTTCCCAGGAGGCTTCACCGCCGCACTTGTCGCGTCCGCTTTCTTGGGTATCGCTGCTTTACGACGCGATTGCAGGAATCTTCGCGCTGATACGGTCTAGCTTCGACGCCGATGTTCGTGCTACGACTGCCGCGACGATCTGCGACTTCGACATAAGTAGCTATTCAAATTCACCAACGCAGTGTACCCGGCTGCTGGTTTAGGAGTGCTGCATAGCGCTTTAGTACTGTAAAGAACCAGGAACGGCCATTGCATACGAATATCGTTTTCATGCTGATACTTCTGGCCTCCCGCGTCCGCAGTGGTATTCCAACTGACGCCTGACTCTGAACTTTTGGTACGGTAACGAGGTGAAGAAGTCTCGAATACTCGCACTGGTCTCGGCGCTTTTTATTGTCGCCGTGGGGCTTGTCATCTGGAATCCTTGGGATTCTTGCGATGGGCCTCAACCGATATGTGAGAATTTCGAAAAGATCCAGAGCCTAGATGGCATCGCCTTAGTACAAGTCGACTATGAGACGATGGCTACTGATCTCAAGGATGGAAGTAGCTCCTCCGCCACTTGGACTGTCAATTTGTCAGAAAATCAACAAGATAGCACAGCCATCGAAGCTGCGGTTCGCGCAGAAGAGATCCTGCAGGGAACGGTGGTTCCCACCGTACGGATACAAAATTACTCTCAATACGTGCTCGGAAAACCACAGGTCATCAAAACCGAAGCAACAACAGGTCAATATTATGCGCTGAGTGTCTCCCCCTTTGAGGATCTAAAGAGCGAATTGCGCCAAGCTTTCATGCTCAGAAATGCTGGGGCATTGCGCGTCACTAACTCGTCCGTGGTCGCTGCTAATCCACACGACTTGCAACAGATCGCCAGTTTTGCCAAAGAACACGGTTTCGATGTCAGTCTGGAAACCGAGGATCAAAAAGTGCGCTATACCCCCGATCCGACGATCGATATGGAAAAAGTGGCTCTAGTTACCGATGCGGGAGCATTACCAAACGTCGAGACAGCCCTTTACGGCAGTCAAGTGCTTTCCGTTCACAGCACCACTGCTGATAGCACCGTGGAAACCAGCGCCATTCAACAATGGCTGGAGCAGCGCACGCCTCCACACAATCAACCATTGAAGTACTCCGTTTCCTCCCCTGGCTACGCAAAAATCCTTGAGGGGTGGATTGGCAAAGCACTCCCGGATTCATTAATCCCTGTGCCCGCACCTTTACCTGAGGGAACCACGGCATGGAAACAAGACCCAAATGCTAATTACTGTACGACCGATGACGTGAAGTTCGAACTCAGCGCGCCTGACGCGGCTGTTGGTTCCCGATATTTGTCGGTCTACGCCACGAACATTTCAAATTCACCTTGTGCGGTTCAAGGCGTGGCGAATCTGGAGTTTTTCAACAAAAAGGACCAACCCCAAATGGATGTCACGGTCACAGCAGATCCGGGAATCTCTCCAGAAATAGTGGTCATTCCAGAAGGAGAAACGGCAATGACCACAATGAAATGGGGCGCCATGTCGACTTCTCAAGATCCCGATGAGACTACCCGTCTGGAAATCTCTTTACTGCCGGGACTGGAACCGACCACGCTAACGCCACAAATTGAAGGTGCCGACACCCCCTTAGATATTCTCGACGGTGCGAAGATTCGCATTAGTCCGTGGGTGCAAGCCTTGGAGGGATGGAGCAAGCCTAACTAGTCTTGTCCAGATCTCGTTAAGGCTACGCTGGATAGTTCAGCTAGGTATGGAGACCGAATTTGGGAGGCCATTAACCGGTTCCGCAACAGAGTAATGGGAACGTATCTGAAGATATTCAAAAGCTTGCCTCTCAACGCAGGCAGTGGAGCTAAGGGGAATCGGCCCCCTGGCCTCTTCGTTGCGAACGAAGCGCTCTACCACCTGAGCTATAGCCCCGCGATATCTTCGACCTTACTCCTGTAAATTTCATCCCGGTGGATCAGCCGATGCCACAGGCAGACAGTGCGTCCTCTGCCGCGTAGTTCAAGACATTGAAACTCTCGAAACACGGATCTCAAACCTGGTAGAACACAAGAGTCCCATCTCGTGAGTAACGAGATGGGACTCTTGAATTTAATTTGTGGAGATAAGGGTGTTGAACCGTCCCTGATTTGATGCCGCTGTCTTTCGAGAGAAAGATAGAAACCATGCCCAAGAAGTATCCTGCCGAAGTTCGTGACCGCGCCGTAGCGATGGTTGTGGACCGGCTCTCTGAATATCCTTCCGTGTATGCAGCGTGCAAGGCTCTGGCTCCGAAGCTGGATGTCGGCCCCGAATCATTGCGTCGCTGGGTGCTCCAAGCCCAGGTCGACACCGGTGAGAAGGACGGCCCAACCACTACCGAACTCGATGAGCTCAAGGCGTTGCGGGCGGAGAATCGGGATTTGAAGGAAGCCAACGAAATCTTGAAAGCAGCATCGATTTTCTTCGCGAGGGAACTCGACCCTCGCCGCCGCTAATCTGCCGATTCGTTGATGAGCAGCGGGCCGAAGGTCATGCGGTCGAGTCGATCTGCGCCGTCCTGCGTGAGCAGGGCGTGCAGGTCGCCGCACGAACCTACCGGGCCTGGAAAATAAGGATTCCGGCCCTGCGAGCATTTGAAGATGCCAAGGTCATTGACACGTTACGCAGCCTCAAAGTGTTAGACGCTAAAGGAAGACCGAAGCCAGAAATCCTTTATGGCCGGCGAAAGATGACCGCTTGGCTGCGGCGCAACGGCTTCCCCGAGGTCTCCAAACACACCGTTGACCGACTCATGCGTGACGAGGGCATGAACGGCCTGATTCGTGGACGTAAGACCCGCACCACGATCCCTGGCAAGGACGGCAAACGAGCTGGCGACCTACTGAATCGGAACTTCAGCGCCAGTGCCCCTAACCGTATTTGGGTCACAGATTTCACTTACGTGCCGGTGTATTCCGGGTTCGTATACGTGGCCTTGGTGATCGATCTGTATTCACGGGCGATCGTCGGGTGGGAAACCTCCACGGTGAAAGACACCGCCTTCGTGGAACAGTGCTTGAAGATGGCTTTATGGCGCCGAAAACACACCAAAAGACCAGTTGACAAGGGGCTTCNCCATCATTCGGACGCTGGCTCGCAATATACCTCGATCCGTTACACCGACACCTTAGAAATTGAGGGGCTGGTTCCGTCGATTGGCAGTGTCGGGGATGCGTACGACAATGCGGCTGCCGAAACGGTCATGGGATTATTCAAGAATGAAGCCGTGGCCAAGGGTTCTCCCTTCCGCAGTGGTGCGTTGAAGACCGAATCAGATGTCGTTGAGGTCGTCTTCGACTGGGTCTTTTGGTACAACAATGATCGCTTGCATTCCTCGCTGGATCACCAAACTCCCGAGGAATTTGAGCGTGCCTACTATGATGAAATGACAGGCTCGTTACCCGACGCTGCCGCACATAAGACGGCGGCATGATTTCCGGGACGGTTCA
>Ga0065705_10000681_pt1 | contig 197613 bp, 191 predicted proteins | sample SwibulcommuniRL2_FD_59092 | JGI IMG/M metagenome (GOLD analysis project Ga0065705, IMG submission 59092) | Bulk soil microbial communities from switchgrass field near Rose Lake, East Lansing, Michigan, USA - RL2 Bulk Soil v2 (version 2) | ecosystem: Environmental > Terrestrial > Soil >...
CGCGGAGATTCAGGGACAGCTGATTGCCCGCTCTAAGTTCCGTAACAATGGAACTAATACTGAGTTTGGCGAGCAATTTAGTTGAGGCATGGGGTTAATTTTCGCGAGCATATTGACATGAGGCAAGGCGGAGGGTTATAGCTGCCTTCTGACGTCCTTGGCCGCGTCCTTCACTTGCTCCACGGACTGCTTGGCCTTGGCTGCTGTCTGGTCCTTGATACCTTCGGCCTGCAGATCCTTATTATTGGTGGCTTCGCCGAGGTTTTCTTTGGCCTTGCCTGATACTTCTTGGGCTTTGTTCTTGATCTTGTCTCCGAGTCCCATGATGGGTCCTTTCGATTTGTGATTATGAAAATCATGCGGTCAGGGTCGCCTTGTTGGCAGGTCCTGATTTCTTTGGCCGAAAATCAATGCTGACGTGTTTTTGAGCAAACTGAGCACCGAGGGCCTGCTCCATCTGCGGGATTAGGATCTCCCGGATCAGATTCATGCCATCCAATGGCAGGGCTTCGACGCGCAAGGTGTAGCGGGCAAAAAGCACCGGGTTTTGAACGCTTCCGCTGATACGAATCTCTGCGCTGCTGATCTCCGGGGATTTTTCGGCCGCATCCTGTGCGGCTTGGGAGATGGTTCCTGAATCAATACGGCTCACACCGTTGCCAGCCTCAGACTGATAGACGAAAGTACGCTTGCCAGGCTTTTGCGGAAGAGCCGACAAAATTGCCCACACGGTCAGAACTGAGATCAGCGCAAATATCGCGGCCGCATACATGGCCAGCTCCGGCATTTGAACAGGAAGGAAATCACGCAACAGGGGCTGCACCGGTCCGCCGGAGTTGTTCGCAGCCCAACTCGTCCAGGCAACCGCGCCGCCACCGGCAAGAAGGAGGAGTCCGAGCAGCGTGAGAATAACCCTTTGCCGCAGACTATTTGCTTTCCACAAATCTACTGCCCTCCTCGGGAGTTGATTTTGGGGCTGACGCTAATGCCCTGCACCAGAGGGATCACGGCTAAAGCATCCTGAACGTTCTTCTGTACTGACTTTGAAATATCGCTTGCTTCATGCACCGGAGTAGAGAGGCTGATTTGCATCTTCCTGCCACGGAGCACTGGAGAGGCGCTTTCCACTCCGTCTGTACGTTGCGCTTCATACCGGGCGAGATGTGCTAGTCCACGGTTCTCGATCACCCATTCTTCGTGCGCGTCTGATGAATCCCAGTTCAGCAACGCCGTCCTACGCTGCCCTGGGATCAATGCGGCCATCAAAAGAAGTAGTCCTAAGATTGCCACGACAACCGCGCCACCAAGCACCCTGTGATCAGCCCAAACAGTGCCTTTAGCTGAATCCAGAAATCCTGCGGCCCAGCTAGGCCAAGAGCCACTAGCCACTCGGATAAGACACACCACCAGAGAGGTCACTGAGACGCAAAGCAGCACGAGAGAAGCGGTCAACAACGTTGCAGTCCGGGCACTGCGGACATGCCAAAACCTCCTCATCGTAAAATCCTCTCTTTGGAACTGGCTGAACCTGCGTGAAGCCAAGCAATGTCGATATCAACTTGAACTGATGAGACCCCCAAGTACTTCATAAGCTCATCAATCACCTGTTGACGAATCGCATCACAGGTTTGCCGCAGGTTCAACGGGTATCGAATACCGACCTTCAGGTCGACTGCCACGGTGTTCCCCAGGACTTCAACAGTGGCGTCAGGCTTTCCTGCAATGCCGCGCGGCTTGCCCAGGTGCAGTAACCCTCCAGAGCTAGCCCCGACCCCCGGGATCTTAGAGGCGGCTTGGGCGGCAATCTTGGTGTAAACCTGAGTGTCCACGGTTGTTGTCCCGTGAGAGGTGTTTTCAGCGGTCATCAGGTTCACCTCCGGCGGCTAATGAACACACGCTCCCAGTCGACGCGGGTCTGCAGGAACCAGCCGACCACACCGCCGATGATCACGAAAAATGCTACGACTATGAATTGGGTGAATGAGCCGAATGCGATGAGCAGTCCGGCCACTAGCCCTACGGCCAGTCCCCACCTGAGTTGGTTCATGGGTGTTCCTTTCGTTGGTCACCGGCGGTGTTGCGGTCTACTTGAGGTCTTCGCGGTGTTCGACGTCGTCATCATCGTCTTCTGGCAGGTGAACGTCGGTGACATCAACATTCACCTCAATGACCTCCAGTCCGGTGGCTCGTTCCACCTGGGAGACGATGTTGGAGCGAATATCGCTGGACACCTCAACAATGGAGTAGCCGTAAGAGACGACGATGGAAACGTCGATCGCGGTCTGCTGTTCGCCCTTTTCCACGCTCACTCCGCCGGAGGTGTTTGCCGAGGCTCCCGGGATGCGTTCTGCCAGCGAGTTGAAGGTGCGCCGGGCTGCGTTGCCCATCGCGTATACGCCTGGTACTTCTCGAGCTGCAATACTGGCAATTTTCTGAACCACGCGGTCCTCGATGGTTGTTTTGCCCAGCTCGGTGTGAAGTGGACCAGTGAGATGCTCTTCGTGAGCATCTTGGCTTTCGTGGCGCTTGGCTTGGCGTTCCAATTCCTCGCCGGTTGGCTTGATGATCTTGTCATTCGACTGTGGCTGTGCCATGTTCTTCGCTCCTATATCGAGGGGAATTTTTTGCTTACACTCATACAGACGAGGCCCGGACTCAAATCCTCACGCATAATTTAAGTGATCTAGATCACACTAGTGGCTCGGTGGGCACATGAGAGCTACTGACCATCATCAGCCCATCCCGAGAAAGCGATCAGAAGGCCTTCGGCGTGCTGATCGCCGAACTAACTTCGGGGCTCAGAAGACGCTGTCGTACCCTTTTTGACAATTGGCAGGTCGCAAACGACGCGGCCCGAGAAGCATGGATCAAAGCGTGGAAAAGCAGGCGCATGCTCAAACAGGACGGCGCTTTCAAGACCTGCCCTTTCAGAATCGCGAGGAATGCCTGTCTGGACCGCGTTCGTTCGCCTCAAGTCTGATCCAGGGAGTCGCGACCGAGCAGTTCGCCGAGACTCCAGCACCTGAGAACCTTTCGCCGGATTATCTGGCTGTGCAGCGAAGCGAGGTCGACAGAGCGTGGGACATCGTCGCTTCGCTCCCATCAACCTTGAGGCAGGCCTTCGTGTTGGTTACCATCGAGGAACTGACCTATCAGCAGGCCGCCATTATCGCCAACACATCAGAATCCACTCTTCGCGGCCGGGTCGCCCGGGCACGCAAGGCATTCATTGAGGCGGTGTCATGAAAACCCTCCCCTGCGGACGCACCACTGACCACATACTCCACAAGCTCGATGATGCACCTGATCTGCATGAAATTGAATGCAGGTGGTGCCATCAAGAACGCCGCCGGCTCAAGGACCAGACGAGCAGTATCTTAGACCAGCTCAAAGGTGAAGACAGATCAACAGAGGACTCTGAGCTGCCTCTTAACGTTCTCAGCAGAATTTCTAAGCTCCGTCCCATGCAGCGAACATGGGATGCTACCTCATGACAGACCGGACAGATCGTCCGGATCCCCTCGAGTGAACTCATCGGCCGGATCAGAGAGCAATTCGCCCGCTACGTGACTGCGCAGTTGAACTACACCGAGGTCAAAGCAACGGACGCGAAAATACCTCACGTTGACTGGCTGGTTCGTTGCACGGTCAGCATGCTCACCGAAGCTACCGTCCAACGGATCGAGCAGGAAATTCTCGAATATGTGCAGACGGGACTGGGAGCCGAGCTGCTCGCCGAACACCTGACAGTGGAGGTCACTGTTGAGGACGTCCACGGACAAATTCTCGGTTACTCCCAGATTGGCGCTTAAAGCCACGGGCCAAGCGGTCAATCTCCCGAGGAAGAGCCGTGCGGGAATTCACATTCACTGCCCACCAGTGATAATTCCTGCACAGAGACCGAAAATTTCGCGGCGCTACACCGAGGGCTTTCCAGAGTGTTTGATCGCGAACGAGTCGAGTGGAACGGCAGCGCCATGGCGACACAAGATGATGGATAGTTTATTTCTTCGTTGACAACGCCGGATGTGACGGCTTACCGACTGCTTGGTGAAGAATGGCGGAAAGATAGATTTGATATCGCCCCGGTTTAGGGCACGAGCGCAATCTGTTGTATCGAATGCCTATCTAAACGAATTTCGTAGCTTGTCCTGACTTTATTCAGACAGAAAAATCACCACGAAGATCTACACTTATGCTCCATATTGGCTTCTAAAAACCCGCAAAAATCCTTATGATCAATAAGTGGCAATCAAATGGGGTAGCCGCGCATCACGTCTAAGGACATCTCATGGGGAATATCTCGCGAAAAAAATCACTGGCTCCTTCACAGCTTTGGCACTAGCCGGCAGCCTACTCCTATCCGGCGCTCCGGCTCAGGCTGCCAAGAAACCAATCGACGTCACCGGTTTTACCGCAACGAATCAAGTGATCTCTAATAGCAACTGCCGACAGATAAAGGTCACAGCCAAAATTAAAAAAAGCTACTCCGGATTGAAGAACGTTGGGTTTTGGCTCAGCACTTCAGTGAGCAGGGGCGGCGGAGAAGTCGCTTCAGCCTTTTTTATGGACACCACGACTGATTATGTACAGCTCTGCCCGTCATTCGACGGGCTCGGCGCTTACAAGATCGGCCCCACAGACGTTGCTGTGGACTACGAATACGTAGACCGGGACGGCTATTTATCGTACGGGTTCAGCGATTACTGGGACGCAACAGGTAAAACCATTTATCTGCGGGGTAAAACCCAAAGCACGCTTGCAGCTAAACGATCCGGGAAGAACCTCACCCTAACCACTACCGCGAGCGTCTACGCACCTGAAAAGTACCGCTACGCGCAGTACAATCCGACAGCAAAAATCCAAGTCAAGTCAGGCAAGACATGGAAGACTATCAAGTCGGTAAAGTTGAAGAGTGGCAAAGCTTCCATCAAGCTGAAGGACTCGAAGAAAAAAACTTACCGCGTGGCTATCCCACAGGCAACCTGGGCCACCGCCTCAACCACTAAGTCAATAACCAAATAATAGCTATTGTTCGAGGTCTGATTTTCATATACGACACCTTCAAAAATGCCCGGTGTTGTTTCGATATTGAAATAACATCGGGCATTTATTGGACGTGTGCGCCGCTAGAAGACGACCTGCCACAGACGTTCAGCTGGGAAGCTCCAGCTGAACGACTCGCATGATGTGCTGCTAGTGCCCAAACACTGAGACTGTATGACAACCCAGAATCTATTAGCTGTTAACTAGTGCATCTCTAGCTTATGCGTTTGTCTTCCGGGATTGTCGCAGGGCGACTATGGCCCAAATTACGGCTAAAGCAACGAGCACGACACCTGGCCAAAACGCATTAGTACTAATCTGCCAGATCCCGATAAGAAGAAAGAGCGCAGAAACTACCCAAGCAATAACGGGCGAAATAGAACTTTTATTCATTGAATATTCTCCTAGCCGCAACTCAAGAGAGCCATTAGAACTCCTAGTATTACAGGCCCTATGGGACCGCCTGCAAAAGCTCCAAGACAAGTCACATCAATCCCTGCAGCGCACTTACGCGTTTGGAACAGCTAAGCAGTAGCGGTCACCCGTTCAACTGTGAAATCACGCTAGTTGAATGCTCATGTGTCTCATTCGCTTCGTCTTGACGAAAAGTATCACGGGATAAGGCTGCAATGAAAAGTCAACAATAAGGGATCGCTTCAGAAAACGGAAAAATCGTATGATAAAGGAGCGTGCAGCCAGGTAACCACTGGGCTGCAACTTGCCAATGGAAACCGCCCAGAGTCTGCCCGCAGCAGGAACGCTATGTGTGAATCGCCCGCTATAGGCTGAATAGATGAATATTTTAGGCACTCGTCCCAACGACGGTTCACACGAAGTTACGGTTGGCGGGCTTTCCCGACATGACCTCAAATCCGAACTTAGCGCTCGACAAATACAGCTCAACGCACACGCACAGGTCTTGCTCGACAATGCGGTGTTCGACGATGCCACTACGAAACAGGCAATAGTTGTGATTGAACGCAGCGTGAGTGGTTGTGCGTTCCCAGTGGCGACCAGCCACTGACTAGTCGACAAAGCGTTCAAGGTCCTCTGCGAATGTCTGGTCGGCGAATCCGCTGATTCCCGCGGCCTGCAATCACTTAGAAAATCAACTGCCCATGAACCCTTTCAACAGGTTGCGAACGCCTTAGTGTAAGTTTTCGGGCAGAACTTTCTCAGACCGCAATGCTGGTGATTTTCCCTGCGTAAGGTATCTAATGAACTCTTACTCAGCCATCTAGCGGTGGATAAACCACGATGTCTTTTCCTTTGATGCTCGCTGCGTAGCGAGTAAGCCCTCGCAGCGCAGGTCCTGCGAGCACGCTGCCGTCTTCATAGTTATAACGTGAGCCGTGGCAAGCGCAATAAAAATTCGCTTCGGGAGTTTCTGTGCCCACTGCGCATCCCTGATGGCTACAGATATTTGAGTAAGCCAAAACCGTGCTTGCATCTGGTCGATAGAGCAATACGCCAAGGTCCTTGCCGCTGGCAGGCCCGCGTACGGTGACCTCGGCCTTTCCCAATTCCGCTAGCTGATCGCTAGGCAATACCTTTTGACCGTCCCCGTCGGGACTGGATGCCGCACTGGCTGGTTCCGATGAATCGGGGGAGGAGCTAGGGATGCAAGCGGTGAGCGCCACACCAAGACCGGTGGCACCGGCAGCGCCTAGAAGTGTGCGGCGAGTGGGCTTCGAAGGAGAATTCATGGGCTAAGTGTGGCAGAGACGGAGGCAAAAAACACTAGAACGCGAAGTATTTATTCCTCGTCGTCGTCAGGTCTAGCCCAAGTATACGACGATGTCCTTGCCCTTGATCTCGCATGCATAGCGAGGCAGAGCTTCGATTGCTGGTCCAGCGGTCGCCGAACCGTCTGCGGGGCTAAAGCGTGAACCGTGGCAGGCACAGTAAAAATCGTTCTTGGAAGACTTCGGGGTCACCGCACATCCTTGGTGGGTGCAGATGCTCGAATAGGCCAGCACGGTTTTTGCGTCCTTGCGGAAGAGCAATACGCCGATTTCTTCGCCCGTAGCTGGGTCTTTGGCAACAACCTGTGCCCGAGCCTTCTCTGGAAGGTCGGCTAAAGGTAGTACTGTCTGCGCTTCGCCGGTTGATTGTGGTACCTGTCCCGGTGTGGGGTTAGGAGCGGCGGATTCTCCGTTGCCGCAGGCGGTGAGTAATGCGCTGGAGCCTAGAAGTGCGGAAGCGCACATTACGGTACGGCGGGCGGGGCGAGCAATATCGGTCATAGCTAGAGTCTCTCAGATTAACCTGTGGCAAAGCTAAGCTGCAGCCCCTCTGCGAAGCAAGTCACAGGCTGATCCGCGAAAAAACAAAGAACCCCGTGTGGCTGTCATTCACCAAATGAATAATAGTCTCACGGGGTTCTTTGTAGAACGGCAGATTAGGAGTTGAACTTCTTCCCATTGACTCGGTCCGAGGCTCCAACCTGATCGAGGTACGGGGTGATCCCGCCTAGATGCATTGGCCAACCGGCACCGGTGATCATGCACAGATCAACGTCGGCAGCTTCGGCCACAACGCCTTCGGCAAGCAGCAAACCGATTTCTTCCGCCAAGGCGTCCTGCACTCGGGCCAGAATCTGCTCCTTAGTAGAAGGCTTATCGCCAAAGCTCAGCAACCCCTCCAGCTCGGGGTTTAGTATCTGGGCACCGGATTCATCCTTCGTCCACAAGGTGGTGATCTTTGCATCGATCAATTTGCCCAGATTCTCGGAGACCGCAAAACGCTCTCCGAAGGATGCATTGAGCGACTCATTGACGTGTTGTGCCACGGGCAGGCCAACCATCGACAGCAAGGTGAATGGGGTCATTGGAAGTCCCATGGGACGCAGCGCAGTATCTGCAGTGAGCGCGTCGGTGCCCTCATCGAATGCTGCCTGAACTTCACTCATCAAACGTAGTAGCACGCGGTTGACCACAAATGCTGCGGCGTCCTTGGTGCGCACGGTAGTTTTGCGGAGGTTTTTACCCAAGGCAAAGGCGGTGGCCACCGTTGATTCGCTAGTCCACTGGGTTGCTGCGATTTCCAGCAATGGCATCACAGCCACGGGGTTGAAGAAGTGGAACCCAACGAGGCGCTCAGGATGGGCCAAATCCTTGCCCATCTCGGTGACGGACAGTGAGGAGGTGTTGGTGGCCAAGATGCATTCGGCAGATACCACCGCTTCAACCTCGGCAAACACCTGCTTCTTGACATTGAGCTCTTCAAAGACGGCCTCGATAACAAAGTCCGCGTCCGCGAACGCTTCCTTGGTCGCCGAACCACTCACCAGAGCCTTAGTGCGGTTGACCGCGTCCTGGCTCATCCGACCCTTGGCATGGAGTTTGTCGATTTCACCGTGAATGTAGGCAAGACCCTTGTCTACGCGGGACTGATCAAGGTCGGTGATGATCACCGGCACGTTCAGTCGGCGTACGAAGAGCAGAGCCAGCTGGCTTGCCATCAAACCGGCACCAACCACGCCCACCTTCGTGACCGGACGAGCAAGCTTGGCACTAGGTGCCCCGGCGGGACGTTTGCCACGCTTTTGCACGAGGTCAAGGAACGCGTACACGGTGTTCTTGAACTCGTGGGTGGCCATCAGTTCGGTCAGCGCAGCGATTTCTAGTTCGGCGGACTGCGCTTGGGTGAGCGTCATGCCCTTGCGGAACACCTCGAGCACCTTGTACGGGGCGGGAGTCGCGCCGGAAAGCTTCGCATCAACGAATTTCTCTGCGCTATCTGCGGCGTCCATCCAGCGGCGCGCCACCTCTGGGTCGCTAGGATCCACCGAATTTTCGCGGCGTACTTCACGTTCACCGCTCAGTATCGAGCCCGCAAACTTGACCGAATTTTCGATGAAGTCCGCTGGCTCGAATAAGGCGTCGGCGACGCCGAGCTTGTGAGCTGCCGGACCGGAGAGCGTGCGGTTGTTGCTTAGTGGGTTCTCCACCATCACCTTCAGCGCATTTTCCGGACCGATAAGCCGTGGCAAGCGGTAGACGCCGGCCCAACCTGGGATGAGGCCAAGGAAGGCCTCTGGTAGTCCCAGTGCACCGGCGGTCGTGCTGACCGTACGGTAGTTACAGGCCAACGCGATCTCCAGTCCACCGCCCAGGGCGAGCCCGTTGATAAAGGCAAAGGTGGGGACGCCCAGGTCCGCCAGCAGGTCGTAGGCGCGGTGTCCCAGCGTAGCCATGGCGGTTGCATGTTCAGGCGCGGAGAGGCGGGTGACCGCGGACAGATCCGCGCCGGCGATCAAGAAATATGGCTTTCCGGTGATTGCGAGACCGTGAATTTCTCCTGCTTTGGCGCGCGCCGCCTGCTTTTCAAGTTCCGCACGCAGTTCGATCAGTCCGCTTGGGCCCAGCGTGGTGGGCTTTTTATGATCCAGACCGTTATCCAAGGTGAGCAGCACCAAGGTTTTGCCATCTGGCAGCTGCACATCCTTGGTGAAGGAGTGAGTCACGGTTTCGTCGTGCATGAGTTCGGTGACCGCCGAATAATCCTGTGTCATGTTCTCTTCCCTAAGCCTTCGTGCCGAAATCTGCGTGGTTTGGGTTCTCCCAAATTACGGTGCCGCCCATGCCCAAACCGATGCACATGGTGGTGATTCCGTACCTGACTGAATGATCTTCTTCGAATTGGCGAGCCAACTGAGTCATCAGTCGCACCCCAGAGGATGCCAGCGGGTGACCGACGGCGATCGCGCCACCATAACGGTTGACTCGCCCATCGTTCTGGTCAATGCCGTAGAAGTCGAGGAAGGAGAGCACCTGCACGGCGAAGGCTTCGTTGATTTCAAACAGGCCGATATCTGCAATATTCAGTCCGGCCTTGGCCAAGGCCTTTTCAGTAGCGGGGACCGGTCCGTAGCCCATCACATCGGGGGAGACCCCGGCGAAGGCGAAGGAGACCATGCGCATTTTCGGGGTTAGTCCAAGCTCACGCACGGCCGCCCCGCTGGCAAGCATCGCCGCGGTGGCACCGTCGTTGAGGCCCGCAGCATTACCCGCTGTGACTCGGCCGTGAGCGCGAAAAGGGGTGCGCAAATCGGCGAGGGATTCCATGGTGGTATTTGGACGTGGTGGTTCGTCGACGGTATTGACCGCCCACCCTTCACCAGGTCGTTGCGCGGCAACCGGCACCAGATCCGGCTGGATCTGGTTGTGCTCGTAGGCCTTGGCTAGCTTCTGCTGGGAAGCGACCGCGTAGCTGTCTGCGCGTTCCTTGGTGATTGCGGGGAACCGGTCATGCAGGTTTTCGGCGGTATTACCCATGTTTAGTGCTTGCGGGTCCACGATCTTTTCGCTCAGAAAGCGTGGGTTTGGATCTGCACCGGCACCCATAGGGTGATTGCCCATATGCTCGACGCCACCGGCGATCACTACGTCGTAGGAGCCGAAGGCGATGCCGCCAGCTAGCGAGGTAACCGCGGTCATGGCGCCAGCGCACATGCGGTCGATTGCGAATCCGGGTACCGACTCTGGAATCCCCGAGAGCAGTCCAACGGTGCGCCCAATGGTTAGGCCTTGGTCACCGGTCTGCGTCGTGGCAGCCATGGCGATTTCATCAATTTTCTCGGCCGGAACTCCGGGGTTGCGGCTAAGCAGGCCACGAACGGCTTTGACCGCAAGGTCATCGGCTCGTGTTCCGTGATAGATGCCTTTCTCGCCTGCTCGTCCAAAAGGGGTGCGTACCCCATCGACGAAAACGACATCGCGGTCCTCTAGTGAGGTGTGCGCGGATGCGGACACGGAGGTAGTGTTGACGCTCACCGTCGGGCTCCTTGGGATAGGTTTAGGCTGCCCAGAGATCAGGGGCAGTGGTCAGTATCACTGTGACCTAAACCATACGTTACTCATGAGTAACTTGAAGCGCAAGTGCTGACCTAGTGTCTCAGCAATTTCCCGAAGATCTGCGGTGGCTTAGTCGCGCAATGCGTCGGCAAGTTTTTCGCTCAAAAGCTCGCGCTGCCAAGGCCTGGCGCCAAGTTCTTCCAGCGCGCTATCTACGGTTCCGACGCTCAAGCCCGCTGGCGGGTTCCAGCACAATGCACGCAGGAATTTCGGAGTCAGCAGGTTTTCTCCGGGAATGTTCCAGTGCTCGCTAATCTCTGCGAGGACTTCGCGCGCCGCGGTGAGCCGCAGGGCTGCCTGCGGATTCTTCTCGCCCCAGATGCGGGCGTTGGGCAGGTCCTGTACCCCGGAACGTAATTCTGGAAGCTCGGTGTTATTTCTTCCGCGTTGCATCGCATCCAACCAGCGCGGTGCATCTCGTTTTGCGCTGCGCCCGTGGAAACCGGGAATCTGAAGCAGCGTTGGGACACTGTTTGGCCGATGGTTTACGGCTGCCATGATGGCAGAATCTGGCAGCAAGCGTCCGGGGGCCACATCACGGCTTTCTGCCAGGGACTCCCGGGACTGCCACAGTTCACGAGCTACCGAGAGGTTGCGGCGGTTCTTGATTTTATGGATACCAGAGAGCTTGCGCCAAGCTTCGGGTGGAGCCACTGGGTCTGGAAGATGGCGTACATACTCGAATTCTTGGGCAGCAAATTCCAGCTTGCCCTGTTCCTCAAGAATTTGGGAGATTTCTTCGCGCAGTTCGAACAGTACCTCCACGTCCAGTGCCGCATAGTTCAGCCAGGATTCGGGCAATGGCCGGGTAGCCCAATCCACCGCTGAATGTTCTTTGGCAAGTTGCAAACCCAATAGCTCGCCGACCATCGTTCCCAGTGCGACCCGGGGGAACCCTGCTAAACGGCCAGCGAGTTCGGTATCAAATAATCCGGTCGGGGCTAAACCCTCATCGTGCAAGCACGGCAAATCCTGGGTGGCAGCATGCAAGATCCATGGCAATTCATTCATGAAGTCGACCAGTGGATCGAGCGACTCGATGGCTTCGGGATCAATCAGCCAGGTGCTGGCGCCTTCGCGACGTATTTGGATGAGGAAGGCGCGGCGTCCATAACGAAATCCGCTGGAGCGTTCGGTATCAACTGCGAGATCTCCGGTGCCAGCGCGTAGCGCGCGAATCGCCCGGTTCAGTGCCGCAGGGGTGTTGATGACTTCCGGGATTCCGTCTCGTGGAGCGGTCAGTGGAGTCAAGGTTTGCTGGTCTGCGGCTGGATCTGAAGTAGTCATGGTCCTTCTATTCTAGGACCGATGGCACAAAGCGTTAGCTCATCCGATGGTGTGGCAGTTGTTGGACACCTTCGGGCAGTGGTGGCATGCCCGCAAAGGTACAAACCATATCGGCCCAGGCGCTCAAATGCGAGCCGAGTGCTTCACCGTCTTCTGGAGTCCACGAGGCGCGCAATTCGATGTCGATATGGTCGTGTTCGCCCTGTAGCTCACCGAAAGATTCGGAGATGACCCGTGTGGCGGTGCCGCCGGCGGAATGGTGTGCGGCGTGGCGCTCAGCCAATGCCTCTTCCAGCCAGCTCCAAGCTACGGATGCCAACATCGAGTCTTGGCCCATCTCATGATCTAAGCGGGCGCGAATATAAGTGACGACGCGGAATTTTCCGCACCATAATTCTTGGCCAGCAGGATCAAATAGCAGGATAAAACGCCCCGTGGCTAAGGGAGTTCCCGGTAGCAAAAATGGAGTGCGTGAAAATTCCTGACCATGTTGTCCATGACTAGGCAACGAATTTTCCAGTACATCACCGCTCAGTGCCAAGGCGAAAGGTGCCAGCCGGGCGGGTGCTGGGATCTCTGTAATCTTTAGTTCTTTGCGAACATCTGCGCGCGAGAGTTCGCCCAGCGCCTCGGAAAAGGCGGTGGGAATTCGCGAAGCAGCAGGTTCATTGGACACAATCCGAGTCTAAAACGCGCCGTACCGCTGGTGCGGTACGGCGCGCCGATTTAGCCTAAGCTGCGCGGTGTGCGGCCATCAATTCACGCAGTTTTGCGGTAAATGCGAGCACATCCTGCTCGGTGGTGTCAAAGGAGCACATCCAGCGAACGTGGCCCGCTGCGCGGTCCCAGTCATAAAAGCGGAAGTGCTCACGCAACTGGTCAGAGACCTCTGTAGGCAACTGTGCAAAAACACCATTGGCTTGTGCTGGGTAGACCAGCTGGACTCCGTCGATCTCAGCGACATCAGCGGCCAGCTGTGCAGCCATTGCGTTAGAGTGCCCGGCAAGCTCGCGCCACAAACCGGTTCCGTAGAGCTCAAGCAACTGTGCGGAGATGAAACGCATCTTGCTGCCCAGCTGCATATTCATCTTGCGCAGGTATTTCAAATCCTGAGCTAGTGCAGGATCTAGCGTCAGAATTCCCTCGCCGAGCAGCAATCCATTTTTGGTGCCACCCAAAGAAACAATATCAACGCCAACATCCGTGGTGAGCTCACGTAGTTCCACACCGAGCGCGGCTGCCGCATTGGACAGGCGCGAGCCGTCCAAATGAACCTTCATGCCCCGTTTGTGGGCGTGGTCGGTAATCGCGCGAATCTCCGCCGGAGTGTAGAGCGTCCCCAGCTCCGTACCCTGGGTAATTGACACGGCCAAAGGTTGGGCACGATGCTCATCGCCCCAGCCCCAGGCTTCCTGGTCGATCAGTTCTGGGGTTAGCTTGCCATCTGCCGAGTTCACCTGCAGAAGTTTAAAGCCACCGATGCGTTCGGGAGCACCATTTTCATCCACGTTGATGTGCGCGGTATTCGCACAAATCACCGCTCCCCAGCGAGGAAGCAACGACTGCAACGCGGTCACATTGGCGCCGGTTCCGTTAAACACCGGAAAAATCGCGGCATTCCCGCCAAATAGTTTCTGCGCCATCTGATCCAGAGCCGCCGTGTAGTCGTCATCACCGTAGGCGCTTTGATGTCCGCCGTTTGCACGAGTAATCGCCTCAAGGATGCGCGGGTGCACGCCGGAGTAATTATCGGAAGCGAATCCGCGCACTGCAGGGTCGTGGCTAATGGTCATAGGTTTTGAGTCCTTTGCTGGTGGTACGTAGGCGGTGGTGTGCTCACTTAAAAACGCTACACCACCACCGTTGGATCCTGCTTAGGCGGTAGCTAATGGCAGGCGTTGACCGTTGACTTCTGCTGGGTCCGCGCTCAGTAGTTCAACGGCTGCCGTGGCCAGAATCGACACGGGTGTGTGGCCAGCTGGCGCCTCAGTAGCTGACTTATCGCTCAATGCTTTGACAACCCAACTGAGCGCCGCCGCTTGGGGCGCCTGCTTGCTGAACAATCTTGCGATGGCGTTTATCCAGTGTTCTGCTGCTGCCTTAACCGCCCCATAATTGGCGTTGGAGGGAGTCGGGTTCGTGACCGCTTGCGCGCTGACAATTGCTAAGCGACCGGCGCTCGAAGACACCAGATCATCAACGAATACCCGGGTCGTATTACGCAGCGTAGTCATCACACTGGTATGGAGAAAATCCCAGTCAGCGTCGGACTGCCCGGTGATCGACTTACCGCCGCGCCAACCGCCAACCAGATGCAGTAAAACGTCGATTTTTCCATGCTCCGCGTGTATTTCCTGCCCAAGGTCGGTTACCTCCTGCAGGTCCGTGAGGTCGCAGACATAGCGTGAGCTGACAAATCCGAGGCGCTCTTCCAAGCGTTCTGCATTGCTGCCGACCGCCAAAATGCGCGCTCCAGCATCTGAAAGTTCGCGGGCTACCGCGACTCCTGCAGCCGAGGTAGCCCCGGCAATCAGTACCAGTGGGTTATTTTCTACTTTGCTCATAAAACCGATCCTAGATGCTTGTTGCGCCGGTCATGCCACGAGTCGAGTCGATCACCGCGGCCATCTTCTTGTTGAGCGCTTCGTAGAACATCGACAGTGGGAACTCGTCGTCCATAACCTGGTCGGTGATTTCGCGCAGCGGGGAAGTCAGCGGCAGCGCGTCAGGGCCCTTAGCCCACACCGAGGCGGGGTTCGGGGTCACCGTGGAAGAGACCAATTCATAGGCGGCCAGCCAGTGTGCAAGCTTTGGGCGGTCGATCGATTTCCAGTACAGTTCATCGATCGCATCCCCCAAGGCCGCAACGATTTCTGGTACCTGATCCCAATCGATGCTCAGCTTGGTGTCGGTCCAGTGCAAAACGTGGTGCTGGTGCATCCAGGCGAACAGTAGCTGGCCGCCGAGTCCGTCGTAGTTACGCACTCGCGATCCGGTGATGGCAAAACGGAAGATCCGGTCGAAGATCACCGCGTACTGCACAAGCTTGGCGGTCTTAGCGGCCTGTGGGTCACTTTTCGGATCACTGGCGATCTTCATGGATTCGCGGAAGGCGGTTAGGTCGCAACGCAACTCTTCGAGCGAGTAGAGGAAGAATGGCATGCGCTGTTTGATCATGAATGGGTCAAATGGCAGATCCCCGCGCATGTGGGTGCGATCGTGAATCAGATCCCACATGATAAAGGTTTCTTCGGTTAGCTGCTGGTCGCTCAGTAGTTCTGCCGCGTCTTCAGGTAGCTGCAGGTTGGTGATCGCCGCCGCTTCCTTGAGCACCTTGCGAAAACGTGCGGCCTCGCGGTCCTGGAAGATGGCGCCCCAGGTAAATGACGGGGTTTCGCGAATGGCTACGGACTCCGGAAAGAGCACCGCGGAGTTGGTGTCGTATCCGGCGGTGAAGTCCAAGAAACGCAGTGGTACGAACAGCGCGTTGGTGTAGCTGTTGGCTTCGAGCTCGGAGATAAAGTCAGGCCACATGACCTGCACCAGTACCGCTTCGAGATAGCGGTTGACCGAGCCATTCTGCGTGTACATCGGGAAGAGCACCAGATGCAGCAATCCGTCTTCACGCTGGGTTTGAGGCTGGAACTGAAGCAGCGCATCCAAAAAGTCAGGGACGCCGAAGTCGGCACTTTCCCATTTGTTCAGGTCTGCGATGAGCGCGCGGAAGTAGGCCTCATCATGGGCGAAGTATGGCAGGAGCTCTTCCAGTGCGGCCACGATGCGGGCAATCAGTTCGCGCGCTTCGTCGCGAGTTGCCGGGTCGGCGAGCGAGCCGTCCTTGGACTGCAGATTCTGGAATTGCGAGGCGGATGCCTTCAAGGACAGCCATGCGTCATGGGAAACGAGCTGGTCCGTGGTGGCGCGGGGGGAATGCTGGAGCTGAGTCATCGTGGGGCACCTCTTGAGAGTCTTTGGTCGGTTCGCTGCTTAGCTATCACGCTACGCCCAAAGAACAGCATTAGTAATGCTCGATCAGCTATGAATAAGCATCTCTAATGCTAAGAGTGAGGTGCACCCCACGACGGTCAGAGGCTTTAGCCCTGCGTTTCGCGCAAGGTCAAGCTCAGCGAGTTCATGCAGTACCGCAGATCGGTGGGCGTTTTGAAACCCTCGCCCTCAAAGACGTGACCCATATGCGAATCACAGTTCGCACAGCGCACCTCGACGCGCTTCATGCCCATCGTCTCGTCGGTAATGTAACGCACCCGATCCTCCGCCAGCGGTGCGTAGAACGAGGGCCAACCGCAGCTCGCGTCAAACTTCGTGTCACTGGCAAACAGCTCCGCGCCACATGCCCGGCAGGAGTACACACCCTGTGTTGTGGTGTCCCAATATTCACCGGTAAAAGGACGTTCCGTGCCTGCCTGACGCAAGACGTTGAACTCCTGCGGAGAGAGAACTTGCTGCCAGTCGATTTCTGTCTTCTTTGAATCTTCACTCATATAAGGCATAACGATTTGCACGGCGAGATGATTCCCGAGCGTTCATTTGAGAGTATGGGCACATGGCTCGAAACATCGTCGACACCCTAGAACCGCGCAAAACCCTGCCCGCCACGCTATTGGGCGTCTCCCTGGGACTTGCCGCGGGCTCGGTATTTGCTGCCAGCGTCTCGGCATTGGCCGGATATTTTGCCCGACGTATGGTCACCCCGGAGGAACGACGCACGGGCAACGCACTCATTCGCGCCATCGTGACCGACGATGAAGGGCAAATCTGGTTGCGTTTCACCCGCGACGCAGACACCGCCGATCCTGGCGCCTGCATGCTCATCGCCGAGGCGGAAGCCTGCGTGGCCCGGCTATCGGCCCCACGCCCGGTACCTGGCAAACCCCGGCTGGTAGCCCGCAAACTCGAACAGATTTATCGTGGAAGCCTGGATGGAGTGCGCCGCGGATACCTTTCTGGCGCCATCTATGAACACCCTGAAGATGCTGGTTTTGACGCCCAGGACATCACCCTTGAGCTAAGCGTGGGTCCCGGACCGGCCTGGCTGATTCCGGGCACCACCGCGCCTCATCTCTGGGTGATCGGGGTGCACGGACGTGGTGCCAAACGTACCGAATCCATCCGCGCGCTACCGGTGCTCACCGAACTGGGAGCCACCGTGGTGCTGATGAGCTACCGCAACGACGGGCTCGCCCCCAGCGCCATCGACGGGCGCTACGGACTGGGGGATACCGAATGGCAGGATGTGGAATCGGCAGTGCGCTACGCCCGGGATCACGGGGCCACGCAGATTGTGCTCTTGGGCTGGTCCATGGGTGGGGCGATCGCCCTGCAAACCGCTGATCGCTCGGCGCTGGCTGCTGAAATCGACTCGCTGATGCTCGTGGGACCGGTGATCAACTGGGTTGATGTCATCTCGCACCAGGCAAGACTGAATAAGATCCCGCAAACTGTGGGGCGTTTTGCGGGGTGGCTGCTGACAAATAGGGCGGGTCGTTGGGCTACCGGGCTCGCCGCACCGGTGAATCTTAAAAGGCTCAACTGGGTGGACCGGGCCGCCGAACTACAGCATCCGACCCTGCTTATGCACAGTAAAGATGACCAGTTTGTGCCCTACGGTCCGAGCCTCAAACTTGCTGCCCTACGCCCAGACCTAGTCACCCTACGAGTCTTTTCCGGTGCCGGACATACCCGGGAACCAAATAGCGACCCGCAGAGTTTTGCCGCCGCGATCCGCGAGTTCCTCACCCAGCGGATGGAAACTCAGCGGTAGCTGGCGATGGGAGCCACCAGTGCGTTCAAGATTGCTACCGCATCATCGGCGGCTATTTGTAGGCTGAACCCGCGCCGCCCACCGGAAATAAAAATGGTTTCGAACTGCGCCGCACTGGCATCGAGCACCGCCGGGGAGATTTGACGCTGGCCAAAGGGCGAGATCCCGCCCAGCACATAACCGCTGCGCCGTTGCGCGGCGTCCTTGTCTGCCATCTGCGCCTTTTTAGCACCCAAAACCGCGGCCACTGATTTCAGGTCCAACGTCGAATCAACCGGGACAATCGCCACCGCCAACTCTTCACTGGCCCGCGCACCGGTGGACACCATCAGTGTTTTAAACACCCGCCGAGATTCAACGCCTAATTGCGCCGCGGCTTCCGCGCCGTAACTTTGCGCCGAATCACTATGTGTATAACTATGCGCAACATAGGTAATGCCGGCCGCTTCCAAGGCGGCAGTTGCCGGAGTGGAAGCGGCCTTTGATTTTTTTGCCACGAACTATTTTCTTTTCAGTTCTCTGCCTACCGCTACGCGGCGGCTAGCTGTTCGGTGACCTGACGCTTAATCCGGCCAAGCATCGCGCTCATTCCACGCATCCGCAGCGGGGATAACGCACGTGACAAGCCCAAGCGGGCCGGCATGTCCTCAGGAACAGCTAAAATTTCCTCGGCCGGTGACCCGTCAAGGCCGGCGGCGAGCACCGAGGCAAAGCCACGAGTAGTCGGCGCCTCCGGGGGAGCGGAGAAGAACAAGCGCACCACTTGATCCGCACCCACCTCGACGACCAAAAACAGTGGCGACTGGCACTCCACTACCTGTTCCAGAAGTTCTGGATGCTCCGCTAAATGCGGTGGCAGCTCGGGTAACTCGCGGGAGTAATCCAACAGCAGTTCCAGTCTGTCGGCTTCCGGAACCTCGCTGAATTCCTCGACGATTTCTGCCAGCGCCGGGTTTAGTGCGCTCATGCGCGGGCTCCACGCTTAGCAGGAAGTTCGCCGTTGGCTTCGCCACGCACGATAGGCACACCCACCGCATTGCCCCACTCGGTCCATGAACCGTCATAGTTGCGTACGGATTCGAAACCCAACAGGTGCTTGAGCACAAACCAAGTGTGGCTGGAACGCTCGCCAATACGGCAATAGGCCACCACATCGTCGCCCGGCTTCAACCCGGCTTCCTCGAAGTAGATCGCTTCCAAGTCGGCGCGTGACTTAAACGTGCCATCGGCTGCGGCGGCCTTACCCCACGGCACCGAGGCGGCGGTCGGAATATGTCCGCCGCGCATGGCTCCCTCTTCGGGGTAATTTGGCATGTGGGTTCGTTCACCGGTGTATTCCTCAGGCGAACGTACGTCGATTAGCGGGTTGCCCAGGTGTTCGAGCACCTGTGGCAGGTAGGCGCGGATCACGCTGTCGTCGCGTTCGATCACCGGGTATTCGGCGGCGGTGACGGCAGGCTTCTCGGTGGAAGTCTCTCTCCCCTCGGCGATCCACTTGTCACGTCCGCCATCAAGCAAACGCACATCTTCGTGGCCAAAGAGGGTGAATACCCACAGTGCATAGGCAGCCCACCAGTTGGACTTGTCCCCATAAATCACGACGGTCGAATCACGGCTAATGCCCTTGGAGGCCATAAGTTCGGCAAAGGCCGCACCTTCCACGTAATCGCGGGTGACCTCATCGTTCAGCTCGGTGAACCAGTCGATCTTCAGCGCGCCGGGGATGTGCCCGGTGGAGTAGAGCAAAATGTCTTCGTTGGATTCGAGCACTACCAGGTTCTCAGCGCCCAGATTCGCTGCCAGCCAGTCGGTAGATACCAGACGTTCGGGATGGGCGTACTGCGCGTAGTTGGGGTTGTTCTCCAGCGGTAATGACATGCGTGATCACATTCCTTGTCTTGCGGTTTTTATCCGCTGGCGCGCGGGCGCCAGCCACATTCTCACCTTCTAGCCTAGTACCGAAGTGCAAACAATCGTGTGGGGTGCGACATTCTTCTCCATCTTCGAGCCTTAGCCAAGGTAAACTGGCCGATGGGCCGCAGGTAGTAGACCCAATCCATCACCCGCACGTCGAACTGAAGGACACCACCGAACGTATGGCCAAGATCATTCACCTGACACAGACCACACCGAACCTCTCGGTCGATGAACTGTTGGCCGGCTTCCACCCGTCCTACCGTTTTGGTGAGGTGTCCTTTAACACCTACCGTCCGGATCCTAACCAGCCTTCTCAGGCCGAAGCGGTCAGCAAACTGAGCAACTTCGCGCAAACTGTGGGTAAAAACAACGGTGCTGGGCTGTTCTCCAAGCTCTTCGGTAAAAAAACCACTGCCAAAAACGGCATGTACCTCGACGGCGGATTTGGTGTGGGCAAAACCCACCTGCTCGCGTCGCTGTGGCACGCTAGCCCCGGGCCCAAAGCCTTCGGCACCTTCGTGGAATACACCAACCTGGTCGGGGCATTGTCTTTCCGCCGCACCGTAGAGGTGCTCAGCGAATACAAGCTGGTCTGCATCGACGAGTTTGAGCTCGACGATCCAGGGGACACCGTGCTGATGTCTCGGTTGATGCGAGAGCTCTCCGACGCCGGAGTAAAACTGGCTGCGACCTCCAATACGCTTCCCGGCGCCCTCGGCGAGGGCCGCTTCGCCGCGGTGGATTTCCAACGCGAAATCAAGACCCTCTCGGAGCAGTTTGACGTGCACCGCGTAGACGGTGTCGACTTCCGCCACCGCGGCCTGCCCGACGCGCCGCAGCCGTTGGATGATTCGGCCATCGAGGAATTTGCCACCGAACGTTACCCAGAGGCAACTCTGGCGGTGGATGATTTCGCCGGCCTAGTGGCTCACCTGCATAAGGTTCACCCATCGCGCTACCGCCAGCTGCTGTCGGAAACAGATGCACTGGTCTTGCACAACGTGGACACCATCACCGATCAGTCGATCGCCTTGCGCTTCGTGGTTCTTGCTGACCGGTTATATGACAAGGATGTGCCGATCGTGGCCTCCGGTAAACCATTTAGCGAGTTGTTCACCGCAGAGATGATGGCCGGCGGTTACCAGAAGAAGTACTACCGCGCCGTCTCGCGTTTGACCGCCCTTGCCCGCGAGGGGCAGGTCGGCGAGCCCGCACTCTAATCACCGCTGAGTTTCAAGGATTTTCCTACTTCATCGTCGAGCGCCACGCTCGACGATGAAGTGCGTTAACAGCCCGGCCAGCAGCGCCCAAAACGCACCGCCAATCCCCAGCAGCGTGACATTACCGGCGGCTACCAGCACCGTCACCAACGCACTCAAACGCCAGTGCACATCTTGCATCGCGCCGAGTAGTGACTGCGTGAGGGTGGCTAGCAGCGCCAATCCTGCCGCAGCTTGGAATAAGCCCTCCGGCGATGCGCTGGCCACCGAAACAATCAGCGCACTAAACGCCGCGAAGAAAATATAGAAGCCTCCAGAGCTTACCGCAGCGCGCCAGCGTTTAGCCGGGTCCATTCCCGCTTCGGGCCCGGAAGCCAAGGCCGCGGTAATGGCCGCCAGATTAATTGCATGCCCACCAAAAAATGCGCTCACACCCGTTCCAGCACCGGTGAGCAGCATCGAGGAACGCCACGGCACGGTGTACCCAAAGGATTTGGCCACCGCCACCCCGGGGATATTTTGCGAAGCCATGGTCACGATAACTAACGGCACGCTAATGCTCACGATAGCCGCCCAAGAAAATTCCGGGCTTACCCACTCCAGACTCGGAAGTATCTCCAATTTTGACCACGCATTAGTCCCGGCAATATGCCACAGCCCAAAGCCCACCGCCGCCAGCATGCAAAGCACCACCGCAAATTTTGGGAAAAATCTGAGTCCGAGGAGAAACACCAGCAGGATGCCGAACGCCGGCACCGGAATCGCACCAAGCGCCGTGAATGGTTTCAGGCATAGCGGAAGCAATACGCCTGCGAGCATTCCCTGAGCAATCGGCACCGGAATGTGAGTCAGTAACCGCTGTAAAAAAGGGAGCAGCCCGGTTGCCATGATCAGCGCCCCTCCCACGATGAATGCGCCGACCGCTTGTTCGAAGCTAAAGGCTCCAGGAGCCAGCGCCGCGAGCATCGCAGCGCCTGGCGTAGACCAAGAAATTGTTAATGGTATGCGGTGCCTTAATGACAGCACGATGCTGCAAAGCCCCACTCCCAGAGAGAGGATCAGCAATCCGGAGGCGGCCTGACTCTCGGTCGCCCCGACCTGGAATAGCCCCGCAAGCACCACGGCAAAGGATGCGATGAATCCGACCATGGTGGTCACAAGGCCAGCGATGATCGCTTGAGGCAAGTCGTTGACGTGAGTATCTGTGCGTTCGGTCATAGAGACATTCTGTCAGGTCAAGCACGAGATAAAGCTATTGATTGTTAAAGCAAGAAAGGCACCGACGCAATGTCGGTACCTTTCCAGGATGCTTGGTCAAGGCCGAAGCACGAACACCAGGGGATTAGCCCTCGTTGTTCTGTCCTTCGTTTTGCTCAGCGTTGCCGCCAAGTCCACCTAGGAAGTCGTTAGCACCCTGCTGGGCACCGTCGACCTGGTCGGCGAACTTGCCGCCGGTCTTGTCATCGACAAAATTGCCAACGTTCTCAATACCTTCTGAGACTTGATCCGGGTTCTGCTTTGCGAATTCCTCTGCCTTGCCACGCAGATCATCAAATCCTGCCATGCTGCACCTCCATTCGACTGTGGGAACCCTTTTAGCTCCACAACTGTTACCCACCCTAAAACGAATTCTGTCTGCATGGAAGAGTCTGGAAATTCCCTGGCGTGTTGGTGCTGTGACCTTAAACGAAAAAGGGAATCACTTGGAGTGATTCCCTTTTTCATTTTTGGAGCGGTCAACGAGGTTCGAACTCGCGACCTCAACCTTGGCAAGGTTGCGCTCTACCAGCTGAGCTATGACCGCATGAATACTAATTCTCACTAGTATTCAGTGCGCGATACTGGGATCGAACCAGTGACCTCTTCCGTGTCAGGGAAGCGCGCTACCGCTGCGCCAATCGCGCCGAAGGATTCCGAAGAATCTCGACAGAAAACAAAGTAAACTCTGATTTCTCAGAGCGGACAACGAGGTTCGAACTCGCGACCTCAACCTTGGCAAGGTTGCGCTCTACCAGCTGAGCTATGTCCGCATTTGTGAATCTTGATCCGAAAATCAAGAGTCCGTGCGCGATACTGGGATCGAACCAGTGACCTCTTCCGTGTCAGGGAAGCGCGCTACCGCTGCGCCAATCGCGCAAAAAGAATAACTAACCTCTTTGCGAGGTGGGGACGGGATTCGAACCCGCGTAAACGGCTTTGCAGGCCGCTGCCTCGCCTCTCGGCCACCCCACCATACTCGGCCGAGGCCGAGTTGACTAATTTTACTTAGTCGATGTTTCTTTCTGCGAGCGGACAACGAGGTTCGAACTCGCGACCTCAACCTTGGCAAGGTTGCGCTCTACCAGCTGAGCTATGTCCGCAAAAAGTGTTTGTTTTTGCGCCGTTTCCGTTCGCTCCAACGAGTAAAAACTCTATACGAGTTTCCGCAGGCTTCCAAATCGAGAGCGTGAGATCTGGTTCACAAAGCCCAAAACCCGCGGAACTACGCGGAATATTCATGATTCTCGTTCGGACTAGGAGCAAAGCGTCCAGAGGCCATGCCATGATCGTGTGCATGACGTCACCGAAACTTGCTATTCAAACCGAATTGGGTCGAATGTACAGCCGTCAGGTGGGAGGGGAAGCTACCGTCCCCTCGATCACCACGGTCATCGGAATGGATAAAATGGATCTTTCCGGGTGGGCCGGCTATCTGGCAGCCAAGACTCTGTCGGAAGATCACCGTTTGTCCGAGGCGTTGTCCCAACCGAGCAAAATGCGATCCTTAGTGCGTGATTCTGCCGCGGCCGCCGAACGCTTCCGGGACTCGGCTGCAGCCCGCGGGGATCGGGTTCACAACTACGCCGAACACTACGCGTTGCGTGCCTTAGGCGAACCCGAGCAACTTCACAAGGCGCACGCAGAACTGGAAGCCAACAACGAGCTGGGCTTTGCCGCACACTTTGAAAAGTGGTGGGAGCAGTATCGGGTGCAGCCACTAGCCACCGAGGTAACGGTGTGGAATCACAGTGTTGGCTACGCGGGAACCATTGACCTGGTCGCCCGAATCGGTGGCAAGGTGTGCTTGGTGGATTACAAAACTAAGGCCATGGACCGCGAGGGATTCGTGAAAACCCCGGATGACAAAGTCATCATGCAGCTTGCGGCGGCCGCCAAAGCCGAAGAGCAGGTGCTCGATGCAGAAGCCGGCCTGTGGCAGGACTGGCCGCATGGCACCGATTCGATGCTGCTGGCGGTCGCGCTGGGGGAGGGTGGAAGCCGTACTTTTATGGCGCCGGTTCAAGCGCTCCCAGATTACTGGTCGAAGTTTTACGCACTGCGCCGCAACTGGGACGCGCAGTTCAAGATTGCCCAAGCGCGTGCCTCACTGGTGGAAATCACGCCGCCGCCTCAGGACCAGTCGCCTGCGGCACCGTAGACTGGTGTAGTTAGTGCCGGCACGCCCGGCACTGACACTTCGCACAGCACTACTAAGGGAGCCACACGTACTATGGCGATTTTGGGAATTCGGATCATCGGTGATCCCGTTCTACGCACACCAGCGCAGGAGGTGACCGAGTTTGGGCCGGAAATCCAGAAGCTGGTCGACGACATGGATGAAACCATGGAAAACGTTGACGGTGCGGGCTTGGCGGCCCCCCAGGTAGGCGTATCACTGCGCGTTTTTACGTACCAAATTGGGGCCGAACGTGGTCACATCATCAACCCGGTACTTGAACTGAGCGAAGACTTCCAGACGGACGAAAACGAAGGTTGCCTGTCCATTCCCGGGATCTCCGCCCCCGTTGCCCGCAGGCGCCACGTGGTCGCTACCGGCTTCGACAAGTTCGGAAAACCGGTTCGTATCGAGGGCGAAGGCATGCTTTCCCGCTGCGTTCAGCATGAAACCGATCACCTCGACGGGGTGCTGTTCCTGGATCGGCTGGCCCCGGATGAGAAGAAAGCCGCTTGGCGCACGCTACGGGCCAGCAACTATGACCAAATGACCACCGCGACCGTGGCACAGCGCGCAGGATTCCTCGGATCCAGCTTCGGCGCCGGACTGGGGAACTAACTATGCGCATCCTTTTTGCTGGAACCCCGCAGGTTGCGGTCACCTCACTGAACTACCTAAATGACGCGGGTTTTGAGATCGCCGCGGTACTCACCCGCCCGGATGCCCCGCTGGGACGCAAACGCGTCATGACACCCTCTCCGGTGGCCGCACGCGCCGCGGAACTCGGGCTGGAAACCATCAAGTCGAACAAAATCGATGCCGAGGTGACGGCCCAACTAGCGGCGCTGAACCTCGATGCGGCAGCCATAGTCGCCTTCGGCGGGTTGGTTCCACAAGCCGCCCTGAGCGTTCCTACCCACGGCTGGATCAACCTGCACTTTTCGCTCTTGCCGCAGTGGCGGGGCGCCGCACCGGTGCAGCACTCGATCATTCACGGTGATGACATCACCGGCGCGGTCACCTTCCAGTTGGAAGCCGGATTGGATACCGGGCCGGTCTTCGGCCAGGTCACCGAGCGTATTGGTGAGTCAGATACCGCTGGAATCATGCTGGAAAAACTCAGTGAATCCGGCTCAATGCTATTGGTGCAAACCCTGCAGGCAATCGATTCGGGCCAGGCGCGGGCAATCGCCCAAAGCGGGTCGCACACCTATGCACCAAAAATTCTTGATGGCGACGCGCAATTAGATTTCACCCGCACCGCCACCGAAATTCGCCGCCGCGCCCACGGCACGAGCCCCTTCCCGGGACCTTGGGCCACCGCCGAGGAGTCCAGATATAAGTTCGGGCCGCTCAGCGAACGCCGCGAACGCACCGATCTGGCACCGGGTGGTGTACACATTGAGCCGGGCAAGCACCCCCAAGTCTTTATCGGCACCGCCACCTGGGCGTTGGAACTGTCAACTATTCAGCCTCCAGGTAAAAAAATGATGAACGCCTCCGACTGGGCCCGCGGAATCTTGACCCAAGGAACGAAAGTGAGCTTCGCATGAGCGAACACGATCCACACAACGAACCACGACGTAACGAAGCCGGGCGTACCCGCAACCGCGGGCAGGGGGACCGCCCCCGCCAGTACAGCCAGTCAGCCCCCGGGCAGCGTAAACGCGCCGCCGATCCGGCTCGCTTAGTCGCTTTTAAAGTACTGCGCGAGGTTTCCGCCAAGGACGCCTACGCCAACCTGGTCTTGCCCAAGATGATTCGCGAACACCAGCTGGAAAAGCGCGACGCCGGTTTTGCCACCGAACTGGCTTACGGTGCACTGCGCTCGCAGGGTTTCTACGACGCGATCCTCTCCACCTTGGTGGACCGGCCCTTGTCCGAGCTTGATCCGGCGATACTCGACGCACTGCGTTTGGGCGCCCACCAGCTGCTGGCGATGCGCGTGCCAAAGCATGCGGCGTTAGATGAAACCGTGTCCTTGGCGCGCGCGCAGATTGGCGCCGGACCCTCGGGACTGATCAACGCGGTCTTGCGCAAGGTCAGCCTGATTGAGCCCGAACAGTGGGTCGCGCAGCTGACCGCGGCTACCACCAGCGAGTCTGAAAAACTCTCCATCGAGCACTCGCACCCGGACTGGATCGTGCGTGCACTACGCGGCGCATTGATCGCGCACGGCCGCGAGGCCACCGAACTTCCTGCGTTGCTTGAAGCGGACAACCTCGCCCCGGTAGTCAACCTGGTCGCCCTGCCCGGCCTGGGCACCGTGGACGCGGCGCTGGAAGCTGGCGCCGAGCCGGGCACCCTGGTGGCCGATTCGGCCACCTATAAGCATGGCGATGTGGCCCGCGTGCCTGGCGTGCGTGAGGGAACCATCCGTGTGCAGGATGCCGGCAGCCAGCTGGTAGCCCGCGCGCTGGCCAGCATTGAGTTGCCGGTGCCAGGCGAAGATACCTACTGGCTCGATCTCTGTGCAGGTCCCGGCGGTAAGGCGGCGTTGCTCGGCGCACTAGCCGTCCAGCGCGACGCGCGGCTGACCGCAAATGAACCTACCGAACACCGTGCCCGGCTGGTTGAACAGTCCATGTCTGCGGTGCCAGGAGATTTCTGGATGGTCACCACCAAGGACGGCCGCGACTACGGCACCGAAGAATTTGCCGGGGACTATGACCGCATCATGGTTGACGCGCCCTGCTCAGGGCTTGGCTCGCTACGCCGCCGACCAGAATCCCGCTGGCGCAAGCAGCCTCGTGACATCCCGGAGCTGACCAGCCTGCAGGGTGAACTGCTCAGCGCCGCGTTCAGCGCGGTGCGCGTGGGCGGGGTGATCGGCTTTGTCACCTGCTCGCCGCATATGGCGGAAACGCGTCTGGTGGTCGAAGATTTCCTCAAGTCGCACTCGAACGCCACATTGCTGGATACCGGGGCCGCGGTCAGCGCTGTCGCCCTGGACGGTTTCCCGGCCAGCGGCCACGAACTTGCCGGTGGCAGCACCGCGCAGCTGTGGCCGCATGTGCACGGCACCGACGCCATGTTCATGGCGATCATCACCAAAACCGCCTAGTTCGCGGCCTAATTTCCAGCGTCCCATCCAAGGAGCACCGATGAGCCACCCGCGCATTAACCCGTCGATCCTTTCCGCAGACTTCGCCAACCTCGCCAGCGAGTTGGAACGTATCCACACCGCAGACGCGGTCCACGTGGACGTGATGGACAACCATTTTGTGCCAAATCTGACCCTCGGGCTTCCCGTGGTGGACGCGCTGCAAAAGACCAGCAAGCTGCCGATCGACGTGCACTTGATGATCGAAAACGCCGATCGCTGGGCTCCGGAATATGCACAGCTCGGTGTGGACTCGGTGACTTTTCATGCCGAGGCCTCGGCCGCGCCGATCCGTCTGGCCCGCGAATTGCGTGCCGCCGGATCCAAGGCGGCGATGGCGTTGCGTCCGGCCACCCCGGTCGAACCGTACTTGGACATGCTCGGTGAGCTGGACATGATCTTGTTGATGACCGTTGAGCCGGGTTTTGGCGGACAGAAGTTCCTGGATCTGGTGCTGCCGAAGATCAGGCGCACCGCCAAGGCTATTGCCGGCACCGGCAAACCAATCGCCCTGCAGGTGGACGGCGGCATCTCCCGGGATACGATCCTGCGCGCCGCCGAGGCCGGAGCCGACGTATTCGTGGCGGGTTCCGCGGTGTACTCGGCGCCGGAACCTGCCGCCGAAATTGACGCATTAAGAAACCTTGCGCGCATCACCGGCTAAGATGTGTCAGACTAGGTGTTAATAAACACGAATACGTGCTCCGGGGTCGGTGTAAGTCCGAACCGGCGGTGATAGTCCGCGACCCGCTTCCAAAGCCACAAGCTGAGGAAAGCGGTTGAGCCGGTGAAATTCCGGTACCGACAGTTAAAGTCTGGATGGGAGAAGCACGGGTTTGATTTGCCGTTGGCGATGCTGACCGGACCGCTCTAGGGAGCCCTCCGCGCACTACGTCTAGGCCATCAAATGCACACCCCCGGAGCCGCCGCTTCGAGAAGGGTGAATGATGGATATTCTGCGGTGGCTCATTGAAGCTTTTAACTCACAAATTGCGATCGGTTCCTCGGCACTTTTGGTGCGCGAGGTCGTCGGCAATATTTTTGGTCTAGCCAGCGCGCTAGGCGGCATGCGCCGTAAAATCTGGGCTTGGCCCGTAGGTATAATCGGCAACCTCTTACTGCTCACCGTCTTTCTGGGCAGCATTTTCGACACCGGTTATAGCGCCAACCTCTGGGGTCAGGCCGGACGGCAAATCATGTTCATCGCCGTGTCCTTCTACGGATGGGTGCGTTGGAAGCAGGCCCGCGATGAAAACGGCGCAGGCCACGCGGTCACCCCGCAATGGGCGTCAAATAGGGCCCGAGTGGCTCTGGTAGCGATCCTCATTGTTGGCACCGTGGCGCTGACCCCGCTCTTCAGGGCGTTAGGCTCTTACGATCCGGTCTGGGCCGACGCCTGGACCTTCGTCGGTTCGCTGCTGGCCACCTATGGCATGGCCAAGGGCTGGGTCGAATTTTGGCTGATCTGGGTCGCGGTGGACGCGGTCGGCGTACCATTGCTTTTCTCCGCTGGTTACTACGCCAGCGCCTTCATGTACCTGTTCTACGGTGGTTTCACCATCGTTGGCTTCTTCGTCTGGATGAAGGCTAAAAGGAACGAAAAACCGGCGATCGAAACCGAAATGCCCGATCCGACTATCAGGGGGAACAAGTCATGATCGAAACCGCAGATCTGGACCAGGCACTGCGCACCGCACTGGAAGCTGCGATGCGCGGCGCGCGCGGCGCCAACCCACTCGTCGGCGCGTGCGTGCTGGACGGGGCGGGACGGGTGATCGCCACCGGTTTCCACCTCGGCGCCGGCAACCCGCACGCGGAAATTGACGCGCTGCGCCGTTTAGGCCGGATGGATCGTGCCCAAGCCCAGGAGCTGACCATGGTGGTCACGCTGGAACCGTGCAACCACACCGGACGCACCGGTCCCTGCGCCCAGGCTATCGCCAACGCCGGCATCGGACATGTGCACTATGCGATGAGCGATGACACCAGCGCAGCCAGCGGCGGGGCGCAGTTCCTGCGTTCGCGTGGCGTCCAGGTGACCCAGAGCGAAAATAATCAGGCGGCCTGGGAGCTAAACCACCGCTGGTTCCGCGCCAAGGCAGAAAATCGCCCCTTCATCACGGTGAAAACCGCGCAATCCCTGGACGGACGGATCAACGCGCCCGACGGCAGCAGCCAATGGATTACCTCGGATGCCTCGCGCAACCACTCGCATGGGCTGCGTGCCCGAGTAGACGCGATCGTCGTCGGCACCAATACGGTGATCGCCGACGATCCGCGGTTGACCGCGCGCACCGCCGCCGGGGGACTGCACGAGCACCAGCCTTACCGTATTGTGATGGGGCACCGCGAACTGCCAGAAAACCTGGCCCTGGCCTATGACAGCAACTGGGAACAGCTGCGCACCCATGAGGTCTCCGAGCTCATCGAACGCGCCACCGAACTGGGCTTTAATCACCTGCTCATCGAGGGCGGTTCGATCATCGCCTCGGCCTTCATCGAAGCCGGCCTGGCGGATGAAATCTACTGCTACCAGGCCCCGGTGATTATCGGCGCGGGCAGCACCTCGGTGAATATCGCCTCGGTGACCACCCTGTCCCAGGCCCGGCATTTCAGGCTCGACGCCCACCAGTCTGACGCACTGACCCGGCTGGACGCCGACGTGATGATGCATCTTGAACCGCTGCCCGAGCGCGCAGCCAGAACTTTCTAGAAGGAAATCACAGCATGTTTACCGGAATTATCACCGGCACCGGAACGGTGCTGGCAATCACCAACCAACCCGAGCAAGACCTCGCCGTGCTCACGCTCAAGGCTCCCGGCCACGCCGGAGACCTGGGCCTAGGTGGCTCTCTGGCGGTCAACGGCGTGTGCCTGACCGCCACCGAATTAGATGGCGACACCGTCAGTGTGGACGTGATGGGTGAAACCCTGCGGCGCACCAGCACCGGAGCGTTGCATCCGGAGTCGGTGGTCAACCTGGAGCGCTGCACCCCTGCCGGGGCCAGGCTCGACGGGCATGTCGTGCAGGGCCACGTCGACGCGGTCGGCACCGTACTGGCCCGCAAGGATCACGGACAGTGGACCACCTTCCGCATCTCGGTACCCGATGACTACGCACCGCTCACCGCGGAAAAAGGCTCCATCGCACTTGATGGCATTTCGCTGACGATCACCGCGGTGTCCCCGGCAAGCGCCACCGGAGCGCACTGGGTGGAGGTCGGCATCATTCCGATCACCCTGCAGGAAACCACGATGGGCACCCGCCAACTGGGCGACGCCATCAACATCGAGGTAGACGTGCTGGCCAAGTACGTGGCACGGCTGAACGAGTTTGGAGGCCGGAACTAATGGCCGGCAAGGAACTTGATTCGATCCCTGCCGCCTTAGCCGCGCTTGCCGCCGGTGGCGCGGTAGTAGTAGTGGACGACGAAGACCGCGAAAACGAAGGTGACATTATCTTCGCCGCGCAATGTGCCACCCCAGAACTGATGGGTTTCACGATCCGTTACACCTCCGGGGTAATCTGTGTGCCTTTGGACGCTGCCCGCGCCGATCAGCTGGGCCTGGCGCCGATGGTCGGTATCAACCAGGATTCTAAAGGCACCGCTTTCACCGTGTCCTGCGATGCCGCTAGCGGGATCAGCACCGGAATTTCGGCCGCTGACCGGGCGCTGACCTCACGTCTTCTGGCCGATCCTGACACGGTGGCGGCCCAGCTATCGAGGCCAGGGCACATCTTCCCGCTGCGCGCCGCAGCCAACGGCGTGCTTGAACGCCGCGGACACACCGAAGCGGCCGTGGACCTCTGCCGCGGTGCGGGACTTGAACCGGTGGGTGTGATCGGAGAGATCGTCAACGACGACGGATCAATGATGCGCCTCGATGAGCTGCGCGTTTTCGCTGCAGAGCACCAGCTGCCGCTGATCAGCATCGACGATTTGGCCCGCTGGCGCCGGGTCAACGACGAAATCGCGCTGACCGAAGCGGTCAAGCTACCCACCCCCTTTGGTATCTTCAGCGCCCGGGCGGCCTCCGTGGAAGGCCATGAACACATCGTGCTCAGCCACCCGGCCCCCACCGTGGATGGACCGACGAACCTGGTGCGCATTCACTCTGAATGCCTCACCGGCGACGTCTTTGGCTCCTACCGTTGTGATTGCGGCGAGCAGCTTCATGCGGCACTGGAGCAGATTGCCGCCGAGGGCGGACATCTGGTGTACGTTCGCGGGCATGAGGGCCGGGGCATCGGGCTATTCAACAAGCTGCGCACCTACGCGCTGCAAGAACAGGGTGTGGATACGCTCGACGCAAACCTGCACTTAGGCTTCCCGGCGGATGCGCGCGAATACTTCGCGGTCGCCGCCATCCTCAAACACCTGGGTATCGATGAGATCCGCTTGCTGACTAACAATCCCGATAAGCAGGCACAGCTCATCCAAGCCGGCGTGCAGGTCACCGAGCTGGTCCCCAGCCGCATCGCCCCGCGCAGCGAAAATGAAAGCTACCTGCGCACCAAACAGCAGCGCTTCGGCCACGACCTGCAATTGCCGCACACTAAAACGACCTTCTAATAAAGCTTCAAACAAAATTTTAGGGAGAACCCCATGAGCAAGCACGGAGCCCCGAGCAACGTCGCCGATGAACTGAAGGCACTTGACCTCTCCGGTCTTAAAGTCGCGATCATTGCCGCCAGCTGGCATGAGGTCATCATGAATGGCCTGATCGACGGCGCGCAGCGTGCCGCTCGCGACGCGGGCATCGAACCCGCTCTTATCCGCGTACCGGGGACCTTCGAGTTACCAGTGGCCGCCAGCCATCTGGCACAGAACTACGATGCCGTGGTCGCGCTCGGCGTGGTTATCCGCGGCGGAACCCCGCACTTCGATTACGTCTGCCTGGCGGCGACTAACGGGCTCACCGACGTTTCGGTAAATACCCGCACCCCGGTGGGCTTCGGTGTGCTCACCTGCGATGACGAAAAGCAGGCGCTGGATCGGGCAGGTTTGGAAGGCTCCAGCGAAGATAAAGGCTACGAAGCCTTCTCCGCCGCTGTGATGACCGTCGCAGCGCTACGCTGAAATAGGGTTTTGGCGTCACAAAGCGAGCTCGAAGTTCGAGCGTTGGCCGGAAAACCGATAAGCTGGTGCACGTGAAAACTTTTGACGAGCTCTTCAGCGAATTGTCGCTCAAGGCCCAAACCCGCCCGGAAGGCTCTCGTACCATCGCCGAACTCGATTCGGGTGTCCACGGCATCGGCAAGAAAGTTGTCGAGGAAGCCGCCGAAGTATGGATGGCTGCCGAGTACGAAAGTGACGAAGAAACAGCGGAAGAAATCTCCCAGCTGCTTTACCACTTGCAGGTTTTGATGATTGCCAAGGGTCTATCCTTGGCCGACGTTTACAAGCATCTTTAGCCGTCGCGCTGCTGCGACCGGGTTTTTCAACTCGGTCGCAGGCATCGCCCGGCGGCAGTAACAACGGCCAACTAATCCCTTGGCGCTTGTTTTTGGCATCTCGCCGCAGCGCCACACTCATGAAACGAGTAAATAAATGCTACGCGTAGCCCTGCCCAACAAAGGCGCACTGTCCGAAATCGCTTCCACCATGTTCAAGGAAGCCGGTTACCTCCAGCGACGCGACACCCGCGAATTGGTACTCGTCGACGAGGAGAACCAGGTTGAGTTCTTCTACCTGCGCCCCCGCGATATCGCCGTCTATGTCGGCCGAGGAATCCTGGACATTGGAATCACCGGTCGCGATCTATACCTAGACGCCGATGTAGACGACGACGTGGAAGAGCAGCTCTCGCTCGGAATCGGCAAGTCGGCCTTCCGCTTTGCCGCCCCGGTGGGCGCGTTCAGTTCCATCGACGAACTCAACGGCAAGCGCATTGCCACCAGCTATGACATTCTGCTTGACCACTTCCTGAAGAAGAATGGTATCAACGCCAGCGTTGTCCGACTCGACGGCGCGGTGGAATCCTCGGTACGCCTTGGCGTAGCCGATGCCATCGCCGATGTTGTCGAGACCGGCAACACCATCAAGGCTGCCGGGATGGAAATCTTTGGCGACGTACTGCTCCAGTCCGAAGCCGTGCTTATTGGCCGGGTCGGACACAAGCCAGCCGGACTTGACGTGCTGATTCGCCGCCTCTCTGGTGTGCTTGTTGCGCGCCAGTACGTGATGCTGGACTACGATATCCGCCGCACACAGGTCGAAGAGGCTTGCGCGCTGACCCCTGGCTTAGAGTCGCCTACGGTCTCTGACCTCGCGAACTCCGACTGGTGCGCGGTGCGCGCAATGGTCAAAAAATCGCAGACCAACAACATCATGGACGAGCTGTACGACGTCGGCGCCCGCGCGATTCTGGTCAGCCAGATCCACGCTTGCCGCATCTAGCCACGCCAACTCAGGAGAAACAGCTCATGACCGTAGCAATCCGTGTCATTCCCTGCCTTGACGTTGACGCCGGCCGGGTAGTTAAAGGCATCAATTTTGAAGGCTTGCGTGACGCCGGTGACCCGGTGGAACTCGCCCGCCGATACAACCTGGCCGGAGCCGACGAACTGACGTTCCTCGACGTCACCGCATCCAGCTCCGATCGCGAAACAACTTTTGAAGTTGTCCGGCATACGGCAGAAGAAGTTTTCATTCCGTTGACCGTTGGCGGGGGAGTGCGCGCCGCAGAGGACGTAGATCGTCTGCTGCGCAACGGTGCTGATAAGGCTTCGATCAACACCGCCGCGGTGGCTCGACCTGAGGTCATCAACGAAATTACCGAACGATTCGGTTCGCAGGTATTGGTTCTTTCGCTCGATGCACGCCGTACCGACGATCCAAACATCGCCTCCGGTTACGAGGTCACCACTCACGGTGGCCGCAAAGGCACCGGTATGTGCGCGGTGGCTTGGGCAAAGGATGCCGCCGAGCGTGGCGTCGGTGAGATCTTGCTGAACTCGATCGATGCCGACGGGACCAAGGACGGGTTTGATCTGGAAATGATTCGTGCCGTGCGTGCCGCGGTGAAGGTTCCACTGATCGCTTCCGGCGGCGCGGGCAAGCCCGAAGACTTCCCGCCTGCGATCGAAGCCGGCGCGGACGCGGTATTGGCTGCCTCGATCTTCCACTTCGGCCCTACCGACATGATCGCCAAGGTCAAAGATAAAATTCGCGAAGCTGGTTACCCGGTCCGCTAATACGTGTTTCTAAGATGGGCCAGTTCGTTCACTGAGAATGAACTGGCCCATCTTTGTACGTTAACCCTTGTTGCTATTGACTAACTAGTCACGGGCGATGAGTTCCTTCTTGGTTCTCCACACATCGATTTCAATGGGGTCGCTAGGTACCGCAGCTTGCCCCGGAATTGACTGCCAAGGTCCGCCATCAACGCTGAACTCGCCTCGAAACAATGTCGTGAGTCCGACACTGTAGGTACCGGTTTCTTTATAGGAGTGGCTTGTTGGTGTCTCATCACGGAGTGTATGGTTTGGAGCTGGCTCTCCCGGGAAATCTAGGTTCCTCGTGTTTCCGTCACCGTACTTCCAATTCCAACCGTCAGGAATGGCCTTCACTCTGACTGGTTCACCATTCATACTTATGTTGAAATTTTGGCTCACAGCATCGGCCCAGAAATGTGAGTTTCCATTCCGGAGAGAGAACTTTTCAGGATCGCTTTTAACCTTGGAAGCAAGTATCGGTAAACTTCTAAATTTCGATGGACTGACTATGACCTGTTCTTGGCGCAACTCAGCATCGGGAATATTTGGCGGGGTTTCTTCTCCTGGGCAGAGTCCATGAGCGATTATCTGCTCACCTTTTCGTGGCCCTTCTATGAATCGAATAATACGCGTGTATGGGGACGAACCATCTTCGCACAACATAGCGTCAGGATTATGGTGACACCCACGCATATGCTCAATACCAACGGAGCAGGGGTTGAGGTATTGGATTTCGTATAGCGGTTTCGATGGATTTTTATCTCGCTTACGTTCATCAATATTGTCGTTGTAAAAACGATCCTTCTCAGGGAGAGTCTCGCGACATTCTCTCTTTTTCGTTTCGCCGTGGTCCTCTATGAATTCAATTACTTCATTACAATCACTGCGAGCGATGTCTTGCTGAGACCAGGTGAAGTACGGTGAGGCGACAATTGCCACTAAGAGCAGGACTTTTAGCATTGGGGATCACTTCGAAAAATCTACTTGAGACATCTTCCAAGCTTTATCCCACCGGAGAGTCGCAATCCCTAATGCTTCCTTTTTCCTAGCAGGGCTGTCCGCAATTTTTTGCGCAGGGGCTGAATAAACCGCTACTTTGTCCGTTCTAGCACCGAACTCGACAAGGGCCTCATCATCAGAGATTAGCTTTACCCCGTAAACGTTTGTTCGATACTTTCCATCAACTTGCCAGTATTTCTTTTTTGCGTGGCTCTGAATTGGATCGATGAAGTTATCACCGCAAATACGACAAGTCCGGTTCGTAATTGCGATCAAATCATCGACGGAGTAGGTCTCCAATGAGTAGTTCATTACGTCAAAGTAGTACTTGACGAAAGCGATTGCGCCTTCCTCATTATGCTCCTTAGCAAGCTTTGGCATTTCAGGCTTTGGAACATTCTTCGCGGGACCTTTAGCCGTCGCTGGCTGATACTTGGGCTTCGTCGGAGATGGCGATGGCGTCGGTGAAGGGGATTTTTCAACTGAGGGTGAAGCCGATTCTGGAGGCTGCGGGGGAGAAGCACCGCCGGTGCAGGCGGTAACCGTCAATGCACAGGCCAAAAGGATCGATCGTGCCATTGCATTTTTCCGAGTGTTCATCAGAACTCTCCGAGCATGTCGAGGATAGCGTGTGAGCGTTAGCCTAGACCCATTGCACGGCTATTGGGAGAGCTAAGCCGAAACCTGTGGATATCGAAAGATAGACCTTCGGCTGGGAAAAGTGCCGAACGTAGTTAAAGCGAAGGGTGGTATCCGCGGATAATTTGTAACGCGCTCTCGCCAGCTTCGAAGGTGACTAGGGATTCAGAGGTGCGGCCGGAGGCATACATAGTCAATTCGGTCACCGGTCCATTGACGGAAACCGCGTTGGGCGCTTTCTTTGCGACATGACGTTGTCCGTCGGGGCGGCAGAGAATGATTCCAACCGGAGCTTTGCGGAAAAAGTAACGCGAGGTTTTGAGCAGTGATTGCCACAATAGCTCGGTGTATTCCTTGTCCAGTACCCGCGGGGCCCACTGGCTGCGCGCACGTCGAACATCTTCGGTATGAATGAAAAACTCGTTCAGGTTCAGCGCCTTATCAAGTTTCTCAAATGCGAACGGCGAATAACTTTTCGGCCCAGAACGGAATCGTCGCACCAGGGCGGTATAGCGTTCGGGGGTTTGCGATTCATCGGCGAGCTCCTGCAGGCGCGCTTCAAGTTTCGAAGCGACTGGCTTGAGTACAACGCCGGCGCTGAGCAATGAATTTTCGCGCAGAACGAGGTGCGCGGCGAGGTGCCGAGTCTGCCAACCGGCGCACAGGGTATCGGCGGTGGGGCCTGCTGCGAGCAGGGTCTCGGCCAACGCTAAACGGGAAGCTTGAACTAGGTGCATCACCTCTGAAACTAGCACGTACAGCAGGTTCTTGCGCGTTCCATGCGGCGGGTGTCGCCCAACGGTTAACTTTGGCTTTCAGCGGTGCGTCATGCTCGGGCACCTAGACGCTGAAACCCAGTATGCTAAAGGGGATGTCTACTTCGCATAGTGGCTCGAATTCGAGCACCGAAACAGAAAAACTTGACCCGCAGATCGCGCAAAAACTAAAGCGTGATGCCAATGGGCTCTTCGCCGCGATCGTGCAGCAGCATGATACCGGGATGGTGCTGATGCTTGGCTGGATGGACGACGAGGCGTTGCGCCGCACCCTGTCCAGCGGGCGCGTCACCTTTTACTCGCGCTCACGGCAGGAATATTGGCGCAAGGGTGATACCTCCGGGCACTCGCAGTATCTGAAGTCTGCCGCGCTGGACTGCGATGGCGACGCGCTACTGCTCAAGATTGATCAAGTGGGAGCCGCTTGCCATACGGGCACGCAATCCTGCTTCACCGATCGTGAGCTGCCGGCCGCCATCGGCCACCGCCCGAGCTAGTGCTGCGCCGGTAGTACGGCCGCGCCCGGGCCGATTTTCGGGCGGCATCACCTGAGTTTAAGCGTTGAAAAGAAGTTGAATGAAAACCCTAGGCAAGATTTCCCCGTCCCGCGAAGCCTTTTTGGCCATGGCGCCGAACCGCCGCGTCATTCCGGTCACCATTTCGGTGCTGGCAGATTCGCTGACCCCGATCGGTTTATACCGCTCGTTGGCTGGCGGCCGGCCGGGCACCTTCTTGATGGAGTCCGCCGCCCCCGGTGGGGTGTGGAGCCGGTACTCCTTTGTGGGGGTGAACTCGCCGGCGACGCTCAGTACCCGCGGCGGCGAAGCCTATTGGCAAGGGCATGTGCCCGAGGGGCTGCCCACCGGTGGGGTGAGCGTGGAGGTTCTGCGTGACACCGTGCGCGCGCTGCACACCGAACCGATCCCGGGGATGCCGCCCTTGACCGGCGGCATGGTCGGTTTCATCGGCTGGGAATGCGTGCGGCACTGGGAGCATCTGCCCAATCCGCCGATCGATGACCTGAACATCCCGGAACTGAGCATGAATCTGGTCGCCGACATGGCAGCTCACGATGCAACCGAGGGGACCGTGACGCTGATTGCCAATGCGATCAACTTTGACGGCAGCGCGCAACGCGTGGAGCAGGCTTACGATGGCGCGGTGGCTCGACTGCAGGCGATGCTCGATCAGCTGGGCAGCCCCCTGGAAACGACTGCCACCACCTTGCAGGGCACCGATGTGCCGCGCGAGAAGCTGATGGAAGAGGTTACACACTCCTGGGCGGAAAACCAGTACCTGGACGCGCTGGCCAAATCCAAAGAGGCGATTGTGGATGGGGAAGTCTTCCAGATCGTTGTTTCACGGCGCTTTGAACTTGAAACGCAGGCCGACGCGTTGGACGTCTACCGGGTGCTGCGGGCGACGAACCCGAGCCCGTATATGTACCTGTTCAACTTTGAAAACGAGGATGGCGAGCCGTTCCAGATCGTCGGTTCATCCCCGGAGGCGCTGGTTACGGTCAACGACTCCCACGTGGTCACGCACCCGATCGCCGGATCCCGGCCACGGGGGGCAAACTACGAAGAAGACCAGCTCTATGAAAAGTCCTTGCTGGCCGATGAGAAGGAGCGCGCCGAGCACCTGATGCTGGTGGATCTCTCGCGTAATGATCTCTCCCGGGTCTGCCAGGCGGGCACCGTGGAAGTCACCCAGTTTATGGAGGTCGAACGCTTCAGCCACATCATGCACCTGGTTTCCAATGTGGTCGGGAAGGCGCGTGAGGACGTCGACGCGTACGACGTACTCGCGTCCACCTTCCCGGCCGGCACCCTGTCCGGGGCGCCCAAGCCGCGCGCTTTGCAGCTCCTGGATCAGTACGAACCATACCGCCGCGGGGTGTACGGTGGCGTGGTGGGTTATCTGGATTTCGCCGGCGACATGGATATGGCCATCGCGATCCGCTCCGCATTGCTCAAGGACGGCCGTGCCTATGTGCAGGCCGGGGGCGGTATCGTGAACGATTCGAATTTCGCCGATGAAGCGCTGGAAACCGTGAATAAGGCTGCGGCTCCGCTGCGTGCGGTATATGCCGCCGCAACGATGCGCCAAGCCCAAACCGAAATTGGTGAAAGCAAGTGAACAAACACCTATCTGCCCGCAATACCGCGCTGCTCGGTGTGCTCGGTGCGTTGCTGGGCCTCTGGACCGCGACGCGCACCTGGATTACCGTCGACGTGGAATCGGGCACCGTGCAGGTCCCGCAGATTATTGTTGCTGGATCCACCGCAGCGGCCTCGGTCACCGCCGTCTGTGTGGCGGTGCTGGCCGGAGCGCTGGCGCTGCTGATCGCCGGGAAGATCGCGCGCTACATCATCGGGGTTATTACCGTCCTAGCCGGGGCCTCCGTGATCACCTCCGGAATCAGCGCCCTGGCTAACCCGCAAGCGGCGGCGGCCAGTGCCGTCGCGGAGGCCACCGGGCTGACCACTAGCGCCGGAGATTATGCGGTGTCCGCATGGCCCGCGATCACCGTGCTGGCCGGGGCGGTCATCGTGCTCCAAGGCCTGCTAGTACTGGTGATCAGCGGGCGCTGGAAGAAGAGCTCAAAGTACGACCGGAAGGTTGATACCGCCGGGCAGCCGCCGGCGGATGCTCAATCGCGGGGCATTTCCGATTGGGAGCAGCTGTCCAAGGGCGAGGACCCCACCACCGGCGAACGCTAAGTGATGGCCGCCACCTGGGTGAAATGAAGCGCCGTGGAATAGGCCAACGGCGCGGGCAAGTGGCAGAATAGTAATCGAAGACCAAAGCGCTGACCGTCTCACGCAGACGGAGCGCACCCCCAGAAGAGTAAAGGGACACATCTAGTTATGTCGCAAAACACCGAGATTGATCCGGTCTACACCGAAGAAATCGGCCACGGCAACTCGATCGCAGCCTGGGCCTGCGTCGGCATCATGACCATCGGCTTCATCATCGGCGGGATCGCTTTCGCATTCCACAACTCCACCGTGGTGTACGCGAGCATCGGCGTCGTAGTGCTCGGCTTGATCGTCGGCTGGATCATGAAGAAGGCCGGTTTCGGTGTGGGCGGTTCGCGCAGCGGAGCAGCACACTAAATTGAGCGTACTTGATGACATCATCGCGGGCGTCCGGGAAGACCTGGGCGCCCGTCGCGCCATCCTGAGTCTGGAATCGGTCAAAGCCGCCGCGCGGGACACTCCGGCCGCGCTCGATGCCTACGCAGCACTCGGTGGACACCGCGACCAGAGCGCCCGGGACACCACCTTGAAGGTGATCTCCGAGGTCAAACGCAAGTCCCCCTCCAAGGGAGCGCTCGCGCAGATCCCGGAACCAGCGGTACTTGCCGCAGCCTACGAGGCCGGAGGCGCGTCGGTCATCTCGGTGTTGACCGAAGCCCGGCGTTTTGGCGGTTCTCTGGCCGATCTGGACGCGGTGCGTTCTGCGGTGCGCATTCCTGTGCTGCGCAAGGACTTCACGGTCGATGAGTACCAGATTTACGAGGCCCGCGCCCATGGTGCGGACCTGATATTGCTAATTGTTGCGGCCCTGGATGATGAAACCTTGGCCAGTTTCCTACAATTGACTCACCAGCTAGGCATGAACGCGCTGGTGGAGACGCATACCGAAGAAGAGATCGTCCGGGCCGTCAAGGCCGGAGCAAAAATTATCGGTGTGAACGTGCGCAATTTGAAAACGCTCGACGTGAACGTAGACACCTTCGCGCAGCTTGCTCCGCTGCTGCCGCCGGACGCGGTGATCATCGCCGAATCCGGGGTGGAGTCGGTGGCACAGGTGCAAACCTATGCGGCAGCCGGCGCCGACGGCATTCTGGTGGGCGAGGCGTTGGTGAAACACGCTGACCCGCAGGCCACCGTTGCGCAGTTCATCGCCGCCGGGACAGCTGCCAAACCGGCACGCTGACCACGGCGCATCCAGTATTTGATGCCCCGCCTAGGAACGCTCCTTGGCGGGGCATCGCCCAACATTTTCAAGAAAGAGGGAGTCGATGAACGCATCGGATGACTCGTTGAAACATGCAAGTGGACCCTACTTTGGCCAGTATGGGGGACGTTGGATGCCCGAATCCCTCATGGCTGCAATGGACGAACTGACGGCGACCTTTGAGGATGCCAAGGCCGATCCAGCCTTCATTGAAGAGGTCAAAGAGCTCAACCGGAACTACTCCGGACGCCCCTCACTGCTCACCGAGGCAAAGCGCTTCTCCGCGCAGGCCTGCGGCGGCGTGCGGATTTTTCTGAAGCGTGAAGACCTCAACCACACCGGCAGCCACAAGATCAACAACGTGCTCGGCCAAGCACTGCTGGCCAAGCGCATGGGTAAAACCCGGATCATCGCGGAAACCGGAGCCGGCCAGCACGGCGTCGCCTCGGCTACCGCGGCCGCGTTGATGGGCCTTGAATGCGTGGTCTACATGGGCGCCGAAGACACCCGCCGGCAGGCGTTGAACGTCGCGCGCATGCAGCTGCTCGGCGCCACGGTGATCCCGGTGACCGTTGGCTCCCAAACGCTGAAGGACGCGATCAACGAAGCGCTGCGCGACTGGGTCGCGAACGTGGACAACACCCACTACCTGTTGGGCACCGCTGCCGGAGGACACCCATTCCCCGCCATGGTGCGTTACTTCCACCAGGTCATCGGCGAAGAAGCCCGCGAACAGGTGCTCGCGCAGACCGGACGCCTACCGGATGCCGTCACCGCCTGCATCGGCGGCGGCTCGAACGCCATCGGCATCTTCCACGGTTTCCTGGACGACAAAGACGTTGAACTCTATGGCTACGAGGCCGGCGGCGACGGTGTGGATACCGGCCGCCACGCAGCCACCATCACGCTGGGCAAGCCCGGCGTGCTGCACGGCGCGAAGAGCTACCTGATGCAGGACGATGACGGTCAGACCATCGAATCCCACTCGATTTCCGCCGGTTTGGATTACCCTGGCGTTGGCCCGGAGCATTCCTACCTGGCCGACATCGGCCGGGTGCACTACGAGCCGGTCACCGATACCGAGGCCATGGACGCGTTTAAGATCCTGTGCCGCACCGAGGGCATTCTGCCGGCGATCGAGTCCGCTCACGCCTTGGCCGGTACCATCCGCCTGGCCCAGCGCAAGCTCGCCGAGGGTGCACAACCCGAGGAAACGATCATTATCGCGAACCTGTCGGGGCGTGGGGACAAGGATGTTTCCACCGCCGCACAATGGTTTGGAATGCTCGAAGAAGATGCAGCAAACACCCCGGAAGGCAACTAGATGTCGCGTGTGACAAGTGCAGAAAAAATCGCGGCGGCACGAGCCGAGGGGCGTCCTGCGCTGATCGGCTACCTGCCAGCGGGCTTCCCGGATGTGGAAACCAGCATCGAGGCAGCCGTCGCGCTAGCCGAGAACGGTGTGGATGTTATTGAAATGGGCATCCCCTACTCGGATCCGGTGATGGACGGAGCGGTGATCCAGGAAGCCACGGTGCAGGCCTTGGCCAACGGTTTCCGTGTCTCGCAGATTTTTGACATCGTGCGCGGAATTACCCAGCGTACCAGCGCGGCCGTGATGGTGATGACCTATTGGAACCCGGTGCTCAGCCTGGGCGTGGACGAATTTGCCAGGCGCTTTGCCGAAGCTGGCGGCGCCGGTCTGATCACCCCGGACCTGGTGCCCGACGAAGCCGATGAGTGGTTTGCCGCCAGTGAGAAGTACGGACTGGAGCGGGTCTTTCTGATCGCCCCGAGCTCCACCGAGGCCCGCGTGAAACGAACCGTCGACGCATCGACCGGATTCGTCTACTGCGTTTCGCTGATGGGTGTCACCGGTGCGCGCTCCGAGGTATCCTCCGCCGCCCAAGCGGTCGTGGACGCGGCACATGGCGCCGGCGCGGAAAACGCCTGTGTCGGTCTGGGCGTCTCGCGCCGCGAACATGTGCAAGAAATCGGCAGCTACGCCGACGGCGTGATCGTCGGTACCGCACTTGTTGCCGCGCTGCGTGACGGGGGAGTGCCGGCCGTGGGCCGCCTGGCCGCGGCATTGAGCGGGCGGGCCTAACCGATGTTTCCGGCTTCCATCCCATCTCCGCCGGTCGAGTTTTCCAAGTTTTCGATCGGCCCGCTGACCATCCACGCCTATGCGCTGTGCATCCTGGTGGGCATCGTGCTGGCGCTCTGGCTGACCAGCCGGCGAATGCGCGCCCGCGGCGGGGATTCGGATCAGCTCTGGGACATCGTTATCTGGGCGATTCCTTTTGGCATCGTCGGCGGACGGCTCTACCATGTGCTGATTACCGATCCCGGCTACTATTTTGGGCTTGGCGGGCAGCAGTCGCACTGGGCCGAGATTCCGCAGCTGTGGCTGGGCGGACTAGGCATTATGGGGGCGATCTCGCTGGGCATCGTCGGTGCGTGGATAGGCTGCCGGCGCACCGGAGTACGGCTTTCGGCGTTTATCGACGCGGTGGCGCCGGGCGTATTGCTGGCCCAGGCCGCCGGACGCTGGGGCAACTGGTTCAACCAGGAGCTCTTTGGCGCGCCGACCACCTTGCCCTGGGGACTGCAGATCGACCCGGAACACTACAACTTCCCGGACGGACTGCCGGCCGATACGCTCTTTCACCCCACATTCCTCTACGAATCACTGTGGAATGTCCTGGGTGTGGTGGTGCTGCTCGCGCTGGATAAGAAGTTCAAACTGCGCCGCGGGGCGATGTTCTGCTGCTACGTGATCTGGTATGGCATCGGCCGCACCTTCACCGAGTCGCTGCGCCTGGATCCGGCAGAAATCATCACCATCGGGCCGCTGTCGCTGCGCATCCACCAGTGGCTGGCCATCGGCTTGGTAATTTTCGGATCGCTGGCGCTGAGCTATGTGCTGGCTAAGCTGCGCCCCGAGGGTAAAGATTCGTTATTCGCCGACGGCCGGGAACCGGCTGCGGTCCAAGCCGGTGCGTCCGAGTCCGCGCCGCAGCAGAAGCTGAAACCTACCGGGGTCGAGAAGACATCGCCGACCGATGATCAATTCCCACCGCCAGCCTGAGCATTGAGCCAGACAGCGGTACAAACCGGGGAGCAGACACCTAGTGTCTGCTCCCCGGTTTTTTGTGCCAGCCGCGCAGAATTTAACGCTATTGATGCGGACCGGCACCGTGGATTTCAGCCTTCATTAACATTTTCGAAACAAAACTGCGTGCCAGCAAGAAACATATCGCGCGTATTGTGAAGCTACACGTCCGATCGGTCCTGCCCTCGGTGAGCCCGATCGGACGCAGAAAAGAACCACAGCGCGGTGGATTCCTGCACCCTGCAACACAGGTATGGCGAGCGGCAGAGATTACCGATCAGCAATTTATCGGCCCGGCCCGGCCCGCCTATCACCGCACACCCCACGAAAGGCACGCTCATGAGCACGACCGGAGTCCAGCTGAACGCCTCGCCAGGTTTAGGCGGGGAAGTTACCTCGCCCTTCACCCGATTCTCCGCGATTCCACCGGCACAGGGTTTATATGATCCCGCCGCGGAAAAGGACGCCTGTGGTTTGGCAATGATCGCCTCGCTGAAAAATGCTGCCTCGCATCAGATCGTGACTCATGCACTGACGGCGCTGCGCCGGCTGGAGCACCGCGGCGCGATCGGTGCCGATGAAGGCACCGGCGACGGGGCAGGCATTTTGCTGCATCTGCCCGATGGATTTTTCCGGGCGGTCACCGAATTTGACTTGCCTGCCGCCGGAACTTACGCCGTAGGCATGGGCTTTTTGCCGGCCGAGCCCGGCGAAGCCGAATTTGCCCGCAACGAGCTGGAAGCGCTGGCGGCCGAAGAGTCGCTACGCGTACTGGGCTGGCGCGAGGTGCCAGTTGACGCCTCGGTACTCGGCGCCTCCGCACGCAAGGTGATGCCGAGGATCACCCAATTTTTTGTCACCGGCTCCGCCACGGCGTTGAGCAGTCGTGAATTAGACGCCGCGGCCTGGCGCATCCGCCGCCGCGCGCATAACAAGATCGGCGTGTATTTCGCCTCATTCTCGGCCCAAACCATCGTCTACAAGGGCATGGTTTCCACCGCGCAACTCGAACCGTTTTACCCTGACCTGTCCGATGCGCGCTTCGCCAGCCGTTGCGCGATAGTCCACTCCCGTTTTTCCACCAATACCTTCCCTTCCTGGCCGCTGGCCCAACCCTTCCGGAGCATCGCACACAACGGCGAGATCAACACCGTCAAGGGCAACCGCAACTGGATGCGTGCCCGGCAGTCCACGCTGTCCTCGTCGCTGCTTGGCGAGGTCCCCGAGGAACTGTTCCCGATCTGCACGCCCGGCGCCTCGGATTCGGCTTCCTTTGACGAGGTCGCCGAGATGCTGATGCTTTCCGGGCGCAACGTCAGCGAAGCGATCATGATGATGATCCCGCAGCCGTGGGAGAACGACCAAACCATGGACGCGGACCTGCGCGCCTTTTACGAATACCACTCGATGCTCATCGAACCGTGGGATGGCCCGGCCGCGGTGTGCTTTACCGATGGGCAGATGGCCGGCGCCGTGCTGGACCGCAACGGTCTGCGTCCGGCCCGCTGGTGGGTGACGGACGATGACCTGGTGGTGCTCGCCAGCGAGGTCGGCGTCATCGACACCGAAGAGGAGCATATCCTCGCCAAGGGCCGCGTGGCCCCGGGCAAAATGTTCGCCGTGGACTTGGCCGGTGGGCGGATAGTGCCCGACGCGGAAATCAAAGCACAGGTGGCAGCCGCTAAACCCTGGCGCCAATGGGTGGCCGCAAACCTGAAGACGCTTGATGATTTTCCAGATCTTGAACATGTGCGCCACTCGTCGGCCTCGGTGCAATTGCGCCAGCTGACCTTCGGTTACACCACCGAGGAGCTGCGCATCCTGCTGGCGCCAATGGCGAGCACCGGCGCCGAACCACTGGCCGCAATGGGCACCGACACACCCATCGCCGCGCTGGCGGATCGTCCGCGTCTGCTCTTTGATTACTTCACTCAGTCCTTCGCCCAGGTGACTAATCCGCCGCTGGATGCGATCCGTGAAGAATTGGTCACCTCCATGGGTACCAGCATTGGTCCCGATGGCAACTTGCTCTCGCTGGACCGCGTGCCGCAGACCCATATTTCCCTTGATTACCCGGTGCTTTCCAACGACCAGTTGGCCAAGATCGTGAATTTGCGCGATGACAAGGGGGAGAAGTACTCGCTGAAGGTGCGCGGGCTGTACCGTCCGGCCGGCGGCGAGTCCGAGCTGCGGGCCCGGCTGCAGGAAATCTGTGAGAAGGTCTCCGCCGCGGTGAACCGTGGGGTGCGCTACCTGGTGCTCTCGGACCGCGATTCCTCCGCCGCGTGGGCACCGATCCCGTCGTTGCTGCTGACCTCCGCGGTGCACCACCACCTGCTGAAAAGCTCAAACCGTACCCGCGTGTCACTGATTATTGAATCCGGCGATGCCCGCGAGGTGCATCATATTGCCGCGCTGATCGGCTACGGTGCTTCGGCAATCAACCCGTATCTGGCCCTGGAATCCGTGGAAGAACTGGCCGAGCAGGGCGAATTGCCCGGGGTCGACGGCGCACTGGCCAGCTCGAACCTGCGCAAGGCGCTGGGCAAGGGAGTGCTGAAGATTATGTCCAAAATGGGCATTTCAACGGTCTCCAGTTACTGCGGCGCGCAAACCTTTGAAGTCATCGGGCTGTCCAAGCGCGTGGTCGACCAGTACTTTACCGGTACCACCACGAAGCTTTCGGGCATTGAGCTGGAGGTGGTGGCCGCCGAGGCTGCCGCGCGCCACGCGCGCGCCTACCCGGAAAATTCTGGCGGCGCCCAGCCCAATGAGCTGGAAACCGGCGGCGAGTATCAGTGGCGCCGCAGCGGGCCACCGCATCTTTTTGACCCGCAAACAGTGTTCCGCCTGCAGCACTCCACTCGCACCCGGCGCTATGACGTGTTCAAGCAGTACACCCAGGCGGTGGACGATCAGGCAACGCAGCTTAAAACCCTGCGTGGTCTGCTGGAATTCGATACCGCCGGGATCACCCCGATCGACATTGATCAGGTGGAACCGGTCAGTGAGATCGTGAAGCGTTTCGCTACCGGGGCGATGAGCTACGGCTCGATCTCCGCCGAGGCCCATGAGACGCTGGCGATCGCGATGAACCAGCTCGGGGCAAAATCTAACACCGGTGAGGGCGGCGAAGATCCCGAACGCCTGCTCGATCCGGCACGCCGCAGCGCGGTGAAGCAGATCGCTTCGGGCCGTTTTGGGGTGACCAGTCTCTACCTGACTAACGCCGATGACATCCAGATCAAGATGGCCCAGGGTGCCAAGCCCGGGGAAGGCGGCCAGCTGATGAGCCAGAAGCTTTACCCGTGGGTGGCTAAAACGCGTCATTCCACCCCGGGTGTGGGACTGATTTCGCCACCGCCGCACCACGATATCTACTCGATCGAGGACCTCGCCCAGCTGATTCACGATGCAAAGTGCTCCAACCCTTCGGCGCGGGTGCATGTGAAGCTGGTTTCCGAATCAGGCATTGGCACCGTGGCCGCCGGGGTCGCGAAGGCCAAGGCCGACGTGGTCCTGATTTCCGGTCATGACGGTGGTACCGGTGCCAGCCCGATGAATTCGCTCAAGCATGCCGGAACCCCATGGGAGCTGGGCCTCGCCGAGGCGCAGCAGACGCTGATCCTCAATGGACTGCGCGACCGGGTGACCGTACAGGTGGACGGACAGCTGAAGACCGGGCGCGATGTGCTCATTGGTGCGCTGCTGGGTGCCGAAGAGTTCGGTTTTGCCACCGCTCCGCTGGTGGTTTCTGGGTGCATCATGATGCGCGTATGCCATCTGGACACTTGCCCGGTAGGCGTCGCCACGCAGAACCCTAAGCTGCGTGAGCGCTTCACCGGCAAGGCCGAATTTGTGGTGAACTTCTTCGAGTTCATCGCCGAAGAGGTACGCGAGTTGCTGGCCTCATTGGGGGCGCGCACGCTGCAAGAAGTTATCGGCCGGGTTGAACTATTAACCGGGTCCGCTTCGCAGCTAGCCGCGCATGAAAAAATACAGGGGTTGGCGCTGGATGCGATCACTCATGTGCCGGCCGTGGAACTTGCAGCGCGCAGCCGCCGGATCGGCCAAGATCATGGGTTGGACGCGCATCTGGACCAGAAGTTGTTAGCCGCTGCGCAACCGGCCTTACGCGATCGGCTTCCGGTGGTGCTCAATGCACAGATCGTGAACACCGACCGTTCGGTGGGTACGCTGCTTGGCCACCACGTGACCAAAACCTTCGGAATTCAGGAGTTGGCAGCGGACACGATCCAGCTGAATCTGACCGGCCGCGCAGGCCAGTCACTGGGCGCATTCCTACCCGCTGGGATCACCGTGCAATTGTCCGGGGACGCCAACGACTACGTGGGCAAGGGCTTGTCAGGGGGCCGGATTGCTATTCATCCGCCGCATACCACCCTGTCTCAACCAGAGGAGCAGGTGATCGCCGGAAATGTTGTCGGTTACGGCGCAACGAGCGGTGAATTGTTCATCAACGGCATGGTTGGCGAACGTTTTGCGGTGCGTAATTCGGGAGCGTCGATTGTCACCGAAGGCATCGGCGAACACGGCTGTGAATACATGACCGGCGGCCAGGTGCTGATTCTGGGGCAGACCGGGCGCAACTTCGGCGCCGGGTTCTCCGGTGGCACCGCCTGGGTGCTGGACTTTGATCCGGCCACACTGAACCCGTTGGCTGCCGCCCAGGGCGATTTGCTGGTCGGCGCCATCACCGATGCGGAGGCGGAGAGCATTTTTGCGCTGCTCACCGAGCATATTGCGCTGACCGCCTCACCGTTGGCGCAACGTTTGGTGCTCGATTGGGAAAACACCCGGGTACGCCTGAGCAGCATCATTCCGCGCGATTTCGCCGCGGTTCAACAAGTTCGTGCCCAGGCCGCCGCTGATGGGGAAAATCCCGATTCGCCGCAGGTGTGGAGCAAAATTTTGGAGGTGACCCGTGGCTGATCCACGAGGTTTTTTGAAGGTAACCGATCGCGTCACCCAACCTAAACGTCCGGTTCCGATCCGCCTGATGGACTACCGCGAGGTCGTCGAACGTCAAACGATGGGCACCTTAACGGCGCAGGCCGGCCGCTGTATGGACTGTGGCGTCCCCTTCTGCCATAACGGTTGCCCGTTGGGAAACCTGATCCCGGAGTTTAATGACCTGACCTACCGGGGTCGGATGGACGACGCTGCCGCCAGGCTGCTGAGCACCAACAATTTTCCGGAGTTCACCGGAAAACTGTGTCCGGCTCCCTGTGAAGCTGCCTGCGTGCTGGGCATCAACCAGCCTGCGGTGACGATCAAGCAGGTCGAGGCCGAGCTGGCCGAACACCTGATGGAGCAAGGCGATTTTGTGCCATACCCGCCGGCTCGTCAGACCGAGCACCGTGTGGCGATCGTCGGTTCGGGCCCGGCCGGCCTAGCGGCCGCGCAGCAGTTGACCCGCGCCGGCCACACCGTGGCGGTGTATGAGCGTGACGAGGCGATCGGCGGATTACTGCGCTTTGGCATTCCTGACTTCAAGCTCGAAAAGCAGGTGATCGATCTGCGCCTGGCGCAAATGGAAGCCGAAGGGACGATCTTCCGCACCGGCATCGAGATTGGCAAGGACATCAGCTGGGAGCAGCTGCGCCGCGACTATGACGCGGTGGTTGTTGCCACGGGCTCCACTGTCCCGCGTGAGCTGCCCGTTGCCGGGCGTGAGCTGGGCGGGGTGCATCATGCGATGGAGTTTCTCACCGAGAGCAATCGTGTGGTTTCCGGTGCACAGCAGAGCACCAGCATCGACGCCAAAGACAAGCATGTGATCGTGCTTGGCGCAGGGGACACCGGTTCGGACTGTATCGGTACCGCACTGCGTCAGGGAGCCGCCTCGGTGACCACGCTGGCGATCGGTGTGAAACCGCCGGGCGAACGCGGCGAAAATCAGCCGTGGCCGATGATGCCGTTGCTCTTTGAGGTGCAATCTTCGCATGAGGAAGGTGGGCAACGCAGTTATCTCGCCTCAACGGTGAACTTCGTTTCCGGCGAGGGAACAGAGAAAAATAAGGTGATCGGTGTTACAGTTGCAGAGACAGAGATCGTTGCTGGCAAGCGCCTGCCGAAGCCTGGAACCGAACGTGTACTCAAAGCGGATCTGGTACTGCTGGCTCTTGGTTTTACCGGTCCGGAACCTTCCGGACTTACCCAGGCGCTGAGCATCGATTTTGACAACCGGGGCAACGTCGCCCGAGATGGCTACTACATGACAAATACCGAAGCGGTGTTTGTCGCCGGAGATGCTGGTCGGGGGCAGTCGCTGATCGTCTGGGCTATCGCCGAGGGTCGTGCATGCGCCGCCTCGGTCGATAAATTCCTGACGGGTTCGACTAACCTTCCTGCACCTGTTGCTCCAAATGATAGAGCCATCAGCATCATTTGAATGGCATAAGCTTTGATGCGACGAATCCACCATGGGTTCGTCGCATTTTGCCTATGTAAACTTGAAAGGCATTTGGCTGACGGTATGAGACGCGCAAAAATTGTGGCAACATGGGGCCCGGCCCTAGCTAGCTATGAAAACACAGTAGCGGTACTCCAAGCGGGCGTTGACGTCGCCCGACTAAATATGAGCCATGGGGATTACTCCATGCACGCTCAGTCTTTGGCGAATGTGCGTAATGCAGCCGCCGAGGTGGGACGTGCGGTCGGTATCTTCGCCGACCTGCAGGGCCCTAAAATCCGGTTGGGACGCTTCAAGGACGACGCCAAGTTCATCTTGGAGGTCGGCGAGAAGTTCACCATCACCATCGAAGACATCCAAGNCACACGCAACCTGTGCTCCACCACGTTTAAGGGCCTGCCAACCGACGTGCAGCCCGGCGACTTCCTGTTGATCAATGACGGCAAAGTCAAGCTCAAAGCACTTGAAGTCACCGACACCGAGGTCCGCTCCGAGGTAGTGGTCGGCGGCGAAGTATCGAACAATAAAGGTATTAACTTGCCTGGCGTAGCGGTTAATGTGCCGGCGCTGAGTGAAAAAGACGAAGACGATCTGCGTTGGGCCATTCGCGCCGGCGTGGACATGGTTGCTCTGTCCTTCGTGCGCAACGCGAGCGACATCGAACGCGTGCACGAAATCATGGACGAGGAAGGCCGCCGCCTGCCGGTGATCGCCAAGATCGAAAAGCCGCAGGCAGTCGCTGCCCTCGAAGAAATCATCCACGCCTTCGACGCGATTATGGTCGCCCGTGGCGATTTGGGTGTGGAGCTGCCGCTGGAAGAAGTTCCACTGGTGCAGAAGCGTGCGGTAGAGCTTGCTCGCCGCTGGGCTAAGCCGGTCATCGTCGCCACCCAGGTGCTCGAATCGATGATCGAATCGCCAACCCCAACTCGCGCGGAAGCTTCGGACTGCGCTAACGCGGTGCTTGACGGCGCCGACGCGGTCATGCTTTCGGGGGAGACCTCCGTAGGTGCTTACCCAGTGGAAACTGTGGAGACGATGTCTCGCATCATTTCTTCCACAGAGCAGCACGGGCTGGATCGCATCCCACGCCTGGGCTCGCAGCCGAAGACCCGCGGCGGCGCGATCACCCGCGCCGCGGTGGAGATCGCCGATCAGCTCGACGCTAAATACATCGTCGCCTTCACCCAGTCCGGTGATTCGGCCCGTCGCCTGTCGCGCCTTCGCCCGAAGAAGCCTGTGCTGGCTTTCACCCCACTGCAGCAGACCTACAACATCATGACGCTGATGTGGGGCGTGCAGGCTCGTTTGGTCGCTTACGCGGATCACACCGATAAGATGACCGCACAGGTTGACGAACAGCTGCTGAGCGAAGGCTTGGCGCAGATCAACGACCTGGTCTGCATCGCTGCCGGTTCCCCTCCGGGACAGGCTGGTTCGACCAACTCACTACGCGTGCACAAGGTCGGTGACCTGGCCGATGCCGGGCAGCTGGTTGACGGCAAGCCGATGCCAGTCCGTGAGCACGTGGGACCGTGGGCACCATCGAACGTCTCAACGCCTAAAGACCTGTAAACCACGGTTTCGGGTACTTAGCTAAGAACCTGCCCGCACGCCTTTCGAATGTGAGGTGTGCGGGCAGGTTTTTTCGTTGCCGTGGGGTATTTAGTATTTTTGCGACATGCGTCACATTTGGGTTCGGAAGTTAACAAAAAATGCCGTCGAACAAAGTTTTCACTCTGTTCGACGGCATCTGCTTTGTGCCCAAGGTGGGACTCGAACCCACACATCTTTCGATACTGCATTTTGAGTGCAGCGCGTCTACCGATTCCGCCACTTGGGCGAGCACATTGACGAGTTTACTAGAGGTTTCGCAGATTTCCTAATTGGGAACCTCGCGTCATCGCCTCGATAATCGTACATGCAAGTAGGCTTAGATAGGAAACCGGAGCAGCGCGGCTCGCGGAGAAATAATTCTTTACTTCTGTCAGCACCCCGGCAGAAACGCAGACCACGAAGGAAGGCGCCCTATGAGCGAGCTACCAGAAATCACCAAAATTCCCTCCGAGGCGCCCGCCAGTGCGCGCAGGGTGCTCGTGGCCGAGGATGAGACGCTGATCCGCTTGGATATCGTCGAAATCCTCCGCTCCGAAGGCTACGACGTGGTCGCCGAGGTCGACAACGGGCAAAGCGCGCTGGAGAAGGCGCGTGAACTAAAGCCTGACCTGGTTCTGATGGACGTGAAAATGCCGGTGATGGACGGTATTACCGCCGCGGAGAGCATCGTCAAGGAGCGCATCGCCCCGGTAGTCCTGCTCACCGCGTTTAGCCAGAAGGAACTGGTGGAGCGCGCACGGGAAGCCGGTGCCATGGCCTACGTGGTCAAGCCTTTCACTCCTGCGGATCTCACGCCGGCGATTGAAATTGCGATCTCCCGCAACGATGAGCTGCGCGCCTTGGAATCCGAGGTGAGCAACCTTGCAGAACAGTTCGAAACCCGTAAATTGGTCGATCGAGCGAAATCGCTGCTGATTACCAAGATGGGGTTGACCGAGCCAGAGGCATTCCGCTGGATCCAGAAAACCTCCATGGATCGCCGGTTGAGCATGCGCCAGGTCGCAGACACCGTGATCGACCAGGTTAAATAACCGAAGCAAAGTACTCCAACGCCGGGAAACCCGGCCATGTGCGTCAAGCCACCTATGGTTTGGCGCACATTTTTTAGTTTAAAAATGAAATAATCCGGCCAGTTTGCGCGAGTTTGGTCAAAGCACGCTAACTGTTCACCCAGATTTTGCCGCTTAGGCGTTGACAGTTCAGATTGACGTATCTGCTCAGGGGCATAAGATTGAAATTGCGCTTTGAGCCCAATCCGGCACGACACTCTTTGCACCGGATTTTGACACTCTCAGCCCAAGTTCTTTTTCCTTGCCGTTCGACCCTCAGGCTGGTATTCAATGGATTTGACGCTAATCGTCGTCCTTGTCATCGCCTTGGCGTTGTTTTTCGACTTCACCAATGGTTTCCATGACACGGCCAATGCGATGGCCACTCCAATCGCAACCGGAGCAATCACTCCAAAAAAGGCTGTAGCTCTTGCCGCAATTTTGAACCTTGTCGGCGCGTTCCTCTCCACCGAGGTAGCAAAGACTATTTCAGGCGGCATCATCAACGAGGACCCCACTACGGGCGTGCAAATCATGCCCGAAATGATTTTTGCGGGTCTGATGGGTGCAGTGGTCTGGAACGTATTCACCTGGTTGCTCGGACTTCCTTCAAGCTCTTCCCACGCATTGTTTGGTGGCTTGGTGGGTGCGGCGATCGTCGGTGCCGGGTTTGGCGCTATCGATTACGGCGTGCTGCTGTCCAAGGTGCTGCTGCCAGCACTTTGCGCTCCGCTGATTGCCGGTATCTCCGCGTACCTGTGCACGAAGTTGGCGTATTCAATAACCAAACGTCAAAACGGTGCCTCGCCTAAGCGCGGTGGCTTCCGTTACGGACAGATCTTCTCCTCGTCGCTCGTGGCACTTGCCCACGGCACCAACGATGCGCAGAAGACCATGGGCGTTATCACGCTAACACTCGTTGCCTCCGGCCTGCAGACCGCAGGCACCGGCCCGCACTTGTGGGTTGTGGCTACCTGTGCGATCGCGATCGCGCTTGGCACCTACACCGGTGGCTGGCGCATCATCCGCACCATGGGCTCGGGACTCACCGATGTTAAGCCAGCACAGGGCTTTGCCGCCGAGGTTTCTACCGCATCGGCGATCCTCACCTCCTCACACCTGGGCTTTGCACTGTCGACCACTCAGGTCGCTTCCGGTTCCGTCATCGGTTCCGGACTGGGACGTAAAGGCGCCGAGGTGCGCTGGGGTACCGCCGGCCGTATCGCTTTGGGCTGGTTGTTCACCCTTCCAGCGGCGGCCATCATCGGCGGCCTAGCCGCTTGGCTCACCCACACCGGTGCGGTGGGCGTGGGAATTGTCGCCGTAGTCGGTGTCGGAATGCTGCTGCTCTTCTGGTACCTGTCACGCAAGAACCATGTGGGACACGAAGACACCCTGTCAGACATCGATAATTCGGGTGCTGCGGTGAACATTCTGTCGAAGAAGGAGCGCCGTGCTCGTGCTAAGGCTGAAGCGAAGGCTTCCCGCAAGGCTGCACAGGAAGCCATGGACAAGGAGCCAGATAACTCATGATCGATTGGTCAGCATTTCTTATCGTTGCGCTGGTTAGCTGGATTGCGGCCCTTTGCATCGTGACCGCCTATTCCTTTGGAGTCCGGCTACTTGCCGTGGCTCGCGACGAAGACAGTAATACCTCGGTCAGTAAGTTCGGCGCGTACCTCTGCTTCGGCGTGTGCGGCGTGATCGTGCTCTTCGGCGTGGTGCTTATCGTTCCGCAGTTGAGCCGGGCAATTCTGGGCGCGTAGCTGCGCCTCACCGGTAGTGCCTCACAACTAAATATTGCCTTCGATGGAGGCACCCCTAGACTGGAGCTATGACAAGCTTCAAGTACTACGTGGGTGCCTCCATCGACGGTTTTGTGGCCGATGAGGCCGGCGATACGCACTGGCTGCGCCCCTTTCGTGAACTCGCCGGATTCCGCGGCGACATGCAAGAGTTTTTTGACAGCATCGGCGCGGTGGTGATCGGCGGGAAAACCTACGAAACCATCGTCCGGGACGTCAGCGAAGGGCACCTGCAGTGGCCTTTTGGCACCAAGCCGGTATGGATTTTCACGCATCACGAACTGCCTACGCTGCCCGATACCGACCTCACCTTTATTCGCGGTGAAATTAGTTTCTGGAGCCGGGATATCGCCAAAAGTGCCGGGGCAGGCGATGTCTGGCTGGTTGGTGGAGCGGATTTGGCTGGCGGATTCATTCAGGCCGGGATACTTGATGAGCTGACGGTGATCACCGTGCCGGTGTTCCTGGGCAGCGGGGTGAACATCTTTGGGCGTAACGCTAAGGCGCAACTGTCTGAACTGAAAATTCGCGAGCTCGGAGACGACATCTTCGCCTCCAGCTACGCGATTTCCTAACTGCCAGTCAGCTGTTCACGGGCAAGAGCATGTTGGTGATTCGGGCGGTGGCCACCCGCTGGCCGTCATCGTTGGTGATGATGATTTCATGGGTGGTGATGCGCCTGCCCAAATGAATCGGGGTGCACACACCGGTGACCAGTCCTGCGCGCCCGGCCTTATGGTGGGTGATGTTCAGATCAACACCGACCGGGTTGGTCTTGCCTGCACCATGCAGCGCGGCGGCCATCGAGCCTAAAGTCTCGGCCAATGCGGCCGAGGCACCGCCGTGCAAAATTCCCACTACCTGCGTGTTGCCAGCCACAGGCATGGTGGCCGTGACACGGTCGACGCTGAACTCGGAGAAGTGAATATCCAGCTTCTCTACCAGCGTGCCCACACCGTGTCCGTGCAATGCAGGCCACATTGCCCGGGGCACACCGTGCTTGGTTAATTGGTCCGCAAAAGGATGTGCTGAAGATTGCTCGGCGTGAGAAGTGTAATTGTCGCTCATGACAACTAGGCTAAAAGGCGTGAGCGAAACTACCAAAACGACATCTGCGTCGGATAAGAAACTTCTGATCATCGATGGGCATTCGATGGCCTTCCGCGCGTTCTATGCGCTGCCCGCCGAAAACTTTGCGACAAGCACCGGCCAGCATACAAATGCCGTCCACGGATTCGTCTCCATGCTGTTGACGATGATCCGCCAACAGAAGCCCACGCACGTCGCGGTGGCCTTCGACCTGGACACCCCCACCTTCCGTTCCCTGGAGTACACCGAATACAAAGGTGGGCGCAACAAGACTCCCGAGGAGTTCTACGGCCAGATCGACCTCATCGCGCAGGTGATGAAGGCGATGAACATTCCAAGCATCACGCTGGAAAGTTTTGAGGCCGACGATATTCTGGCCACCATGGCCACCAGGGGTGAAGAAGCCGGCTTCGAGGTACTGGTGGTTTCCGGGGACCGTGACGCGTTCCAGCTGATCACCGACCGGACCTTGGTGCTCTACCCGAAGAAGGGTATTAGCGACATTCCACCGATGGACGCCGAAGCGGTGGAAGCCAAATACTTTGTACGCCCCGAGCGTTACTCGGACCTGGCCGCACTAGTGGGCGAAACCGCCGATAACTTGCCAGGTGTGCCCGGGGTAGGACCTAAAACCGCAGCGAAGTGGCTGACCCTCTACGGCGATCTGGACGGAATTCTGGAGAACGCGGAATCCATCAAGGGTAAGGTCGGCGAGTCTTTGCGCGCCCACGTGGATAACGTGACGCGTAACCGTCGGTTGAACCAGTTGCGCCACGATTTGGAACTGCCGGTGACCTTGGAGGAAACCGAGTTGGTGGCACCAAACCGCGAAGAGATCGAAAACCTCTTTAACGCACTGGAATTTAACACCCTGCGCAAGCGACTCTTTGACCTGTTTGCCGCGGAAGAAGATGAAGAGCAGCCCGAAGCGGCGGTTTTTGAACTTCTGGAAGCGAAAGACGCGGGCGCTTTGGGTGAGTTTATTGCCGCCGGGCAGGGCGCGCCGATTGCGGTGCAGTTGGCGGTGACCGGCGCAGAAGCGGTCGGCGTGGCGCTATTCCGCGAGGGTAAGGCGATCTGGCTTGAACTGGCCGGGCTGGATGAGGACAGCGAAAAGGTGCTGGCCGATTTCTTGGCCGATGGGCAGGCACCGAAGATCTTCCATGATGCCAAGCTTGCCAAGCACCGGTTGATCGAACGTGGTTTTATTGTCGCCGGACTTGGCGATGACACGCTGATTAGCGCATATCTGATTCAGCCTGATCGGCGCAGCCATGAGCTGGTCGATTTGGTGCAATACCACCTGAAGTACACGGTGCCGGTGCCCAAACCGGCGAAGAAGGGGGAGCTGGATCTCGGGTTGACCGCGGATCTGGCCGAACCGACGCTCGCGCAGGCGCAGGCAATCTTTGACCTCTCCGCGTTCTTGGCGATTAAGGTTGCCGAGAAGCATGCAGCGCAGCTGGCCGCCGAGATGGAACTGCCGCTGATCGACGTGCTCTTTGATATGGAACGTGCGGGCATTGCGGTGAGCCGTGAACGCTTGGACGAACTCAATGCGCATTTCACCGGGCAGGTTGAGCAGGCCACGAAGGAAGCCTACGAGTCAATCGGCCACGAGGTGAACCTCTCAAGCCCGAAGCAGCTGCAGGTGGTCTTGTTTGAAGAGCTGGATCTGCCGAAGACGAAAAAAATCAAAACCGGTTTCACTACCGATGCCGAATCCTTGCAGGATTTGCTGGTGAAAACCCAGCACCCATTCCTGGTCGCGCTGATGGCGTACCGCGAGGCGATTAAGCTACGCCAGACCGTGGAAGGGCTGCTGAAATCCATCGGTGACGATGGCCGGATTCACACCACCTACGCGCAGACGGTGGCGGCCACCGGGCGGCTGTCCAGCCTGAACCCGAATTTGCAGAACATTCCGATCCGTTCCGAAGAGGGCCGGCGTATCCGCGACGTGTTCATCGTCGGCGAGGGCTACGAAACCCTGCTGACCGTTGACTATTCGCAGATCGAAATGCGTATTATGGCGCACCTGTCCGGGGACGAAGGGCTGATCGAAGCCTATGAAAGCGGCGAGGACCTGCACCGCTATGTCGGTTCGCACGTCTTTGGGGTGAGTCCTGCGGAAGTGAGCTCCGAGATGCGGTCCAAGGTCAAGGCGATGAGCTACGGGTTGGCTTATGGGCTGAGCTCCTTTGGGCTGTCCAAGCAGCTGAAGATTTCCGTGGACGAGGCGCGCACGCTGATGAAGGACTACTTTGCACGCTTTGGTGCGGTGCGCACCTACCTGCGTGCGGTGGTTGACCAGGCGCGCAAGGACGGGTACACGGAGACTATCTTCGGCCGGCGCCGGTACCTGCCGGAACTGAACAGCTCGGATCGACGTTTGCGTGATATTGCCGAACGTGCGGCATTAAACGCACCGATTCAGGGTTCGGCAGCGGATCTGCTCAAGGTCGCGATGCTGAAGATTTCGCAGCGGTTGCGCGAAGGATCGTTCAAATCGCGGATGCTCCTGCAGGTGCACGATGAATTGGTGCTGGAGATTTCGGCCGGCGAGCTGGACGCGGTCCAGGAATTGGTCACGCACGAAATGAGCCAGGCCGCGGACCTGCTGGTGCCGTTGGACGTCCAGCCGGGCATCGGCAAGTCCTGGCATGAGGCGGAGCACTAAAGCCAGTTCAGAATATTCACGGCCGCCGGGGTGCCCCATTTTGGGTGCGCGCCGGCGGCTGTGAACCCACAGCATTCAGGGTTGCCCACCGGTCAGCCTGCGAAAGGTACAAACCATGAGTTCTGCGATACCCCAGGGCATTGACCTCGAATTTTTTGCTGCCGAACAGGTAGCCCGGGGACCTGAGGAACGTTGGGTGTCCTTTTCGCGTGCCGTCGGGCGGGGTTTTCACGACCCCGGCACGGATGCGGACAGCGAGAAGATTCTGGCCGAGATGGACCTGAAGGACGGTGTGCAGTACATCGGGGCCTACGATCGCTCGGCGCTCGCGCCAAGTTTGCATGTCAGTGACCCGGTGGGCACGTACCAGTATTATCCCGGGACGCTCAATGTCGGCGGGCGCAAGAACCTGGCGGTGCACCAGATTACCGCGGTGACGGTGAGCCCGACGCATCGACGGCGCGGAATATTGCGCTCGATGATCACCGCGCACCTGGAGCAGGCCGAGCGTGCAGGGGTGCCGGTGGCCGTGTTGACCGCCACCGAAGCCACAATCTACGGGCGATTCGGGTTCGGCCTGGCAGCCGAGCAGTGCCGTTTTGAACTGGATGTTGCGCAGGGGGCGCGGCTGCGCCGGCCGCATACCGGAAGCGTCGTAGCAGTGGATCCGGCCAGCATCGAGGAGCTGATGCTGGCGCTGCGCGTTGAGCATCAGCGCCGCACCGTGGGGGCGGTCAGCCACCGGAGCTTCGATATCGGGCGCGATACCGGGGCGTGGGAAAACCACGGGAACCTCAAACCGGTGAAAAATCTGCGCGCCGCGGTGCATTATGACGCCCAAGGAACCGCCGATGGGTATTTGACCTACACTTTTGATGGGTGGGCCAAAGAACCAGCCACGATGTCGGTGAAAACCTTGTGCACTACTAATGGTGCCGCCCGCCTTGAGCTGCTTGACTATTTGGGCGCACACGACCTGATCAAACGCGTGGCCGGCTCTGCTCCGGTTGATGATGTGTTGCCGATCGCGCTTGAAAACCCGCGAGCCTACCGGGTGCTCGGTCGCGATGATCACCTGTGGTTGCGTATTTTGGATCTGCCGGCCGCGCTGTCGCAGCGCACATACCACGGTCATGCGCAGCTGGTGATCTCGGTGCGTGACGAGCTGGGTTATACCGCTGGGACCTGGCAGCTGCAAGTTGTCGACGGGAACATGGTGGTGGCGCGCGTCGAAGGCCAAGATCCTGAGGTCTGGCTTGATTGCCGCGAGTTGGCCAGTCTTTATTTGGGCACCCGCAGCGCCACACAGTTGGCCGAAGCCGGATTGCTGGAGACCGCTGCACCGCAGCTGCTCACCGTGCTTGATCGGGTCTTTGCTGGCCGGCAAGCACCCTATTGCCAGGTGGATTTTTAACCCCATGCAGTCAAATACACCAGTAGTGAACGCTGGGTTGTCACGTCGTCGGTTGTTACGCTTTGCTTTGGGCGGCGGTGCCGGAGCGGTGGGTCTGCTAGGTTTGGCGGCGCTGAGCGGATGCACGAAGTCGCCCGAAAACTCAGCAACGTCGGCTGCCGGGCAGGCATCTGCACCGGCGACAGCCAGTGCCTCCGTGCCAGCGTCAGACCCGACGAAGGCCAGCGCGAGCGCGGAACCGTTGTTCAGCCCTAGTTTGAGCAAAAAAGAAGCGACGGCCCAGTTTGGCCAGCGTGCGCCAGGGCAATTCGGACTTGAGATACCGGGTATTCAGCTCGCGCTGCCCTCCGGGGTGCAGGGCGTGGCGCTGACCTTTGATGCCTGCGGGGGAGCCCATGGCAGCAAAATGGATCATCAGTTGATCGAAGTATTGCGCACACATAAAACCCCGGCCACGTTGTTCGTCAATCAGCGGTGGGCACGGAGTAACCCGAAATTGCTCACCGAGCTGATCGCAGATCCCTTATTTGAGATCGCAAATCACGGCACCAAACATGCCCCGCTCAGTGTTGCTGGGCAGCAGGCGTATGGAATACCGGGCACCGGGTCTGTCGCGCAGGCCTATGACGAAATTGTGCTCAATCAGCGATATTTGGCGCAGGAATTTGACGTCCAGGCTCGTTTCTTCCGTTCGGGGACGGCGCATATGGATCAGGTGGGTGTGGCCCTCTGCCGGAAACTGGGGTTAGTGCCGATGAACTTCACCGTGAATATGGATGCTGGGGCGACGTTCCCGGCAGCGAGTGTTGCCGCGCAGGTGAGCGCGATGAAGCCCGGGGATGTGGGGATCGGGCACTTTAATCAGCCGAATTCTGGGACCGCACGCGGAATAGATCGTGGGCTGAAGAAGCTGGCGGACAACGGGATAAAGGTCCTCCGGCTCACCGCTGCTTGAGGCGGCGGGGAGCGGAGTGTGTGAGCGGATGCCCGCGGATCGGGCAATGGAAAAGCCTAAACGTAAGGAAGCTCACAAAGTGAAGCTGTCGATCTTAGACGTTTACGCTTTGACCCGCGCTTAGCCCGGCGCGTAGACTTAGGAAGGCGTGTCATGGCTTTGCCATGTCCGCAGGTAAACTTTACCCACTCGAAACTCCGGGACTTCCGGGGTTTCGACTGATCAAATCTATCCACAACGGAGTCCCTACTACATGACCATCACCTCGAACGAGAACAACAGCGCACCAGTCGTTGCGATTAACGACATTGGATCTGCTGAGGACTTCCTGGCCGCAGTCGACGCCACCATCAAGTACTTCAATGATGGTGACCTCGTCGAAGGCGTCGTTGTTAAGGTTGACCACGACGAAGTTCTGCTCGACATCGGTTACAAGACCGAAGGTGTCATCCCTTCCCGCGAGCTTTCCATCAAGCACGATGTTGACCCAGGCGACGTTGTCGCTGTTGGCGACAACGTCGAAGCCTTGGTTCTGACCAAGGAAGATAAGGAAGGCCGTCTGATCTTGTCCAAGAAGCGCGCTCAGTACGAGCGTGCCTGGGGCGACATCGAAAAGATCAAGGAAGAAGACGGTGTCGTTACCGGTACCGTCATCGAGGTTGTCAAGGGTGGCCTCATCCTGGACATCGGCCTGCGTGGCTTCTTGCCAGCATCGCTCGTCGAGATGCGCCGTGTGCGCGACCTGGCACCGTACATCGGTCAGGAAATCGAAGCCAAGATCATCGAGCTGGACAAGAACCGCAACAACGTTGTTCTTTCCCGCCGTGCATGGCTCGAGCAGACCCAGTCTGAGGTTCGCTCGACCTTCCTCAACAAGTTGGAAAAGGGCCAGGTTCGTCCGGGCGTTGTTTCCTCCATCGTCAACTTCGGTGCATTCGTGGACCTTGGCGGCGTAGACGGTCTCGTCCACGTTTCCGAGCTGTCCTGGAAGCACATCGACCACCCATCAGAGGTTGTCGAAGTTGGCCAGGAAGTAACCGTAGAGGTTCTCGAAGTCGATCTGGACCGCGAGCGCGTTTCGCTGTCGCTGAAGGCTACCCAGGAAGATCCTTGGCAGACCTTCGCCCGCACTCACGCGCTGGGCCAGGTTGTACCAGGTAAGGTCACCAAGCTGGTTCCTTTCGGTGCGTTCGTTCGCGTCGAAGACGGCATCGAAGGCCTTGTCCACATCTCCGAGCTTGCAGTGCGCCACGTTGAGTTGGCCGAGCAGGTTGTCTCCGTGGGTGACGAGCTGTTCGTCAAGGTCATCGACATCGACCTGGAACGCCGCCGCATCTCGCTGTCGCTCAAGCAGGCTAACGAAGGCGTGGACCCAGAGGGTACCGAATTCGATCCAGCTCTCTACGGCATGGCCGCAGAGTACGACGAAGAGGGCAACTACAAGTACCCAGAGGGCTTCGATCCAGAGACCAACGAATGGCTCGAAGGCTTCGACACCCAGCGTTCGGCTTGGGAAGCACAGTACGCTTCCGCTCAGGAGCGTTGGGAAGCACACAAGAAGCAGGTTGTTGCTGCAATCGCTGCCGATGCAGAAGCAGAAGCAGAACCAGCCGCTACCGGCGGTTCGTCAGCTGCTGCTCCAGCATCGTACTCCTCGGAGGCACCAGCCACCGATGCAGGCACCCTGGCTTCGGACGAAGCATTGGCTGCACTGCGCGAAAAGCTGACCGGCAACTAATTTCGATTAGTGCTCGTGAGCTTAGCGAAGAGCTGAGTAGACGCTGAATGAGAAGGTCCAACCCATTGCGGGTTGGACCTTTTCTGCTTAATCAGATGCATCGCTGGTGAATTGCTAGTCATCCTTCGTGCTGAGTGTGAAGCCTGCAGATCGACCCAAAGATGGAGTGCGCGCAGAATGTAACAGCTATAGACTAAATCCTGTGGGTCTCCAAGTCGGGGCCGGTGAGGGATAAGCATGAAGCAGGCAAAGAGCAGCAACGCTTTGATTGGTGATCTTGCCACCGAGGGGAAGCTGGTACCTTTTTACTCGGTCGGCATCGATGAGTGGCGCGAGGTGCCTGGGGCGCTGCCCAATATGCTGGTGATCCTTGCCAGCTGGATTCCGTTAATAGCTTTGAACGTCTACCTGTTTCGTTTCGCTTTCCCGCAACGACCAGAGATGGAAGTCGGAAAACTGCTGACCTTCTCGGTCATTGCCGCCTGTATCGCGATCATGTGGGCCGCCGCGCGGATCGCCCCGTGGTTGGCTCTGGCTGCAACCGCCACGCTTTACCTCATCTTGCAGCCAACGGGAATCGCGCAACTGGTAGTGCTGGGATGTGCGGGGTGGTTTGTGCTGCTGGCGCTCAGCGGAATGATCAACCAGTGGCGGCTGATCCTCAGACTGCGCCGATGGCGAGCACATGCGACCTCCACGGTGCTGATCCCGAGCGAACAATTACGACAATTGCGCGTCTACCGGCATCTGCCGAGCACTCTCTGGTATTTGGCCTTAGGCTCGATCCTCTACCCGCTGCTGAAGCTCACCTGGCAGTTCCTCACCGATGCCGAGCAGGTATTTTCCGACCTGGATCCGGCGCGCATCGACGGGTTCTTGATCGGAAGCGTAGCACTGGGACTGTGCCTGATCGTGTTATTGGTTCGTTGGGTCGAACAGGGCATCGTGGGGCATATTGCGCTGGAAGTCCCGTTGGCCAGCGATTTAGGGCCGCTAAGTTTTGTGGCGATCGGCGCCTCAGTGGCACGCGAACCGGAAAACGGCGTGCGATGTGAATGTACCGACCCCACTGAAGATTCCAAGAGCAGCGAATATGAGCAGTTTGTTGAATGTTTGGATCGGTGTGCGGTGCACGGGGTGGCAGCGGTCAACGCGTTAAGCGAGGCTGAATTTACTCGGATTGCCGATCAGCCGTGGGTGTACGGCGAACATGCCAATGACCGATTGCTGCGAAAAACTGATCGACTGGTGATCGCCGGGTTCAGCGGGTGGGACTCCAAGCCGGTGCGTTTGCAGGTAAACACGGTGTTCGGGCAGGGGAGTGTTGCGCCGGCGAACTACCTCCCGAAGCGAGCCACCGAACCACTGTGCCGGGCCAAGCGAAAAATGTCATGGCGAAACTGTGTTGATACCCCACTGGTGGTAGAGGATTTTAACCCCGCCGCGATGCGGGTGTTGGATCAGATTCCGCTGGGTGCGCTGGGACTGACTGGATATGCGGTGCGCGTGGCTGGGCAACGACCATTTCTTGTTGACCACCCGGTGCGCTAAACCTCGGGGCGGTCATTGATCGTATTGCGACGTGGCCTTTGGGCAGGGTCCATAAATTTGGGCAGGATCACCTGGGGCAGGCCGCCATTGGAGATGACCTTGAAGATTCCCGCATGCACGTCGTGATGATGCGCGGTGCACAGGCAGCAGCCAAGATGCACGGCGGTCGGCCCGCCAAGGAACCACCACCAAATATGGTGCAGTTCGCAATGTTCGGGGGCAACGGTGCACCCGGGCACAATGCAGCCGCGGTCTCTGGCCTTGATCGCACGGCGCATATAGGCCGGGAAATTTCGTTGTTGGCGTCCGATATCCAAAATTTCTCCGCGGCCACCGAGTACCAGGGGAATGATTTTTGCTCTGGCCAGAGCCTGGCGCAGTTCCGCGGGGCGCAGCGTGAAGCCATGTTCGGTGACCCCGTAGGTTGTGGCCAGACCGGTGAGTTCGGCTAAGGAAAGGTGAACCATGATGGTGGGCTGGACTACCGGAATTTCTGCATTTTCGAGTTCCGCCAGCTGCGTTGAAGCTTCACTGTCGTGATTTTTGAGCAGCAACTGGTTTAGCTTTTGACCATTGACCTTCAGCAGCATTAACAGCGCCTGCAAACGTCGCCGGGCAACGCTTGCTTCGATGAGCGGATTCCAGGTGGCGCTGGCTGCTTCGGCCTCGGTCACAAAATCGGGATGTTCGGCGGTGGTGGCTGGAGATTGCCCGGCGGTCGCTTGCCGGCTGGCCGCACCGGCTGCGGTGCGTGGGTTATCGGCCTGGTTGAGCAGCGACTCGAATCCGTCGGCGTCCAGTGGGATCAGCCGTACCTCATAGATGATCAGACCGTCTCTTTCGCCTTTGCGATACACCCCGGCGCCGGACTGTGGGTCCGTTACCGCGTGTTGTTCCCTGGCGGATTTGATCAGCCGGTTCAATTTTTTGGTGCGAGTTCTAGGTTCTGGCTCGGCTAGTACCTCAAGTGCTGCCTCTTCGAGCAGTTGGCCGGAGGCATTCTGGGCGCTGGCGGTGGTGGGGGAGTCGAATTCACCGGCAGCCGGTTCGAACTTTTCTAAACGGCGAGCCGTGCTCAGCGTCTCACGCGGATCCGGACCAGCGGTATTAAACCGCCTGGCAAGGGCCGTGAATTGTGCGGGGCAGCGGTTACCTTGGGCATCGAACTGGCAAATCATCAGGTGGGAGTCTGTCACCCGGCGTCGGGCTTCAAAAAAGTCAAGGTTGAGCCAGACGGAGAGCAGCTCGGCCGCGCCCTTAAAGCTGGGGCGGGAAGCGGTGAGCATCGGGGCAGCTGCCAGATCACAGGCGTTGGTCCGCAGGGCGTCAAGCTCGGTGACGTCTAGTTGGTGGGCGCCGGTGGCCTCGATGAGGTGGGCGCAGTGAATCTGGGTGCGTACGGTTTCATGAGCCAGGGCCTCGGTGCCGGCGGCCAGCAGCAGTGCGGCCCGAGGATCGGCCACGGAATTCAGGTGAGTGCGAATGGCGGATTGAAGTTCTGGGGCTACCGCGGACAGGGCAATGAGCTCGGAGGTGGAAAGCGCCTGCGAGCTGGCCAGGGTTGTGTGCAGCTCGGTGAGCAGCTGCATGATCCGCGTTGTCATAAAGCCAGTGTGCGCGCGGGGCCGAGCCCGGGATTTAGCTCAGCTGCCGGATGTGGATAAGGCTAGCGGCGGCGGATCGAACGGGTCACGGTGAAGGTTGCGTTGCGCGCCAGCTGTGTGGTGGGGCCGATGCGGCGGGTCAGTTCGCTGCGGTAGCGCAGGTGCGAGTTGAACACGCAGAGTAGTTCACCGCCGTCGGCAAGGACGCGGGCGGCCTCATCGAACAACTTTAATGCGATCCCCGCGTGCACGGTGTTGCCGATGTGGAACGGCGGGTTCAACGTGATTAATGTGGCGCTGGCCGGCGCATGGCGGCTGAGTCCGTCGTCTTGTACCGCGGTGATCCGCTTGGCAAGACCGTTGGCCTGCGCGGATAGGCCGGTGGAGGTTACCGCGGAGGCCGAATGATCGGAGGCGTCGACGCGCAACTGCGGGTGGTTGAGCGCCGCATACACACCGATGGAACCGTTGCCGCAGGCCAGATCGAGCAGGCTGGTGTGCGCGCTGAGATCGGGCAGGTTTTCCAGCAATAACCGGGTGCCCGGATCTAAGCGCTGTGCCCCGAAGGTGGCAGCCCCGGCGCGCAGGGTGAACTCGGTCCCGTTGACGGTGTGGGTGGCGCTGCGCGGGTAGTCGCGGACGGATTGCTCCGGCTGCGGGCCGCTGGTGGAAAGTACGCGCGCCTTTTGCCGGGCGAGGGAGACATCGAGGGTGGAAAAATATTTGCTGAGCGTCTCATTCATCGTGCGGTTCATATGCTTGAGCATGCCACCGGCATGCACAATGGCCGCTGGGTCGCAGGCGGAGGCGATAGCTGCGGCTTGCTCGTCGAGCACGTCAAGACCGCGAGGCAGGCGCAGCAATACCAGCGAAGCGTCTTGAGCCACGGAATCGAGGGGGACAAATTGAACGAATTTGACCGCGTGCGGGGCGAGAGCTTGCAGGTTGGCGGTGATTGCGCGGCGGGACGTCAGCGAATCGGTATGCACCCGCAGCGTGGTGGCTCCGGCCGCCAGGGCGCCCAGGCTCAGCGCACCGTAGTGGTCACCGATGATGGACACGGCCGGCGGCCAGTGCGTAACGGTATCGAGGATGAGCCGGTCCGCGGCGTCGTGGGCGAAGAGGTTTTGCCCCTCGACCTCGGGCCAGCGGCGTAGCTTGTTCAGCAGTTCGTGAGTCATGAATCCACCCAGGTGGTGTGGCCAGCGCGGAGCAGCCCGGCGCCGGAGGTGAGTGTGGCGATAAAAGTGTGCAGTTGTTCGGTGGCGGCTGGTTCGTCGCTGATGCCGATGCTCAGCACCGCATGGGCGTCACCCCAGTGCGTGTCGCCGAGTTGATAGCCGGCGGAGCGCAGCTCGTTTTCCCAGCGTGCGGCCCACCCATGATCGGCAGCTAGCTCAAAGATGCGCAGCCGCTGCACGGTGCAAAGACTCGCCTGGGATAGTGCCTGGGAGACCGAGTCCGAGTAGGCGCGTACCAATCCGCCGGCGCCGAGTTTGATGCCGCCGAAGTAGCGTACGGTCACCGCGAGGATATCGGAAAGATCCGTTCCACTGCTGGTGCCGCGTTTTGCCAGTGCCTCAAGCATCGGCAGCCCGGCGGTTCCCGAAGGTTCGCCGTCGTCGTTGGAACGCTGGGTCATTCGATCCGGGCCAAGAATGAAGGCGCTGCAGTGGTGCCGGGCGTCAAAATGGGTTTTGCGTAAGGAAGCGATGTGGGCGCGGGCCCCGGCCTCGGTCTGCACCCGGTATAAGTAGGTGATGAAGCGCGAACGCTTAATTTCGAGCTCATGCACCGCGTCGACACGAAGCGTCGTGTAGCTGGTCGCGGCCGAGTCGTTGGTGTTCATCGTACTTAGTTTATAGGGTGGTAGACATGATCCATGTGGGACTGACCGGCGGCGTGGCTTCCGGCAAATCGGCAGTAGCAACACAATTGGCCAAATTGGGTGCGGTAGTAATCGACGCGGACAAGCTCGCCCGTGAGGTGGTGGCGCCCGGAACCGATGGCCTAGCGCAGATCCGGCAGGCCTTTGGCGAGGCGGTTTTTGCCCCCGATGGTTCGCTGGACCGGGCGGCCCTCGGCGCGCTGGTCTTCAACGACGAGGCGCAACGACTGAAGCTGAATGCGATCGTGCACCCGTTGGTCCGCGCCGGGGCTAACCGTCTGCGTGCCACCGCTTGCGGCGAGGCGGTAGTGGTCGAGGACATCCCCTTGCTCGTCGAATCGGGGCAGGCGGATCGTTTTGATTTGGTGCTGGTGGTGCAAGCGCCACATGAAGAGCGGATTCGGCGGATGGTTGAAGACCGCGGGTGGAGCGAGGCCGAAGCCGAATCCCGGATGGCCGCGCAGGCCAGTGATGCCGACCGCGCGGCGATCGCCCATCATTTGCTCATGAATGATGGCACACTTGAACAGCTCCAGGCGCAAGTGACCGAACTATTTGAGAAGGAAATAAACAGCTGATGCAGAAAATTTCGAAGTGGACGATGCTCGTCAGTTTTGCTGTGGCACTGGTGCTTTGGTTGGGCTTTGGCGGACGCGCTGAATTTGTCGCCTCGGACGGTCCGTACTCGCCGGTGGTTTATATCTCCGGGTGGATTGCCTTACTTGGATTGCTCTCGGCTACCGTGCTTACCGTGGGTTTCTTCGGCGCACAGATTCGCCGGACCGCCACGCGTAACGCGATTCGCACCGGAATGCGCCTGGGCGGCAAGTAATTTCACGTTCAGCAGGTACTCAGGCGTAGGCGAGTGTCGGTTGCGCTGGTTATGCTGGACTCATGAGTCTTGCCCAGCCGATTAAACGTGTAGTAGCTCCCTTCGAAGTCATCAGCGATTATGTTCCGGCGGGGGACCAACCCACGGCGATTAAAGAGCTGACCGAACGGATCAACGGCGGCGAAAAAGATATTGTGCTGCTCGGCGCTACGGGTACCGGTAAGTCCGCTACCACCGCCTGGCTGATCGAACAGGTACAGCGCCCCACCTTGGTGCTGGTGCAGAATAAGACCCTCGCCGCGCAGCTAGCCAATGAATTCCGCGAGCTGATGCCGAATAACGCGATCGAATACTTCGTGTCTTATTACGACTACTACCAGCCCGAAGCGTATGTGGCACAGACCGATACCTTTATCGAGAAGGACTCCTCGGTCAACGAAGAGGTGGAGCGGCTACGCCACTCGGCGACCAACGCGTTGCTTACCCGCAGAGATGTGATCGTGGTGGCAACGGTCTCGTGCATTTACGGTTTGGGTACGCCGGAAGAATATGTAGCCGGCATGGTGACGGTGCGCAAAGGCGAAGAATTAAACCGCGATGCGATGCTGCGCCAGTTCGTCAACATGCAATACACGCGCAACGATATGGACTTTCACCGCGGAACCTTCCGGGTGCGTGGGGATACCGTGGAGATCATCCCGATGTACGAGGAGCAGGCGCTGCGCATCGAGTTCTTCGGTGACGAGGTGGAAGCGATCTACACCCTGCACCCGGTGACCGGTGAAGTGATCCGCGAAGAAACTGAGATGTACATTTTCCCGGCAAGCCACTATGTTGCCGGTGCCGAGCGCATGCACAAGGCGATTAAAACCATCGAAGATGAGCTGGCAGCTCGACTCAAAGAACTTGAATCGCAAAATAAGCTCGTCGAAGCCCAGCGGTTGCGCATGCGCACCACATATGACCTGGAAATGATGGAGCAGATGGGCTTCTGCAACGGCATCGAGAACTATTCACGGCATATCGATGGACGTGAATCGGGTAGTGCGCCGCACTGTTTGCTGGATTATTTCCCCGATGATTTTTTGATGGTCATCGATGAGTCCCATGTCACCGTGCCGCAGATTGGTGCGATGTATGAGGGGGATATGTCGCGTAAGCGTACCTTGGTGGAGCACGGGTTCCGACTGCCTTCGGCCATGGATAACCGGCCTTTGAAGTGGGACGAGTTCTTGGAACGCATCGGTCAGACCGTGTATCTTTCGGCGACCCCGGGCAAATATGAGCTGGGCAAGGCCGATGGTTTTGTGGAGCAGATTATTCGTCCAACAGGACTGATCGACCCAGAAATCATCGTGAAGCCAACCAAGGGGCAAATTGATGACCTGCTCGATGAGATCCGCGTGCGTGTAGAACGTAATGAGCGCGTATTGGTGACCACGCTGACCAAACGAATGGCTGAGGACCTGACCGATTACCTCACCGAACATCAGGTCCGCGTGCAGTACCTGCACTCCGACGTTGATACGATCCGCCGCGTGGAGCTGCTGCGTGAATTGCGGATGGGCTCTTATGACGTGTTGGTGGGAATTAACCTGCTGCGTGAGGGGTTGGACTTGCCGGAGGTTTCCCTGGTCGCGATTCTGGACGCCGATAAACAGGGGTTCTTGCGTTCGGCGACCTCGCTGATTCAGACCATTGGCCGTGCTGCGCGTAACGTCTCCGGCCAGGTGATCATGTATGCGGATAAGATCACCGATGCCATGGACAAGGCCATTGATGAGACCAACCGCCGCCGCGAGATCCAACGGGCGCACAACGAGAAGCACGGTATCGATCCGACTCCGTTACGCAAGAAGATTGCCGATATCACCGATCAGCTGGCCCGCGAGGATGCCGACACGCAAGAGCTGCTGAACAACAATCGGCTGGCCAAGGACGCGAAGCGCACAAAGTCCTCGAAAATCCGTCAGGATGGCTTGGCAGCCGCGCCGGCGGAGGACCTGTTGGGTCAGATCGAAGAGATGACAGCCCAGATGCATGCGGCCGCCGGGGAACTGCAGTTCGAACTGGCGGCGCGTATTCGCGACGAGGTGGGCGAGCTAAAGAAGGAATTGCGTCAAATGAAAGATGCCGGCCACGCGTAACACGATGTTAACTTTGGCTGGCTAACTAGTGTTTGATAAGTAGTTATACGGTTATTCAGGTTCGCAGAGAGGGGCAGGAAGTGCGTGATGGCATTCATCACGCGTCATGGATAAGGCTTGTACGCTAGACTTTACTCTCGTACGTAGGGGAGTATCCCAAATGCTGTGAACGTCAACACGCGAACCATCGAAGCTTCGCCGGGCGCAGCAGCCGAACAAGATTTAGTTCTTGACGGCGGAGAGACTTGCGAATCTTTGTCCTAACCTTACGACGGAAGGCTACTCCTTTATGGGTACTTCAGGGTTAACACTCCAATTTGAAATCATTGCCTTGGTGGCGCTCTGCGTTGTCCTGTTGCTCGATTTGCTCTATGTGGTCAAGCGACCGCACGAACCATCGATGAAGGAAGCCGGAATTTTTGTTGGCTTCTACATCGCACTTGCAATAATTTTCGGTGGAATTGTCTGGTGGCAGGCAGGTTCGCAGCTAGGCCAGGAGTTCTACGCCGGCTGGATTACCGAATACTCGTTGTCGATTGACAACCTCTTTGTCTTTATTATCATCATGACCCGCTTTGCTGTGCCGCGTAAGTACCAGCAAGAGGTGCTGATGTTCGGCATTATCATCGCGCTGGTGCTGCGTGCAATCTTCATTATTGCCGGTGCAGCGATGATCGAACACTTCTCCTGGATCTTCTACATCTTCGGTGCGTTCTTGCTCTGGACCGCTTGGCACCAGCTGAAGGATGACGATGACGAGGACGAAGACAGCGATAGCGGGATCGTCAAGAAGCTGACAAGCAAGTTGCCATTTGCCAAGGAATACGACGGCAACAAGCTGCGTACCGTGGTAGACGGTAAGAAGCTGTTCACCCCGATGGTGATGGTTTTCATTACCATCGGCATGACCGACCTGCTGTTCGCAGTGGACTCGATCCCGGCGATCTTCGGTCTGACCAACTCGGCGTTTATCGTCTTCACCGCGAATATCTTCGCGTTGATGGGTCTGCGTCAGCTGTACTTCCTGCTCGGTGGGCTGATGAACCGTTTGGTCTTCCTGAAGCACGCACTGAGCTTCATCTTGGCGTTCATTGGCGTCAAGCTGGTACTTCACGCACTGCACACCAACGAGCTGCCATTCATCAATGGCGGTGAAGGCTTCGCTTGGGCTCCAGAGATTCCAACCAGCATCTCGCTGATTGTTATTCTGGCGACCATCGTGATCGCTACGGTCTTGTCGCTGTGGACCCCGCTGGGTCGCAACGCGGCAGCGAAGGCCGAAGCTGCAGAGGCTGAAAAGGCAGCTGCCAAGGCCTCAATCGAAGGCGAGCAGGAGTCGGGTAAGTAACCGAAACCACGCTACAAAGAATCCCCGCCGCAGCTGCTTACCCAAGCAGCTGCGGCGGGTATTTTTCTGTATTAAATAAGTCTGGAGCGGGACTCGCCAATGCGGCTAAGCCACGCTCCAGACTGCTGTACGCGGGTACTAATTCGTCGGGGTGAGAATGATGCGCAGCGGTGCGAGCAGTGCTTCTTCCTCGGCGGGCAGTCCGAAGGTCTCGGCCAGCATCACGATGAACGCGCCACCCATGGTTGGGTGCAACATGTGGTGGTTGGTGTAGACCAACGGGATCTCGTCTTCGTCCTCGTCGGGGTCCACCTCGTAGGCTTCGGTGTCGATTGGACGTGCCAGCACCAAGTGGTCCCCATTTTCTATGAACAGCAGTTCATAGCGGTAACCATCTTCGTAAAGCAGAATGCTGTTCGGCTTGTCCGAGGGACCGAAGTACTCGGGGTTTTCGGCAACGAATGGCAGTTCGGAAACTTCTTGCCAATTGACCGCCAGGTTCACGAAGTCGGTGAGTCGCTCGGCAAAGTCTTCGGCGGTGAGTTGGTACTCAGGGTCGAAAGTGTAAACCGGTTCAAAATCGGCGTCCGAATCGTCTAACGCTGGGGTAGTGACAAAGAATGCCTCGCCATGGAGCACGAGTGCGAAGTCGATGTCAGAGTCTACAAATTTGTAGACCAGTCCATCTTCATCGGCGCGGTCTAAAGCAATGTTGTATGGCACGTGGGCGGCTGCGATGACGCCGTCCAACTCTTCGACCTTCGAGACCAGATCGGCTGGAACATCGACACCATTAATACTGTTTCCCATAGTGTTCCTTTCGATCTTTATGACGGGCAAGATGCCCTTATGCGAAACCTAGCACGGCGGTCGTGGCAATGTGTGACAAGCCACTCCGTGTGCTGGGTCTGACGCGAAGCAAGAACGGAGAGGCTGCCCCTCAGAGCTTGCTTGTGTGCCAGTCTAACCATGTGCTGGCACCTGCGATAGCCACTAGTCGGCTGTGGCAGCTGCCTCAGGATCTTCACCGTTGGTCATTGCTAGCAGACGGCGGAAGATTGCAGGTCCTTCGTCGCCGATTCCATCGTGGTGGAAATCCTCGGTGACCCAGGCTTGCAGCCCGTTGACTTGGGAAGCGGTGCGTAAGGAAAGTTCGCGGTCCACATAAACATCGTCGTGATAAACCGCTGCCGCCACCGGAACGGTATTCTGCGAAAGAACATCCAGATCGTAGAGGGGCTCAAAATGTTCGTGCTCAGCTAAAATTCTTGCCACCTCCTCGAATGGCCGGAGTGCCGGATCGTCGGTGAAATGCCAGCGATAGATCATTTCTCCGGTCAACAGGGGGGTGTCTGATTGTTCTGTGAAATCTGGATATTCTTCCATGACGGACTGGGCTGCCCAATTGGTAGCTGCGCCTTGGGCATAGATGGTCTCATGCATTAGCGCGTAGAGCGGGTTCGTGGCGAAAGAGGCTTGGGCGTAGAGCGTCGCCAAGAAGGTGTCGGAAAGCCGTTCTCCGCCGGGCGTCTGTATCAAGGCTTCTTCAAAGACATGGTGCAGCAGGTGCACCCGAGTATTGCCGCCTAAGAACATTCCCAGCATCTGCACCAGGGGCACGGTGACCTTGCGGCCGTCGGGCAGCAATTCGTCGTCGTTGTGCCTTAGATGATTGTAAATCTTGTGCAGCGTATCGAAATCCTGTGGGTACCAGGAGAAATACTCACGGTTACGTTCGGCCATGCGCTGATACGTAGCGCGGTAGACGGTCTGCGCATCGCCGTCCAATGACGCCAGGCCTCCGGTGACCAAACAGCGCTCCAAAGAGTTAGGGAACATGGATAGATAAGTCAGTGTGCAGAAGCCGCCATAGCTCTGACCCAAGGTGCTCCACTTGTTGATATCCAAGTGTTCGCGCAGTGCCTCGGCATCTCGAACGATTGAGTCCGCGCGGAAGTGTGACAAGTAGCGGGCCTGAGCTGCAGCGTCGCCGCGCAGTCCCAAAGACTGCCGGTTAGCCNGGGTGGAGAGGCCGGTACCACGCTGATCTAGTAGTAGTACGCGGAAGTCTTTGGTAGCTTCGGCTAACCAGCCGGACAAGGAACCAGGACGTGGTGATTTACCGCCCGGACCGCCTTGCAGGAACAGTAACCAAGGCTTTGACTCATCGGTGCTAATTTCGCGGGCGAAGACGGTGATTTTCTCGCCGTTTGGCTCGTGATGATCCAGAGGGACTTCAATACGGTGTTCGGTGACGTTCATGCCGCGGTAGTGAATCATCGAGCCATCTCCTGTAGTGCGTCGCCATCTAGCCGGCGGGTGCTCCAGCCGTCCATGGTGGACGAACCGATCGCATCATAGAATCCAATGGCGGGAGCATTCCAGTCAAGAACGGCCCATTCCAATCTGCGGTAGCCGCGTTCTATGCAAATTTGTGCGAGTGTCTTCAACAGCGCTGTTCCGGTTCCCTCGCCACGTTCGCTTTCACGAACGTACAGGTCCTCCAGGTGAATACCATGACGTCCTTCCCACGTGGAGTACGTCAGAAACCACATGGCGATACCGACTAATTGGCCTGACTCGTCTTCGGCTACGTGCGTGAAGAGTTTCGGGTCTGGGCCGAAAAGGTGCTTTTCAAGCTCCTCAACGGTGTTTTTGACCGCGTCAGGTTCCTTCTCATAGACGGCTAGTTCGTGGATTAATTCCAGGATCTGGGGGCAGTCTGCGAGGCGCGCTTCTCTGATTGTGCTCATGTGTTTAAGCTTACCGTTGTCATGTAGCTATATCGTCGGTGACCAGTCCTAAGGTTGAATTCATGATGGGTGGACACCACGCCATAAGCGGCGCGGCCGCCTGGCTTGCAATAACAACTCCGGTAACGGTCGGTTCGGTGAATCTTGGATTCGGCGTACTCCATATGGAGCGGTGGGAAACCTTGGCTGGCGCGATTGTTTGCGCCGGGGCGGCGTTACTTCCTGATGCGGACCATCACAAGGCGACGATTGCGCGTTCCTTGCCACCATTTTCTAATATCGTGACCCGGGTGATCGGTAAGGTTGCTGGCGGGCACCGAAATGGTACCCACTCAATTTTGGGGATCTTGTTCTTTATATTTATTGCCTGGTTGGCTGATTCTTGGTCAATGGAGTTGGACCAGCTGGGGGTGGTCTATCCCGGGGCTGCGCTCTTCGCGATTTTGCTGATTTCCTTCGCGGTAAAGAGCGTGAAGTTCATGCCTCCACTTTTGTGTTGGGTGATTGCGCTGGCTGCTGGCGCGTTTGTTGGAATGAACGCTCCGGATGAAAGAGCGTGGTTCCCACTGGCGGTCACCGTTGGAGTGATCGTTCACATCGTGGGGGATATGCTCACCATTGGCGGTTGCAACCTGTTGTGGCCGATCAAGATTGGCGCGCCACGCTGGTTCCGCAAACTACCAGTGGTCGGTGACTGCTGGAAAGCGAACGGGAGGGTAGCACTTCCGATTCTTGCCGAAACGGGGTCGAAGGCTGAATGGATACTAGCGAGCCTCATGACTTCCTACGTCGCGATCGCAATTATTCTGACCTAGTGGGCACAATCGTATTCGGTAATGCTAACTCCCGAATCGAAAGTTCGGGTCCGGACGTGAATGAACTCAACAGGCTGATATCTGAGCGAGCCGAACAAGGGAATCCCTGATCCGAAAACCAAGGGGTTGCGTTTGAGAACTAGTTGGTCGATTTCCGGCAGGAGTTCACCGGCCAGCTCTCCGCCGCCACATAAATATATGTCCAAACCTGTTTCGTGCTTCAGCTCGCGGATTTTGGCGAGCGGATCATGGGTCAGTTCCACATTATCTGGCACGCTTCGCGAATTTTTGGACGCCACTATTTGGTGTAGGTGTGCGTAGGGAGAATCGAGCCCACCGTTGGATTCCGGGTTGTAGGTATTCCAACCCATGATGACGGAATCAAATTTCGTCCTTGGCGCCGTGAGCCCTAAAGCTTTCTGGACGTGGGAAGGAACTGCGTCACCGTATTCTCTAAGGACTACTTCCATGTGGTCTCCTTCGATTGGGAAACCTGAAGGATCGCCATTAGGCGCGGCGATATATCCATCGAGGCTAACCGCTACGTAGTAGACGAGCTTGCGTGCCATCATGAACTCCGCCCAGTGGTGAATAGAATCCACGACAAAGCCTAGGGTAGGAAGTTCTCTGTGGCTAGAGAGTTGGAAGAAACTCCAGCCTGCCGCAAATCTACTTAGAGGGTTGCGGGCGCAATTGTTAGTCCGAGTGCATTCAATGGTTTGTTCTATACCGTGACGAATGACGATACGTTTCTCAAACAAACCTGGTGCTCCAGAGGCAGCGACAAAAACAGGTTTCGTGCCACATTGTTGTGACGGGCGTGAAACCACTTCCTGGAAGCGATCGAAGCTTGGTTGAAAGCACCCCGGATGTGTTTGAGATGGAGCCTGCGCAGGGTCTCGATTGCGAACGACGTGCAGACTGTCCGTTTAAAGTTCCTCTGCCATCAAGCTGGGCTGTGAAGCTAGAAGCTGGGTTTCCAATTTGTGATCGCGTCAACCAATTGATCTGGCGGCATTGCACTGTCGAGTCGAAGCACAGGTTTATTGACAATTTCAAGCCGCCTCTCGTGGCCAGCCCGGCTCCTTCCTTCGAATGCGGGGTTGTCATAGCCCGCGGCCCATTCAAGGAATCGATTCCACGAAATTTCGTCAAATCTCGCATCGGATCTGCGAATATCCTCACGTTTCTCCAAACGACGGAGCCGTTCCTCGGAATCAAGAATGAGGAAAATAACTGCGTCGCATTGTTCAATCACAGTCTCTCCCCATCCGAACAAGGATCCTGAGAGAACCCAAGCATCACGTGGTAAGAAAAGGGATCGCATTAAGTGCAGGCGCTCATGCTCGGCGCGTTTAGCAACGTACGGAGGATCCGTTGGCAGCCAAAAATAATCGTCCGTATCTGCATGCGGTACCGACCAATAGTTTGCCAGCGCACGGCCTAACGTCGTGGTACCGGAGCCACTGGCACCCATAATATGGATTTTCGAACGTTTCATCCCACTGATTCTTGCATGCTTAGCCGCCAGACACACTGGAGGGTAGAATTTCCGCTACCCGCATTCAAATTCGTTGCCATTCCCAGATTTCCCCCATCGATTAGAGACAGTCGTTAGCCATGATTTCCATGGCGGTTGCACTCCTGACGTCACACATTTGCACCACCCCTTGGACATCGCTGGAGCCCAAATGCTTCCGGGGATCATAAAGCGACATGGAATTAAATGTCTCGCGCCAAGGATTTTCCTAAGCTGGTAGTGGGAAAAAATCCGAAACAGGAACATACAGTCTTGACTTCGTAGAAAGGTTTCGGTGAAGGCGGTGATTTTGGCTAGGTATCCTTTCTAAATGGAACCTTTGAATCAGCCAATCTTGGATGCTGCTAATTATCGGCTGCGTCCGTTCGAGATGAAAGATGCTGAGGTAGTTCGTGAAGCGTCAGCCGATCCATTGATTCCTCTGATTACTACTGTTCCGACTAGTGGTATCGCTGCAGATATACGCGACTTCATCGGCAGACAGCATCAACGTCTGATCACGCGGTCCGGTTATTCATTCGTAATCGCCGATGCAGGTTCTGACCATGCTGTGGGCCAAATCGGGCTATGGCTTAAAAACGTTGAGCAGGGGCGTGCCAGTGTTGGATACTGGGTTGGCGCTGCTCATCGTAACAAGGGGATAGCCACTCAGGCCCTAGATACCTTGTCCAATTGGGCAATCAGACAACCGGAGTTACACCGGTTAGAGCTCTACGTCGAGCCTTGGAACGAAGGTTCCTGGAAAGCAGCGGAGCGGAGTGGCTACACCCGTGAAGGCCTGTTGCGAAGCTGGCAGGAAGTCGACGGGTTACGTAAGGACATGTACATGTATTCTCGTCTCAAATAAAGAATATTCGAATGGTGCGATTGGATACTGATTAGGTCCGCGCACCGTCCAAGTAATCTAATGGATGTACTTCTATGCTTCATAACTAATCGGAAAATCCGACGAGTTTTTAGGCCGGGCTCTCAACAGATGGCAGTTTTGCGTTGCTGGCTCAAAAGTTGCTTGTAAAGTAGGGCAATATGCCGTTGGGACGAGAGTATCGGAAGCTTTGGGCGGGTAACGCCGCCTCGAATTTCGGAGACGGTATAAGTTTTGTTGCCATTCCGCTCTTGGCTATTGAACTTACCTCAGATCCTGTGCTGATCGCCGGCCTAACGATGGTCTATTCCGCAGCAAGGCTCATGGTGGTACTGCCCATCGGCGCGTTGGTTGATCGGCTAGACCGTAAAACCATTTTGTGGTCCGCGAATCGTAGTCGAAGCTTTCTTTTGATGGGATTGGCCATACTAATAGCCAACGGGGCAGGCTCAATCGTCTTGCTCTATGTAGTTTTTAGCCTGATTGGTATCCTAGAAACAGCTGCGGATAACTCAGCCCTATCGATATTGCCGTCAATAGTTGACGTCGAAAGTTTAGACAAGGCGAACAGCCAGATTACAGCGACTCAACTTGTTGCTGATGAGTTCGTTGGCCCTCCCGTTGGAGGGCTGATGTTTGCAGCCGCAGTATCGTTACCCATTGCAGTCACGGGCAGCGCCTACGCCGCAGCCGCACTATTCTTCTTGGGAATGTCCGGCACATTTCGTGATAAAGCGCGAACGAAACATCCTGCCTCTTTACGTCGCGAAGTGTTTGAAGGCGGTGCATGGCTCGTTCGGCACAAGCTTTTACGTGCCTTGGCATTTGTCACCGGGCTGGCCAGCATCGCTTACATGATGCCGTTCTCAATTCTTGTCGTCTTCGCCGAGGACGTCTTGGGACTGCAGCCAGAAGGCTATGGTTTATTACTTTCCATATCGGCCCTTGGCGGCCTCCTTGGCTCGGCCATTGCCCCAAGACTACGGCGCAAATTGGGGTATGCGACGCTGACAACAGCAAGCCTAGGTCTTGGTTCAATTAGTCTGTTCGCCATCTATCTGACTGATATTCCATGGCTGGCGGCGGCGCTGCTGGCCACTTACATTCTGCATGCCGTTCTTTTTGGTATCTGTGTCAGTTCATTGCGCCAACGGCTAGTCCCGGATGAATTACGTGGAAGGGTCACTTCAGTCACCAAATTGTTTGGACTTACTGGACTTACCATCGGCTCTGGCCTCGGAGGGATATTGGCGACAGTGGGTAGCCTAGCGACTCCATTTTTAGCCGGAGCCGTTGTTTTTTTCGTCTGCGCGCTTGTTGTCTGGCCGAGCATTCGAACTTGGGAAAATAGCGACGCCTCGAACGGGTGAGATTCGCTCAGCAATGACACCAATAGCCGAAGAGGTTCTAGCCCTCTTGGGTGCAGCAAATTGAGTCGTGTCGTCAAGGATGTATGAGACTCTCTACTGGCGCAGCAAGATCCTCGAATCCCAAGTCTTTGGGGCTCTATTGAGAACTGTGCTTACGGCGGTTTTTCTTCACAACAGTATCTTGGCGTATTTGAAGCCGCGAAACTCTTTTCCGCGTGGGAACAACAAATGAGACAAGAACACTATTGAAAGCGCGGCAGTCGAAACTTTGCTAAGACAAAGTTCGTGCACTGCAATGAGCTAAGGAATGCCGAAGAAGAGATAAAGCTCCCGGATGCCGCAACGAAATCTGTGAGCCGATGGCTTTGAGGAACTTAGTAAGAACCGTGCAAGTCTTGGTTCTTTGTCTTCTTCGGTAGTCCTATACCCGGACGCACCACCCCAAGAGCGAAGCGGTACGAATCCGGGTTTAAGGTTGGTTGCCGGCCACCTTCGGGGCCCAGCTTACATAGAGTAATCCGGTACCAACGAGTACCAGTCCCAGCTGCAGGAGTGTGGGAAATAAGCCTTCAACGGTGAAGAGCACTGCGTAGTTGTTGATCAGTGCGAGCCATGCGATAAACATGACGAGGCTGCCGAGCATGCGCAGTCGAATGCGATCCATGGCCACGACCTTACCGTTGCACAGGCGCGAAAGTACTCCATATTAAGCGAATATTTCGTGAACTATGAATGACTAATCCATGCGCCCTACAGCGGTCACCGTAACGACTGGATGACCTGCTTCGTCAGAGTCGTCTAGGGAGATGGTTGCGTTGATGCCCCAGTCGTGATTTTCGTCCGGATCGGCGAAAATTTGACGTACTTCCCAGATTCGATTTGGTTTCTCATTGACCACGAAAAGGTCCGAACCGCGGCCGTTAGGTCCGTCGTCAATATCTTCATGTTCTTCGAAATAGCTATCCAAGGCTTCGGCCCAAGCATCTGCATCAAAACCATTGTGTCCATCTAATTCGCCCAGCGCCTGATCCTGCTCGTCGGCGAAAAGCTTCACTCGACGGAACATTTCGTTGCGAACCATCACCTTGAAGGCACGCACGTTAGTGGTGAGCTTATCCGGAGCTGGGGGAGTGATCTCGGTTTCCTCGTGCAGCTCGCCTCGCGAGAGCTCTTCCCACTCGTCCAAAAGGGAGGAGTCGATCTGGCGGATCAATTCGCCAAGCCACTCGATAAGATCTTCTAGATCTTCGCGTAGCGAATCCTGTGGCACGCTCTGGCGTAGCGCCTTGTACGCGTCGGTGAGGTAGCGCAATAGCACGCCTTCGGAGCGGGCAAGCTGGTAGTACTGGACGAAGTCAGAGAAGCCCATGGCTCGCTCATACATGTCCCGCACCACTGATTTGGGCTGTAGCTCGAAGTCAGCCAGCCAGGGGGCACCAGAACGGTACTGTTCAAACGCAGCTTCAAGCTTTTCGGCCAATGGCTGCGGATAGGTAACCTCTTCCAAAGCAGCCATACGCGCGTCGTAGTCCATCCCGTCGGCCTTCATTGCGGCGATAGCCTCACCACGGGCTTTCTTCTCCTGGCCGGAAAGCACTTGGCGGGGCTTCTCCAAGGTTGCCTCGATGACCGAGACTACATCTAGCGCGTAGCTCGGCGAATCAGGGGAGAAGAGCTCCAGCGCTGCGAGTGCGAAAGGCGACAGTGGCTGGTTCAATGCGAAGTTCTGCTGCAGGTGCACCGTTAGCTCGTAGAAGTTGCCGTGTTCATCGGGTTCATTGCGGCGAACCACCACTCCGGTGGTGATCAGCTCACGCAGAATCCCCAAGGCACGCAGCTTCAGCTTGCGCTGCGATGCCGGTGTTTCATGATTCTCGGTGAGGATGCGTTTGGCTGCTTCGAAGGAGTTGCCTTCACGTTCCAGCAAGTTGAGCAGCATCGAGTGGGAGACCTGGAAGGAAGACTTCAGCGTTTCAGGTTCCGCATGAACGATCTTGTCATAGGTCTTCTCGCCCCAGGTGACAAAGTTCTGTGGTGGCTTCTTCTTGGGGATCTGCTTGAGTTTGGAAGAGCCTTCGCCATGCTTCTTCAAAGCCTTTTCCATAGCTTTGTGATTTTCAATCGCGTGTTCCGGCGCCTGAACCATCACGGTACCCGCAGTGTCAAAACCTGCTCGTCCGGCACGGCCGGCAATCTGGTGGAATTCGCGGGCGTTGAGGATGCGGGTGCGTGTGCCGTCAAATTTGGAAAGGGCTGTCATCAACACCGTGCGAATTGGCACGTTGATGCCAACACCCAAGGTATCGGTGCCGCAAATGACCTTGAGCAGTCCGGCTTGAGCCAACTGCTCTACCAACCGGCGGTATTTAGGCAGCATGCCTGCATGGTGCACACCGATGCCGTGGCGCACTAGACGGTTTAGCGTCTTTCCGAATCCGGCAGCGAAGCGAAAACCTGCCACCAGTTCGGCTATGCGGTCCTTTTCCTCACGGGTACAGACATTGATACTCATCAGCCCGGTGGCGCGATCAATCGCATCCAACTGCGAGAAATGCACGATATAGATCGGGACCTGCTGGGTTTTGATTAGTTCCTCGACGGTTTCCTGAACCGGTTCCATCGAGTAATAAAAATGAAGCGGGATAGGACGCTCGGAGTGGGCAACGGTGACAGTGGTCTTTCCGGTGCGCTCTTCCAGCTCCTTTTCAAAGCGTGAAACATCACCCAAGGTGGCGCTCATCAGCAGGAATTGCGACTGTGGCAATTCAATAAGTGGTAGTTGCCAGGCCCAGCCACGTTGCGGGTCTGCGTAGAAGTGGAACTCATCCATGATGACCATGCCTGCGTCGGCACGTGAGCCTTCACGCAAGGCGATGTTCGCTAGGATTTCTGCGGTACAGCAGATGATCGGAGCGTCGGCGTTCACCGAGGAATCGCCGGTGACCATGCCAACGTTTTCGGCGCCGAAGATCTTACACAGGTCGAAAAACTTCTCCGAGACTAATGCCTTGATCGGTGCGGTATAGAAGCTGATTTCGTCGCGTGCCATTGCGTAGAAGTGTGCGGCTATGGCTACTAAGGACTTACCCGAGCCAGTAGGCGTCGCCAAAATGACGTTGCTTCCGGCGGCCAAGGCCATAGATGCCTCGTCCTGGGCTGGGTACAAATCAATGCCACGGGTGGTTACCCAGCGGCCAAAGGATTCGTAAATCTCGTCGTCGGAAACGTTCTTGGCATCTGCAGGCAGGTAATCGGTAAGCAACATGATGTTCTAAGCCTATCTCGTTGAGAAGTATGACCCGGCGCTAGTGCGGAAAGTAGTGTGGGGCTAGGCTGGCGAACATGAAGTGGGATCCGAGCAAATATACAGAATTCGCCGATTACCGCGGGCGGCCCTACGAAGATTTATTAGGGCAGTTAGGCGACATCTCACCCCGAGTGGTTGTGGATCTAGGCTGTGGCCCGGGCAATAAGACAAACCTGTTGGCTCAACGGTGGCCTGCTGCACAAGTGAAAGGACTAGATTCGTCGCCGGAAATGATCGCCAAGGCTCAAGACACGGTACGACTGCAGAATCTAGACTTTGAACTGGTTGATGCGCGCCAGTGGCACCCAGACGACGAAGTTGATCTGCTCTTTTCAAATGCGATGTTGCAGTGGCTCCCCGAACACCGTCAGCTGTTGAAGACCTGGCTGCACGATCTGAAGACCGGTGCGTACATAGCCATACAGGTGCCGGGGAACTTTGGCTCGGCCGCACACACCGTGATGCGACAGATGGCGGACTCGAGTAAATGGGAAGAGCGGCTTTCCGGGGTGCTTCGCCATGATGACGCCGTAAGCGAACCGGAGTTCTACCAGCAACTGTTGCTTGAGGCGGGATTTCAAGCCAACGTCTGGGAGACGACCTTTCATCAGGTGATGATCGGCCAGGATCCAATTCTGGACTGGGTGCGTGGAACGGCGCTGTTGCCGGTCAGAGCAGCTCTCAGCGACAAGGATTACCTAGATTTCGAAACGGACTATTCACGCGAGGTTTCTACACACTATCCGTCATTTGCAGGGCCGGACGGTTCAGAGCTAACAAATTTTCCGTTCCGAAGAATCTTCATGATCGGCCGCAAACTCAGCTGAAAGTAACCTGCGTCAGGGAATGTCTGAGATTGCGAGTCAGGGATCCACGGATGAGAACATCCGTGGATCCCTGACCTCATACAGGAGTACATCTTCTTTGATGGTTGCCAGCCTTTACCAGCCGCGCTGACGCCACTCGTCCAGGTGCGGCCGTTCGTTTCCCACGGTGGTGGAGCCTCCATGTCCGGGAAGGACATGGGTCTCATCCGGGAATCTTTCGAATATACGTTCGGATACATCGTTGATCAGCGACTCGAAACGTTCGGGGTCTTTCCACGTATTACCTACCCCACCGGGAAAAAGACTGTCGCCACTGAAGATGACCTGCACTCCCGAAGCGTCACGCAGTGCATAGGCAATGGACCCAGGAGTATGGCCACGCAGATGAATTGCCTCAAGCTGCACTTCTCCAATTAGGATCTGATCCCCATGCTTCAAACCGTCCGAAATCTCCACCCCCGACTCTTTGCCAATGCCAGCAACGTCCTCATTCCCTGCATAGGTAGGAACCTTGTATGTTGTAACAGCTTCGGACAGCGCGCGTACGTGATCCCAATGCTCGTGGGTTGTCGCGATGCCAACTATCTGAGGTGCAGGTCCGTCTGATGCTGCACTGTCAATAAGTTCTTGAATCGCCGGCATATTATCGGCCGCATCGATGATCAATTGTTTTCCACTAGCGCGTTCGGTTACCAGGTAGACATTGTTATTCATGTCGGACACGCTCACCGAACGAATGGTGACATCGTTTAAGAGAAGTTCGCTCATACGCTTTAGCCTACGTGGGGCCGACGCTCGAACGCGATAGGCTCTGGTGGTCACTCAAATACATTGCACTGAATGGAGCACCCATGGCTGTCCTCGATTTTATCCGTATCGACCCCACATCGGGTGTGGCACCGTACCAGCAGGTCCGCGAACAGATCTTAGCTAGTATCGCGCGCAATGATTTGGCCCCGGGGACGAAGCTGCCTTCGGTCCGAGCGCTCGCCGGTGACCTCGATCTTGCGGTGAACACCGTCGCGAAGGTTTACAAGGAACTTGAAGCGCAGGGTGCTGTGGTGACTCGTGGGCGCCATGGAACGATCGTGCAAGCAACGGATGATCGAGGTGATCAGGAGGTCAGCGACGCCGCAGCCGACCTGGCGAGGGTCTCCCAGACCTGGTCAGTCGATGAAGAAACCGCGGTGAAGTATTTGCGGGCAGCCTTCAGCTCATTGCCACGCTAAGCCTATCGATGCCGTAGCTTGGCTCTCTCCTCAATGCGTCCGAATTGCATCCGGCGAAAGAAGCCTCAGGGTATTGGTTCAGCACTAAGCGACGAGGACGGTCCGAGTCACTCGTTGCTCGGGGAGGGGTACGCTGACATGGAATCTTACCGCTCTGATGGCGTTGGTATGATCCACTGTTTGGAAGTGCTCCAGGGAAGATCTGGCTGAACCTCAGAACCCTTTCAGAAGCAGCTCCGACTTCGTCCAGAGCTGTGTCGCGATCCGCGGAACATGCATCTGGGGATTAACTTTTGTAGCGATTCTGCGGGTCTCGTAATATGCGCCTGGAAGGAACGATTCATTCGGGGTTCCTTGAGCAAGCCAAATTAGCTGGTCTGCACCCTGTTCCGGAGTTACGGTAAAAAGAAGTTTGAGCGGTCCGTGATAGACACGTCGCATGAAGTGCGTGGTGTCACTGGCAAAGTTGCTTGCGACGATACCCGGGTGGAAAGCAACCGCAGTAACACCACGCGCCCCGAACCGGTGCTGTAATTCTTGAGTAAAGAGGATATTGGCAAGTTTTGCATTGCCATAGGCCTTCTGCGGCGCGTAACCGACCGCATTTTGCAGGTCATCGAGGTCCAACCGTGCGAAAACGCGAGCAGCCACACTGGCTGTTTGAATGACGGTGGCGCTCCCTGCGACGAGTGCTGGCATGAGCAAACGAGTTAGCAGAAAGGGTGCGAGGTGGTTAACCTGAAATGTCTTCTCATACCCGTCGACCGTAATGACACGTGGCCCCATGATACCGCCGGCATTGTTCGCTAGTACGTTGATCACAGGGTATGACTCTAGGAGCGTGCTCGCGAGCCGCTGCACCTGAGCAAGGTCGGCGAAATCCGCCACATAAAAGGGAATGTCGAGCTCGGCGGCCAGGTCCTTAGTTTTGCCCAGCGAACGTCCAACGATGACGACGCGATGACCACCTGCAACTAGCTTGCGCGCAGCGGCTGCGCCGATGCCGTCGCTACCGCCGGTGATGACAATGGTTTTTCTCATGTTGAACTCGTTCCTAGATGTCATCGCACGCCCGACGAAAGATATCGCGTTCGATACTTGCTGCAACCCGTGGATGTGTCCATCCGGTAGATCTCCATGCGTGGTTCTATCCTTGCCGTGGTCCGGCTCCGCATTGGCGGGACGAAGACGTTAAGTTCATCCTAATGGAAACGCGGAACCATGGATCGAACCAGCTCCTAGGGCTTCCACCGCGGGGACCAGACAGCCATTCATCGTGGTCCGGGCTTTGACACTCCTCATAATATTTGAACTCGCTGGGTCTTGCTGGGAGGAATCTGCGGGCCTGGATCAGCCGAGCCACGGAGCTTGTCTGGCACCCGAAAAGCCACTGGACCAGTAAGTCTGCGGCCCGAGAAATCAATCGAATATCGCCCTTCGCGAACGTCTCACAGATTTGTGCCACATGCCACGTTTATTCGAAGTAGTTTTCGATTAGTATTACCTCGTGGCTATTACTGCAGAAAGCAAAAAACTCGATTTGTCCCGTCTGATCGTCAAGGGTGCGCGTGAGCACAACCTCAAGAACGTAGATGTGGATCTTCCGCGTGACGCGATGATCGTCTTTACCGGGTTGTCCGGTTCTGGTAAATCATCTCTGGCCTTCGACACGATTTTCGCCGAAGGACAGCGACGCTACGTGGAGTCCCTCTCGGCATATGCGCGCATGTTCCTGGGTCAGGTCGACAAACCGGACGTAGATTTCATCGAAGGTCTTTCCCCGGCAGTGTCGATCGACCAGAAATCCACCAACCGCAACCCGCGCTCCACCGTTGGCACCATTACCGAGGTGTACGACTATATGCGCTTGCTCTGGGCCCGTGTGGGACACCCGCACTGCCCCGAATGTGGTGAGCCAATTTCCAAGCAGTCGCCGCAACAAATTGTTGACCAGCTGCTGGAAATGCCAGAGAAGACACGATTCCAGGTGCTCGCACCCGTGGTTCGTGCGCGCAAGGGAGAGTTCGTTGATCTTTTCACGGAGCTTTCCTCCAAGGGCTTTGCCCGCGCACGGGTAGATGGCAAAACTATTCAGCTTTCAGACCCACCGAAGTTGGGCAAGCAGATCAAGCACACCATCGAGGTGGTCGTTGACCGCCTGGCGATCAACGACACAGTGCAACAGCGGTTGACCGACTCGGTAGAAACCGCATTGAACCTTGCCGAAGGCCGTGTTCTGGTGGACTTCGTTGATCTTGAAGAAGATGATCCCAAGCGGGTACGTGCATTCTCCGAGAACCTTGCGTGCCCGAATGAGCACCCATTGGCCATCGACGAGATTGAGCCGCGCACTTTCTCCTTTAACAACCCTTTCGGCGCATGCTCCGCCTGTAGCGGCATTGGCACCAAGCTTGAGGTTGACGAGCACCTGATCATCCCGGATCCAGAGCTTCCCTTGACCGAGGGGGCCATTGCCCCGTGGTCCCTGGGTAAAGCGACTACCGAGTACTGGAACCGTCTGATTGAAGGCCTGGGCAAGGAGCTGGGGTTCACCATGGACACCGCCTGGCAGGACCTTCCGCCAGCCGCGCGTCAGGCAATCTTGCACGGCAAGGATCATAAGGTGGTCGTGCAGTACAAGAATCGCTTCGGCCGCGAGCGTAAGTACTCCACCGGGTTCGAAGGTGTCATCTCCTATGTTCACCGCAAGCATCAGGAGACCGAGTCGGACCATGCCCGTGACCGCTACGAGCAGTACATGCGTCAGATCCACTGCCCGACCTGCGGTGGAGCGCGACTGAACCCGGCGTCACTGTCGGTGCTGATCGGTGGAAAATCGATCGCCGCGGTGGCAGCCATGGACCTGCGTTCGGCCGCAGAATTCCTGACCAGTCTAGAACTCAGCGAGCGCGAGGCGCAGATCGCCAACCAAGTATTAAAAGAAATTGGCGCCCGCATGAAGTTCTTGCTGGACGTGGGGTTGGAATACTTGACCCTCGAGCGTGCAGCTGGCACCTTGTCAGGTGGCGAAGCTCAGCGTATTCGCCTGGCCACACAAATTGGTTCCGGTCTGGTGGGCGTGCTCTACGTTTTGGACGAGCCGTCCATTGGATTGCACCAGCGCGATAATCGCCGGTTGATTGAAACCTTGTTGCACCTGCGTTCGCTGGGCAACACGCTGATCGTGGTTGAACACGATGAAGACACTATCGCCGAGGCCGACTGGATCGTGGATATTGGTCCGGGCGCCGGTGAACACGGCGGCGAGGTCGTACACTCCGGCTCGCTGGAAGAACTGAAGAAAAACACTCGCTCGTTGACCGGCGACTACCTCTCGGGACGTAAGCAGATTGAGCTGCCGGCCAAGCGCCGAAAGATCGATAAAAAGCGTGTGCTGAAACTGGTGGGGGCGAAGGAGAACAACCTGCAAGATGTCACGGTGGACTTCCCTCTGGGCGTGCTCACCGCGATTACCGGTGTCTCCGGTTCGGGTAAGTCGACTCTCGTTAACGACATCTTGTACAAGGTGCTGGCCAATAAGCTCAATGGTGCCAAGCAGGTTCCCGGCCGCCACACCCGTGTGGTGGGCCTAGACCAGCTGGACAAGGTTGTGCACGTCGACCAGTCGCCGATTGGCCGCACTCCACGCTCAAACCCGGCCACTTATACCGGTGTGTTTGATAACATCCGCAAACTTTTCGCAGAAACTAACGAAGCGAAACTGCGCGGTTACCAGCCTGGTCGTTTCTCCTTTAACGTCAAGGGCGGACGTTGCGAGTCATGCTCGGGCGACGGCACCTTGAAGATCGAAATGAACTTCCTTCCTGACGTGTACGTGCCGTGCGAGGTCTGCCATGGAGCGCGCTACAACCGCGAAACCTTGCAGGTGCTCTACAAGGGCAAGAACATTTCAGATGTGCTGAACATGCCGATAGCAGAGGGTGCCGAATTCTTTGCTGCTTTCACACCGATTGCCCGTCACTTGCGGACGCTTGTTGACGTGGGACTGGGATATGTGCGTTTGGGTCAGCCAGCCACTACGTTATCCGGCGGTGAGGCTCAGCGAGTGAAGCTTGCCGCAGAACTGCAGAAGCGCTCTAATGGTCGCTCCATTTACGTGTTGGACGAGCCGACCACCGGGTTGCACTTCGAGGACATCCGCAAGCTGCTCAAGGTCCTTCAAGGATTGGTCGACAAGGGAAACACCGTGTTGACCATTGAACACAACCTTGACGTCATCAAATCCGCTGACTGGGTGATCGATTTGGGTCCCGAAGGCGGTTCAGGCGGTGGCACCATTCTTGCGACCGGTAGCCCGGAGCAGGTAGCAAAGGTGGCAGCTTCACACACTGGAAAGTTCCTTTCCGAGGTTCTCTAGTTCAACAATTCACTACTGAAGCGGACCCACTGAATATGCGATTTCAGTTATGGATTGCTTACGTGAGTCCGCTTCATGGGAAGATGTCTAGGTGAATATGTCGGTAACAAGTGTGCTCTTTGATCTGGACGGGACTCTCGTGGACCCGGCGGGTTCCATAACATCCGGAATTCGTCAAGCCCTCGTGGCCAATGGCGTCAGCGATCCGGGGGAGGAAGCTGTCGAAGCGTTGGTGGGTCCACCCCTGCAGATCGGTCTGCGCACCCTTGATGGTGTCAACGATGGGAATATCGAGGAGATCATTGCGGATTACCGGGCCCGTTATGCCGAGGTAGGTATGGCGGCCTCTCGGGTCTACCCCGGGATTCGCGAACTTTTGACGACTTTGCGCGAAGCCGGGATTTACGTTGCGGTGACTACCGCTAAACCAGAACCTATCGCGCGAGAACTGATTAGCAAGCAGAACCTTGATTCGTCGTTAGATGCGATCTTCGGGAATGCATCAGAACACGGAACGATGGGATCAAGTAAAACTCATATTGTTCAGGCCGCGCTCACCGCAGGTAAGCTAGACCCGGCGAGTTGCGTTGTCGTGGGGGATCGACACTACGACCTCGACGCGGCACATGAAAATTCTGTGTCGTCTATCGGTGTCGCCTGGGGATTCGCGCTTGAAAACGAACTGGACGATGCCGACCACCAGGTAGCAACCGTGCAAGAGCTTGCGGCGCTGCTGCTTGGCGAAGAAGTAGCCGCGCAGTTAGCAGGAACAATGATGCAGGAGGGACAGAAGTAATGAGTCTTTACACTATGACCCGTTCCTCGATCCGCGGGATGCTACACACCTTGTGCCGCCCCGAAATCACCGGCCTGCACAATGTGCCCAAAGATGGCGGATTTATTGTCGCCTCAAACCACTTATCTTTCCTAGACTCGATTATCGTCCAGGCGCTTACTCCGCGAGATGTCGCGTTCTTTGCGAAAGCGGAGTATTTCACCACTCCGGGTATCAAAGGCAAAGCCATGAAGACCTTCTTCGAATCTGTCGGTTCTATCCCGGTACAACGTGGTGAGCAGGCAGCTTCCGTGGCCGCATTGGACTCGCTGGTAGAAATCATTGAAAGCGGAAGCGGAATCGGTATTTATCCTGAAGGTACGCGTTCTCGTGACGGGAAGTTGTACCGCGGACGTACCGGTGTGGGTTGGTTGGCGCTGACCACCGGTGTTCCTGTGATCCCAGTGGGACTAATTGGCACCGAGAAACTTCAGCCTGCGGGTGCGAAAGGGATTCGTCCCACCAAATTCTCCATTCATTACGGCGAACCGTTGTACTTCGAGCAGTTGGGACGTAAACACCCATTGCCGGAGCGGCGACGTGCCACCGACAGGATTGTCGACGCAATTGCCGAGCTAAGCGGACAGGAACGCGTCGACTCGTACAACCAGTTGCCACCGGACGCGAAGTAGTTATGGCAGATCCAGCCAGTTACCGCCCCAAATCATCTGACATCCCCACAAAGCCCGGCGTCTATCGTTTCCGCGATGAGCACGGTCGGGTAATTTATGTCGGCAAAGCCCGCGTGTTACGCAACCGGTTGGCGTCCTATTTCGTAAACCCACAGCGACTCACGGCTAAAACACGAGCCATGGTATTCACCGCGACGAGTGTTGAATGGACCACCGTAGGCTCGGAGCTTGAAGCACTGCAGCTGGAATACACCTGGATCAAGGAATACACCCCACGCTTTAATATCGTCTTCCGGGACGACAAAACCTACCCGTATCTTGCCATCACGATGGATGAAAAGTTCCCTCGGGCCCTGGTAATGCGGGGGGATAAACGCAAGGGTGTTAAATACTTTGGCCCGTTCTACCCGGCTAAAGCAATCCGCGAAACACTCGACACGCTTTTACGTGTATTCCCGGTCCGTACCTGCGCTCCTGGGGTTTTCAAGCGTGCCGAAGCATCGGGGCGACCTTGCCTGTTGGGCTATATCGATAAGTGCTCCGCACCGTGTGTAGGCCGTATCAGCCCTGAGGAACACCGGGATCTTGCCGATGACCTTTGCACTTTTATGGGTGGAGAAGCAGGGAAATTCACGCGCCAACTTACCAGTCAGATGCAAGAGGCAGTAGGCAAGCTCGAATACGAAAAGGCCGCGCGCTATCGCGATGACATTGCGGCGTTGAATAAGGTCTTCGAACGTAATGCCGTAGTACTTGCCGAGAATACCGAGGCAGATGTTTTCGGTATCCATGCAGATGAACTCGAAGCAGCCGTGCAGGTCTTCCACGTAAGAGATGGCAGAATTCGTTCACAACGCGGCTGGGTCGTGGAAAAGGTTGCGGATCTAACCGACGCGGAATTTGTGGAGCAGCTGCTTACTCAGGTTTATGCCGATCATGCGGACCGGATCCCTCGCGAAGTGCTGGTCCCGACCTTGCCCGACGATATTGAAGACGTAACAACCTGGCTGACCGAACTGCGTGGATCCAATGTATCGCTGAGGGTTCCACAGCGCGGTGACAAGGCAGCGCTGGCTTCGACCGTGGTTGAAAACGCCGAACAAGCATTACGTTTGCACAAGTCCAGACGAGCCGGAGATATTTCGACGCGTTCGGCCGCAATGCAAGAACTCCAGGAAGCATTGGGCGCGGAAACTGCGCTATTACGTATCGAATGTTACGACGCTTCGCATACGCAGGGAACTAACGTTGTTGCCTCGATGGTGGTCTTTGAAGACGGGCTGCCGAAGAAGAGCGAGTATCGAAAGTTTTCGATCACCGGTGATGCTGCACGTGATGATACTGCCAGCATGTATGACGTCATTTACCGTCGTTTCAACAGGTATCTGAAGGAAAAACTTGACCCGGAAACGTTTAGTACCGGGGAAGTTGAGGCCGGAACAACCGAGAAGAAAAAATTCGCTTACCCTCCGTCGCTAGTGATTGTTGACGGTGGCCCGCCACAGGTTGCAGCCGCCCAGAAAGCCTTAGATGACCTGGGTATTGATGATATTCCGGTGGTCGGACTAGCGAAACGTCTCGAAGAGCTATGGTTGCCAGAAGACCCGTTCCCGGTCATCTTGCCTCGTGCTTCAGCCGCGCTGTATTTAGTACAGCGGCTGCGCGATGAAGCGCACCGTTTCGCCATTACGTTCCACCGGGCGAAGCGTTCTAAATCGATGATCTCCTCGGATCTGGACGCTATTAGCGGTTTGGGCAAGTCCAAGCAGGAAGCGTTGCGTAAACATTTCGGGTCAATGAAAAAGATCCGAACTGCAACGCTGGAACAACTTATGGAAGTCCCCGGAGTCGGCGAAAAACTTGCGACTTCCATCAAGGAATCCTTAGAAGATACTTCACGTGCCGGTGTGAACATGACTACCGGTGAAATTGTCGACTAGCCTTGAGTTATGACCACCGAGTATGAAGCTGTAAAACCTCCGGAATCCGAGCTCGTGATCGTCACGGGCATGTCTGGCGCGGGACGAACCACTGTTGCCCATGCGCTGGAAGACCTTGGCTGGTACGTGGTGGAGAACCTGCCACCATCGATGCTGGGGATGCTCACCGAGCTGATGAGCCGTTCGCGCGGAACTATTGCACGACTTGCAGTGGTCATGGACGTTCGCTCGAAGGATTTGTTCCCAGAGATTCGTGAATCTTTGGCCTTGCTGACCAGCGGTGGGGTGAAATACCGCATGGTGTATCTGGATGCCAGCGACGAAGTTCTGGTTCGACGATTCGAACAGGGCCGTCGCCCGCACCCGCTGCAAGAAGACGGACGTATCCTCGACGGTATTCAACGTGAGCGCGACGTTACCGGACCGCTACGCGAAGCTGCCGAACTGATCTTGGACTCGACCTCCATGTCGGTCCATGACCTCGCGCGTTCGGCCACCGAGTTGTTCGCTGAATCCGGGCCAATCATTCTGCGTATTAACGTGATGAGCTTTGGGTTCAAATATGGTCTTCCTACCGACGCCAACTATGTGGCAGACGTACGTTTCATTCCCAATCCACACTGGGTCCCCGAGCTACGCCCGCAGACCGGCAAAGACAAAGAAGTCTCAGATTACGTCTTGAGTCAGCCGGGAACCAATGAATTTATCACTAATTATTTGAAGGCACTGGAACCAGTATTTGAGGGGTACCGCCGCGAAAACAAGCACTATGCCACCATTGCTGTGGGTTGCACCGGCGGCAAGCACCGTTCGGTCGCGACTACTATCGAATTGGGGCGTCGCTTGGCGCAGCTGCCAAACGTGCGAGTGAATATCACGCACCGTGATCTAGGCCGGGAGTAGTTTTCGATGGCATTCGCAACGGGACCTATCCCGATTCAGGGTCTTACCCGGCCCGATGATATGCGCAACCCTTCGGTGGTTGCGTTGGGTGGAGGACATGGTCTGTCCGCCTCGCTTTCGGCACTTCGCCGGCTAACTACCGAATTAACCGCGGTAGTGACGGTGGCAGACGACGGTGGAAGTTCAGGCCGCTTGCGCGGCTCCTTTGACGTCTTGCCGCCAGGGGATTTGCGCATGGCGCTCGCTGCGCTCTGTGACGATAATGACTGGGGCCGTACCTGGCGCGATGTCATGCAACACCGGTTTAAATCAGATGAGCATCCCGAAGAACCGCTCAACGGCCACGCGGTGGGTAACCTGCTGATTCTCGCACTTTGGGAACTGCTGGATAATCCAGTAGCCGGCTTGCGCTGGGCCGGTGCGCTATTGGGCGCACGCGGTCAGGTACTCCCGATGAGCACCGTTCCCTTGTCCATTCATGGTGAAGTCCTTGAAGCGGACGAAGTGACCGATACGCTGATTAAGCGACGCATCGACGGACAAGCCCGACTGGCGGCTGCCGGCGGTGGGGGATTGGTCGCTAACGTCCATCTCGAACCCGTTGACGCGCCAGCGTGTTCCGAAGCGTTGGACGCGATTGAACTGGCCGACTGGGTCATCCTTGGCCCTGGGTCCTGGTATACCTCAGTATTGCCGCATTTATTGCTACCCGATATGCGTCAGGCCCTTGCCGATACAACCGCCAAAAAACTGCTGACCATGAACCTTGCCACGGACACCGCGGAAACCACTGGAATGGACGCTGCAGCGCATCTCGAAGTGTTGGGACGCTATGCTCCAGAAGTAAAATTCGATGCGATTATCGCAGATGAAGCGCGGATTCGTAACAAGGAGAGATTTGAGCTGGCAGCGCAAAAACTCGGTGCGCGTGTCTTCTTTAGTAGAGTAGGGGTATCTGACGGTCGTGCCGAGCACGACCCGTTGCGCTTAGCGGCGGCCTATCATGAGGTGTTTACCGCAATAGGATCCTAATCGGATCTATGTAAGGGAGTTTGATTCATGGCATTGACGGCTTCCGTCAAAGACGAGCTGTCGCGGGTTGAGATTCGCAAGCCATCGGTACGTAAGGCCGAGGTTTCGACCATGCTCCGCTTCAGCGGCGGACTACATATTGTTTCCGGGCGAATAGTTATCGAGGCCGAGGTTGACTTGGCTGCGACCGCTCGCAGACTCAAGGTCGCCATTGGCGAGCTCTACGGACACGATGCAGAGATTGTCATGGTCTCTGGTTCCGGAATCCGCAAGGGTAGCCGATATATCGTGCGCGTCGCCAAAGATGGCGAAGTTTTAGCGCGGCAGACCGGCCTCCTCGATCAGCGTGGACGGCCCGTTCGTGGGCTTCCCTCGGTGATTGTTAACGGCTCCACCGCGGATGCCGAAGCGGTCTGGCGCGGTGCGTTCTTGTCGCATGGTTCGTTGACCGAACCTGGACGCAGTTCCGCATTAGAAATCACTTGCCCTGGACCGGAAGCCGCCCTGGCTCTGGTCGGCGCTGCTCGACGTCTGGACCTCACCGTGAAAGCGCGCGAGGTCCGTGGTGTCGACCGCGTGGTCATTCGCGACGGTGATGCTATCGCTCAGCTTTTGACCCGTATGGGTGCACATGATGCACTCATGGTGTGGGAAGAGCGTCGAATGCGTAAAGAAGTTCGCGCCACCGCGAATCGGCTAGCGAACTTCGATGATGCCAACCTGCGTCGTAGTGCACAGGCCGCCGTGGCTGCCGGCGCACGCGTAGAGCGGGCCTTAGAAATTCTCGGTGACGAGGTGCCCGAGCATCTGCGCTACGCCGGAGTCCTGCGTCTGGAGCACAAGCAAGCGTCATTGGACGAACTGGGTCGCATGGCCGAGCCACCGATGACTAAAGACGCGATTGCCGGTCGCATTCGCCGCCTTTTGGCGATGGCTGATAAAAAAGCCGGTGATATGGGAATACCTGGCACAGAGTCCAGTGTTCCAGTAGATGAACTGGAACAGTAAAAATTGTCCCCGCGGGAGACCTTCCGCGGAGATTCAACCAATTGAGAAGATTGAGGAGAATCATGGCTGTTTATTCACTGCCTGAATTGCAGTACGACTACGCTGCACTGGAGCCGAACATCTCGGCTCGCATCATGGAGCTGCACCACTCGAAGCACCACGCAACGTACGTTGCTGGCGCAAACTCGGCGTTGGAGCAGTTGGCAGAAGCCCGCGAAAAGGGCGAGTTCGGCAACATTCCGAAGCTTTCGAAGGACCTGGCGTTCCACTTGGGTGGACACACCAACCACTCGATCTTCTGGAACAACCTCTCCCCAGAGGGTGGCGACAAGCCAGTAGGCGAGTTGGCAGCTGCTCTGGACGAGTTCTTCGGTTCGTTCGACGCTTTCCGCGGTCACTTCACCGCTTCGGCCATGAGCCTGCAGGGTTCGGGTTGGGCAATCCTGGCATACGAGCCACTGGGTGGCCAGCTTGTCATCGAGCAGCTCTACGATCAGCAGGGCAACGTTCCAGTAGGAACCATCCCGCTGTTGATGCTGGACATGTGGGAGCACGCCTTCTACCTGGACTACGTCAACGTCAAGGCTGACTACGTCAAGGCCTTCTGGAATATCGTGAACTGGGCAGATGTCCAGGCACGCTTCGAAGCAGCCCGCACCGGTGCCGCTTCACTCATCGTTCCAGGTAAGTAATTTACATTGAATTAACCTTCGGGTAATTCACCTCACATTTTGCGCGATTATCGCGTAGGATGTTACAAGTGTGTTGCGGACCTCGCATTTTTGCGAGGTCCGCATATCACGGCACAACGGAGTGTCCTCTTAGATAAGCAGGCCACTTCCGTGAAAAGCACGGTTGTGGCAACGTCATCCCATTTAGAGGAGATAGTCACGTGACAACTCGTGTTGGAATCAATGGTTTCGGTCGAATCGGACGCAACTTCCTGCGTGCAACGCTTGCGCACAATGCAGATATCGACATCGTCGCCGTCAATGACCTTGGTTCAATCGATTCGCTTGCTCACCTGGTGAAGTTCGATTCCGTGCTCGGCCCAGTCGGCCAGCCGGTATCTGTAGATGGCGATACCATCGTCGTCGGAGAACGCCGTATCAAGGTTCTGTCCGAGAAAGACCCGGCAAACCTTCCATGGGGCGAGATGAACGTCGATGTCGTCATCGAATCGACGGGGTTCTTCACCAAAGCCGAAGACGCCAAGAAGCACATTGCTGCTGGCGCAAAAAAAGTCATCATCTCGGCTCCGGCCAAGAATGAAGACATCACTATCGTGATGGGTGCCAACCACGAGAAGTATGATCCGGCAAACCACCACATCATCTCCAATGCTTCATGCACCACCAACTGCTTGGCCCCTATGGCCAAGGTGTTGAATGATGAATTCGGCATTGTTGACGGTCTTATGACCACCATTCACGCCTACACGGCAGATCAGCGCCTGCAAGATGCCCCGCATAGCGATCCTCGCCGTGCACGTGCCGCAGCGCTGAACGTCATCCCGACTTCCACCGGTGCTGCCAAGGCAATCGGTGTGGTTCTGCCGGAGTTGAAGGGCAAGCTCAACGGTTACGCCATGCGCGTGCCGGTTCCAACGGGCTCAGCTACCGACCTGACGGTCAACCTAGCGCGTACCGCCACCGTGGAAGAGATCAATGCAGCCTTCGAGAAGGCTGCATCCGAGGGCAAGATGGCGCAGTACCTTGAGTACTCGACCGATCCATTGGTTTCCTCGGATATTGTGACGAACCCTCACTCGGCTATTTTTGACTCCGGTTTGACCACCGTGATCGGCAATACCGCGAAGGTTGTGGCATGGTACGACAACGAGTGGGGATACTCTTCGCGACTCGTTGACCTTGTTGAATTCGTGGGATCAAGCCTCTAGTCGATAACCTAGAGACATGACTTCTCACACTCTCGACGATTTACTCGCTGACGGTGTCCGCGGGCGGTACGTTTTGGTTCGCAGTGACCTGAACGTACCGCTCGACGGGGCGACCGTAACTGATGATGGACGTGTCCGCGCGTCCCTTCCGGTGATCACCAAACTGACCGAGGCTGGCGCCAAGGTCATTGTGATGGCACATCTGGGCCGGCCTAAGGGCCAGGTTGATTCGAAGTATTCCATCGCTCCGGCCGCACATCGGCTGAACGAGTTATCTGACTTCGAGGTCAGCGTAGCAACCGACGTCGTGGGGGATTCTGCCCGCGAGAGCGCTGCAGCGTTGGCTGAAGGTTCAGTTCTCGTACTTGAAAACGTGCGTTTCGATGCTCGTGAAACCTCCAAGGTGGATGCCGAGCGCGAGGAGTTCGCCAAGGCGTTGACCTTGCTGACCGGCGAAAATGGCGCTTATGTGAATGACGCCTTTGGCGCGGTTCACCGTAAGCACGCTTCGGTCTTCGACATTGCGGCTCTGCTGCCTAGCTACCAGGGTGACCTTGTCGCTACCGAGATCAAGGTACTCAAAACCCTAACCGAGGCTCCTAAACGTCCCTACGTTGTTGTCCTGGGCGGTTCAAAGGTTTCGGACAAACTCGCAGTCATTGACAACTTGCTTGGCAAGGCCGATCAGCTGCTGATCGGTGGAGGCATGGCATTCACCTTCCTCAAGGCTCAGGGGCACGCTATTGGCGGATCCTTGCTTGAAGATGATCAGATTTCGGTCTGCCAGGAATACCTAACCCGCGCCGAAAAACTTGGCTGTGACATCATTGTTCCTAGTGACGTCGTGGTGGCCAGCAAGTTTGGTGCCGACGCTGAGCACGAAGTACTTGATGCCGACAAGATCGAGGAAGCGAGCTTTGGCGCTAACGGTTTGGGCTTGGACATTGGGCCAAAGTCTGCGGAACTGTTCGCCAGCTACATCACGAGTGCAAACACGGTGTTCTGGAACGGCCCAATGGGTGTCTTCGAAATCCCAGCCTTCGCCGATGGCACCCGCACGGTGGCCCAGGCTCTGGCTGATTCCGAGGCGTTCAGCGTAGTTGGCGGTGGCGATTCTGCTGCTGCGGTACGTGCATTGGGCTTCTCTGAGGATGACTTCGGCCATATCTCCACTGGTGGCGGAGCGTCGCTGGAATACCTTGAAGGCAAGACCCTGCCCGGTGTTGCCGCTTTGGAAGGCTAAATTATGACGATGTCGAATAACGGCGCCTATGTGCGTCAGCCGCTAATTGCCGGCAACTGGAAGATGAACATGGACCACGTCCAGGGCATCACCCTGGTGCAGAAATTGGCGTGGACCCTGAAGGATGCACAGCACGAATATGATCGTGCTGAGGTTGCGGTGTTCCCACCGTTTACCGATATCCGTGGTGTGCAGACCCTGACCCTCGGCGATAAGCTGGACGTCGTTTACGGCGCTCAGGATTTGTCCGCCCAGGATTCGGGTGCGTACACGGGAGAAATCTCCGGTCAGTTCCTGAACAAGCTCGGTTGCAGCTATGTGCTGGTTGGCCACTCGGAGCGACGTGAGTACCACAACGAGACTAACGCTGTGGTAGCTGCGAAGCTTACCGCAGCTTACCGCCACGAGGTAACTCCGGTACTTTGTGTTGGAGAAGGCCTTGAGGTGCGTCAGGCAAGCGAGCATGTTGAGTACACGCTGGCACAGCTTGCGGAGTCATTGGAGGGCATTACCGCCGAGCAGGCAGCGACCCTGGTTGTTGCTTATGAACCGGTATGGGCCATTGGAACCGGTGAAGTTGCTGGACCAGCAGACGCTCAGGAAATGTGTTCCGCGATTCGTGGGGCATTGACCGAGCGTTACGGTGAAGAAGTTGCGCAGAAGGCGCGCCTGCTTTACGGTGGCAGTGTCAAGGCTGCAAACGCCGCCGCAATCATGCGCGAACGAGATGTTGATGGCGTGTTGGTCGGTGGTGCTAGCTTGGATGCCGAAGAATTTGCTAATATTGTAAGGTTCGAGCACCATCTGGTCACCGACTGAATCTAATTAAGGAACCGTCGACTTGGATATCATCAAGATCATTCTGCAAGTACTACTGGGCATTACCAGTGTCTTGCTAACCCTCCTGATCCTGCTTCATAAGGGTCGAGGCGGCGGTATGTCCGACATGTTCGGTGGCGGCATGACCAGCTCGATGGGTTCGTCAGGTGTTGCCGAGCGCAACCTGAACCGAATTACCATTATTCTCGGTCTGGTCTGGGGCGCCGTCATTATCGGCTTGGCGCTAGTGATGCGATTTAGCGTCGAGTCATAAGCGGCTAAAATTCGAGGGTCCCACATACGTGGGACCCTCGAATTCGTTAAACGTGATGCTGCATGCTGCTAACGAAGCTGTCCAAACCGATCAGTATCAACGGTGGAACCGAGCACCAGCACCCGATCGCCTTCATTGAGTACCGTGTCTACATCGGTGTTCTGCCAAACGCCAGCTCCGCTGGCTTTGGCCGCGATGGTCACCCGGTACTTTCTTCTTGTCTGGGTTTCGCTCAACGGAATCCCGCAGAGAGACTTCGGTGCCATCATCTTAACCATGGCGTATCCGGGGTCTACTTCCAGATAGTCCATGATTGACCCGCGGACCAGGTGTGCCACACGGCGGCCCATGTCTTTTTCCGGATAGACAATATGGTTAACGCCAAGTTGCTCAAGGATCAGCCCATGCCTGTCATCCTGGGCTTTCGCCCAAATCAGCGGAATCTTCATGCTGAGGAGTAGTGAACAGCAAAGGATTGAGGACTGCAGGTGACTGCCCACGGCAACCACCACACGGTCAAAGTCATGGATGGCTAGCTGCTCAAGAACCTCACGGCGTGAGGCATCGGCCCTTACTACCTGCGTCAACTCGCCATTGAGCGCCTGAACATTGTCCTCATGCTGGTCAATGCCCAAAACATGCGTGCCGGTTTTCATTAGCTCTAACGCGAGCGAACTGCCAAAGCGGCCCAACCCGATCACTGCCACCGAATCGGCGGTGGTGGCAATCTTTGACTCTGAATGGAAATTTAGTAGCTTAGCCAATGGCCGGCCTTTCTTTGGGAAGCTCATAGAGAGCCTTACGATTGCGCAGGGCTAGTGCAGAGCCTAGAGAAAGCACTCCCACGCGCCCCAGATACATCAGGGCTATCAGCACCGTCTTGGCCTCGTCTGGCAGGTCAGGGGTGATGCCTGTACTTAGCCCGACGGTACCAAAAGCCGATGTCACTTCGAAGAGACAACGATCCAGCGAGTAGTCCGTAAACAACACCAAGCACATGGTCCCGGCAAAAACCGCTGCCGCACCCAATAATGCAACTGTGAGCGCTTGACGATGGACCGAACGGGAGAGCCGCTTGCCCAGCACATTGACGGCTGCATCACCCCGTAGCTCGGTAATGATGATGAATGCCAAGACCGCAGCCGTCGTGATCTTGATGCCACCAGCCGTACCCGCCGGTCCGGCGCCGATAAACATGAGCACATCCATGCCCAGCCAGGTTGCTGGATGCATGGCCCCGATGTCGATGGAGTTGAATCCCGCGGTACGCGTCTGCACTGATTGGAAGAATCCGGCCAAGAGCCGGCCGGCTGGATCCAGTGCTCCGAGCGTCTTGGGGTTGTTCCATTCCATGACCGTGATGAATGCGGTGCCGCCAATAAGCAGGATTGCTGTCATCAGCAAGACCAGTCGAGTATTCATACTCCATTTCAGGGTGTTTGAACCATAACGTCGCAGTTGTACGAGCACGGGGAAGCCCAGGCCACCGAGGATGATGGCAAAGCTGATCGGTAGGCTAATCCACGGGTCGTCAACAAAGCCCATGAGATTATCCGTGTACAAGGCAAAGCCAGCATTGTTAAAGGCCGAGATCGCATGGAATGCGCCATGCCACATCGCCAACGGCAAACTATGGTCGTAGCTAAGCCAGAACCGGATGGTCAACACAGTGGCCGTGAGTGCTTCGATGGACAGGGACAGCAGTAACACCGTCTTAGCGGCGGTGCGGATATCCTGGCCACTGAGCGCGCTGCTTTCACGTTGACTGGAGAGCTTGGTCAGCGCGCCAATTTTTCCCATCAACAACATGCTCAACAGCGAGGCGACGAGCATGATCCCTAAGCCGCCGAGCTGGATGAGCACAATGATGACGATTTTGCCGAAGAGCGTGTAGTAGGTTGCCGTGTCCACCACGGTCAACCCGGTCACGCAGACTGCGGAGGTCGCGGTGAAGATCGCATCAATCAAGGAAGTGAAGTGACCTTCGTTGTGCGCCCATGGAGTAGCTAGCAACAAGCCACCGACAAGAATCGCACCGAGGAACCCCAACGCGACGACTTGGGCAGGTTTTGCCAGTGAAATTTGTCCCCTGGAGTGAGGGGGTCTAGAAGAGTCTGCGCGCATCGTTTCACATCGTTCGAAGTTGCATCGTGCTTATGCGCGAGCGGGAGTAACGAATGAAATACTACGCCTGAACCGGGTTTTGTCTAGTGTGATTTGCAGCTCATATTGGCGGGTCTGCTGGTGAAGGGGACAAGCGTTTTTGAGGTCCCGGCTGTCAATCTTCTTCGTTGTTCGTGCGCGATGCCTTAGCGGTAGTTTTGTATCTGATTATGCTCCGGCGACACAATTGCCGGAGCCCATAATGCAGGTGATGCACTACGTTAGCTAAGTGCACCGTCCACGAGTTCAGCAACGCGTTGTGCCGTGCCCCAGGAGAGGGTCACTCCCGCGCCACCATGGCCGTAGGCAGCCACCACTGGTACCGGGTGGTCCGAAACTAGTTCTAGGCGGATGCTTTCCCGTGCCGGACGTAAACCAACCTTGTGCTCCAAAACCTGTAGTCCTGCTAGTTCCGGCACCAGTGCGGTGGCCCGGCGCAGAATTTGCGCCGCGGTCTCTGGGTCAACTTCTTGGTTCCAGTCGTGTGCGGTGTCCGTGCCGCCGACAATAATGTCTTCTCGGCGCGGAATGATGTAGCTAACCCCCTCCGGATAGTCATCATCGCATAACCAATTTTTCAGGTGATTCGTGTTCGCCAGCCGCAGGACCTGTCCGCGGATTGGATACACCGAATCGTCATCGCCCAGTAATTCGCCTCCACGTAACCCGCTGGCAATCACCACCAGGTCGGCGTCATGCTCCAGCTCTTTTAGATCCTTGATGGTCTGACGGACAAAAGTCACCCCTAGCTTTGCCGCCTCGTTTTTCAGCCATAACAGGTAGGTGCTCATGGTGATGATGGGAACCGTTGCATAGGCTCCGCCGAAGGCCCCTTCGGGCAGATCTGCGGGGAGTGCCTCACTCACGTTTGCCACGATTTTTGTCCAGGACCGGTCGGCTCCGGGAACATGGTCGACGTTTAATCCGGCACGCAAATCTACCCCGGTCTCGGCGATGTCAGCTAGTTTTTCGAAGCGCGCCAAGGAACGGGCAAGTAACAGGTCCGCGGCGGGAGAGTTTTCCGAATGGTAGGGGAACCAAATGGCTGCGGCTACCGCCGAGACGGTCTCTAAGCTGTCCTGATCGGCGATCACGGTAACGTGGTGGCCGGCACTTGCTAACTCATAAGCGCTGGATAATCCGATGACGCCGGCGCCGATCACCGTAATTCGAGCGGGTTGTGCTGAATGTGCTTGGGTGCTCAAGGGAAGTCCTTTCAAAACACAAAAACCGGTGCTCCCCACATACGAGAAACACCGGTCTATGCTTGCGCTTAGAGTAGTGTGGCCGCGCTACGGTCAATCAACCAGCGAGTTGCTTCGGTGCCTTGAACGGCACTAGCTGGCACCGCCAACTCGTTGACCTCGTGCTGGGCTGCTGCCAAGGCTGGGGCTTTCTCCGCACCGGAGACCAGCAGCCAAACCTCACGGGCGGTGTTGATGGTGCTCATGGTCAGCGACACCCGATGCGGTGGTGGCTTGGGGGAGTCATGTACCGCAATCGCGCCGAGCTGCCCGGATCGAGTGTGATTCGGGAACAAAGACGCGACGTGCGAGTCCGGGCCCATTCCCAGCATTAATACGTCAAACACCGGATTAGCGGCACCTTCGCTGGCTTCCTCGGCCAGCAACTGCGTGTAGGCAGTTGCTGCGTCCTCGGCGCTAGCGAAGGAGTCACTATCACCCATCATGTGCACGTTGCCGCGCTCAAGGCCCAGTGCGTCCAAGGCAGTGAATAACGGTTCAGCTTGCACTGCGTTGCGGTCCGCACTGTCAGCGGCGACAAATCGTTCATCGCCCCACCAGAAGTGGACGGCTGACCAGTTCACCGAGAGATTTGCCGGGTTCTGTGCCACGGCAACCAACGTCGCTATGCCCAGCGAACCGCCGGTCACCACCACGTGGGCCACTCCGCGGGCGGCAAGAGCGTCGGCGATAGAGGTGATCAATCGGGCGGCGATACCTTGTGCGGTGGCATTCGCATCTTCATGGATGACAATTTGTCTAGCGATCACTGGAACGGATGCTCCTTAGGTTGGTCAAGGCAAGTCCACGGGTGATGACCTCGCCGAAGACGTCGTCGGCGTCGAGCCGGCGCATTTCCTCGGCCAGGCACTCGGCCACGGAACGGCGTGGCAGCGAAATTCGCTGGGGTGCTGTGCCAGGTAGATACAGATGTGCCACCGCTCCGGAAGGGCGTGAAAGTTCCACGTCTCCGGCCTCTCGGGTGAGCCGGACACTGGATAGACCACCGGTGGACTTATCCGCCGCGATGGTTACCGGAACCTCTAGGCACATGGTCAGCCAGGCGGCCAGCAGTGAAGTGGACGGCGAGTTTTCCGAGCCCTTCACGGTGATGCCCGTCAAGCCTTCGGTGCCGATCAAATCAATGATGCTGGCGAGCTGTGCGCGCCACAGCGTAATGCGCGTCCACGCAAGATCGGTGTCTCCAGCCCGGTAGGTGCTGGCCCGTTGGAACAGCGCCTCGGTAGGGTCACTGGTCTCGTTGGAATCGGTGATCCGCCGGTGGGCGAGTTTGCCCAGCGCGGTGTTGTATGGATCTGCTGGAACCCCGTGTGGCCACCAGGCAACAATCGGGGCATCTGGCAGCAACAGCGCCGAGATTAACGCTTCATCCGCGGCCATATTAGGCCCGTGCGTACGCATCACGATGACCTCGGACGCTCCGGCGTCTCCGCCGACGCGGATCTGCACGTCCAGACGATTTTCGCCCTTTTCAGAACCGCGCACCACGACAATAATCCGGCAGGGGTGCTCACGGCTTGCGAGGTTGGCGGCCTCGATGGCATTCTCCGCGAAACCCTCACGGGTAATGACCACCAAGGTCAGTACCCGGGACAATGCCACCACACCGTGGGTGCGGCGCGAAGAGATCAGCTTTTTGGCCACCTTATTGGTGGTTGTATTGGGAAGATCAATCATCATGGTCGTCGCCACGTCCTTCCATCTTTAGCCATCAGCTCATCCGCGCTGGCCGGACCCCAAGAACCTGGAAGATAAGGATCTGGTTGCTCGGGTTGCGCTGCCCAGTACTCTTCGAATGGGTCAAGGATGCGCCAAGACTGCTCAACTTCTTCGTGGCGGGGGAACAACGGTGGTTCGCCCAGTAACACATCAAGAATTAGACGTTCGTAGGCTTCCGGAGAAGACTCGGTGAACGCGTTGCCGTAGCCGAAGTCCATGGTGACATCGCGGATTTCCATCTGTGTGCCTGGCACCTTGGAGGAGAAACGGATAGTAGCGCCCTCATCTGGCTGCACGCGGATGACAAACGCGTTCTGACCAAACTCGTCATCGGCGTGATCTGTGAAGAGCAGATTTGGTGCTCGTTTAAAGACCACCGCGATCTCGGTGACTCGCCGGCCTAAACGCTTGCCTGCCCGCAGGTAGAACGGGACACCATTCCAACGACGGGTATTGATGTTCAATCGGACTGCAGCGAACGTTTCGGTTTTGGAAAGCGGGTTAAAACCTTCTTCATCCAGGAAGCCGACTACTTCCTCGCCACCCTGCCAACCGGAGGTGTACTGGCCGCGAGCACTAGCCTGGCCCAAATCCTCAGGCAGCTGAACCGCGGTTAGTACCTTTTCCTTTTCGCTGCGCAGGTGATCGGCGTTGAAGGAAATAGGTTCCTCCATGGCGGTCAGTGCGAGTAGCTGGAGCAGGTGGTTCTGGATGACGTCGCGGGCTGCGCCCACCCCGTCGTAGTAGCTTGCACGTCCGCCGATGCCGATATCCTCGGCCATGGTGATCTGCACGTGGTCCACGTACTTGTTGTTCCACAGTGGCTCGAACATCTGGTTTCCGAAGCGCAACGCCAGTAGGTTCTGCACTGTTTCTTTGCCCAGATAGTGGTCAATGCGGAAGACTGAATCGGCCGGGAAAACCGATTCAACGATTTGGTTCAGTTCTCTGGCGCTTTGCAGGTCATGGCCGAAAGGCTTCTCAATGACTACACGTTCCCAGCCCGGGTTCTCATCCTTGGCGAGTTTATGCTCGGAAAGCTTCTGGCAGACTACGTCGAACCAGCTCGGTGGGATGGAAAGATAGAACGCGTGGTTTCGTCCGGTGGACCGGGATTCTGCCAGCTCGTCGAGGGTTTCGGCGAGCTTTTCATAGGCATTGTCATCGTCGAAGGCGCCGGAAATGAAGCGCATTCCGGCGGCCAGCTGGTCAAAAACCGTCTCGTTAAACGGAGTTCGCGCACTGGCCAAGATCCATTCGCGAGCCTGGTTGGCGAAGTCTTCTGCCGTCCAGTCACGGCGGCCGAAGCCGACAATGGCAAAGTTGGGGGGTAGTAGGCCGCGGTTGGCCAGGTCATAGACCGCGGGCATAAGTTTTTTGCGGGCCAGGTCACCGGTGATTCCGAAGAACACCAGCGCGCCCGGACCGGCGATGCGGTTAAGCCGCCGGTCGCGGGCGTCGCGAAGTGGATTACTCATATTTTTTGTTAGCTCGCAGCCTCAAGCAGCGCCGCGATACCCGCGGCGCGGTCGGTTAGATTCACGCGCAGTACCGGACGGCCATGCTCGGCGTCCGAGAGCACCGCACCATCACCGGTGGCTTGGGCGGTGATCAAACCGCCAAAGCTGAAGGGACGGCCCGGGATCTCCAGATCCTGCTCGTGGTTTGCGGTGACCTGCAGGAAGACTCCCTGACGGGGGCCACCCTTGTGGTACTGGCCGGTGGAGTGCAAGAACCGTGGCCCCCAGCCGAAGGTGACCGGGCGTCCGGTGCGTTCGGCCAGCAGGTCACGGAGCGCTTCTAAACCAGCGTCCGCATGACGGTCCAGATAAGCGTGGATGGATAGGTATCCGTCCTCGCCCAACTGGGCTGTCAGCTCGTCCAAGGCGCCAGCTAGGTGAGGAGCTTGCGTACCGAACAGTTCAACGCTGCCGTCCACCGCGTCCGGGGATCCGGCGGCAGGAGCGTCCAACAGTGAACGGGCGGCAACCTTAGCTGCCTCCACATCTGGCTGGTCGAATGGGTTGATGCCCAGCAGGTAGCCGGCGACTGCAGTTGCAAATTCGAAGATCATGAAGCTGGTACCCAGCGGCGCACTGATGTGAATCGCCGTGGCTGCTTCATCAACTTCTTCAGGCAACTGCTCATGCAGGTACAACGGCAGGATATCTGCTGCGATATTCTTCAACTCCGGTGCGTTCGCGTCAGCGACCACTGGAAGCACACCCTTGCCGAGCTTGCCGGTGGATTCTGCGATGAGCTGTTCGGCCCAGTCGCCGAAGCCCGGAAGCGCGTCACCGATTTCTGCGATGACTAGCTTGTCGCGTCCTGCGGTGACCAGTGCAGCGCCCAAGTGCAACGCGATATTATCTTCGTCGTCGCTGCTCAGCAGGTCGGAGATCAATCCGGCTTCCTCGATGAGCGCTTCAATATCCGCCCCGGCAAGACCGCTGGGTACCAGACCAAAAGCGGTAAGCGCCGAGTATCGTCCGCCTACGTCTGGGTCGGCGTTGAAGATCGCGCGCACGCCTTCAGGATTATCCATCGGGGAGCCCGGATCTGTGACCAGCACCAGCCGTGTGGCAGGATCGATGCCGGCGGCTTCGAAAGCCGCGGTGAAGGCCCGACGCTGCGAGTCAGTTTCCACGGTGGAACCCGACTTGGAAGCGACAACCACTACGGTGCGCTCCAGATCGGTGTTTACGATGGTCGAAACCATTTGCGGGTCGGTGCTGTCGCAAATGACCAGGTCTACCTCGTCATGCGCGGCAATCACCTCGGGTGCTAGTGAGGAGCCACCCATACCGCACAAGGCGATCCGGGTGAGTCCCTCAGCCAGCAACTGCTCACGGAGCTCGAGAATCTGTGGAAGCAACTTTTCGGCCGCTTCGAAGGGCTGAGCCCAGCCCAAACGGATTGATGCATCAGCCTCGGCTGATGCACCCCACACGGTAGGGTCCTGAGTGGCGATACGGCTGCCAATCCGGGCTTCGATGAGCTTCGGCAGAAGCTGATCAACCGATGCGAGGGCCTCGCCGGAAGTTACCAGGCCCAATTCCATTTACTTAGCCTCTTTCAAGGCCACCGACATGTCTTCCAACAGTTCGTTCCAAGCGACGTCAAACTTCTCAACGCCCTCTACCTCAAGCAGCGACACAATCTCGGTGTAGTCGATGCCCTGGGCTGCCAATGCATCCAGCACACCGTTAGCCTGGGCGTAGCTGCCCGAAACCACGTTGCCGCGAACCTCTGCCTCGGCCGCGGTGGCGTCCAAGGTCTTCTCCGGCATGGTGTTCACGGTCTGCGGTGCCACGAGTTCGGTGACATACAGGGTAGACGGGTAGGCAGGATCCTTTACACCGGTCGAGGCCCACAGCGGGCGCTGGACGTTGGCGCCGGAGGCAGCCAGTGCATCGAAGCGCGCCGAGGCGAAGGACTCTTCGAAGACCTGGTAGGCCAGACGTGCGTTAGCCACACCGGCCTGGCCGCGAAGTGCCAAGGCTGCTTCGGTGCCCAGAGCATTTAGACGCTTGTCGATTTCTGAATCCACGCGGGATACGAAGAAGGAAGCCACTGAGTGGATCTTGGAGAGGTCAAGGCCCTTAGCCTTGGCCTTCTCCAAGCCGATCAGGTACGCGTTGATGACCTCGCGGTAGCGTTCCAGCGAGAAGATCAGGGTGACATTGACGCTGATGCCCTCGGCGATGGTTTCGGTGATCGCTTCGAGACCGGCCAGCGTTGCTGGGATCTTGATCAGGACGTTTTCGCGATCCACGCGCTGGTACAGGGCCTTCGCCTGGATGATGGTCTGCGCGGTGTCGTGGGCCAGACGAGGGTCAACCTCGATGGAGACACGGCCGTCAAAACCGTTGGTGGAGTCGAAGATCGGGCGGAACAGGTCGCATGCTGCGGCCACGTCGTCACTGGTGATCTCGGTGATCGCGTCCTCGACGGACTTGTGACGCTGCTCGGCGATAGCTTCGCCGTACACGGTCGCGTTGGACAAGGCCGCGGCAAAGATGGACGGGTTGGTGGTCACGCCAACAACGTTCTTCTCTTCAATGAGCTTGGCTAACGAACCGCTGGTCAAACGTTCGCGGGAAAGGTCGTCGAGCCAGATGGATACACCAGCGTCTGACAGGGCCTGGGTATTTGGGTTAGTCATAATGTGTACCAGTTCCTTTACTTAACAACTTTTTGGGCGGCTGCGACAACTGCTTCGGTGGTGATGCCGAATTCGCTGTACAGCTTCTTGTAATCTGCGGAGGCACCAAAGTGATCCAGCGAGATGATCTCGCCCTCGGCACCAACTAGTTCACGCCATCCCTGGGCGACACCGGCTTCCACCGAGACGCGGGCGGTGATGGCTGCCGGAAGAACTTCTTCGCGGTAGGCAGCGTCCTGCTTGGCGAACCACTCGAAACTTGGCAGTGAAACTACGCGGGCTGCAATACCCTTGGTTGCCAGTTCTTCGCGGGCCTCAACGGCCAGCTCAACTTCGGAGCCGGTAGCCAGCAAGATGACATCTGGGGTGACTTCTGCGCCGTCGCGAAGGGCTTCAGCCAGAATGTAACCACCCTTCAAGGTGCCTTCGGCGCCGCGGAAACCGGCGGCCGCGCGATCATAGATTGGCAGGTTCTGACGTGAAAGCACGATGCCCGATGGGGTATCAGTCAGTTCCAGCATTCCGCGCCATGCGTAGGCAACCTCGTTGGCATCCGCTGGGCGCACGACGTCGAAGTTCGGGATGATGCGCAGCGATGCCAGCTGTTCAACCGGCTGGTGGGTTGGGCCGTCTTCGCCCAGTCCGATGGAATCGTGGGTCCATACGAAGATCGACGGTACACCCATCAAGGCAGCCAAACGGATCGCCGGACGCTGGTAGTCCGAGAAGATCAGGAAGGTGCCGGAGAATGCGCGCGTCGGTGAAGACAGCACGATACCGTTCACGATCGAGGCAGCAGCGTGCTCACGGATACCGAAGTGCAGGACGCGGCCGTATGGGCTGGCATCCCATGAGTCCGTGGAGCGGCGTTCTGGAGCGAAAGACTTCGCGGTATCGATGGTGGTGTTGTTTGAACCGGCCAGGTCGGCCGAGCCGCCCCATAGTTCTGGCAACTCGTCGGCAATGGCGTTGATGACCTTGCCTGAAGCCGCGCGGGTAGCCATCGTGGCCCCTGGTTCGAAGGTAGGGATCTTCTCGGTCCAGCCCTCGGGCAGTTCGCCAGCCTGCAGGCGCTCAAGCAGCGCAGCCTCTTCAGGGTTGGCGCTCTTCCAGGCGTTGAAGGTTTCATTCCAGGACTCGTGCAGTGCCGCGCCACGGGTAACAACCTCGCGGGCGTGAGCCAACACGTCATCCTCGATATGGAAAGACCGTTCTGGGTCAAAGCCTAGAACCTTCTTAAGCCCTGCAACTTCTTCCGTACCAAGCTTTGAACCGTGAATGCCACCGGTGTTCTGCTTGGTTGGCGAAGGCCAGCCGATAACGGTGCGCAAAGCGATGATCGATGGACGTGAGGTCTCTGCCTTGGCGGCACGGATCGCTGCGTCCAGGGCTGCCATGTCTTCGACGTACTCGCCGGTGACGGTCCAGTCCACCCGCTGGGTGTGCCAGTTGTAAGCGTCGTAGCGTCCCAAAACATCTTCGGTGAACGCGATGTCGGTATCGTTCTCGATAGAAATTTTGTTGTCATCGTAAATGACGACGAGGTTGCCAAGTTCCTGGTGGCCTGCCAACGAAGATGCCTCCGAGGTGACGCCTTCCTGCAGATCGCCATCGGATGCAATCACGTAAACCGTGTGATCAAACGGGCTGGTGCCAGCTTCTGCGGCAGGATCCAGCAGGCCGCGCATGCGCCGCTGTGAGTAGGCGAATCCAACGGCCGAGGCAAGACCCTGACCTAATGGGCCGGTGGTGATTTCCACGCCGGCGGTGTGGCCGAACTCTGGGTGACCCGGGGTCTTAGCGCCCCAGGTGCGTAGCGCCTCAATATCTTCCATCTCCAGGCCGTAGCCGGACAGGAAGAGTTGTAGGTATAGGGTCAGCGATGTGTGACCGGGGGAGAGGACGAAGCGGTCGCGGCCGATCCAGTTCGGATCTTTCGGGTCGTGACGCAGGTGCTTCTGGAAGATTAGATATGCTGCCGGAGCCAAGCTCATGGCGGTACCTGGATGGCCGTTGCCAACTTTTTCTACGGCGTCGGCTGCCAGGACACGGGTGGTGTCGATGGCCTTACGATCCAACTCGGTAAGTGAGAACTCTTCTACTAAGGATTCAGTCGCCACTGCGGCGTTCCTTCCATTGAGGCTTGGACGGGGATAATCCCGCTGACACGCAATACGCCGTCGACCCTCCTACCCGAAGTCGAGCTTATTTGGGGTATTTGGTGGCGACGGCGCGATTACTGTCCACTCTATCGCGAATCGGGCATTGTCTGTATGGCTTGAACAAACATGACACGCAGAATTTAGATCAATCTTTGACCCCTCGAACATTGCGTGGCTCAGAAAGGCGGCGAATCAACGGGAACTATGATCTTGTTGCGGCTGCGATATTTCCGCTTTGAACCTTAGATAAGCCCAGCACAGTGGTGCCGCGTCCTACTGATTGGAGGGTGGTTGGGTGGTGATGGAAGCATTGCAAGACCGCGCACATACAATGCTTAAAGTATGTTGAAGGTCAGATGACAATACTGAAAGTCTGTGGCTGGCTTGAAGACGCAGTGATCACCATGGCCTCATGTGCTATTGAAGGGCGCTCTGATTTGCGCGGTCAGCTCAGGCGCGTTGATACGTAAGATGACCGGAATCACGCCGATTTTCAGCAATTGTTCCTCAAGGCAACTACCGCCTGACTTCTATTCGTCGTAGAATAAAAGATGTCTGTCTTGTACCCGTGTAGAACTGAGTGCGTTTAATTGAAGACTCTTAATGTCACCGGAACGTCAGTGCCGCGCTCGTCGCGTCAACCTGATGAAAGCACCGGGGATTTTGTCAAGCGTAAGGCCGGCTCCTATGTGGCGTTGACTAAGCCCCGCGTCATCGAGCTGCTCCTAGTGACCACCCTGCCGACGATGATTTTCGCGCAGCGCGGTTTCCCTGATGTCTGGCTCATGGTGGCAACCCTCGTTGGTGGCGCAATGTCCGCAGGTGCGGCAGGCTCGTTTAACTGTTACCTGGACCGCGACATGGACAAGCTGATGAAGCGGACCAAGGGTCGCCCGTTGGTTACCGGTGATGTCACGCCCCGCGAAGCATTAATCTTTTCTTGGGTTTTGGCAATTGCTTCACTCGCGGTGTTCTGGTTCGGGACCAACCCGCTGACCACTGCACTTGGTCTTGCCGCGATTCTTCTATACGTAGTTCTTTACACGATGATTCTTAAGCGTCGCACCTCGCAGAACATCGTCTGGGGTGGCATTGCAGGCTGCATGCCAGTACTGATCGCATGGGCCGCTGTGACCGAAACCGTCGAGTGGCCAGCGATCATCCTGTTCCTGGTGATCTTCCTCTGGACTCCGCCACACTATTGGCCGTTGTCAATGAAGTACGCCGACGACTACAATGCTGCGTCGGTGCCAATGCTTGGTGCTATCGCCAATGCGCGTCGCGTCTCAGTTCAGGTGGTGCTCTACGCTTGGGCCACGGTCGTTTGTTCCTTGCTCTTGCTTCCTATGGGCTATGCAGGAATCGTCTACACTGCGGTTGCCGGTGGGGCGGGTATTTGGTTCCTTTACGAATCGCACGTTCTCTACCGCGAGACCCAGCGGGACCATAGTCCTGCCGAGATGAACCGTAAGGCCATGAAGGTCTTCCATATCTCCATTACCTACTTGTCACTGGTCTTCGTGGCCTTGGCGTTTGACCCATTCGTGGGCAGCCCGCTGTTTGGCTAAAAGTCCTCTTTGGATCCCCGTTTCCCTTACCGGAAGCGGGGATTTCTTTTTGCCCTTGGGTATCGCCTGGAAAATCGGCGCGGAGCCGGGGGCATGGCCCGGACGCGTTGGTAAAGAATAGCTAACGTTTGACTCTCTTGCTATACAAGGCTTGTTACGCAAGGTAAGTTCGGGATATGAATCTCAACGCAGAAAAGATCGCTACGAACCTGCGCAAGGGAGTGCTTGAATATTGCGTTCTTGCGTTGTTGTCCGAGCGCGATATGTATGGACTTGAGATTGCGAATCAGCTCGTCGAGTTGGAACTGACCGCTAGCGAGGGGAGCCTTTACCCATTGCTAGCCAGAATGAAAGACGCGGGCAGTGTACGGACGCGCTGGGAACAAGCTGACGGTTCACGCTCACGCAAGTACTACGCAATAACTGGCAACGGTAAGGAATCACTGGAACTCTTTGGCTCAGTGTGGGGTCAGCTGAGTGATCAGGTGGACGGTTTATTAGGAGGACATCATGTTTAGTACCAAGCCGGACGTGACTGCCAAGCGCTACCTGCGTCAACTCAGCGGATACTTGGCAGACCTGCCTGAAGCGCAGCGGCGGGTCATTCTCCAAGACATCTCCGAACACATCGAGGAGTCAATATTCAGTGGCCGAACTGAATCGGAAGCCATCAGCGCCTTGGGGGAGCCCAAGGAAGTGGCCAAGGCATCCCGCAGCGAGCTGGGGATCCCCGAACCGCGTGGGACTGGCCCCTGGCCAGTCGGAACCAGTCTCATTGGAGCCGCGGTGGCGATGGCGACCTTTACCGCCGTAATCGTGAGTTTTTTCCTGCGTAACGCCGAAGGCCAGCATCCCGATTCGACGAATACTACCGAACGAACGTTGTCGTCATTGCTGGAATTTTATGGCCCCGGCGTTGCGGTGCTCACCTTGCTTCCAGCAGTGCTGGTGGCGGCGCTCTTGTTCGTGCCACTGCGGATGCGCCGTTGGGCCACACTAGGCTGCGCGATCGCAACTACGGTGTTGGTTTTTTATAACCCTATGGACGCTGGCCTGTTTTATGTCCCCACGGCGATCTTGATTTGGTTGGCTGCCACACTCCCTTTTGCCAAAGTGCTCCAAGCAGGTCGGCGTGAGTCGGTTCTCTTGCAGATTATCGGACTGTGCATCGTGCTACTACCGGTCGTGGTTCTTTTTGCGGGATCGGTCAACGATTCCTTCAGCGTCGTCATGATACCCGCATTGATCTGGGCGGTAGCTTGTCTAGCATTAGCAATCGGGGTCGTGCTTAATCGTCGTATCGTCTACTGGATCATCTTGATTTATGGACTGTTGGCGCTTGTTACCGCAGCTTTTAATAGTGGAATCTTAGTGGCGGCGATTTGGCTGTTTGGTGGGATTGTCTTGTCTTTTGGAATCTACGGGCTGCTGCGACTGCGTCCACGAGCTGGCATCACCCGCTAGGACTTGTTAACTGTGCAGAAAGAAAAAGCGCCTGGCTCCCTAAGGGGCCAGGCGCATAAATCTTGATGAGGTATTAGTGCTGTTCGACGCGTTCGCTGCGCGGAAGCCGGACTGCACGGTCCCACAGGTTGGTGGCCGCTACCAGCAACAGGCTGGCGCCAAGCATATGTAGCAACACCAAGACGATAGGCAAGCCAGTGAAGTGCTGGGTGTATCCGATAGCAGCCTGTGCGAGGATGACCACTACTAGCCACCAGGCAGCTGTACGGACCTTGGACCGGCCAGCGGCGCGGTAGGCCAAGACGAGCACGGCTATGGTGGCCATGATCAACAGGTATACCGGAGCGGTATGCATGCGAGTGACCAGCAATGGGTCAAAGAGGTGACGTGGTGCAGAAGCGTCACCTGCGTGTGGGCCGGTGCCGGTGACGATAGTGCCCATAATGACCGCGAGCATGGACAATATCCAGGCAGCGGTGGCGAACTGACCCACCGATTTAGTCGAGGCTAGGTGATCGTCTTGCTTTAGTTCTCGTCGGGTGCGGTTGACCAAAATCGTAGCCAAGCAGACGAGCGTTCCAGAGAGAATGAAGTGCAAAGACACGACCCAAGGGTTGAGGCCGGTCAACACGGTGATGCCACCGATAACTCCCTGAGCTGGGATGCCTGCCAAAAGAACCCAGCCAAGGGTGAAGATCGATGGATGAGTTTTGCGCATATTCCAGATGGCAACTAAGAAGGCGATTGCGATAACCAGCAAGACAAAGGTCAGTAAGCGGTTACCAAACTCAATTAGCCCGTGCACACCCATCTCTGGGACTGGCGTCATGGAACCGGGCACGCAGTTTGGCCAGTGCGAGCAGCCCAAGCCGGACTTGGTCAGGCGTACCGCACCACCGGTGATGATGATGCCGATCTGGGATATCAGAGAAGCGATCGCCAGACCGTGAACAAGTCGGGTGACGTGCGTCGGCAACCTATCGGCCCAGCTGGGGGTGACCAGGTTTGAAGACAAGGAAATCTCCCTTACTTTGTGTTGATTAGTTCCATTTGAAAAGTTTAATGGCGGCAAATGAGCCGGCGGCAGCCCAGAGTACTAAGAAAATGACACTGGCAATGCTGAACTGCCCCTCAATCAGTGCCGCCCGAAGTGCATCACCCAATGCGGCCGAAGGCAAGGCATCCAGCGTTGGCTGAAGCCAGGTAGGGGCCATCGTGAGCGGAAACAGAACTCCGCCGACTCCGGCGAGGAGGACCCAAGCCAAGTTGGTGATAGCAAGTGTCGCTTCAGGGCGAACCGTACCGGCAATAAGCAATCCCAATGCCGTAAACGTCGCAGCTCCTAGGAGCAAGAACAATACGGCGGGAACAATTCCCCAAAGGTTTGGCTCCCAGCCCAGAAGTAAGGCCACGACGGTGATCAGTACGACCTGGATTGCTAGCACTGTGAGCACCGCAATGACCTTGCCGAAGATCAAACCTACTTTACCCAATGGGGTAGTCGAGAACATGCGCAGCACGCCATAGCGTCGGTCAAAGCCAGTGCCGATACCTTGACCGGTGAAGGCTGTGGAAATGACGCAGAGGGCGAGTACTCCGGGCACTGCCGCATCAATGCTGCGCGGTGCGACACCCTCTAGAAGGTCAGTGAAGGTCAGTCCGAAGAGGGCAATAATGGGCAAAACTACAGCGAGTACTAACTGCTCCCCATTGCTGAGCATCATCAGAGTTTCGTATTTGCCCTGTAAGGCGATGCGCTTGGGCATAGACACGGCGTTGGAATGACTCATAGTCGGGCTCATACCGTTTCCTCCTTCTGCGCGAATTCCAAGAAGACATCTTCGAGGCTGCGTGCCTGCAAGTTCATGTGCGTCGGCAAAATGCCTTCACGCACCCACCAGCTTGTCAGCCAATTAAGATGCTCCGGGGAACTGACACCGGTCAAATGGTATTCACCAGGTGCGGTCTCGCTTAGGTGTAGTCCGGCAGGTGGCTTCGGTAATTCTAAGGATGGGGTGGCGCCAAAGTTCACCGGACGGTTGTCGTGTTCGGCGGCGGCCAAAGTTGTCAGCTCGGTGACGGTGCCCTGCGCAACGGTTCGACCCTTGTCGATAATGTACACATAGTCACTTAGCCGCTGTGCGTCATCCATCAGATGTGTGGTCAGCACGATGGCTTTACCCAGGTCGCGTTGTTCGCTGATCAGATCAAAAACAACTTGACGTGATTGTGGGTCTAATCCGGCGCTCGGCTCGTCTAGGAAGAGAACTTCAGGGTCACCGGCTAGCGCGAGGGCTAAGGCGACTCGTTGTTTTTGTCCGCCAGAAAGTCGGCGAATAGTGCGGCTGCCAAAGGATTCAAGGTCCAGCCGAGTGATCAGCGCATCAATATCGATGGGTTTTTTGTACATTCCAGCTACGTGGCGCAAAAGCGGAATTGGCCGCATCGAGGGAGGTAATCCTCCGTCTTGCAGCATCACGCCGACCCGCGAACGAAGGTCGGGGTTATCGCCGAAGGGATCTTGGCCGAGCAGTTCAATCGTTCCGCCCTCGGGGCGCAACAGGCCCTGAGCGCAGGCGAGCGTAGTCGACTTGCCAGCACCATTAGAGCCCAAAAGGGTAGTGACTTGGCCGGGGAGGGCTTTGAGGGAGACGGAATCCAGGACCCTGAGCATGCGATTATTCAGCGCAGGAACCGGTCCCAAATCCTTGCTCAGCTCACTAATAATGAGGCTGGGAGTAACTGAAGACACCACAGCATTCTACGTCATGTCGAAGTCGTAAGGGTTGAGTCTTTAGTCACGAAGGCTCGATTTAGGTTTCGGTGCGGAGGATGATAGCCATAGGGCGCAAAATCCCTGTGATTCTTGGAATGACTAGCCCTACCTTAGTAAGTCCTTCCTTACTAGACGTAGGGGGAAAATATAGGCATGCTTGTGTTGTGTATTCATCTAATTCAGACACAGCTAGTACCGCAACCGGCACCACGGTTGGCACGGTTGGGGATGCTGAAGAGCGCACGCGAGACCGAGTTCTAAACGCGGTGCTCGAAGACGGACCGGTCAGCGCGGCCGAACTTGGCAACAAGCTAGGGTTCACGCCAGCAGCGGTTCGCCGTCACCTCGATGCGCTGTCAAAAGCAGGGCTTGTTGAGGTAAAGCTGGTAGCAAATCAGAAGTCGGGCGCAGGGCGACCGTCTCGCAGGTACGTACTATCGCACCGCGGACAGACGAAGCTGGGCAACGATTACCTAGACATCGCCACCCAAGCACTTAAGGTGCTCGGGGATGCGGCCGGCGAAGATGCAATTCGCAAATTCGCGCGGGACCGCTTCGCGACGATGGAAAACCGTTATGCGAAGGCAATGGACGGTATAGAAGGACTCGAAGAACGAACAATGAAGCTTAGCGAGTTGCTCAGTTCAGACGGTTTTGTGGGATACACCCGCAATGTCGAAGCGAAAGTTTCGAAAGCACTAATGCGCAGCGTTCAGCTGTGCCAGGGGCATTGCCCCATACAAGATTTGGCACGCGAGTTTCCGGTGTTTTGCGACATGGAAACTGAAATGTTTGCTCGACTGGTCGGTGTTGATGTGCGAAGGCTCTCGACATTGGCCGGTGGCGGACATGTGTGCACGACCCACATTCCAGTGGGTCGCGGAAAGGCGCCGATACGCGCTGAGAAAAGAACTCGAATTCAGTTCACGAAGATGGAGAGGCCGCGATGACGGATCAGATTGCACAGGAGTCTGCCGACCCAGGTGTAATTTCCGAAATTCTGGAGAAGAACCCCGAACTCCAAGGAATCGGTAATTACGAATACGGCTGGTCAGATAAGAACGACGCGGGTGCAAATGCACGCCGTGGAGTTGACGCTGAAGTTGTAGCCAACATTTCCAACCTCAAGTCAGAGCCTGAGTGGATGTTGGAGCTACGTCAGAAGGGCTTGAAGTACTTCGATCGCAAGCCAATGCCAACCTGGGGTCCAGACCTCTCAGGCATCGACTTCGACAACATCAAGTACTTCGTTCGCTCGACCGAGAAGCAAGCCACCTCGTGGGAAGACCTTCCGGAAGATATCAAGAACACCTATGACAAGCTGGGTATTCCTGAGGCTGAGAAGCAGCGTCTGGTTTCTGGCGTTGCCGCGCAGTATGAGTCCGAGGTTGTTTATCACCAGCTGCGTGAAGACCTTGAAGCTCAGGGTGTGATCTTCCTCGATACCGATACCGCGTTGCGGGAACACGAAGACGTCTTCAAGGAGTACTTCGGTTCGGTCATCCCGGCAGGCGATAACAAATTCGCTTCGCTGAACACCGCGACCTGGTCCGGTGGCTCCTTCGTATACGTTCCTAAGGGCGTCCACGTAGAGATCCCACTGCAGGCCTACTTCCGTATCAACACGGAAAACATGGGTCAGTTTGAGCGTACTTTGATCATCGCCGATGAAGGTTCCTACGTTCACTACATCGAGGGTTGTACCGCTCCGATCTACCAGTCGGACTCGCTGCACTCGGCAGTAGTTGAGATCATCGTGAAGAAGAACGCCCGCGTTCGCTACACGACCATCCAGAACTGGTCGACCAACGTGTACAACCTCGTGACCAAGCGTGCCATCTGTGAAGAAGGCGCCACCATGGAATGGGTCGATGGCAACATCGGCTCCAAGGTCACCATGAAGTACCCAGCCGTATACCTGGTTGGCGAGCACGCCAAGGGTGAAACCCTGTCCATCGCCTTCGCCGGCGAAGGCCAGCACCAGGACACCGGTTCGAAGATGGTTCACATCGCTCCGAACACCTCTAGCGCCATTGTCGCTAAGTCGGTGGCTCGTAACGGTGGCCGCTCCGCATACCGTGGCTTGGTCCAGGTCCGCGAAGGTGCCAAGGGTACAAAGAACTCGGTCGTCTGTGACGCGTTGCTGGTTGACCAGATTTCGCGCTCGGACACTTACCCATACATCGACGTCCGCGAGGATGACGTAACGATGGGCCACGAGGCGACGGTTTCCCGTGTTTCTGAAGAGCAACTGTTCTACCTGATGTCCCGCGGCATGGCCGAGGACGAGGCAATGGCAATGATCGTGCGTGGCTTCGTTGAGCCAATCGCACGTGAGCTTCCAATGGAATACGCGCTGGAACTGAACCGCCTTATTGAACTCCAGATGGAAGGATCGGTCGGCTAAGAATGTCGGAGACCACCGACTCAGATTCCCGAAGAGAAGGCGCGCATTGGCGCCCCATCGATTCCGGGCTTCACCGAAGAGGGCGAAAACCTTTCGCCGCTAAACGACAGCGCTTCCTCACCACTAGCCGGGGCTTCCTCTAAGAGCCACAGCCACGGTGGCGGCGAAGGTGTCGCGGATTCTTCGCGTGCAGGCCGGTTGACCAGCTACAACGTTGAAGACTTCCCCAAGCTCACCGGCCGTGAAGAAGACTGGCGCTTTACCCCGCTGAAGCGTATCGGTTCGCTGCACACCGCTGAACTGACCGGTAAAGCACCAAAGGTCGAGCTGACCGGTTCAGAGAACGTCACGCTGCGCACCGTCGCAGCAGACGACGCGATCCGCGGCAACGCTTTCACCCCCGATGACCGCGTGTCGGCCAACGGCTGGAAGTACGCCGATGGCGCGCAGGTTCTGACCATCCCGGCTAACGCCGAGAACACCAAGAGCGTACTGCGCATCACCGGCGAGTCGCTGGAACCTGCAGCTCAGCACCTAATCATCGTGGCCGAGGAAAACTCCGAAGCCATGGTCGTTATTGACCACGTGGGTTCGGCAGTACTGGCGCAGAACATCGAATTTGATGTTCGCCAGGGCGCGCGCCTGCGTGTTGTCTCCCTGCAGGCTTGGGAGTCGGACGCAATCCACGCTTCCTCGCAGCAGGCTGTGGTAGCCAAGGACGCAACCTTCAAGCACATTGTTGTCACCTTCGGTGGCGACTTGGTGCGCGTGAACCCATCAGCACGTTTTGCTGGGGAACACGCTGAGATCGAGTTGTACGGCCTGTACTTCGCCGACGCCGGTCAGCACCTGGAACACCGCTTGTTCGTTGATCACGCNGTTCCTAACTGCAAGTCGAACGTANTGTACAAGGGTGCCTTGCAGGGCAAGGGCGCACACACNGTCTGGGTTGGCGACGTGCTGATCCAGAAGGCCGCTGTGGGNACCGACTCCTACGAAGCGAACCGCAACCTGGTGCTCACCGACGGTACTCGCGCCGACTCGGTTCCTAACCTGGAAATCGAGACCGGCCTCATTGATGGTGCCGGACACGCTTCCACCACGGGACGCTTTGACGACGAGCACCTGTTCTACCTGATGGCCCGCGGTATCGATGAGAAGACCGCTCGCCGCTTGGTGGTTCGTGGATTCCTGAACGAAATCGTCCAGCATATCGGTGACGAGCAGCTCGAAGAGCGCCTGACCGAGACCATCGAAGAAGAATTGGCAGCTACTCACCTTTAAGTAGCGCCGGTTCTACCAGCCTTTTAGATATAGAAACGGAACGACGTATGTCTACTCTGGAAATCAAAGACCTGCACGTCTCGATCGACACCGAGCAGGGCGAGAAGGAAATTCTCAAGGGTGTTTCATTGGTAATCAACACCAACGAAACCCACGCAATCATGGGCCCTAACGGCTCGGGCAAGTCCACCTTGGCTTCGACCATCGCCGGTCACCCACGCTACAAGGTCACCTCGGGTTCAATTACCCTTGATGGTGCCGACGTACTGGAGATGAGCGTTGACGAGCGTGCCAAGGCAGGTCTGTTCCTGGCCATGCAGTACCCAGTTGAGGTCCCAGGCGTGACCATGACTAACTTCTTGCGTACCGCCAAGACCGCAATCGACGGCGAAGCGCCGAAGCTGCGTACCTGGACCAAGGACGTCAAGGAAGCCATGGCGAAGCTGAAGATCGATGCGGACTTCGCTGGCCGTAACGTCAACGAAGGCTTCTCCGGTGGCGAGAAGAAGCGCGTTGAAATCCTGCAGATGGAACTTTTCAAGCCTAAGTTCTCGATTCTGGATGAGACTGACTCGGGCCTTGACGTTGACGCGTTGAAGACCGTATCTGAGGGTGTTAACCGCGCTCAGGAAGAAAACCAGATGGGCACCTTGCTGATCACCCACTACACTCGCATCCTGCGCTACATCAAGCCAGACTTCGTGCACGTGTTCGTTGATGGTCGTATTGCTGAGCAGGGCGGCGCAGAACTTGCAGATCGTTTGGAAGAAGAAGGTTACGACCGCTTCCTTAACGTTCAGGCCTAGTAAGGTATAACTCATGAGTGAATTAACCGAACAGAGCACAGGAGCCAAAACGACTCCGTTGGAAGATGTCGAAGAGGCGCTCAAAGACGTGATTGACCCGGAACTCGGCGTCAACATTGTCGACTTGGGTTTGCTTTACGGAATGAAGTACGCCGAAGACGGCGTGCTAATTCTCGATATGACGCTCACCACCGCTGCCTGCCCGCTCACCGATATTATCGAAGAGCAGGTTGCCCAGGCTATGGAAAGCGTTGTCGACGAGCATCGTCTGAACTGGGTCTGGATGCCACCTTGGGGTCCAGAACGTATCACCGATGATGGCCGCGACCAGATGCGAGCACTTGGTTTCAACATCTAAGTTGTATTGAAAAAGGCGCCTTTCAAAATCCGCTAGGGATTTTGAAAGGCGCCTTTTCTTTGTGTTTGAAGTGCTGTTCTTAAGCCTCAGTGATTTGGTGTGTGTACCGTTTCAAAAGCCATGGCTGTGCCGGTACCGCCGGCTGCCGCCATCAAAGCCAAGCACAACTCGTCTTCAACCTTCTTTTCTTTAGCCTGCCAGAACAGTCTCGTGGTCAAAATGGCACCACTAGCCCCGTAGGGGTGGCCCAGTGCCAACGCCCCACCATCACGATTTACGTCTTCAGGAGCTATTCCAAGCTGAGTCAGACAGGCAATGGCTTGCACGGCAAAGGCTTCGTTGAACTCAATGAGCCCGGCCTGATCCAGTCGGCGTTTGCCTAGTAGCTGCTCGAGTTTTCGATAGGCGGGAACGGCTGCCATGCCCAAGATTTGTGGGTCGCACGCGCCGCTACCTGTGGACAGATAACGCAGTGCAAAATTTGCACCCAACTGATTGAAATACTCGGCGTCAACGATTAGCACCGCCGCGGCACCGTCATTAATGGGACACGAATTACCTGCAGTCACCGTGCCGCCAGGAACAAAGGCTGGGCGCAACGCCCCAAGTTTTCGCTCCGTGAGTCCCGCTCGCGGACACGTATCGCGGTTGATGAGACCGGTAGCGGTGCGCACCGTCACTATCTCGTTATCGAATCGAGCGGCCTGCTGAGGTTGGACCGCACGCTGGTGGCTTCGCAAGGCAAAATCGTCTTGGGCTCTGCGCGAGACACTAAACTCTGTGGCGATGTTTTCGGCCGCGACGCCCATCTCTGGGTCCGAGTGAGGACGTGGGGTAAAACGAGCTCGTGAATAGATGCGCGGGGGAGTGCCGGGCACAACATTCTTTTCCATCCTCCACGGCGCAGTACTGACCGATTCGACGCCTCCGGCGATGACTGCGCGTGCTTCACCGCACTGAATCATTCGCGCCCCAGCCGCAATGGCTTCTAAAGCGCTGGCACACTGCGCGTCTAGTGTAGTGGCTGGAACGGTCAGAGGTAGACGCGATGCCTGAGCGGCTACTCGGGCTATATCCCCGCCCGGTCCGGCAGCATTTCCGGCAAAAACGTGGTCTACCGCAGCAGGATCCAAGTTTGAATCTTCGAGCAACGCGTTAAAAACTTCTGCCAGCAGATCTTCGGCGCCTAACTGCGCAAACTCTTTATTCGACCGCACGATAGGCGTGCGCCGAGCCGCGATAATCAATGCTTCATTCATCGTAAACGCAGCTTTCTTAGACCCCTGGCCGTCGGTAAGGGAAGGCGCAGAATATCTTGCTTGCCGCTGTTCGTCAGTGGCCAGTCAGATAAAAAAACGATTTCATGGGGAATCTTGTAGATGGGAAGTAAGTTTTTCAGCTCGCGGTGCAGCTCCAGCGCATCGGGAATCGTTTGTGGTTCCGGAAGCAGACAATAGGCGGTAATTTTTGCCTTGCCCGGTGTATCGTGATGAGCCTGAATCACAGACTGGGTAAGCCCGCATTGTTCTAAGGCGGTGCTAATTTCTGCCGGGTAAATATTGTTCCCATTAATATTGAGCATCCCACCGTGACGACCCAATATTTGGATCTGGTTATCCGGTAGTAAGCGGGCAAGATCACCTACCCCGGTCGCATCTTGGCAGCGTTCCAACTCGCCTGGGCCGCGTGGGTCATAGCCGGTGGCATTAAAGTCGCTGGCAATCATGAGCCGGCCAACGCCGTTGTCTTGCGGCGAATGCAGATGCGCCCGGACACCGTCGAAGAAGGTGCCGATGAATTCTGGATTCGAATCTTTGGCCGAGCGTTGATGCTCCCGGTAGGCAATGAGGCTGTGCTCACTACTTCCGTAGTATTCGGTGCAAGTGATCTGTGGGGAAATTTGCAAGATCCTTTGGGCCAGCGGCGAAGCCAACGGTTCACCGCCAGTGACCACATGACGGAGCGTGGCAGGTAAGTTCGACTCGAGCAGGTCAAGCATGAGCCCTATCAGCGTAGGAACAGCGACCACCCGGTTGCAGTTTTCGGTTTTTAATAGCGTGGACACGTCCTGAGCTTTCCAGCGTCCGGGTGCCACGAGTGTTCCTCCGGTGGCAATCGATTCCACGAGAGCGTAGAGGCCTAGCCCGTGGGTCAGCGGGCCGGGCACCAGAGTTCGTGAGTCCTGGGTGGCACCGAGGGTCGTGGCGCACCTGCCGATTGACTGCTGCCACGACTGGCGACTGCGCATTACCGCCTTGGGAGATCCGCTAGATCCAGAAGTGAAGACGACCAACAGCTCGCACTGTGCGTCGTCGGAGGGCGTTATCGCCGGTACAGCAGCTGCGTCCTCAACCACTGATGGCACTAGCATTGGGTTTTGGCCTAAGGCGCGTAAAACTGATTCCTCATCGCGGTCGCAGAGCACGGTGGGTGAGTCGAAGAGATCTAGCATTTGGCGAAGCCGTGCCGAAGGCCATGCCGGATCCAGGATGATCGCGCTCATACCGGCCAGCAGGCACCCATGGAAGGCGATAGCCAGAGAGATGGGGTCGGTGCAGTAGATACCGATACGGTTTGCTGGTAAAACTTTCTGACGTAGCTTGCCAGCCAACGCATTACTGCTCGCGGCTAAGGAAGAATAATCCATAACGTGAGTGGTGCTGATGACCGCGGGGTGACGTGGACGGGTCCGCGCATGCTGTTGCAATTGGCTGGCAAGATCCATCGGGTTAGCTCATCAGCGCCCGGTAGCTGCGGTGCACGGTGACAGCCACCAGCGCGGTGACTACGGCTTTGATAAGGTCTCCAGGTAAGAATGCGATGGCGCCTACCGCGGAGGTGCCAAGATCAAGCCCTGTCACTGCTGCTGTCCATGGAATGCCGAACAGGTAGATCACGCCGATACCGCCAATGATGACCGAGACCAATCCTGTGATCATACGTCCGGTTTGGCTCTTTTGGCGGAGCACCCAGAATTTGAACAGCGCGCCAATCACCAGGGAACCAAAGATCCAGCCCAGCAGGTAGCCGCCGGTTGGGCCTAGCAACACGGCCAGTCCACCACGGCCGCCAGCTAACAGTGGTAAGCCGGCTAAGGCAAGGACTACCACAATCAAACTTGAGAGCATGCCACGTACCGGGCCGAGGAGGGCTCCAGCGAGCATGACGCCCAAAGTTTGCAGTGTAATCGGCACCGGCACAATGCCGATCACGATGGGCGGAACTAAGCCCATAGCGGCGATCATGGCCGCAAATATTGCGACATAAACAGTATTTCGGGTTTGCGAAGTTGTAGCAGTTGCCATGGAGTGTCCTAACGAATGATTGTGCGAGAGAGCCTGGAGAGGATTAGTTGGAATGTTCGGCGGAGTCGTAACCGCGTGCTTCTAGCGCTTCGGCGGTATCTTCGGCGATCCGGAGGGATCGAATCACCAGTGGAACCGCTACGGCGAGGGGATTATTTGCTAGCCCGCGCGCATGCTGGGCTTCGCGGACTTCAAGATATACGCGTTTGAGTTCGGGAATGAAACGAATAGCCAAAGATAGCCCTAAGGAAATTTGTGCCGGGTTGGCACCGACATGACGTAGGGGAGAGGCCACCTGTTGGAAGAGTTCGAGCATGGCGTCAAAGGTGGTCGTCAAGCTGACGGCGTAGGCAAACATGCACATGGTGAGCAGGCGAAGTACCGACACTAGCGCGCTGTCCCAAGTTGTCTGGATTCCTAAGGAGACAAAGACGATACCGAGGATGAGGAGCAAGGTCACCAGGGGCATGCGTAGCTGGCGCAAGTTCACCCGGGCGCTGAGCAAAACGATGACGCTCAAAATGAGCAGCACCGAGAGGATCTGCCAACTACCGATCAGGTATAGGCCGATGCTGACGATCAGCAATGCTCCAAATTTAAGCCCCGCTGGTAATTTGGCGAGGTATGAGGTGTTCAGCCCGGCGATCATACGTGGCTCCACTGGCGGTAATGATCAACAGCATCCGCAGGCTGACCATCAAAGGCGATGATCCCGTCAGTAACCACGAGGACACGATCAAAGTCTTCCAGTATTTCTAGATCGTGAGTAATGACGATGGCTCGTTGCGGAAGTTGGGCGATCTCGCGTTGGAAGCGCAGCCGATTACGTAGATCGAGCATGGTTGTGGGCTCGTCAAAAACAATCGTGCGTGGTTGCATGGCAATCACTGCGGCCAATGCCACCATTTGCTGCTCACCGCCGGAAAGCGTATGGCTCTCACGATCTGCCAGATGGCCAATGTTCAGTTCGTCAAGGGTCTGTGCGACTCGAACTTTGCGTTCTGATTTGGACAAGCCGATATTTTTCAGGCCAAAGGCAATATCGTCTGCGACCAGCGGCATGATGATTTGATTGGCAGGGTTTTGGAAAACGAAACCCACATCGCGACGAATCTGTTTCGCGCTTTTGGACGTATCCAGTCCTCCCACGCGGACGGTACCACTGGTAGGAATAACTAGTGCGTTGAGTAATCGCGACAGTGTGCTTTTACCTGCTCCGTTTGCCCCGATGACTCCGATGCGACGTTCATTGAGCGTCAGGGTGATATCAGTGAGCACCGTGCGGTCTTCAAAACTGACAGTGACTTGCTCAAGCTGGATCTCTGGTAATTCCACAATGCTCCATCGCGACGTACTTGTTCATCCAGTAGGTCACCGCTGTTTGATCGGTGTCTGGAAGGCGTTCTCAGTGACGTTTTATACCACTGAGAAAAGAGCATACTTGATCACTGTTCAATTGTCTTGATCAGTGTTCAATAAATTGTGTTTACCCAAAGAACTGATCGTAGATAAGCACTAGTGAAAGTCCAATCATAATGATCCCCGAACACGCAGTCACAATTCTTGCGGCAAGTGGTCTGGAGCGTAATAAAAGACGCGCGGTTAGGGCAACGGCAAAGTATACGGCGACCGATACCGCAAAATGAGTGAGGCCAAGTGCGCCGGTCTGAACGGACAATGGCCAACTTGCGTCCGGACTGATGAACTGCGGAATCAGCGCCAAATAGAGAAGCAGCGCCTTCGGGTTGACCCCACTGGTTAGCAGTCCTTTGAAGAAAGGTGCCCTCCACTGTGCACGCGAATTCTCAGATGCTGGAGCCTTGGTCAGAAGCGCAAGGGGCCCGGGGGATGCGTTGCGTGTGCTACGGCGTTGGTCATTAGTTCCCTCAAATTCTGCGTCGTCTGCAGGGGAAGCTGGGTAGAATTTTGCTGATTTCCAGCTGGTGAGCGTGGTAATTCCGAGCCAGAGCAGGTAGACGGATCCTGCCATGGTTAGCCAAAGGAGCAGTTGTGGCGAACTGGCGACTAGCGCTGCCACGCCACAGACAAGTAGCGCGGTGTGAAATAGATAGCCCGTCAGCAGTCCCCATACTGCCGCGCGGTAGCCTTTGGGTCCGATAGCCGAGGAAATGATATAAGCCCAATCGGCACCGGGCGTGCAAGCGAGGGTAACGGAGACCAAGAGGAAGCCGGTTAGTTGCGTGATTTCCATGGTGTCTCCTCATAGTTCCTGACTTGCTCATCTTAGGTTAGGGAAATTTGGTCGAAAAGTGCTTGCCGTTTTTACCTAAGAAGCGCCGATCCAAGCAATCTTTTCTTGATAAGTCGAAAAATTTCGCAAATATATTGCGTTGTAAGCTGGGTTCATGGATAAATTAGACCGGGCAATCATCGCTGAATTGCAATTGGACGGCCGGATGAGTGCAACTGCGGTAGCCAGCAAAGTTGGGCTCTCGGTTGCACCTTGTCATCGGCGCATTCGTGAACTCGAGCGAACTGGGGTCATTGCCGGCTATCAGGCTGTCATTGCTCCAGAACGCGTTGGCTTAGCATTCGAGGCCCTGGTCTTCGTAACGCTCAAGGACCGTACGCAACTCAAAGCCTTCGAGGCGGCAGTCGAAAAAGATGAGTTAATCGTAGAAGCGCAACGACTCTTTGGTGAACCAGATTTCTTGTTGCGTGTTTACGCCAAGGATCTGAGCCACTATCAGCACCTCTACGATGAGGTGTTAGTTGAACTGCCCGGCGTGGAGAAGCTAACTAGCACTATCGTGATGCGAAATATCAAAGAACGAGCGATCCTACCCGTTTAGCTTTTAACTTCGAGCGATTGGCCGGTTTGGGCTGCTCGTGGAGTGATGATCAACGAGATGACCAAGATTGTAACAATGAGCCAGAGGGCCTGCGGTAATCCGATGATATCTGCGACGAACCCGATAACCGGTGGTCCGCTGAGCATAGCCCCATAGCCAAAGGCGCTGATAACACTCACGGCACGTGGTCCAAGGTGATCGCTGCGCGAGGCCGCAATGGACATTCCCACAGGGAACCCGAGTGAACTACCCAGCCCCCAAAATAGCGCCCCGGCCCCAAGCATCCAGATGTTGTCGCCGAGAATAAACAAGACAATTCCGACCAAGCCGATCAGGCCCATGATCATCAGGGAACATTTGGTTCCAATGCGATCAACAATTGGTCCGCCCGTGAATCTGCCGACGGTCATCGCTCCGGTAAAGAGGGTAAACATCAGCGCACCGCTGGGATGGCTGAGTCCATGCCCGACGACAGAAGCAACTGTAAGCCAATCGTTGGCAGCTCCTTCTGCAAAGCTGAGCCCGGCAACCATGAGTCCCAGTAGCAGCAACAGTCCGCGTCGTGAACGTGCGCCGGAGGCCTTCAGCTGGGCTTTGTCTCGTGGGGCTGAGTAATTGTAATTCCAGTTTCTAAAACCGGTCTGTGCAAAGAGTGTTAAGCCGACAATTGCTACGGCGACAAAGCTGAAGTGCCAGATAGTTTCAATTTTTAGGCTCAGTGTAGCCGTTGCGATACCCGCGCCGAGCAAGGAGCCGAGACTGAAAAATCCATGCAATGAGGGCATGATGCTTTTGCCTAGCTTCCGTTCAACCTTGGCTCCGTTAACATTCATCGTGATATCAAGGCAACCGAATATNAGCCCGTTGAAAAATAAGANTACGAAAGCGGCGATACTGCTCTGCAGAATNGTGACTGATACGCCAAGNGTCACCAATACCGCAGCCAGGAAGATGGGGAGTATCAGTAGAAGATTTTTGGCTGAGAACGCTCGGCTAAGAGTCGGCGCCAATGCAATTCCGGCTAAGGTGCCAGCCGTCATGAAAAAAAGAAAAGCACCTAGCTGTGAGCCTGAGAAGTCAAAGACCATGTCGATCACTGAAAGTCTTCCGGCCCAAGAGGCGAAAGATAATCCTGCGATCAGGAAAATAAGGTTAACGCTGGAGCGTTCGCCGAGTAACGGCTTAGCTAAAGCGGGGGCGATAAGCGCCATCTACCTGTTCCTCCTGATTTGTACAGCACCTAGAGTTTATCCCACATTAGAAAAAGTTGAAACTAAAATCATCGACTTCAGGTGCACTGCTAGCGCACTTTTAGGTGTTGCATATGAAACTCCAAGTATCGGGTACTTGCACTGTGCGTGGCGGGTTGAGTATGTGCAAGCGCGGCAGGCCATTGGGGCCCATCGCAAAAAAGTGCCACGGCGCGGGGATTCCTTGGTCATCTGCCGCGAGGCTGGCTCTTCTCAAAAAATCAGGTAGCTACTAGGGTCAAAAGCAACCCGTAGTACCCGGTGAACTCAAGGAGAACCTGCTCGTGGGAAATGATGGACGGCATTCGGACCTGATTGTCATAGGCACCGGCCTGGCTGGGCTTGTTGCCGCGTGTGAAGCGGTGGCCGCCGGATTGTGCGTGACACTTCTCGACCAGGAGAATGAAAACAACTTGGGAGGTCAGGCGCACTGGTCCTTCGGCGGATTATTCCTCGTAGACTCGCCAGAGCAACGTCGGCTCAGAGTCAAGGACTCATTCGACCTGGCATGGTCCGACTGGCAGGGCAGCGCACAATTCGATCGACTCGACGACGAAGATTACTGGGCCGCTCGATGGGCCCGTGCCTACGTTGAATTTGCCGCCGGCGAAAAGCGCGACTGGATTCGTGCACAGGGAATTGAACTGACTCCGGTTGTCGGTTGGGCAGAGCGTGGCGACGGAAGAGCCGATGGGCACGGAAACTCGGTTCCAAGATTCCACGTGGCTTGGGGTACCGGTACCGGGGTATCCAATCCATTTGTGGACAAGGTGCGTGCAGCAATGGGTGAAGGAAAGGTGCAGATTCTTCACCGTCACCGCGCGACTGACTTGATAATGCACAACGGCTCGGTGACAGGCGTTCGAGGGGAGATCTTGCGCTCTGATCAAGCGGTGCGTGGAGTGAGTTCAAACCGAGAAGTCAGCGGTAAATTCGAGTTGAGTTCCAACACAGTGTTGCTTGCCACCGGAGGAATAGGTGGCAACCATCAGCTGGTCAGGAAATTCTGGCCAGAACGCTTAGGTACTCCACCAAAGAATATGCTCACCGGTGTTCCTGCATATGTCGACGGCAGCGGCTTGGAGCTCGCACAGGCAGCAGGTGCTCGACTGGTCAACAGGGACCGCATGTGGCATTACACCGAAGGCATCAAAAATTGGGATCCAATCTGGCCAAATCATGGAATTCGCATCTTACCCGGACCATCTTCGCTTTGGTTCGATGCGCTCGGCAACCGGTTGGGATCCCCAGCACTTCCAGGTCACGACACCATTGGAGCACTCAAGAAACTTAGAAGCGGGATTGACGCCGGGGTGGATCATTCCTGGTTCATCTTGAATCAAAGAATTATCGAAAAAGAATTCGCGCTTTCGGGTTCTGAGCAAAACCCCGATCTGACCAATTGGGACAAGAAGAGTGTCATTACTGAAAGAATATTCGGCAAGGGGGCGCCCGGACCCGTAGCGGACTTCATGCATCGTGGAGAAGATTTTGTTGTCGCCGCTAATTTGGCCGAACTGGTCGCAGGAATGAATGAGCTGGAACCGCACTTCCAGCTTGATCTGGAGAAAATTAGCCAGCAAATTCGTAGCCGAGACTTGCAGGTAGAAAATCCGTTCAGCAAGGATCAGCAAATTCAATCGATACGCAATGCTCGGCGTTACCTAGGCGATCGAGTCACACGTGCGGTGGCGCCACATAGAATTCTCGATCCGAAGGCGGGCCCTTTGATTGCAGTCAGGCTTCACACACTGACTCGAAAATCTTTGGGAGGTATTCAAACGGACCTCTCAGGCCGTGTTTTAGATCTGCATGGCTTGCCAGTGGATGGGTTGTACGCCGCGGGTGAAGTCAGTGGATTCGGCGGTGGAGGAATGCATGGTTATAACGCACTTGAGGGAACATTCCTTGGTGGTTGCTTGTTCAGCGGGCGTCAAGCGGGCAGGTCAATTGCAGATTCGTAGTCCTCAACGCTAAACGGCTGGGCCGAAAGCAAAAAGAACCGCCGTTCACTCTTTGACAAAGTGAACGGCGGCTCTCAGTTGGTACCCCCGGCCGGATTCGAACCGGCGACCTAGAGATTAGAAGGCTCTTGCTCTATCCAGCTGAGCTACGGAGGCGTAACCGAAAATTAGTTTAGCTCATTGGCAAGCCAGATCTCCAACTGAAAACGCTAGTCTTGTAGGAGGTTAAGTTCATGAGCGGTTGAGTAGGAGAATATTTGTATGCAGCACTGGAGAATTGATGGTCTGAAAAGTATCTCCTGCTTTACGGTTCTCAGTTTTGCTTTGGCCTGGCTAATGGCTCTCCCGTTGTGGCAAGGAGGGGGCTTACATCACCCGCAATTTACCTGGATAGCCATGGCAATGATGGTAACGCCGACTATCGCAGCAGTGACCGTGAGTTTGCTTCAGCGTCGAGGCAAGCAGTTCATCAAAGAATCAGGTCTCGCTCCGATCCGTAAGCCCAAGCGATTTCTACTAGCTGTCCTTCTTGCGTATTTCGTTCCCATTCTGCTCATCGTTCAAGCACCGTTTGTCGGTACGTGGCTCGGAGTCTTTCCTGGTGACTTTGATCAGTTCATGATTCTTAACTTTGTGTCGGGAACTGACGGGCCTGCTAGATATTTGCTTGGACAAGCCGGACTCATTCTGGTCGCCGGATTGCTGAATCTGATCCCGGCGCTAGGTGAAGAAATTGGTTGGCGTGGATGGCTCTGGCCAAAATTGCAGCCGTTGGGTCAGGCGCCAGCACTGCTGATTTCGGGTGTGATTTGGGGACTATGGCACTCGCCGCTGATCTTGTTGGGATATAACTACCCCTTTGCCAAGGATGGTTGGGGAGTAGTAATGATGTGTGGAATGTGCATCGTTGTCGGGGCATTCTTTGCGTGGTTGAGGACCATGAGCAACTCCGTTTGGCCTGCAGCCTTGGCTCATGGGATATTCAACGCCAGCGTAGGGTTGGTATCCCTATTTATGATCATGGGATCCATGCTCGACACAACGAAGGCCTCTATTCTCGGTTGGTCCGGTTGGATTCTGCCAGTTGTAGTCATCGTGCTGATGGTATTAGCTGGGGCTTTCAGTGTCACAAAGAGTTATCCACAAAGGGAATCGACGGAGCTTCGCAACTAGGCTTCGAGGCTCAGCATGGATTGAAACCCGGTAACCGTACCGGTCAGATCCAAAGGAGAACAACGTCATGAGTGATCTTGTGACTATCCGTGCCGTTATTGGCACCGAGCCTAAGCTGAGCATCACGCCGCAGGGGCTGGCAGTGCTGAAGTTTCGCGCAGTCACCCACGAGCGCAAGCGAGATGCGGAAACTGGGCAGTGGGTCGATGCGGGAACCAACTGGTACTCGATAAGCGCCTTCAGGTCTTTGGCCGAAAATGGAATGGAATCTTTTGAACAAGGCGATCACATAGTGGTGACCGGCAAGCTTCAGGTTAGGCAGTTTGAACGAAACGACGGATCGCGCGGAACCAGCGTAGATATCGAAGCATTCTCATTTGGGCACGATCTCAAGTATGGAACTTCGAACTATACGAAGGTGCGCAATGGTGGCGGAGAATTTGAACGATCAACTCATGGCTCCCAGTCCGATGGGACCGAACAAGTAGACGATAAGAACTCCAATGCATCATGGCCTGAAAGGGACACAGAAGCCGCCTAAAAGTTCCCCATTCGGTGGTGCCGCGGACAAACGTGTGAAACCGGGCACCACTGAGGCGAATTAGTGGTGTGTGGATTCGGATTTGCGGCTACTGAGCGACTAGCCTTAACCTCATGGCGGAATTCATTTATACGATGACCAAGGCTCGCAAAGCCGTTGGTGACAAAGTCATCCTTGATGATGTCAGCATGTCGTTTTTCCCGGGCGCCAAAATTGGCGTGGTGGGCCCTAACGGTGCTGGTAAATCAACGATCCTGAAGATTATGGCGGGCATCGATACCCCGTCCAATGGTGAGGCGCGTTTATCACCCGGTTATTCTGTTGGCATCTTGCTGCAGGAACCACCCTTGAACGAAGAAAAGACCGTCCTGGGCAACGTCCAAGAAGGCGTTGGCGAGATCTACCAGAAGATTACTCGCTTCAACGAGATCTCCGAGGAGATGGCTCAAGAAGGTGCAGATTTCGACACCTTGCTAGACGAGATGGGCAAGCTGCAGGAGGCTATCGATGCCGCTGACGCTTGGGACATCGACAACCAGCTAGAGCAGGCTATGGATGCCTTGCGTTGCCCGCCGGGCGACGAGATGGTCACCCACCTCTCCGGTGGTGAGCGTCGACGCGTAGCACTATGTAAGTTGCTGCTGCAGAAGCCGGACCTGTTGCTCCTCGATGAGCCTACTAACCACTTGGATGCTGAGTCTGTACTGTGGCTAGAGCAGCACCTGTCGGCGTACCCAGGCGCAGTACTGGCCGTGACTCACGACCGTTACTTCCTGGACCACGTCGCTGAATGGATCTGTGAGGTTGACCGTGGTCGCCTGCACCCATACGAAGGCAACTACTCCACTTACTTGGAGAAGAAGCGCGAGCGTATGGAATTCCAGGGCAAAAAGGATCAGAAGCTTGCAAAGCGTCTGACCGAAGAGCTCGAATGGGTCCGCTCCAACGCTAAGGGACGTCAGACCAAGTCGAAGGCTCGTCTGGCTCGCTACGAAGAAATGGCTGCGGAAGCAGAGCGCACTCGAAAGCTTGACTTCGAAGAGATCCAGATTCCACCAGGCCCGCGTCTGGGTCAGGTCGTTATTGAAGCAGAGAATCTGAAGAAGGGCTTCGGAGAGCGTGTGCTTATCGACGGACTTTCTTTCTCGCTTCCACGTAACGGTATTGTCGGCGTGATTGGTCCTAACGGTGTTGGTAAGTCGACGCTGTTCAAGACCATCGTGGGCATGGAAGAAATTGACGGTGGATCGCTGAAGATTGGCGAGACCGTGAAGATCTCCTATGTCGATCAGAACCGCGAAAATATTGATCCGGAAAAGTCCCTTTGGGAAGTTGTCTCTGAAGGCAACGACTACATCCAGGTCGGTCAGGTTGAAATGCCTTCGCGTGCCTACGTCTCGGCTTTCGGTTTCAAGGGTCCTGACCAGCAGAAGAAGGCAGGTGTGCTCTCCGGTGGTGAGCGTAACCGTCTGAACCTGGCGCTGACCTTGAAACAGGGTGGCAACCTGTTGCTGCTCGATGAGCCTACTAACGACTTGGACGTTGAGACTCTTTCGTCCTTGGAAAACGCACTGCTCGACTTCCCGGGTTGCGCAGTCGTCGTCTCGCACGACCGCTGGTTCCTGGACCGAGTGGCCACTCACATTTTGGCTTACGAGGGCACCGAGGAAAATCCTTCGAGCTGGTACTGGTTCGAAGGTAACTTCCAGTCTTACGAAGACAATAAGGTTGAGCGTTTGGGAGCCGATGCAGCTAAGCCGCACCGTGTGACCCACCGTCGCCTGACTCGCGACTAAGAATAAAGCGAAGCGCCGGGGCCACCACGAATATTTCGTGGTGGCCTCGGCGCTTTTTGCTGTGTAAAAGTCAGCGTAATCTAACTACTATCCTTGAGCTGTGTCGGGAAGAAACGCTGGTAGCTTCAGATATTTACGGTTCTGATGCACCAAATGTTGTGCGGGTTCGCCTGTGATGACTTCGAGAATTTCAGCCGCTATAAGACGTGACCCGCCGACGCTAATTGAGGAATGGATTTGTGCGCGCAAAGCCGCTGGCGCCCTATCAAAATACGGTTCCCCGGTGGGCAGAAAGGTCCACCCCTGATCTGTGGTGAATCGTGGAGCACCAGGCCGGGCGAAATTATCTGCCAGTTCTTCATGATCTTCGCCGAGCATATGAATCAGGAAAGTGCTTGCAGCTAGTACCGCTCCAGCCGCCCCGGATTCCTTAGTCAGCGAAAACGAAACAGCCACCGGATCGATCGATAACGAAGCGAGACTTGAGATCGTCAGTCCGTAAGGAATGCCATCAACCGTGGCGGTAATAAGCGCTACTCCTGCGGGGTGAGCGCGAAATGCATCGCGGAAATCCGCGGACAAGCTCTGCATGCGTGAATCGTCCTTTGTTTTGGAATCACTGAGATTTAATCTCCGCACCGAAATCCCTGGGGTCGGGCGTCAACTATCTTCAGCCTAGAACCTCAAGTAAGCTTGAGGTCAATTTGTTGATCGGTGATGCTTCGCACAGGGAGGAAATTTGAGCGACAATAAAAATCCTGGACAAGAGCAGCTGGGAATCGGACAAGTCAGTGAACGCACAGGGGTAGCGAAGTCAGCTCTTCATTATTACGAAGACATTGGATTGATCCATTCAACACGTAGTGCAGGTAACCAGCGACGCTATCCACGGCATATGCTGCGGCGGATCTCGCTAATCTCCGTCGGCAGTAAACTCGGAATACCACTGGCGGACATCCGCCATGCGCTCGAACCGGTACCCATGGATACCATTCCCTCTGAAGGTGATTGGAAACGCGCGTCTACCGAATGGAAACGCGTATTAGAGCATCGTCGTCGAGCCATCGAAGAACTCGAAGACCGGCTGATGGGATGCATCGGATGCGGTTGCCTTTCGATGGAGGCATGTTCACTGCTGAATCCGGAGGATACCCTTGCAAGCCAAGGCTCGGGCGCCCGACGTCTAGAATCTGGAGACGGTGTTAGCTAGGCGTCAAGTACGGGGATCCGCTTACCAGTGCTGGAACTTTTTGCGGAAAAGCAGAACAAGCGACAATCTCCGCCAAAATAATTGGCGCAAATGGTCGCTTGATTTGCTTAGCTGATCTCACTCAGGGTTCGAGTCCAGTCTGAGACTTACTCTAGGTCCTCTTCAAACTCTGGAAGCCGGACCATTCCTTCTTGGGCTACGGTAGCTACCAGCTCACCAGCCGCATTGAAGATTTGCCCTGTTCCCAGTCCTCGTGCAGAAGATGCGCTAGGGGAGCGCAGTACATAGAGCAGCCATTCGTCGGCGCGGAATTCTCGGTGCCACCACATTGCATGGTCTAAACTCGCGATACTCAAGCCTCGATGAATCCAGCTAATGCCGTGGCGGCGAATGACCGGCTCGAGCAGCATATAGTCACTTGCGTAGGCCAACGCGGCTCGGTGGAGAACCGGATCATCTGGCATGGGAGCGGTGGTCCGCATCCAGACTGCAGCCATTGCTTCGTTTTTCTCGTAGCCCGGAAGGTACACCGGTTCGGTGATGTGGCGCATGTCAAAAGGACGTTCGTAGGCCCATTCGTGGGCTACTGGATGGTCGAAGTGACCGATGATGTCAGCCGTTTTGAGCAGAGTTTCTGGAGCCGGGACGTCAAATGGCACCGCGTCCGAGTGGTCGAGCCCTTTGGCCGGTTCTTGGAAGGACGCGATCATCGAAAGTATCGGCACGCCATTTTGATAGGCGTGGACTCTGCGAGCAGAGAATGATCGACCGTCACGCAACCGTTGAACCCCAAAGGTGATATTTTGTGTGGGGTCGCCCGGGCGAAGGAAATAGCCATGCATCGAGTGGATCGCACGCCCCTCAGGGACCGTGCGTGAACCAGCAATGACAGACTGGGCCAATACTTGACCGCCAAAAACCCTAGTTCGGGATTGGCGAGGAGTCTTGCCGATAAAAATATCTTCATCGGTGCGAGCCTGCTCGGCTCCGTCCAGATCCAGTAAATCCAGCAGGATTTGTGTAGTGCCCAGTTCCTCGGTCACGATATTGAACTCCTTGACGTGCTGACGATGACTTTGAAAACTCTATCGTGACAAGATTGAATATTCACGTGACGGCACCGTGCGGGAACTGCCGCATGTGACGAAAACCGATGAATGCGCCGGAAAGTTAGTTCCAAATCATGAGAACATTGGGCTATGGCCAGTGATTCACTTGTTTTTGAAGACTCCAATTCAGTCAGCGATTTAGCTAACTTACTTAGCCGCGCTAAAGCTATCGAAGACGATGGGGCATTGCTCACCGTCCGTGGAACTGCGCTAGCAGTTTATGTTCCGGTGCTGATTCCTGCACAGCTTGGACAAGGCGACTACACCATTCTAGGAATGCGAGTACATCGCCTGGCAAACGAAGCCCACAGCAATGCCTGCTACTCCATCGCGGCTATTCAGGATCGTCTGGCACGAATGGGGCAGACAAGCACCGAGTTTGTGTTCCCTCCGGTGGAAGAAAATCCAGTATGGGCCGGTATTACCGTGCCGATGTCCGGATGGGTGGAAGCCGGAACTGTTGCAGACACTGAGCTGGCCGCGGCAGCGCAGTCGGGTATCGATGCGGTAGCTAAGGCATTGCCGGAAAATCCGGGCAAACCCGTTGTTGCTCAAATACGTCAGCGCATCTGGTCTGCCGAGATGGAAGGCGCGAAAGTCAGCCTCCCGCTGGGCGCCGCCTTCGCTATGCACGCACTAGGTTTCTTGTCGTCAGATGGACAAAGTAGGATCCTTCGTCTAGGGTAACTGGATCCGTGTCAGCAATGGGCTGGGTCATGTTCTCTTGCGCCGTTCGGCGTCACTGCTCTGATCACAAAAAGCTCCGCCCCGGCTAGGCCGGTGCGGAGCTTTTCGCTGGTGGGGTTTAGCTTGACGCGTTGAGCAGAGAATGCGCAGCGCGGTCGAAGTATTCCCGTAACGTTTCGGCGTGAAGCATCGGCAGTTCTAACTGGTCGATGGCCTTGTTCATATGTGCCAACCAGACATCGCGGTTATGTGGGTTAACGACATACGGCATATGGCGCATGCGTAGGCGCGGATGTCCTCGATGCTCCGAATAAGACGTTGGGCCACCCCAATATTGTTCTAGAAACAGTTGCAGGCGGATCTGTGCGGGGAACAGATCCTTTTCTGGGTACATGGCTTTAAATTCTTCGTCGTCGGCGACGGACGCATAAAAATTCTCGCTCAATCGCGCGAAGACCTCGCGGCCACCCACTTCTTCATAGAAAGTCCCCGCATAGTCGGATACATCTATCGGTTCCTGAGCCAGCTTCAGGAACTCATCGGAAGAAGGGCCGGTGACTACTGGGTTGCTCATCGGATCGCGCTTCACGGTGTGAGGCAGCGGGTTTATTTCACTCATTTAATACATTCCTAAATTACGCGGTGACCGGTTCGTGGAGAACCGGAAAATTCACGGACCTGGCGATGAAGCAGACCCGATTGGCTTGTTGATGTAGCGAATCTGCGAGCTCTCGTTGAGAATCGTCGGCTAAAGAAACTTGCGGACGGAGAACCACCTGGGTGAACTCTCCGCTATTGTCGCGGTTTAATCTCAAGGTGCCTGAAGCCTGATCTTGATAGCCGGTGATCACTACGCCGTGGGTCACCGCTACGTGGAGATATGAGAGCATGTGGCATTGGCTCAAGGCAGCGAGCAAAAGTTGCTCGGGGTTCCATCGATCTTTATCGCCGTGGAAGGTCGGATCTGCAGTGCCGGCGATGTCAGGCAACCCATCGGCCCGGATGATGTGGTCCCGGCCATAACCACGGTAGGTGTCGGTTCCAGCCCCGCGATTTCCGGTCCACTCGATGTCGATCTGATAGTTGTGCAGCGAGAGGTCCATGCTGCTATTCTTCCACCCTTTAAGGAGCTTATGGTGTGCGTTGGAGCACGAATCCTAGGTCCCTTAGCAATGAAGGACCGTACCGATATCGAACTACAACGCACACCAGGGGTGCAAACTGAATATTAGGCTTTAGTATCCGTGGACTGGGCAGCCAAAGCCCTCACCACGTCTGCGCGAGATTCAATCAATAGGCGGCGCATCGCAGGATGCTTCTCGCCCAGACCCGACAAAAACTCATCAGTGAGATCAATAGTCTTCTGAGACACTGCCGAACTTGGGTAGAAGCCCAAAACGATCTGCTTCGCCATTTCATGCGAGTAGCTCTCCCATGCCTTGACCAGAAGGTCAAAGTAAGGTTCGGTGAAACCATCAAGCAATGACTGGTCATGAGAAATATTGAAGCCCGAAATGACTGCGCCTTGCTGTACGTTGGACAGCGTTGCTGACGCGGCGGCCGTAAAGGCTTCATTTTTCGCTTCGGCGGATGGGCGCGCAGCCCGGGCCGTGTGCCAGCTGGCTTTACCCTTGGCCGTGTCATCCTTGGCAAGCATCTCATCGAGCTCGGTGGTATTCATTCGTGCCCCGGCGGTCAGCGCGATCGCCAATGACCAGCGCAGGTCGGTGTCTAGAGCCAGACCATCTAGGACCACGGAACCGTCGAGCAACCCTGAAACCTGATCAAACTGCTCAGTGGTCCGCGAGCGGTGAGCAAATGCTTTAGCGAACTGCAGCTGAGCATCGGATCCTGCCTCTGCTTGCTGTGCCAAGTCCCAAAGGCGATCGGCTGCCTGTACCGAAAGTTCACTGCTGTGCTTGGGGGTTACATAGTAGTCCAAGGCGGTATTGAGCTGACGCAAGAGAACCATGATGACCGAGGAATCAACTTCGTGACCAATGTTATTTAGCAACAGCTGGACATAGTCACTGGCTGGGCTTTCGGCATCGCGAACCGCATCCCAGGCCGCACTCCATACCAAGGTGCGCGGTAGTGATTCGACGAAGTCTTTCAAGTGTTCGGTGGCGGTAGCCAATGACTGCTCATCGAGACGGATTTTGGTGTAGGTCAGGTCATCATCGTTGAGCAGGACCAAGTCTGGACGCTGCATGCCGATGAGTACTGGAACCTCGGTGCTGGCACCCTCGACGTCTAGCTCCTCGCGGTGTACTCGCACAAGCTTGTCTTGTTCATCGAGGCTGTAGAAGCCCACTGCTAGACGGTGCTTGCGCAATGTAGGGAATTCTTCGATCGCACTCTGGTTGATCGTGAATCCGGTGATATTCCCGGCGTCATCGCTCGCAATTTCAGCTTTGAGTGTGTTGACACCCGCGGTTTCCAACCATGAGGCGCCCCAGTCGCTCAGGTCCCGGCCGCTAGCTGCTTCCAGCTCGGTGAGTAGGTCGGGTAGTTCGGTATTGGACCACGCGTGCTTCTTGAAGTATTCGCGGACACCCGCCATGAACTCTTCCTGACCGACAAAGGCAACCAGTTGGCGGAGCACAGATGCTCCCTTGGCGTAGGTAATCCCGTCGAAATTCACCTCAACATCTTCGAGATCGTTGATCTCGGCAACAATTGGGTGTGTGCTTGGAAGCTGGTCTTGGCGGTAAGCCCAGTTCTTTTCCAAGGTATTAAATGTGGTCCATGAGCTGGTGAATTCGGTGTTCTGCGCCGCGGCCAAAGTCGACATGAACTCGGCAAATGATTCGTTGAGCCATAGGTCGTTCCACCACTTCATGGTGACTAGGTCGCCGAACCACATATGCGCCAGCTCGTGCAGGATCGTGATTGCGCGGCGTTCGACCATTGCATGGGTTGGACGGGAGCGGAACACGTACTCTTCGAGGAAGGTAACGGCCCCGGCGTTTTCCATGGCTCCGGCATTGAACTCTGGAACGAAAAGCTGATCATACTTTTCAAAAGGGTAGGGGGTTCCGAAGTTCTTTTCATAGAATTCGAAGCCTTGGCGGGTGACCGTGACGATGTTCTCCACGTCCAAGTACTGCATCATGGAAGCGCGCGCGAAGACACCCAATTCGACGGTTCGGCCGCTGGAGGAAACCAATGAATCGCGAACTACCTGGTACGGGCCAGCGATCAATGCAGTGATGTAGCAGGAGATGCGCTGGGTGGGTGCGAAGTTCCAGGTGGCCGCTTCGCCTTGCTCGACAGGTGCTGGTGTTGGCGCGTTCGAAACCACATTCCAGTATTTCGGTGCGGTGACTGAGAACTGGAAGGTGGCTTTGAGATCTGGCTGCTCGAAGACGGCAAACATGCGGCGGCAATCGGCGACCTCAAACTGCGAGTACAGGTAGACTCCCTGATCCACTGGATCCACGAAGCGGTGCAGGCCTTCGCCGGTATTCATGTATAGCGCATCGGCATCGATGATCAGAACGTTCTCGGCTGCCAGCGCAGGCAACTGGATGCGGATGCCGTCGGAGTGCTGCGCCGGATCAAGTTCGACACCGTTGAGGTTGATGGACCGGACAGAGTCGGTCACGGCATCGATGAAGGTTGATGCGCCTTCGGCGGCAGTGAAGCGCACCGTGGTGTGGGAAGTGAACACACGCTCGCCACGTGTTAGGTCCAGGCTCACCTCGTAGCCTTCGACGTTGATCAAGTTCGCGCGGTCGGCTGCCTCAGTGCGCGTGAGGTTCATTCCTGGCATAGTGCTCTCCGTTATAAGGTGCTAAAAGATTATCGCCACAGTTTCTGAAACGATTATTGAATAACTTCTCCCATTGTGTCATCGACACTGGGGGAGCATGCAAGCCCTAAGCCACAAAATCTTTACCTCTTGCCCAAACCTTATCCTTTAGGCAGGCGCGTCACGGACACTGGCAATGGTTATACAGTTCGATTCTGAAGGTAGTTGGTCGCTAAGCTAAGAGGAGTATCAACCGGTCTTTCCTCCTAATGAATGAGGCAATAAAGCATGCGCGTACACATCGCCACCGATCACGCAGGTCTGGAACTCAGTGACTACTTGGTAAAGCACCTCACCGCCAAGGGATACGAAATGGTCAACCATGGCCCTAAATCGTATGACCCGCAAGATGATTACCCCGCATTCTGTATCAATGCTGCCAAAGCAGTAATCGATGATCAGCGCGCCGGCGTAGATGCTTTAGGGATTGTTCTTGGAGGATCCGGTAATGGTGAGCAGATCGCAGCAAATAAGGTCGAAGGAATTCGTGCCGCCTTGGCATGGAACTTGGACACCGCCAAGCTGGCTCGTGAGCATAACAACGCAAATGTTATTGCCGTTGGTGGACGTCAGCATTCGGTCGAAGAGGCAGCGCAGCTGATTGAGGCATTCCTCGCGGAACCATTTAGCGACGCCGAACGTCACGTACGTCGAATCGGCAAAATCGCGTCGTACGAAACTACCGGCGAGGTCATCGACTAGCTGTGCCCGAAGGACATTCCCTTCACCGACTGGCTCGCCAATTTGATGATGTTTTTGGCGGGCAGACGGTTCAGATTACTTCGCCTCAAGGCCGCTTTGCCGCAGATGCTGAACGCATCAGTGGCAACGAGCTGGAACATGCCTTCGCCAAGGGCAAGCAGCTATTCTGCCGTTTTTCCAATGATCTATACCTGCGGGTGCATCTAGGACTTTATGGCGCCTTCGAATTTGGCGGCGACGAAAAGTTCATTGGCGCATCCTCAATCGGCGCGCCTCGACGCATAGGTGAACGCGAAGGCAATATGCAGGAACCTGGCGCATATTCCGGTCCACCGGAACCCGTCGGTGCCGTACGAGCCCGTATTGTTTCCGAGCATGGATGGGCTGACCTGCGCGGGCCGACAGCGTGTGAAGTCTTGGACTATGAGCAAGTGCAAGTAAAGCTCAATAAGTTAGGTCCGGATCCCTTAGCCGGTGCTGCTGCGCGATTCCAGGCTGCTAAGGGACAGGTGCGTGCTGGTGAAGATCTTGTGCTCCTAGAGCGTGGACTCAAAGAGTTCCGGGCGAATCTTGCGCGCACCAGCACCGCGATCGGCGTGGTGTTAATGAACCAAGACTTTATTAGCGGAGTCGGGAATATCTATCGAGCCGAAGCGCTTTTCAGGAATCGTATTTCCCCGGATCTTCCTGCCAATCAGCTTTCTGGACGTAGTGCGAATAAATTGTGGTGGGACATCGTGGCCATCATGGAAGATGGCGTCCGTGACGGAAAGATCATCACTACTCGTGACGAAGACCGGGATCCGCTGGGGGTCGTGTGGCCTGATAACGCTTACTACGTGTACCAGAGACAGGGGATGGGATGCCGCCGCTGCACCGGGACGGTGTCCCTGGCGGAAGTCGCTGGACGGAAACTGTACTGGTGCCCCCGGTGCCAGAAGTTGCCGCGCAAAAAGGCATTGCAAGACGGCGCGTAGGGAGTTTGGGCCCAAGATCACTTTCCCGGTGTTCGCGAAACCGCGTGTTTTGTAACGGCAGCAGGACAAAGTGATGCTATACGGGATGTGTCCAAGTCGGAACGGGAATCATCCGATTTGCATCGACCTAGATTTATGGTCTAGACTAAATTCTGTTCGCGGCAATGAAGTCACGAATCGTGGGGATGTAGCTTAGTGGTAAAGCCTTAGTCTTCCAAACTAATGATGCGGGTTCGATTCCCGTCATCCCCTCCACGAAAAAGGCCTCGCTGATGCGGGGCCTTTTTGCATATCCAAAATAAGTTTGCGAATGAGCAAGCTAAACGACGCAGAACTCATTTCCCTCGGGATCTGCAAGCACTACGTGATCTAGATGTCCGTGCATGAAGTGTCTTGACAGTTCCTTGGCGCCGAGCAATATTAGCTGCTCGACTTTCGCTTCAACTCGAGACCCGCGTTGCTCGGCGGGCTGGTCGCGACCCAGTCCTACTTTCACGTCCAGATGAATGCGATTTTTTGCAATCTTGGCTTCGGGTACTTTGAGCATTGAAATTTGCGGCCCAGTGCCGGTCGGGTCACAGATGACTGCACCGTCATCCCATTGCGCTGGTGGCACCTCGCAGGCAATCAGCCAGTCCTCCCAGGAGGCGAAGCCGGCGGGGGCTTCGGCATCCACATATCCAAGCGCCGCCTTCCAGAAGCGAGCAAGTTGCGCAGGGGCTGCACAATCAAACGTCAGTGTCCATGTAGTTGGCATGGCTAAAGGGTACTACCCAGGCGTTGCGCGGGGCAGTGGACGGCAGCGAACAAAACCCGGAACACGCAGTTCGAAACGCATGCCGAAGAGTTGGCTGTGAGCGTTCGGGGATATTTCTGCGAAGAACATGGAAAAAGCTTGTTACTCAACTCACCTTTTTCGGTGTTTTACCTCAAAAACAGACGTCAACACCGGAAAACCCGCGTAAATTCGCAGAAGTCAGATGTTTTGAACACGAGGATGCCGATTTTGCTTTTAGCTCGAACCCGTGTAAATTTATTTCTTGTGATCACGCAGGGATAACAACTTCCCAGCAAAGATTCACGAGATGTTGGCTCAGGTGAAAAGCGATTTTCACGCAGAGTGCAACGGGGTATAGCTCAGCTTGGCTAGAGCGCGCGCTTTGGGAGCGTGAGGTCGCAGGTTCGAATCCTGTTACCCCGACTCATGAGATAAGTTCTTCGGAAGTTATTGCATGATAAAAAGATCTAAAGATAATTTAGTTCTTGTGATCACCGGAAACAGTAAAAAGTATCTGGCAAGAATCGCAAACGATTAGTGGATACAGGATGACTCGGGTTAGACTGTTCACTGCTAATCGGGGTGTAGCTCAGCTTGGCTAGAGCGCGCGCTTTGGGAGCGTGAGGTCGCAGGTTCGAATCCTGTCACCCCGACTCTGTCGAACAACCCCGCAACGCCACCATGTTGCGGGGTTTTTTGCAGATAAAACCTAATTCTTAGACAACTCAGGAGTACAACGCTGTGAAGAGCGCCGTCGAAAACGTCAACCCGACCCGGGTGAAACTGACCGTTGAGGTTCCTTATGAGGAACTGAAGCCCCGCGTCGATGAGGCGTACAAGACCATCGCTCAGCAGATTCAGGTTCCAGGCTTCCGTAAGGGCAAGGTGCCGACTCGTATGATCGATCAGCGCGTTGGTCGCGGATACGTCATCGAAACCGCTGTGAACGAGGGCCTGAACGACTTCTACCAGAAGGCTATGGTCGAGAACGAACTGACCCCGCTTTCCCGCCCAGAGGTTGACATCACCGAACTTCCTTCCATCGAGAAGGAAGGCGAAGGCCAGCTGGTCTTCACTTTCGAAGTTGATATCCGTCCGAAGGTTGAACTACCTGACTACAAGGGTATTGAAGTTTCCGTCGAGGCTAAGGAAGTTGCCGACGAAGACATCGATAAGGCCCTCGATGACCTGCGCGGTCGTTTTGGCACCCTGAAGGATGTTGAAGCACCAGCTGCTGCAGACTCCTTCGTCACCTTGGACCTGACCGCATCGGTCGAGGGCGAAGAGGTAGACGCAGCTCAGGGTCTGTCCTACCAGGTTGGTTCGGGCAACATGCTAGAGGGCATGGACGAGGCTGTTACCGGCCTGTCCGCAGGCGAAGACGCCACCTTCGAGACCACCCTTGCCGGTGGCGAACACGCAGGCAAGACCGCGACCGTGAAGGTTGTTGTCTCTGCAGTCAAGACCCGCGAGCTGCCAGAAGCAAACGATGACTTTGCTCAGCTAGCTTCCGAGTTCGACACCATCGCCGAACTACGCGAATCGCTGTCCAAGGATGCTGCCGAAGGCAAGATCACTGAGCAGGGCGTAGAGGCCCGCGAGCTGGTTCTCGACAAGCTGGTCGAACTGGTTGAGGTTCCTGTTCCTGCTTCAGTCATCGACGAGCAGATCGAACAGCACTTCAACGCACCAGACGCTGAAGCTGACCACGACACCGAAGAGCACCGCGCAGAAGTTCGCGAGAACACCGAGCGTGCATTCAAGAACGAAATCATCCTTGACGCCGTTGCCGACGCCGAGGAAGTTGGCGTTGAGCAGTCCGAGCTGATCGACTACATCGTGCAGACCGCAGGTCAGTACGGCATGGAGCCAAACCAGTTTGCGCAGATGCTTGACGGCGCCGGCCAGGTTCCAATGTTGATGGGCGAAGTTCGCCGTCGCAAGGCACTTGCCAAGGTTCTTGAATTCGCAACCGTCACCGATTCGAACGGTGCCGCTGTAGACCTGACCTCATTCGTGAAGCCAGCAGGCGAAGAAGAAGCTGTAGAGGAAACTGCAGAGGCTAAGTAGTCTCGCAACCTCGGTAGCCACCTACTAACTTGGAATCAAGTTAGTAGGTGGCTACTTTTTTGTTCGCTGTCGGTATAGTCATGCGCCGTGAGCGAAACAAGGGCATGAAACCGCGCATCTAGCAGTTGAAGTCAGTAATCTCAAAGTAACCAGTTGCAGCTTTGGGATTCGAAAAAGAATTTCAAAATCTGATCTACACGTTTGGAAGAGGTAGAGAACATGTCAAATGATTCGCGCACTCCCACCATGGCATCCGTTGACCCGGCCGGCCGTGAGGATTACATCTACAACCGCTTGCTCAAAGAGCGCATCATCTGGCTGGGCTCCGAAGTCCGCGATGACAATGCCAATGCGATTTGCTCGCAGCTGCTCTTGCTCTCTGCGGAAGATACTGAAAAGGACATCTACCTTTACATCAACTCCCCAGGCGGATCGATCACCGCAGGCATGGCTATCTACGACACCATGAACTTCATCCCGAACGATGTGGTGACCGTGGCAACCGGTCTGGCCGCATCGATGGGTCAGTTCCTCCTGTCCTCGGGTACTCCAGGCAAGCGCTATGCGACCCCTAACGCTCGTATCCTCATGCACCAGCCTTCGGGTGGCATTGGCGGAACCGCTTCGGATATCAAGATCCAAGCCGAACTGATCATGCACATGAAGAAGGTTATGAGCGACCTGACCGCGGAGCAGACCGGGCAGAGCGTCGAACAGATCCTGATCGACAACCAGCGTGATAAGTGGTTCACCGCTGAAGACGCGCTGGAATACGGATTCTTCGACCAGATCGCAAAGCATGCCGGCACGGTCACCGGTGGCGGCGGCGTCGACGCCGGCAAGTAGTCGGCCTTAGCTATCGCCCTGAACCCCAAAGATTTGTCCAAGGAGAAAACCATGAACTTCAATCCGGAAGCCGTTAGCGGTCAGATGCCGTCGGCCCGCTACATCCTGCCACAGTTCGAAGAGCGCACCCCGTACGGGTTTAAGCGCCAGGATCCATACGCCAAGCTGTTCGAGGATCGCATTATCTTCCTCGGCGCGCAGGTCGATGATGCATCGGCAGATGACGTCATGGCCCAGCTGCTGGTTCTTGAGTCGATGGACCCAGAACGCGATGTCACCCTGTACATCAACTCACCAGGTGGATCTTTCACCGCGATGACGGCGATCTACGACACGATTCAGTTCATTCGCCCAGAAGTACAGACGGTCTGCCTCGGCCAGGCGGCCTCCGCCGCAGCCGTACTGCTGGCCGCCGGTACCCCGGGCAAGCGTCTGGCTCTACCAAACGCACGCGTGCTGATCCACCAGCCGTCAATGGGTGGCGGCGAACGCGGTACCGCGACCGATCTGCAGATCCAGGCCGAAGAAGTTATGCGTATGCGCTCATGGCTCGAAGAGACCATTGCAAGCCACTCGGGTCAGAGCGTTGAGAAGGTACGCGACGACGTTGAACGCGATTTGTTCATGACCGCTGCCGATGCCAAGGAATACGGCATCGTCGACGAGGTGCTTACTCCACGTAAGATGACCCGCGCAGTTCTTGGCCACTAGGACTTACACGGAATAATTACTGAGTACTGGCGGTTTACCTTGTAGGCGCGTTCTCCACAGGAGGATTGCACCACGCAGGTAGACCGCCATATTCAGCTAATTTGGGGGTTACCTGACTTAGAATTGGGATAGTCCACGGCAACTCAAGCAAACAGGAGATCGGTGCGATGGGACGTATGGGCGAAGGCTCGGATCTGTTGAAGTGTTCTTTCTGCGGAAAGAGTCAGAAGCAGGTAAAGAAGCTAATAGCAGGCCACGGAGTCTACATCTGTACCGAATGCATCGAACTGTGCAATGAGATCATTGCCGAGGAGTTTGCTGAAGAACAGGTCTCCGAAGATTTTTCATTGCCAAAACCACGAGAAATCTTCAATTCCTTGGAAGAGTACGTGATCGGTCAGGAGAATGCTAAGCGTGCTCTATCCGTCGCCGTATACAACCACTACAAGCGAATTCACGGCACTCAGGAGCATTCTCCTGTTGCAGCCTTGAACAGTGAGAATCCGCTGGATGATGTTGAGGTCTCGAAATCTAACATCATGCTAATCGGTCCTACCGGTTGCGGTAAGACCTACTTGGCGCAGTCACTGGCTAAAAAGCTGAACGTTCCGTTCGCCGTAGCCGATGCAACCAGCTTGACCGAGGCCGGCTATGTCGGTGAAGACGTTGAGAATATTTTGCTGAAGCTGATTCAAGCTGCGGACTTTGACGTCAAGAAGGCCGAGACTGGCATTATCTACATTGACGAGATTGACAAGATTTCACGAAAGAGCGAGAACCCTTCAATTACTCGGGACGTTTCCGGTGAAGGCGTTCAGCAAGCTCTGCTGAAGATTCTTGAAGGTACCGTCGCAGCAGTTCCGCCGCAGGGTGGACGCAAGCACCCACATCAGGATTTCCTGCAGCTGGACACAACGAACATTCTGTTTATTGTGGCTGGTGCCTTTGCCGGACTCGAAGAAATTATTTCCTCACGTGCGGGTCGAAAGGGTATCGGGTTCGGAGCACCGCTGACCGCAATAAAGTCTGAGGCTCCGTCTTACTCCGATGTTCGTCCCGAAGACTTGCTGAAGTTCGGCTTGATCCCAGAATTCGTTGGTCGCCTCCCGGTGATTGCTACGGTAGAGCATCTTGACCGTGAAGCATTGATTCGAGTTCTTACGGAACCCAAGAATGCACTGGTGAAGCAGTACCAAAAAATGTTCCGGATGGACGGCGTGGAGCTGAGCTTCGAACCGCAAGCCCTAGACGCAATTGCTGAACTGGCAATTGAACGTGAAACCGGCGCACGTGGGCTTCGTGCAATTTTGGAAGAGACATTGGGCGGCATCATGTTTGAGCTGCCTAGCTTGGAAGAGGTTGCAGAGGTAGTGGTGACTCGTGGAACTGTCTTAGATAAGGACGAGCCGTTGCTCCTTTCCCACGAACTTGCAGCGAAGCGTAACAAAAAATCCGCATAGTTTAGAGTTCCATTAATTTTTCGTAGGAAGTTGAAGGTTCATGCCACAGCGCACACAAGTTGATTTCTGGTTCGACCCAATCTGCCCTTTCGCTTGGGCCACTAGCCGTTGGATCAAGGAAGTTGAAAAAGTTCGTGACATCGATGTTCGTTGGAACGTCATGAGCCTTTCGGTGCTCAACGAAGGTCGTGACCTTCCTGAGGACTACCGCGCATCAATGGATAACGCCTGGGGGCCAGTACGAGTAATCATCAAGGCTGCGCAAGAGCATGGCGATGAGGTTATTGACCAGCTCTACACCGCAATGGGTGAACTAATTCATTACGAAAAAGTTGAAGACCGCGCCGATGTCATATCCCGCGCGATAGCAAAGGTCGGGCTTCCAGCGGAGTTAGCACAGGCTGCTGATACCGATGCCAATGATGTTGCACTACGTGCGAGCCACGAAGAAGGCATCTCCAAGGTTGGCCAAGACGTTGGCACTCCAGTCATTGCGGTAAATGGAGTGGGGTTCTTTGGTCCGGTCATTACCCGAATCCCAACTGGCGAAGACGCAGGCAAGATGTTTGATGCCGCTGCGCAGCTGGCTTCTTTCCCTTACTTCTTTGAAATGAAGCGCAGCCGCACCGAAAGCCCAGTTTTCGATTAATCTGCGTTCTACAAGCCTCGTACGATTGACCCAGCCATATTGTGGCGGGTCCGATTGTACGAGGTTTTTTATTTAGTGCCGGCCATATTCTTCGTAGACCGGTTGTGTGTTAGTTAATGAAATTGACCTAGCTTAAGCGAGATTCGCGAAGGGGAGCGCTCTCACTGACCTCGTGAGAGTTAATGTTTCGCTCGGCGGTAACTTTGCGTGAAAAAATTTCAACCAACTACTCAAACGCTAAAATGTGAAGCGCGTCATCGTCGTTTCACAAATTTTAACTGTCCCGGGTCTTGCATGCCGCGTCCGCCTACTGCTAAGTAACTTTCATTTTCCTCTGCGATTTCTCGTGCAGATTCAAGAGAATCCTGCGAAAGTGATGTCTGGGGTCCGGCTATTAGTCTGGTTCGCTCTCTGAGTTTTGGTCGCAAGAAAATCGCTGCTTCATAGTTTTAACCAATTTGCGTGTCGAATGTATAAAATTCTTCGCGAACGGTCCTATGTATTACTTGAAAGATGTGTTTGACTAACTCCCACAGGTGCTCCGGCACATGCTTTCGACGGCGGCCCCCATCCGCCACACAGGGAGAAAACGTGCAAGACAGAATCCAAAACAATGCCCCCAAGGCGAGCCTGCGCAAAGGTCGAGCAATAGCTGCACTTTTGCTTGCCGGTGGACTAATCGGCGGAAGTGCCTCAATGGCCATGGCTGCACCCACAGCCCCCACCGACAAAGTCGAGTCNTCAACAATCAGCCAGGCAAACGCTGAAAAGGCGATGAGCTANTGGACCTCATCTCGTATGAAGAACGCCAAATCCGCTGACGTTCTCACGCACGGGAAATCCGCTACNAAGGGTGCGCAGCAGGCGGGGGAGTCAAAGAAGATTTCCGGCCAGAAGGCAGCGAACCCGAAAAATAAGGGTCAAAAACTGAAGAAAGGATCATCAGTCACACCGGTGTCCCACATTGGTAAGGTGTTCTTCACCCTTGGTGGCTCAGACTATGTGTGCTCGGGTAACTCGGTTGTTTCGGCCAATGAATCAACGGTTTCCACTGCCGGTCACTGCGCCAATGAAGGCCCTGGTGCCTTCGCAACCCGCTGGGTCTTCGTGCCTGCATACGAAAACGGTAACGCACCGTACGGATCATTTGCAGCAACTGAATTGGTGACCCCCACTCAATGGAGCAATGGTGGAGATATTACCTATGACACTGCCTTCGCCGTGGTCTCCGATAATAGTGGAGTCAGTTTGGCTGATCAGGTCGGTGCTTCAGGTGTCGCCTTCAACCAGGCTCGTGGATTAACATACACAGCTTTCGGTTACCCGGCGGCGAGCCCATTCAATGGCGAGACGTTGCAGTCATGCTCCGGTTCGGCAGTTGACGATCCATACGGACAGAGCGATTCTCAGGGCATCCCCTGCGATTTGACCGGTGGATCCTCGGGCGGCCCATGGTTCCTTGGTGGATCCAGCAGCTACCAGAACTCAGTCAATAGTTTTGGCTACAGTGGCGTGCGTAACACGATGTTCGGTCCTTACTGGGGCACCGTCATCGAGCAGGCATATAATTCTGCACAAAACTAGCAGCAAGTGAGTTGGGCGGAATGTCGAGGAAGACATTCCGCCCAACTTGGTTAAGGATGAATGGATGGCATCACGCGACGACGCTGTGAAAGGCGAGGACGATTCAACTATCGTTCACAAGATAGCCCAACCGCCTAGTGAACAGGTTGCCTATTTTAACGAGGTACACCGGCGCAAAGCGAAACCGATGCAACGACTAATAGCTAGTCCCGAGGAGTCAGATAATCCTGACTCTGAGAAATGATCCGGGCTAGCACCAGTTCCCGCATCCAGCCGAGGATCAGAAATAAGCCGTGCCTGATTGTGACAAGTTTCTGCAGTTTCAGCTTACAAACGCAAAATTAAATGGGTACTTGTACGCCTGCCCTGCCCGGTACTCATCTGGTGCTTTGACGGCGGCCATAATAGCAATCACAAAGCAGACGATGCCGCCGAGAACACCAATCAGCCAACCAATGACAGGTACGAACGCTAGCAAGCCAATGATTGCGCGAATGATACTGAAGTTCAGTGTCTGCTGATGGAAGTCGCGGACCAGCGGATTGCTACGTTCCTTATCGATCACAAAGAAAATGAGTGCCGGAATGATTCCAAAGAATGCCGAAAGCCATCCATTAAGTTGAATGCGTTGGAGGCTGTCATCTACGCCTTGTCCCGGCCGTGGAGCCGGCGGAAAGCCTTGCTGGCCAGAATAATACGCACCGGGCGACTCAGCGCTGGGATTGCCTGTTGGTGATTCGTTTGTTGGAGGAGTTGTCGCGCCGCCCACGTCATCTGGCTTGAACTCGTTTGAGTCTTCCGGTGTGGTTGTCATTTGAGCCTCTCAAGAGTCGAGCCTGATTGCTTACTCTGACCGTACACCGTTAAAGCAATGTTCCGTTTAATAGAGATCAAATCGTTATTACACTTGATTTTATCGAAATCCAACAGCTGTTCAATTACAGAGAACGAATTGAGAACTATCGTGGAAACAGCGAAGGCCACCGAGAAAATCTCGATGGCCTTCGTGTCTTACCAAATGAAGATTAATCTTCTTCGGCAGGAGCCAATTCCACGTTTACAACGTTGAGATCGCCCTCGGCTTCAACCAAGGTCAGTTCACGTGCGTTTCCGGCGGACTTCAGGTCGGTGAAGCCTGCACGCAACTGTTCAATCGCAGCTGCAGGTGCGTGGATTTCACCAGAAAGTACCTCGGTGCGTTGTTTGACCTTAGCGTCTGACTTTGCCTTACGGATACCCGAGAGTGCGTGGCCAACGGTAGGAAGAACCATGGCGTCAGCACCTTCGGTGGCTGCGCTGAGATGAGCAACGCTTGGCCACTGCGACAGGTGAACGGACCCGGTTCGCCACCAGCCCCAAACTTCTTCGGTAGCAAACGGCAAGAACGGTGCAAACAAACGCAGTACCGAGTCCAGAGTTGTTGCGAGTGTTGCAAGAACGCTGGCCTGTTCAGCTTCACCATGACCGCCATAGGCACGGTCCTTGATCAATTCAACATAGTCGTCGGTGAACGACCAGAAGAACGATTCGGTGATATCCAGAGCACGCGCGTAGTCATAGTTTTCAAAAGCACGCTGAGCGTCCTCGATCACGGTAGACAGACGCAACAGCAACGAACGATCCAGACCGTTTGTGACCAATGACGCGTCATTGGTCAGCACGTTTGCCTCGGTAGCACCCAGGTTCAAGACGAACTTAGAAGCGTTAAGAATCTTGATCGCCAGACGGCGGCCAATCTTCATCTGGTTGATTTCGTAGGCGGTATCGGCGCCCAACTTGGCACTGGCGGCCCAATAACGAACAGCGTCGGAACCAAACTTCTCCAGCACCTCGTTTGGTACCACCACGTTGCCCTTGGACTTGGACATCTTCTTACGGTCTGGATCTAGAATCCAGCCCGAAATGGCAGCGTGCTTCCAAGGAACATCGTTGTGCAGCGCATCGGCACGCACTGCGGTTGAGAACAACCAGGTGCGGATGATGTCGTGGCCCTGCGGGCGCAGATCAAATGGGTATACCTTGGAGAAGAACTCGTCATCGCGTCCCCAACGACCCACAATCTGTGGGGTCAGCGAGCTCGTTGCCCAAGTATCAAGCACGTCGGCGTCACCGATGAAACCGCCGGATACACCACGCTGATCCTCGGTATAGCCGATGGGCGCATCCGCTGCCGGATCAACCGGAAGCTGTGCAGTCTCAGGAAGAATCGGAGCGTCATAGTTAGGCTCGCCCTGCTCATCAACCTTGTACCAAACGGGTACAGGTACGCCGAAGAAGCGTTGGCGGGAAACCAGCCAGTCACCATTTAGGCCAGAAACCCAGTTCTCATAACGCGAGCGCATGAACGATGGGTGGAAATCGATCTCCTGCCCGCGGGCAATCATTTGCGTACGGCGCTCTTCGTCACGGCCGCCATTTCGGATGTACCACTGACGTGAGGTGACGATTTCCAAAGGCTTGTCGCCCTTTTCGAAGAAGTTCACCGGACGTGAGACCTTCTTAGGTTCACCATCAAGCAGATCTGCTTCGCTGAGCATCTTGACGACGGTTTCCTTCGCGGAGAACACGGTTTTCGCCGAGATCTCTGCGTAGGCTTCCTGTCCGGCCTCGGTGGTGATCCACTCCGGGGTATCGGCCAAGATGCGGCCGTCGCGGCCAATGATGGCCCGAGTTGGCAGCTGCAGTTCACGCCACCACGTTACGTCGGTCAGGTCGCCGAAGGTACAGACCATGGCGATGCCCGAGCCCTTGTCTGGCTGAGCCAGGGGGTGTGGGTAAACGGTAACCGGTACGCCGAAGATCGGCGAGGTGACCGTTTTGCCGAACAGGTGCTTGTAGCGCTCATCGTCTGGATGAGCGACCAGGCCGGCACAGGCTGCGAGCAGTTCCGGACGAGTGGTCTCGATGAAGACCTGTTCGCCACCTTCGGCAGTGAATGCATAGCGGTAGTAGGCGCCTGGCATTTCGCGGTCTTCGAGTTCTGCTTGGGCCACCGCGGTACGGAAGGTGACATCCCACAGAGTCGGAGCTTCGGCCATGTAGGCGTCGCCCTGCTTGAGGTTTTCCAAGAACGCTCGCTGAGATACCGCACGGGCGTTGTCATCAATGGTCCGGTAGGTCATGCGCCAGTCAACGGACAGGCCCAGAGTGGAGAAGAGCTGTTCGAAGACTTTCTCGTCTTCGACTGCTAGTTCTTCGCAGAGTTCAATGAAATTCTTACGGCTAACTACATCCCAGTCACGCTGGTTTTTCGCCGGTGACTCAGGTGGGCGGTAACCCTCGATATATGGTTTGGTCGGGTCGCAGCGAACGCCGTAGTAGTTCTGTACGCGACGCTCGGTGGGAAGACCGTTGTCGTCCCACCCCAGTGGGTAGAACACGTTCTTGCCGCTCATGCGCTGGAAGCGTGCCAACACGTCGGTCTGCGTGTAGGAGAACATATGTCCTACGTGCAGGGAACCGGAAGCGGTTGGTGGGGGAGTGTCAATGGAGTAAACGTCCTCGCGGGTCGTGTCCTCGTTGAAGTGATAGGTGCCCTCGGTGCGCCACCGGGACGAAAGACGTTCCTCTAGGCCTTCCAAAGCGGGCTTGTCAGGAACGGAAACCGTTGCGGGCGTGTCTGTGCCCAAGTTGTCTTCTGCCATGTTTCTATTCTTTCATGTTTTAGAAGGCAAGGAAGCATTGATGTTCATGGTCTGGGCCACTTGAGCGAGGGATGCCTGGGTGGCGTAGCCAAAGGGGCTAAATATCATCTGTCGGGCACCGACTCGCGGGCGGGTGAACGGCTTACGTAAGAGAAATTCATCGCCTCGCATGCGGGCGCCCCAAAGTTCTAGAGTGGGAATATGACTAATTCTCAAAATCAGAACAATTCACGCTCTGCCCTCGTCACCGGTGCTTCGAGTGGCATCGGTCAGGCTACCGTCCGTGCCTTACGTGCACAGGGCTGGAACGTTTTCGCAGTGGCGCGCCGTGAAGAACGACTGAAGTCCTTGGCTGCCGAAACCGGGGCAATCGCACTGGTTGCAGATGTCAGTGTGCAAGCTGATGTTGATGCACTGGTCAGAGACGTCGAAGCGCAAGATGGAGTCGATACGCTCATCAACTGTGCTGGCGGAGCACGCGGAAGTGACCACTGGGCCGAAGCAAAAGACGAAGACTGGGAATTCATGTGGCAGGCAAACGTCATGGGAACCATGCGGTTGACCCGCGCGCTATTACCTTCCTTGCGTACCAATACAGGCACCATTTTGAACGTCACCTCAACCGCCGCACTGTCCAGCTACGAAGGTGGCAGTGGCTATAACGCCGCAAAAGCAGCGCAACGAGCCATGACTCAGGCGCTACGTTTGGAAGAAGTGGGCAACGGAATTCGTGTCATTGAGATCCTTCCAGGACTCGTCCACACCGAAGAATTCGCCCTGCGCCGGCTTGGGACCAAAGAAGCAGCCGAGAAAGTCTATGCGGGAGTCGCCGAACCACTCACCGCCCAGGACGTTGCAGAAGTGATTCGCTACGCGGTCAGCGCACCGTCACATGTGAACCTGGACGAAATCGTCATTCGGCCACAGGCTCAGGCCGCCAATCACAAGCTGATCCGCCAAAGCTAACAAATCGGTGATGAAGAAAACCCACGTCCTCGCTGCGTCACATGGCACCGATAGTCTTCGCGGTCAACATCTGATCCACGAACTACGTACACAGCTGGAGGAATTGGCGCGTAGTGAGATACACACCGAGTTGGTCTGGCACGAGGCATATGTTGATGTTCAACAGCCGCAACTTGCTCAAGTGCTCGCTTCATTGCCCGTGGGCGAAGCGGCGGTAGTACTGCCGCTGCTGGTCGCCGATGGCGTACATACGACAGAAGACATCGCCCAGGCAGTAGCAGCACGGCAAAACACGGTCGCGGCCAGCCCACTGGGCGCTTTGCCGGAACTTGCTTACCTACTAAGCCAGCGCGCCATGACTCAGCTGGAGCCGAATCTGAAGGTTCTCCTCGCTGCTGCCGGAACCCGGCTAGAGCAAGGGCAAGAGCAACTCAGGGACTTAGCAGNGCAGATCTCAACGCAGCTGGGTCAAGAAGTTCAGGTGGCTTACTGTGCCGGGGCTAAACCGCTGATTAATGAACTGCTTTCCGAGGAAATNNGGCCAAAGACGCTGGTGCTTAGTGCGCTGTTGGCCGATGGNCTTTTTCAATCACGGCTGGCTAGCATGGGCGCNCGGATCACNACAAGCCCGTTGCTTCCGGATGTCATGATCGCTAAATGTTTCCTCATAAGACTGCAAGAGGCACTTAAACAGTGCTCATAATTGTCCTCAGATGACGAAGTTCGCGGTGATTAAGTAAAGCGCGTTCATGTGACAACTCGTGGTTGCCAGCCCCCGGGGGCTGGTTTCTACGCTGGCTTACATGACGCAAACTACTGCACCAGGTCGCCCTAAGCGGGCAGCTAAACCCCAAGGTCAATGGAGGGTTGACGGCAAAGCACCGCTGAATCACAACGAGGAACTCAAAGCCGCCGACGACGGTCTGAACGTCCGCGAACGTATCGAGCAGATTTACGCGCTCAAGGGTTTTGACTCAATTGATCCAGAAGACCTGCACGGGCGCTTTCGCTGGTGGGGTTTGTACACCCAACGAGCCCAAGGCATTCCCGGTGGTAAGACCGCCACGCTGGAGCCGCACGAACTTGAAGACAAATACTTCATGCTTCGGGTGCGCATCGACGGCGGAGCTCTAAGCACCGACCAGCTTCGGGTGATCGCCGGGATCTCTACCGATTTCGCCCGTGACACCGCGGACTTTACCGACCGACAGAACATCCAGTTGCACTGGGTAGATGTAGTCGATGTCCCCGAAATTTGGCGGCGGCTCGAAGCCGTAGGGCTGAACACCACCGAAGCATGTGGGGACGTTCCCCGAGTCATCTTAGGCTCGCCCGTGGCGGGCATCGCCAAAAACGAGATCATCGACCCGACCCCTGTGATCCAGGAGATCGCACGACGCTACGTGGGCAACCCGGAATTCTCCAACTTGCCGCGCAAATACAAGACCGCGATTACCGGCCACCCGAACCAAGATGTCGTCCACGAGATCAATGACTTCGCGCTCATCGGGGTTGAACATCCGCAACTCGGCGTCGGATATGACCTCTGGGTCGGTGGGGGACTCTCCGCCAACCCGCGCTTGGGCGAACGGCTCGGAGCATTCGTCCGCGAAGAAATCGCTGCCGATGTTTGGGAGGCAGTGACTTCCATCTTCCGCGACTACGGCTATCGAAGGCTGCGCAACCGGGCACGCCTGAAATTCCTGCTCGCCGATTGGGGCACCGAAAAATTCCGTCAAATCCTCCAAGACGAGTACCTGGGTTTTGACCTCCCTGACGGACCTCCTGCGCACAAACCGCAGGATGCCGGGGATCACAGCGGAGTGCACGAACAAAAAGACGGCCGGTTCTTTATCGGGCTGACCCCGCCGGCGGGACGCGTCTCGGGAACAATTCTCAACAAACTGGCGGACCTGGTTGAAGCGACCGGTTCTCGCAGGCTACGGACCACCCCGCACCAGAAGATCATCGCCTTAGACATCCCCGCAGACCAGGTTGATGCCTTTACCGGTGCAGTGCAAGAACTGGGCTTAGACCCGTTTCCTGGCTTAATCAAGCGCTCAGCCATCGCTTGCACCGGCATCGAGTTTTGCAAGCTAGCCATCGTGGACACCAAGGACACGACCATCGAGGCGGTAAAACAAATTGAATCAAGGCTCGCGGATCACGAAGGAAAACTTCCCAAGGCCTTGTCCTTGCACGTTAATGGTTGCCCGAACTCCTGCGCGCGTATCCAAACAGCCGACATTGGGCTGAAAGGGCAACTGATCACCAACGTGCAGGGCGAGCAGGTATCCGGATTCCAGGTGCACTTGGGCGGAACACTTGCCGGATTCGAAAACGGTGAGGCAGGACTAGGCCGCACTGTCCGAGGGCTGAAGGTCGCGGCGGATGAACTTCCCGAATACGTGGAACGCGTTGTCAAAAGCTATTCAAGTAAGTCAGAAGAGAGCGAGTCTTTCGCTGCCTGGGCACACCGCGCCGGCGAGGAGGACCTGCTATGAGCCCCGTGCAACGCACCGAAGCTGAACTGCGGAAGGTCGCAGCGCTAGGAGCCGAAGAGCTTGGCTGGGACTCCACCGCCGAACAGGTCATCAATTTTGCGGCTAAACATTTCGCGGCCCGCGAGATCGCAGTTGCCTGTTCCATGGCTGACGCGGTACTCCCGCATTTGGTATCGGCCGCCATTCCAGACGTAGACGTGCTGTTCCTAGAGACCGGGTATCACTTCGCCGAAACCCTCAGCACCCGCAAGGAGGTCGCCCTGACTCTGCCGGTACGCATCATCGAGGTGCTGCCAAAACTCACGGTGCCTGAGCAAGACGCGAAATTTGGCAAGGACCTCTTCGCCCGTGACGCAGCAACCTGCTGCCAGATGCGAAAAATGGATCCGTTGAAAGATTCCTTGAAAGACTATGGCGCCTGGTTCACCGGGGTGCGCCGCGAGGAGGCGCCCACCAGAGCCAATACGCCGCTGGTGGGCTTCGACGAAAAGCACGGTCTAGTGAAATTCAATCCGCTGGCCGCCTGGACCTTTGATGAACTGATTGGCTACGCATCCGAACACTCGGTGCCGGTGAATCTGTTGCTCGCCCAGGGATATCCCTCCATCGGCTGTCAACCATGTACCAGGCCGGTAGCCGAAGGTGAAGATCCCCGTGCGGGTCGCTGGGCCGGCCTAACAAAAACCGAATGCGGCATACATATCTAGCGAAGGAGAGAAGCAAATGACCATCACAGCCAACGCACCCACCCACGTACGGCGCAGCGTCCTTGACGAGCTCGAAGCCGAATCAATTCACATCATCCGTGAAGTGCTCGCCGAATTCGAAAATCCCGGTTTGCTCTTCTCCGGAGGTAAAGACTCGGTGGTAGTACTGCACCTGCTGGCTAAAGCAGTGTTTCCGGCACGTGTGCCGATTCCTGTAGTGCATATCGATACCGGTCACAACTTCGGTGAGGTACTGAAGTTCCGAGATCAAGTCGTGGCACGTTATGGACTGAACCTCGTTATTGGTTCGGTACAGGAATATATCGACCGCGGGGAGCTAACAGAACTGCCAGATGGCACCCGAAACCGTTTGCAAACCCGGGTGCTCTTGGACACTATCGAGGCAAACCGCTTCGACGTGGTCTTTGGCGGGGCTCGCCGCGATGAAGACAAAGCCCGGGCCAAGGAACGCATCTTATCGCTGCGAGACGAATTCGGAGTCTGGGATCCACGTAACCAACGCCCGGAAATCTGGAATCTTTACAACGGGCGCCACGCACCCGGTGGGCATGTCCGCGCCTTCCCGATCTCCAACTGGACCGAACGCGATATTTGGGCGTATATCGACCAAGAACAAATCCAGTTACCGCCAATCTACTTTGCCCACAAGCGCCAAGTCTTTGAACGCGACGGTATGTGGCGAGCGGTCACCGGAGTCTCGCTGCCGGCCCAGGACGAAGTTGTCAGCATCCGCCAGGTGCGTTACCGGACCGTGGGAGACGCCAGCTGCACCGGTGCGGTGCTCTCGGCCGCTGACACGGTACCGAAGGTGCTGGACGAGTTGGCCTTGGCTACCGTGACTGAACGCGGCGCCACGCGTGCCGACGACCGAATTTCAGCGGCCGGAATGGAAGACCGCAAGACCGAAGGGTACTTCTAAAATGACCACCACACTGTTACGTATTGCCACTGCCGGCTCGGTAGACGACGGAAAATCAACGCTTGTTGGACGGCTGCTCCACGACGCCAAAGCAATTCTCGCCGACTCGCTTGATGACATCGCACGCACCAGCGCAGAACGCGGTTTTGGTGGTGAAGCCCCGGCACTGGATCTGGCATTGGTTACCGACGGTCTGCGCGCCGAACGCGAACAAGGCATCACCATCGACGTGGCTTACCGCTATTTCTCCACCTCCAACCGTTCCTTCATTCTGGCCGACTGCCCGGGACATGTGCAGTACACCCGTAATACTGTCACCGGCGCCTCAACCGCAGATGCCGTGATCGTGCTGGTGGACGCGCGACACGGGGTACTGGAACAAACCCGCCGCCATCTCGGGGTGCTTTCCTTGCTACGGGTGCCACAACTGGTGATAGCCGTAAACAAAATGGATCTCGTGGACTGGAATGAGCAACGCTTCAGTGACATTGAAACTCAAATTCTCGGTATCACGGCCGAATTGGGTATCAAGCGCACCGCAGTCATCCCCGTGTCGGCGTTGAATGGGGACAACATCGTTGATGCCTCGGCGCTAAGTGATTGGTACGCCGGGCCGACGTTGCTCGGATTATTGGAAGCTTTTGAGTCCGAACGCGGGCAAGGGACGGCCCGTCTTGATGTGCAGTACGTCATCCGTCCACAAGGCGCCTTGGCTCCTGGACTTGCTGCTGAAGAGTATCGCGACTTCCGCGGTTACTCCGGCACGCTAGCCGACGGTGAGTTGAGTGTGGGCGATACCGTCCAGATCATCTCCAACGGACAGCCAGCAAGCAGCAATATCAAGTCGATTCGCAACTCGCACGGCGAAGTGAGCACGGCGCTGACTGGAGAAGCAGTGCTTGTGGAACTAACTGGTGAGATCGATATTGCCCGTGGCGACACCATCATTGCGGGGGAGCCTCGGGTGCCTGTTCGCGAGATCCGAGCGAATATTTGTGTATTGTCCCCGGCGAAGATCATCGCCGGCCAGCTGGTACTCATTAAACACGGCACAAAGGTTGCTCGGGCGAAGGTTGAAAGCATTGATCACGTAATCAATGTGGTTGATTTCTCCAGTAGTGTGGCCACCGAATTGCAGCTCAATGATTTGGCGCGGATCACGGTCCGCAGCTCCGCGGCTCTAGCCGTGGACGAGTACCAAAATTCACGTACCGCAGGTTCTTTCTTACTGATAGACCCCGATAGCGGAACCACCTTAGCTGCGGGAATTATTGAGGCTCAGAATGCCGCCGCCTGAGCGTCAAAACCCCCGGAGGCAGCGGTTCACCTCGACTGCGGCAGCTAGTAATTCTCCGGCCCGCAAAGCGACACTGTGGATTGTGGGGCTCTTGGCAATTTTCGCCGTGGGTACCGCCTTTGTTCCGCCCTTGGGTGAGGCGAAGGCCAAGATCCCTGCGACAAGTTCCGCGAAGGAACTTCGTCTGGGATATTTTGCCAACGTCACCCATGCTCCGGCGCTCATTGCGGACCATCAAGGTTTTCTAGAATCCACTCTAAAAACTGACAATACGCGGTTGGAAACTCAAATTTTCAACGCTGGTCCGGCAGCAATCGAAGCGCTAAATAGTGGGGCACTGGATGCGGCTTACCTTGGCCCGTCACCGGCCTTGACCAGCTACCTATCCAGCGCAGGAAAGTCATTAAAAATAGTGGCAGGGGCGACCAATGGGGGAGCGAGTTTAGTGGTCTCCAAGCAAATTAGAAGCGTCGAAGATTTGCAAGGAACCGAGCTGGCAACGCCGCAATTCGGCGGAACTCAGGACGTGGCGTTGCGCCATTATCTCTTGGATCAAGGGCTGGGAGAGCAGGTGACTGTGACCCCAAGTTCAAACGGCACGGTGCCGCAGCTATTTGCTCGTCAAGCCATCGACGGGGCCTGGCTGCCGGAACCTCACGCCTCTTTGCTGGTCAAGGAACACGGGGCTCACCGGCTGATTAATGAATCTTCATTATGGCCTCAAGGCAAGTTCCCCACCACAGTATTAGTTGTCAGTCAGGATTTTTTGGCCGAACACCCGCAGAGCGTCGCGAAACTTGTGGCGGCCAAATGCGCAGTCTATTCATTGGCTCAATTCGGCTAGCTCCGCCGAACGGCTAGCTGCAGTACAAGCCGCACTGACGAAGATCAACGGAAGCAGCCTCTCCGACGAGGTAATCAATTCGGCGCTGAGCCAGGTGAGTTTCGATGAAATCCCGCTCGAAGCTACCTTCAAGACTCTGGTTGAGCATCAGTCCGCGGTGGGTATCGGAGAGCCTGGCGAGGTAACAAATATCGTGAACCACCAATGGATTGGACAGCGTCCATGGGAGTAGACCTCCACGAAGTCTCACTGAGCTATCCAGGAACCGATTTGGTGATTGATTCGCTCACCGCCCAGATTGACGATGGCGAGTTTGTTGCCGTTCTTGGTGCTTCAGGATGTGGAAAATCTTCGTTGCTGAACATGATTGCCGGGCTGCTGCAGCCCACCTCCGGATGGATTGAAGTTCCACACGATGGGGCGGCCTTCATGTTCCAAGATGCAAACCTGCTTCCGTGGCTGAGCGCTGCCGATAATATTTCACTCGCATTAAAACTTGGGGGACACCCGGCCGACCTGCGTGATGCGCGTGTAGCGCAGTTGCTTAACCTAGTTCAGCTCCGGCACGCGGGAAATAAAAAACCTCATGAGCTCTCTGGCGGTATGCGTCAACGAGTGGCCTTGGCTAGATCCCTGGCCCAGGACCGTCAGGTGCTGCTGATGGACGAGCCCTTCGCTGCCCTAGATGCGATTACCCGCGACATGTTGCATGAAGAGTTACACAACCTCTGGCAACAGACGGGCAAAACCATTATCTTCGTCACCCACAATGTACGCGAAGCAATTCGGCTCTCCGAACGTATTTTGGTGTTGTCCTCTCACCCGGGACGAATCCTTGAAACTCGACGGATCTCGGCGCAACTGCGAAACGATCCAGCCCAGTCGGCGGCTTTGGCCGACGAACTGACAACAATCCTCCGGAAGGAGCAACGAAAACATGAGCGCACTGGCGCAGCAGGCTAGCCCACCGACGGCCAAAGCCGACAAATTACGGCTACCTAAGACCTCGCTTGATTCGGTCCTCGCGCCGATTTTAACCGTCATCGTGCTCCTGAGCCTGTGGCAGATTGTTTCCTGGGTTGCTCCTATCCGTGCGGACCTATTTCCTGGGCCCGGAGCCATCATGGCAAAGCTGCCCGAAATATTGGCCAGCGGATCACTACTCGGTGCAGTAGGAACCTCACTTTTTAGGGCGCTGTCCGGATTTATTCTGGCGGTGCTCATCGCAACGCCCCTCGCATTACTGCTGGCGCACCGGCCCTTACTTCGCAAGGGACTCGGGCCGCTGATTTCAGCGATGCAGGTACTGCCATCCATCGCATGGGTGCCGGCCGCGATCATCTTATTTGGGCTGAGCAACGCGACCATCTATATGGTGCTCCTTCTGGGTGCGGTGCCCTCGATTATCAATGGACTACTTTCCGGCATCGACCTGATCCCGCCCCAGTACCGGGCGCTATCCCAAGTCCTGGGCGCAGATAAGCGCCAGCATATTTGGCATGTTGAACTGCCTGCGGCGCTGCCAGGCTATGTGGCCGGGTTACGTCAAGGCTGGGCCTTCGCCTGGCGCTCCTTAATGGCCGCTGAATTGATTGCGGTGGGCGGGTCACTGTCCCTCGGGGTGGGCTCGCTGCTGCAACGTGGACGTGACCTTGCAGATTTACCGTTAGTGATCTTAGTCATACTTGTTATTTTGTTTGTTGGCGTCTTGATTGAACTTTTTTGTTTTGCACCCGTGGAACGCAAGCTATTGCGCGACAGGGGCATTAACCGCACGGGAGGAAAAAATGTCTAAAGGAAAAATTACGCTCATTGGAGGCGGGCCCGGTGATCCGGAGCTGATCACGGTTGCTGGCTACAAGGCTCTGGTTGCCGCAGACGTGGTGCTTGCAGACCGACTTGGACCTGTCGCATTGCTTGACGAGCTGCGTCCCGAAGTTAAAACTATTGATGTGGGAAAGGCTCCGGGTTGCCACGCGAAAACACAAGATGAGATCAATGATCTCCTAGTCAAATATGCTTCTCAGGGACTGGACGTGGTCCGCTTAAAAGGTGGTGATCCCTTCGTTTTAGGGCGTGGTGGCGAAGAGCTGATCTTCGCCGCGGAACATGGGATCGCTGCGCGGGTAATCCCCGGAATTACTAGTTCCATTTCTGTGCCGGCCGCGGCCGGAATACCGGTAACCCACCGAGGTGTCGCTAGCGGATTTACCGTCATCAGTGGACATGAGGATCTTAGCGATGTCCCGCTACGCGCTGACCACACCCTGGTGGTGCTCATGGGGGTGTCGAATTTGCCACAAATTGTTGAGACATTACTTACCCGGGGTTTACCGTTTAGTACGCCAATTGGGATAGTGGAGCGAGGTTACTCACAGACGCAGCGGACAACTATCGGTACGCTAGAGGAGATTGTAGTGCGCGCCCGTAAGGCCGCCGTGGCGAATCCGGCCGTCATCGTAATTGGTGACGTTGTACGTCTAGCACCTGAAGCTTTAACCCAGTTGGTTGAGCTTCAGCCGCTGGAGTCGGTCGACGTCACAGCGTCGGTCTCATTCGCTGACTAAGAAAGTAGATGTTGTTTGATGAGTGAAGTTCACGTACCTGAACATTTGACCTCCCGCGCCCTGCGCGTTGCCATTGTCGGTGCCGGTCCCGCAGGCATCTACGCCGCGGACATGCTCAATAAGAGCGAGCCAGTATCTTCTGGCCAACTGTCGCTGAAGGTAGATCTCTTCGATGAGCTGCCTACCCCGTTCGGCCTGATTCGTTACGGCGTATCCCCGGACCACCCACGCATTAAGGGCATCATCAACGCCCTTCATAAGGTGCTGAACAACGACTGGATCAACTTCTACGGAAACGTAGGATTGGGCCGGGACATCACCCTTGACGAATTGCACGAGCGCTATGACGCGGTCATTATCTCCACCGGTGCCCAAAAGGATGCCGACCTGAACATCCCAGGCATTGAACTTACCGGATCTCATGGTGGCGCAGACTTCGTATCTTGGTACGACGCGCACCCGGATGCCCCGAAGGAATGGGATCTTTCCGCTACGGAAGTAGCGGTGATCGGTAATGGCAACGTAGCTTTGGACGTCGCCCGTATTCTCTCCAAGCATGCTGACCAGCTGCTAGAGACCGAAATTCCAGCGCACATATATGAGCAGTTAAACGGCTCCGCTGTCACCGATGTACATATCTTCGGCCGTCGTGGCCCAGCACAGGTGAAGTTTACCCCGCTGGAACTTCGCGAACTATCGCACTCCAAAGATGTAGACATCGTCTTGTACGAAGAGGACTTTGATTTCGATGAGGGTTCGGAAGAAGCAATCCGCACCAGTAACCAAACCAAGACCATGGTGTCGACCCTGACCAACTGGTTGATTGAACAGGAAGAGAACGAGGAAGCCGCCAGTGCTTCTCGTCGTCTGCATCTGCACTTCCTGCAGACCCCGGTTGAGGTGCTCGGCGAAGACGGCAAGGTCACCGGTTTGAAGCTTGAACGCAATGAACTGGACGGCACCGGAAATGTTAAGGGAACCGGTGAATTTACCGAGTATCCAGTACAGGCCGTGTACCGTGCAGTTGGCTACTTCGGTTCTCCCGTAGAGAACATCGAATACGACGGGCAGCGCGGTGTATTGCCAAACGTTGAAGGCCGTGTCTTGAACGCTGAAGGCGCCCATATTGATGGCCTGTACGCGACCGGTTGGATCAAGCGTGGCCCTATCGGACTAATTGGCCACACCAAGGGTGACGCCTTGGAGACCATCAACCACCTGCTCGAAGACTTGGCAAACCTGCCGGTTCCGACTTCGAACCAGAGCATCGAAGAGCTCCTTGAGTCCCGAGGCGTGGACTACGCCGATTGGGATGGCTGGATGAGCCTGGACGAGCAAGAAAAGGCTCTGGGCGCCCAGGCCGGTACCGTGTCGACCCGCTTCGGTGAGATCACCCGCGACCGCATCAAGCTAGTCGAGCGCGAAGAAATGCTGGAGTTTGCACGAGCAAAAAAATTAGCTAAGAGCCTGTAACCAACAGTACAGGTTCAGGAATAACTGGCACCCGTTGATCTTCGGATCTTCGGGTGCCATTTTCCTTTAATCCCGACAACTGAATAGGTCGTCGGGCGAATGACAGCACTGACCTGTAGACATCCGTCATCGGACGCCACCGTGGGTTTGCATGCAGCGTATGTCGGCTGTGTGATAACTCATCTCCGGTGCCGGGCAGACTTGCGCGACGCGGTCGCGGTTGATTTATGACCAGATACACCTGTGGGGAAGAGCTTCGGCTCTTCCCCACAGGTGTATCTGGTGGACCTTAAACGCTGAGCTTGTCAGTCTGGCCGGTCTTCATGCTGGCAGGAACGCTGCGGCGCAACATGATGAACAACAAGATCATTCCTGCGGTCAATGCCATGTGGCCAAGTCCTGCGATTCCGGAGATCATGGCAGAGGATTCAATGTCCAGGACGGTGAGCATGCCGTGGGTGAGCTGCATTCCCGCGGTGATGATGACACCTGCGTGGTACGTGCCCATGAACCATGCGTAGAGCTTGCGGTGGGAGCTGATATTGAATGCCTTCTCCAGCAGCAACACCAGCAAGGTGACGATGAAACCAAGAACCAGCAGGTGTGTGTGGACTACAGAAAGCTGGGTCCAACCACCCTCGGGGAAATCGTTCATCTTGGTGAATTCGCGGAAGAACAGTCCGGAGGCGACTCCTACGAGCATGTAGGCAAAGGCGATGTTGATAAGCTTACGCATGAGTTTCACTTTCAATGAGTTCGGTGTTTGAAGAATTTTCTTTGGTGTTGCTGTGGCCGCGGTAACCGAAGACCGGAGATTTGGTGCGACCCAACAAGATGAACAACGCCGGCAGCAGCAAGGTGCGTACGACGAACGTGTCCATAAGTACTCCGAGGCCAACGATCAGACCAAGCTGACCCAAGACCATCAGCGGCAAGCTGGACAATGCCGCAAATACTCCTGCCAAGACCACGCCTGCGCTGGTGATAACCGTTCCGGTACGGCTGGTGGCATTGATGATTGCATCCGCCAGAGGCATGCGCAGGGCATCTTGTTTGACTCGCTGTGTCAGGAAGATTGTGTAGTCAACGCCCAGGGCCACCAGGAAGACGAAGGCGAGGAGCGGAACTTGAACGTCCAAAGCAGAGGTATCAAAAACCATAGATCCAATTAAGGATCCCAAGCCCACCGCGGCTGCGGCACTGAGCAAGTTGGTCAGCGAGAGCAGCAGGGCGGTGCGGAACTTTCCGGTGACAACCCACAACATGATCAGGCAGACCAGCAAGATCAGTGGCGCAATGACTAGGAAGTCACGCACGTGGCTTTGATGCGAATCGTAGGCTTCGGCAATGGCTCCACCAACCAATGCCTCAGCGCCGGGAACCTGCTCGAACTCGGTTCGCAGTGACTTGATCAGTTCGAAGCTTTCGGGAGAACCTGATTCACTGTTGCCGATAATCATGACGCGGTCGGAGCCGTTGTCCGGTAATGCTGGCAACTGTGTAGCACGTTCTACTCCTTGGACAGCTTTCGCTGCGGTAGTGACCGCTTCGCCGGTACCAGGGGAAGCAAGAACGGTGATGGGCGCGGTCTCTCCAACGGGGAAGTGCTCGGCCAGCCGTTGCGTGGCCGAAGTCGATTCAGTGGCCGTACGGAACTGTTCGGTTTGGCGTAGTCCCACGCTGGTAGCACCCAGTGCGGATGCCAAGATGCCAAGAATGAGTACTAACGCACTCAGGTTGACTACCGGGCGCTTGATGACAGCCGCTGCGGCTTTACCCCAGATGGAACGCTTAGCAGGTTCGTGATCCGGGCGGGGAACTAGTGGCCAGAAAACCTTGCGGCCACACAGCGCCATCACTGGGGTCAGTACGAACAAGTTGAACCCGGCAGCGATCAGTAGGCCTACGGCGCAGACGATACCCAAGCCTCGGGTGTCTTCCATGACGGCCAGTGCCATCGTGGCCAGCGCCAGGACTACGGTCAAGTTTGAGGAAACAATCGCTTCAAAGCTGTTGCGCCAGGCGCTCGCAAGAGCAGCCCGGTGATCGGTGTGCTGGTGTAGCTCATCACGGTAGCGGGAGATGAGGAATAGTGCATAGTTGGTGCCGGCACCGAAGACTAGGACGCTGAGTACGCCGGAATCAAAGTGAAGGTTGAAAGGCTCGCTGAGGGCGTTGGCGATGAGGCTCGCACTGCGATCGGCTAGCCCAACGACTGCCAATGGAATTAGCCAGAGAATCGGGGAGCGGTAGGTGAGAATCAACAGTACCGCCACGATGCCGATGGTCACTGCGAGCAAGGTGAAGTCTGCCCCGGCGAAGGTCGCAGACAAATCCAGCCCAAAGGCTGGTGCTCCGGAAACCTCGATGAGCATCCCGGCGTTTTCATTGGTGCTGATCTGCTCGCGCAGATCAGTGACCATCGCACGGTCAGCGTCGGTGCCTGCGCTGTCCCAAGAGGCGGTCAGCAAAGAAAGCTTGCCGTCCTCGCTGACTAGCGGCTTGGAAATCTCGACATGTAGTTCATCGCTGAGCTTGCTGGCTAGGGTGTTTAGTCCTGTGAGGTCTGTGTTGCTCAGCTGTTGCTGATCTGGGTGTCCGGCAACGAGTAATGCTGACTCTTTACCGGAATCGGGGATTTGTTCGAGAAGCTTGGCCACTGTGGCCGAGTCAGAGCCTGCGACTAATGTACTGGTGCTGCGTTCGGCTGCCGGAATGGAGCTGAGCAGCCCGAAAACGGCAAGGATGACAGCGAGTGCCCCGAGGAGCCAGAGACATGCACCGCGACGCGAGGTGAGCGAATTCGCTACCGATGTGAGAACTGGAGATTTCATACTTCTAGTCAATGCCAAATCGAGGTTTAGCAAATCGTGAAAGCGTTCGAACTCTATCTCAACCGTTCGGTTGATACGCCCACCAGAAGCGGGCTGCTAAATTAGTCCATGGTTGCGGGCAGCCTGTACGGCGGCGGTTCGTGTAGGAGCTTGCAGCTTGTCAAAAATATGCACCAAGTGAGTCTTCACGGTCGCTTCGGAGACGAAGAGTGTCCGCGCAATTTCGCGGTTACTTAGCCCCGTGGCTAAGTGTTTTAATACTTCGGATTCTCGGCTGGTCAATGCAATTTTTGGTTTGCGCAACCCAGCCACTACTCGTTGGGCCATTTCTGGGGCCAGCACCGTGTGCCCCGCAGCCGCCTGGCGGACCGAATCGATGATCGTTTGTGAGGCGACGTCCTTGAGTAAGTACCCCGCGGCTCCCGCCTCGATGCACTGTAGGATCTCGGCATCCTTATCAAAGGTGGTCAAAATGAGTACTTGGGGCGGATTGGGTAAAGCACGAAGTGCCGCGGTAGTAGCCACACCATTCATCCCAACTCCCAGCCGGAGGTCGCACAAGACCACGTCTACCGGGATTTGGGAGGCTGACTTAACTGCTTCTTCGCCGCTGCCCGCTTCGCTGAGTACGGAAATGTCCTCATAGTTTTCAAAAAGTGCACGCAGTCCGGTGCGCACGATAGGGTGGTCGTCAACCAGCATAAGGTTAATCAATTTCCGGCCTCAGGGTTCTTTAATGGGACATAGGCCGACAAAGCGGTACCTTCGCCCAGCGTACTTTCAATGTCAAGTCCGCCGCCTAGTTCGCGTAAGCGTTGGCGCATGGCGGGTAAACCGAATCCACCGGATTCTAAGTTTTTTCCCACGTTGGATTGCCATTCTCGAAGGCTGAATCCAATGCCGTCATCAACGATATCTAATCTGATGGCATCACCGGTATCTGCCAAGGAGACTACCGTCCGTGTGGCTTTCGCGTGACGACGCACGTTGGCAAGCGCCGACTGGGCTGTGCGTAGTAGGGCCACCTGAATTCCGGGGTCTAATACAGGAAGGTCGGCATCCACCCGTAGTTCGCTGGCGACCGCGCAATCTCTTTCAAACTCTTCGAGCATACGCCGAAGTGCTCCGGCGAGCGCTTGGGAATCTAATTCGCTCGGGGACAACGCGGCAATGATTCTGCGGAGGTCGGACAGTCCTTGCCCGGAGAGCTCTTCGATTCTTTCTAACGCGTTGGTTGCTTGGCCAGTTTGCTGCGTGTGGAGGGCGGCTTTGGCATGGAGCCCAATGGAGGAGAGCTGTTGGGCGATGGTGTCATGGATTTCTCTGGCCACTCGGGTACGTTCGGCGAGTGCACCGGCTTCATGCTGGGAGCGTGCCAGTTCCTCTTGAAGATCAGCCATTTCCTGATGTGCGCGTAAGAGTGAGGAGACAAGCTCGTTGCGTTCGGCAATATCGTGTTCGAGCTGTAAATAGCCGCGGGAGATTCCCCACGCGAAGGTGCCGCCAACCAGCGGGCCAACTACTCCTGAGACCGTGGTTGCGCCATTGTGCAGGAAAGGGGCCACAACGGTGAGCACATATACGGCGGCGGACCAGACAACGGAAAGTCCTAAGGCTAATTGGTGGCCGATGAGTAGCCAGAGACTAAAGGCAACCCACATGAATTCTGGTGAGGCGCTCATTCCTAGGGCCCAGATTGCGACGAGCACGGCGAGCCAATATCCCGGTAGCCGGGTACTTCCTTTGGAACGGAGAACGACGAATCCGAAGAGGTACCACAAGGCAAAAAGTCCTGCCGCGGCGATGGCTAACCAGAGACTGGATGCTGTGGTCGATGCTGCACGAAGTAGCGCGACAAGGAGCAGAACCGCCGTGATTAGGTGTTGCCCCCAGCGCAGGGCACTCACAGAGAGAGCTCGTTGTTGTGCGACTTTCGGCGAAAACTCCGCCGTGCCGGAAACCGATACGGCCGCTTCTCTGGGCATGTTCACGACTTGTCCACCCATGGTCTAAAACTCATGACTCTGACTCTATCGAAAGCATTTGTCCCAATGAAGTTGCGTATGCACGGTTGCTGACGTGGCGGGGGACTGAACAAGACTTTAGCCCTGCTTCATCTTGTGTTTGATATTGGGTTGTTTCCATCGGGAAGGGTAAGCCGCGAAGCATTCTCAAGCCAAAGGACATTGTAGAAATGAAAATTCGTTCCCTAGCAGTTGGCGCGTTGACCGCCTGTTTAGCGGCAACCGCAGTAACCCCGGTGTTGGCAGAGACTCCAAAACACAATGGTGAGACTATCTTGATAGGTCATCGTGGCGCGGCGGGTGTCGCACCGGAGAACACGATTGCGGCCATTGAAGCAGGAAGCCGCTCGGGAGCAGGATTTGTGGAGATAGACATTCAGCTCTCTGCAGACGGCGTGCCGTTTATTTTCCATGACGATACTCCCGCGCGCACCAGCAATGTGGCCGAAGTTTTCCCGGGCCGTGAGAATGACCCGATTACCTCCTTCACCTGGGATGAGCTTCAGCGCCTGGATGTTGGTTCGTATTTCTCAGATCAATTCGCTGGCGAAAAGATCCCGCACTTCGACGACGTGGCCGATGCCCTGACCGGCAAAACCGGAGTGTTCATTGAGATCAAATCCCCGGCGAAGTCCCCGGGGGTAGAACAGGTAGTGGCCGATTATCTGAAAACCGATCCGCAATGGAGTGCATTAGAGGCGGGAGGAAAAATTGAGGTTCTCAGCTTTGACGCAGCCTCGAACAAACGATTCGCCGCGCTCGCTCCGGAGGTACCGTTGCAACAACTGCTTGGTTCCGTGCCAAGCGCTTCGGAATTGGCTGAAATTGCCAGCTACGCAGATTCATTCGGTACTAGCTACCGCACCCTTGACGTGGCCCGTGCAGAGCGTGTGAAAGAGGCCGGGCTGGGTCTCGGGGTCTACACCGTCAATTCTGTGCAGGCCGCTCAGGCTTCTTTGGACATGGGCGTGGAGCGTTTGACCGGAGATTTCCCCGAACAGATTCACCGTCACCTGAAGGGCCAGAAAGTTTTCCCCTCGAACAATGGTGTGGTGATCGAGGACTCGGTCAACGATGTCCCGGGCAATGACGTTCAAGCCGAAACCGGTGAACATGTGGTGCTGGCTAACCAGTCGAAGCGCACGATTGACGTATCGGGATACCTGATTCGGGATGCCGGCAATAACGTGCTGTCCATCGGTGAGGGGTATGTGCTGCAGCCAGGCCAAGAGCTGCGGGTCTACACCGGCCCGGGGACTAACTCTGCGCAGGCGTACTACAACGGAGGCACGGCTAGTGTGCTGAACAACGGTGGAGATTCGGTGGCATTGTGGACGGCAAAAGATAAGCTGGCCGATACTTTCGCCAACTAGTCCCAGGTGAGGGAGCGTTCGCCGGGCAATGGGGGTGGTACTCCATTGCCCGGTGAACACGTTCTGCCGGCTAACGCGGCTCGTCGGAAAGCACCACGAGCAGTGCGGTAGCGCGTGTCATCGCCACATACCTGTGCACCGCTCCGGCGATCGACTCGCCGAATCTTTCTGGCCGGTTCAGAACCACCAGATCGAATTCAAGGCCTTTTGACTGTGCCGGACTGAGCGAGCGGATCCTCTTCGTCGGGGCAAATGACGGGTCGCCAATGACCACGCCAACGCCCAGAGGATTTTCGCTCAGCCACTGCTCCAATAGGTCGGTCTGCTGGTTGGGCTTGGCATAAATGACTGGGGCACCGTCCGTACGAATTGACCGCGGGACGTTGGCATCCGGTAATTCTTGGCGTATGACTGTGGCGGCAGCATCCATGATCTGCTGCGTGGTGCGATAATTCACCCCGAGCGCGGATACCCGGCATTGGGAAATTCCGGCCCTAACCAACCGTTCCTCCCAGGACTCTGTGAATCCGCTGGCGGCCTGGGCTCTGTCTCCGACAATGGTCAGACTTCCAGACGGGCAACGCCGTAACACCATGGCCCATTGGGCATCAGTGAGATCTTGCGCTTCATCTATAACAACATGCGCAAAAGGACCGGCGAGAGCCTTGGCGGACGATTCGACCTCCGTGCGCTGTTGGACGAGTTTTTCTTGGAGATCCTCATTGCGTAGCTGTGATGACAAGTCTTCCGAGTCATCTGCTGCGGCGACCAGATCGCCGATGACTCGAAGCATCATTTCACGCTCTGAGACAAGCAGGCTCTCGCGGTGGTGTTTGGCTATTTCAACATCGGGCTCACCGACCAGATACCGGGCCGCATCCAGCAACGGACCGTCCTCGATGGTGAAAGCGCTTTGTTGTTCGCGCCGCAAGCTCTCTAGCTCTGAGTTAGCGAACCACGGTGCACTGAAGCGCAGCAACATCGGAATGGAATACAAGGCACCCAGCAGTTTTTGTGGATCTAGTATGGGCCAGTGCTCCTCGAACGCTAGCGCTAACTGTGTATTGCGGGCTAACTCCGCATGGATCTGTGCTGCAGGGGCACAGTCCTTGGGCAGCTGATCAATCAAGATCTCCTCAAGTGCCTCACGAATCTGGGATCTGGATTCGTTGTGGTTGGTTCCTGGCTCCACCGATGCCGCCGCATCCACCCACTGCTGTACCGTCACCCTCACATCAGCCCAGCTAGTCTCAATCACTAAATCTTGAGCCGGGGGTTGCTGAAATACCGTCACGGCACGTTGCAAGACTTCTAGCATCCGCCCAGAGGATTTCAGCTTCGCTACAGCGCAGGACTCTTCAAAATCCGAACCGTGGACTTTAGGAACCAAATTTTGCACGGTGGTGATCAGTACTTCTTCCTCGCCTAGGTTGGGCAGAATGTCCGAGACTTAGGCGGTGTAGGCCTCATGCGGGCCGAGTACCAAAACCCGTCCGCGGCCACTGGGCAGCTGGGCGTCGGCGTGCAGCAGATAGGCAGCGCGGTGTAAAGCAACTACTGTTTTCCCCGTTCCGGGACCGCCATCAACCACTAAAGCACCCTTGGCCGAACTGCGGATGATGGCGTCTTGGTCCGCCTGGATGGTTGAGAGCACGTCCTGCATTTTTCCCACACGATTGGCTCCGAGCGAAGCCAAGAATGAAGAATGTTCGTCCAAAGACGGGCTTGCGGCCAGTTGTGTCAGGTCAAAAACTTCATCCCAAAAATCGACAACTTTCCCCTGCCGCCAACGGTAGCGGCGACGACTACTCAGATTCAGCGGAAATGCGTGCGTAGCAGCGAAAAACGGTTCGGCGGCCGGTGCCCGCCAATAGACCAGCAGCTGGGCAGAGTTTTCATCAGCGAGTCCTACTCTGCCTACGTAGGTGCGTGCCCCGGTGGTGGCATTGACCATGAAGCCCAAGCAGGCATCTGGTCCCATCCGATCCAGCGCGTGCAGGCGACGGGCTAATTGATTTAATTCCACGTCCCGTTCCAGAGACTGCTGCAAGATCCCCGCCCGGTCCTGACCACGTCTAGTTAAGCGCTCAGTGACGTCGCGGCGTTGTGTGGAGAATCGTTGGGCAATGCGGCAAAGATGTTCCTGGTCCTCTCGAATTTCCGCGTAAAACTGTGGGTCCTCCAAAGAGTCTGATAGCTGGAAGTAGCTGGGCAAGGGATCGGTACTCATGCGCTGTAGCTCCGGTCTGTGTCTGCGGGTAAACAAGAGGGAAAAACCCATTGTGAGCCCCGTAGGGGGCCTTGCGGCAAGGGCCCCTGCAGGCTATATTCTGAAAATGAAGGAACTAATAATTCGTCCTTCAAACTACGCTGAGCAGAAACCGGATGAGGTGAGATTTGCTCATTTTCGGCCACCAGGATTTGGTGCACGGCGTCGATTTTCGCGTCGTAGAACAGTGCTGAAACGTGCAGTCTATAGCCCGCGTAAATTCCGCGGAAGTGATCCGGCTTTCATCAGGCTGGATTGAGTTTTCAGCGCGGTCAATACGCGCTAGACTGGTAGGTACACGGCTTTGATCCGGATATCACCGGGGAGTCCTTGGAAGAAGAATCAGGATGCAGCTTTGCATTTGATCCAGTAGAACCAAGCGGGACCAGCCCGTCATAGCTGATGAGAAGCGGTTTTTCACCTTTATGCGAGAGCATCACGGTGGGGAATAAGCGGGGTGGTACCGCGGCCAAGTGTCGTCCTCGTAGGCAAGTTTTTTTGACCCTACGCTTGAAGGATGGCCATTTTGATGAGCTTCTACCCAAAGGTCACTACCGACCCGACCGGTTCAACCCCGGCCTCACCGCGTTTCCCAGAAATTGAGAAGCGAGTCCTCGAATACTGGAAGAACGACGGCACCTTTCAGGCCTCCATCGACCAGCGTGAGGGTGAAGAATTCGTCTTCTACGATGGCCCTCCTTTCGCTAACGGCCTGCCACACTACGGCCACCTGCTCACCGGCTATGTCAAGGACCTGGTAGCCCGCTACCAGACCCAGCGTGGCAAGCGTGTAGAGCGCCGTTTCGGTTGGGATACCCACGGTTTGCCAGCCGAGCTGGAAGCCATGAAGCAGCTGGGCATGACCGACAAGCAGCAGATCGAGTCGATGGGTATCGACAAGTTCAATGATGCTTGCCGCACGTCGGTGATGAAATACGCCGATGAGTGGAAGCAATACGTCAACCGCCAAGCCCGCTGGGTTGACTTCGAAAATGACTACAAGACCCTGAACGTTGAGTTCATGGAATCGGTCATCTGGGCTTTCAAGCAGCTTTCGGACAAGGGCCTGACCTACCAGGGCTTCCGCGTCCTGCCTTACTGCTGGAAAGACGAAACCCCTCTGTCCAACCACGAGTTGCGCATGGACGACGACGTTTACAAGAACCGCCAGGATCAGACGGTCACCGTCGGTTTCACGATTCTTGCCGGAGAAACTGAAGTATCCAAGAACCTTGCCGGTGTTCAGGCCTTGGCCTGGACGACCACCCCTTGGACTCTGCCAACTAACGCGGCCCTGGCCGTGCACCCAAAGATCGAATATGTAGTTGTGCCTGCAGGGGAGGCCGGCGTCAAGGCTTCCGCTGCCGCCGGGCCGTTCCTGCTGGCCAAGGATCTGCTCGGCTCCTATGCGAAGGATCTTGGCTACAACGACGCGAAGGAAGCCGCCGCTGCCATCAGTGCGACCTTCCAAGGCTCTGAGCTTGCTGGGGTTCGCTACGAACCACTGTGGGACACCTTTACCGATACTGAAAAATACGGTACTGAAAACGCTTGGCAGATTGTCACCGCTGACTACGTCACCGTAGGCGACGGTACCGGTATCGTGCACCAGGCCCCGGCATACGGCGAAGATGACCAGCAGGTCTGTGAAGCACATGGCATCCCGGTAGTGCTCTCGATAGACGAGGGTGCAAAGTTCCTTCCGCTGTTTGCTGGCGGGCCACTGAACGACATCGCCGGCGTGCAGGTTTTCGACGCCAACAAAACCATCACGAACGTTTTGAAGGATGACGCCCGCTTGGTCAAGCAGGCCTCCTACGAACACTCCTACCCACACTGCTGGCGCTGCCGTACACCACTGATCTACCGCGCCATCTCCTCATGGTACGTGGAAGTCACCAAGATCAAGGACCGGATGGTCGAGCTCAACGAGCAGATCAACTGGATCCCAGGCAACGTGAAGCATGGCCAGTTCGGTAAGTGGCTGGAAAACGCCCGCGACTGGTCCATCTCACGCAACCGCTACTGGGGTTCGCCAATCCCAGTCTGGGAATGCTCGGGTGTCGAGTGTGCTCACCGCGAGGTCTTTGGCTCGCTTGAAGAGATCAAGAACTTCTTCGGACGCCTGCCGCTGAATCATGAGGGACAGCCAGATCTGCACCGCCCATTCATCGATGAGCTGACCAAGGCTCACGAGGGTTGTGCCGAAAGCGGCACTCTCTCACGCGTTGAGGACGTGCTTGACGTCTGGTTTGACTCAGGATCCATGCCTTACGCACAGGTCCACTACCCGTTTGAAAACGGCCAGTGGTTCGACTCAGGTCACCACCCGGCAGATTTCATCGTGGAGTACATTGGCCAGACCCGTGGCTGGTTCTACACCATGCACGTGCTGTCCACCGCACTATTTGACCGCCCGGCCTACACCAATGTCATTTCCCATGGCATTGTGCTCGGATCCGATGGGCAGAAGATGTCCAAGTCATTGCAGAACTACCCGAACGTCAACGAAGTTTTGGACCGCGACGGTTCCGACGCGATGCGTTGGTTCTTGATGGCCTCACCAATTCTGCGCGGTGGCAACCTGGTGGTGACCGAGCAGGGCATCCGCGATGGCGTGCGTCAGGTCTTGCTGCCGCTGTGGAATGTCTGGCACTTCTTCAACCTGTACACCAACTCCGCGAATAACGGAGCCGGCTACGAAGCTAAGCGTTCAACCAGCTCTACTGACCCACTGGATCAGTACATGCTCGCGGCCACCGGAGAACTCGTTCGCGAGGTCACCGAAGCACTGGACACCTATGAAGTGTCCGATGCTACCGAAGCGGTTCGACACTACATGGACACGCTCACTAACTGGTACGTGCGCCGCTCGCGCCAGCGTTTCTTCGACGAAGATACCCAGGCCTTTGACACGCTGTATACCGCGTTGGAAACCTTAGCGAAGGTTTCGGCATCGCTGTTGCCACTTGCCAGCGAAGAAATTTTCCGTGGGCTGACCGGGGAACGCTCGGTGCACCTGACCGACTGGCCAGATGCCAACGATTTCCCAGCCGATATGGTCTTGCTGGAAACCATGGACACCACCCGAAAGATCTGCTCGGTAGGCTCCTCGCTGCGTAAGGCTAAAAACCTGCGTGTCCGCTTGCCACTGGCAGAGCTGAAGGTAGTTCTCACCGACGCAGCGCGTCTGGAAGGCACCTACGCTTCGATCATCAAGGACGAGCTGAACCTGAAATCAGTGACCCTGATCGATGCTGCCGGAGTGGACACCGCAAGTTACGGCATCAGTCAGCAGCTGGTGGTCAATGCTCGCGCGGCTGGTCCGCGCTTGGGCAAGAATGTTCAGCAGGCCATCAAGGGCGCAAAGTCCGGTGACTGGTCGGTGACCGCTGGCGTGGTTACCGCCGGTGGCCTTGAACTGGCCGAGGGTGAATACACCTTGGACACCGTAGTTGATGAGGCGGCAGAAATTGCGGCAGCAGTCATCGACGGAGGGTTCCTGGTCTTGGATACCGAGGTCACTGCGGAGCTTGCCGCCGAAGGTACAGCCCGCGATATGGTTCGCGCCATCCAGTCGGCTCGTAAAGAGGCAGACCTGCAGGTTTCGGATCGTATCCGTACGGTTATCACCGCTACCGCGCAGACCGTTGAAGCGTTGGAAAGCAACCGCGAACTGATCAGCAGCGAAACCTTGACCGCCATCTTGGAGCTGGTCGTCGACGAGTCACAGGTTGAAACGAAAATTGAAGTGGAGCGCACCGTATGAGTGATCTAGAGCGCGTCTACGCCCAGTTACTGGCTCGCGCGCCAGAAAACAAGATCGAACCACGCATGGACCCCATGTTCCGTGCCATGGAAATCTTAGGGGAGCCGCAAAAAGCTGCGCCGGTTATACACATCACCGGCACCAACGGAAAAACCTCCACCGCACGGATGATCGAGTCGCTACTGCAGGCCCACGATATCCGTACCGGACGCTACTCCTCGCCACATCTACTCAAGATTACCGAACGAATCAGCATTGACGGGGAACCAGTTGATGACGAGACGTTCGTGCGCGTCTGGGATGAGATTGCCCCTTTTCTTGACCTAGTCGACGCGGAACTTGCCGAACGTTCAGAGAATCGGCTGACCTACTTTGAAGCGGTAACCATCCTTGCCTTCGCGATTTTCGCCGAGGTACCGGTGGAAGTTGTTGTGCTGGAGGTAGGCCTTGGTGGAATTACCGACGCGACGAATGTGGCAGATGCCCAAGTGTCCGTGTTCACCCCGATTTCTTTGGATCATACGGATCTGCTGGGGGATACCACCGAGCTGATCGCCGAAGAAAAGGTTGGAATTCTTAAGCCAGGCGGCTACCTGGTCTCCGCCCGGCAACCAGAAGACGCGGCCGAGGTATTGGTTTCCAAGGTGCGTGAACTGGAAGTTCCCATGGCTTTTGAAACCAGAGACTTCAAACTCATTGACCGCACCATGGGCGTTGGCGGACAGGTATTGTCCATCGAGGGGCAGGCGGGTCGTTACGACGAGATTTACCTCCCGCTCTATGGCGCACACCAAGCACAGAACGCTGTCGTTGCACTGGCTGCCGTTGAAGCTTTCCTCGGAGGTGGCGAACGCGAACTGAACGTGGAACTCGTCCGCGATGGTTTTGCCGCCACCACCAGCCCGGGCCGACTCGAGCTGGTGCGCAGTGCGCCGAGCATCTTAGTTGATGCCGGGCACAACCCCGATGGCATAAAAGCCAGCGCGGAAGCAATCAAAGAGTCCTTCGGCTTCTCCCGCCTCGTGCTTATGGTCGGTATCCTGCAGGAAAAGGACGCCGAAGCAATGCTTTACACCATGCGTGAAGAGTACGGCGATCTGGTGGATGACCTTTGCTTGACTCAGTCCTCCTCACCACGCGCAATTCCGGCAGGCGAACTGTCCACCATGGCTATCGAAGCTGGATGGCCAGAGGAAGACCTCCACGTCACCGAAAATCTTGAAGACGCGGTGGAGTGGTGTGTGGGACGCGCTGAATCCGGAGATGACCTTGCCGGCGGCGTACTTGTCACCGGTTCGATTACACTGGTGGGCGAAATCTCACTACTTCTCAAGGGAGGGCAGAGCTCCTAATGGCCAAGTTAACTAAGGCGCAGCGCGAATGGCGTCCGGGGATGAAAAAGAAGCCCCGTTCCACCAAGGTGATGTTCGCTTCCACGGTATTGACCTGTGAGGCGTTTCTCGCCATCTTTGTCACTTTGGCAGCCTTTGGTCTCAAGCGCGCCGAACCTGCGGTAGTGCTTAGTCTGGGTGCTGCAATGGCAGTACTGTGCATCGTCACCTGTGCGCTTTTGCGTAAGCCTGCCGGTTACTTAATTGGCTGGATCCTTCAAGTGCTGTTCTTCCTGACCGGGTTCATCTTGGTAGACATGTTCTACCTGTCGGTCTTCTTTGGCCTGTGCTGGTGGTACGCGCTGAAGAAGGGTGGCGAAATGGACGTGGAAGACAAACGCCGAGCCGCTGCACAAGCTGAGTGGGACCGCGCCCACCCAAACGTAGAATCATAATAAACCAAAGTATCTAGGAACGAAGAGGTAGAAACATGACCGAACGTACTCTCATTCTCGTCAAGCCAGATGGTGTGAAGCGCGGCCTAACCGGCCAGATCCTCGCTCGCATTGAAGCGAAGGGTTACACCATCGCCGAGTTGCAGCAGCTGGACGCTTCCCGCGAGCTGCTGGCAGAACACTACGCCGAGCACGAGGGCAAGCCATTCTACGAGCCACTGGTGGAATTCATGCTCTCGGGCCCAGTCGTTGCGATTGTCGCCGAAGGCCAGGGAGTCATCCCCGGTTTCCGCTCGCTTGCAGGTACTACCGATCCAACCAGCGCGGCTCCGGGCACCATCCGTGGTGACTTCGGACGAGACTGGGGCCTGAAGGTTCAGCAGAACCTGGTTCACGGTTCGGATTCAGTTGAGTCTGCAGAACGTGAAATCGGCATCTGGTTCGCCAAGTAAACCACGCTGTACAGCTTTTTGATGAGAGCGAAAAACCCTGTCTGCCTCTCATAGGCGGACAGGGATTTTTCATATCCAGTACGGGCTAAGCGGTTCTAACAAGCGCGAGCAGAAGAGAAATACTCAGCTGGACGGCTGAGGAAAGAGCAATAGTGGAAACACTCAATACCCGGCTACACGCCTAGGAGTTCCGCTGAAACTTAGAACCAGTCATCCAGAGAATTGTGTGAATGAGGTACAAAGGATGGGCTTGGTGTGGGAGATGAACTCCATGAAGTGTGAGCCGAAGCCGGTACCGAAGACTGGCGAATAGAATCGTAGTCATCTTTAGAGAGCATGACGACAGATTCTTTGGGGGACCTGGAAACAGAGACAACTGCATGTTCGGTCACGACATTGTCGACCAAACTAGAAAAATTCTTTAGTGCATCCTCATAGCTGAAATTCAGCATGAGTACCTCCTAAATATCGCAGTGAGCGCCCAAAGGCACTTCGTTGGTGTAGTCAAGCGTGGCCTGCGTTGAGATCTGATCTGAGTAAAAACCGGATCTTGCTGCTGTGACAATGATTCTCAAGGCGCCGCACTTGTCACATAAAGCCGCTTCTTTCACTTGAGTCACATTAAACACATCACTAGACGAAAGTGCAACGTTGCTGGTCTTCAGATGACGCTTCTAATCAGTTCTGAGCTTTGCGAACAGCAATGAATCACGGCGCCGAGAATTGATGAGTTTGTGCCCGCGTAGCAGCCCCTCATAATTCAATCCAGCCTTTTCCAAGACCCGGCGGGAGGCGGTATTCTGCGGCGCGCACGTGGCAGTGAGGCGTTGCAGATCAAGGGCGCTAAAGCCCAGCTCAAGGAGCAGCTGTGCCGCTTCGGTAGCGTACCCGCGGCCCCAGTAACGCTGGTTGAGGCTGTAGCCAAGTTCGCCACACCGGTGTTGCTCGTCCGTGGTGCACACGGCCGCGGCTCCAATGAGCTGACCTTCTACGAGCACTGCCAGAGTTAGCGTCTGCGCGGACGGCGTACAGGCTTGCAGTAAGTACTCCCGGGTCTGTGCTTCGGTGTTCGGGCCCCATTCGGCATATCGATAGACCATCGGGTCAGTGGCATATTCATGTACCGCAGCAAAGTCCGAGGGCAGAAAATTACCCAGGGACACCGCTGTATGCGTGGTGATGATTTCGCGTTCTACTCCAGCCATTTCTGCACCTTTCAATACAAAAAAGTCTTGGCCCCACCAAAAATCGGTGAGGCCAAGACAATGCACTATCGAATTCTAACTTTCGGCACCTCGTGTGGTGCCTTCGGGACGAGAATCCTCGGCGTCCAATGATTTCTTATGGTCTTCTGGTTTGACCTTCGCCTCGATATCCTTCTTGGCATCATCAACGGCATGCGAGTTATCTCTATCCGTCCAGACCTTGACCACTGCCCAAGCTGCTGCCGTCAGCGGCACCGATAGTACGGCGCCGATAATGCCCGCCAGCACGGTGCCGGCCGCCAAAGCGATCAAGACTACGAGAGCATGTAAGTTCAGCGCGTTGGCCATGACCACCGGTTGAAGGAAGTTGCCTTCCAGCTGGTTGACGATGATTACCGCTGCCAGCACGATCAATGCGACGACTGGACCGTTAGTTACCAAGGCGATCAGCGTAGCCAGAATGCCTGCCACGGTGGCACCTACCATCGGAATGAACGAACCGAGGAAGACAATAACCGCCAGCGGCAGAGCCAATGGAACTTGCAGGATCAACAACGTCGCTGCGATACCAAGGGTATCTACGGCGGCGACTGTTGCGGTGCCGCGGATATATCCGCCGAAGGTGCGTAGAGCACGGTCTCCGGAAAGGATCCACTTGTTGCGGTAGTGCTTTGGCGTCCAGGAGACGGCAAAAGCCCAGATCCGGTCGCCGTCCTTCAGGAAGAAGAACAGGATCACCAGCAGTAAGACCAGACCAGTCACGAAGCTACCGGCTGCACTGAGCGTGTTAAGCGCGCCAGTTCCGAACTGCGAACTTGTCAGGAACGAGGTGACTGAATTTACGACACTATCGATCTGCGTCTGATCGATGGATAGTGGCATGTTGCCAATAAAACCTTGGACCATGTCGTTGAGCTGGTTAAAGCCCTCGACGGCCTGATCAACAAGCTTGGGCCATTCTTTGATGACCGAGAAGACTAAGCCGGTACCAATTCCGCCCAGTACCAGTAACGAACCGAGGAAGACAATCCATGCGGAAAGCAAGGGGGAGAAGACCTTGCGCAGTTTCAGTACCAGTGGCCACAACGCGCAAGAAATAATCACCGCGAGCAGGGTCGGGATAACGATCACCGTGAGGCGCAACATTCCAATAATAAAGAACGCCGCTAAGGTTCCGACGATTAGCAGCTGTGCGCTGCGAATACCCAGACGGCCGAGCATATCCGTCCATAGCGCGGGCACTGTGAAGTTGGGCTTAGCCACTTCTGACTCGCTGAGAAGTTCACCTACCGGAGGTTCGGGGGGTGCTGACGGAGCGGCTTTTGGCTGACGCTGCGGCAACTTAAGTTTACGGAGAAAATCCATGGGTACTCCTTGTAACTGACACTAACTAGCTCCAACAATAGGCTAACGAGTAGATTAGCAACCAGCACAACGCCGAGAGAAGCTAATTTCAGCTCTGGCTTTTGTGTTTACAATCCTCCTAAGCAGAAAAATGGGGTGTTTGTCCACGAAGACGTGGACAAACACCCCGGGAGAGCTAGTTCGAGCCAGTGGGGAATTAGTTCCCGAAATACTCCTCGGCAAGCAAGCTCATCAGAATGCGGTCATGGAATGCTCCATCGTGGAATCCTGCCTGGCGGTGGCGGCCTTCCTCGCGGAAACCAGCACGCGAGAACGTGCGCAATGCGCGTTCGTTGTATGCCCAGATGCCTAAACCTATTCGGTTCAGTCCCATTTCACGGAAGCCAAAGTCGACAATCATTTTCGTTGCGACGGTGCCGTATCCCTGACCGACATTTGAACCGCCAATCATCAGCATGAGTTCAGCCGAACGTACCGGAGCATTGAAGTTATAAAGCGCCGTATGTCCAATCAGGGTGTCATCTGGCAGGGTCACGGACAGACCCACGCCATCTTTGGTTCCACGGTTCAGGCTCCAGCTTTTAAAAAGACTGGCTGCTTCAATTCCGGGATGTGGCAGCACGATATTTCCTTGCAGTGCCATGAATTCTGGACTGTTCCACCACTGGGTCAGGATTGGTAGGTCATCGTCCTGTAGCTCGCGGAGCCTAATTGTGTCCGAGATCAGTAGATTGATGCCATAATCTTGGGCATTTTCTGTATTCCAATTGTCGCTTCCCATGACCCTAATCTAGTCGCTTTGAACTTGATTGGGGTGATTTGGCTCATGGTGAGCAGTCGATGCGGTGCGGGGTCTAAGCATTAACTTCCCTGATTATGCGGGGGAGTAAGCGGCAATTCGCGGGGCGCTGGTGCCTCAAGGTTTTCGCTAATAGCGCGAATTGGTGATTCGGCGTTGCCAAAACAAATCAACGAGAAACGCGGAAAGCGCACCGACGAGGTAAGCCACTAGATCAGTTGCCGCAAAGCCGGTCCCAAGAACCAGCCGTGCCGGTGGGAACAAGTGGCCCGCGGTGCTGGGGAAAGCGGTTAATTGCAATAGTTCCACCGCTACGCACCATCCCAGTGCCCATAATCCCACGGTAACTCGTGCGCTGGTGGGGACCAGGAAGGCCACTAAAACATAAATTAAACTCGCGTAGAGAATTCCCCCGGATAGATCCGAAATCAGGCCCCAGGGCTGAAAGCGCAGAAATAAACCAATGGGGATCAGCGCCACTGCACTGATCCCCATTGCGAGCCGACGCCGGTTGGGACTAGCCAAAGAACGCATTCGGGAATCGCATGACAATTGAGGCTGCAACGAGGACCCAGAGGATTGCAGTGATAATCCAGCTCCATTCGGTGACGAACTTTTTCAGCCCTGCCGAACCTGGGATGATGCCTCGGACAATGTTGTGTGAGGTGGTGAAGACGAAGAGGGGGATCATGACCGCCCAAACCACCATGCAGTAAGGGCACAGAGCGTTAATCTCATAAAGCGCCTGGGACCAGAGCCAAATTATGAATACCATGGCGATGGTTACACCGGTTTGGATGCCAATCCAGAACCAACGCTGGAACTTGGCGCCTGCGAGCAAGGCCATCCCAATGGTAATCAGCACGCCAAAGAGCACTATTCCGAGAAATGGGTTGGGAAAACCCAGGAGCGCCGCTTGGCTGGACTTCATCACCGTGCCACAGGAGACCCATGGGTTGAAATCACAGCTGGTGACGTAATCGGGATTCTTGTAGAGCTCAAGGCGTTCTAAAACCAAAATGCCGGAAGCGATCCATGCGATCGTTCCTGTGACTACAGCGAATACTCCATAGCCGCGCTCTTTTGCCCACCAGGGCAACACGCCCGAGTTCTGCGGACTCTCAAGTGATGAAACCATATCTTGACTATTCCATATGTTCAGTCGAATGCGGGTCAACGCGCAACTTGCATAGCTCATACTATGGAGCTTTTCTGTGCAATATATATGTGTTTGTGAACTTGTAATGAACTAAATATGAGAGAATAGAAATGGTTGTTCGCGGATCCACAGTCTGCTTTCAACCCGACGACAGACTTTTGAAACAACAGATCGTCTTGCGATGCATCGCTTCGGTTGAGTGCCCATTACGTGCGCCTCCCGAGGGAATACCGCGGATCGTAGGGCTGCAAAGGAAAGCAGCCGGTTTTCAATGGCCACGTTGAGCCGCAGCAAGTGCATGCCGGATCAGTAAAATGAATCGGCTTGAAACAAGCTGCGGAACACACAAGGACTTTTGTGTCTGGCCGACTCTCCGAGAATGGCCGTAAGACACGTGACGAATGTTGTTTCAGCCTAGGCACCGTCTGTGGAGGTCGCCGAAGCGGGAATTTAAACTAGGAGTACGCGAATTTAAATGAGCGCATCAAATCAGCGAAAGGGAGGGGCGCAGTCAAATAAGCGAGGCAATCGTTCGCGAGCCCGCCGTACCACTGTAGCCACCACCCCCTCACGTCCACTGCGACGTGCACTAACTTTGGCCGAACTTAATGCCGCAGCCGGCGTAGAGGAAAGCCCGTTCCGTTGGCGCGCCACGCGCCGCACACAGGTCTCCACCCCTGACTCGGTCAAACGCCTGAGCCGCCAAGCAGAACGTCGCCAGCAAGTGGCTCGTGACGCGGTCGAGCAAGCAGCCGCAGCATCCGACGAGAAGTTAGTCCCGCAGGAGACTCCGGTCGAAATCGAAGTTGAGCAGGCTCCGGAAGAAACCGGCCCGAAGCTCGCAGCGGCAGTCACCGAACCAATCAAGGGTTCCGAGGCCAACGAAGTTTCGCCTGATGATCACACCGGTGCCTTGCTTGCAGAGCACGGCAGCACCATGATCATGAACCCGTTCGCAATTCCAGAGGCAGCCCACACCGTAGTGCAGCATGCGGTGGCTAAGACCGCTAACCCGGTGAAGGCACGAACCCCACGCCAGCAGCACAGCGAAGAGACCGAAGACGACGATGTCACTTCGCGTCGCCGTCGCCGTCGCCGCCGGGGAGATGTTGATCTTGAGGTTGAGGGTGGTTCGCAGGATGATCCACCAAATACTGTGACCCGTGTCCGTGCCCCGCGCGCCAGCGTTGAGTCGCAGCTTCCAGCATCGGACCGGGTGACCTCGGTGCGTGGTTCCACCCGTCTGGAAGCAAAACGTCAGCGTCGCCGCGAATCACGTGAGACCGGTCGTCGCCGTCAGGTGATTACCGAAGCCGAGTTCTTGGCTCGTCGTGAATCGGTAGAGCGCAAGATGATTGTGCGACAGCGCGAAGATCGTATTCAGATCGGTGTGATGGAAGACGGAGTGCTTGCCGAGCATTTTGTCTCCAAGACCCAGCAGGATTCATTGATCGGCAACGTTTACCTGGGCAAGGTTCAGAATGTGCTGCCTTCTATGGAAGCTGCATTCGTGGATATTGGCCGCGGCCGTAACGCCGTACTTTATGCCGGTGAAGTGAACTGGGATGTGGCAGCACTCGAAGGCCAGCCACGGCGCATTGAAAATGCGTTGAAGGCCGGAGACTCGGTGCTGGTGCAGGTCACCAAAGATCCCGTGGGTCACAAGGGTGCACGTCTGACCAGTCAGGTGTCCCTGCCTGGCCGTTACCTGGTTTATGTGCCAGGTGGTTCAATGACCGGTATCTCCCGCAAGCTCCCAGACGTGGAACGTCAGCGTCTGAAGAAGATCCTGAAGGATCACCTGCCGGAAAACGCTGGCGTCATCGTACGTACCGCAGCCGAGGGTGCATCCGAAGAGGAGCTGACCAACGACATCAACCGCCTGCGAGCTCAGTGGGAAGGTATCGAAGCGCAGTCTTCCTCGACCAAGACTCTAGCTCCAGAGCTTCTGTACTCCGAGCCTGACCTCACCATCAAGGTGGTTCGTGATGTTTTCAACGAAGACTTCACGAAGCTGATAGTTTCCGGCGAACAAGCTTGGGACACTATCGAGGCTTACGTCATGTACGTGGCACCGGATCTGATGAGCCGCTTGGAGAAGTGGGAACAGGCTGAAGATATCTTCAACAATTTCCGCATTGACGAACAAATCAACAAGGCGTTGGATCGCAAGGTCTTCTTGCCATCGGGCGGTTCGTTGGTTATTGATCGTACCGAGGCCATGACAGTTATTGACGTGAATACTGGCAAGTTCACTGGCTCCGGCGGAAACCTGGAAGAAACCGTCACCAAGAATAACTTGGAGGCGGCCGAAGAAGTCGTCCGCCAGCTGCGCTTGCGTGACATTGGTGGCATTATCGTCATCGACTTCATCGACATGGTTTTGGAAGCCAACCGCGATCTGGTGTTGCGCCGTTTGGTCGAGTGCCTCGGCCGTGACCGCACTAAGCATCAGGTAGCTGAGGTGACCAGCCTAGGACTGGTACAGATGACGCGTAAGCGCATGGGTACAGGTCTGCTGGAGGTCTTCGGTGAAGAATGCGAAGCATGTGCCGGTAGCGGCTTCATTACTCATGAAGAGCCAGTAGAGCACCGCAAATCCTTCAACTCTTCCGGTGAAGCTCACGCAAAGAAGTTCCCGGAGAAGTCTTCGTCTCAGCGTCCAGAGCGTCGTCGCCGTCGTGGCAACGAACGTGAAGATGTGAAGCCGGCAGAGCAGAGCACCGAGCATCATGAATCTGAGTCTGGTGAGAAGAACGAAGCTACTCGGCACGCGTTAGCCAATATTGCCGCGGCTTCGCACCTAGAGCAGCCTGTCGAAGCTGGTTTGAAGTTTGGCGGAGCGAACGTCCCGGTTACTAAGGGTGAAGCCGCACAGGCTTCCTCCGAGGAGAAGTCGGTAACTTTGGAGGCCTTGGAGGCCGCCCTTCCAGGCGGAGCTGAAGGGGAAGATCCGGAAGGCCTTGAAGCTGGACGCAAGCCACGTCGCCGTTCACGATCGCGTCCACGCGGCCGTGGCCACGCGGACCAAGGACATGGAACCGAACATGCTGAAGTTCAGGCTTCCGCTCCAGAAACTGAAACTGAAACCTCTGTCGTTCCGGTTGCCGAGAAGCAGCCAGAACCGAATACGCGCAAGCGTGGCTCACGCCGAGCTACTCGCGCGCAGAGTGAATCCGTAGCTGCGCCCAGCTCGTCCGGACAGCCAATGCTGACTGGGCTTGCAATGCCAGCCTCGCAGGGAGCGCAGGTAGCGCAAGCCACCTCAACCGCTCCAGCCGCCGCAGCAGCCGCTGCGGCCCCACAGAGTTCCACTAAACCAAAGCGACGCAGCCGTCGGGCCACCTCGGTCCAGGGCGATGCGCACGCAGAGGTTAGTGTGGCCGAGGTATCTGCTGCCACCGGTTCGGTGGTTCAGATGGATACCAGCAGTGCACGAAACGTAAAGCCAGCCGAGGCTGCCGGGAAACCGGTAATGCTTGGTGTTGGAGTTCCGGTTCGTGAACTGAAATAAGATGAACTTGATCACGCTTCACCCGCTGGGGCAGTTTCTATTTGCCCCGGTGGTGTTGACTAGCGTAATCTGGTTGATCGGTGCTAAACGCCAAGATCACGGATTTCTGATCCGCTCGGCGTCAAGGCACAAGCGCATGAGATCCCTGATTCAGGCATCTGATTTATCAGATGTTCGGGTTGATTTCTGCGCCGGTAAGACAATAAACGTCGAGTAGAAGCGAGTACCCACGTGGTGTACGCAATTGTCCGCGCAGGCGGCCACCAGGAAAAGGTCTCCGTTGGAGACCTCATCACCGTAGACCGTCTTCGGGCTACCCCAGGTAGCTCCATTGAGCTTCCAGCCTTGTTGTTGGTAGATGGCGAGAAGGTAACTTCCGCCGCTGCTGACCTGGCTAAGGTCAAGGTTTCCGCTGAGGTTGTAGAAAACCTCCGCGGCCAGAAGATTGTTATCCAGAAGTACAAGAACAAGACCGGTTACAAGAAGCGCCAGGGCTTCCGTGCCGCTCTGACCAAGGTCAAGGTCACCTCGATCGCCTAATTTGGGCTGATCGTAATAACCAATTTTTGTAGCGAAAGAGGCTAAAAGGCATGGCACATAAGAAAGGTGCGAGTTCCACTCGCAACGGTCGCGATTCCAACGCACAGTACCTAGGCGTAAAGCGCTTTGGTGGCCAGGATGTCAAGGCAGGCGAAATCATCGTCCGCCAGCGTGGCACCCACTTCCACCCAGGCGCCGGCGTAGGCCGTGGCAAGGATGACACCCTGTTCGCTCTGGCTGCTGGCGCAGTCGAGTTCGGCACCCGTCGTGGTCGTCGCGTAGTGAACATTGTGACTGCTGCCTAACTTTAGGCAACAGACAATTATTTCAGTGCACAAGGGGTGGGCCGATTTCGGTCCGCCCCTTGTGTGCGTATAGATAGACTTTAAGCGAGCATAAGCTCGCACCCCGTTATAGGAGAAGATGGCCCCGTGGCTGCATTCGTTGATCGCGTAACTCTAGATGTCACCGCAGGTAATGGTGGCCACGGTTGTGTGTCCATCAAGCGCGAGAAGTTCAAACCGCTCGGAGGACCAGACGGTGCAGCAGGCGGCAATGGTGGCAACGTCTTCTTGCGCGTTGACCCACAGGTCACCACCTTGCTGGACTTCCATCACCTGCCACACCGTAAGGCTCCCAATGGCGAGCCAGGTAAGGGCGATCTGCGCCCGGGCAAACAGGGTGAGGACTTGATCCTTGGCGTCCCAGCGGGCACCGTGGTGAAAACCAAGGATGGCGACATCATTGCCGACTTGGTCAAGGTCGGTGACGAATACCGCGCTGCCGTAGGCGGCCTGGGTGGTCTGGGCAACGCGGCTATCGCTTCGGATAAGCGTAAGGCTCCGGGCTTCGCCCTGCTTGGTACCCCAGGTACCAGTCAAGAAATTGTGCTGGAACTGAAATCAGTGGCGGATATTGCCCTGGTTGGCTTCCCTTCGGCCGGTAAGTCTTCGTTGATCGCCGCCGTATCGGCTGCCCGTCCGAAGATTGCTGACTACCCGTTCACCACCCTGGTGCCAAACCTCGGCGTAGTTATGGCCGGCGAAATTCGTTTCACCGTAGCCGATGTCCCTGGGCTGATCCCCGGTGCGTCCGAAGGCAAGGGATTGGGTCACGAATTCCTTCGCCACGTTGAACGCTGTGCCGCTATTGTGCACGTGCTTGACTGCGGCTCCCTAGAGTCGGATCGCGATCCTATTGGCGATTTGGAAACCATCGAAGCCGAATTGGCGGCCTACGAAGCCGACTCGACTTTCGCCGGTACCGACGGCAATATTATTCCCCTGACCGAACGTCCAAAACTTGTTGCGCTCAACAAAGTAGACATGCCAGACGGTGCCGACATGGCCGAGTTTGTGCGCCCAGAGCTCGAAAAACGTGGCTACCGCGTCTTTGAAATCTCGGCATTGGCACGTAATGGATTACGTGATTTGACCTTCGCCATGGCTGAATTGGTAGAGAAGGCACGCTCCGAGCGTGTCGAAGAAACCCCGGTTGTGGAAGTTCCGATGCTGCGTCAACGCACCGGAAAGAAGACCGAATTTGTTATTCGCCGTGAAGAGGTGAGCAACGAACCGCTCTGGCGTGTCATTGGTGAAAAGCCTGAACGCTGGATCGTGCAGACCGATTTCCGTAATGACGAAGCAGTCGGCTACCTGGCAGACCGCCTAGCAAAGCTGGGTGTTGAAAACCAGTTGTTTAGGGCCGGTGCAAAGCCTGGCGACGCCGTCGTGATTGGCTCCGAAGAAAACTCGGTGGTCTTCGACTGGGAGCCAACCATGGCTGCCGGTGCAGAATTGCTCGGCTCACGCCGTGGCGAAGACATCCGTCTAGAAGACCGAAACCGTAAGACTCGTGAACAGAAGCGCGCAGAGCATGAAGATCGTCGTGCCGCTAAAGCGGAGGCGCGTGCGGAACTTGAAGCTGAACGTCGCGCTGGCATCTGGACCGAGTCTGTACATGCTAAGAACGCTGAACGCGCTGCGAAGAATCGAGCAGCAGAAAAGGAAGACTAAGTATGAATGTGCGAGCAACCAAGACATTATCTTCAATTTCCTCACTTCGAGATCTACCTCAAGCACGAAGACTAGTAGTCAAGGTGGGATCCAGCTCGCTGACAACCGTCAGCGGGGGAATCTCCCATGAGCGGCTGAAGTTTCTGGCCGACACTCTCGCACAAACCGTGCACGACGACACTCAAATCGTTTTAGTCTCCTCCGGCGCTATCGCCGCAGGACTGTCGCCGCTGGGATTGGACAAGCGTCCTAAAGACCTTGCCACCCAGCAGGCGGCAGCAGCCGTTGGCCAGGGGTTACTGCTCGCGCAGTACACCCAAGAATTTGCCAAATATAACCTGAACGTCGGGCAGGTCTTGCTGACCGCCGATGATTTGATGCACCGCACCACCTACACCAACGCACTGCGTTCGCTGACCCGCTTGCTGAATCTGGGCGTCTTGCCGATCGTCAACGAAAATGACGCCGTAGCCACCCGGGAAATCCGTTTTGGTGACAATGATCGTTTGGCCGCCCTGGTAGCCCACCTGATCAAGGCCGATGCGTTGCTGCTATTTTCAGATGTTGACTCGGTTTATGACGCACATCCAAAGGACGGCGGAAGCCGTATCTCGCATGTGGGTCACCCCGATGAACTCGACACGGTGGATCTGGGCACCCCAGGTTCTGCGGGTGTGGGTACCGGCGGAATGATCACCAAGGTTGATGCCGCGACCATGAGCTCCTCGGCCGGTATTCCTACCTTGGTCACGAGCACCGATAACGCTGCTCGTGCGTTGGCCGGCGAAGACGTGGGAACCTGGTTTGCGGCTCGCAACACGCGCCGTTCGGCCCGTGACGTATGGCTTGCTCACCTGGCATCCGCCGAAGGCCGACTTATCTTGGATGCCGGCGCGGTCCGCGCTGTCGCCGATGGAACGAACTCATTACTTGCCGCAGGCATCACCGCAATTCGCGGAGAGTTCGAAGCCGGAGACGCAGTAGAGATCTGTGATGCCGAAGGCACCATTATTGGCCGAGGCTTAGTAAATTATTCTTCTGAAGAACTTCCAGACATGCTGGGACGTACCACTAGTGAGATCGCCGAATCGCTTGGCGAAGGTTACGAAAAGGCCGTAGTGCATATCGATGATCTGGCTTTGATGGAAGTGGGTCAATAGAATGGAAGACATGAGTCTAGATTCAGCCGATACCAAGACCGAATCCACCACCGACGTTGCCACGTCGGTCAACCAGCTGGCAGATCGAGCCCGGCGGGCCTCGCGAACTCTTGCGCGAGCAAACCGTGATTGGAAAGATAAGGCGCTGCGCGCCATCGCTGACACCATCGATGCTCACCGTCAGCAAATTATGGCTGCAAACGCCAAAGACCTAGAAAACGGTCGGGAGCGCGGCACGAGCGCTGCGATGCTTGACCGACTCAAGCTTGATGACCAGCGTATTGACGGACTGATCTCGGCCCTTGAAGAACTTATTGGCCTACCCGATCCGGTTGGTCGTGTAGTGCGTGGAGAGACCCTCCCTAACGGCTTGCGGATGCGTCAGATCAACGTTCCAATGGGCGTTATTGGCACCATTTACGAGGCGCGTCCCAACGTGACCGTAGATATCGCAGGGTTGTCACTCAAGAGTGGCAACGCGGTATTGCTACGTGGTGGCTCCGCCGCGTTGAACTCAAATCTCGCATTGGTCAGCTACATCCGTAACGCCTTGGAATCCGTCTCCTTGCCACGAGATCTGGTGATCTCCGTGGATGAATACGGACGCGAAGGTGCCGACGCGATGATGGCAGCACGTGGCCGAATCGATGTGCTGATCCCACGTGGTGGCCGGGAATTGATCCAGCGTGTAGTGACCACGGCCAAGGTCCCAGTGATCGAAACCGGCGAAGGCAATGTGCACATTTTCATGAGCGCAAGCGCCGATGAAGAAATGGCTACCGACATCCTGCTCAACGCGAAGACTCACCGTCCCAGTGTGTGCAATACGGTAGAAACCCTGCTTATCGCTAAAGATGCTCCGGCTGCACCGGCGGTATTGAGAGCACTGGCTGAGGCTGGCGTGACGCTGCATACCGACGCACGGGTTGCCTCCTTGGTGCCAGGAATTGAGACTATTGCTGCCGGGGAAGATGACTGGCGTAATGAGTACTTAGACTTGGATATCGCGGTCAAGCTCGTGGACACGATGGATGAGGCGCTGGAACATATCCGCGAATACTCCACCGGGCATACCGAAGCGATCATTACTTCGTCACTGGCTGAGTCCGAGAGATTTATTGCGGAGATTGAATCTGCCGCAGTAATTGTAAATGCTTCGACTCGATTCACCGACGGTGGACAGCTGGGCTTAGGCGCCGAAGTAGGTATCTCCACACAAAAGATGCACGCCCGCGGTCCTATGGGTTTGTCCGAACTGACGACAACTAAATGGATCGTTCAGGGCGACGGGCATATTCGTAAATAGTTTATGTTCTGTGTTTTCGGTAGGATGTAGAAGAATCGTACCGTTACTTTTCGGACCAGTGTTTGTCGTACAGATACGGTCTCGTTAAAACGTTTGGAGAAATAAGTTGAACGCGTTGATTATGGCTTCTGAAGCCGCATCCACCGGCATGGACCCGCACACCATGGCAATCATCATTGGTGGTGGCATCTTCGTTACGCTGATGGTGTTGTTGCTGGTCGCCGTTTCCTACACCAACGTGGGCATGCGTCACGCGGATCACGCTGAGGGTGAAGATGTTCACCGTCAGTTCAAGGTTCACGGCGACAAGCACTAGCTTTGGCTGATCCAAAAGACAAGAACCGCCCATTGCGCCTCGGCGTGATGGGCGGTACTTTTGATCCCATCCATAATGGTCACTTGGTAGCAGCCAGCGAGGTTGCCTCTGAATATGATCTGGATGAAGTGGTGTTCGTTCCTACTGGACAACCTTGGCAGAAGTCCACACGAGATGTCTCTGCCGCCGAGCATCGTTACTTGATGACGGTCATTGCGACGGCCTCGAACCCGGGTTTCACGGTGAGCCGAGTGGACATCGACCGCGAAGGCGCAACGTATACGCACGACACCTTGCTCGATCTTCGTGCCGAACGTCCTGAAGCGGAGCTGTTCTTTATCACCGGTGCCGATGCGTTGAGTCGTATCGCCAGTTGGAAAGACATAGATCAAGTCTGGGACTTGGCGCATTTTGTCGGTGTGAGCAGACCAGGGCACGTGCTTCCGGAACTTCACCAAGAGAACGTTTCATTATTAGAAATCCCAGCTTTGGCGATTTCCTCCACAGATTGTCGCGGTCGAGTAGGCCAAGGCAAGCCTGTCTGGTACCTGGTTCCGGACGGTGTGGTGCAGTACATTGCAAAATATGGGCTCTATACCGAGTCGTAACCTCACATTGATACCTCTAACACGGCATAATCTCTAGGTAAGGGTGACGGTATTTTGTCTACGCGGTCGGGAGAAGAACAGGATGAGCGATAACACGCAGCCGGCTTCAAGCCGGCGAGCTTTGCGTGAAAAGCGGCGCGCTGAAATGGAAGCCATGCTGGCCAGTAGTAAGGCCGAGCAGGAAGCCAAGAAGCTAGCCGATCAGCAGGCAACTGAAAAGAAGGATGTTAAGCCTTCGGCAGGTGCCAGCCCAGCTGACCCGAAAACTGCCGCTCCATCTGCTTCAAAGCCTCCGGCGAAACCAGAGGCAAAGACACCTCCAGCGAAAGCGCCAGCGAAACCTGCCCCGGTAAAAGCTCCGGTTGGGAAAAGCTCATCCGGCGTACCGGACAAGTTAGCCGACGAAGCAAAGAAGCCAGCAGGTAAGCCTGTCATTGCTCCAAAGGCCGGTTCTGCACCCAAGCAGGCAACCGAATCTAAGTCTGCTCCTTCAGCTCCCAAGCCAGTTGCAAAGTCGGCTGACAACGTCGTGAAGCCTGCCTCTGCACCAAAAACTGAGTCTGCTGCAAAGCCTGACGAATCATCAGATAAGCCGATGGGGGAGCGCGCATCGCTGCGTCGTGCCCGTGATCGCGAAGCACTACGCGAACGCCGTCGCCTTGAAGAAGAAGTCGGTGCGCTCACCACGAACGTACCCACAGTGGAACCAGCTGAAGAGCCAAAACCATTAACCCGACGTCAGCTTCGCTTGCAGTCGCTGGCGGACCAAAATCCTGACTCGGCGAATCAGAAGCCCAAGGGCGCTAAGCCGGCTTCGAAACCGAAGTCAACCGACGATTCACCGGAAACCACCGTGATGAGTGTCGAAGAAGCCTTAGCCGCTCGACGCTCCCACGATCCCAAGACTCCAGTTGATCCGAATCTTTTGAACGAAGATGATGGTGAGATTGATCTCGAAGTACTAGCTCATCAGCGGGAAATGGCAGCTCGTGCTGCAATCATTTCTCGTCGTGCTGCAGAGCGTGAACGACTACGTATTGAGAACGCAAAGAAGGGTAAAGAGCAGCCGCTCTCCGATCCTTTTACCGGCGCCCTGGGCAATATTCGCGAAGTCGAAGACCGCATCGCGAAGACTGGCGTGCAAGGTCCTAAGACCGAAAGCGTCTCGCTGGATCTTGATTCCAGCGGGAAACTCTCTGACAAACTGAAGCATAATTCGCAGGCATCCAAAAAGCCAAGTGCCGGCAAGATGCCTCCAAAGCCTGCACCGAAAACTGTTAAGCCGGTGGTCAAGCCAACTTCAACGGTTTCACCAGCTAAACCAGCGCCGGCGCCGGCGAAGCCGCAAGCCGTACCCGCACCTAAGCCTGCGACTACCCAAGCGGTCAAGCCAGCGGCAAAGCCGCAAGTAAAAACCGATGGCTCAAGTGATCAATCGACTGCTCAAGCTTCGGCGCCGCAAGCGAATGTGGAAATGCCACGTATCGAAGCGGTTAATGCTCAAGGGCTGCAGCCACTGGATGCTCAAACTCATGGCGTCCGGCGTGCAAATAACATGCTGATTGCGATGATCGCTGCACTCAGCGTGGGCGGTGCCGCACTCATTGCGGGTATTGTTATGTTGATCAGTTCGCTGTCTTCGTAGGACAATTAAGTTCTCGATCTATACCTCTATAAGGAGACACCCCACTTCATGGGAGCACACGCAGACTCTATCGCCCTCGTTCAGGTGGCCGCGCAGGCCGCATCTGACAAGTTGGCAGAAGACATTGTGGCACTTGATGTCGCCGAACGTATGGGCGTAACTGACGCGTTCCTGATCGTCTCCGGTGGCTCTGAGCCACAGGTCAACGCAATCGCTGACGAGGTCCAGGCAATGGTCCTTGGAAAGTTTGACCTTCGTCCGGTACGCCGCGAAGGATTCGGCTTGGGCCGTTGGGTACTTCTGGACTACGGTGACGTAGTTGTCCACATTCAGCACCAGGAAGACCGTGTCTTCTACGCGCTGGACCGCCTGTGGTCGGACTGCCCGGTCATCGAAATCACTGCAGAAGCCAAATAGTCTTAAGTGAAAATGGGATTTGCTTCCTTGATTAGCGCTCACTTATGATTAGTAAGTTGCCTGATCAGGAAGCAATCCTTTTGGGGGTATGGCGCAGTTGGTAGCGCGTCTGCATGGCATGCAGAAGGTCAGGGGTTCGAATCCCCTTATCTCCACAAATGTGAAGAGTCGCGACATAGTTTACAGATGAGTTGCGACACGCTTTACAAATATTCATCAGAAAACCCCTGGCCAACGGCCAGGGGTTTTCTGTTTATCCGGCCAGTAGTTCCGTTCTTCGTTGATCACATGCCGACTGAGGATTTCTCCAGTTGCGACTTCGACGACGGTGACTTCTTCGGTGTCGATAATCA